>Ga0209400_1000009_pt1 | contig 210696 bp, 218 predicted proteins | sample M_130807_EF_Meta_FD_187313 | JGI IMG/M metagenome (GOLD analysis project Ga0209400, IMG submission 187313) | Freshwater microbial communities from Lake Montjoie, Canada to study carbon cycling - M_130807_EF_MetaG (SPAdes) (version 2) | ecosystem: Environmental > Aquatic > Freshwater > Lake...
CGATGCGGTAGAGACGGTTCAGCCGGAATTGGTCGGCGATTTTGGCGTGCTGATGGAATGGGCTGACAAGATCCGCCGGATGAAGGTCCGCGCCAATGCGGAAACCCCGCTTGATGCGCAGACCGCACGAGACTTTGGCGCCGAAGGCATCGGCCTGTGCCGGACCGAACATATGTTCTTTGATGCCGCCCGCATCACGGCCGTCCGCCAGATGATCTTGGCCGACAGTGAAAAGGGCAGACGTGCCGCCCTTGAGAAGCTGCTGCCAGAACAGCGCGCGGATTTTGTTGCCATTTTCAAGGTGATGGCGGGTCTCCCTGTCACCATCCGTCTGCTTGATCCGCCGCTGCATGAATTTTTGCCGCATCAGGAAAGCGAATTTGCCGAAGTGGCAGAGGCGGCGGGCGTCGATGTTGAGGTGCTGAAGCGCCGCGCGGCAGATCTGTTTGAGTTTAACCCGATGCTCGGCCATCGCGGCTGCCGCTTGGGTGTGACCTATCCCGAAATTTACGAGATGCAGGCCCGCGCCATTTTTGAAGCGGCCTGTGCGCTCGAGACAGCGCCTGTGCCTGAAATCATGATCCCGCTCGTCGCGACCAAGCGCGAGCTGGAATTGATGAAGGATGTGGTGGATGCCGCGGCCGAAGCGGTCTTTGCCGAAAAGGGTAAGCGCATCGAGTATCTCGTCGGCACGATGATCGAACTGCCGCGCGCCGCTCTGAAGGCGGGCGAGATTGCTGAGGTCGGCGAGTTCTTTAGCTTCGGCACCAATGATCTGACACAGACGACGCTCGGCGTCTCGCGCGATGATGCGGCCCGGTTCCTCACGACCTATGTCGATAAGGGCATTTACCCACAGGACCCGTTTGTCTCGATTGATGAAGAAGGCGTGGGCGAATTGATTGCGCTGGCCGCAGAACGCGGTCGCAAGACGCGCCCGGACATCAAAATGGGCATTTGCGGGGAACATGGCGGCGATCCGCGCTCTATTGCCTTCTGCGAAAAGACCGGCCTCGATTACGTCTCGGCCTCGCCCTATCGCGTGCCGATTGCGCGGCTGGCCGCGGCACAGGCGGCGCTTCGGAACTAGGGCGCATTCATTTTTCCTTGGCCCCTTGCGGTGTCCGCGTTAGCGTCGCTGAAATTAAAGGGGAGGGCTCGGGAAAATGAAGAGATGGCAACGCTATGCGCTTGGCGTAGCGGTCGGGTTGGTGGCGGGCAGTGGCCTCGTCTGGCACAAGACAGGATCCGCCTTTGACAGTGGCAGCGTGACCAATGGCATTTGGTCAACCTCCCTCAATTATGGAATCGCCTCTGCCGACTCTCTGACCCGCGCCGCCGTCGCACGGCGGGGCCTCCTCGCCTTACCAAAGACAGAGACGGTCTATTGGGCTGCCTCCCGCGACAGTGAGGGCAAGCCGCTTGACGGGTCCTGCACCTATGCCCTTTCCGGCAAGGCGCTCGACTCCCGGTGGTGGAGTGTCACTTTCTATGATCGCGATGGCTATCTCGTCGCCAATGATGCGCGGATTTGGTCCTTCAGTGGCGCGTCGATCACGCCAGAGGAAAAGGCCGGCTGGACGGTAAAGATCTCTCCTGCAAAACCCGCAAGCGGGCACTGGCTGCCCAGCGCCAAGGGCCAACCTTTTGAGCTGACCCTGCGGATGTACAATCCCGGTCCCGCTTTTGTGAAGGACCCCAAGGCCGCAGAACTGCCCGTTTTGAAGAAGGAGGGCTGCGCATGAAACAGTGGTTCGGACCCGCAGCGGTCGCGCTGCTCGCCGCTGCTGCCGCTTGGCATGGCGGCCTTGCCGTGGCGACCTATGGCCTGATGGAAGCGGCTGTCCGCAAGACAGCCGCCGATACCGGCTTCAACAAGATGCGGTACAATGCGCTCGCCACGCCGGAAAACCAGCCCATCGTTCGGCCCAGCCCGGACTTGGCTTATGCTGCTTGCGCTTATGATCTGACGGACGGTCCGGTTGAAGTGACGATGGCACCAGTGCCGGGGCGGTATTCCTCGCTGAGCATCTTTGATGCGCGCACCGATGTGGTCTTTGTCCGCAATGACCAGCAGGCGAAGGAAAAGCCCTTCCAGATTGTCATTGCGCGTGACGGCCAGGCTGTTCCTGCAGGCAAAGAGACGGTGCGCGTTGGCTATGACCGCGGGATCGCGCTTGTCCGCTTGCTGCTCAATAACCCATCTGAGATCAAATCTCTGGAGCCTCTCCGGCGGCAGTCGAGCTGCCGCCAGATTACGTCGGTGTCCGGTTGACGAAGTTGTCGCTGATCGAACAGGCCGCCGGGCCGAGAATAACGATGAAGAGCACCGGCAGAATGAACAGGATCAGCGGCACCGTCATGATGGCGGGCAGGCGGGCAGCCTTTTCTTCCGCGCGCATCATGCGTTCGTTGCGGAATTCCGCTGACAATACGCGCAGCGCCGACGCCAGCGGGGTGCCGTATTTCTCGGTCTGGATCATGGTCGTGACCACGCCCTTGACCGCATCGAGTTACGACGATCACGAGTTCCGTCTCATTCTTGCGGAAGCTGTTCGAACGGAACAGGGTGCCGAGCACGGGCAGATTGCCAAGGCCCGGTGCCCGGTCGATTGAGTTGTTCTGCGTGTTCTGCATCAGGCCACCGATCATGAAGCTTTGGCCGGAGCCAAGTTCCACGGTCGTTTCGACGCGGCGTGTGGCGAGAGCCGGAACCTGGAAGCCATTGATAACAACCGACCCGGCTGAGGTCAGCTGGGACACTTCCGGGCGGACACGCATCGAGATGCGGCCATCGGAGAGTACCGTTGGCGTGAAGGCCAGGCTGACGCCATATTGCTTATACTCAATGGAAACTTGGCCAAGCTGGGTCGAAATCGGGATCGGGATTTCGCCACCCGCGAGGAAGCTTGCGGTTTCGCCCGACAGCGCGGTGAGCGTCGGCTGGGCAAGTGTCGTTGCCATCCCGTCGCTTTCCGCAAGGTCGATGGCCGACGCTAAGTCGAGGCCCAGCAGGCGACCGGCCAGGCCGATGCTCGTTTTACCAGCGCCAAGTCCAAGCGACTTGAAGTCATAGGCCGTCCCGCCCCTGGCAATGAACTGGCCCGTCGTTGGATCAAACGGCAGCGAGATCGAACCGCTCGGCAATCCGAACAATGAGGAGGCGTCGAGCTTGGGAAGGCCAGACAGGTCCTGCGTGCCGATCGAACCAAAGTTACGGCCCTGGGAGATACCCATCAGAAAGCCGCCCGTTGTATCCCGCGACAACAGATTGACGCCGAATTCCTTGACGAGCTGGCGGTTCACTTCCGCAATCTTTACCTGAAGGTTCACCTGAAGCGGCGTTGCCGTCTTTGTGCGGTTCACGACTTCAATGTCGTTGCCGACAAAGGCACGGGCAAGACGTTCTGCCTCGGCCCCGTCTTCGGGCGAGGCCACGGTGCCGGTCAACAGAACCAGGCCGTTCATCGTCGTTGCCTTGATGTCGGCTTCGGGCATCGCAAGGTTCAACATTTCGTCAATTGAGTTGACGTTGGCGCCGACGCGGACGTTGGCAGAATAGACAACCTTGCCGGCAGCCGTTGTCGCAAACACCGTCGATTCGCCGCTCGCCTTGCCCAGAATGTAGATCTGGCGTGGAGAGCGGACCTGAACATCGGCGACATCCTGATTGGAGATCAAGACATCTGAAATGGCCGCAGGAAGCGTGACGAGTTGGCCACGACCCTTGGACAGGGTGATCTCCGTCGCCGCACGCTGCGTAATGGGCGAACTCGGACCGGACACCTGAACGGTGCGGGCAGTGGGACGCTTCGGCGCGGCAGCCGGGGCTGAGGTCGTCACGAGTGCCACCGAGATGGCGCTCGCCGCGAGGAGCGTCTTACGCCCGAATGTGGTGTTGCTGCTCATGTTACTTGCCCCCAAACGTAACTTCTGTGGGTGTCGAACTGCGCCAGACTTTGACAACCGGACCACGGTTTGCAGGATCGACAGATGCGCCGCCCGACGGAGCGGCGCCGCCATTGGACGGGGCTGCATTGGTCTGGGCACGCGGAACCGAACGACGCTGGAAGCGCGATACATCTGCGCCGGTCACAAAGGTCGGGTCGGTATCGACAGGACGCGATGCAATGGCGAGCAGCATCTGCTTTTCAGTTTTCGGGTCAGCCCCTTCCGGCACCCGCACGTCGCCTGAGGCAATCGCACGTTCCAGTTCCGACGCATTGTCGGCAATGGAACGCAGCGACAGTGAGAGCTGTCCGATCGACTGGGCAACGGCAATCTTTTCCGCGATGCGCGGTGTGACTTCGAGCGTCACGTTGGACGACACCTTCACTTCGGTGTTGCCATCCTTGTCTTCGGAAACCGTCCGCTGGTCGGTTGCGAGAACGCGGACATTGCGGATGATCGTTTCAGATGTGCGCAGCGCCGGGCCGTCATTGCCGTCCACCGTCTGGGTTAGCACCATGTCGACGCGGTCACCCGGGAAGACGAAGCCGGCGACGCCGCTTTGCGCGGACACCGAAACGGTCACAGCGCGCATGCCCGGGCCGAGGGCTGCTGCGAGGAAGCCGCGGTCCCCCGATTTGACGAGCGCGCCCTGCGTGATCGGCTGGCCCGCGGAGATCGCATTGCGAACCACAGTGCCGTTCAGCTTGTTCAGATCGACATTTTGCCCCTCAACGAAATAGGCATTTTCAACCAATTCCTTGGGCCAAGGCTGATAGCGGAAGCTGTCAGGGCCGATGATGGTGCCAATAGGCAAAGCGCGGGTGGCGACCAAGATCTTCGGTCCGACAGGCTGCGGCGCGACGGCGGCTTGCACCTGCGGTGCCGTTGAGCCCGCAAACATATTCTTCGCCATAAAGGCTGTGACACCCGCTATGATGAGCGCCCCAACCAGGAGTGCGATTTTCTTCGGATCCATGACGCGCATTCCCCTTGCCGCGTGGGTTAATCATTCAAGGTAAGAGTGATCACCCAAAATGGTTAAGATATCGTTCGTGAATGGCCCAAATGCCCGCCACCGAGATGGCGACCCCATATGGAACTTCGATGTTTTTGCCGGATTTCCTAACCTTCTCGCGCACCCACATGCCCAGCGTGATGATCCCGCCTACAATCGACATGACCATCAAGAGCTGCAGGAAAGCGATCACCGGGAACCACAGCGCCAGTGCGGCGATCAGTTTGACATCACCGCCGCCCATCGCGTTGAGCGCAAAAAAGATGGAGAACAGGACCATGAATCCAATGGCGACGCCAATCTGGAAGGCGATCTCCGGCCAAAGCGACATGCCTGACACCCACCACAAGACTGGCGCAAATGCCGCAATTGCGATGACGAGCCAGTTCGGAATGATGCGCGCACGCACATCGCCAAATGCCGCATAAGCGAGCAAAAGGGCGAGGGCGCCGTGAAGCACCATGACAGGTGTGAGTCCGTTCATGGTGAAGTCCTATAATCACGACGCATTATCAAAGCGTAACTAAGTAAACGCAGGCCGTAACACCTTGTCCCTAAGGGCAGGGTTGACCGGCCCATGCCGTATCGCCACTGCACGCCCATGGCTTATGACGTCGCCATTATCGGGGCTGGAATTGCCGGGGCGAGCCTTGCGGCCGCGCTGTCCGCGCACATGTCCGTGATTGTACTGGAGGCCGAAGACCAGCCCGGATACCACACGACCGGACGTTCCGCTGCCTTTTGGAGCGTGACCTATGGTGGTCCGGTCGTCCAGCCTTTGTCGTCTGCCTCGGGGCCTTTTCTCGACAGCCCGCCCAAGTCGTTTTCTGAAGCCGGTTTCCTGCTTCGGCGTGGTGCGCTGATGATCGGGCGGGCGCAGGATCAGGCCAAGATTTCGAGCTTTCTCTCGGCGTTTGAAGGGTCCGGCGTTGTCCTTGACCGGTTGGCGGCAGACGCTGTGCAGGCCCGGATGCCCGGAGGCCGTGCGGCGTGGGACCGGGCGGTTTGGGAACCGAGCACGACGGACATCGATGTCGCACGGCTCCATGCCGCCTATCTGCGGCAGGCACGGCAGTCAGGCGCGATCCTTGCGACGAACCAACGGGTGCAAGCCATTGCCCGCAATTCGCGGGGCTGGATATTGTCTTGTTCCAGCGACGAGATTGAGGCCAGCCGGATCATTAATGCAGCTGGCGCTTGGGCGGACGATGTCGCGCGGCTCGCGGGTGTGGAGCCTGTTGGTGTGACGCCTTATCGCAGGACGATGGTGCAGTTGGAGGTCGCGGCGCAGGTGCCGGCGGACCTGCCATTGGTCGTCGACATTAATGAGCAATTCTATTTCAAGCCGGACGGGCAGAACCGCATATGGTTGAGTCCACATGACGAAACGCCTTCCCCCCCTTGCGACGCTGCGCCCGAAGAGATTGACGTTGCGTTGGCCATCGCCCGATTTGAAGAGGTGATGGATTGGCCGGTCGTCCGGGTCGAACGGGCATGGGCCGGATTGCGGAGCTTCGCACCCGACCGGCTGCCTGTCTTCGGCGCAGACCCAGCGAGCAACAGCTTTTATTGGTGCGCAGGGCAGGGTGGTTTCGGCATCCAGACAGCTCCTGCCATTGCCGATCTCTTGGTGGCCGAAATTCTCGGGCAGCCACCCGGCGATGCCTATGCCGCAATCAACCCCGCCGCTTTTGCGCCGGGCCGCGAAAGCCTGCGGATGCGGGTTTAGGCTTCGACGATATCGGCCGAGCCGGAGTTCTGCACAGTATCAATACATTTGAGGCAGGCGGCCTTGGAACTATAGCCTTCGCTTGCTGTGGCGAGGATGTTCCCATTCTGGTGTCGCAAGCGCCAGCGGAAGTCACCCTTGGCGTCTTTGTAGACTTCGAACGTCATCATCTATCTCCTCTGCCTGATGGTGGTGGGAGGATTATGCGCCCGATTTTGCCGCGTTCAAGGCGGCGTTGCTGGCCAACTTGTCCGCGCGTTCATTGTCGGGGTCGCCATTATGGCCTTTGACCCAACGCCAATCAATTGTGTGCGGGGCGCATGCGTCGACAAGCTCTTGCCACAACTCAGCATTTTTTACGGGCTTCTTGTCAGCGGTGCGCCAGCCATTTTTGCGCCAGCCATGAATCCATTTTGTGATCCCATCGCGCACATAGACGCTGTCCGTCTCTAAAATGACCTCACAGGGGCGCTTCAACGCCTGAAGTCCGCGAATCGCTGCCGTTAATTCCATCCGGTTATTGGTGGTGAGCGGCTCCCCGCCAGACAAATCCCGCTCGCTGCCATTGGCGGCACGCAGGACAACCCCCCAGCCCCCGGGGCCGGGATTGCCCTTGCAGGCGCCGTCGGTCGACATTTTGATACGCGGCAGATCGGTCACGGTCGGGCGTAGTGTTCAAGCCGCGCGAGGAAGGCCAACGGGTCCTTGCGCGTGACCAGTGCGTCAGCCGGGGTGTTCAGCCAATCCCAAGCGCGGGTCAGCAAGAATCGGAGGCAGGCCCCGCGGGCAAGGATGGAAAAGGCCGCGCGCTCAGTCTCGGTCCGCCCGAAGCTTTCGTCATATCCACGGACAAGGGCCTCGCCGACATGGGCCAGATAGGCGTTGTCCGCTTCAAAGCTCCACGACACATGCGTCACGGCCAGATCCCAGGCGCGGATTTCGGTGCAGGCGAAGTAGAAATCTATCACGGCGCAGACCGTATCGCCTGCCATCAGGACATTGTCCGGGAACAGGTCAGCATGGATCACGCTCTTGTCGAGATCGGCAGGCCAGTTGGCGCTTAGGAACGCGCACTCGTCGGCCACACGCTGTTTGAGACCCGGCTGGATTTTGTCCAGATCATCCCCGCACCGGTTCGCAAGCTCGAGCCAACCGTCCAGCCCCAAAGTGTTGGGACGGTTGAGTGTGAAGTCCTTCAAAGCGGCGTGCAACTGGCCCAGCGCGCGTCCGGTCGACAGGGCCTGTTCGTGCGTCGGGTGTGACACGCTGAGGCCGGGCATGAATTCCATCATCGCCATCGACTTGCCCTTATGGCTGATCGTGGCGCTGCCATCGGCCGTTTTCAGGGATGCAGGCACGGGGCAGCCTTTGGCCACCAGATGGTCGATCATCGCCATAAAGAAGGGCAAGTCTGCTTTATCAACCCGCTTTTCATAAACGGTGAAAATGAAGCGGCCTTTGGTCGTTTCGACCAGATAGTTGCTGTTCTCGACGCCTTCGGCAATGCCTTTGGCGGAAATCAAATTGCCTGCATCAAATTGCAGGACGAGCTCGGCCATCTCCTCAGCCGGAATTTGTGTGTAGACCGCCACGCAGATTAATCCGCCAGTTCGCGCGGCAGTTTAAAGACCATGTCTTCGGTCGCAGTGGTGACTTCTTCTTCGACAACGTTGAAACGTTCCCGCAGCGCTGTCACGATTTCCCGAACCAGAATTTCAGGCGCAGAGGCGCCTGCGGTCAGCCCGACGCGGGTTGCATCGCCCAGCCAGTCAAAATCGATCTCATGTGCGCGCTGGACGAGCAAGGCGGGCACGCCCAAGCGCTCTCCAACTTCGGCAAGGCGCATCGAATTGGAAGAATTGGGCGCCCCGATCACAATCAGGCGCTCAACGGTTTTGCAAATGGCCTTTACCGCGTCCTGCCTGTTGGACGTTGCATAGCAGATGTCGTCGCCCCGGGGGCCGGCAATGGCGGGGAAGCGTGCCTTGAGTGCGCCGATTACCGCCGCTGTATCATCCACTGAAAGGGTGGTCTGCGTCAGAAAACCGAGCGTGCTGTCATCAAGGTCCGGCAGTTTCGCAACATCCTCGACCGTTTCGACCAAGGTCATGTTTCCGTCAGGAACCTGTCCGAACGTGCCGATGACCTCGGGATGTCCCGCATGACCGATGAACAGGATGTGCTTGCCCTGATCAACAAGCCGTTCGACCTGACGGTGAACCTTGGAGACAAGCGGGCAGGTGGCGTCGAGCCATTCAAGTCCGCGGGCGTCTGCCGTCGCGGGGACAATTTTCGGCACGCCGTGGGCTGAAAAGATGACTGGAACGCCGTCGGGAACTTCATCCAGTTCCTCCACAAAAACAGCGCCTTTGGCCTTCAGGCTTTCGACGACATACTTGTTGTGGACGATCTCATGCCGGACATAAACGGGCGCGCCATACTTCTCGATGGCCTTTTCCACGATGATGATGGCGCGGTCGACACCGGCGCAAAAGCCACGCGGTGCGGCGATCATGAGGGTCAGGGTGGTCTTTGTCTCGCTCATCTTATCGCAGCCCCTACGCGATTGCTTGCAGGCGGGAAAGCGGGTTCCTATACGGGCGGTCCTAATTCTTCGGGGATACCGCCTGTGACCTTCCGTAAATCGTTGTTGCTCTCCGGCCTTGCCGCCGTCTCCCTCGCTGGTTGCGCCAAGGATGGTGACTTCGATTCGAGCGGCGGCATCGCTGTGACCCGTTCTTCCTGCCCAGCTGTGGCGGTGCCCGTTTACACAGGCGATCTGACGCTGTTTGATCCGGCAACGAGCCGTGATGCCCGCGCCATCGACGTTGTCGCGACGCTCACCAACGTCCGCTCAACCTGCGCTGAACAGGGCGAAGACATTGTTTCCAACGCGACGTTTGATGTCGTGGCCATCCGCCGTGACAGCGCAGGTGCGCGTCAGGTGGAAATCCCTTACTTCGTGTCGGTGGTGCAGGGTGGCCGCGCTGTGGTGTCCAAGCGCGTCAACCGCGTGACGATCAACTTCGCCGATGGTCAGACCCGTGCCTCTGGCAAGGGCATAGCGGCGGGCTTCATCAGCCGGTCGGCAGCCACGCTGCCACCCGAAATTCAGGAGCGCCTGACACGCAAGCGCAAGGCAGGGGACATGGACGCAGCGGTTGATCCGCTCTCTGTTCCTGAAGTGCGCGCAGCGGTGCAGCGGGCGAGCTTTGAGATGCTGATTGGCTTCCAAATGACCGACGCCCAGTTGCAGTATAACGCAACGCGCTGATGTCGTTCTCTATCCGGGCTTTGCTTTCGGGACGGGTCCGGCCCTTTGCGCGCGGGGAAGGCAGCGCAATTTCAAAAGCGCCGCTGAACGGCAAGGTCCGCATCACACGACTGGGTCTCGTCGGTGACGAGCAGGCGGACTCTGTGCATCATGGCGGGCCGGATAAGGCGCTGCACCATTATCCCTTCGACCACTATGCACGCTGGCAGCGCGCGTCAGCGCATGTCGATTTGCACGAAGCGGGCGCGTTCGGTGAGAATATCTCTACCCTTGGCCTGACCGAAGACGATGTCTGCATCGGCGACAGGTTCCGGTTCGGGACCATCCTTGTTGAGGTCAGTCAGGCGCGCAAGCCATGCTGGAAGCAGGGGGATCGTCTTGATTGGACCCAATTGCCTTCGTTGATGGTCGATGAAGGGCGCTCTGGCTGGTATTACCGGGTTATCGAAGAAGGTGAGGCCGAAGCCGGTGATGCCCTAACGCTTGTCGACAGGACGTTGCCCCAATGGAAGGTCCGGCGCGTGTTTGACCTGATTGTTGCGGGCAAGGACAAGAACGACTTTGCCGCCTTTCGTGCCCTCGCTGGGATGGACGTCCTGTTCGAAGGTTGGCGAAAAATAGCAGCCGAGCGTCTGCGCGATTGACTCCGTAGGCGCGACCGGTCATCTGAGGTCCGTCGCTGACAGCGCGGGAGAGCGGTTCGTTTGACGGACCCGCCGAAGGAGCAACCGCCCCGGAATCTCTCAGGCAAAAGGACCGCGCTGACATATGTGACACTCTGGAAAGAGTTCCGGCAATTGCCGGGGCCGCCGAAGGGGTAACTCTGGATTAGGTCCGGAGGAAAGCTCTCAGGTTCCCGTGACAGAGGGGGTCTGGTGCATCGCCAATAGGGCAACGCACCGGTCACCTGAACACGTGGAGTCCTGATTAGTGAGCGACACAAACGAAATCGAAGACAGCTTGACGGACGCGCCATTGGCGTTGCCTCTGGACGCCTGGCGCCGCGCACGCGGCGCCCGCATGGTCACCTTTGCGGGTTATGTCATGCCAATTCAATATGATGGCATCATGGCCGAACATCTGTGGACCCGCGAAAGTGCGGGCCTGTTTGATGTGTCGCATATGGGCCAGCTCATCCTGTCGGGCGAGGGTGTTGACGCCGCTCTCGAGGCGTTGGTGCCGGGCGACATTGCCGGTCTCGCTGAGGGCAAGCAGCGCTACGCGCTCCTGCTCTCCGAAGATGGCGGCATTCTGGATGACCTGATGATCACCCGTGCACCGATGGGGCTCTTCGTCGTCGTCAATGGTGCGGTGAAATGGGATGACATTGCCCATCTGCGCGAACATCTGCCCGACGAGATTACCATTTCGCATCTGGAAGACCGCGCGTTGTTAGCGCTTCAGGGGCCCAAAGCCGTCGATGCGCTCAACCGCGCGCTGATGCTGGAAGAAGCGCTGATCTTTGAGATTGGCACCGCCGACACGACCGGCGTCGATCTCGCGCCCGCTCCCAAGGTCGCGTCGCGGCTTGGCGGTCTGGAGCGCCACACGTCGCTGGGGCTGCCCGGCCTGTCGGAGCCGGAGACCGTGCGTCACTATACGCGCCTCAGCCGCCAGAATTACGCCATCGACCTCGGCCTGTTTCCGCTGGGCTCGTGCACGATGAAGCACAATCCACGCCTGAATGAAAAGGTCGCGCGGATGAAGGGCTTTGCCGATGTTCACCCGCTCCAGCCGCAGGAAACGGTGCAGGGGGCTTTGGCCGTTATTCAGGAACTGGCGGTATGGCTCATTGAACTGACCGGCATGTATGGCGTCGCGATGGCCCCTAAAGCCGGTGCGCACGGAGAACTCTGCGGCATATTGTGCATCAAGGCGGCACTTGAGGCGCGGGGTGAAGATCGTCCGGTGATCCTCGTGCCGGAATCAGCGCACGGCACCAATCCGGCGACGGCGGCCTTTGCCGGCTTCCGTGTAGAGAACATCCCCGCGACCGCCGAGGGGCGTGTCGATCTGGCGGCGCTCAAGGCGCGGCTGGGGCCGGATGTGGCGGGGGTGATGATCACGAACCCAAACACCTGCGGCCTGTTTGAGCGCGACATGAAGGCAATCTCTGACGCCGTTCATGCCGCAGGCGGCTATGTCTATTGCGACGGCGCGAACTTCAACGCGATCGTCGGGCGGGTTCGGCCCGGGGATCTCGGCATTGATGCGATGCACATCAACCTGCACAAGACCTTCTCCACCCCGCATGGCGGCGGTGGTCCCGGTTCGGGGCCAGTGGTGCTGTCCGAGGCGCTGGCGCCGTTCGGGCCGATCCCGTTCGTCTCGTTGATGAAGGACGGCTGCTACAAGCTGGTCGAGGAAGAAAGCGCAGGAGAGCTTCATCCCCAGACCTTCGGGCGGATGGCGGCGTTCCATGGCCAGATGGGCATGTTCACACGGGCGCTTTCGTACATCCTGAGCCATGGTGCGGACGGCCTTCGTCAGGTGGCGGAGGACGCCGTGCTCAACGCCAACTACATCCTGCGCAGTCTGGAAGAGGTGCTGGATGCCCCGTTCGCATCCTCTGGCCCGTGCATGCATGAGGCGTTGTTCTCGGATAATGGGCTGGCAGACGGCTTCTCCACGCTGGATATCGCTAAGGGGCTGATTGACGAGGGCTTCCATCCGATGACGGTCTATTTCCCGCTCGTCGTCCACGGTGCGATGCTGGTGGAGCCGACCGAGACGGAGTCGAAGGCGACGCTCGATCAGTTCATCGGCGCGCTGCGGTCCGTCGCACGACGCGCGCGGCAAGGAGATACGGCGCTCAAGTCCGCCCCGCATTTCGCCCCGCGCCATCGGCTCGATGAAACTTTGGCCGCACGCAAGCCAGTGCTTGTCTGGAAGGAGGCAGAACTGGCACAAGCCGCCGAATGACGACACCACAGCCATTCATCATCGACGCAGGGGGGGCGGAAAAACGCCACGCCCCTGCCACTGTCCGCAATCGCGACGCCATTGCCGATGTGCTTGAGGCGGTTCTGCCGCCGTCCGGCACGGTGCTGGAGGTGGCGAGCGGGACAGGAGAGCATATTGTCCATTTCGCACAACGCTTCCCGCAGCTTGTCTGGCAGCCAAGCGATTATGCAGACGTGTCGCTCCCTTCTATTGCGGCTTGGGTGGCAGAAGCGGGTGTCACGAATGTGCAGCCCGCTGTCCAACTGGATGCCGCCTCGAAAGATTGGCCGGTGCAACAGGCGGATGCCATCCTGTGCATCAACATGATCCATATCGCGCCTTGGGCCGCGACCATCGGCCTGATGGCAGGCGCCGGACGTCTGCTACCGACAGGCGCGCCACTTTATCTTTACGGGCCATATTTGCGTGAATGGGTGGAAACCGCGCCCAGCAATCTGGCCTTTGACCAGTCCTTAAAGGATCGCGACCCTGACTGGGGCCTCCGTGATCTGTTCGCCGTGACTGCACGCGCAGCAGGGCAGGGGCTGGTGCTCGATCGAGTGATTGAGATGCCTGCCAACAACCTGTCGGTCATCTTCCGTAAGGGCTGACGCAATTGGCAGCTTTACGTTTGTGTCAGGGACCGCATAACCCTCCGCCATAAATAGAATCATGATGAGAGAGGGTTTCCCCGCATGGCCGAGCTAGCCGACCTGCTGACGTTCGACGAGTTTCTAACTTATTGGGGTGCGGAACGCCGCGACCTTCTGGGGATGCGCGAGGAAGACCGGTTCTGGTCCTATGGCCAGTTGGAGGACCGCACAGCGCGCGTTGCGTCCATGCTGCTCGCAGCAGGCCTGAAAAAGGGAGACCGCATCTGCTGGATCGGCAAGAACTCCGACATTTACTTCACGCTCTTTTACGGCGCGGCACGGGTTGGCATTGTCATGGCGCCCATTGGCTGGCGTCTGGCTGCGCCCGAATGGGCCTATATCGTCAACGATACCCAGTCGAAGATCGTGTTCACCGGGCCGGGTTTTGAGGCCACCGAAGAAGCCCTGAAGCCGCATCTCACCAACAACCCGCGCTTCATCGGAGAGCAGGAAGCCCGCAAGCTGGTGGAGACGACCGAGCGCGTTGCGTTCACTGCCGCTGGCCCAGACGATGCCGTGCTCCAACTCTACACGTCCGGCACCACCGGCAACCCAAAGGGCGTAGAACTCTCCAACCGCAATCTTTTTGCCCTGCGCAAAGGCACGGCGGACGCGGGCCTTGCCTATACCCAGTGGGAGGATGATGAGGTCGTCCTCGTCGCGATGCCGTGCGCGCATATCGGCGGCACAGGCTTAGGCGTGATGGCGTTGGCCAGTGGTCTGCCCGGCTATGTGCTGGCAGAATTCACGCCCGATGGGCTGTTCGATGCGATTGAAACCGGCGGGGTCACGCGCTTCTTCATCGTGCCGGCTGCGCTGCACATCCTGTTGCAACACCCCCGCTGTGCGTCGGTGGATTACAGCCGCCTCAAATACATTCTCTATGGGGCCGCCCCCATTCCGCTCGAACTGCTGCGCGAATGCATCAAGACGTTCGGCTGTGAATTCATCCAGAATTACGGGATGACAGAGACGACCGGCACCATCGTGATGCTGCCGCCCGAAGATCATGATCCCAATGGCAATCCGCGTATGCGCTCTGCCGGAAAGGCGCTTCCCGGCGTGGAGCTCAAAATCGTCGATGGGGACGGCAACATCCTGCCCGTGGGCGAAGTGGGGGAAGTCGTCACACGTTCCAGCAACAATATGATCGGCTATTGGAACCTGCCCGATGCCACAACGAAGACGCTCACCGGCGATGGCTGGGTCTATACCGGCGATGCGGGGTATCTGGATGAAGACGGCTATCTCTTCATCCATGACCGCGTGAAGGACATGATCATTTCCGGTGGTGAGAATGTCTATCCCGCCGAGGTCGAAAGCGCGATCTATGGCCATCCGGCGGTGCTTGAAGTCGCGGTGATCGGCGTGCCTGATGACAAATGGGGCGAGGCGGTGAAGGCTGTCTGCGTCCCCAAACCGGGCACAACGATTGACCCGGACGACGTCATCTCCTGGGCGCGCGAGCGGATTGCGGCGTTCAAGGCCCCCAAGACAATCGACATCATCGAAGCTTTGCCGCGCAATGCGAGCGGCAAGATCCTCCGCAAGGACCTGCGTGCCCCTTATTGGGCAGGTCGCGACCGGCAGGTAAACTAAACATGTCCGGTGCGCTTGAGGCGTTTCGCGGAGAGGTCCGCGACTGGCTTGCTGCTAATTTGACCGATGAACTGCGTGAGGTGTCGCGCAAATCCACAAGCGCGTTCGTGGATAAGCAGCACACGCTCAAATGGCAGGCGATCCTCCATAAAAAAGGCTGGGTCGCACCGACTTGGCCTGCACAATATGGCGGGACCGGATGGACAGAGGCGGAGCGCCACATCTTCTCGTCGGAATGTGCACTGGCAGGGGCACCGCCGCTCGCGCCTATGGGCCTGCGCATGGTCGCGCCTGTCATCATGCAGTACGGCTCGCCTGAGCAAAAAGCGTGGTATCTGCCACGCATCCTGTCCGGCGAGGATTATTGGTGTCAGGGCTATTCCGAGCCGGGGTCCGGGTCTGATCTCGCCTCGTTATCGCTGAAGGCGGAAAGGGATGGGGATCATTACGTCCTCAACGGCTCCAAAATCTGGACCACCCATGCGCACTTCGCGAACAAGATGTTCTGCCTTGTGCGCACCAACCGCGAAGGTCGCCCGCAACAGGGCATCACCTTCCTGCTGCTCGATATGGATTTGCCGGGCATCACCGTGCGCCCGATCCATTCGATTGCCGATGATCATGACTTCAATCAGGTCTTTTTCGAAGGCGTCCGCGTGCCTGTGTCCGGTCGATTGGGTGAGGAAGATCAGGGGTGGGGTGTCGCCAAATATCTGCTCGAATTTGAACGCGCTGTTGCGCATTCAGCCGGGCTGAAGGCCGCGCTATCGGTCGTCATCGCGCATGCCGAGGCACTCGAGGATGGCGAGGAGGCCGCACTTATCATGGCACCTGCCATTCGCCGTAAAATCTCGATTCTCGCCGCACAGATTACAGCGATTGAGGCCAGCGAGGATGTGGTCATGGCGCAGGTCGCACGCGGCCTGAACCCCGGGCCTGCGGCATCAATGCTAAAGATCCAGGGCACGGAAACCGCTCAAAAGGTTCAGGAACTCGCCGTGGAACTGGCCGGCGACTATGCCGCTGTGAGCCAGCTTGCCGCGCGCCAGCCGGGCAGCAACGAAGCCGCTGTTGGTTCAGATATAGCCCTCACCGCCGTTCCGCGTTATTTCAACGGGCGCGCCGCCTCCATCTACGGCGGCTCGAACGAGATCCAGCGCGGGATCATCTCCAAACTGGTTCTCGGCCTTTGAGTGTGTGACCAGTTTTGGAGGGAAGTATGAATCCGCGTGCTATGGTTCAGACGATGATTGCGCTCGCTTCGGCGTCGCTGGGGTTGGTGGCCGCTCTGGCCTGGAATGAAGCGATCAAGGCGACGCTTGCGCTGCTCAATCTGGGCGACAACCTGATTGGCCTTTACACCTACGCCATCGTCGCGACAGTCATCGCGATCCTCGTGCTGGTGTATCTCGGCAAGCTCGCGAGCCGTATTGGCGGCGATGCCATCATTGAACGGGAAGCTGAAGGCTAACAGATCCGGCGTCATTGCGAGCGAAGCGCGGCAATCCAGCAGGAGCGGCCAGCCCGTGGATTGCCGCGTCGCTTCGCTCCTCGCAATGACGTAATATGCGCCTCGTCAGCTCGCCTTTTCGCGCTCCACGGATCTTTCAAACGCCGCCCGCGCCTTCAATCGCGCATACCAGTCTTGGGTGAGTGGCCCCAGTTCCTTGTCAAAGCCGAACCCTGCCGCCAGATGCACCGCATAACCCACGCAAATGTCGGCGATGGTGAAGCGGTCTGCCACAAGCCATTCCCGCCCGTCTGACAGCGCTTCTTCGATGGACTTGGCGCGGCCCATGAAGAAGCCCCTATAGTCCTCAATGGCTTGCGGCAGCTTGCGCTCTTCAGGCTCCAGCCGCGTGTAGCGCAGCACGATGGTGAGCGGGAAGGTCAGCGTCGCGTCGCTGCGGTGTAGCCAGTTGATATAGGGTAGATAGTCGGCTTCGTCCGGCCGAACCTCTAAGTGAGTACCTGCTGCGATACGTTGGCAGATCGCGGCGGACTCCGTCAGCAGATGGCTATTTTCTTCCCAAGCCGGAATCGTGCCGAGCGGGTTAATGTCCTTGAACTGTTTTGCAAACACGCGCGGCGGGAAAGGCCAGAGGCGCAGGTCGACGTCCACACCTGCCTCTTCTGCAGCCCAAAGGCATCGGAAGGAGCGCGCACCGGCGCAGTGATGGAGAACAGGCAGGGTCATACGGTCATCTCTCTTGGTTTTTCGATAGATAGGCGATGTTCGCGCCAGGCGATGTAAAGGCCACTGGCAATGATGATGGGCGCGCCCATCCATGTCGATGTGCCGGGCAGCACGTTCCAAATCAGCCAGCCATAGATGGTCGACCAAATGAGGCTGGTATAATCCATGCCAACGACGGTGGAGACAGGCGCGTAGCGCAGCGAAGCGGTGAGGGCGATTTGGCCAAGTCCGCCACACAGGCCAAGCCCCGCAATCAGCATCCATTGATATGCGCTGTGGGATGTCGTCCCCCAGGCCAAGGCCTCTTCAATCGGCCCGGGCAAGGGCGCGAAGTGCAGGACGAGTAGCATGGAAGAGGACAGGAGCGAGAAGTAGAAGACGGTCGTAGGCGGTGCCTCGGTCTTGCCAAGGTCGCGTAATTGCAGGCTGATAATGCCGACCATCAGTGCTGCCGTAAGGCCGACGAGCGCGCCTTTGAGAGGAAAACCGCCGCCGCCGGGTTGGATGACGACCAGAACCCCAATGAAGCCGACAATAACGGCGGCCCACCGGTGCAGGCCGACCTTTTCCCGCAGGAAGAAGGCAGACAGGATCGTGGCGAAGATCGGGACTGTAAAGCCAAGCGTCGTCGCTTCGGCAAGCGGCAACAGAACGATGCTGCCAAAGGTGAAGAACATGCCTGTCGCGCCGAGAAAGGACCGCCGCAGATGTGCCCCAAAGCGCGCGGTCCTCAGGCTCGAAAGGCCAGTCGAGAACAGCACCCAGACGAGCACGACCGGAATGGCCATAAACTGGCGCCAGAACATGATTTCCGGCAGGCGAATGCCACTTTCACTCGCCAGCTTGACCACCATCGACATGGTCGACAGCCCGAAAATCGCCCCTAGCCGAAAGCCGAGGGCCAGCATGCGCCGGTCATCTGTGTGGGTTGAAATTGCGGTCACGCAAAATCGCATAGGCGACCTCGAAAGTGACGCAACAGATTTATGAATGGGGAGAAGGGCTATTCCCTAAGCTTGCGGTCAACTGCCCGCCTCGGCTAACGCGCTCTGCATGAAACATGCTCTCACCGTCATCCGCGCCCAGAATTTCGCCTCTTGGTATCAGGAGGTCATCTCCGAAGCTGATCTGGCCGAGGAGTCCGGCGTCCGCGGCTGTATGGTCATTCGCCCCTGGGGCTATGGCATGTGGGAGCGCATCCAGAAGCTGATGGATGCCGAAATCAAGCTGGCAGGCGTCGATAACTGCTATTTCCCCCTCTTCATTCCGCTGTCCTTCTTTGAGAAGGAAGCTGATCATGTGGAGGGCTTTGCCAAGGAAATGGCCGTCGTCACGCACCATCGGCTGATTGGCGACGGCAAGGGCAAGCTGGTTCCCGATCCGGAATCGAAGCTGGAAGAACCGCTCGTCGTCCGCCCGACCTCTGAAACCGTCATTGGCGCGGCGATGAGCCGCTGGGTCCAAAGCTGGCGCGATCTGCCTTTGATGGTCAACCAATGGGCCAATGTTGTCCGTTGGGAAATGCGGACCCGCATGTTCCTGCGCACGTCGGAGTTTCTGTGGCAGGAAGGGCATACCGCCCATGCTGACCGCGATGATGCGATGACTGAAACGTTGCGTGCGCTCGAAATGTATCGCGCCTTTGCGCAAGGCCCGCTCGCAATGCCTGTGGTGGCGGGTGAAAAGCCGGAAAATGAACGCTTCCCTGGTGCCGTTGCGACCTATTCGATTGAAGCGATGATGCAGGATGGCAAGGCGCTGCAGGCTGGCACCTCGCATTATCTGGGCACCGGCTTCGCCGAAGCAGCGGGCATCCGCTATCAGGATAAGGAAGGTGGCCAGCAATATTGCCACACGACAAGCTGGGGTGTCTCCACGCGTCTGATCGGCGGCGTCATCATGACGCATGGCGACGATGATGGCCTGCGCTGCCCGCCGCAAATTGCGCCGCAGCAGGTGGTCATCATCCCGATGCTGCGCGACAATGATGAAGATGTGGCTGTGCTCGACTATTGCCGCAGCTTGGCCGCCGATCTGCGCAAGCTCTCCGCCTTTGGAGAGCCGGTGCGCGTTTTGCTCGATACAAAGGCAACGAAGGCTGCGACCAAGCGCTGGTCCTGGGTCAAGAAGGGCGCACCGGTCCTCGTTGAAGTCGGCCCGCGCGATGTGGCGGGCGGCAATGTCGCCGTCGTGCGCCGTGATCGGCTCTATAAGGAAGACGGCAAACTCAACTCTGCGTTCATTGCGCGCGCTGACTTTGTTGGGGCTGTGGCGGACACGCTGGTCGACATTGAAAAATCGCTGTTCACCGAAGCCAATGATCGGTTGGAGAGCAATATCCGCCGCGACGTGACGGACCTTGCCGCCCATTATAAGGGTGATGAGGCCAAGTTCGCCGGCTGGGTTGAGGTGCAATGGGCACGTCCAACGGGTGAGGCGCTCACCAAGATTGTCGAAACGCTCAAGGGTCTGAAACTCACGATGCGCAATGCGCCGCTCGGGGCGGCGCCCGTCGATGGCCCGTGCTTCTTCACTGGCGCGCCTGCGGTTGAACGGATCCTTATCGGACGCACTTATTGAGCAACCTTGTCAGCCTCCTTGCGGCAGTGGGCATCGGCCTGCTGATTGGGTTGGAGCGGGGCTGGCGGCAGCGCGATGAACATTCGGGCGGGCGGATTGCAGGGATAAGGACTTTTGCGCTGTTGGCGCTGGGCGGCGCTCTGTCCGGTCTATTGGCGCTGAATGTCTCGATCTGGTTTGGCCTGATCGGCATTGGGGGCATCATCGTGGCGCTTCTGCTCGCCCACCGCGCGCGGCTGGCCGAGCCCGATGACAATATATCGGCCACAAACATCGTCGTCAGCATTCTCACCCTATTGCTGGGCCTTGCCATGACGACCGGCTTCCTGCGTGAGGCGATTGTCGCTGGTGGCATGATGACGCTGATCCTCGCCATGCGGGAACAGCTGCACGGCTGGCTGCGGACGCTGAGTGCGGAGGATGTCCGCGCAGTGGCGGTCTATGGCGCGATCACGCTGGTTGTTCTGCCCTTGCTGCCGGACAAGAATATCGGCCCCTATGCCGCGCTCAATCCGCGCAATCTTTGGCTTGTGGTCGTGTTTGTGACCGGCCTGTCCTTTGCCGGCTATTGGGCCTCTAAAAGGGTTGGCGATGCGCAAGGGACGATCATTGCGGCAGCCATCGGCGCGACCTATTCCTCGACAGCCGTGACGGCGGAACTCTCCCGCCGATTGCGCAGCAGCCAGGAAGATCCGCTGCCACTGCGGGCCGGGATTGCGGCTGCGACAGCGATGATGCCCATCCGTATTTCTATTCTCGTGGCGGTCCTCCTCCCCGGTGCTCTGCTGCCCTTTCTCGCGATGGTGGGGCCTGCCATTGCTGTCGCGCTGCTGTTTGCGGCGTTGCTCTACTGGCGCGCACGTGGCGGTTCGAGCCAAGCGATGACGGCGCGCCGCAATCCTTTTGATATCTGGCCTGCCATCGGATTCGCTGCTTTGGTGGGGGCCATCGTCATCCTATCGCGCTGGACCATTGACCAATATGGCGGCCGGGGCGTCAGCATCCTCATTGGTCTGACCGGCCTTTACGATGTGGACGCGGCCATCGTCACGGCGAGCAATTTGCCTAAAGACCTGCTCGACACATCGGCGCTTGCAGCCCTTCTTGCGCTTCCCGTTCTGGTGAACTCAGCCTTGAAGGCGGCGTTGGTGCCTGTGCTGGGCGGCATTAAAGCCGGCGCGCGCGCCGCCATTCCGTTGATCGCCAGCGCGATCTTGATTGCGATTGGCATTGCGCTCGTCAACGGGTTCCGCTTCGCCTGATCGGGTGCAAACGGGGTGGCGGAGGACGGTGCGACGCTCTAGACAGGGTGCAATGATGGCGGGCCGCTGACCCGTTCGGGGGGAGTTTCTTAGATGCAGCGTATTCTGATCGGGCTGGCCGGTATGGCCCTGATCCTGCTGATCGCCTTTGCCTTTTCGTCGAACCGCAAGGCGATCCGCCTGCGGGTCGTCAGTTCGGCTTTTGCGCTTCAGGCAGCGATTGCGGTGCTCGTGCTTTATGTTGATGCGGGCAAAGCCGCGATCCAAGCGATGTCCCACGGGGTCACCAATCTGCTCGGCTATGCGCAGGCGGGGATCGACTTCTTGTTCGGCAATCTCGCAAAGCCGGAACTGGGCGGATACTCGTTCGCCATCGCGGCGCTCCCTGTCATCATCTTCTTCGCCAGCCTTGTCTCGATCCTCTATTATCTCGGTGTGATGCAGTTCGTTGTCAAATGGCTTGGCGGCGGCATCCAGAAGATTACCGGCATCAGCAAAGTGGAATCGCTTGGTGCTGCGGCCAATATCTTTGTCGGGCAAAGCGAAGCGCCTTTGGTGATCCGGCCCTATCTGTCGGCGATGACACCGGCGCAGCTTTTCACGATCATGACGGTCGGCATGGCGGGTGTCGCGGGCACTATCCTTGCGGCCTATGCCTCGATGCTCGGGCCAGAGCTTTTGCCCTATCTGCTGGCCGCGAGCTTCATGTCGGCCCCGGGCGGCATCCTCATGGCCAAGATCATGCAGCCGGATGATCCGGCCGATGCGGGCAAAGACCCTGTCGTCGAGGGCCCGATCCGCTTTGGAGACGAGCAGCCAGCCAATATCATCATGGCAGCGGCAGAAGGCGCGCAGACGGGCGTGCGTTTGGCCGTGGCCGTCGGTGCCATGGTGCTGGCATTCGTCGCGCTTGTCGCGCTCGCCAACGGGCTGCTGGCCGGTGTGGGATCATGGGTCGGCTATCCTGATCTCAGCTTCCAGAAGATCGTCGGCGCGGTGTTCGCGCCGGTCATGTATATGCTCAACGTGCCCGCGAGCGATGCGATGGCGGCAGGGGGGCTGTTCGGCACAAAGCTGGTGCTCAATGAATTCGTCGCCTTTACGCAACTTGGCCCGTTGAAGGAGACGCTTGCGCCCGCGACGGTGGCCATTGTCACCTTTGCGCTATGCGGCTTTGCCAATTTCAGCTCGATTGCCATCCAGATGGCCGTGACAGGTGGGTTGGCGCCCAATCAGCGCGCCGTGATCGCGCGGCTCGGCCTGAAGGCGCTGTTGGCGGGGAGCCTTGCGAACCTGATGAGTGCGGCGTTGGCGGGGTTGCTGGTGACGGGATAAAGACCCTTGCCGTCATGCCAGCGCAGGCTGGCATCTTGTGCACCTGACCGTTGAGACCCCAGCCTCCGCTGGGGTGACGACAATGCCCTAAGTCGACAGATACCAGCGGTCGGTGCCTTCCAGCCCGATCGCGGTTAGTCTGCCGCTGGCATAAGCGCCGGTGTCGATCCCGATGCGGTTGGGGCGCTCTTCCACCTCGTCGCGGATCGTATGGCCGTGCACCACGACAGCGCCGAAATCTGCCGTAGACTCGATGAAGTCGCTGCGAATCCAGCGCAAGTCCGTCTCGTCTTGATCGTCGAGCGCAATGCCGGGACGGACACCGGCATGGGTGAAGAAATAGTCGCCCAGCCGATAAGAGGAACGGAAGGCGCGCAGAAAATCGATATGCGCCTTGGGCACAACACGTGTTGTGGCGTCGGTCACCTCGCCTAGGTCCCAGCTGTCATATTGTTCCGCTGTGATGCCATAACTTATCAGCGTTTCGCGGCCTCCGGCCCGGTGGAAGGTCGCTGCCGTCGCGCGATCCCCGTCCCACACCCGGATCATGAGCTCCTCGTGATTGCCTTTTATGAAAACAGTGTCGGGGCTAGATTTGGCCAGCGCCATGGCGTGTTCGATCACCTGGCGGGAGCCGGGGCCGCGATCGGGCAAATCGCCGAGAAAGACGATCTGCGCCTCCGCGTCGCCCCGCGCCGCATCATCCGCAAGAATTTTGAAGAGCAACTGGTCGAGCAGGTCGGCTCGTCCATGAATGTCCCCAATCGCATAGACCCGCTTGCCGGCCGGAATGGCGGCAGGCGGCGGGGCAGGGCTTTCCTTGCGGGCGAAGAAGCGTTTTAGAACCATGGGACGACCGCGATATAGCCGCTTTGGCTCCGATTGCCAGATGTCAGGCGGGTTCGCGGTCCATCAAATCAGCAATGTCGATGTCCAGCCGGTCAATCAGATTGCGCATGCGGGGCCAGATTCTGTTCAGGAAGATGTCGCGTTCCTGCACCTTAAGCGCCTGCACAGCGCCGGGGGCCGCAAACATGCCCACGCCGCGCTTCACGAGAACATGTCCATCATCCTGCAGCGTTTGATACGCCTTGGCGACTGTCAGCGGATTGGTGCCGGTCTGTGCCGCAAAGGCCCGCACGGAGGGCAGTTGATCCCCTTCGCCATATTTGCCCTCGATGATTTCAATGGCGAGCATCCCCCGCAAACGGAGGTAGACTGGGATTTCGTCGAAACTGGCTACTGTCATACCTACTTAATACACCAACGCACTCAGGGAGTCACGCCCAAAAAATGGGTTAACCCTGCCAGTGGCTGATGACATCTGATGGCGTGGGGCGGGGCCGTTCATCCAATTCACGGCTGGGGGAGCCGATGAAGATGAACCCGGCAATGCGTTCCTCCGTAGACCCGAAGGCATCACGAACCTGATCAGAATAGGTTGGCCATCCGGTCAACCAGCCGCCGACAAAGCCTTGGGCATGGACCGCATTGAGCAGTTGCATGCAGGCCGCCCCGACAGAGAGTTCCTGTTCCCAAAGCGGGATCTTGCTCGCCTTGGGGCTCGACAGAGCAACGACAAGGGCAGGGGCCTGATGCGCGAACTGCTCCATCGCCTCCAGTTCGAGCCGGCCTGCATCGGGCTTTTCGGCGCGATAGGCGTCGACCAGGAGAGCAGAGAGCCTGTCCCGCTGGTCCGCACCGACCACCACTAAGCGCCAGGGCGCCAGCTTACCATGATCCGGCACGCGGGTTGCAGCGGCAAGGATGGCATCCATCTGCGCTGCATCCGGGCCGGGGGTGACCATGTCACGCGGCTTGCCCGACCGGCGGGAGAGGAGGAGGTTGAGCGGGGAGGAGGTGTCGTTGAACATAGGTGCGCCGCTATCAGGCAGGGGCGGGTGGGGCAAGCGGGACGCGTATCGGTTTAAACCTCCCACCCCTTCGTTTGCCCTGAGCATGTCGAAGGGCTGTCCTTTTACTTTTCTACGAGCTCTGGTGAACAGGAAGAACGGTCGTTGACCCTTCGGTCGCTTTCGGCTCGACAAGCTCAGGACAAACGATGGTTGAGACGTTGATGTTCCTAACTGTCCGTCCCCTTCGCCTTCCCCCATTGCCGCGCGACGGTGTAGCCGAGATAGCCGGTGCCGAAGAGCGTCCAGAGCGGCTCGGGGATTCCACCGAGATAGGCGTTCATGCCCGCCGCGATGTTCTTTGCCATTTCGGGTTGCGTGGCGGCGATGAGGCCCATGGGGATGGCCCAGAGGATGATGGCGTACATGACGTAAAGGAAGCTCGGCCGTGCGCGGCTGGTCCAAGGGTCGGTGGACCCGGCCTCCGCGATGATCGCCGACATCTGGACGCGGACGGCCTCAAGCTCCTGTGATCCCTGCAGTTTAAGCAGCTCCAGCTTCGCCGCATCACGGGCGCGCGGGTCTGGAATGATCTTGTCGATCAGCTTGGAAAGGGGCGCAATCAGCCCGTCGAGAAGGGACATGGCAACGACTCCGAATCTGGGGGAAGAGTTCGAATGTAACCAAATAGGTTCATGTAGGAAAGTTATTTTTAACCTAAAAATCCGTCATTGCGAGCGAAGCGTGGCAATCCAGTCTTTGATGCCGCTGGATTGCGTCGCGATGCTCGCAATGACGGGGTGCGCTTCGCTGCCTAACCCCGCGCTTTCTCCGCCGAAATCCAGCGATCCACCGCCTGTTCCAGCACATCGAGCGGCACCGCGCCTTGCGCCAGCACGGCGTCGTGGAAGCGCCGCAGGTCGAACTTTGTGCCGAGCGCGGCCGTCGCCTTTGCGCGTAGTTCGCGCAGTTTGATTTCCCCGATCTTGTAGCCAAGCGCCTGACCTGGCCAGGAGATGTAGCGGTTCACTTCCGCCTCGATATTGGCAGCGGACAGCGCCGAATTGTCGGTCATGAACTTGATGGCCTGCGCCTTGGTCCAGCCCTTGGAATGCATGCCGGTGTCGACGACAAGGCGGCAGGCGCGCCACATTTCATAGGACAGGCGACCCATCATCTTTTCGGGGGTGTCGTAAAGGCCCATTTCTTCGCCCAGATACTCGGAATAGAGACCCCAGCCTTCGCCATAAGCGGTGAACCATGCGGCATGCTTGCGGAAATCAGGCATGTCGATTTCCTGCTGCAATGCGCCCTGGAAATGGTGGCCCGGCACCGCCTCATGCGCGGTCAGCGCGGGAAGTTCGTAGATCGGGCGCTGGTCCAGCTTGGAGGTGTTGACGTAGTAGTTGCCGGCGATGCCAGAGGCGAGCGAGCCGGGGCTGTAATAGGCAGTGGTCGTCGTTTCCGCGGTTTCCTTGGGGATTGCTTTCAGCCCATAGGTGAGGCGCGGCAGCTTTCCGAAATACTGTGGCAGCATACCGTCGATCAGCTTCGCCTGCCGTGCGGCGGCTTGCATCAGTTCCTCGGGCGTTTTCGCATAATAGGTCGGGTCGCTGCGCAGTTTGGCGATGAAGCTTTGCCGGTCGGCATAGCCCGCTTGCTTGGCCACGCTGTCCATCCGGACAAGGATGCGCGCGACTTCGCTTAAACCGATGTCATGGATTTGTGTCGGTGTCAGGTCCGTCGTGGTGTGGGACCGGGCCTGAAACGCGTAATAGTCTTTGCCACCGGGCTGATAAGACACGCCCACCTTTGCGGCGCATTTCGGCTTATATTCTTTCACGTAAAAGTCGGAGAATTGCTGATAGGCCGGCGTCAGGACGTCGCGGATGATGCGCAGGCCCTCCGCTTTCATCGCGGCCCAGTCGGCGTCGCTCACATCATTGGGCTTGTTGCGTTTGAAGGGCTCGTAAAAACGCGTTTCTTCGGGCTTTCCGGCAATGGCGCCGGTGATGGTCGTCTCAAACCCGTTCATGGCTTCGCAGGGCTGGACAAAGCCCTTCGTGATCGCCTGCCGGGTGATCGAAATGATGTTTGAATTGATTTTCGGAAATTGCGCAAGGCGCGTCAGATAGCTGCGGTAATCCGCCGCTGTGTAGAGCGGCACATAAGATCCGAGATCGGCAAAGCCCTGATGCGGGCTGGAATAGGTTGTGAACAGCATCAGCCGCTGGCCGAAGCGGTTGCCCTCAATCTGTTCGCTCAGGATGCGGGACAGGACGCCCTTATTGGCCCGGTCGGCATCGGTCAGGCCGGCATCGGGGATCGCCTTGAGCCGATCGAGCAAAGCCTGCGCCTCGGCGGCCGATGTGTCGCGGGCGGCAAGGCTGTAGTCGGAGAGCTTGTCGTCATAGTCATGCACGCCAAGCGAGGAGGCTGTCGTTGGGTTTTCCTTCAGGAACCAGGCCCAGTGATCGGCAATGACCGTCTTCAAATCGTCCGAAGGGGCAGCCAGCGCCGGGCTTGAAACCGACAGCAAAAGGGCCAGAGCAAATTTCCGCATGATATTCTCCTCTATGGCCCACTTCGTCCAAAGCGCGCGCGCTTGCAATGCCTTGCCTGTCGCCTCTACACCGCACGTAACACCCAAGATTGTGGCGTAAGGAGCTTCCGCAGATGCGGCGTATTTCGATGATGATGATGTCTTTAGTGGCGAGCGCCGCCAGCGCGGGCACCATCCCCGGCCAGCCCAAGCCGGATTATCCGCACACCCGCAGCGATGGCATTGTCGAAACCCAGTTCGGGGAAGCGGTGGCCGATCCCTATCGCTGGCTTGAGAATGATGTGCGCAACGATGCTGAAGTCCGCGCTTGGGTGGACCAGCAGAATAAGCTGACAGCGACATATCTCGAAACGCTTCCCGGACGGGAGATATTCGCCTCCCGGCTAAAGACGCTCTTCAATTTTCAGCGCATGGGCACGCCGCGCAAAGCGGGTGAGAATTATTTCTACACCCGCAATGATGGATTGCAGAACCAGTCGGTCCTGATGGTGCAACAAGGGACGGGCGGGGCGCCAAAGCTGCTGATTGATCCCAATGCCTGGGCCAAGGACGGCGCGACGGCACTCGCTGAATGGCAGCCGTCGCCCAATGGACGGTATTTGGCCTATGCCGTGCAAGATGGCGGAACCGACTGGCGCACGCTGCGCGTCATCGATGCGGAAACCGGCACAGCGCTTGAAGATGACATCAAATGGGTCAAATTCTCGAACATTGCCTGGACCAAGGACAATGCGGGCTTCTTCTATTCGCGCTTTGCAGAGCCGCAAAAGGGCGCCGCCTTTCAGTCGCTCAACACCAATCAGCAGGTCTGGTATCACAAGGTCGGGACGAAACAGGCCGAAGACCGGCTGATCTATAAAACGCCAGATCGGTCGTTGCTTGGCCATTCGGCAGAAGTGACCGATGACGGGCGCTACATCCTCATCACCTCATCGGGTGGCACGGATGAGCGTTACGAACTGACTGTGGGCTCGCTCGACGCCAAGCTGGGTGTCAGCAAGCCGGTGAAGTTCAAGACGCTCGTTGGCGGGCTGGACTATGAATGGCAGTTGGCGGGCTCGGTCGGGCCCACCTTCTACTTCCGCACAAACCGTGCTGCACCCCGCGGGCAGATCGTGACCCTGAACGTGGACAAGCCGCGACGCGCGCCGACGACCATCATCGGCCAGACGGAGGATGCCATGGTCGGCGCCTCGCTCGTCGGCAGCCGGCTGATCGTCGCCTATCTGGGCGATGCCCGGTCTGAAGCCGAATTGCGTGAACTCGATGGGCGTCTGGTCTCGACGATCCCGCTGCCCTCCATCGGGACGGCGGCCGGCTTCGGCGGGTCGGGCGGTGATCCGGAAACCTTCTACACCTTCTCCAGCTTTGCGGTGCCGCCATCAGTCTATCGGCTCAATACGGACACCGGGAAGGCAGAGCTGTTCTTCCAGCCCAAGGTCGCATTCGACCCTGCTGACTATGTGACGGATCAGGTGTTCTACACGTCAAAGGACGGGACGCGGGTTCCGATGTACATCGTGAAGCGCAAGGATACGCCTGCAGGAGCGCCGACCATCCTTTATGGCTATGGCGGGTTCAATATTTCGCAAACGCCCACTTTCGCGCCGACGCGTTTGGCCTGGCTGGAACAGGGCGGGGTGCTCGCCGTCGCAAATCTGCGTGGCGGCGGCGAATATGGGAAGGAGTGGCACGATGCCGGCCGCCTATCCCGCAAGCAGAACGTGTTCGATGATTTCATCGCAGCAGGCGATTATCTGGTCACCAATAACATTTCGGCGAAGGGCGAGCTGGCTGTTGAGGGGCGGTCCAATGGTGGCCTGTTGGTCGGCGCGGTGGTCAACCAGCGGCCGGACTTGTTTGCAGCCGCCATCCCGGCGGTCGGTGTGATGGACATGCTGCGCTTCAACCGCTTCACCGCCGGCCGCTATTGGGTCGATGATTATGGCGATCCGGCCAAAGAGGCGGATTTCAAGGTGCTGCGCGCTTATTCGCCTTATCACAACATCACGCCGGGTAAGGATTATCCAGCCATCCTCGTAACGACGGCAGACACCGATGACCGCGTCGTGCCCGGCCACAGCTTTAAATACACCGCGCAGCTGCAAGCGTCAGACATTGGCACCAAGCCGCACCTCATCCGTATTGAGACGCGGGCAGGGCATGGCTCAGGAAAGCCGACAGACAAGATTATTTCGGAGACTGCGGACCTCTGGTCGTTCGTTGCGAAATGGACCGGGCTGGAAGTTCGCCCACGCTAACCATCTCTTATTGCGCAGAAAAACCTGAACATCGGATAACAGTGCGGTTCAGCAACTCGTCATGGTGCGATTCGCATATTCGTTTCTGCCGACGCGTTCTTGTCGGCCATGTGATGGAGACGATGTATGAAGATGCTTTCAAAGGCCGCGCTGATGGCGACGACGGGCGCGATGTTGGTCACGGCCTTGCCGGCCGATGCCCGGTCCTATCGCCGCCACCACGACGGCATCAGCGCAGGTGATGTGATTGCAGGCGCCCTGATCATCGGTGGCATTGCTGCTGTGGCGTCCGCTGCGTCCTCTTCGTCGCGTGATCGTGGCCGCGGTTGGGGTGATGACCGTTATGACGATCGGGATGGATATTATGACAGCGGATATTCTAGCCGCAGCGCTGTCGAACAGTGTGTTCAGGCCGCTCGCAGCGAAGCCAACCGTTATGGCGGCTGGGCACGCGTGACCGATGTGACGCGCATTGATCGGGTCCGCGGCGGCTATGAAGTCCGTGGTCGTCTGGTTGTTGAGGATCGCGGTTATCGCAACCGCAATTGGAGCAATGGCTGGGACCGCATTGACCGCTGGGGCAACCGCTACGATCGTTATAATGATGGCTATGACAAGGGGCGCTTCAGCTGCGTCACACGTTTTGGCCGCGTGGCGGATGTCGATCTGTCGGGCTTGCGCGGCTGATTTTTGAAGGGCCGGTCCGAAAGGGCCGGTCCTTTCCGCTTTCGGGCCTGTCGAACTGGACAGCAGGCGGCGCGCTCTTTATCGGCCCGTCATGACCGTCCAGCCCTCCGATTCCATCCTCATCGTCGATTTTGGCAGCCAGGTAACCCAGCTGATCGCACGCCGCGTGCGCGAAGCGGGCGTTTACAGCGAAATCGCGCCTTTCACTTCTGCTGAGCACGCCTTCCACCGGATGCAGCCCAAGGGCATCATCCTGTCAGGTTCCCCTGCCAGTGTTCCGGAAGACGGCAGCCCGCGCGCGCCGCAGGTGCTGTTTGACAGCGGCGTTCCCATCCTTGGCATTTGCTACGGCCAGCAAGTCATGTCGCACCAGCTGGGCGGTGAAGTGCGCCCCAGCCATGAAACAGGGGATGGCGGAGAATTTGGCCGCGCTTTCCTCACTGTGACGGAAAACTGCCCGCTGTTTGAAGGCCTTTGGGCTGTGGGAGAACGGCATCAGGTTTGGATGAGCCACGGCGACAAGGTGACGCGCTTTGCCCCCGGCTTCAACATCGTGGCCATCAGCGATGGGGCGCCCTTCGCTGTGATCGCCGACGAAGAACGTAAATATTACGGAACCCAGTTCCATCCGGAGGTTGTTCACACGCCCGATGGTGCAAAGCTGATCGCCAATTTCGCGCATAAGGTCTGCGGACTTTCCGGCGACTGGACGATGGCCGAGTTCCGCGCGACCAAGATTGAGGAAATCCGAAAGCAAGTTGGTTCAGGTCGCGTCATCTGCGGCCTTTCCGGCGGCGTTGATTCCTCCGTGGCCGCTATCCTGATCCACGAAGCGATTGGCGAGCAACTCACCTGTGTGTTTGTCGATCACGGGCTCCTCCGCAAGGATGAGCGCGGGCAGGTGGAGACCATGTTCCGGGATCATTACAATATCCCGCTCGTCGTGGTCGACGCCGAAGAGCGCTTCATGGCGGGCTTGGCTGGACTGACCGATCCAGAAAAGAAGCGCAAATTCATTGGTGCTGAATTCATCAACGTCTTTGAGGAAGAAGCCAAGAAAATAGGTGGCGCTGATTTCCTCGCACAAGGCACGCTGTATCCTGACGTCATTGAATCGGTGTCGTTCACTGGTGGCCCGAGCGTCACGATCAAAAGTCATCACAATGTCGGCGGCTTGCCCGCGCGCATGAACATGGCGCTGGTTGAGCCGCTGCGCGAGCTGTTCAAGGATGAAGTCCGCGCGCTGGGCCGTGAACTGGGCCTGCCGGATATCTTCGTCGGTCGCCACCCGTTCCCCGGACCGGGCCTTGCCATCCGCATCCCCGGCGAAGTCACGAAGGAACGCTGCGACATCCTGCGCAAGGCCGACGCCATCTACCTAGAGGAAATCCGCAATGCGGGCCTCTATGATGCGATTTGGCAGGCCTTTGCGGTGCTCCTGCCCGTGCGGACGGTCGGCGTCATGGGTGATCACCGCACCTACGACAATGTCTGCGCCTTGCGGGCTGTCACCAGCACGGACGGAATGACGGCGGATATCTATCCGTTTGACAGCCACTTCCTCAGCAGCGTTGCGACCCGCATCGTCAACGAAGTGCAGGGCATTAACCGCGTGGTGTATGACTATACGTCAAAGCCGCCCGGCACGATCGAGTGGGAATGACGGACGCGTTTGAAGGATAGGATTTGGCTCACCGGCTCCGGCGACGATGAAAGCTCAATATCAGCTGCGCATATGCCTTCCGAACGCTTCGAAATCCTGTAGGTAGCAAATTCTTAAGCGTCCCGACTGGCGCATTGTTTTCGCATAAGGCGCTGAACCGACCCCGTCCCGCATGATTTGAAAGGCCGTTATGACAATCACCCTTTATGGAATTCCCAACTGCGACACCGTCAAAAAGGCGCGGACATGGCTGACGGCCAAAGGTCTGGAGCATGATTTCCACGACTTCAAAAAATCGTGGATTGATGAAGCGCACCTGTCGCGCTGGTGCGATGGGTTCGGCTGGGAGAAGGTCCTCAACAAAGCGGGCACAACCTTCAAGAAGCTGGCAGACAGCGACAAGACGAACCTGAACCAAACCAAGGCGATTGCGCTGATGTTGGCCCAGCCGTCGATGATCAAGCGGCCGATTGTGGAACATGATGGCGGGTTGCTGATCGGGTTTAAGGCCGATGAATGGAGCGCAGCGCTCAGCTAGGGCCGCGCGCCAGAGCGTCTTCGTTCAAAGCATGTCAGCTGAGACGAAGGCGCTCCTCAAAGGGTTCGGCAAGCTTGCCTGACAATTTCCACAGGCCGATGGTCATCGCCGCACCGACGATGCCGTCGGTCGCATAATGCCAGCCGAGATATACAGAGCCGATCCAGATGAGGACAGCATAGGCGGTCATAGCCCAGCCTATCCAGCGATGTATGACAAAGCCGCCAATGGCGAGCAAAGTCGCCATGGCAACGTGGACAGACGGCATTGCGGAAATGCCAAAGCCGGGCACATAATTGCCCTGCATATAGCGATTGAGCAGAGCCACATGCCCCATCGGTGTCGCCAGCTTGCTGCCGGCCAATTCGGCGAGTTGACCAAGCTCCAGCATTCGGTCGTGCAGTTGCGCAAAGCTCTGATCCGGGCCGACAAGGTGGGGATAATACATAGGCCCCGCTGAGGCGAGCAGCCAGGCTGCGACAACACCGATGAGCAACCAGACACCAATCCAGCACCCGATCAGGCGGGCGCGAACTGCAGGGTCTTTGACGATGGCGGCCCAGATCACCGGGCAGGCCATCAGAATGACAGCCCAAATAGTGTAGGCGCGGTCGACCAAAATCGTGAACCAGACCGAGCCGAACAGGCCATGCAGAATGACCCAAGGGTCCTGCCCGGCAAAAAGGAAACGATCTACCGCGGCCAAAGCAGGGTCAAACGGGAAGCCCTTTGCTTTCAATATATACTGCTTGAACATGCCATATATGGGGATGGCAAGGCTGGTGGCCATCGCAGTGCCGAGCATCCACGGTAGACGCGCATGAACCACCTTTTCATCAATGCCGAGAACACGCTCAACGCCCGTCACGAGCAACCAGACGATTGATCCGGTGATCAGCGGAAGAAGGGCATAGGCCGTTATCCCCACGCCGATGGCGGGCAGCGGCACGGGCGTCAGGATGAACAGCAACATGCCGGCCACAGCGACAAAACCGAGTAATGACAGAAGAAAGTGCGCCTCAAGCGCAGGCACGGTTGAGAACGCGCGGGGCGGGCGGGCTGCGGAGAATCGGGGAAGGGTGGCCTTGACCTGCGGATCAGACAGCACAGAAGAATGATGCAAATCCGTCATTTTCGCGGAAAAAGCCCCTTAAAGCATCAGAAATTGCGTGATGGGATGTTGATTGTTTCAATCTTGTTACAGTCTTCGTATCGGTTTTGCTGCAATGCGGCAAGGATTTGTCGCAAAATTGTCACAAAACGATGGCTCGGGCCGCATTCTGAAGAGAGCGCTTCAATCTGGCGTTTCACAGGCGTAAGGAGCAGCCATGTCTACGACCTCAACAACTCTGCAGCTCGATACGTCTACCAGTCGCGCGAACCCGACGCCGACACCGATGAAGCGCCTAACGGTGCCGAGTATCCGGCAGCGCAAGGGCGGGGAGCCTTTGGTTATGCTCACGGCCTACACCGTGCGCATGGCGCAGATCCTCGATCCGCATTGTGATCTGCTCTTGGTCGGAGATTCGCTGGGTCAGGTTATTTACGGTCTGCCGCATACGGTGGCCGTGACGATGGAAATGATGGCGCTTCATGGCGCGGCTGTTGTGCGCGGGAGCTATCATGCTGCCGTTATCGTCGATATGCCCTTTGGCAGCTACGAAGCCTCGCCGGAACAGGCGTTTAAGAATGCCTCCGAGTTGCTGAAGCAAACAGGTGCGGCGGGCATTAAGATTGAGGGCGGCAAGGTGCTGGCGCCGACGGTTGAGTTCCTCACCTCGCGCGGCATTCCGGTTATGGCCCATGTCGGCCTCACGCCGCAGGCCGTTAACATCCTCGGCGGCTACGGCGTGCGCGGGAAAAGCGATGAGGAAGCCAAGGCCATCGTCGAAGATGCGATGGCCATGTCGGACGCAGGCGCCTTCGCCATGGTGATTGAGGGCGTTTTGGAGCCCATCGCGATCGAGATCACTCAGAAGGTCAAATGCCCGACCATCGGCATCGGTGCCTCCGCGCAATGCGACGGGCAGGTGCTTGTGACCGAAGATATGCTGGGCCTGTTTGAGCGGACGCCCAAATTTGTGAAGCGCTATGGCGGCATGCACAGCTTTGTGGCCGAAGCGGTTGAGCAATATGCCAAGGAAGTGCGCAGTCGCAGCTTCCCTGGCCCGGAACAAATCTACAAGGCCTGACCTGCGCGTAGGCGCTTCCCCTCTGCCCGGTGCGCGGCTAAGGGAGGCTACGCTTTGCTCCAGGGAGATACATTTTGGCGCTGCCACCCATCAATACGACCGAAGACAGCTTCCTACGGGAAGTCGATGAGGAGCTTCGCCGCGATCAGCTGACAGGGTTCTGGAAGCGCTATGGTCGCTGGATTATCGCCGCGATCATCCTCGGACTTGGGGCATTGGCGGGCTGGCTTGTCTGGCAGGATCGGCAGTTTAAGGCGGCCAGCGTCGAGAGCGAACAACTGGATGAAGCGCTTCGCAAGGCGACAACCGGCAATGATGCGGGCACCCGTAAGGCGCTGGAGCCGCTCAAGACTTCCCCCAATGAAGGCTACCGCGCAACTGCAATGCTGACAGATGCGGCACTTCTGATTCAGAAGCGGGACCTTGATGGGGCGGCCAAGCTCTACGGCCAAATTTCCAAGGATCAGAACATCCCGGCACCTTGGCGTGATCTTGCGCTCGTGCGCCAGACATCTGTGCAATATGATCGCTTGGCGCCGGACGAAGTGATCTCGCGTCTCTCGCCGCTCGCCATAAAGGGGAACCCTTGGTTTGGTAGCGCCGGTGAAATGGTGGCGATCGCCTATTTGAAAAAGAACCGCGTTCAGCCTGCAGCAAAGATGTTTGCGGATATTGCCGCGGATGAAAATGTGCCCGAAACGATCCGCGGTCGCGCAGCCAACATGGCGGCTTCGCTCAACGCACGCGCGACCGGTGCTGCCAATCAAGGAAAACAATGATGAAAAGACTGTCGGGCAAATTCGGCAGGGCGTTGGTCCTCGCGCCTGTCCTGCTGGCAGTGGCTGGTTGCGGCGTGTTCGGCGGCGGCTCCAAGAAGCCGAAGACCCCGGTCTTGGGCCAACGTATCGCTATCCTGACGTCAGAGGCCGCCGCTGAGCCAGATCCCGCGCTTGCCGACGTCTCGGTGCTTTTGCCCCCGGCCCAGCCAAACGACAGCTGGACACAGCCGGGTGGCAATAGCGCCAAGTCAATGGAACACCTTGCCTTGCCGCAGGCGCTTGGACAGGCTTGGTCTGTCTCGGTCAGCGGCACCAGCAAGAAGGTGCGTCTGGCGTCGCCGCCTGTCGTCGCAGCAGGCCGCATCTATGTCATGGATACGGCCGCCCGCATTCACGCTTTTGACGTGAAATCCGGCAAGGACGTCTGGACAGTCAGCTTTGGCGTCGACGGCAAGGACCGCAAAGCGGCTTGGGGTGGCGGTGTGAGCGTTGATGGCGACGTTTTGTATGCGACCAACGGGCTTGGCGATGTTGCGGCGCTGAAAGCCAATGACGGCAGCGTCATCTGGAAAAAGCGTCCCGGCGGCCCTCTGCGCGGTTCCCCTTCGTTCGGCAACGGCAATGTCTATGCCATGAGTTCCGATAACCAGATCTTCGCGTTGAAGGCGAGTGATGGGTCGGTGGAATGGACCGAAGCCGGTGCGACGGAATTGACGGGCGTCTTTGGCGTGGCAGCCCCTGCGATTGCGCAAGGCACCGTCGTCGCTGGCTTCTCTTCGGGTGAACTCAACGCCTATCGCTACGAAAACGGCCGCGTCCTTTGGGCGGACGCCCTGACGCGCACGAGCATTTCGACCTCCGTGTCGGCCCTGTCTGACATTGACGCGAGCCCGGTCATTGATCGCGGGCGTGTGTTTGCAGTGGGCAAGGGTGGCCGCATGGTCAGCCTGGAACTGGTCACGGGTCAGCGCCTTTGGGAAATCAATGTTGGCGGCATCTCAACGCCTTGGGTTGCTGGTGAATGGGTCTTCGTCGTCACCGACGATGCGCGCTTGCTGTGCATCGCGCGTGGCAGCGGCAAGGTGCGTTGGGCAACCCAGCTTCCGCGTTACCGCAATGAAGCGAAGAAGAAGGACCCGATCAGCTGGTCGGGCCCAATCCTCGCTGGCGATCGCCTGATCCTTGCCAGCTCCAGAGGGCAGCTGGTGAATGTCTCGCCGGCCGACGGTGCGGTGCAGTCAACGACGAAGGCGGGTGGGCCCGTGCTGCTGTCACCCTTGGTGGCAGATGGCACGCTGTTCATCCTCACAAATGACGGTCGCCTGACCGCCTGGCGTTAAGGGAGCTTTGGAGATGGCCTCCGCGCTCCCCGTGGTCGCCATCATCGGGCGGCCAAATGTCGGAAAATCAACGTTGTTCAACCGGTTGGTTGGCAAGCGCATCGCGCTGGTCGATGACCGCCCCGGCGTGACGCGGGATCGACGCGAAGGCGACGCCAATCTGATCGGTCTCGAATTCCGTGTCGTTGATACGGCCGGTTTTGAAGATGAAGACGAACAGACACTTCCCGGCCGGATGCGGATGCAGACCGAGTCGGCGGCACGCCACGCCGATGTCGCCCTGTTCGTCATCGACGCGCGGGCTGGTGTGACCCCGCTCGATTCGGAAATCGCCAACTGGCTGCGCAGCTTGTCGACGCCCGTCATCATCCTCGCCAACAAGTGCGAAGGACGATCCGGTGAGTCCGGTGTTTTGGAATGTTACAACCTTGGTTTGGGCGATCCCATTCCATTCAGCGCAGAACATGGCGAAGGCATGGATGATCTGTTCCAGTCGCTTCTGCCCCATGTCGAGAAGGACGATGACGAGTTCGCCGTCGAGGCCGAAGACGATGATGCCGAAAACGGCCCGCTGAAGCTGGCGATCGTTGGTCGTCCGAACGCGGGCAAATCAACGCTCGTCAATAAGATGCTGGGCGAAGACCGCATGATCACTGGCCCCGAAGCCGGCATCACCCGCGACTCGATCAGCATTGACTGGGAATGGAAAGACAGGCCAGTCCGCCTGATCGATACAGCCGGTCTGCGTCGCAAGGCGAAGGTTGAAGACAAGCTGGAACGCCTGTCGGCCGCCGACACACAGCGGGCCATCGACTTTGCCGAAGTCGTCGTCCTTCTGCTTGATGCCACACGCGGTTTGGAAGCGCAGGACCTGCGCATCGCAGATCAGATTTTTTCCGAAGGCCGCGCGATGATCGTTGTTCTCAACAAATGGGACACGGTTGAGCAGGGCAGCGCACTTTTCCAAGGCGTGCGCAAAGCGCTTGATGAGGGCTTCGCTCAGGTCAGGGGCGTCCCGCTGATTACAATTTCAGCCGCGACCGGAAAAGGCATCGACCAGATTCTCGAAGTGGCGTTTGAGGTGCGTGAAGCGTGGAGCCAGCGCGTGTCGACTGGCCAGCTTAACCGCTGGTTTGAACGCGCGGTTGAGAAGAACCCGCCGCCAGCGCCGGGTGGCAAGCGATCCAAGCTGCGCTACATCACGCAGATCAAGACGCGCCCGCCCAGCTTTGTCGTGTTTGGCAACAGGGTTGAAGACCTGCCGGAAAGCTACCGCCGCTATCTCGTCAATGGCATTCGAAGCGAATTGGGCTTTGGCGCTGTGCCGGTCCGGCTTACGCTTCGCGGCGGCAAAAACCCCTATCACACCAAGTAGGCGCGGCACGCTTCACGGCGTCAGTTCAATATCCCAATACAGCCAGTCCCGCCATGTTTCGTGCAGGTAGTTGGGCGGATAGCTGCGGCCGTGTTCCTGAAGTTCCCATGTCGTCGGGCAATGCGCGGTGTGCATCAGGCGCATTCCGGCCTCACGCGGCGTGCGTCCACCTTTTCTGAGATTGCAGGGCGAACAGGCCGTCGCAACATTTTCCCATGTTGTGCGGCCACCTTGGGCGCGGGGAACAATGTGATCGAACGTCAGGTCTTTGGGGGAACCGCAATATTGGCAAAGGAAGCGGTCACGCAGGAACAGGTTGAAACGGGTAAAGGCAGGGTGGGCAGAAGGCTTCACATATTGTTTGAGCGCGATGACAGAGGGCAACTGCAACCGCGCGGTGGGACTTCGCACCTCACGCTCATAGTGAGCAACGACGTCAACGCGATTAAGGAACATCGCCTTGACGGCTGTTTGCCATGGCCACAGCGACAGAGGATAATATGACAAAGGCGTGAAATCTGCATTCAGCACGAGCGCCGGGCAACTGTCCGGATGACGAATGAGATCGGGATGGTACATGGTTATCTCTTTCCCCTTCTTGCCCTCTCCACTTGCAGGTAAAGATTGCATGATAATGACTGCATCTACAACATGTTGGGGTCAAGGGGGCAAATGATCACGAAATCTGCGTCCCGTTTTGCGCCCAGCCCAACCGGGCGTTTGCATCTTGGCCACGCCTACTCCGCTTTGCGCGCGCACGACGAAGCGCGGGCCGGGCAGGGGCGTTTTCTGCTGCGCATTGAGGATATCGATCAGACACGCTGCCGATCGGAATATGTGGACGGCATCTATGAGGATTTGCGCTGGCTAGGGTTAAACTGGGACAAGGACGTCATGTTCCAGTCGGACAGGAAGGCGGCTTACGCTGCCGCCCTTGACCGAATCGTGGCGCAGGGGTTGGCGTACCGGTGCTGGTGCACCCGGGCCGAGGTGGCAGCCAACATCGATGCGCCACAAGGCGACTCGCAGCCGGTTTATCCCGGTACGTGCAAGGGGCGCCCCGACCCAGGTGATGGACGTCCGTTCAGCTGGCGGCTTGATGTGACTGAGGCCGCGCGCCGTGCGGGCCGCCTCACTTGGCTCGATGCAGATGCAGGCGAGGTCAACGCACAGCCAGAAAGGCTTGGTGACGTTGTGATCGCCCGGAAGGACGCACCGGCTGCTTATCATCTCGCCGTCGTTGTGGACGATGATTGGCAGGGCGTTGCCGATGTGGTGCGTGGGTGCGATCTGTTCGACTCAACGCATATCCACCGGCTGATCCAGCATATTCTGAATATCCGCCCGCCCGCCTATCATCACCATAAGCTGATCGTCGACGCTGCCGGCATTCGCCTCGCCAAGCGCAAAAACGCCCCCACTCTTGCTGCGATGCGGGCGGACGGGGCTGATCCGGTCCAGATTGTTGCGGGCCTTCGGGCAGGTGTCCTTCCGGACGGGTTTTGCTTTTCGGACTAAAGGCGCATTGGCAGGTCGTCAGGTCATATGCATGAAATGCTTTGCCCGCTGACAAGGCCAGTCTATGAGTAAACATTATGGGAAACACATTTCTGATCCTGCTTCTCGTTGCGGCCATGATCGCCACTGTGGTGGCGCTGGTACGTGGCGTGGTTGCCTTTTTGAAAACCACTGAGGAAGATTTGAGGGGGGACGGAGTCGGCCCCAGCGCATCGAGCGTTAAGCAGAACAAGGCGATGATGCAGCGCGTGATCTTTCAGGCTGCAGCGATCCTGATCGTTGTGGTCATCCTCGCCTCAGCGCGGGGCTAACCCTTGGTCAAACTGACTAAAATCTACACAAGGACCGGCGACGACGGCACGACCGGCCTTGTCGATGGCAGCCGGACGGCGAAAGATTCGGGTCGCATTGCTGTGATTGGCGATGTGGATGAGTTGAACAGCCTGATCGGTGTTGCCGCTCAACATGCGAAGAGCGCTGATCTTGATCGCCTCCGCATGATCCAGAATGATTTGTTTGATCTGGGCGCTGATCTGGCCACGCCCGGTGAGGATTTTACGCCGTCGGAAATGGTGCTGCGGATCGTGGCCAGCCAGACAGCCCGGCTTGAACATGAAATTGACGCGATGAATGAGGCTATGGCCCCGTTGGCAAGCTTCATCCTGCCGGGCGGAAGCCCACTTGCCTGTGCGCTCCACGTGGCGCGGTCCGTTGCCCGTCGCGCTGAACGGGCGATGGTGCACGCCAATCGGGCCGCACCTCTCAACCCCGAAGCACAGCGATACATTAACCGCCTTTCAGATTGGCTCTTCGTCGCCGCGCGCCATGCCAATGATCAGGGGGCGACGGACATCCTCTGGAAACCCGGCGCTTCGCGCTAGACGCCGCCTATTTGCGCACCTGGGTGGTAGCTTGCCAGACAGGGATCCAGTCGATCACGCCGCGGCATTCTTCCATCGCAATCTTGGACAAGAGCCGGAATTTCGAGCCGTCCCAAGTATACGTCTCGGCACTGCCGCAATCACCGAGGCCGCGTCCTTTGGCATAGCTGCTCAGTTGGCCGGTGGCGGCGTCCCAGTCTGCATTGACGAGCATCGGTGGTCCTCCGACTTCGGTGAAGCCCGGAGCGAAATCAAATGTGGCGATCTTCATCCGCCGCCCGATGCTGCGGTTGACCAACACAGGCACCGACATGAAGTTGTAGGCGCCCGACCCGCAGGGGACCAAGGCCAGCCATGTCGAGCCACTCAGGTGATAAGCCTCATGGCCGTCCGAAACGCCCGGCTCCGCGTCGCACGACGTGCGCGCTTGAAGGGATGCGATATCCTTTGCGGACAGTTTGAAGTGTGTCCCATTCGGGCGGAATTTGGTGGGAATGACAGGGACGGGCGGCGGCGGCGTCAATGAAGTTGCCGGGCGTTGCCCAACGGCAATGAGCGCCGTCTCAGACTTTGCCCGACCCTGACGGTCATCCATGTAGAGCATTGCGGCAACCACGCCCCGAAGTGACGCGCCGCCAAGCGACACGCCCGCCGCGTCGCGGAGTTCGACCGCTTTTGCCGCCTTCAATTTTGCGATGGCCTCTGTGGGGAGGTCCAGCTCAAATGGTGCGTCCTGGCTCTTGAGGCTCGCCGAGCCGATGACGACAGTGCCATCGGCAACCAGACTAAGGTCTCCCGATTTCCGGTCTTCTATATTTGCGATACTGAGGCTGGCGGCATCTGTGCGTCCGCCGCTGCGGGTGATGGCAACGGTGAGCTGGTTCTCGCCCGATTCCATTTCCATCAAGGATACAGCCGTGCATCGACGGGCATTGTCGCAACCGACGGCCCAGTCTTCAAAACTCTTCAGTTCGCCGGGCTTTGGCAGCATAGCGGCCACCGCGGCCAGCACATAGGTTGCCAGCATGGGATTATTCTAGCCGATCCCCCATTGAGTCGATAGAGGCAGCGCAAATAACATCAATCAGACGTCCCAGGGGTTCGACATGAAAATCATTGGCATTATTGGCGCCGGCCAGATGGGCGCGGGTATCGCGCAGGTCTCCGCTCAGGCGGGCTATGACGTTCTTCTTTCGGATGTGGACATCACGCGCGCAGAAGCCGGCAGAGCCACTGTCGGCAAAGGTCTTCAGCGGCTGGTGGATCGCGAAAAGATTGACGGGGCGACCCGTGATGCGGTCCTTGCCCGGATCACGCCGGTTGCCGGCAGCGCCTCCTTCGCCAGTGCAGATTTGGTCATCGAAGCAGCAACTGAACGCGAGGATATTAAGCGCGCTATCTTTGCTGATGTCGGCAAGGTCCTGCGCGAAGACGCAATCCTCGCGTCCAACACATCGTCGATCCCGATCACGCGCATGGCGCAGGCCTCGCCTGATCCAGCGCGCTTCATCGGAATTCACTTCTTCAATCCCGTCCCTGTGATGGGGCTGATCGAGGTCATTCCCGGCCTTGCAACGTCCAAGGCGACTGTTGAGACGGTCAGTGCCTTTTGCGACAGCCTGAAGAAGGAAATTGTCTACGCAGAGGATGAGCCGGGCTTCGTCGTGAACCGCATCCTCCTGCCCATGATCAACGAAGCTGTCTTCGTGCTGGGGCAGGGCACCGCGAATATTCAGGATATCGACAAGGGCTGCCGTATTGGCCTCAATCATCCGATGGGGCCCTTGGAATTGGCGGATTTTGTGGGTCTCGACACCTGCCTTGATATCGTGATGGTGCTCTACAATACGACCGGAGATAGCAAATATCGTCCCGCGCCGCTGCTAGTGAAATATGTCGAAGCGGGCTGGCTCGGCCGCAAAACAGGCAGGGGCTTTTACGATTATTCAGGGCCCGTGCCGGTTCCGACGCGCTGATTTGACAAGCGCGCGCACTGCGTCACACTAAGTCCTGTTTTTGGGGGACGATTACATATGCCGCTGGGCTTGTTCATTTTTTCAATCTTCTATGGCGGCATGGTCTGCATTGCAGGTGTGCTCGGCGCCAAGCAGGTCGCACTTGGGCCTTTGGCAGTTGAGGCGGGTATTTTCCCGTTCCTCCTTCTGGTCATCACTTCCAGCGCCATTGCCGAACTCTATGGCAAGGCGCGCGCAGACGCGCTGGTGCGGTTCGGCTTCATTCCCCTCATCGCGTCGATCCTGCTCATTCAGGTCGTGTTGGCCTTGCCCGTGGATGAGGGCATGTATCCGCCTGCGATTGAGGCCTTCCCGATCATTCTTGGCCAAAGCGGGCGGATGATGTTTGGCGGCCTCATCTCTTATGGCCTGTCCCAAACGCTGAATGTCTATGTGTTTGCAAAGCTTGCGCGGCCAGATGGCGGTATGCTCTGGCTTCGCGCGGGCGTGGCGAGTGTTTTGTCGCAAATTCTGGATACGATCCTCTTCATCAGCATCTCCTTTTACGGGGAGCGGGAGATTGCAGGCCTGATGGTCGGTCAGATGACCGCGAAGATTGTTTTGTCGCTGTTGATGGTGCCACTGCTTGTGACCTTAATGGTCAAACTGGGCCGTAAACTTGACCTGACGCCCGTCAACGCATAGCGCCCGCGCCATCATGAGCAGACACGCACCCAACCAAACCGCGCTTGCCAAAGCCGAAATTCTCACCGAGGCGCTGCCCTATATTCAGCGCTATGCGGGCCAGACGTTCGTCGTGAAGTATGGCGGCCACGCCATGGGTGATCCGGAAGCGGCGCGCAATTTTGCAGAGGACATCGTCCTTCTGAAAGCCGTCGGTATCAATCCCGTTGTCGTGCATGGTGGCGGGCCGCAGATTGGCCGGATGCTCAAACAGCTTGGCATCGTATCAACCTTTGTCGGCGGCCTGCGCGTGACCGATAAGGAAACCGCTTATGTTGCGGAAATGGTGCTTTCGGGCGCGATCAACAAAGAAATTGTCAGCTGGATCATGCAGGCCGGTGGCCAAGCGGTCGGCCTGTCCGGCAAAGATGCGGGCCTTGTCACCGCGCGTAAGATCGAAGGCCGGGAAGCTGATCCCAACCGGGGCATCGAACGCAATGTCGATATCGGCTTTGTGGGAGAACCCATTGCGGTCAACCCGAAGATCCTTGAAACGCTGACACATAATGGTGTCATTCCGGTCGTCGCGCCCATCGCGCCCGATGCAAATGGCGAAACCTTCAACATCAACGCTGACACAATGGCAGGTGCTATTGCCACACACGTTGGTGCGGCACGCCTGTTCCTTCTCACCGACGTCGCCGGTGTTCTCGATAAGGAAGGCAATTTGCTGACGGATCTTGATCCGGCGCGGATCGCCCAGCTTCAGGCGGATGGCACTGTTTCCGGCGGCATGATCCCTAAGCTGGAAACCTGCATCACCGCAGTCGAAGGCGGCGTCGATGCCGCGGTCATTCTCGACGGGCGTGTGCCGCATGTCACGCTGCTGGAAATCTTTACCCGAGGCGGGGCGGGGACGCTCGTCCACAAATAGCGGTCAGGCCGGAGAGGCTTAGGCTGGGTCTGGCAGCGTCCAGTCAATGGGCGTCTGTCCGTTGGACGCCAGAAACGCGTTCGCCTTTGAAAAGTGCCGACACCCCAAAAACCCGTTGTGCGCGGCAAGCGGGGAGGGGTGTGCGGCCTTCAGCACCAGATGCCGGGTCCCATCAACGAACGCAGCCTTCTTCTGGGCATAGGCGCCCCAGAGCATGAACACGACGGGATGGGCCTTAGCGTTCACGGTTTGAATGATTGCATCGGTGAACTCTTCCCAGCCTTTGCGCTGATGCGATGCGGCCTGCGCCATTTCGACTGTCAGCACACTATTGAGCAGCAGGACGCCCTGCTTTGCCCAATGCTCCAGAAAACCATGCTTGGGGCGGGGAAGGCCAAGATCGCTTTCAAGCTCCTTGTAGATATTCACCAGTGACGGTGGCGGGCGGACGCCGGGCGGAACGCTGAAACACAGGCCATGGGCCTGGCCATCCCCATGATAGGGGTCTTGCCCGAGAATGACGACGCGGACTTTGTCCAGCGGTGTGAGGTCTAACGCGCGGAACCATTGGTCTTGCTTGGGGAAAATCTGTTTTCCGGCATTTAGTTCGGACGAAAGGAACGTCCTCAGCGCCTGCATCCTTGGGCTGGCGAGGTCGTCTGCTAAATGCGCATCCCAGCTTTTGGGGAGTTTGATCTGATCGGTCATCACGCGTTGGGCGTGCGGCGGCGAAGGTGCGGAGTCAATCATATCTACCAGTTGCGGCACGAGCACATCCCCGCCATGAAACGTGGGAAGCAAAGAGAGGATGACATGGCCGATTACAACACAATCAAGGTCGGTATCTCCGAAGGTATCCTGACCCTCACGATGAACCGTCCGGACAAGATGAACGCGTTCACCAGCGAAATGATGCAGGAAATGATTTCTGCGTTCGACGTGGCGGATGCGGACGATTCTGTTCGGGCTGTGATCGTGACAGGCGCTGGGGATCGCGCCTTTTGCGCCGGCGCCGATCTGTCAGCGGGGGCGAAGACCTTTGACTATGCCGACCGTGATGATCGCGACACGAATGCAGGGGCCGTCAACGCGGATGGGTCGATCGACCTGAGCCATGAGGACGCCCGCGATGGCGGCGGTCGCCTGACGCTGCGCATCTTTAACTGCAAGAAGCCTGTCATCGGTGCGATCAATGGCGCCGCCGTCGGTATCGGTGTAACGATGCAGTTGCCGATGGATTTCCGTCTGGCCAGCAGCAGCGCGCGCTTCGGCTTTGTGTTCGCCCGTCGAGGGATTGTGCCGGAAGCGGCCTCAAGCTGGTTCCTGCCCCGTCTGGTTGGCATTAGTCAGGCGCTGGAGTGGTGCTATTCCGGTCGTGTCTTTGGTGCAGAGGAAGCGTTGAAGGGCGGGCTCGTCCACTCGATCCATGCACCTGAGGACTTGTTGGCAGCCGCACGGGCCTTTGCGCATGAACTCACCGCTGAAAGTGCGCCAGTCTCGATTGCCCTCACGCGTCAGATGATGTGGCGTATGCTCGGGGCCGCCCATCCGATGGAAGCTCATAAGCTTGATAGCCGCGCCATTTGGGCACGCGGTGCAGCCGGAGATGCCAAGGAAGGCGTGTCTTCCTTCCTCGAAAAGCGGCCTGCGGTGTATCCGGATAAGGTCAGCGAGAACTTCCCGCATTTCTCACCCTGGATGGACGAACCCAGCTACAGCTGAGTTCGTCCCGCAGGGGAGGTTGGATCAGCGGCAGCGGCGCTTCCGGTCGAGCTCACGCCCGACCAAGGCGCCGGCTGCGGCGCCCAATATGGTGCCCGTCCCACGTTCGCCGCGGGTGTCAATCGCGCGTCCAAGCAGAGCTCCACCCGCAGCGCCGACGACAAGGCCGACTGTGCCATCCGATTTGCGGCAGTAGGTGCGGCCGTCATCCCCACGCCACTCACGGTAACGGTGCCCGTCACGGGCTTCTGCAGGCGTCGCCACGGCCAATGTCGGCAGCGTCGTAGCCGCGGCAAAAAGGGTGAGAAAAATCTTACGCATCACAAAGCTCCTTTGCCTCTTTTCAAGGACTAGAGCCATCATGGCGCAGATTATCTGAACCCACGGCAACGAACGCTGTGATTCGTCGCGCCTATTGATCGCGTCGGGGTGGCCAGGGAATGAAGGAGGACGTGCGGCGCAGATAGGCATCATAATCTGGCCGGTTTTTCTTCAGGCGATGCTCTAACATTGGCACCCCCGACACCCGTGTCAGCAGGAAGGTTAGGAGGAGGGGTCCGATTATCGAGTATAGGCCTGTCGTTGTTTCTGCCGCGACCAGCCAAATGCCCCACCATGTGCAGGCATCGCCGAAGTAGTTTGGATGGCGGGTGTAGCGCCATAGACCGGTATCAAGAACCTTCCCGGTGTTGGCGGCATTGGCGCGGAACGCCGTGAGCTGCGCGTCGCCGATTGTCTCAAAAGCGATGCCGGTGAGGGCGATCGCAATGCCGATCCAACCAAGCATGCCAATGGAGGCAGGTTCCGCCGAAATCTGCCCCAATTGGGCAGGCAGGCAGACAAGGATCAGCAGCATGCACTGCATGGCGAACACTTGCAGGAAGGACGCTTTGGCAAAACTCCAACCCTTTTTGTCCATTAGGCGACCCAATATAGCGGCGTAGCGGGGATCAATCCCATGCCCGCGCCAGCGGACGAAGAGGTGAAATGAAAGCCTGAGGCCCCATAGGGCTGTCAGCGCCAGCAAGATGCCGCTGCGGACCGGAGAACCATCGGTCAGTAGCGCAGTGGTGCCTGCTAGGATCACCATCCCCAACGGCCAAAAGGCATCGATGACAGAGACGTCGCGGATGCGGACGCAATAGGCCCACAGCGCGGTCATGGTGACTGCCAATATGATGAAGTTGGTCATGAGCAATTGGGGTGCTGTCATATTGTTTCTCCTCCAACACGCATTTTTCTATGTTTTGAATCGCGCGCCATTTCATCCACGATATCCCCGTTATCCACAGGTGCAACCATGCCATTTTGGTTTGACCGACTCAGCTCATCATGAGAGCCTTCATAGCCGGAACAAACAGTTCCTTGAGAAATCAAGAGCTTGAAGGGAAGGCTTCGCCCTAGCAGACAGGTGGCTGAGCGCAAGCGATGCAAACCGGAAGCAAGGGCAGGGTGTTCGCAAAGAGCCCGGCAACTCTGGCGCAGGCCATGTAGAAGCGGGATATCGGAGGGAACCCCGGGCGAACAGGAGGCCGCAAGGCAAATGTTCGCAAGCGCGCAGAGGCGGTGCAGCAAGAAGCGGACCGGTCGCAAGACCAGAAGCGGGAAGCCAAACCAACGAGCGTAGTGAGGGTCAGCGGCAACGCTGGCCCTCATTTGATTCTGCCTGCGGCTGTTCTGAGGCCTCTGTGCGTGTTTCCCGCAGAATTGAGCAAACGGGACATTAACCATTGTTGGTTACACGTGATTTCGTGACAGATTTCAGCGTCCTTTCCGCCGTATCTCCTATGGCCATTGCCGTCCCGTTGCCGGCATCAATCGTAGGGATCCTCGTAATGCGGTTGCGCAGCACTGCGAGGGAGCTTGCGCGGCAGGGTGCCGAGGCCTCCTATCTCGCCCATCACGACATGCTGACCACGCTGCCAAACCGGAGCAAGTTAGAGGCCGAGCTGTTCGCCCATGCGCAGCGGGGCACCAAATCGGGCGAGCGGCTGTCGGTCGCTGTCATCAATCTCGATCGGTTCAAGGACTTTAACGACACGCTTGGCCACCAAGCGGGGGACAGCATTCTTCAGGGCGTGGCTTGCCGTCTGCGGGATGGCTTACCAGACACGGATTTCGTTGCGCGGCTTGGCGCGGATGAATTTGCCGTTCTACGACACTGCGCAGACCTTTCAGATGCGGACAGTCTTTCGCTTCAGATTATGGCGGCTTTTGCCGCGCCCTTTGACGTCAACGGGCATGTTTTTGATCTCTCGGCTTCGGTCGGTATGGCCACGGTGACGTCTGATCGGGCGATGGAAGACCTGATCCGCGATGCCGACATTGCCATGCATGAGGCGAAAGTCCGCAATCGTGGCGGTGTTATCCGCTTTGCCCCGGCCATGGCCGCGCAGATTGAAAGCCGCCGTGCGCTGGAAACGGATCTGCGACATGCGATTTCGAAGGGGGAGCTCGTTCTCCATTATCAGCCAATCATCGATGCTGAGACAGGCCTGATCAGTTCCGTTGAAGCCTTGTTGCGCTGGACGTCGCCAAAGCATGGCAATGTTGCCCCAGATGTCTTCGTTCCGCTCGCCGAAAATTGTGGGCTCATGGCTGACATCGGGCGGTTTGTGATCGACCAGGCGGTTCAGGATAGCCGCCGCTGGCCCGGCATTACGACGGCGATCAACTTCTCAGTCGTCCAGCTTAAATCTGCGTCCGTGCTCCAGGACCTGCTGGAGCCGACCCGTATTCACGGCGTGTCGCCAAGCCGCATCACGCTGGAAATCACTGAGTCCATCCTGATGACTAATGACCCGCGCACGGTGCGGACGCTCACCATCCTGAAGGAGCATGGCTTTGGCCTGTCGCTCGATGATTTTGGCACGGGCTATGCCAGTCTCGCCTACATCCGGGACTTTCCGTTCGACAAGCTGAAGATCGACCGCAGCTATGTGGCTGCCATTGATGGCAATGCACGTGGTGCGGAAATGATCCGTGCCATTGTCGGCTTTGGCCGCATCCTCGGGCGCGAAATTATCGCTGAAGGGGTTGAGACCCAAGCCGAACTCGCGGTGATGAAAGACGTCGGCGTCTCCCATCTTCAGGGCTTCCTCTTCTCCCGTCCGATGGCCGCCGCCCATATCGAGGCGCTTGTTGCGGCGAGCGAGAGCCTGTCGGACCTTCGCCCGACTGGCTCTCGGCCCGTTCTACGTCGCGTGTCTTAAGCCTTAAAGTCGCGCGCAATGGAGGATTTGGTCGTCTTCCCATAAGGCGGCATCAAGCCGGCAAGCTTCGACACGTTGATCTTCGGCTGGTGATAGACGCTCTTTGCATGGCTGAAGGTCTTAAACCCGTCCAACCCATGATAGGAACCCATGCCCGATGGGCCGACACCGCCAAAGGGCAGATCTTCCATAGAGACGTGGAAGACCACATCGTTGACGGTGACGCCGCCCGAAATGGTGCGGTCGAGCACAGTGCGCTTCTCGCCGTCATCCTGGCCGAAGTAATAGAGGCCCAAAGGCCGGTCATGGGCGTTCACATAAGCAATGGCCTCTTCGACGCGCTCATAGGTTTTGATCGGCAGAACCGGACCAAAGATTTCCTCCTGCATCACCTTCATGTCGTCGGTTGGGTTGCGCACGAGATAGAGCGGCATCTTGTTGCCGTTGGAGGCCGAAAAATCTTCATTGGCGGGGTTTACTTCGACAATCTCCGCGCCCTTTTCCCGCGCATCATCCAGATAGCCGTTCAGACGGTCGCGGTGGCGGGCGTTGATGACAGATGTGTAGTCCGGATTGTCGAGCAGCGTCGGATACATAACGGCAACGCTCTTTTGCAGCCCTGCCACAATCTCGTTTTCTTGTTCCTTGGGCACCATCAGATAGTCGGGCGCGAGGCAGATTTGCCCTGCGTTCAACATTTTGCCGAGCGCAATGCGCTGCGTGGCGGCTTCGATATTGGCGGATCTACCAAGGATCGAGGGGGATTTTCCGCCCAGTTCCAGCGTTACCGGCGTGAGATTATCGGCTGCTGCATGAAGGATGTGCTTGCCCACCCCGGTCGCGCCGGTGAAGAGGATGTGATCGAACGGCAGGCCTGCAAAAGCCTGTCCCACGTCAGGGCCACCCGAGAAGAAGGCGGCTTCTTCTTGCGAGAAATATTGCGGGCCGACTGTCTCAAAAAGTTCGGCCACCGTCGGCGTATATTCGGACGATTTGACCATGACGCGGTTGCCGGCGGCAAAGGCGCCGGTGAGCGGGCCCATCGTTAACTGCACGGGGAAGTTCCAGGGCGAGATAATCCCGATCACGCCCTTGGGCTGAAATTCCACCGCCGCCTTTGCGCCGAGCAGGCCAAGCGGAAACTCCGCTTTGCGCTTCTCCGGCTTCATCCATTGGTCGACCTGCTTGATCGTTGCCTTGAGGACGCGGATGGACGTGGTGATGTCGGTCATCATCGACTGTTCATGGCTGCGATGGCCAAAGTCTTCCGACATCGCCTTACAAAAGGCTTCCCCATGGTCGACGAGCATCGCGATGGCGCGCTTCAGCCGGTCTTTGCGGACGGCTGCCGAAACCGGCAGTTCAGCGGTAAAGGCAGCGCGCTGCGCATTGAGCACGGCGAGCATCTGATCACGGGTGACGGCCATTCTTCAAAATCCTCTCGGTCTATTTTGCAAGCATGATGGCGGGGCAGGGGGATGCACGCAATAGGTCAGTTGCGATTAAAGACGTGTTTTGTCTGTCTGGAGTGGATAGTCCCCAAAAGGCAGCCCGTCCAAGGCGTTAGAGCGTTGTCTGAAATGAGGGGAAGCCAAATGCATTTCCTTGCTGTATAGAGACGATAGATCTGGTTGCCACGTGGTTGGCGCCGGACGGTTTTTCCGCCTGGTTGGGGTGTCTGTTGGGGGGTCGGCAAGGGCTGATCGTCGGTAGGATGCGACAGCCACACTGATATTGCGAGACACATGCCCTTTTCAAAACTTCCGCCCGCGCTGTCTGAAGCGCTGAGCGCTCATGGCTATACATCCCTGACGCCCGTACAAACCGCCGTTATCGAAGACGAAGCGCGCGGCCGCGACATGGTCGTGTCCGCCCAGACAGGCTCCGGCAAGACCGTTGCCTTTGGGCTTGCATTGGCCGACGATCTGCTAACCGAAGAACGCGGCCTGCCTGTGGCTGAAAAGCCCTTGGCGCTGATCATTGCACCGACGCGTGAATTGGCCTTGCAGGTCAGCCGTGAACTGATGTGGCTCTATGCCAAGGCTGGCGCGCGTATCGCGACCTGTGTCGGCGGCATGGATGCCTCCAAGGAGCGTCGGTCGCTGCACCATGGGGCGCACATTGTTGTTGGAACACCGGGCCGCCTGCGCGACCATCTGGAACGCGGCGCGCTCGACTTGTCCTGCTTGAAGGGCGTCGTCCTCGATGAAGCCGATGAAATGCTCGACATGGGCTTTCGCGACGATCTTGAAGAAATTCTCGATGCGAGCCCGGCGGAACGCCGCACGCTCCTGTTTTCGGCCACGATGCCGAAGCCAATTGTGTCGCTGGCCAAGCGCTATCAGCGTGATGCACTGCGCATCTCAACCGTCGGCGAAGACCGCGGCCATGGCGACATCAGCTATCAGGTGGCGACCGTCGCCCCGGCCGAGATTGAACAGGCTGTTGTCAATCTCTTGCGCTTCCATGAGGCCGAAACTGCCATGCTGTTCTGCGCGACGCGTGACAATGTCCGGAGGCTCCATGCAACCCTGCAGGAACGCGGCTTTGCCGTCGTCGCCCTGTCGGGCGAACACAGCCAGAGCGAGCGCAACAATGCGCTGCAGGCGCTGCGCGATCGTCGGGCGCGGGTTTGCGTTGCCACAGACGTTGCCGCGCGCGGCATCGACCTTCCGACGCTCAGCCTTGTGATCCACGTTGAAATCCCCCGGGATGCAGAAGCGCTTCAGCACCGGTCCGGTCGCACGGGTCGCGCGGGCAAGAAGGGCGTTGCCGTCCTCATCGTCCCCTATCCCCGTCGTCGCCGTGTTGAATCGATGCTGCGTGGCGCGCGCATCAATGCAGAGTGGATCGAAACGCCGACGCCTGAGGACATTCGCCTCAAGGACCGCGAACGTCTGATGACGGCGCTGCTGTCGCCAGTTGAGGTCGATGATGAGGATCGGACGCTGGCCTCCCAGTTGCTTGGGCAGCGGAGTGCCGAGGATATTGCTGCTGCCTATGTGCAGATGCACCGTGCCGCTATGCCCCAGGCCGAAGAACTGATCGTCGGTGGCGGCAATGCCCGTGCCGATGGCAAACCGGACCATCACCGTGACGGATTTGAAGATGTCGTCTGGTTCCGCATGGACATTGGGCGTCGTCAGAATGCCGATCCGCGCTGGATTTTGCCCGTCCTTTGCCGTCGTGGGCATATCACCAAGAATGAAATCGGCGCGATCCGCATTGCGGCCACCGAAACGCATTTTCAGGTGCCGCGCCGGATTGCCGATAAGTTCATGAATGCGCTCGCCCGGACCGCGAATATCGACGGTGAAGACGAAAGCGGCATCCGCATTGAACCCGCCGAAGGCACACCGCGCGAAGCTGCCCGCGAACACAAAAAGCGCGGCGATGGCCCGCGTGCTCCTCGTCCCGAAGGGGATCGCGGTCCCCGTCCGGACCGTGGCCCGCGCCCGGAAGGGAACTTTGCCCCGCGTCCTGATCGAGGACCTAGGCCGGATCGTGGACCTCGTCCCGAGGGTGATCGTGGCCCCCGCGCTGATCGCGGTCCGCGCGCTGCGCCTGCGCAAGCCCGTCCGTTCCGCAAGGGGCCGCCAAAGGGTCGACGCCCCTAAGCTTCCGAAATCCAGCATTCCCCGTTTCACTGCGGGCAATCCAGCCAATGTGGGCCGGAATTGCGCAGGCAGGGGGTGCATCGCTGCCAAAGCTGTGCAATTCGGGTGGAAAGCTGAACCCGGAGAGGATATCCCATGGCCAAGGACAACACGATCACCTTTTATGATCTCGCGCTTTCAACCGGCGCGACGATCAGCCCCTTTGTATGGGCGACCAAATATGCCCTAAAGCATAAGGGATTTGATCTGGATGTTGTGCCGGGCGGGTTTACCGGCATTCTGGACCGCACCGGCGGCAAGACCGAGCGTCTGCCTGCCATTGTCGATGATGGGAAATGGGTGCTCGATAGCTGGGGCATCATCGAATATCTCGATGAAACCTATCCAGACCGGCCTGCGCTTATTCCGCATGAAAGCGTCGCCGCAACAGTGAAGGCGCTCGACAACTGGTTTTGGAATGCCGCGGTGGGCCCGTGGATGTTCTGTTTCTGTCAGGATTATCGCGACCTCTCTTTGCCGCAGGATCAAGAATATGTGACCCACAGTCGCGAAAAGATGCTGGGCCGCAAGCTGGAAGACGTGCAGGCCGGCCGCGAAGATCGCTTGCCGGGTATTTCCAAGGCGCTAGAGCCTCTGCGCGCGACCCTGGCCCAACACAAATGGCTCGGCGGGTCATCCCCCAATTATGCCGATTACCGCATCATGGGAGGCATCCTGTTCACGGCCTCGGTCTGCAAGACGCCGGTGCTGGCGGAGGATGATCCCCTGCGCGACTGGATTGAGCGGTGCCTTGATCTGTTTGGCGGGCTGGGCCGCCATCCGGGGCTGTTCCCGCTCTTCGGCCTCAAGCAGCGCGACGGGGACCCCGATCTGTTCAACCGTGCCGCCGGACAAGGCGGCATCTACAAACGCAACACTGGGCCGGATTCGACCCGTGCCGAAACCCAACGGATTACTGAGGGTATGAAGAAAGCTTAGTTCGCGCCCCAGATATGGGCTGCTTCGATATAACCGAGGCGGCCCGTGACATCGAACTTGCACCACCCATTGGCGCAATCGCTGATCTTTCCGACAACGCCGGGTTCAGCGCGCCACACGATGCGGGCATCGGCTGCCGGCTTTTCCCGCATGGGGCGCACTTCATCGCGGACGATGGCTGTGCGCTTGTCGGACAACAAATTGGCCTGCATCCAGCCTTGCGTTCCGTCCGGGTCCTCAATCTTGCGCCAATTGGGGTAGGTGGCGAGCACCTTCACGGGGAGGCCCGCGCGCTGATACATCCAACTGGCTGGGAACTGCTGGCCAGGGCCAGTCCGCATGCGCGCCTTGCCGGCATTGATGGAGCTCCAATAGGGCAGCTTTTTCTGGGCGGAGATGGCCGTAGGGGCCATCATCAGGGCGGCCATGACCAAGACGCTACAAAGACGCATAATCCCAAACTTCTCCCAATGCGGATCCATTCTTTGCCGCAACTTCCTGCGCGCTTCAACTCCACTTGCAGTCGCATGTTTCGCAGCCTAGCGATAGCCACATGACAGCATCAGATCGCCCAGCCCGCCCGAAAGTTGTCGTGACCCGTGAACTGACCGACGGCGTCATGCATCGCATGGGTGAACTGTTTGACGCGACGTTGAACCGGGAAGACCGGGCCTTGAGCCGCACCGAACTTGAGGCTGCGGTCGCGGATACGGATGTGCTGGTGCCCACGATTACCGATCGGATTGATGCCGATCTGTTGGCGAAAGCCTCACCGCGGCTGAAGCTCATCGCCAATTTCGGTGTCGGGGTGGATCATATTGATCTGCACGCCGCGCGTGAACGTAAGATCCTTGTCACCAATACACCGGGCGTCCTGACCGAGGATACGGCGGACATGACGATGGCGCTGATCCTGTCTGTCCCGCGTCGGCTGGGTGAGGGGGAAAAGCTCATCCGTGCGGGGGAATGGGATGGCTGGAAGCCGAGCGGGATGCTGGGCCACCGCGTCAATGGCAAGGTCTTGGGTATCATCGGCATGGGCCGTATTGGCCGGGCAATTGCGCGGCGCGCCCTCGGCTTTGGCATTCGCGTTATCTATCACAACCGCCACCGCCTGCCGGAAGGCGTGGAAGCGGAACTTGGCGCGCGCTTCGCTGATCTCGATACGCTGTTCAGCCAGTCTGACATTATTTCCGTTAACTGCCCGCATACGCCCGAGACGCACCATCTGGTCAACGCGCACCGCCTGTCCCAAATGCGGGCGGATGCTTATTTCGTGAACACCGCACGTGGCGACATTGTGGATGAGAATGCGCTGATCGAGGCGCTGGAGCAGGGCCGGATCGCGGGCGTGGGTCTGGATGTGTATGTGGGCGAACCTAGCGTCGATCCGCGCCTTCTAAAGCTGTCGAACACCGTTCTTTTGCCCCACATGGGCTCTGCCACCTATGAAGGCCGCGCTGCCATGGGGGAGAAGGTCATCGCCAACATCCGCGCTTGGACCGATGGACACCGTCCGCCGGATCAAGTGCTTGAGGGCTGGGATTGAAGTCCACCTCATCCGTTTGCCCTGAGCTTGTCGAAGGGCCGTCTTTTTCGGTTTGGCAGAACTGTAAAGAACGGGGCTTCGACAAGCTCAGCCCATACGGATTTCTTTAGGTCAGGCGCTAACCAGCGCGTCGAACAGTTTCTTGCCGTCAAGGCCACCATGGGCGGCTTCGCTCATCCGTTCAGGGTGCGGCATCATGCCGAGCACATTACCGCCTTCGTTAAGGACGCCTGCAATGTTGCGTGCAGAGCCATTGACATCTTCAGCATAGCGGAATGCCACGCGGCCTTCGCCTTCCAGCCGGTCAAGCGTCGCTGCGTCGGCAAAGTAATTGCCATCATGATGCGCGACAGGGATGAGGATTTCTTCATCAGCCTGATACTGGCTGGTGAAGGCAGACTGGCTGTTGGCCACAGTCAGCTTCACATCGCGGCAGACAAACTGGATGCCGGCATTGCGCATCAGGGCACCGGGGAGAAGGCCTGTTTCGGTCAACACCTGAAAGCCGTTGCAGATGCCAAGCACATAGGTGCCCTTGGCCGCCGCGTCCGACACGGCACGCATGACCGGTGATTGGGCCGCCATCGCGCCGGAGCGGAGATAGTCCCCATAAGAAAATCCGCCAGGCACGCCGATCAGATCAATGCCATCGGGCAGTTCAGTTTCGCGGTGCCACACCATGTGCGGCTTCTTGCCCGTCGCCTGTTCAAACGCGACGGCGAGGTCACGATCACAATTTGATCCGGGAAAGACGATGACGGCGGTGTTCATGGTCAGGCGCGCTCGATCCGGTAGTTTTCGATGACGGTGTTGGCGAGGAGCTTTTTGCACATCTCTTCGATGTCCGCATCGCTTGTGCCATCGGCGAGATCGAGTTCAATCATCTTGCCGGCGCGCACATCATTGACGCCGCCAAAGCCGAGACCTTCTAGCGCGTGGTAGATCGCCTTTCCCTGCGGGTCCAGAACACCGTTCTTGAGCGTGATCGTGACGCGGGCTTTCATCGCAGGCGAGTCCTTTGCGGAAATTGGGATGGCCGCGCCTATGCCCGTATGGGCTGATTTGGGCAAGTTCATGTTTTCTTATCCTTCGCGTGCGAACATCATAGACTGCGTTCACCTCATAAACCCGCAAAGGCGATTGTGATGGGTGGTTTGGCTTTGGCGATGTTTATCGCCCTGTTCGGTTTCGGCGACAAATTGTTGGGATGGAGCGATGTGTCCGGCAACGTTCAGCTCGGGCTGTTCCTCGCCTTCATCCTTGGCATCATCTGCGGATACCGCACCGCAAAGTAACTCAGCCGGCTTTGGCTCCACAGGTGGAACAGGCGGGGTCCTTAGGCAGGCGAATGGCCCGCATGGTGAGGTCCAGCCCGTCGATCACCTGCAATTTTCCGGCCTGATCTGATCCAAAGCCGGTCACGACGCGCAGCGCCTCCATGGCGGCCATAGATCCCATCATCCCGACCATCGCGCCGAGCACACCAAGGTCCGCGCAATTGTCACAATCTTCGGCGTCATGCGCGTCGCCCACGAAGCAGCGATAACAGGGCTTGTCTGTCTCCCAGCCCCTGAATGTGCCCAGCTGTCCGTGAAATTGCCCGATGGCGGCCGACACGAGCGGGACCTGCGCAGCATTGGCGGCGTCGGCGACTGCGAGGCGGGTTTTGAAGTTGTCTGACCCGTCGAGCACGACATCCATGTTGCGCAGCATGGCTGCAGCATTTTCGGATATGATACGGTCCTTGACTGCCGTGACGGCCACATTCGGGTTGATCGCAAAGACGCGCTTTGCAGCCAGTTCTGCCTTGGATTGCCCGACATCCTCGGTCGTAAACAGCACCTGTCGCTGGAGGTTGGAAAGCGAGACCACGTCATCGTCGACAATCGTCAGCGCGCCCACGCCTGCGGCGGCCAGATACTGGATCGCCGGAGACCCAATACCGCCTGCACCAATGACGAGCATCTTGGCCGCATTGATCTTCATCTGGCCCGGACCGCCGACATCGCGCAGGACGATGTGGCGGGCGTAGCGATCCAATTCTTCGTCAGTGAGGCTCATACGCCGGTGGAGCCGAAGCCTCCGGCACCACGCGTCGTTTCGTCCAGACTGTCGACCAGCGCGAACGCGGCTTTCTGAACAGGTGCGGGCACCAATTGGGCAATGCGGTCGCCGCGACGGATGGGGAAGGGGTCGCTGCCAAGATTGGCGAGGATGACCTTCACTTCGCCGCGATAATCGCTGTCGATCGTGCCGGGCGTGTTGAGGCAGGTGATGCCGTGCTTGAGCGCAAGGCCAGAGCGCGGGCGGACCTGCACCTCATAGCCTTCGGGGATGGCCATCGCGAAGCCTGTCGCGACGGCGTGGCGCGCGCCGGGGGCGAGGTCGAGGTCTTCGGCCGCCACCACGTCCATACCGGCGGCACCGGTGGTGGCATAAGCGGGCACGGGCAGGCCGTCGCCATGGGGCAGGCGCTGCAGGGCAATGGAAATCTCAGGCGCTATTTCAGGTAAGGGCATCAGCAATCCTTTGGGCGAGCGCGCGGGCGATCTCGGTCTTGTCCATCCGGTCCCAGCTTTCGGTTCCGGCGTCGGTGATCAGGTGGATGCGGTTCTGTTCGCCGCCCATTTTGTCGACAGAAACGTCATTGGCGACGATCCAGTCACACGCTTTGCGCAGGCGCTTGGCCGTCGCGTGTTCGACTGCGGTTTCGGTTTCGGCGGCAAAGCCGATCACGAGCTTGGGCCGGTTGCGCGCCGCGCAGAGATTGGCGAGAATATCCGGATTCTTCTGCCAGTTGAGGGCCGGAGGGCCGGCTTCCTTCTTCAACTTGGCGGGCGCTTCATCGACGCGCCAGTCGGCGACGGCGGCGACCATGATGGCGGCGTCAGCGGGCAAGGCTGCGTTGACTTCAACTTCCATCTGCCGTGCGGTTTCGACATCAATGCGGGTGACGCCTGCGGGTGTGGGGAGGCTCACGGGGCCTGCGATCAGCGTGACCTTTGCCCCGGCCTCGGCCAGCGCGGCTGCAATGGCAAAGCCCTGCTTACCTGAGGAGCGGTTGGCGATGACGCGGACGGGATCAATCGGCTCGTGCGTCGGACCAGCGGTGACGATGATGTGTTTGCCCTTTAACAACTCCGTTTGGGCTGAGCCTGTCGAAACCCCGCTTTTCCTGTTGCCCCCGGTGCCCGGAAAGGACGACCCTTCGACAAGCTCAGGGTGAGCGGGGTTGGAGAGTATTTTAGAAATCGCCGCGACAATCGCTTCGGGCTCCGGCAGACGGCCGGGGCCGAATTCACCGCACGCCATAGGGCCTTCATCGGGGTCCAGCACCGTGATGCCGTCGCCCCGAAGCGTGGCGATGTTGCGCTGCGTGGCGGGGTGGGTCCACATCCGCACGTTCATGGCGGGCGCACACAGCACCGGCTTGTCGGTCGCGAGCAGCAATGTCGTCGCCAGATCATCGGCGATCCCGGCGGCCATGCGCGCCATCAGATCGGCGGTGGCGGGGGCCACGACGACGAGGTCAGCCTGGCGCGAGAGCTGGATATGACCCATCTCCGCCTCATCCTTCAGGTCGAACAGGTCGGTATAGACCTTATCTTCGCTGAGGGCGGCGAGGCTCATCGGTGTCACGAATTTCTGGCCCGACGCAGTGATGACGCAGCGCACCGACGCGCCTTGCTTGCGCAACAGGCGGACGAGCTCGCACGACTTATACGCCGCGATGCCACCGCCGATGATCAGGAGGATGCGTTTATCGTTCAAAATCAAAATCCGGTTAGAAGCATGTCGAGCGCGTTCATGATGGTGGAATGCTGTGACGTCAAATTTCCAACGGGAGGGGCGAGGCGTGCCCTCGGTATTGCGAAGATCAACTGCGTGCTCATCACATAGTCTTTTCCGTCAATTCCGAAGACCGGGTTTAGTCGCGTTGCTTTGGGAAGGCCGGACATGGGGAGCAGCGGCACGACCGCCCGTGTCGACAGGTCTGACAGCAGATCGGCCTGACAATCGAGCAAAAAACCTTTGTCCGTGGCACCTGGATAGATATCAAATCGAGCCATTAGATTTGGCGAAACTCGTCATAGGGCATGCCGTTTTTGTCGATCCAGTCGTTCCAAGCCAATAACTCTGCGCGGTTTTCTGCAAGCCATTTCTGCTCGCGGGCGCGTGTCACCTCGGCGGATAGACCCCGCTCACACGCCTCGGACACATTAATGTCGAGCTGTTTGGCAGCATCAACAAGATCGGCGCTTAGAGACAAATTTGTCGCGCGTTTGCGTGTCGATACGTGAGTCATCTAAGTCTCCTCTATGCGCACAAGATATGCGCATAAGGTGCTCTTATCAACCCCACATGAAGGTGGCGACAACACCGGCGGCTCCAGCGACCACCGCCGTCAGCGCATAGCGCCACCAGCCTGATCGCGGACCGCGTTCCCACACCAGCTTTACCTCCGGCAGCGGCGGGGCAGGCGGGGCACCGCCGGGCTTTGGCAATTGTGCATCAAGACGGCGGATGATGTCGGGGATGAGCCCCAGCGTCTGCGCCTGCTTCTTCAGCCCTTCGGCCAGCACCGCCTCCGGCCCCAGTTCATCGCGGATCCACCCACCCACATAGGGCGCGGCGACGTCCCACATGTTGATATTGGGGTCGAGCTGGGTGGCGATGCCTTCGACCATGACCATCGTCTTCTGGAGCAGCAGCAGATGCGGCTGCGTTTCCATGTCAAAATCGCGCGTGATGGCGAAGAGGCCATCGAGCATCTGCCCGACAGAAAGCTCGCTGACCGGCTTGCCGCGCATCGGTTCCCCCACAGCGCGCAGGGCGGTTGCGAATTCATCGACATTGTGGTGCGCGGGCACATATTGCGCCTCGAAATGGATTTCCGCGACGCGCCGGTAATTGCCAGTGGTCAGCCCGTAGAGGATTTCAGCCAGCCACACCCGCGCCTGCCGGTTGATGCGGCCCATGATGCCGAAATCGATGGCAGCAATGGTGCCATCCGCCTGCACGAACAAATTGCCCTGATGCATGTCGGCGTGGAAGAAACCTTCGGCAATCGCCTGCCGCAGGAAGGTGAGCACCAGGCGACGGGCGAGGGCAGGCATGTCATGCCCCGCTGCCACCAGCGCGTCGCGGTCGGAAATCTTGATGCCGTCGATCCAGGCCATCGTCATCACGCGGCCGGTCGTGCGGTCCCAATCAATCTCGGGGACGTGATAATGCGCTTCGCCGCGCATCGTTTCAGCGAGTTCGGATGAAGATGCCGCTTCGCGCCGCAGATCGAGTTCGCGCAGCGTCCAGCGCTTGAAATTGGCGATGACCATGCGGGGCCGGAGCCGTTTGGCTTCACCGCCGATCGCCTCAAGATGTGCCGCCGCCCATTCATAGGTGTCGATGTCAGACAGGAACTGCTTGTCGATGCCGGGGCGCAGCGCCTTGATCGCCACATCGCGGCCATCGGTGGTGACGCCCCTGTGGACCTGCGCAATCGAGGCCGAGCCGACGGCGACTTCATCAACCGACTGGAACAGGCTTCCGAGCGGCTGGCCAAAGCTTGCCTCAATATGCGGGCGCAGCTCGGCAAACGGCAAAGGCGGCAGCTGATCCTGCAAGCTCAGCAGGTTGCGCGCCGCTTCTTCCCCCACCAGATCAGGCCGGGTCGCCAGCGTCTGGCCCAGCTTGACTGCCGCTGGACCAATCGCCTTGAAGGCGGTTGCGTAATCGGGCGTTGCGGGTTGGAACGTGCCGAACCGCGCAATGCGGCACAGGCGCTTGACCGGCGCGGGGGTGTTCACGCCCTGCTCAATCAGTTGCAGCGCGCCGTGCTTCGCCAGCGTCCGCCCCCATTTCAGGAGGCGCAGCGTATGTCGTGTGGCGGAGGTCAAATCTTCCAGCCGCTATGGATGGCCACAAGCCCGCCAAGGATCGGTTCGTGCCGCGTCTGGACGAAGCCGGCCTCCCCAATCATCGCCTCGAACGCGGGCATGGTCGGGAATTTGCGGATCGATTCGATCAGATAGCGATAGCTGTCCTCATCATCGGCGATCATCTTCCCCAGCTTCGGCACCAGCCTGTGCGAGTAGAAATCGTACACATCTGAAAAGCCCGGCCAGGTCGTGGTCGAGAATTCGAGGCAATAAAACCGCCCGCCGCGCTTCAGCACGCGGTGCGCTTCGGCCAGTGCCTTGTCGATCCGCGTCACGTTTCGGATGCCAAAGGCGATGGTATAGGCATCAAAGCTGTTCGAATCGAACGACAGCGTTTCCGCATTTTGTTCAGACCAGCTGAGGCCGCCAATCTCCCGCTCCGCTGCGCGTTCCATGCCGACGCCCAGCATATCGGGGTTGATGTCCGACACAGTGACAAGCGCACCTGCCGCCTGCATCCGAAAGGCAATGTCACCCGTGCCGCCTGCCATATCGAGGATCATCTCGCCCGGCTTTGGCTTCACCCGCCGCACGAAGCGATCCTTCCACAATCGGTGCATCCCGCCCGACATCGCGTCATTCATGACATCATAGCGGCGCGCCACATTGGAAAAGACCGCGCCCACGCGCTGCGTCTTTTCTTCCGGGCTTACATCTTCATATCCGAAGGAGACTGTTTCGCTCATGCCGCGCATCTAGCGGGGGAGGGCGTTGGCTGCCAGTGGAATCACGCAGGTTGGCCCCTCCGTCAGTTGCTGCGCAACTGCCACCTCCCCAATGCAAGTCATTGGGGAGATAAAGTATACCACCCTTTCGCCCCATCGCGAAGCGATGACGGAGGCCGGGGCCGGTTGGGGTCTCAGCACCATTCTACCCAACTCGTCATGCTGAACTCGTTTCAGCATAACGGATTAGGGCCACGTATCCGGCAGCCGCTTTAGGCACCTCACCCGGTTATCCTGAAACAAGTTCAGGATGACGATATCGGTTGGCCGGGCCTTCGTTTCAAACCCCAAATCCGTAGGACATTCCAAGCCCACCCCCGACTCCACGGAAATCCGCCCATCACCCCCGTCGGAAGGTGTGGAAGTGGAGGAAGTGGAGGGCACGTCCCCCCTCAATTGGGGGCGTCTGTAGGAAAGACATAACTTTGAGAGAAAAAGCCGTGTCGCGCGCGTTCTCACGGCTGAGGGTCTGGCACAAAATGGGGGCTGTAGGACAGGGAAAAGTGGAGTATGAATGTTCGTCTAAAGGTTGAGGGGGGGGGGTATTAAATGTTAGTGTGCATGATCTTTCCTGCAGCCTCTTCAATGTGATGTTTGTAGAACTATCTCCAGTGATATTGGTCGCTATTGTGGCCGTTGGTAGCTATTTTGGAATGTCGTGGAAATTAGCAAATACGGTTGCTTTGCGCTCTGGACTTAGCACGGACGAGATTTTTGAAAAGTCGCGTGACTTACCCCTCCATAAAGTCGGCATATGGTTATGGTGGGCAGGGACAATATTCGGAGGAGTTGCATCATTTTACACAGGCCTGGAGCCCATCGTTATCGTAATTGCAACGCTCTCCCAAGTTCCCTTCCTCGTTGCTAGGGTGAAGCTCTATTACAAAGTTGGAACATCTGAAGCGGAGAATCCTGAGCTTGATCAAAGTTGCTGAACTGGAGCTTCTCTCGCGCGGATGTGGCTCGTCTCAACCACTGGCCATTCCCCATACCCTCCGCTAACGCCGCCCCATGCCAGAACTCCCCGAAGTCGAAACAACTGTGCGTGGCTTGCGCGCTGTCCTTGAGGGGCAGCGGTTGACGCATGTTGAGGCGCGGCGGGCGGATTTGCGGTGGCCGTTTCCGGTGGACCTGCGGCAGCGGATGCAGGGGGCGACGGTCACAAGCCTTGGGCGGCGCGCGAAGTACGGGCTGGTCCATACCGACCGGGGGGATACGATGGTGTTCCACCTCGGCATGTCGGGGCGCTGGCGGATTGATCCGGACGAAATCGGCAAGCACGGGCATCTGGTCGTCGAGACAGCGGGCGGGCATCGGCTTGTGCTCGATGATCCGCGGCGCTTTGGCTCGGTCGATCTCGTGCGCACGGAGGCTGTTGACCTTTATCGCGGCTTTGTGCGCATGGGGCCGGAGCCGCTTGACGATCAGTTTACGGCCCGTGTTCTCGCCAAGGCGCTGGAAGGGCGGGCGGCGCCCATCAAGGCGCTGTTGCTCGACCAGCGGATCGTGGCGGGTCTCGGCAATATCTATGTGTGTGAGGCGCTCAATATGGCGGGCATCGCACCGGGACGGGCAGGGGGCCAGATTGCGACCGCGCGGCTGGAGAAGCTGGTGGTGGCAATCAAAGAGGTGCTGGCAGCCGCGATTGAGGCGGGTGGCTCTACCCTGCGTGATTATGCGCGGCCTGATGGCGAACTGGGCTATTTCTTCAAGAAGTGGCGCGTTTATGGGCGCGAGGGCGAGGGGTGCAGCTGTGGTGCCGTCGTCCAGCGGCGGGTGGATAGTGGCCGATCGACCTTTTACTGCGCGAAATGCCAGCGCTGATGGTTGACCTGCCCGACAGACCCCGATAAAGGGCCGCCTTCACGCAGGTGCGGATGATTCCGCGCCGCTTTTGTTTCGGACAGATTTGAGGTCATACGATATGGCGAATACGCCGCAAGCCAAGAAGCGCATCCGTCGCAACGCTCGTCGTGCGGTGGTCAACCATAACCGTATCAGCCGCATCCGCACTTTCGTAAAGAAAGTTGAAGCAGCGATTGAAGCTGGTGACAAGACCGAAGCCGCAACCGCGCTTCAGGCCGCCCAGCCGGAAATGGCGCGTGGCATTGCAACGGGTGTTCTCCACAAGAATACGGTCGCACGGAAGTTTTCGCGCTTGACCAAGAAGGTTGCCGCGCTGGCCTAAGCCTCTAACCTCGATCGAATTTGAGCCTGTCGAAACCATTTCGGCAGGCTTTTTTCGTTGCGCGGCGCAGCAATTCCCAAGACTGGCCTGTAACCACGATTCGCTTATATCCATTTTGATTTATTTCAAATTAAGTCATTTAAAATCAATGCCTTAAGACAAAAATTGCGGATTTCAGCGCGTTGCTGAGTCAATCATATTTATTTCACTTTTTTTACATCCCTGCCCCTTGATCGAATCCGGTGCGTGCCACACAATCCGTCTTCGGTTGCGGGCGAATCAGTCCGCATCTGATCAATTGAAACAGGCTCTGCCGGCCGGAATGGGGTGATTCCGAAGACAGGCGAACTGCGTCGATTGATGGGGGATCAACATTCATGTGCGGCGGAAGCGGGCCGAAGGAGATTTTTGTCGCGTGTCTTCAAATTTGAACACCATCAGCTTTGCACAGCCGGAACCCGATCAGTTCCAGATCGCCTGGGCGGCGATCCGCGCCGGCCTGCGTGCGGATGTTGGCGCGCGGACATTCGACCATTGGCTGAAGCCTGTTGATCTTGTTGGCTATCATGAGGCTGATCAGGCCATCCGCCTGTCGCTCCCCTCTGACTTCATGGCGAGCTGGGTCTCTTCCCATTATACCGACCGTCTGACCCTTGCTTGGCGCGCGATGCTGCCGCAGGTGCGCAGCGTCCGCATTGAAACATCCTCGGGTAAGCCGGTGGAACGCTACACCGCAGAAGCGCCGGTCGAAGAAAACCCGGCGGTCAGCGTATCACCGCTCTCCAGCCAGTTTGACCGCAAGCTGACTTTTTCGACTTTCGTGACAGGCGCCCCCAATATGGTCGCCTATAATGCCGCGCAGGCATTGGCCGCAGGTGACCGGACGTCGTTCAGCCCGCTTTACGTCCATTCGCAGACAGGCCTCGGCAAGACGCACCTTCTCCATGCCATCGGGCATGAAGTGCTGCGGCTGAACAAGGATGCCCGCATCTTGTATATGTCGGCCGAACGCTTCATGTTTGATTTCGTGAGCTCCATGCGCGCGCGCGATACCTTCTCGTTCAAGGCGCGTCTGCGGTCTGCCGATGTGCTGATGATCGACGATGTGCAGTTCATCGCGGGCAAGGAATCCACGCAGGAAGAGTTTCTGCATACAGTGGATGAACTGATGACCGGCGGTCGTCGCCTCGTGATCAGTGCGGACCGTGCCCCCCATGCGCTGGATGGCGTGGAAGGCCGTATCCTCTCCCGCCTGACGCAGGGCCTTGTCGCCGATATTGGCGCGCCGGACTTTACGCTGCGCCGCGCGATCCTGACCGCAAAGGTCGCTGGCCTTGGCCTTGATTTGCCCGGGGACGTGGTGGATTTGCTCGCCACGCGGATTGTCAGCAACATTCGGGAGCTTGAAGGCGGTCTCAACCGTTTGGTCGCTTACTCGCAGTTGCACAGCCGCCCGATTGACGAGGCCTTTGCCGAAGAAGTTCTGGCCGAAATGTTCCGCGCGAGCCGCAGGCGCATCACGATCGACGAAATTCAGCGTCGGGTTTCAGAACATTACCGCATCCGTCAGGCAGAGATGGTGTCGGCCCGCCGTGCGCGTGAAGTCGCGCGGCCACGTCAGGTCGCCATGTATCTCGCCAAGCAGCTGACGCCGCGGTCTTTGCCGGAGATTGGCCGCAAGTTCGGCGGGCGCGATCACACCACGGTCATCCATGCCATTCGCCAGATCGAGCGCCTGCGCGGCATTGATACTGACATTGATGCTGACGTCCGCACCCTGATGCGCGATTTGGAAGGCTAAAAGCTCCAAGTTTACCGGCGGTTTCCGCCGCTTACGTCAACCTTGGCTTTACCCTTTTCCGCTACAGCCGATACAAATTGGCCAAAGGAAAAGAGTGTCTCTTGCCAGACTCCGCAGAACATAATGTCGACTGGACTGCTTTTGCGCAGGCACGCCGTGACCTTGGCGACGGTTTTGTGCGCCTTTTCGGCTATTTTCAGGAAGATGGGGCCAAAGCCATTGCGGCCATTGAAGGCGCTGTGCGCCAGGGGCAGGCAGCCCCTATCGTCCTTCCGGCGCATAAGCTGAAATCAGAGGCCCGAGAATTTGGCGCCGTGGCGCTGGCAGCGCTCGCGGAAGACATCGAACTGAGCGCGCGCGACTGTGTCGAATGGCGCCAGAACCCCGCGGATCTCGTTGAACAGGTCGTGGCCCTCCGTCCGCTTTATGAAGCGACGGTGCAGGCCATTGATGAGGCGACCAATCCGCTCAAATCGCGCCGCCCCGCTTTTGGGGCCGCCAGCCGCTAACGCCGGACGGGCGGGGGCTATCAGTCCTCCGCCGCCTCGGACTGAAGCTGGATGTAGTTGTGCAGCCCCATCTGGCGGATCATTTCGAACTGCGTTTCGAGCACGTCGACATGATGTTCTTCATTCTCCAGAATGTGCGCAAACAGATCACGGCTCACATAGTCGCGCACCGCTTCACAATGCTGGATGGCGTCACGCAATAGGGGAAGGGCTTCCTCTTCCAACTCCAGATCGGCCTTTAGAACCTCTTCGACATTCTCACCGATGCGCAGGCGGCCGAGTGACTGGAAATTGGGAAGCCCATCGAGAAAAAGGATGCGCTCCGCCAACTTGTCAGCGTGCTTCATTTCATCGATGGATTCCCCATATTCAAACTTGGCGAGCTTCGTCATGCCCCAGTTGTCCAGCATCCGGTAATGGAGAAAATACTGGTTGATGGCCGTCAGCTCATTCTTGAGTGCTTCATTCAGAAATTCTATGACCTTCTTGTCGCCGCGCACGTGCGTGTCTCCTCGGGTGATGGAGGGGGGATGCTATCAATGAAAAATCAGATGGACCAGCCTCAGCAGGCGGCAGAACGTTCCGTGCGGATAATTTCATGCGCAAAGGGAATGCAGGCCCCGCATTTGACCTGACAGCCCAGCGACCGATAGGCGCGGGCAGGGCTTTTCGCGCCCGTGCGGGCAGCTTCGCGGACATCTTTTTCACGTAAAGCGTTACAGACGCAAACGACCATCACTTGCTCCACTATTGCGACTCATTCGCTACAGTAAATGCAAATGCTTCGCAATAGTGAAATTCAAAAGGATCAGAAGTAGCGGGCAAATCCGAAGCGGACGCGGTGCCGGTCATTCTTGTACAGCGTCAGCGAACTGTCCGTCCGGTTGAAATCATAGGTGACAGACGGCGAGAAGCCCCAGAAACGCAATGACCTCAGCCCGACCTGCGCCCGCGCATTATACCGCCAGTCCTTGCGTGGATCGGCGGAAAAGAGCGGCAAAGGCGCATCATAGGCGGCGCGGGAAAGGCCAGCAGAAAGCCCAATGGAAATGCCCAGGGGGAGATCTCCCATGATACCGATGTTGCTGCCGACCTCATGACCCGAAAAGGATTTGGAGTTCAAAAGTTCACGGCGGCCAAAGACGGAGACATAGCCAATCATGGAGGACGCGATCACACGCTCATAGGTGGTCTGGGCAGACAGGCTCCAGCCGGTATAGGCGTCCGAGAAACCCGATTTTGCGTAGCGCGCGTCGATGTTGAGGCCGAGACGGTGTCCGCTGTTAAAGTCATGCTGGAAGCCGAGGCGCGCGCCGCCGCCGGTGCTGGCACTCTTGCCACCGAACCAGCGCTGCAAGCCAAGGCCCTGAACTGTCAGGCGGTTGTTTTCGCTCAACTGGATTTCCGGGCCGGCGGCGAATTGCAGCGCGAAGTCATCGGCGGCTTTGCCCTCGTAATTCATTGCCTGGCCGTCGGTTTCGATCAGAAGCTTGGTGCTGCCCGACAGGCGCGTGCGGTAGGAACTGCTGACAACCATGCTCTGGCCGATGCCGGACCGTTGCCGCGCCGTGGGATCAAGCGTGAGTGGGATCAGAAAGCCACCAAAGTTGACGTCCACCGATTCGGCGTTGGTGCCATTGGTGATGTTGCTGTCCGGCGCCAGGCCCACATCCACTGTCAGATCAAAGCTCCGGCGGTCGCGCAGCAGGCCGCGCGTGGTGCGGATGGAGCGGACGACCTCGTCCGGCAGGTTCTTGTCTTCTTGGGCGAGACGGAAGTGACGATCCGCGCTTCCATATTTACCCTTCATCTGAAGCGCGCGGGCAAGCTCCAGACGGACGCGGGTCTGTTCGGGATGGTCGACAAGGACAGCGCGGAACAACCCGATGGCATCATCCAGCTGGCCTTGTTCAATAGCCGAATAGCCTTGCAGGAACCGACGTTCCATGGCGAACTTGGGTGTGGCCTCCAACGCCTTCAGCAATGGGGCGGCATCGGCAAAGAGATGCAGAGAGACCAGCCGGTCGGCTTCGGTCAAGAGCTGTTCGGCCGTCACCCGATAGGTGCATTGGGTTGTGTCACACGCAGGCGCGTGGGTGTCGGTCGTGTCTGCCAGGGCAGGCGATGTGAACATCGCCACCGCCAACCCGACAAGACCGGTCAGTTTGCGCATCAGGCGCATCTTGCTTAGCGCGCGCCAGTGAAGGCGCCGAGAATGTCGATCCGCTGGTCCGGCGTGCCACCCACGATGCGGAACCCGCCACCCACTTCCTGCGCTGTCGGGCCATAAAAGGCGCCGTCAATGCTGGAGCCTGCGATCACAAGGTCGCTGCGAACGCCAGCATTTGTGAAATAGGCACCGGTGATTTGGCCAAGGAACCCACCCGATTTGATCAGATCAAGACGGCCACTTCCGTTTGCGGTGAAAACTGCGCCGGCGGGCATTGCGACGAACTGATTGGAATGAAGGTCAAAGCCGGCCGGGCCGATGTTTGCGGTCACGTTGAGCGAGAATGTGTTGGCCGCAAAATCAACGGTTGTCGTGGAGGTGCCGTCCATCCACTGAAAGTAGGTGGGCGTGAACATGTCAATGTCGGTCAACGGGTTGTAGACCATCGACGCGATCATCTGGCCGGTGAAGGTGCCCGTCCCAGTTGTTGGCACGGCCCCGTTGCTTGATTTTTCGCCATAGACGAAAGCGGCCCGCTTGCGCTCATACTGGGTCTCGATGAACGTGCCACCAAGGCCATCATCCTTTGCAACCTGGTTCAGCTTGTTGCGCATGTAACCGGCATAGGTGACGTATTTCGTTGTCGTTCCGGGCTTCTGATAGAAGAAGGTCTGGAAGTTTTCAGAATAGCCATCTTGATTGAAGTTGCCGCCGCGCGAGCCGTTTTCGAAATAGAGAACGCCTTTTGATTCAAGGTTGGGCGTGCCGGATTGGGGCTGAAGTGCGCCTCCAAAGGCTGTGCGGTGGATGGGATCCTGAAAGCGCGTATTGAGGTCTGTGCCGGTTTTGACCGACAAAACGGCCAGATCGAAAATGCCATCGCGTGGGTTGAAAGTGATCTGGTAGCCCGTATCGCGCACTGTATTGGCATCACCCGAATAGAGCTGGCTATATTGCTGCGACCCGGGCCGCGTCGCAAAGGCATAGTGCTGCACGCCGCCTGTAGCCTGATACGTCTTCGGCTCCGTCGGGTTGACGAAGGTATGTGTGCTGGTGGAGCCGGTGCCAAGTCCGGCACCCCCTGCAACAGCCGAGCCCCCTACTGTGACAGGTCCGCCGCCGCCGCAGGCTGCAAGGCTGGTGGTGCCAAGAAGGATCAGGATCTTACGCATTGGATTCCCCTCAATTCAGTCGGGGTAGAGCTATCCAAATTAGGTTAATTTCCTGTGAAGGCGAGTTAACGCGACGTCGTTTTCGCCGCTCGTCGAACCAGTTCGGCTGTTTGTCGCGCCATTTTGGCGTTCGTTGATGGGCATCGCTGTCTCGTCGAGCACCGCGCGACTGCGGCCCGCAGAGCCGCCTATCTAGGGACTGCGCGGCGGACCTGATGGTTCCATCCCGACCAGAAGACGGTCCGCCCGCACTGCCCATCTTCTGGGTCCGGTGGGGGATCGGACAAGACGGTTGGCAGAGGTGCAACCCAATGATGATTTTTAAGGAGTCCCCCCACGTTCAATGCAACCAAGATCACGTCCGCCGTCCTCGCTCTTGCGATCCTTTCCCCTATCCCGGCCATGGCCGAAACCGCCTCGGTTCGTGTCCGCTATGCCGATCTCAACCTGTCGAGCACCGAGGGCCAGCAAGCCTTCAACCGCCGGATTGCAGCGGCCGGCCGCCAGATTTGCGGCGCCGTTGACAGCGAACGAGATTTGTCGCGCCGTGCTTCCATCAGCAAATGCCTGTCGGAAGTCCGCTCATCGGCAGAGCCGGCCCGGTTGGCGGCCATTGCAGTTAAGGCGCGCGCCGTCTCCTAACCAGACCCTCCCCAAGAGGCGAGGCGGCTGCCCCATCCCGGCAGCCGCCTCATTTTTGTGTCAGAATAAGAAAACGCTCAGCGGCGCAGCATATCTTTGGCGGACTGCAGATAGGTGCGGCCAATGCGGACTGTATCGCCATCGGCCAACTCGGCATGCCAGGCGCCGGCACGGTCATGGCCGAGGCTGCGGATACGATCCCGCCGCACGATCACAGACCGGTGCAGGCGGATGAACATGTCCGGGTCCAGCCGGGTGTCCAGGCCTGTCATTGTATGGTGGAGCAGATAATTCCGTCCGCAGCTATGCAAGCGCACATAGTCCCGCTCGGCATCAATCCGTTCAATGTCGGAGGCGGCGACGCGGACCATCTCGCTGCGGTGCGGGACCCAGAATTCCTTCACATAATCGGTGACGAGCGGCGGCGGTGCGGCATAGATGGCGCGTCTTTCCCGCACGCGGTCCACCGCGCGAGCCAGCCGTTCGGCAGCAACTGGCTTCAAAAGATAGTCGACGGCCGACAGGTCAAACGCTTCCACGGCAAACCCATCAAATGCGGTCACGAAGATGATGGCAGGGGGAGGGCCTTTTGCCCTGTCCCATTCCTCGGCGACGCGCCGCGCGACGGATATACCGTCACCATCGGGCATGGCGATGTCGAGCAGGATGAGATCGGGGCAGAGCGCCTGCGCCATGCGGATGGCAGCACCTCCGTCGCTCGCGGTCCCGGCCAGCACAAGTCACGGAATTTCGGAGCAGAGCAGCTGGATGCGTTCGACCGCCAATGGCTCATCATCGGCAATCAGCGTGCGTAAGGGCACAGGATCAGGCATGGCTGTTCCTCGGCAGGGTCAGGGTCACGCGGAAATGGGCGGCATCGGGTCGGTCGACCTGCATGGAGGCTGCGTCGCCAAAGCGGGCGGCAAGGCGGCTGCGGACGTTCGACAGGCCAATGCCGGCGCCATTTTCATCCGGTGTCGTACCGGCAGCACCATCATTGGAAACGGTGATGCGCAGTTCATCACCCATGGCCTTGGCCTCAATGGCCACTGTGACGGTGCCGGTGGACCGGGCCACGCCGTGCTTGATCGCATTTTCAACAATGGGCTGAAGGATCAGACCCGGCACCGGCCAGTCGCGCAGGGCAGCGGACAGATCAATGTGTACCTCCAGCCTTTTGGGAAAGCGGATGGCCTCTATGTCGAGATATAAACGCTGGAGGGCGATTTCATCTTCCAACGGAACATCAACGGTCGGGTCGCCGGAAAGGCTGCTGCGGAAGAAGGTCGACAGGTTCATGATCATCGCCTCTGCCTCCTTATTGCGGCCGGTGATGACGAGTGAACTTAAGGAATTGAGCGTGTTGAACAGGAAGTGCGGATTGACCTGATAGCGCAGGGCGCGAAGCTCCGCCTGTTGGGCGGCTTGCGCGAATTCGGCGGCGCGGCGTTCGCTTGCTCCCACATCCTTGGCAAAGGTCAGCGCGAGATAGAAGGACGCCCAGGCGACAAGGAAGAAATAGCGGGAGATCGAAAGCTCCGCGATTTCCTTTAGATAATGCAGGCCAGAGGAGTCCTTCGGCATTTTTTCATCCAGAAGGTCGATCGGTTCGTAGACATTGAAAAAGTAATAGTTGATCGCCGCAATGCTGATCGCCGCCGGCACCGCAAGGAGCATTGCAGCCGCAATGCGTGTGCCGAGCGGACGCCGGTCGAGCAGGCGGACCAACTGCCACAACAGGATGGTCACCAGCACCCCGATGCCGGAGACAATCAGTCGGCGGGTCAGCAACTCGCCCTGCATCGGGAAATCGAGGATGGCCGCACGGGCGGTGACGATGCCGACGTAAAAAAGCCAGAAGCCCAGGATGGAGCCGAAAACGACGATGTTGTCGAGCCTGCGTTCGGCCTCAGGCGCGCGTTCTTTCGGGAAGTCCATCAGTCCACCATAAACGACCAAAGCGACAATTCCATGGATTTGGTCGAAATGGACCAGACGCTCGTCGATGCGGAGCAATAGGTTTTTTGCAATTAACCAACTGCTAACCAGCCTGTGTCCATTCTTAGCCCCGCAATCACAGGGGGTTTGCCTGATGGCTTCAAGGTCACGACACAGCGCCGGCGCACGGGCACTTGATGAAATGAAGGAATTTGCAACCTTCCCCGCGGCCGCCCAGCGTTACATTCGGCGGTCGCTGGATGTTGCCTTCCAACGCACCGATGCCCTTGAGATTTGGACACGGGAAGCCGAAGAACGTGTGAGCATCCAAAAGCAATTGGTCGTCTATCCAGCGCTTGTAGAGGTCCGTGCCCATGTGCCCGAAGATCTGGGGCTGGGCGCTGATCCTCTCTTCTTCGGCACGCTGGTGCAGGTCAGCGAGTTTGATCTCGTGCAAGGTCGGCTGACGTCCTTCGCGGCCTATCGTTTTCTTTATGAGCGGTTGCTGGGCGCGACGATCCGGCCGTGGTTGTCTCCCGCCTTTTGCGCGGCTGCTAGTCTGCCGAGCCTTCATCCAAGCCTGCGCCGCATGCTCCTCAAATCGATGAGCGAGGCGGCTGCAACGTCCTCTAGCTGGTCAGCGCGGGAGCCGAGCTTCTATCCCGAATGGGTGGAAAAGGACGAACTGACGGTCAAATGACCGGATCAGTCGCAGAGTTTGTGCAGCTTCCAGGCGATCCATGCTGACACGACGCAAGACGCGGCGATCAGCACCAACGTGTCTTCGATGGTTACACCCAGGGACGTCATGGCGCCGAGCAGAAGCACGGCAAGGACCATCGCGCCTGAGTTAACGATGTTGTTGGCAGCGACGGTCTTGGCGGTGTCGGCCTTGGACACTGTGGTGGTCAGGAAGGCATAAAGCGGCACGACAAACATCCCGCCAAAGATCGAAATGCCAAGCAGATCGATCATCAAATGATCTGCGCGGCCGATGGCGAGGAACTCTTTCCAATTATAGAGATCGACATGGGGATGGTTCCAGCCCTTGATCGTCCACCAGAAATCAAGAACGAACAGGCCCATCACGATGACAGCGGCGGGCGAGTAGCGCGCCGACACATCTTCCTTCAGCAGCCGGTTGATCGTGACAGACCCAATGGCGATGCCAATTGAAAAGACGGCCATGAACAGCGTTGCGACCGACTGGTCTGCGCCAAGTGCGTTTTTGACGAGCGGGGGGAATTGAGCCGCGAGAATGGCGCCAATGCCCCAGAAGAAGCTGATCGCGACAATCGCCATGAAGAGACGCGGAATGTGCATCGTATCGCGCACCAGGCGCCAGGAGGCGCGGAACACATTATAGTCCAGCTTCACGCCATGATTGGCGATTTCCGGCGGGGCCGGCGGCACGAACTGTCCGCTGATCCGCCCAATGAGTGCGACCCCAAGCACCGCAAATGCGGCCCAGTTTGAGGGCACGAGACCCCCGGCGATCGTGCCGAGCAGGATGGCGATATACGTGCCTGCTTCGACAAGGCCAGTGCCGCCCAGCACGTGCTTCATTTCAAGATGCTGGGGCAGAATCGCGTATTTGATCGGCCCGAAAAACGCGGAGTGCACCCCCATGGCGAAGAGGGCGACGAGCAGAAGCGGGATCGAGTGGAAGAACAGGCCAATGCCGCCTGCAATCATGATCACGATTTCGGCGGTCTTGATAACGCGGATCATCCGGGCCTTGTCCATCGCATCTGCCAGCTGGCCGGCGATGGCGGAGAAGAGGAAGAAGGGCAGAATGAACACGCCGCTGGCCAGCGCGCTGAAATTGGCTTCCTGCGTCGGGTCGCTCAAAATGGTGTAGGTGACAAGCACCACCATGCTCATCTTGTACAGGTTGTCGTTGAACGCACCTAGGAACAGCGTCATGAACAGCGGCAGGAAGCGTCGCTGGCCGAGAAGCCTGAAGGAAGTTTGCATAGGCGAAAGGCCAACCTGACAGTGGAAATGTCGTGGCGCCGCATAGACCAGCTTTTCCCCGCCACGCAAACGCTTTAAGGGGGTTGGGTGTTAAACAGTCTTCCAAACATCCTGACGCTGTCACGGATCTTCGCCGTTCCCATCCTTGTCGCCCTTTTGTGGTATCCGGGATGGGAGCTTGGTTATGGCCTTGCGTTCGGGCTTTATTGCCTGATGGGTATCACCGATTATTTCGATGGCTACCTCGCCCGCGCGCAGGGAACTGTGTCAAAAATGGGCATTTTCTTGGACCCCATCGCCGACAAAATCATGATTGCGGCGGTCATCCTGATGCTGGTCGCCACGCGCGATATTGCCGGCTGGCACGTCATTGCGGCGATTGTCATCCTGCTTCGGGAGATTGCGGTCTCCGGTTTGCGCGAGTTTTTGGCCGATTTGCGGGTTTCCATGCCGGTGACTCGCCTCGCCAAATGGAAGACGACGTTCCAGCTCGTTTCGCTGGGTGCGTTGATTCTGGCAGGCGCCTTTCCGGTCGAAGAATGGATCAAGCTGACCGGTCTCGCTTCGCTTTGGGCTGCAGCAGCACTCACGGCCATCACCGGCTGGGACTATCTGCGCGTCGGCATCAAGCATATGGATTGAGCGATGGCGCTCGACATCCTGTATTTTGCGTGGGTTCGGGAACGCGTCGGCGTCGCTGCGGAGCGAATCGATCTTCCAGCCGAGGTTTCAACCCCGCTTGACCTCGCTTATTGGCTCGCCGCGCGTGGCGGCGGCTATGCGGAGGCCTTTGCAGACCCCGCGCGTCTGCGCTGTGCGGTCGATCAGGACATCGTGCCGCTGACGGCCGATCTGGCCAATGCCGCTGAAATCGCGTTTTTCCCGCCTGTGACGGGCGGATGATTTCCGTTCGCGTCCAACCCGAAGATTTTGACGTCGGCGCTGAACTGGCGGCGTTGGAAAGCAAAGGCGGCGGCGCTGTTGCATCCTTTACGGGGATCGTCCGGGCGGATGATGGCGTGGAAGCCATGACATTGGAACATTATCCGGGAATGACGGAAAAGGCGCTCACAATGCTAGCTAAGCAGGCGACAGCGCGTTGGCCGCTCTGTGGTGTTACTGTGCTTCACCGTGTCGGCACGTTGCGGGCGGGCGACCGCATTGTTTTTGTGGGAACAGCCAGTGACCATCGCGCCGCCGCGCTGGAGGCATGCACCTTCCTGATCGACCGGTTGAAGACCGACGCTCCCTTCTGGAAGAAGGAGCACCGGCGAGAAGGCGATAGCTGGGTCGAGGCGCGGGCCACAGACGATGCGGCAGCCAGAAGCTGGGATTAAAGGGCAAAGCGCTTTAAAAACTGGCCCGGCGGCGAGACCAGTTACCGCCGGACCAGCTGGTGCGACCCAAGGCCCCCTGGTCTCACCCTAGGTGGGGACGCTGTTTGGGTTTACGAGCTTTTATCGTCAGTCCGGTGCGCTGGCGCGCTCATTCGCAGTCCGCAGGACATTGGCTAGCATCTGGAACTCTTTGCCGCGCGGACTGGCTTTGCGCCAAACAAGCGCGATGGTTCGCGTCGGGTGCGCGGCTTCAAGCGGACGGGCGACGACGTCGGTCCCGTTTAGGATGCCGGCATCAATTGCCATTTGCGGCAGGATCGTCAGCCCCAACCCGTTGTCGACCATCTGCACCAGCGTGTGGAGCGACGTGCCAAGCATACGCGCCTCGGCGCGCAGTTCGGGGCGGCTACAGGCTGAGAGTGCATGGTCCTTCAAGCAGTGCCCGTCCTCCAGCAAGAGGAGGCGTTGCTCGTCAATCTGCTCCGGCCGGATGGTCGCCGGCGGGTTGTCGCCGGCTGGGTAGGCGATGTGCAGGCGGTCTTCAAAGAGGACCTCACTCTCCACGTCGCCACAGCCAAACGGTAAGGCCAGCAGGACGCAATCAAGAAGTCCACGGTTCAGAGACTCGCAGGCAGCGGCGCTCGTTTCTTCCCGAAGGAAAAGCTTGAGGGCTGGCCAGTCCTGCCGGACGGGGCGGAGCAGGCGCGGCAGAAGAAAGGGCGCAATGGTCGGGATGACGCCGAGGCGCAGCTCCCCGGACAGCGGCTTGCCTTCGGCTTTGACGAGATCGCCCAGTTCTTCGGCTTCGCGCATCACGCGGCGGGCCTTGTCTACGACCCGCAGGCCGAGCGACGTAAAGCGCACCACGCGTCGGGTCCGCTCCACCAGCGTGACGCCGATCAGCGACTCCAGCTCGCGCAACCCTGCAGACAGCGTCGATTGTGTTACGAAGCAGGCTTCGGCCGCTTTGCCAAAATGGCCGTGGTCATGCAGCGCGACCAGATATTGCAGCTGTTTCAGGGTGGGCAGGAACACGCTCATTTTATCGCCTCAATCTATCACTGCGTATAATTTAAGTGATTGCGTCAATCATTCAAGCGCCATGGAAGCATGCAAAATCTGCAACTTCTGCGCTTTACGGATGCAGGGTCTGGAATTGGCGGGCCTTGAGGCCTAAGGAACTTCAAACAAAAGGAAGGGCGCACGGGTGTTTGTCGGCATCATTGCATATTTGGATTCGATCAAAGCGCGTGATCCGGCGCCGCGTTCCCGTTGGGAAATCCTCACCTATCCGGGCGTCTGGGCGTTGGCGATGCACCGCGCCGCGCATTGGCTGTTCGAAGCCGACATGTTCTTCCTCGCACGTTTTGTTAACCATCTTTCGAGGTTCCTAACCGCGATCGATATTCACCCCGGCGCCAAGATTGGCCGCTTTTTCTTTATCGACCACGGTTTTGTCGTAATCGGCGAGACGGCGGAGATTGGTGACAACGTCACCATCTATCAGGGCGCAACGCTGGGCGGTACCAATCCGACAAGCGGGCAGGGCGGCAAACGCCACCCGACGATTGAAGATGATGCGATCATCAGCCTTGGGGCTGCTGTTCTTGGGCCCATCACCGTTGGCAAGCGCGCACGCATTGCGGCCAATGCCGTTGTGACCAAGGACGTGCCCGAAGGCGCGACGATGGTGGGCATCCCGGCGCGGCCCCTGTTGGTGGATGCAACGGATTATCAGAAGCCCTTCATGCCTTATGGCACGCCGTGCAATGAGCGCTTTGATCCCGCGACGCAGCAGCTGGAAATCCTGAAATGTGAGGTTGAGCAGTTGCAGAAGCGCATTGCCGAGCTCGTGGAAACGAAGCAGGCAAAAGCGCCGAGGAAGAGCGCCTGATGGGCATCGTTGCGCCGTTTCCTCTAAAGAGCGGCCAAGTTGCTTTTGAACGGTCTGAACTCACCCGCATTCTAGATCTTTATGGGCGCATGGTCGCTGCGGGCCATTGGAAAGATTATGCGATGGACATGGGCCGCGATGCGGCGGTGTTCAGTGCGTTTCGCCGCGCGACCGAGAGGCCGGAGTTCCGCATCGAGAAGCGCCCCGCCTTGCGCAACCGGCAAGGGCAATGGGCGCTGGTGGGGGAACAGGGTGTCGTCCTCCGGCGCGGGCATGAGCTTGGGCCCGTACTCGCGCCGGTTGAACGGCGTCTTATGAAGCTGGTTGCGGAATAACCGGCTGTATTAGGATTGCAATACAGCCGGCATCTATCGCCATAACGCTCAAACAAACATCGTCATTGCGAGCCAAGCGACGCAACCCAGACGGTCAGCCTGCCTGGATTGCCGCGCCTCGCAATGACGTTGTTGCGAAGATGAAGTCTAGTTGCCCTGAAGGCGCTGGATGGCGGCCATGGACTGTTCAGCACCCGATTGCGGCACAGTTTCACCCGTGCGGTCGATGATTTCGGCCCAGCGCGCGGCAACTGCTTCTGGTGTGCGTTCACCAGCAGGAAGGGCAACACCGCGCGTCATCGTGACGTTGGCCGCGTGGACGAATCCACCGCCGGCGCCGATGATCGTATTGGTCGGCGCGTCTTCGGACACGAGGAAGAGGGCGGCTGGCACAACATTGACCGGATCAAACGCCTTGAAGGCTTCTTCCGGCATGATGTCTTCTGTCATGCGCGTGCCGGCCAGCGGGGCAAGTGAGTTGACCTTGATGTTGTTCTTAGCGCCTTCAAGGTAGAGCGACTTGGTGAACCCGGCGAGGCCAAGCTTGGCTGCACCATAGTTGGTCTGGCCAAAGTTGCCGTAAAGGCCGGTCGACGACGCGGTCATCAGGATGCGGCCGTAATTCTGCTCCCGCATCGTTTCCCACACCGCTTTGGTGGCATAGGCCGACCCGAGCAAATGGACCTTCACGACCAAATCAAAGTCGGCCATTTCCATCTTGGTGAAGCTCTTATCCCGCAGGATGCCGGCATTGTTGATGAGGATGTGGACGCCGCCCCAGGCTTCCTTGGCCTTGGCGACCATTTCCTGCATCTGATCAAATTCAGTGACGCTGCCGCCGTTCGACATGGCGTCGCCGCCGGCTGCTTTAATTTCCTCGACAACCTTGAGTGCGGCGTCCGAATGGCCGGTGCCATCGCGCGAACCGCCCAGATCGTTGACGACAACCTTTGCCCCGCGACGGGCGAGTTCAAGCGCATACTCACGGCCAAGTCCGCCGCCGGCACCGGTGACGATGGCAACCTTGCCGGAAAAATCGATGGTCATTTCCCTGCTCCTTAAATGAAGATGGCCGCTGCTTAGCGCGCGCTACAGACTTGGCAAGCGGCGGATGGCCGACGCTACGGCAGGCATATGACGAACACGGGACGCAAAAGAGCGTTAACGCGTCCGCTTTAGTTGGACTTTTACCGATTCGGAGCAATATGCTCCCCAAAGTAACGCGTATCCGGGTGATCCCATGACTGAGCAGAAGACCGAAACAGGACAGCCTGATCTGTCACGCCGCCGCGCGCTGCAGCTGGGTGCCATTGGTGCTGCGACCGTGGTTTCGATCCGCCCGGCGCTCGCGCAGACGGCGGGGTCCATCCTCAACTGCGACATTCCCGTCCCCGGCCCACAGGGCGCCGGACAAAGCATCGCGGCGGATGGCAGCCTTGTGCCCACCGGCACAGCGGGGTCGTTCCCGGGTTCTTACCGTCCGTTCAAGGGGGAAGATGTGAAGCGGGCGCCGCGTGGCGGCACGTTGCCGGGCACCAGCTATGATCAGTCGCAGGCCTATGTGAAGTATATTCGCCGCCTGCAGCGGGGGCAGAGCGGGTTTACCTGCTACGCCTCGCTCCAGATGCCGCGCTAAGGCGTGACGCCGCTGTTCTCGGCCGATCCGGCTGACGGTTTCAAAATTGTACCGCTCGATGGCCTGACGGCGCTTTATCACCGCCGGTCCGGCATGACGCATGTTTTGGCGGAACCTGCCCCGGAAATCATCCGCGCCTTGGCTGGGCAGCAACTTGATGTGGAAGGGTTGGCCGCCATGCTTGGGGTCGATTGTTCCCCCGACAATGCGTCTGCCCTCATCGCGCGCCTTGACGAGCTTTGCGAAGCGGGGTTGGTATCGCGCGCATGATGCGCGCCTTTACGGTTCAGGTTGGCCCTTTTGGGTTTCGTGTGGGGTCTGCCTGGTCTGGGCCGATCCGCGCGCTGGACTGGCTCTACGCTGATTACCCAAAGCCTGTGGACGGCCTCCCCGATTTCACGGTGCGGCTGGAGCCGGTCAGCGCGCTGCGCCGCTGGGTGCGGCCCTCGGTCGCCATTCGGGGGGATTTCATGCTGCACGATGCCGTGCCGACGTCGCTCGCGCATGGCTTGCTCGCGGCTGAAATGGCGATGAACCTGCAGGTGGCCGTGGGGGAACGGCGGTTCCTGCTGCTCCATGCCTCCAGCGTAGAGCGTGACGGCAAAGTGCTGTTGATGACGGGCGAGTCCGGCTCCGGCAAATCAACGCTGTCCGCGCTGCTTGGCGAAAAGGGCTGGCGCTTCATGGGCGATGAATTCGCCCTGATTGATCCGGAGACGGGGCGCGCCTTTCCCTTCCCGCGCCCTGTGAGCCTCAAGAATGCGGCGGTAGCAGAAATGCTGCGCCATGTGGCGGCGGATAGGCTCGGCCCCGAGATGGTCGGCACGCCCAAAGGCGATATCCGGCATCTGAAACCGCCCACCGAGGCCATCCGGCGCATGGGGGAGAGCGGTAAGCCCGCCTTGCTGCTGTTCCCGCGTTTCGGTTTGGAGCGCGATGTGCGGGCGGTGCCCCCTAGCGAGGTCTTTGTGCGGCTCACCCAAGCCTCTACCAACTACACCATGTTGGGGGAGCGGGGCTTTGAGGCACTGACCAACCTTGTGCAGGGCATTCCCGCCTGCGCCATCGACTATCCCGATACGGCCACAGCGCTGGCCCTGGTCGATGAACTTTTGGCCGAGCTTACATGAACGACGCCCGCATCCTCGCTTGGGTACTTGCGGACCCGTCCCGTGCGGCACAGCTACGTCCCCACCAATGGACGGCGATGCTGACCATCGCGCAGGCCGAGCGCCTGTTGGGCACGCTCGCGCATCGCTTGGCGGGACTCGATGTTCCGGAGACGGCGGCGCGCTTGCTCGACCGTGCCCGACGTGCGGCGGAAACCGACCGGCGTCAGGCGCTGTGGGAGGCGGAGATGGCGCGACAGGCGCTGGCACCCCTTGGGCTGCCTGTGCTCCTGTTGAAGGGGACAGCTTACCTTGCAGCGGGCATGGACGCGGGCAGGGGGCGTCTCGTCGGGGATCTTGATATACTCGTGCCGCGCGACCGCATGAACGATACGGAAGCGGCTCTGCTTGCGGCCGGTTGGGAATGGGTGAAGCAGGACGCTTATGACGATGCCTATTACCGCGACCATATGCACGAGCTGCCACCGCTGATCCACAAAGCGCGGGACCGGATGATCGACGTGCATCACACGATCCTGCCGCTCACTGCACGCGCGCGGCCGGATGCTGCCGCGCTGATCGCGGATGCGGTTGATCTGGGCAACGGGCTGTCGGTGCTCTGCCCGGAAGACATGGTCATCCATGCCGTGCTGCACCTGTTTGCCGATGGGGATTTATCCGGAGGCCTGCGCAACCTTTGGGATATTGACCGGATGCTGCGCGAGTTTGCGGAAAGCGACGGCTTTTGGGAGCGGCTCTTGGCGCGCTCCCGCCATCACAAAGTCACCCGATATGTTTCACGTGCGCTCAGGCTGTCACACCATATCTTTGAAACGCCGGTAGATCCTTATCTCGCCTGGCAGGGGCGGCGGGGCGATTTGTTCTACACAGGGCGCTTACTTGCGCGGAATGGCTGGGGGCAGGACACGGCGAAGTTGCTGCGCTTTGCCTTCTACCTGCGGTCCCACTGGATTCGTATGCCGCCGCTGATGCTCGCCCGCCACCTGTTCACCAAATGGCGCAAGGGGCATCAGCCCATCCGCTGAAGTGTCGGGATCAGATCGTCATAATGGTCGATGATGGCAGTGGCGCCGAGCTCTTCGACCGGCTGATGCAGAAAGCCGAAGCTGACGGCGATGCTGGGGATGCCTGCTGCTGCGGCGGCGCTGGTGTCGTGGATTGAGTCCCCAACGAACACCGCCCGCCCGCCGCCGCAACGTGCCCTCATTTCCACAATCGAGTCCGCCATGGGCTTGCCGCGACCCGGCCCCATCGTGTCCCCGCCGATGACGGTTGCAAAGCGATCGAGCATCCCGACATTGCGGAGCAGCTTGACGGCAAGGTTTTCAAACTTGTTGGTGACGACGGCCAATGTCGTGCCAGTCCCCGCCAGTTGGTCCAGCGCGTCGATAAGCCCGGGAAAGGGCGGGCAGTTGCGGCCAAGGTTGCTTTCATAATGCTCGATCAGAACGGGCATCAGGCGTCTAACCTCATCGCGATCCACGTCGCCTTGCTGGGCCAATGCCATTTCCAGCATGTGCCGTGCGCCCATCCCGACCAGCTGCTTGACCGACCCGCCAATTTCCGGCCGCCCGCCAAAAGTGAGCGCGTGATTGAGCGAGTCTGCCAGCTCAAAACTGGAATCGAGCAAGGTGCCGTCCAGATCAAAGCCGACGATGTTGAACGGAATTTTCCCTGTCATCCTGTTCTTCTGGCGTCCCGCTATGGAAACGGCAAGAATTTGGTGGCAAGTGCCGCTTATGACAGACGTAGCCGCCATCATCCTTGCGGCGGGCAAGGGCACCCGCATGAAGTCCGACCTGCACAAGGTGCTCCACCCGATTGCCGGGCGGCCGATGCTGATGCATCTGCTCGACGCGGTTGATGCGTTGAAGCCCGCCAAGAAGGTGGTCGTGGTCGGGTCCGGCAAGGAGCAGTTGGAAGCTGCGTTGAAGGGCTCAGCGGAGCTGGCCGTGCAGGAGCCGCAATTGGGCACCGGCCATGCCGTCCAGCAGGCTGAAGGCGCGCTCAGCGGTTTCGCCGGCGATGTGCTCATTCTCTATGGTGACGTGCCTTTCGTGCCGACGGCGACAATGCAGGCGATGATTGACCGGCTCCATGGTGCCGATGCCCCTGCAGTCGTCGTCCTCGCCTTCGAACCCGAAGACCCGACCGGCTATGGTCGCGTGATTGTTGAGGGCGTCAAAGGACAAGAGCGCATCGTGAAGATGGTCGAACAGAAGGATGCGACGGATCTCGAAAAGGCCGTCAAGCTCTCCAATTCCGGCCTGATGGCGGTCAAGGCGGCAGACCTGTTCGCGCTGCTCGCCCGCGTGACGGACGATAATGCGCAGAAGGAATATTACCTCACCGATATCGTCAACATCGCCAATGCCGATGGCCGCGCCTGTGTGGCGGTGACGACTGATCCGTTTGACGTTGCCGGCATCAACAGTCGCGCGCAATTGGCAGAGATGGAAGGCGAATGGCAGAAGCGCCGTCGCCAAAAGGCGATGGACGATGGTGTGTCGCTCATCGCGCCGGAAACCGTCTGGTTCGCTTATGATACTGTCATCGGCCGTGATGCCACGATTGAGCCCAATGTGTTCTTCGGCCCCGGCGTCTCGATTGCAGACAATGTCGTCATCCATGCCTTCTCCCACATTGAAGGCGCGACAATCGCGAGCGGCGCGGAGGTCGGCCCCTATGCCCGCCTGCGGCCGGGAGCTGTGCTGGAAGAAAAGTCGAAGATCGGCAACTTCGTCGAGATGAAAAAGGCGCGGCTCGGCAAGGGCGCGAAGGCCAACCATCTGAGCTATCTGGGCGATGCGGAGATTGGCGCGGGCGCAAACATTGGCGCCGGCACCATCACCTGCAACTATGATGGCTTCTTCAAATATAAGACGGTCATCGGGGAGGGCGCCTTTATCGGTTCCAATTCCGCGCTCGTCGCCCCGGTGTCGATCGGCGCTGGCGCGATCGTCGGCGCCGGCAGCACCGTGACAGCGGACGTCTCACCCGATGCCCTTGCGCTGATCCGTCCGGAGCAGAAGGAAAAGGCGGGCTGGGCAAAACGGTTCCGTGAGGCAATGGCGGCGAAGAAAGCGGCGAAGTGAACTCGGTGAGGCGCGCAAGTCGGACGTGAAAGCCACGGCGATGCGGTCCTCACTTCCTGATCTTACTTGGGTGGGTAGTAGCGTGCCCTGAACCGTTCAAGGAAGCTCGAAAGATTGCCGTGCGCGGTGATAATCGGCTTCATCGGGCTTTCAAATCCGACAAAATAAACATTGGCGAGCAGTGAATAGACGACACAGTCCGTCTCGGTCGGGGTCGCGCCGAAGAACCACTCCTGATCCCCAAGGATCGCGGAGAGTGCGTCAATGTCTCGCTTGGCAATGGTCGCGATCTCTTCCGCACTGTGGCAGCCCATGCCATGGCCTTTGAGCTGCTTGAGCACGCCTCGGCGTGCGACAGGGGCCAGCACCGCGCGGATGGGGGCTGGGATGCTGCCGAGGACGCTGGATTTTAGGGTCGGCCAGTTGGCGGGTGTGTTCCAGCGGTCATTGACCATTGCCCAGTAAAGATTTTCCTCGATCATCCGCTGAATGGCGAGCGCCTGCCCGCGCTGCGCCGGGGAGAGATGCGCATCAGGGTCCACACCGGAGCGGTTCTTGAGATACAGAATGACGAAGGTGGAATCGCCGATCTTGCGGCCTTCATGCTCGATCCAGGGCGCCTTGCCCTTGGGGCCGCCAAAGGGCGTGGTCGCAGTGATCGCTTCATGTCCGATACCGGTCATGCGCATAAAAGCGTCCAGTTTCAGGCAGAAAGGGCTGACCGACAGCAGGCCCCAGCCGCCGGGCAGATGAAAGGCTTTGACCTTTTCCATAGCGTATTTCCCCTCCTGCTGAGTCTGGGCGAGACTAAGTGGGAAAGCGCCATTGTCAAAGCGGCTACCGCCGTGACTTGATTTCATGATCCCGAACCTCGTCGAGATGCGAGCGAGATGGCCTTATAATTTAGTGAATTCCATCGGTAGTGAATTTCGGCTAACCACCTGTAAAGTAAGAAAATATGGGGTGGCCAAATGGCGATTGAAAAGTTGAGTTTGCGCAGCTTGGCTAAGGCAGGCTCGTCCTGGGCCATAGGTCTAAGCTTGGGTTTAAGCCTTGCGGCATGCGGCGGTGGGAGCACGACAACTGGCCAGTCAGTGACAAGCGCAACCACGACGACGACACTCCCTCCATCGTCTCCTCCTCCTCCTCCTTCCGCTGTCGCCACGGTGACGACCATCGATGTCAATGCGCTGGCGAATTACGCCGCACCGTCTTTGCCCGCTTATTATGATGGAACCGTCCGGGCGCTCGACAATTTGCCTGCCGGGTCCAGCATCACAGATCGCGGGGCAACGCTGGGTCGGGTGCTTTTTTACGATAAGCAGTTGAGCATTAATGGGGCTGTTTCCTGCGCTTCCTGCCACCGACAGGCCTTTGGCTTTGATGATGCCGTGCGGTTTAGCACTGGCTTTGCCGGAACGGCTTTTACGACGGCCCACGCCATGCGATTAGGCAACATCCGTTATTGGCAGCCCGGCACGATGTTTTGGGACCGCCGTGCCGCCTCGGTTGAGGTACAGGCGAGCCAGCCGATCATCCACCCTGTTGAAATGGGTTGGGACACTGCGGCAGGCGGAATCCCTGCGCTGATCAACCGATTGCAGGGGCTGGCCTATTATCAAGAGCTGTTCACGCTCGTATTTGGCAGCGCCACCATCACCGAAGCGCGCATTCAAGATGCCTTGGCGCAGTTTGAGCGCAGCATGATTTCCTCATCGAGCCGTTGGGACACAGCCTATGCCCAAGTGTTCAATGCCAATGGCCCTAATCGCAACCTGAATGTTACTCTGGCCGGTTTCACGGCGCAGGAAGATCGGGGCCGCCAACTTTTCATGGCGGGGCCGGGCGGCGGCGGGGCTGGCTGTGCTGCTTGCCATGTGCCACCGACCTTTGCCTTGGCGGCGGGCTCGCGCAGCAATGGCCTAGATGCGGGGGAAAGGACGCTGTTTAAATCGCCTTCCCTCAAAAATGTCGGCCTGTCGAAGGCCTTCATGCATGATGGGCGCTTTTCGACACTCGCAGACGTGGTGGAACATTATAACAGCGGTGTTCAGGACGGGCCTGCACTCGACAACCGGTTGCGCGGTCCGGGTGGCGCCCCGCAGCGATTGGGGCTCTCTGAGGCCGACAAGGCGGCGCTGGTTGCGTTTATGCTGACGTTGAATGACACGACCTTTGTCAGTGACCCACGGTTTTCAAATCCCTTCCGTTAAGGGGTTGCAAAGCAAGTCGTGCAATGTCCGATTGGATGCGGCTGATCTTGACATGATATCATGATATGATATCAGTATATCACTATGGCACGGTTTCTCGTTGATGTTCCCGAAGAAGATGTAGCGCGGCTTGATGCAATGGCGCGGGCCGAAGGAAAATCGCGCGCCGCGGTGCTGCGCGAAGCGGTCGCCAGCTATATTGCCGCGGGATCCAAACAGGGGTTTGAAAAGTATTTTGGCCTTTGGGAACGACACGGATCGACCGTCGATGGTCTTGACTATGAGCGTCAGCTCCGTGGAGAGTGGCCTGAGGTGGCCGATCTGAAACCACCCAAGACGAAGCGCAGTGCTGCGTGAGCGAACGGTTTTTCGATACAAATATCGTCATCGACATGCTCCACAATCGTCCAGCGGCATGGGCCGAGGTGCGCAATGTCACCCGCGCTTGGATCAGCCGGATGACGTGGATTGAAGTGATGTCCGGCGTCCCCGATGATGCGGCCGGCGAAACGGAAGAATTCCTCCGACTTTTCGCGATGTGTGAGATTGACGAGGAAATTGGCCGACGTGCTGCGGCGCTGCGACACCATCGCAAATCTTTGAAGTCCCCTGACGCGATCATCCTGGCCTCGGCCCAGCTGTCCGGTCGCATTTTGGTCACCAGAAATACGAAGGATTTCCCGGCCGAGATGCCAGGTATCCGCGTGCCATATAAATCTCCGAAGGAAACAAGATAAATGTGCGGCATTATCGGAATTGTAGGCAAGGACGAGGTTGCGGACCGTCTGGTCGAAGGGCTGCGACGCATGGAATATCGCGGCTATGATTCGGCAGGCGTGTGCACCGTTCTTGACGGGCAGCTGATCCGCAGGCGGGCCGAGGGCAAGCTCAACAATCTGGTGAAAGAACTCGCCGGGAATCCCGCACCGGGCAAGATCGGGATTGCCCACACCCGCTGGGCCACACACGGCGCGCCGACGACCAGCAATGCGCACCCGCATGCAACGGGCGAAGTCGCCCTCGTCCACAACGGGATCATCGAGAATTTCAAGCAGCTGCGCGATGCGCTCATGGCGCGTGGACGTGTTTTTGAAAGTGAGACCGATACTGAAGTTGTGGCGCACCTCGTTTCGGAAGAGGTGGAAGCAGGCAAGTCTCCGGTGGAGGCGGTGAAAGTGGTCCTGCCGCAGCTGCGCGGCGCCTTTGCGCTCGCCATTGCTTTCCGCCAGCACCCCGAGATGCTGATTGGCGCGCGGCTCGGCTCACCGCTCGTCGTCGGCTATGGGGAAGGGGAGACCTATCTCGGCTCCGACGCGCTCGTGCTCGCCCCGCTCACGCAGAAGATCGCTTATCTTGATGAAGGCGATTGGGTGATCGTGACCCGCGATGGCGCAGAGATCTTCGACAAGGACAACAAGCCCGTCACCCGCGACATCACGACGTCGGGCGTGACGGCGGCGGCGGTTGAAAAGGGGCCGTATCGCCACTTCATGCAGAAGGAAATTTTTGAGCAGCCAACCGTCGTCGCGCAAACGCTGCAAAGCTATATCCGCCCCGTGGAACAGCAGGTTGCGCTGCCGCAGATGGATTTTGACCTGTCGACCATCAAGCGCATCACCATCGTTGCCTGCGGCACCAGCTATTATGCCGGCATGGTCGCCAAATATTGGTTTGAACAATTTGCGCGTGTGCCGGTGGATTTGGATTTCGCGTCGGAGTTTCGCTACCGTGATCCGGTGCTGGAGGCCGGTGGCCTTGCGCTCTTTATCTCGCAATCCGGCGAGACGGCGGACACGCTCGCCGCGCTCCGCCACAGCAAGGCGCAGGGGCAGAAGATCGCCGTCGTTGTCAACGTGCCGACCAGTTCCATGGCGCGCGAGGCGGACTTGCTCTTGCCCACCCACGCCGGGCCGGAAATCGGCGTTGCCTCCACCAAGGCCTTCACCTGCCAGTTGGCTGTGCTGGCCGCGCTTGCCGCGCATCTGGCGGTCGTGAAAGGCCGGATGAGCCGGGCGGAAGAGCAGGAGGTCGTCCACCACCTGACCGAAGTGCCCGCCGCGCTCAATGCTGCCCTCCGCCATGATGCCGAGATCGCCGAACTGGCCCCGCTGATCGCCCCGGCGCGTGACGTGCTCTACCTCGGGCGCGGACCGGATTATCCGCTGGCGCTCGAAGGTGCACTCAAACTCAAGGAAATCAGCTACATCCATGCCGAAGGCTATGCCTCAGGCGAAATGAAGCATGGCCCCATCGCGCTGATCGATGAGGCGGTGCCCGTGATCGTGCTCGCTCCGTCTGGTCCGCTGTTTGAAAAGACCGTCAGCAACATGCAGGAAGTCCGCGCGCGCGGGGGCAAGATCATCCTCGTGTCCGATGCCGAAGGCTTAGCCGAGGCTGGCGAGGGGTGCCTCGCCACCATCGAAATGCCCAAGGTCCACCCCCTCATCGCGCCGCTGGTCTATGCCGTGCCGGTGCAGTTGATTGCTTACCATGTGGCGGTGGCGAAGGGGACGGACGTGGACCAGCCCAGGAACTTGGCGAAGTCGGTGACGGTGGAGTGAGTCACCTTGAAATGAGATACCGTATGTGGTATCACTTTTGAGTGATGAAAGCGGATAAACTGCTTGAGCGAATGCGCCGCAATCCTGCCGGGGATTGGACAATGGCGGATGTTCAAGCTGTTTGCGACCGGTTGGGTTGGGCGTGCTTGCCACCTTCTGGCGGCGGCTCGCATTGGAAGGTGGCGATCCCGGAGAGTGAGTTTATTCTAACTATTCCGACGAAACGCCCGATCAAGCCTATCTATATCCGCAAGCTGATGGAATTCGTGAAGGACTGACGCGATGGCGAAGAAGAGCGGCGATTATGCAATCATTGTCGAACCTTTGAGCGAGGCAGACGGCGGCGGCTGGCTGGCCAGCGTGCCTGCACTGCCCGGGTGCATGGGTGATGGTGCGACGCCAGAGGAAGCCCTTGCCGATGCAAAAGCGGCTCTGACGGAATGGAAAGACGCAGCCAAAGCGCTTGGGCGGGAGATACCCGGAGCTGCAGCGACGGGACAATGGCGCCAACGGGTCCCGAAGAGCCTGCATGAGAAGCTTAAGATCGTGGCAGCACGCGAAGGCGTCTCGCTCAACGCATATGTGGCCAATGTGCTTGCGGAACAGGCAGGGAAGGCGGCTTGATGCCGACATATACCGGCAGCTGCCATTGCGGCGCGGTGACGTTTCGTCTTTCGGTGCCCGCGCCTGAAGTCGAGCTGCTCGACTGCAATTGCTCCATCTGTGCGAAAACAGGGTTCTTGCACCTGATCGTGGCGCATACGGACTTCGAACTGCTTTCGGGTGCGGAGGCGCTGGCCTCCTACCGCTTCGGCTCCGGCGCGGCGGAGCATCTGTTCTGCGAGACCTGCGGGATCAAGAGCTTCTACCAGCCGCGTTCGCATCCTGAGGCGTGGAGCGTCAACTTCCGTTGTCTTGATGAAGGGCACGGCCTGACGCCAACGATCAGGGCGTTTGACGGACGCAATTGGGAAGCCTCACGCGCAGCTTTGGAGGACTGAGCCTTGAGCGCTGAACGCATCATCCTGATCGTTGTGCTGCTGGTCGTCGGTGCACATTTGATGCTGTTCGGCTGGCTCAGGCGACGGATCGCTCAAGCCAGACGCGGACAGGACGAGGGCAGGTCAGACTAGTCCGTCATTGCGAGGAGCGGAGCGACGCGGCAATCCATTTTGGCGGTTCTGGATTGCTTCGCTCCGCTCGCAATGACGCCCGGGGTGATTAGCCCATCGGGTACATGATTTCCCGGCTGACCTTGTAGATCGCCTTCATCAGGTCATCCGGCAGAACAAGGTCTGCAGCCGCGAGGATCGCGGGAACCTGCTCTTCCGTCGTCACGCCGACAATCGTCGACGCCACAAAGTCATGCTGCTTGGACCAGGCCGTCGCCATCGTCACGATGTCGATGCCGGCTTCATCGGCGAGCGCCATATAGCGTTCGGTCGAGGCCAAAGCCTTGTCGTTGACGAAGCGTTTGGCCATGTCGGCCTGACGTCCGCCGATGCTGAGATAGCGGGAGAAGCGTGCGCCATCGGGCGTGGCACCGCCCTGATATTTGCCCGACAGCACGCCGCCTGCGAGCGGGGAGTAAGGAATAAGGCTCACGCCTTCTTCGCGGCAGACCTGAGCCAGTTCATCCTCGAAGCGGCGGTTGTTCATGCTGAAATTGTTCTGGATGGTCTGGTAGCGCGCAGCCCCAAGGCGCTCGGACGCCTGAATGGATTTCATCAGGCCCCAGCTGGTTTCGTTTGAACAGCCAAGGATGCGCACCTTGCCTGCGCGGACGAGTTCGTCGAGCGTTTCCATCGTCTCTTCATAGGGCGTGCCATGGTCTGGCCAATGCGTCTGATAGAGGTCGATGTAATCGGTCTGCAGGCGGCGCAGGCTATCTTCAACGGCCTTGATGATGTTGTGCCGGTCCAGCGTGGTCATGCCTGCGCGCTTGGGGGATTTGAACCAAGTGTGGCTCGGGCCCGACACCTTGGTTGCCATGATGATGGCGTCGCGGTCCTTGGTCTTCATCCAACGCCCGACAAATTCTTCGGTGCGGCCTACCCATTTCGCATCGGGCGGCACCGGATAGCCTTCGGCGGTGTCGAAGAAGTTGATGCCGGCATCCAGGCACTGGTCGAGAATGCGGAAGGCGGTGGGCTCGTCGGTCTGGCTGCCGAAGGTCATCGTGCCCATGCAGATGTCGGACACATAGATGGCGCTTTTGCCAAGGCGGCGGTGCTGCATGGGGAACTCTCCTTTGGAAATTGTTAGCTTGGTTTGAAGGGCAATATCGACAGGTACTGATCAATCGGCGGCGCGCCTGCAAGCGGGAAACCGGATTTGAGCATGAAAAAATGCCGGACGATTTCTGCTTGTTGTTCAATGCCATAGCGATGGAGCGGCCAGCCGGGCCGCAACACATAGTCATAGCGGCAGAACGGATGGCGGCGCAGCAGCAGGTTTATGCCGGATTGATGCTGCCAGACATGCGTCATCTCATGGATGAACAGGCCTTGCTCGGTCAGGTCCGTCGCGCAAAAGTCATCGCAATAATGTTGGCCGTGTGGGTGAAAGTGGATGCGCCCACGTGGTGCCATGACGATGCGGCGGGGTTGAAGGAACCACCATTTCCCGCGCACGAGGCGGACGGTGTCGTAATTGACTGCATTGCCGAAGACGCCTTCGGCCAGCCGCTGTTCGGCAGGGGTGAGCCCGCGTCCGCTCAATGGCTGTGCTCGCTCTCCCCGCCGGGGGCGACGGCCTTCGCCTTGGCGCTTTCCTTTGACCCATCGGCAAATTCAAAGGTGAGGTTGATGGTGTCACCGGCCTTCAGCTCCGGCTTTAAATCATAAAGCATCACATGCTTGCCGCCGCTCTGAAAGGAGACAGTCGCTCCCTTTGGGACGGGCAGGCCGCCTTCAATGGGCACCATCATGGCCATGCCGTTTTCCGTTTTCATGTCATGCATTTCCGCGCTGCCGACGGCGGGGCTGGTGATCTTCACAAGGGTCCGGTCGTTTTCACCGCCATGAAGCGTGAAATAGGCCGCACCCGGATTTCCTTTCACCGCCGGAAGGCGGACGGTCGCTTCTGTCACCGCAGATTCGGGTGCTGCATCGCACCCCGCCAGCAGCGCGCCTGCCAGAAAAACGGTCGTAAATCGGCGCATCACTCATCTCCTTTGGGCGCGTCAGGGGCGCAGGTCCGTGCGTCTTATGGGGGCGGCATGACGCCGCTTGTCAAGAAGCGTGCTCTCAGAACCTTGTAGCCCTGAAATCGCTTCCTATATCGCCTCTTTAAGCAACCAGCCGTTTCGATCTGAGGGGAACGAGGCGGCACCAATCCATACCGGGGTGAAGCAAGACTATGGGTAAAGTTATTGGGATCGATTTGGGTACGACCAACAGCTGCGTTTCTGTCATGGAAGGCGGCACGCCAAAGGTGATTGAAAACGCGGAAGGTGCGCGCACCACGCCGTCGATTGTCGCCTTTGCAAAGGATGGCGAGCGCCTCATCGGCCAGCCAGCCAAGCGTCAGGCCGTCACCAATCCAGAAAACACCATCTTCGCTGTGAAGCGTCTCATTGGTCGTCGTTTTGATGATGCGATGACCAAGAAGGACATGGGGCTCGTCCCCTACACCATTGCCAAGGGCAAGAATGGCGACGCTTGGGTATCAGCGGGCGGCAGCGACTATTCGCCATCGCAGATTTCGGCCTTCACGCTCCAGAAGATGAAGGAAACCGCAGAAGCCTATCTGGGTGAAACGGTCACGCAGGCGGTCATCACTGTGCCTGCTTACTTCAATGACGCCCAGCGTCAGGCGACCAAAGATGCCGGACAGATTGCCGGCCTTGAAGTGCTGCGCATCATCAACGAGCCAACGGCAGCCGCCTTGGCTTATGGCCTCGACAAGAATGACGGCAAGACCATCGCTGTTTATGACCTTGGCGGCGGTACGTTCGACATTTCGGTCCTCGAAATCGGTGACGGCGTGTTTGAAGTGAAGTCGACCAATGGCGACACCTTCCTGGGTGGCGAAGACTTCGACTCCAAGATCGTCGAATTTTTGGCAGACGATTTCAAGAAGGCCGAAGGCATTGACCTGCGCAACGACAAGCTTGCGCTGCAGCGTCTGAAGGAAGCCGCTGAAAAGGCGAAGATTGAGCTGTCTTCGGCGCAGACGACTGAAGTGAATCTGCCGTTCATCACGGCGGACCAGTCCGGCCCGAAGCACTTGGTCAAGTCCATCACGCGTGCTGATCTGGAGCGTCTGGTTGAAGACCTCATCAAGCGCACGCTGGACCCTTGCAAGAAGGCGATGGCCGATGCCGGCGTGAAGTCGAGCGAGATTGATGAAGTCGTGCTCGTCGGCGGGATGACCCGCATGCCGCGCGTCCGCGAAGTCGTGAAGGACTTCTTCGGCAAGGAACCGCACACCGGCGTGAACCCGGACGAAGTCGTGGCCATGGGCGCTGCCATTCAGGCGGGCGTTCTGCAGGGCGACGTGAAGGACGTGCTGTTGCTCGACGTGACGCCGCTGTCGCTCGGCATTGAAACGCTGGGTGGCGTGTTCACGCGCATGATTGACCGCAACACGACCATCCCGACCAAGAAGTCGCAGGTCTACTCGACGGCTGAGGACAATCAGCAGGCCGTGACGATCCGCGTCTTCCAGGGCGAACGTGAAATGGCCGCCGACAACAAGGAGCTGGGCCAATTCGATCTCGTCGGCATTCCGCCTGCACCGCGCGGTGTGCCGCAGATTGAAGTCACGTTTGACATCGACGCCAACGGCATCGTCTCCGTCCACGCCAAGGATAAGGGCACGGGCAAGGAACAGCAGATCAAGATTCAGGCATCGGGCGGTCTCACCGACTCCGATATCGATCAGATGGTCCGCGATGCTGAGCAGTTTGCCGAAGAAGATAAGAAGCGTCGTGAAGCGGCTGAAGCGAAGAACAACGCCGAAAGCCTCATCCACACGACCGAGCGTCAGCTGGCCGACAATGGCGACAAGGTGGACGAGGCGCTGAAGTCTGAAATTGAAGCCGCGATTGCCGAAACCAAGGCTGCCGTTGAAGGTGGTGATCCGACCGCGATGACGGACAAGGCGCAGGCGCTTGCACAGGTCGCCATGAAGCTTGGTCAGGCGATTTACGAGAAGGAGCAGGCCAACTCTGCATCCCCGGGTGCCGATGCACCGAAGGATGATGATGTGGTCGATGCCGAATTCTCGGAAGTGGACGAAAACAAGGGCTAAGGCCCACCAAACGCCGCTCGTGCTGAGCTTGTCGGAGCACCGCCCTGTTTCCAGGACGGTCGCGAAAAGGGAAAAACAGCCCTTCGACAGGCTCAGGGTGATCGGGGACTTTGGCCGGGGGTGGCATGTCCGACGACTATTACGAACTCTTAGAAGTCGAGCGCTCAGCCGATGATGGGACGATCAAGTCCTCTTATCGCAAGCTCGCCATGCGCTTTCACCCGGACAAAAATCCGGGTTGTGCTGAATCTGAAGCCAAGTTCAAGGCGATCAGCGAAGCCTATGACGTCCTGAAAGACCCGCAAAAGCGCGCTGCCTATGATCAGTATGGCAAGGCTGCGTTCCAAAATGGCGGCGGCGGTGGCCCGCAGGATTTTGGCGGCTTCACCGATATTTTCGAAAATATCTTCGGGGAGTTCATGGGCGGCGGTCGTGGTCGCCAGCGTGGCCCCCAACGTGGCGCTGATCTGCGCTATGATCTCGAGATTACGCTCGAAGAAGCCTATAACGGCAAGAAGACCGAGGTTTCGGTCGAAGTCTCTGCCCAGTGTGACCCTTGCGGTGGATCAGGCGCAAAGCCCGGCACCTCGGCGTCGACCTGCGGCACATGCGGCGGCCAAGGGCAGGTGCGGGCGCAACAGGGCTTCTTCGTTGTGGAACGGACTTGCCCGAAATGCCAAGGGGCAGGCCGCGTCATTGCCGATCCGTGCAACAGCTGCCGTGGCGAAGGCCGCGTAGAAAAGCCCAAGACGCTTTCCGTCAACATTCCCGCCGGCGTGGATGATGGCACGCGCATCCGCCTGTCAGGGGAAGGGGAGGCCGGCGCACGCGGCGCTCCTGCGGGTGATCTCTACATCTTCCTGCATTTGAAGCGCCATTCCGTGTTCCAGCGCGATGGGTCTACCCTGTTCTGCAAGGTGCCAATCAGCTTCACGACGGCAGCCCTTGGCGGGTCTATCACCGTGCCGGGGTTGGACCGGGTCGAGCATAATATCCGCATTCCGACGGGTATCCAGTCCGGAAAGCAACTGCGCCAGCGTGGGGCAGGGATGCCCGTGTTGAACGGTCGCGGCATGGGTGACCTTGTGGTTCAGATCGAAGTCGAAACACCGACCAAGTTGACAGCGAAGCAGAAGGAACTCCTGGAAGCTTTCCGCGAGACGGAAACGGGCGACGAATGCCCGCAAAGCACGGGTTTCTTCGCAAGGCTCAAGGATATGTGGGACGATCTGACGGAGTAAAGGTTGGCGTCTCCACCTTGTCATTCCCGCGAAAGCGGGAATCCAGGGACCGGCCCACGCGCGCTGCCAATTTTGGCAATCTCAGTGCTGATGGATTCCCGCCTACGCGGGAATGACAGTTAGGTTTACAAGGAAAGGCCCGCCGGAGCGATCCGGCGGGCCTTCCTGTCTGTGGAAATGTAGCGAGCCTGTTAGGCGCCTGTGATGATCCCGTAGGTGATACCCTGGATCATCAAAGCAATGGCAACGCTCGCTACGCGTGTTACGTAGGTCATTGCTAGTTTCCTTTGTTGCAGACGATGGCGATGTGCCGCCGTCACGGATTGCATTTGTGCGCTGCAACAAAGATTTTCAAACGCAACTTAAACAAGTGCAATTGCAGTAAATGCAATCAAAGGTTGCAAATGAATTAATTTGAGGCCCTAGCCGAACACACGCGAGAAGATCGTATCCACGTGCTTCAGGTGATAGCCGAGGTCGAATTTGTCCTCGATTTCCTGAACAGACAGCGCGGCTGTCACCTCTGGATCGGCCTTTAGGAGCTCCATCAGTGAGAGCTGCCCATCGGACTCCCAGACCTTCATCGCGTTGCGCTGCACCAGACGATAGGAGTCTTCGCGGCTGACGCCAGCCTGGGTGAGGGCGAGCAGGACACGCTGCGAATGGACAAGGCCGCCCATCTTATCGAGGTTCTTCTGCATCCGTTCCGGATAGACGAGCAACTTGTCGATCACGCCGGTTAGGCGGGCAAGGGCGAAGTCGAGCGTGATGGTCGCGTCCGGGCCGATGTAGCGCTCGACCGAAGAGTGGCTGATGTCGCGCTCATGCCACAGCGCCACGTTTTCCATCGCCGGAAGCGCATAGCTGCGGACCATGCGGGCAAGGCCGGTCAGGTTTTCGGTCAGCACCGGATTGCGCTTATGCGGCATCGCGGACGACCCCTTCTGGCCGGGCGAGAAATACTCTTCCGCTTCCAGAACTTCGGTGCGCTGCAAATGGCGGACTTCAACCGAGAGCCGCTCAATCGACGAGGCGATGACGCCCAATGTCGCAAAGAACATGGCGTGGCGGTCGCGCGGGATGACCTGCGTGGAAACAGGTTCAACGGCTAGACCCAGCTTAGCGGCGACATGTTCTTCGACGCGCGGGTCGATATTGGCGAATGTGCCGACGGCGCCGGAAATCGCGCAGGTCGCAATGTCTTTGCGCGCGGCAACCAGACGGTCGCGGTTGCGGGAGAATTCGGCAAAGGCTTCCGCCATCTTCAGGCCGAAGGTGACGGGCTCTGCATGGATGCCATGGCTGCGGCCGATGCTCGGCGTCATCTTATGTTCAAAGGCGCGGCGCTTGATCGCGTCGAGCAGAGCGTCAAGATCGGCCAGCAGAATGTCGGCCGCGCGCGTCATCTGCACCGAAAGGCAAGTGTCGAGCACGTCGGAGCTGGTCATGCCCTGGTGCATGAAGCGGGCTTCTTCGCCCACATTTTCTGCAACCCATGTGAGGAAGGCGATCACGTCATGCTTGGTGACTGCCTCGATGGCGTCGATGGCAGCCACGTCGATGGTGGGGTTGGTTGCCCACCAGTCCCACAGCGCCTTGGCGGCAGACTTTGGCACAACGCCAAGCTCTGCGAGTGCGTCGGTCGCATGCGCCTCGATTTCGAACCAGAATTTGAAGCGGGTCTCAGGCTCCCAGATTTTGACCATCTCGGGGCGGGCGTAGCGGGGAATCATGGGCAATCCTGTGGCTTGATGTTTCGACGTGCCGCTAGCAGGAAGGGGCAGGGGCGGCAATCGGAAGGGACGCAGGATGCGTATTGGAATTCTGACAGGCGGCGGCGATGTGCCTGGGCTCAATGCCTGCATCCGTTCCATCACGCTGTCCGCGCTGGATTTGGGCTGGCAGGTAACTGGGATTCGTCGGGGCTGGCAGGGCTTGCTTGATGTCGATCCGGCGAGCGACCTCAGCCGCGCTGAGAATCTGATCGAGCTTGGTCGGGAGACGGTGCGCGGCGTGGATCGGGTCGGCGGCACAATGTTGCACAGCTCCCGCCTTGACCCGCGCACGCGGCCCGAAGGGGACCGGACCCAAGAGGTGCTCGAAAAGCTCACCGCGCTTGGCATCGATGCGGTCTGCGCGATGGGCGGGGACGGCACTCTGCGCTTTGCCGCGCATCTGTCCGGCTTGGGCGTGCCCGTTATCTCCATCCCAAAGACGATGGACAATGATGTGTTCGGCACCGACTATTGCATCGGCTTTTCAACCGCGATCAGCCGCTCGGTCGAGGCGATTAATGCGCTGCGCACAACGGCGGCCAGCCATGAACGCATTGCCATTGTGGAACTCTTCGGGCGGCGGTCCGGCGAGACGGCGTTGATGTCCGGCTTTCTGGCGCAGGTGGACCGGACGATGATTTCGGAAGTGCCCATAGATCTGGACGTGCTCATCCCCCTGCTGGAGGCGGACAAGCGTTCAAACCCTGAAAACTATTCCATGTGCGTGGTCTCGGAAGGGGCGACACTCAGGGGCGATGGCGGCCTTGGCGAAGAGATTGGCAAGTCCGCCAGTGACCGCACAGAGGAAGGCATCGGGCAAAGGCTGGCGCGCAAAGTCTCCAGCCGGACGGGGCAGGGCACCATCGTTCAGGAACTGGCCTATCTCATGCGGTCCGGGTCTCCCGATGCCGTTGATCGTATGGTCGGCTTTGCCTTTGGGGCGCTGGCCGTTCAATTGCTGCAAAGCGGACAGGCCGGGCGGATGGTGGCCCTGAAAGGGGGCAATTACACCCATGTGCCGATTGCGACGCTGCTGGAGCAGCGCAAGTCGGTCGATGTGTCCGCCCTTTATGATCCCCGGACCTATCGGGCCTCACTGGTTGGTATCGAAGGCATGCCGATGTTGCTCTATTGAGCCGCTGCGTTCCGGCGGGCGGGCGCGAGCTTTAGATCAACCCAGCCGCGCGCAAGGACGTGTGCTTGTCTGCGCCGATGATGATGTGGTCATGAACGACGATGCCAAGCCTCCGGCCGGCCTCAGCAATATCCTTCGTCAGCTGAATGTCAGCGCGGCTGGGGGAGGGATCGCCCGACGGATGATTATGGACCAGAATGATCGCCACAGAGCCAAGGTCAATGGCGCGTCGGATCACTTCACGGACATAGACCGCCGCCTGATCAATTGAGCCTTCGGACATTACCTCATCGCGGATAAGCATGTTGCGGGAATTCAGGTGGAGCACCCGGACCCGTTCAATCGTGAGCGCGGCCATATCAACGCGCAGATAGTCCAAAAGCGCCTGCCAGTTGCTTAGGATCGGCTGGTTGCGGATGGGGTCGCTCAACATGCGCAGGGTCGCGGCCTGCACGATCTTGATCGCGGCAACTGCCGTCTCACTCAAGCCGCCACTGCGGGCGAGTGATTCTCCGTCCGCTGTCAGAAGCCCTCCAATGCCGCCAAATTCATGCAGCAGCTTTTTGGCGAGCGGCTTGGTGTCCCGCCTCGGAATGGCCAAAGCCAGAAGATATTCAATGAGTTCGTGGTCCAACAGGGCATCGCTGCCGCCTTCAATCAACCGCTTGCGCAGACGCGCGCGGTGGCCGGTGCCATCGGTTGTTTCCCCGTTCATCAACGATAGGCTAACTTGGGAGCTGTGGTTGCGCAATTGCGCTTGATCACGGCCCATAAAGCGGCTTGTTAGGAGACATGGCGGTTCGACCCGGCGTCAAATATGGTTCGCTCGCTTTGGCGGGTGCCGGAGCTGCGGCTGTCGTTGCGGTATGGAGTTACCGTGAGCCGATCGCACGCGACGCGATTAATGGTTATCTGCAAGAGCGCGGCGTTGCGGCCAGCTATGACATTCGGGCCATTGAGGTGCGACGCCAGCGCTTGGAGAATGTGCGCCTCGGCAATCCAAACAACCCGGACCTGACCGCCGATTGGGCCGAAATTGACGTGGGGCCAAGCCTGTCGGGATTGACCGTGCGCGCGGTGCGGGCAGGCGGTGTCCGTCTTCATGGCCGCCTAGTCGCTGGCAAGCTCTCGCTGGGCGCGCTGGATCGGCTGCTGCCAAAGTCAACGGGCGCACCGTTTCGCCTTCCCGATATTGACCTGTCACTGGAGGATGCGCGCCTGCGCCTCGACACGCCCTTTGGCCAATTGGCTGGCAAGCTGGACGGGCAGGGCAATTTGCAGGGCGGATTTGAAGGGAAGCTCGCCCTTGTCGCGCCGCTCCTTTCCCGCGATGCGACCTGCGGTGCGACGGGTGTGACTTTTTATGGCGACCTCTCGGTCGTGGGTCGCCGCCCGACCTTTAAGGGGCCTGTTCGGCTCGCCGAATTTGCGTGTGGCAAGACGTCGGGAAAAGCGGCGGCCCTTTCGCTCGACGCCAGTATCGCTGAGGATATGGCGGATTGGCGCGGCACGGGTGCCGTTCGCCTGCTGTCATCCGCCATGCCGGGTGTGAAGATCGGCGGCGCTGAGGCGCAAGTGGACTTTCGCGGAGATGCCCGAAAGACCGATGCTGATGTGGACATCGTAACTGGCACGCTGGCAGCGGCCGATATGACGGCCTCGCGCCTTCGTCTCTCTGGCAAGGCCACCTTGGGTGCGCGCGGAACGATCTTTTCCGGGCAGGTGCGTGCCGCCCGGATCTTCACCGGCGGTCTGACGAAGAAGGCTGCGGCGCAATTGGGCGCGCTGCCGGAGGGAACGCCCGTCAGTCCCGCCGCGCGGCAATTGGCCGCAGCGATCTCTGCCTTGGGCGCCGGCATTGGCGGGCATGGCGATGTTGAGGCGAGCTATGTCGATGGTGTGGGGTCGCTTGCGCTGTCGGACCTGGCTTTGGCCAGTGCCAGCGGGGCGAGCCTGTTGCTTCCCGGGGATAAGAGCGTCGTTTTCGATGAAAAGGGGCTCCGTCTGGCGGGCCTTGCGCGGTTCGGCGGCGGTGGACTTCCGGGCGGGAGCGCACTGCTCAACGGGCGGGGCGGCATCATCACCTTCCAGCCCTATGTCGCAAAGGGGTCACGCCTGACGCTGGCGCCGGTCCGCTTTGGCATCGCGCCGAAAGGTCTGTCGTTCGATACCGCCGCGACGATTGATGGTCCCTTGGGCAATGGTCGGGTGAGTGGGCTGGTTGTGCCGCTGCGCGTTCGTGCTGGGCAGGCGCTAATCACGGGCTGTCAGTCCGTCTCGTTCCGCGCCCTTACGGTTGAGGCGCTGCGGCTTGGTCAAACGCGCTTCAACGCCTGTTTGACAGCGACCTCGCTAGAAGTCCCCGGACTGCGCCTCAGAGGTGCGCTCGGTACGTCTCGAATGAGCCTGAGCGCGCGCCGCGCGCATTATGGGCTGCAGGATGGCACATTTGGCCTGACGGGGGTGTCAGCGCAGGTAGGGGATGCGGCGCGCCGCAGCCTGTTGTCGGCCGAAATGGTCTCCGGGCGCAGCACGCGGGCTGGCCTATCGGGCACCTTTGACGGGGCAGGCGGGCAGATTGGCACTGTTCCGCTGCGCCTCTCGTCCGCATCGGGGCCGTGGCGGTTCGCACGCGGGGTGCTGAACCTTGGCGGGCAGGGGACAGTGTCTGATACCGCGCCTGACCGTCGATTCCTGCCGCTTTTGGCCGATCATATTGCGCTGCGCTTGTCTGGCGGAAAGGTGGATGGAACCGCTTTGCTGCGTGAACCCAAAAGCAGGGTAGATATTGCCGGCGTGACCTTCCGCCACAATCTCTCGTCAGGCGTTGGCGCGGCTGACTTCGACGTTGCCAACCTCACTTTTGGAGACCGCCTCCAGCCGGAGGCGATCACCCCTAAGACCTTGGGCGTCGTCGCGAACGTGCGCGGTGCCATTAGCGGGACGGGCCGTATCGACTGGGCCGGCGATGCGGTGACAAGCACCGGACGGTTCCGGACGGCCGGGCTGAATTTCGCTGCCGCCTTTGGTCCGGTTGAGGGGTTGAAGGGAGAAATCGCTTTTGTTGATCTGCTCGGGCTTGTGACGGCACCGGACCAGAAGGTCGCAATCGCCAGCGTCAATCCGGGCATCTCCGTGACAGATGGGACGATGACCTACCGCCTGCTGCCGGGATATCGCGTCCAAGTAGATGGCGGACGGTGGCCCTTTGCGGGGGGGTATCTGGTCCTGGACCCGACAACGCTCGATATGTCGACCCCGTCTGCGCGTCATCTGACGTTTCGGGTGGAAGGGCTGGATGCCGCGCGGTTCATTGCGGCCATGGAGTTTGAGAATGTCGCGGCCACCGGTCGCTTCGATGGCGCTTTGCCGATGGTGTTTGATGATCGGGGCGGTCGCATAGAAGGCGGCCACATTGTCGCGCGCGGGGGCGGTACGCTGTCTTATGTGGGGCAGGTGTCGAACGAGAATCTTGGCATGATGGGCCGCTTCGCCTTTGATGCGCTGAAGTCGATGAAATATGATCGGCTGGCCATAGATTTGAACGGCGCGATTGACGGGGATGTCATCACGCGCATCAGCTTTGCCGGGTTCAATCAGGCGCCGATTGACGGCGGACGCACAAAACTGCCCATAAAGATTTTGGGCGCGACCAATTTGCCCTTCATTTTCAATGTCACGATTACCGCCAAATTCCGGCAGCTCTTTGATATGACGCGCAGCTTTAACGACCCGTCGGTCCTCATTAATCGTATGGTTCCGCGGCTGGAACCGCTGCCGCAAGATGAACGCAAGCCCTCCAAACCCGTTCAGGCCCCCGAAAGCGGGCCAAAGCAATAAGGAAGACGTTGTTGACGCACAGACGATCAGATGCGAACCCGGGGACTATGAAACAGGCTTCCCTCCTTCTGGCACTTGCCGCCTCCGCCCTTTTGGTCGGCTGCGTGCAGATTCAGGCCCCGGACAAACCCATCGAGATCAACCTGAACGTCAACATCAAACAAGAGGTCGTCCTCACCCTGAAGAAGGATGCGGAAGACCTTGTGAACAACAATCCGGAGCTGTTTCCGCAATGACGCTTTCTCGTAAAACTCTCGCGCTCGCAGGGGCTGCTATGCTTATCGTCGGAGCAGCTGGCGTCGCCTATGCCCAGCCTTCCGAAGCAGTCAGTGCCGCGCTGTCCAATGGTGAGGTTGGTGAACAGGCGGATGGCTATCTCGGCTTTCGCAGCGATCCATCTGGTGAGCTTCGTGCCGAAGTCGACGCGATCAACATCAAGCGGCGCGACGTCTATACAAAACTCGCGACGCAGCGCGGCGTGACTGTGAGGGATGTCGCCGCGACTGTCGGCTGTGAAACGCTGCAAAAGCGCGTGACGACAGGCCGTTCTTATCTCCTGACGGACGGCGAGTGGCGCACCAAAGACGAGGACCCTATCGTCCTCCCAGCCTATTGCGGGCAGTGAGACGTTTTAGCTGAGCGCTTTGTAAAGGCTGAACACGCTCGTCGCGGTCAGGATCGTTCCGACCATATACATGAGGCGCTTGGCCGGAATACGCTTTGCGAGCACCGCACCAAGGGGTGCCGCGAGCAGTCCGCCGATGGTCAGGCCAACCGCCGCGACCGTGAAGGCCTCCAATCCGATGGTCGCGATGAACGTCATTGAGATCACTGTCGTCAGGAAGAATTCGGCCGTGTTCACTGTGCCGATGGTCTGGCGGGGCTCGGTGCCCTGAACGAGCAGGTTGGATGTCACAACAGGACCCCAACCGCCGCCGCCGGCTGCATCAAGAAAACCGCCGATGAGGCCCAGCGGCTCAACGACCTTCGCGGCCTTATGCACGTGGTTGTGGCTCATCTGCCAAGCGCGCCACAGCAGATAAACGCCGATACAGGCGAGATAGGCCATGACGAACGGGCGCGCGGCTTTGGCGTCGATGTTCGACAGGAGATAAGCCCCTGTAATGCCACCGATCATGCCCGGAATGACGAGACGCGCAAACAGGGTCCAGTTCACATTTTTGTGAAGTGTGTGGCTGATCGCAGAGGCGGCAGTTGTGAAGGTTTCAACCAGATGGACGCTGGCAGATGCGCGCGCGGGGGGAATGCCCATGACGCTGACCAGCAGCGTGTTGGTGATCACACCAAAGGCCATGCCAAGAGCACCGTCGATCAGCTGCGCGAAAAAGCCGACGGCAATGAAGGGGAGGATCGCCTGAATATGTTCCATGCTGAGCTCGGGCATTCCTTTGACCCCCCCTTTGGGTCTTCAAAACAAATAAGCGCCGTCTGTTTCTAACGAACGGCACGACCCCGAGTTTCCTCGGCGTCATAACGTGATTAATCTTGGTTCCCATGCCCATCCGGGGTGGCTGTCCGCAAATGAGATAAACTATGCGGTGCTAAAGCCAACCCGAATGGGAGGGAGAAACTCGTCTGTTAAAACGCCGCTTTAAACGTGACCCCCCATGTGCGGGGATCACCCGGCTGGCCCACAATCAGGCCGGTATTACCTGAGGGCACGGCCAATTGTTCAAAATAGTTCGCGTCAAACGCGTTGCGGACCCAGCCGAAAACGTCCCATCCCTTTTCCGTCCGGAAGCCCAAGCGGAAGTTTGAAATCGCGTATCCGTTCACATCGGTATAGGCTGAACGGGAGGCGTTGGACGAGAATTTTGACCGGTAATTGCCGTCAAAGCCGAGATAAGCGGCCCCTTCTTGGCCGAGCAACTTTGTCGGAAGATTATACTCAGCGCCGTAAGAGAAGGCCCATTTAGAAACGCCGGGCAGCCACTGACCGGAAATATCGCAATTTGCAGGGCTCAGGCCACCGGGGGTGCCGGGTGCGCTCGGCGTCTGCCCGGCGGTGACGGTCGTGCCGCCTGACAGTTCAGGCGGGCAGGGTGCGTCTGTGAACTTGCGATACGCATGGTCGGTGAAGGCGCCATTTGCATAAAGGCTGAACCGGTCGCTCGGGCGGACGGAGAAATCCGCTTCGAAGCCGCGGACGCGGACCTTCTGTGCATTGGCCAAATAGCCGCGCAAGACACCCAGTTGACCGTTGGTCACGTTCGCCTGGAAATCCTTGATGTCCGTCCAGAAACCGGAAAGGTTCAACGTCGCACGGTGATCAAGGAATTGCGTCTTCAGGCCGATTTCAAAATGATCGACCTTTTCCGGCCGCACTGTGGCTGCGGCAAGGAGAGGATTGCCCGCCGCATCGCTTGGCACACCATTCAGGTTCACGCCGCCAGATTTGAAGGTTTTGGCGTAGGTCGCATAACCATGAATGTCGCGGGCGAAGTCATAGCTGGCGGTCAGGTCATAGGACACGTTCCAGTCGCTAAAGCGCGGCTCAAAGAACTGCGGCGCCAACACGCCCCGCTGCTGCGTGGCCCGCGCGCCGGGTGTCGAGAACTGCAGGAGGTTGCCCGCACCATCGCGCACGACCGAGCTGTAGCTGCCGACCTTCTTGTCATAATTGACGCGCAGGCCCGGCTGGATGGTGAAGCTGTCCGTGACCTTCCAGCTGACCTGACCAAAGGCGGCAAGGCTGGTGTTGTTCAGGCGAATATCGTTGTTCGCGGTCAGGCCGTTCAGCACGGACGGGTCGTTGGACAGAAGGTTGGACGGCGTGATCAGCCAGCGGCTGGCCGCAGGCCCCTGTTGCTGAATGCCGGTTGTGTGGATCGTTTGATGAAAGGCAAAGACACCGGCCACGAAATCGATCTTTTCACCAGACTGCGCGTAGCGGAACTCCTGCGTAAACTGTTTCTGGCGTGTCGGGTTTTCAGACTTGGTCGTGATCGGCAGGCCGGTAAAGTCCCGGTCATTGCTGGGCGTCCAATCCCAGTAGCGCCAAGCCGAGACGGAGGTCAGCGTGCCATTGCCGATTTCCTTTTCCGCGAGCAGGGAAACGCCGCCATGTTCATTGCGCGCCCGCAGATTGGCATCCAGATCGGTCAGGCGATCAAACGCATTGGTGCTCGGCGGGGCATAGTTGAACGCGGCAGAAAGCGCTGCAAACTGACGGTTGAGCGGACGCTGCGTTGCCCCGGTGCGGACGTAGATCTGCACGCAGCACTTTGGGTCCTGCACATTGTAATCGCCGGTCAGCGTCAGATCGAGCGTGTCGCTCGCCTTCCAAAGGAACTGCGCGCGTAGGCCAAGATTGTCCTGTGCATTGACCAACGAATCCGTGGCAACGTTACGGATGGTTCCATTTCGCGCGGTTGAGGTGACAGCAAAGCTCGCAGCGACTTGATCGGTCAGCGGGCCGGAGATCGAAGCTTTGGCCTGCTTGAAGCCGAGATTGCCGACGCTGATCTCCGTCTTGCCTTCAGGCTCAAAGCTGGGCTTGCGTGTTGTAATGTTGATGGCGCCTGCGGTCGTGTTCTTGCCATACAGCGTGCCTTGCGGGCCGCGCAGCACCTCAACGCGCTCCACATCGTTGAAGTCGAGCGTCGTGGAAGCAATGCGGTTGTAATAGACTTGATCGATGTAGAAGCCGACGCCTTGTTCAATCCCGTCGTTCGTCAGGCCGAACGGTGCGCCGATGCCGCGGATGTTGACCGCCGTGTTGCGCGGGTTGGACGAGAAGAACTGCACGGTCGGCTGAAGCTGGGTGAGGCGTGACAGATTGTAAGCGCCTGTTTGTTCGATCGCCTTGCTGTCGATTACCGAGATGGAGATCGGCACATCCTGCACCTCTTCCGAACGGCGCCGCGCGGTCACGACGATGACATCGCCCCTGTCGCCTTCTCCGGCGCCATCTCCGGCTTCAAAGGCGGCCGGCTCGGCGGATTGCGCGAGCGCCGGTAGTGCAGAAATGAGCGCGCTGATTGCGCTGCCTGCGAACAAAATGGTCTTCAACATGGATGCTGCCCCTAATCTAATCGTGAAAAGGGGTGCCGTCGGTTGTCCGGTGGGCACCCTATAGTCTGGGAGTTGTACCGATGCAGCCACAAGGCGGCTGCGAAGCCTCACGACTGGAACCGCTTGCGTTCAGTAATGCCGACCTGAACGAGCTTGCCTTCGTGAACTGTGAGATTGATGGCCCCAAACCGCAGCCTGGCGAGCGCTTCGACGATCAGGTTGATCGCCTCTTCGCGTACCGGCGTCCCACGGTTGCCTGTCGATGTGTTGATGTCCGTCACCTTGCATCATCCTTTGCCAATCAATGAAAATAATACTCTACTAAAACGATAGATTTAAGGAGCGCAGTTTTTCTATTGTGGTTGAAAGCCGATCCATGTTTCCTTGAATTCTAAGCCGCAGCCCGGATCGATTCCGTGGCTGGTGCCCAAGCCCGTTCCAGACGCGCCGCCCGCTCTTCACGGCCGAATCCAGCACGCACGATGGTCCGGCCCAAAAGAGCAAGCCCGGCCGGCCAATGGCCAATGCCGGACGCGGCATTAATGTGGCCGAGTTCCCCTATATCGACGAAGTCGGACTGCCAGCGGCGGGCAACGCGGCGCGAGAAATCAAGTGTGGCATATTCGTCATTGCGGCTGGCGGCGAGGATCGCTGGAAAGGCAAACTGGACGTGCGCACTCGGCCCGAATTGCCGGACGAGCGGGTGGGCGTCTTCGCTGTCGCAGTCCGGTGGGGCGACAAGTAGGGCGCCAGAAACTTTGGAATTTCGGGCCTTTCCAAAGGTGTCTGCCCAGTGGGCGACGGCATGGCAGCCGAGGCTATGGGCAATGAGGATGACGGGTGCGTTAATGGATTGGATCGCGGCGTCCAATCGCGCAACCCACTGATCCCGCGTCGGGTTGCCCCAGTCTCCAAGCTCTGCCTTGTGGGCATGGCGTAACAGGCTAAGCCAATGGCTTTGCCAATGCGTTGGCCCGGAGTCGTTCAACCCCGGTACGATTAAAAAATGCGGCTCCTGTGCGCCGCGGGTTTCAATTGTCATGACCAGATCTCCATCTTCGATTGAGTCGGGCCGCGTTGACGCGTTGAGGAAAGCTGCGCTCACAAAGGTCGCCCTGCAATGGTCCTGCGACGAGCCGAGGTCTGGGTGCGACTAAAGACTACTTATAAAGTAGGAATAAGAAATTTAGCCTCTTGCAAGCGATGTGAATTCTGGGCAATTGACCGGCAACGGGGCAAAGCAACCTCCCGGTCAGGTCGACCCTAAAGGGAACCGGCCCAAGCGTTGCCTTCCCGACCTGCGATCACGCGGGCAAAGGAGGTTTGCATGGCCGATGAGCTAACCCGTCCGACTTTTTCTGAACTCGTCCGCGTCTTTGCGCGCATCGGCTGCCTCAGCTTTGGCGGCCCCGCCGGACAAATCGCGCTGATGCACCGCACGCTCGTGGATGATCTGCGCTGGGTGGAGGAGCAGGAGTATCTTCACGCCCTGAATTTCTGTCACCTTTTGCCGGGGCCAGAGGCGCAGCAACTGGCGACATATATAGGGTGGAAGCTGCATGGCCTGCGCGGCGGTCTGGTTGCGGGCCTTCTCTTCGTTATCCCCGGCGCGCTCGTCATCCTCGGGTTGTCTGCACTCTATATAGCCGCCGCCAATGTGAGCTGGTTCATCGCCATCTTTGCAGGGGTGAAGGCCGCGGTGCTCGCCATCATCGTGCAGGCCGTGCTGCGGATCGGCGGCAGGGCGCTGCAAACGCTTTTCAAAAAGGGGCTCGCCGTCCTGTCGTTCGTTGCGCTCTTTTTGCTTGATGCGCCTTTTCCTGCCGTCATCTTTGGCGCGGCGGTGATTGGTTTTGCGGTTGCGGCTTATCGCCCGGCGCTGATGGCGATCAAAGTCTCAGACGGGGCCGTCCTGCCACCCCGGCCGTCTTTATGGCCGACCCTAAGGTCGATCGCGGTGTGGCTTCTTATCTGGGCGACGCCGATGGCCCTCGTCTTGGCCACGCTGGGGGACCAGCATGTCCTCTGGAAGATTGGCGTCTTCTTCTCCCAACTCGCGATTGTGACGTTCGGCGGCGCCTATGCGGTGCTGGCCTATATGGCGCAGCAGGCGGTCGAAGGGTTCGGCTGGCTCTCGACCGGGGAAATGGCGGATGGATTGGGGTTGGCCGAAACGACGCCCGGGCCGCTCATCATGGTGACGCAGTTCGTCGGCTATATTGCGGCCTTCCGTGATCCCGCGCCCTTTACCCCGATCACAGCAGCCTTGCTTGGGGCAGGGCTGACGACGTGGGTCACCTTTGCGCCCTGCTTCCTCTGGATATTCGCGTTTGCGCCTTGGATTGAACGATTGCGCCATGCCCGGCGGCTGCAAGGCGCGCTGGCAGCGATCACGGCTGCGGTGGTCGGTGTGATTGCCAATCTTGGGCTCTGGTTTGCGATCCATGTGCTCTTCACGCGGACGTCCACGTCCGGCTGGCCGGACTTTTTGAGCTTTGACGGTCGCACAGCTTTGATCGCTGCGCTCGCCGCTGTCTTGCTGTTCCCGCTCAAGCGCTCGATCTTTGAAGTTCTGGCCGCCTCGGCGTTGGCTGGACTTCTGCGCCACAGTTTCTGGTTGTAGCCTGAACGGCGGTTGACTTGATCCACACTGCTTCCTAAGGGGAGCGCGCCTTGTCGGGGTTGCCCGTGATCATGGTGGTTTTCCCTTCCCCAAAAGAAAGGAGGACTCGGCATGAATTCGGAAGATCCCGCGCAGGACGGTAAAAGCCCGTCAGACCCTCGGCTCGATTCGTTAGACATGCAGCTGAAAAAGGTCAGACAGGCGGAAAAAATCCGTTCGGGAAACAAGGACCAGGCGCCCGCCAAAGGAATGCGGCAGGGCAACCGGGTTCTGACCGAATTGATTGCCGGCCCTGCGGGTGGTGCGTTGCTTGGCTGGTTCTTGGACCGGTTGTTCGGCACATCCCCCGGGATCCTGTTAGTTGCCATGTTCCTTGGGATCGTGGTGGCGTTCAGGAATATCATAAGGATTTCAAACGAGCGTCCAGAATAGTCTGGGCGCTTTGTGTGCATAAACGGGGTTGGAATTACGTGGCTTCCGAAGGCGGCAAGATCGATCCGATGCACCAGTTCATGATTGAGCCGATTGTTCCGCTCAATCTCGCTGGTTATGACATCTCGTTCACCAATTCCTCGCTGTTCATGATCTTGGTCATGGCGACAATTTGGGTGTTCATGCTGGGTGGCATGAAGCGTCAAATGTTGCCCGGCCGCTGGCAGGCAGCTGTCGAGGGCGTGAACGGTTTCGTCAACGCTATGGTCTCCACCAGCGTTGGGCCTGAGGGCAAGAAGTACGTTCCGCTCGTCTTCTCGCTGTTCATGTTCATCCTCGTGGCGAACTTCATGGGCATGATGCCCTTCGGTATCGTCCCTGGCGGCCATGCCTTTACAGTCACAAGCCATCTGACGGTCACCGCGGTTCTCGCGATCCTCAGCTTTGGCACGGTGCTGGTTGTCGGCTTCTGGAAGCATAAGCTGCACTTTTTCAGCCTGTTCGTGCCGCACGGCACACCCTGGTGGCTGATGTGGCTCATCCCGTTCATTGAGCTGTTCTCCTTCCTCATCCGCCCGTTCAGCCTTGCGCTGCGACTGTTCGTCGCCATGACGGCAGGCCACGTGCTGATGAAGGTGCTTGCAGGCTTTGTGATCAACGGTCTGAACGCCGATGCGGCTTGGGTCGCTCCGGTCGTCAGCCTTCCTGCCTTTATCCTGATGATTGGTATCACCATGCTGGAACTGCTGGTGTGCGCCATTCAGGCCTATGTCTTTGCGCTTCTCACGTCGCTGTACATCAACGACGCGGTGAATTTGCACTGAGTTTTTCGACAACCAACTGTGTAATCTATTTTCTAAAGGGAGTTTTATCATGGACGCAGAAGCAGCAAAGTTGATCGGTGCCGGTCTCGCAGCCATCGGTGCAGGCCTCGCAGCCGGCGGCGTGGGTAACGTCTTCGGTTCGTTCCTTCAGGGCGCACTTCGTAACCCGGCAGCCGCTGATGGCCAGCAGGGTCGTCTGTTCATCGGCTTCGCCGCAGCCGAACTTCTCGGCCTGCTGGCGTTCGTCGTCGCGATGATCCTGATCTTCGTCGCGTAACGAACACACGAATTAAGGACGGCTCTCCGCCATGCCCCAGATTTCCCAGATCCTTGAGACCTATGCGTCGCAATTCTTCTGGCTGCTGATTGTCTTTGGTCTGATCTATTTTCTGATCGGCAAGGGCATCCTGCCAAAGGTTGACGCTGCGGTTGATGCCCGCGATGCAAAAATCGCGAGCGACCTTGCTGCTGCCGAAAAGGTGCGTGGTGAGGCTGAAGGTCTGGAAGGGGCATGGCAGGCCGAACTGACGCAGACCCGCAATGCGGCTCAGGCAGAGGCTCAGAAGGCCAAAGCCAAGGCGCAAAAGGATGCGGAAGCTCGTCTGGCCAAGGCAGATGCGGAGATCGCAGCCAAGACGAGCGAAGCTGAAGCGGCCATTGCCAAGGCACGTGCCTCGGCTCTGTCGGGTCTGGAAGCTGTCGCAGCAGACGCTGCGCAGGATATTGTGGCCAAGGTCTCCGGTATTAAGGTGACCCCGGCACAGGCAACACAGGCAGTGAAGGCCGCTTTGTCCAATGGCTGAAGAAACGCACGCATCGACAGAAGCCCATGGCGGCGCTGTAGAACACGCCGCTCCGGCGGCGCTGGGCATGGACGCGACCATGTGGGTTGCTCTGGCCATGCTGGTCGTCATCGGTATTGCGCTGTGGCAGCGCGTGCCGGCGATGATCGGCAGCGCGCTCGACAAGAAGATTGCCGGCATCAAGGAACAACTGGATGCCGCCTCTGATCTGCGCAAGCAGGCCGAAGCGATCAAGGCGGACTATGAAGCCAAGTCCAAGGAAGCGGCCAAGGACGCTGAAGCCATGAAGGCGGCAGCGGCTGAGGAAGCCAAGCTGATCGTGTCCAAGGCGAAGGAAGATGCGACTGCGCTCATCGCGCGCCGCACCAAGACCGCTGAAGAAAAGATTGCTGCTGCAGAACGCGCAGCCATCGCTGACGTTCGCGCTCAAGCAGCAGCTGCTGCAACGGCGGCTGCCTCGGCCCTCATTGCCAAGGGCCATGACGGCAAGGCGGACAAGTCGCTCGTTGATGAGACGATCTCAACGCTGAACTAAGCACCTCGCAAGTGCTGAACAAAGGGGCGGGCCGGGAAACTGGCGCCGCCCTTTTTGTTTTCCCTCCCGCGGCCCCTCCCGCGCGCGGGAGGGGAGAATGAGGCGAGTGCCCCTCCCGCTTGCGGGAGGGGAGCATAAAGGCGGTTCCCCTCCCGCGTGCGGGAGGGGTTAGGGGAGGGCAGGCGCGCGTTCGTCAGAAACGCAGCATGATCTTCCGGGCGAGCGCAGGCGACATGCTGTGCACCAACTGCAGCAGCTTCACCATGCCGACATTGGCTTCGTCCGCATTGCGCTCCATCGCGACAACAATCTGACGGGCACATTCCGCAGGGGCCATCTTCTTGCTGCCGCGTCCGGCGGTGAGCTTGGTTTCGACGACAGGCGGCAGTGCCTCCAGCACATGGACCTTCGTCCCGGCCAATTGCACCCGCAGCGCCTGCGTATAGCTGCGCAAGGCTGCTTTGGTGGCGCAATAGACCGGCCCGCCTGCGCGTGGCGCGATGGCGAGGCCCGATGTCACATTGACGATCATCGCCTCTGGCCGGGCCCGCAGCGACGGCAGCATCCGCGCGATCAGGTGGATGGGCGCATTGAGATTGAGGAAAATGCAGCTGTCATTGTCCGCCAGATCAGGTGCCGCTTCGCGAAAATCATGGTCGCTGCCCGCCCCCGCATTGTTGATCAGGATGTCGGGTGTGCGACTGGTAATCCCGTTGATGACGGCATCAATGCCGGTGGGCAAAGAAAGGTCTGCGGCGATCACCTCAAAACCATCTGCCTTTGCAGCGGCAATCCGCTCCGCGTTCCGGCCCGTCATGATCACCGTTGCGTCCTTGGCGCGCAGCTGGTGCGCGAGCTCCTTGCCAATTCCGTCTGTTCCGCCTGTCAACAATATGGTCTTGCCTGTCAGTTGCATCTAGTGTCTCCCCAATTGCTTCTTATTCCAACACAAGTTGATCTTAGTCGCCTCGCATGTCCACGCCCAATTCTCCAGATCGTTTCAATGAGGAACGCGCAGCCTATACGGTGCGCGGGGCCGCCAATAAGCCTGATCTGGAGGCCGGCGTTGCGGCGATCCGCAATGTGGTGAAAACGCTGCCGACCAAACCGGGCGTATACCGCATGTATGACGCGCGCGGCGATGTGCTCTATGTCGGCAAGGCAAAGGCCCTCAAGAACCGGGTGACGAACTACACCCAGGTTGAACGCCTGCCCAATCGCCTGCGCCGGATGGTCGCGCAGACGCGCAGCATGACGATTGTGACCACGAACAGCGAGGCAGAGGCGCTGCTGCTCGAAGCGCAACTCATCAAACGCTATCGTCCGGCCTATAATGTTCTGCTGCGTGACGACAAAAGCTTCCCGTTCATTCTGTTGCGGTCGGACCATGCCTATCCGCGCATCCAGAAGCACCGTGGCGCACGCCGCGCGAAGGGCAATTATTACGGCCCCTTTGCCAGTGCGGGGTCGGTCAATACGACGCTCAACGCCTTGCAAAAGCTGTTCCTGCTGCGCTCCTGCACCGACAGCTTCTTCAACAATCGTGATCGGCCCTGTCTGCTCTATCAAATCAAGCGCTGTTCCGCGCCGTGTGTCGGGCGTGTTGACGAGGCGCGCTACGCTGATCTGGTGTCGGACGCGAAGGCGTTTCTGGGCGGCAAATCAACCGAGGTGCAGGTCAAACTCGCCAAGGAAATGGAGGGTGCGGCCGAAGCGCTCGATTTTGAGCAAGCGGCCGTCTTGCGGGACAGGCTAAAGGCGCTGACCTTCATACAGGGCAGTCAGGCGATCAATGCCGAGGGGTTGGGCGATGCTGACATCTTCGCGCTAGCGTCGAAGTCCGGCCAGGTCGGCATCCAAGCCTTTTTCATTCGTGGAGGGCAGAATTGGGGGCATCGCGCCTTCTTCCCCACGCACACCAGTGAACTGGAAGAAGCGGAAGTCTTCTCCAGCTTCCTCGCTCAGTTCTATGAAGATGTGCCGCCGGCGCGGACCATCCTGCTTGACCGTGTTTTGCCGGATAGCGAACTTCTGGCCGAGGCCTTTTCCGAGAAAGCAGGCCGTAAGGTTGAATTGCAGATGCCCCAACGGGGGGATCGCAAGCGGCTGGTCGATCAGGCGACGCGCAATGCAGTCGAGGCATTGGACCGTCGCCTTGCCGAGAGCACGACGCAGGGCAAGCTGCTGCGTGAAGTCGCCGATCTGTTTGACTTGGCGGAACCGCCGCAGCGCATTGAGATTTACGATAACAGCCATATCCAAGGCACCAACGCGCTTGGCGCGATGGTGGTGGCGGGGCCGGAAGGGTTCCAAAAGGGGCAATTCCGCAAGTTCAACATCAAGCGTCCCGAAACGGCGCCCGGCGACGATTTCGCGATGATGCGCGAAGTGATGGAGCGGCGCTTCGGGCGGGCGCTGGAAGAGGACCCGGACCGGGATGAGGGGCTCTGGCCGGATCTTGTCTTGATTGACGGCGGCAAGGGGCAGGTGAGCGCGGTGAAGGCCGTTTTGGATGAGCTCGGCATTGAAGACCTGACCTATGTCGGTGTCTCCAAGGGCCCTGACCGGAATGCAGGCCGCGAAATCTTCCATTTCCCTGATGGGCGGGAAATGACTTTGCCGATCAACGCGACAGTGCTGTTCTATCTGCAGCGTCTGCGTGATGAGGCGCATCGCTTCGCCATTGGTGCGCACCGTGCCAAGCGCGCGAAAGCGATCACCTCCAGCCCGCTGGATGAGGTTCCGGGCATCGGGCCGTCGCGCAAGAAGGCGTTGCTGATGCATTTTGGCACCGCGCGGGCCGTCCGCGCGGCGAGCCTGGAAGACTTGCAACGTGCGCCGGGTGTGTCGGCGACAGTCGCCCAAGCGGTGCATGATTTCTATCACGGTGCCGCGAGTGAATAGCGCGCCAAAAACAACGACCTTGCGGTGCGGCCTTGCCCTGCTTAGTGATATAGGCGGCTAGCACAGTCGTCACGGGTGAACATGGACCAGTTTCAAGAACGGGTATTTCTAGGTTTTGTGGCGGTCGCGACCATCGCAATGGCTTGGATTGCCTCGCCTTTTTATGGTGCCATCCTCTGGGCGCTGACAGCGGCAATTGTCTTTGCCCCCGCCAATGCCGCGCTTGCCAAGGCCCTGAATGGCCACCGCAACACGGCCGCTGGGCTGACGCTGGTTGGCATCATCGCCATCGTCATTGTGCCGGCAGTGGTCATCGGCTCGCTGCTGGTTGAGGAAGCCATCGGGACCTATCAGGACCTGCAGAAGCAGCCTTTGGATATTGGCGCAACGCTGGAAACGCTGCGTCACTCCGTGCCGCAGCCTGCTCTGGCGGCTTTTGATAAATATGCGCTGGCGGACATCGACAAGTTGGAGGAGCGCATCTCGGCTTTCCTCACAGGCGGTCTGCGCGTGGTTGCTGAGCAGGCGGTCAACATCGGCCAGAGTGCCTTCAGCTTCGTCGTCGGGTTGAGCATCATGCTCTATTTGACCTACTTCTTATTGCGCGATGGGCGCAGCATTGCCCAGACGGTGAGCAGCCGTATTCCCATGGCACCTGCGAAGCGTCGGGCGCTGTTTGAAAAATTCATCACGGTTATCCGCGCGACCATTAAGGGCAGCATCGTTGTCGCCATCGCGCAAGGACTGGTCGGTGGCCTGACCTTCTATTTCCTCGACATCCGCGCGCCGCTGCTTTGGGGCGTGGTGATGGGGATGCTGTCGCTTGTGCCTGCCATTGGCACCGGACTCGTGTGGGTCCCGGTTGCGATTTATCTGCTCGCCACGGGTGACGTTGCGCGCGGTATCACGCTGTTTCTGGTGGGCTTCTTCATCATCTCGATGATCGACAATATTCTGAGGCCGATCCTTGTCGGCAAGGATACACGTATGCCCGATTACGTCGTGCTGATCTCAACCTTGGGCGGCATTGGGGTGATGGGCATTAACGGCTTCATCACAGGCCCCGTCATCGCCGCCATGTTCATGGCCGCGTGGGACATTTTCTCTGAAGATAAAGACCTGGCGAAAGCCGCCTGACCTAGAGCTTTAGACGTTCCCGCGCGGCGAGATATTCGCGCTCCATCCGGTCGACCCGGTCAGCGACCGTTTCCACCTTATGGACAGCGCCAATGCCTTGGCCGGAGCCCCAAATGTCACGCCAGGCCTTCGCTTCGGTATTGCCGCCAGACCCAAAGTTCATCGTGCTGATGTCACCTTGGGGCAGGTTGTCGGGATCAAGGCCGGCGTTGACGATCGACTGGCGCAGATAATTGCCATGGACGCCTGTAAACAGGTCTGAATAGACAATATCCGACGCCCGGCCTTCGACGATGCCGCCCTTATAGCCATCGTCCGCGCGGGCCTCGACCGTCGCGATCCAAGGCGAGCCGATATAACCAAAGTCGGCGCCCATGGCTTGGGCCGCCAGCACAGCATCGCCCGTTGCGATACAGCCGGACAGGGCGACAGGCCCGTCAAACCACTGTCGGATTTCCTGAATGATGGCGAAGGGCGATAGGCGACCGGCATGGCCACCAGCGCCAACAGCGACGGGAATGAGGCCCGTTGCGCCTTTTTCAATCGCCTTGCGGGCAAAGCGGTCATCAATTACGTCATGCAGCGTAACGCCGCCCCAACGCGTGACGGCCGCGTTCAGATCTTCGCGTGCACCCAGCGAGGTGATGACGATAGGCACCTGCCACTTTTCGCAGGTCACCATGTCCTCTTCCCAACGGTTGTTGGACTTATGGACGATCTGGTTGACCGCATAAGGCGCTGCCGGACGATCCGGATTGTCACGGTTCCAAGCGGCCAGTTCTTCGGTGATCTGGTGAATCCACTCATCCAACTGCGCCTGCGGGCGCGCGTTGAGCGCCGGGAAGGAACCGACAATCCCCGCCTTGCACTGGGCAATGACGAGTTCGGGACCCGAAACGAGGAAGAGGGGCGAGCCGATGATCGGCAAACGCAGGCGGTCAAAAATAGCTGGGACTGTCATTCCTCAGTTTCTTAGCGCAACTTATGTGCGTGTCCAGCCGAACTTTACGTGAACGTCAGCCTTTGTTTTTGTCCGCGCGCAACCGATCCCAATAAGCGAGCCGTTCCTGGATCTTCGATTCAAAGCCGCGGGGGGAAGGGGCGTAGAACGTCTGCGGCGTCATCTCATCCGGCCAGTAATTATCCCCGCTGAACGCGCCATCCTTGTCATGGTCATAGGCGTAGCCCTTGCCGTAGCCGAGGTCCTTCATCATTTTGGTCGGGGCGTTGACGATGTTCATCGGCGGCATCAGCGATCCGGTGTCGCGGGCCGACTTCCAAGCCGCCTTTTGCGCGGCATAGACAGCGTTCGATTTAGGCGCGGTCGCCAGATAGAGGCAGGCCTGCACGATGGCGAGTTCGCCTTCAGGACTGCCCAGAAAATCATAGGCATCCTTGGCGGCGAGGCACTGGACGAGCGCTTGTGGGTCGGCAAGACCGATGTCTTCACTGGCAAAGCGGACGAGGCGGCGCAGCACATAAAGCGGCTCTTCGCCTGCCACGAGCATCCGGGCCATGTAATAAAGCGCCGCTTGCGGGTCGGACCCACGTAGGCTTTTGTGGAGCGCGGAGATGAGATTGTAATGCCCCTCCCGGTCCTTGTCATAGACGGGCATCCGCCGGTGCAGCAGTTCGGCCAGCGCCTGCGGATTGAGCGGGGTTTCGATCTTGATTGAGAAGAGCGTCTCCGCCTGATTGAGGAGGAAGCGCCCATCCCCATCCGCCGAGGCGACAAGTGCCGCGCGGGCATCAGGGGTGAGGGGCAGGGGCCTTCCCTCAATTTCTTCCGCGCGGCTGAGCAATGTCTCTAGGGCGTCCGCGCTCAGCCGGTGCAGCACCAGCACCTGGGTGCGACTGAGCACAGCGGCGTTCAACTCAAAGCTCGGATTCTCCGTCGTCGCGCCGACAAGCGTGACGGTGCCTTTCTCGACAAAGGGCAGAAAACTGTCTTGCTGCGCGCGGTTGAAGCGGTGGATTTCATCTACGAACAGCAGCGTGCCTTGGCCAGTGCGGGCGTGATCTTCTGCGGCAGCAAAGGCCTTTTTTAGGTCGGCAACGCCGGAGAAGACGGCGGATAGCGGTTCAAAGCGCAATCCCACAGCATCTGCCAACAGGCGCGCGGTTGTGGTCTTGCCTGTGCCCGGCGGCCCCCAAAGGATCATGGAGGAGAGTTTGCCCGCGGCCAGCATCCGTCCAATCGCGCCATTGGGGCCGGTCAGATGTTCCTGTCCGACGACATCGGCAATGGTCTGCGGGCGAAGCCGTTCCGCCAAGGGCGGGGCAGGGCCGTCCTTGCCGAACAGATCAGACACGCGCGGTGCCGCTCTTCTGGCGCACCAGCCGCTGGTAGGTCTCCAGCACGGCGTTGTTCACCTTGTCCCAATCATAAGCGCTGCTGGCCTCTGCCCCGGCGGCACCGTGGCGCAGGCGCAACTCGGTATCGGTGCAATAGGTGGCCAAGGCATCGGCAAATCCTGAAATGGAGCCGGGCGTGACGAGCCGACCCGTTATGCCATCGGCCACGAGATTCTCACTGCCGGTGGCCCGCGCGGCGACCACAGGGATAGCACAAGCCATTGTTTCTAAAGTCACATTCCCGAACGTTTCGGTCACGGACGGATTGAAGAGCATGTCCATCGAGGCAACGGCCTGTCCGAGATCCGCACCGGATCGGAAGCCAACGAAGACCGCATCTTGAAGCCGGCTTTCAAACCAGTCCCGCGCAGGGCCTTCGCCGATCACAAGAACTTTGTGGCGGACGCCTTTGGCGCGCAACGCATCAATCGCGTCGGAAAAGACATCGAGTCCCTTTTCCATGACGAGGCGGCCAAGGAAGCCGATTACCGGTTCATCATCGGCAATGCCAAGGTCTTGGCGCCAGCCCATGTCGCGGCGCTGGGGGTTGAAAATACTGGTATCTATCCCGCGGGCCCAAATGCCGATGTCAAAGCTCATGCGTTGTTCGCGCATGACCTGCGCCATGGATTCAGACGGGGCAACAACAGCGTCGCAACGGCGATAAAAGCGCCGCAGAATCGCTTCAACAATCGGCTCCATAAAGGCCAGACCGTAATAGCGGGGATAGGTCTCAAAGCGGGTGTGCATGGAGGCAAGCACTGGAATACCGCGCTTTCGTGCCCAACTGATTGCGCGGTGCCCCAAGTAATCGGGTGCTGCCACATGGACGATATCGGGCTTAAACGCCGCAAGGTCGCGCTTTGTGGCGGGCGTCACGCCCAAGGCCATCCGATATTCCGCGCGTCCCAACGGCAGCGGGATGGAGCGCACACTCACAAGATCACCAGTCGGCGGGAAGGCGGGCGTATCCGTCGTGGCGGAATAGACGCGGACGTCCACGTCCTTGCGCAACAGATAGCCGACCAAACGATTGAGCGCCTGATTGGCGCCGTCGCGCACGTAATTATAGTTGCCACTGAACAGGGCGATGCGGATGCGCTGTGATGTCATGGCGTGCCGATAGCGGAAAGGTTAGTCGAGCGAAAGTTCCGCCCAAACAGGCAGGTGATCGGACGCGCGGCGCGCCTTCAGGCTGTGATGTGTTCCCGCTGCATGAATATGGATGCCCGGGCTGACGAAAATGCGGTCGAGTCGCGCGACTGGACGCTGGCTGTGAAAGCTGGGGCCGGTATGCGCATCATGGTGACGTCCGACAAATTCACCAAGACATCCGCCGGTTCGCGACCATTCATTCAGGTCTCCCATCAGGATGGAGGGCATGTCGGGCGTGCGGCCATCAATCTTGGACAGCACGGATCGCACCTGTTGCCGTCGCCTGAGGCCGGAAAGATCGAGATGCATCCCGACGATTCGTAACGGTCTGTTTTCCCAACTTAAATCCGCAAGGACCGCGCCGCGTGGCTCGATGGTTGGAAGATGGATGATGTCGTGCCCGAGGATGTCGATGGAGCGTCGGACGAGGATCGCATTGCCATGATGGCCAATGGAGTCGGGACGCGTTTCGAATGGGACCGGCACATAGTCGGTATGTGTGGCAATCAGGTCGAGCGGCAGGGCGGAGAGGCGGTTGCCAAAACGCCGGTCGGCCTCCTGCAAGGCGACAATATCGGCACCAACTTCGTTCAATACGTCGAGAACACGCTCCGGCCGACGCAGCCGGTCCGTCCCGATGCCCTTACGAATGTTATAGCTGGCGACTTTCAGCATTCCCTGACGGAATAGCCGTCACAGGCTCAGCGGCCAAGCCCCAGTCCTGAAAGAAGGCCTTGGTCGAACTTCATGCGCAACGTCACAAACGGCCCGCTGCGGGTGTAGCGCGAGGCATCATAATCCCGGTCACTAAAGCCCGTTACGTTGTAACCGATTGAGACATAACCATTCTTCATCGCCGCAATGCCGACCGTCGGGCCGCCCGACCAGCTGAAGGAGCTGCCCTTCGGGTTCTGACGCAGGGAGCCGGAGAAGCCGAGATCAACGCCCTTGCCGACATCATACTTTAGGTCGGTGCCGAACAGGTTGCTCAGGCCCTTCAGGTCATAGACGCCGTTCCCATTGGTATCGAGCACGATAGATGTGGTGGTTGGATCGAATTGGTCGCCACCCAACGCAGTCGTGACGGCCAGACTATAGGCTTCGGAACCATTGCCGGTGTTGGTGACGGTGAAACTGGCAACTTGATTGACGCCTGACGGAAGCGTCGGAATGTCGCCGGGATCAGCTGATGTCACTGCAACGTCGAGCAACTCGTCGACGCGAAGGTTGGCTGTATTGGACGTGGCGGTCTGCGCATTCCCTCCGGAATCCGTGTAGCTCGCTGTGGCCGTATTCGCGATTGTCGAGCCCGCGACAGTCCCTGCGGCTTCTGCGCGTGGCGCGAAGCTGACTGAGGCCGTAGCGACGATGAGCGGCGCAATGAGCGTGAGACGCACATTCTTGATCGCCCAGAAATTGCCTTCCAACATTGGTAGATACCCAACTCACAATTTTTTCCTGCGGAGGGAATTACAACCGAAGTGGAAAACATTTAGTTAACTCCGAAATGGAGAAATTTTCTCGAACTCTTGAAATGCTCTGCGGGATGAGCGCCCTGTAAGCCACCATATTGGCGGCAAATCAGGCTGGTTCTGAAAAATCTTCGCGTTTCGGAGGGATGCCAAAGCTGTTCTGGTGCTGTCGGAACTGACGTCAAAGTGGCAAACGTCTAACGGCGTTTTAACGAAAAAAATTTGGTATGTTGGCCGGAATGGCAAATAAGCGCGCGCCGTTGCCTTGACAGCCCCAAGGCCTTCTCTTAGACGCGCCCTCCTCACGCAAGTATGCGGGTGTAGCTCAGTTGGTTAGAGCGCCGGCCTGTCACGCCGGAGGTCGCGGGTTCGAGCCCCGTCACTCGCGCCACTTCTCTTATCGGGAAGTTGGCGCGTTACCGAAAATGGCCAGTTTCTATCCACTTGAGCACAGGCTTGAGCGGCAGAATCCATATGGTTCCAGCGATGACATAGAAGATCGCTTGTACGAGCACCGGCCAGAGACCGACAAGCTTGGAAAGGCTGGCGACAGCGACCGCCCAAATCATCGCATATGCAAGAATGCCAAGCATTCCAACGGGTTTGCGCCAGCTCGGTGTGTCCATGATCTCAGGCCCTTTTAAGACGGCTTGCCGCCGGTAGGATCCATTCGGCTTCCGTCATGATCGCGTCAAGCGGAACGTCCCAAGGGTCGGCGGGGATCGCGTCGACCTCCTGAACAGACCAGGCAATGCCGATGCGTAACGCAGTTGGCCGCAGTTCCAGCCCGCGGTCATAATGGCCGGCACCTTGCCCGATGCGATTCCCCATTCGGTCAAAACCAAGCATTGGCAATAGGATAAGATCAGGTTCTAATATCATTTGTGAGCTAAGAGGCTGCTGGAACCCGCCGGGTGCGGTTTCTGTGGGGTCGTCCATAGCCCAGCAACGGAAGACGAGCGGCGCATCCTTCGCTGACAGACAGGGTAGGACCAATAGTTTTCCGTGACTTAGGGCTGACGTCATGACGTCATGAGGGTCCGCCTCACTCCCCAGCGGGAGGTGGCCAGCAACGACCTTGGCCGCATCAAACACCCGGTTGAGGGGGTGTATGACGGCTTCTTCGATGGGCAAGGCTTTAGAAAAGCGTTGCTTTACAAACGCTTGGCGAATTTTTCTAAGTTCGCTTCGGAGCTCTGCCTTTGTCTGGACGCTCATAGGTTGGCGGACCCACCGTGGCCGTTGGCCGGAATATCCTCTGACGCCAAGTACGTCAGGTGGGGACCATATGCATCAGGCCAAGACCTGAACAGGGACAGCCCCCTTGGATGTGGAATCGCCTCAGGGATAATCTGTCTAGCTCGCACCGGGCAGAATCCGCCGCTACCTGATATAGGATCGTCAGCCGCGCCGCTCAAGGTGCATGGCCAAGTTTTCCAATCGCGCCGCAATGTCATCGAGCAAGGAGATGTGCTCGTCATTCGCTGCGTCGGGCGCGACAGAAGCGGCGGGAGGCGAGGGTGCGGCAGGCGCGCCGCTGCTCTTGCGGGCTTCATCAAGCTCGTCTGCAAGAAGCAGCGAGGCGAAGAGCAACTGCCTGACTTCGCTCACACTGCCCAAGGCTTTCCGCGCATCGTGCGCCTTGCCGTCGACGATCTCAGCGATTTTGGTCAGATGGGTTTCTTCGCCATCCCGGCAGGCGACGGTATAGGCGTTTCCGCCGATTTTGAGTTCGATCTGGGCCATCAGCCGCGCCCTCCGACGGATGCCCGTGCAATCACAGCGTCGAGCGCTGACAGGGCAATCGTGGTTTCTTCCTTCAACTTCGCGTGGCGTTCAGCGAGCGCTGCGAGCCGTGCTGCATTCTCACTGTCTTCCTCTGCAATCACGGGAGATGGAGACAGGGCAACGGTTTCAATCCGTTCCATCGCAGTGGCTATGCGCCTTAGGGCGTTTGATAATCGGGCATCTGACATGAGCCTATGATTACCACGCAGGCGATCTGCCGCAAGCAAAATGGCGCGCTGCGGTTGACCCGCGCGGACCATGACGACAAGAGGACCGCGACTTCGCGCCTGCGAGTCGCAATTGCCTTTCCGGGCCGAGATTAAAGGACCGCCATGACTGTTGATCAGCAGCGCCTCGCCAACGCTATCCGCGCGTTGTCGATGGATGCCGTGCAAGCCGCCAATTCCGGGCACCCCGGCATGCCGATGGGCATGGCAGATGTGGCGACTGTCCTCTTCACACAGTTTCTGAAGTTTGATCCACAAGCGCCTAAATGGCCAGACAGAGATCGCTTCGTTCTATCGGCCGGACATGGCTCGATGCTCATCTATTCGCTCCTTCATTTGACCGGTTATGACCAGCCGACGATGGAGGACATCCGCAACTTCCGGCAGTTGCATTCGGTCTGTGCCGGGCATCCTGAAAACACCGAACTGCCCGGCGTTGAGTGCACGACCGGTCCATTGGGCCAGGGTGTGGCGATGGCCGTCGGCATGGCGATGGCAGAGCGTCACCTTAACGCCATCTACGGCGATGATCTCGTTGATCATAAGACTTGGGTCGTTGCGGGCGATGGTTGCCTCATGGAAGGCCTGAACCATGAAGCCATCGGTCTGGCCGGTGTGAACAAGCTTGGCCGCCTGAATGTGCTGTGGGACGACAACAACATCACGATTGACGGTGATACCTCTTTGTCGACCTGTGAGGACGTTCTGGCCCGTTATGCGGCGACCGGTTGGCACACAGTGCGCTGCGACGGGCATGACTTTGCTGACATCGCTCGCGCCTTGGCTGAAGCCGAGGCCGATCCGCGTCCGTCTCTGGTCGCCTGCAAGACGGTGATCGGCAAGGGCGCCCCCAACAAGCAGGGCGGTCACAATGTCCACGGCGCGCCGCTGGGTGGTGACGAGATCACGGCTGCCCGCGACTATCTGGGCTGGGATGCGGCACCCTTTGACGTGCCGGCGGATATCCTGTCGGACTGGCGTGCCTTTGGGGCGCGTGGCGCTGGCGTCCGCTCGGCGTGGGAGGCGCGTCTGTCTGCCTCCTCCGCCCGCACCTCGTTTGAAGGCCGGTTGGCGGGCGTTGCAGATCTCGCTTCCCCAGCGCTGGAAGGGTATATCGCAGACCTCGTGGCCACGCCGCAAAAGGTCGCGACCCGCAAGGCATCCGAAATGGCGCTTGGCCCGTTGACGGAAAAGCTTCCGCATCTGGTTGGCGGATCTGCAGATTTGACCGGATCGAACCTGACCAAGACCAAATCAACCGAGCCTTTTGGTGCGGCCAACTATGCGGGTCGTCATGTCTATTACGGCATCCGTGAATTCGGCATGGCGGCAGCCATGAACGGTATGGCGCTGCACGGCGGCGTTGTGCCCTATGGCGGCACGTTCCTCGTTTTCTCGGATTATTGCCGCAACGCCATCCGCATGAGCGCGGTGCAGCATGCGCAGGTCGTCTATGTCATGACGCACGATTCCATCGGGCTGGGCGAAGATGGGCCGACCCACCAGCCGGTGGAACATGTCATGTCGCTGCGCATGATCCCCAATCTCAACGTCTATCGTCCTGCCGACGTCATCGAAACGGCCGAATGCTGGGCGCTGTCGCTCGAAACGACGGGCACGCCCTCTGTGCTCGCCCTGTCACGCCAGAACCTGCCGCAGTTGCGCGGAGCAGGCGATGAAGGCTGGACCAAAGCGTCGAACCGCTCGGCCAAGGGTGCTTATCGCCTGAAGGCTGCTGATTCTGCCCGCAAGATCGTGCTGGTTGCGACCGGTTCCGAAGTCGAAATCGCCGTGAATGTCGCCAAGTCATTGGAAGGACAGGGGATTGGTGCCGATGTCGTGTCGATGCCGTGCGCGGAGTTGTTTGACGCGCAATCCGCTGCCTATAAGGCCGACATTCTGCCGCGCGATGCGTTGATTGTTTCAATCGAAGCGGGCGTGACGATGGGGTGGGAACGCTATACCGGTCTCGATGGTATCAACATCGGGATTGACCGCTTCGGCGCTTCGGCACCGGCGGACGCACTTTACGACTATTTTGGGCTGACGGTCGATAAGATCGTTCCCCGCATCCTTGAGAAACTTGCCAACTAAGGAGAATGGACATGGCGAAGGTTGCCATCAACGGTTTCGGACGTATCGGGCGCAATGTGGCGCGCGCCATTCTGGAGCGCCCGGATTGTGGCCTTGAGCTGGTGTCGATCAACGACCTCGCCGATGCCAAGTCGAACGCCCTTCTGTTCAAGCGGGATTCGGTCCACGGCCCGTTCCATGGCACGGTCGAAGTCGATGGCAATGACCTGATCATCAACGGCAAGCGCATCCATGTGACAGCCGAGCGTGACCCCGCCAACCTTCCCCATGCGGCCAACGGCATCGACATTGCGCTGGAGTGCACGGGCTTCTTCACGACCCGTGCGGGTGGCCAGAAGCACCTGGATGCAGGCGCCAAGCGCGTCCTCATCTCGGCACCCGGCAAGGAAGTTGATCTCACGGTCGTCTTCGGCGTCAACCATGACAAGCTGACGGGCGATCACAAGATCGTTTCCAACGCGTCGTGCACCACCAACTGCCTTGCGCCCTTCGCCAAGGTTCTGAACGACGCCATCGGCATCGAACGTGGCCTGATGACGACGATCCACGCTTATACCAACGACCAGAAGATCCTCGACCAGATCCACGAAGATCCGCGCCGTGCGCGTGCCGCGGGCATGTCGATGATCCCGACGACAACGGGTGCTGCCCGCGCCGTGGGCGAAGTGCTTCCTGAACTGAAGGGCAAGCTTGATGGCTCCGCCATCCGCGTGCCGACGCCGAATGTCTCGGTCGTTGACCTGACCTTCACGCCAAAGCGCGACACGACCAAGGAAGAAGTCAACGCGCTGCTGAAGGCCGCTGCCGAAGGTCCTCTCAAGGGCGTGCTTGGCTACACCGATGAGCCGCTCGTTTCGATCGATCTCAACCATGACGCGCACAGCTCAACCATCGACAGCCTCGAAACGGCCGTCATCGATGGCAAGCTCGTCCGCGTGCTGTCTTGGTACGATAACGAATGGGGCTTCTCCAACCGCATGGTCGACACGGCCGGCGTGATGGCAAAGCTGATCTAAATCGAGATGTCATTCCCGCGAAAGCGGGAATCCACAACCACCAGGCTGCGAGCGTTTCGGCAAAGCTGGTCATGGACCCCCGCTTTCGCGGGGGTGACAACAAAGGGGCGGATTATCATGACGTTCAAAACCCTCGACGATATGGGCGATCTGACAGGCAAGCGTGTGCTTGTCCGCGAAGACCTCAACGTGCCGATGGCCGACGGTCAGGTCACCGACGACACACGTCTTCGTGCCGCCGCCCCAACGATCCTTGAACTGGCCGATCGCGGAGCCAAGGTTTTGGTCCTCGCCCATTTCGGACGTCCCAAGGGCCAGCCATCTGAAGAGTTTTCGCTGAAAAAGGTCGTCGCGCCGTTCTCGCACGTCCTTGGCCGTCCCGTCCGTTATATTGACTGGGAGGGGGACAAGGCCGCCGTGGCCACGCTGGCCGATGGCGATATTGCGGTGCTTGAAAATACCCGCTTCTTCGGCGGCGAGGAAAAGAACGATCCAGCCGTGGTCGAACGCTTCGCCAGCCTTGGCGATCTTTATGTGAATGACGCCTTCTCTGCCGCGCACCGCGCCCATGCCTCGACCGAAGGGCTGGCCCATGTTCTGCCGGCTTTTGCCGGGCGGTCGATGGAAGCCGAACTAAAGGCGCTTGAAAAGGCGCTGGGCTCGCCTGAAAAGCCGGTCGCAGCGGTTGTCGGCGGTGCGAAGGTTTCCTCCAAGCTTGATGTGCTCAAGCACCTTGTCGAGCGCGTTGATCATCTGATCATCGGCGGCGGCATGGCCAACACCTTCCTCGCTGCGCGCGGCATTGATGTCGGCAAGTCGCTGTGTGAGCATGACCTGACAGGCATCGCTGAAGACATTCTCGACGCGGCGGACAAGGCGGGATGCACGGTGCATCTGCCCTATGATGTTGTCGTCTCCAAGGAATTTGCCGCCAACCCGCCGTCACTGCGGACATGTAACGTGCATGAGGTTGCGGCGGACGAGATGATCCTTGATGTCGGCCCGGCCGCTGTTGAGGCGCTGGCGGATGTTTTGAAGACCTGCCGGACGCTCGTCTGGAACGGCCCGATGGGCGCGTTTGAGACCGTACCTTTCGACAAAGCCACCGTGGCGCTTGCCCGGACGGCTGCTGCTCTTACCAAAGAAGGCTCGCTCGTTTCGGTTGCGGGTGGCGGCGATACCGTCGCTGCGCTCAACCATGCGGGCGTTGCCGGTGATTTCAGCTTTGTGTCGACGGCAGGGGGCGCGTTCCTCGAATGGATGGAAGGCCGCGTGCTTCCCGGCGTGGCCGCGCTCCAGAAAGATTAATTCGATCATCCCGGAAGGCTCTGTTTTCCGGGATGTTTTTTGCACAACACCGCATTCGAATGCAGCGAAGGACAAGAAGATGACAGACCCGAAAATGATGGAAAAAATTGCCAGCGGCAAAGGCTTTATCGCAGCGCTTGATCAGAGCGGCGGCTCCACGCCCAAGGCACTGCTCGGCTATGGCATTGAAGAGAGCGCCTATCATGGCGACGAAGAAATGTTCGCGCTGATCCACCAGATGCGCAGCCGCATTATCTCCTCGCCCGCCTTCACGGGTGACAAGGTTGTCGGCGCCATCCTGTTTGAAAAGACGATGGACGGTCAGGTCGGTGGCAAGCCAACGCCGGCTGCGCTTTGGGACAAGGGTGTTGTTCCCTTCATCAAGATCGACAAGGGCCTGGAAGATGAAGCCAATGGCGTCCAGCTGATGAAGCCGATGCCCGAACTCGACGCGTTGCTGGCCAAGTCCAAGGCGCTTGGTGTTTTCGGCACCAAGGAACGCTCGGTCATCAACCTTGCCAACCGCGAAGGTATTGCCGCCATCGTGAACCAGCAGGTGGAGATCGGTCTTCAGGTGCTCGCCGGTGGCCTCGTCCCAATGCTGGAGCCCGAAATTAACATCAAGAGCCCGGAACGCGCCGATTGCGACGCCATCCTGCTCGACGAGATGATCAAGGCGCTCGATGCCTTGCCGGGCACCGACAAGGTCATGCTCAAGCTCAGCCTGCCGGTCACACCGGGTCATTTCGACGCGCTGGTCGATCACCCACGCGTCCTGCGCGTTGTGGCGCTATCGGGCGGCTTCAAGCGCCCTGAAGCATGCGTTGAACTCGCCAAGAACCGTGGCATCATCGCCAGCTTCAGCCGCGCGCTGCTGGAAGATCTGCGTCACCAGATGACGGACGCGGAATTTGATGCGTCGCTTGGGTCTGCGATTGGCGACATCTACACGGCGTCGACCAGCAAGACGGCTTAGAGTTGAAACACTAACCCGCTCATCCTGAACTTGTCGAAGGATTGTCCTTCTTTCATCATAGGTGAAAAGTAAGAACGGCCCTTCGACAAGCTCAGGGTGAGCGGAATTGGGAAGGGCTTACACTTGCGGGCCCACCGCCCTATAGCCGCCGACATGGATGATCTTGAACTCCCCGAAGTGCCCGAGGGCTTTGCTGAACGCTTTGCGCGCGAAGACCGTGAGCCTGCCGAACTCTATCTTGTTTCGCCGCCCACAATGGATGCGGCCTTCACGGACCGGTTGAAGGCCGCGTTCGACGCGGGGCCAATTGCGGCCTTTCAGTTGCGGCTGAAGGGGCTCGATGAACATACCATCGCGCTCATGGCTGAACCGATCCAGAAGCTGTGCGCAGAACGGGATGTCGCCTTCATCATCAATGACAGCATTGCGCTTGCCAAACGATTGGGCGCGGATGGCGTGCATCTGGGGCAGGGCGATGGTGACCCGCGCGAAGCCCGCGATGTGCTGGGCCGCGACGCGCAAATCGGGGTGACCTGTCACAATAGCCGTCACTTTGCGATGGAAGCGGGGGAGGCAAGCGCAGATTATGTTGCATTCGGCGCCTTTTACCCAACGACGACCAAAGAGGTTCAGCATCAGGCGGACCCCGGCATTTTGAGCTGGTGGACCGTTGTCTCGCCGATACCGTGTGTTGCCATTGGAGGCATTACGGCGGCCAATGCAGCGCCGCTTGTAGCAGCAGGGGCGGACTTCATCGCGGTTTCAGGCGCGGTCTGGAACGATCCCGCTGGAGAGACAGCTGCCGTTGCCGCCCTTTTGAAGGCGATGGGCCACTGACCGGCCCTTGCCGGAACGGGCAGCTTGGGCTAGTGGCGCGTCCGCTCTTTCAAATTCGTACAGGTGACTCATGAAGATCAGCGGCGTGGACATTCGTCCCGGCAACATCCTTGAATTCGAAGGCGGCCTTTGGCGCGCCGTGAAGATCCAGCACACGCAGCCGGGCAAGGGCGGCGCGTATATGCAGGTCGAACTGAAGAACCTGATTGATGGCCGCAAGAGCCAGAACCGCTTCCGGTCGTCAGAGACCGTCGAACGCGTCCGCCTCGACACGAAGGACTTCCAGTACCTCTACGTCGACGGCGACATGCTCGTCTTCATGGACAAGGACAATTACGACCAGATTACGCTGCCGCGCGACATGCTCGGCGATGCAGCAGCCTTCCTGCAGGATGGCATGGACGTTGTCCTTGAACTTTATGACGAGCGCCCGATCTCCGTGCAGTTGCCCGATCAGGTGGAAGCGACCATCGTCGAAGCTGATGCGGTGGTGAAGGGCCAGACAGCCTCTTCCTCATTCAAGCCTGCTTTGCTCGACAATGGTGTCCGCGTGATGGTGCCGCCGCATATATCGGCTGGAACGCGCATCATTGTTGACGTCTATGCGCAGGAATATGTGAAGCGCGCGGACTAACGCTCCCTGTTATCCGCTTGCCCTGAGCCTGTCGAAGGGCCGTCCTTCTATAAGGGCAGTGCTTCGACAAGCTCAGCACAACCGGTGTTTTAGTTTACACTTCAGGATGCCCGCGATCCGCTTCCTGAAACCAAAGGACATTCCATCGTGCCAGCCCATTCCGGTATCATGACCGTCATCGAACGCGCCGCGCGGAAAGCCGGTGGCAAGTTGCGCCGCGACTTCAACGAAGTGCAGCATCTGCAGGTCAGCCGGAAAGGCCCGGCTGATTTCGTATCCAAGGCCGACATCGCGGCTGAACGCACCATCTATGACGAGTTGTTCAAGGCGCGGCCGGACTGGAATTTCCTGTTCGAAGAAGCGGGTGAAATCGTCAACAATCCGGACAAACCGCGTTTCATCATCGATCCGCTCGACGGCACGACAAACTTTCTCCACGGCATTCCGCATTTCGCGATCTCCATCGCGGTGGAAGAGGAACTGACCGGTGGCCGCCGGGAAGTCACCACAGCACTCGTCTACAATCCGATGACGGATGAGAGCTTCTGGGCGGAAAAGGGCCGGGGCTCATGGCTGCAGGACCAGCGCCTGCGCGTGTCCTCACGTCGGGATATGTCGGACGCGCTCATTGCCACGGGCATTCCGTTCTTGGGCCATGGCGACATGGGCGAATGGGTGCGCATCTTCGGCGCCGTCGCCCCTAATGTCGCAGGTATCCGCCGGTTCGGCGCCGCCTCGCTTGACCTCGCTTGGGTGGCGGCAGGCCGTTATGATGGCTTTTGGGAAAGCAAGCTCCAGCCTTGGGATGTGGCGGCAGGCATCCTCCTCGTCCGCGAAGCAGGCGGTTTCGTCACGGACTTCCGCGGTGGGGAGCGCTACATGGAGCGTCAGGAGTATCTGGCGGCGAATGACGGCTTGCATTCCAAGCTGCATAAGCTTGTGGCCGGCGCGCTCCGTTAAGCCAAATATCGTAAGCAAGGCATACGGAAAGGGATCATTTTCTGGCCCTCTTTTTGGTGCGGTGCACGATTATCCCCCACAGGCCCTCAAAATGGCCCTTAGTGTGCTTGCGATAGCCGGTTTGCTGGCCTAAAGCGCGGCGATTCCGGTTTCCTGCCGGACCATGGGAAAAGTCGATTATGTCCTCGGTTGCTGCCGGATATCTGCCGATTTTGCTGTTTCTGGCAATCGCGCTGATCTTGTCGAGCGCGTTTGTGTTTTTGCCGATGGCGATTTCGCGCCTCACAGGTACGCACAACCCGACGCCGGAAAAGCTCACCGAGTATGAATGCGGCTTTCCCGCCTTTGAAGGCAGCCGCGCGCAATTTGACGTGCGCTTCTATCTCGTTGCGATCCTCTTCATCGTCTTTGACCTTGAAGCGGCCTTCCTGTTCCCCTGGGCGGTGAGCCTCGAATGGACGGGCTGGGCAGGCTGGACGGGCATGATGGTCTTCTTGGGTGAACTGGTTCTCGGCCTTGTCTATGCGTGGAAGAAGGGAGCACTCGAATGGGAGTAGATCTGACGGTAGCTCCGCCGGCCGGGACACTTCCCGATGTGAGCTTCTTCAACGGTCTGAATGATGAGCTGTCCAATAAGGGCTTCCTCGTTGTCTCGACAGAAGAGCTATTCCAATGGGCCCGCACCGGCTCACTATGGTGGATGACGTTTGGTCTGGCGTGCTGCGCTGTGGAGATGATCCACGTCAACATGCCGCGCTACGACCTTGAACGTTTTGGCGCCGCGCCGCGCGCGTCACCGCGCCAGTCAGACGTGATGATTGTCGCAGGCACGCTCTGCAACAAAATGGCCCCCGCGCTGCGCCGTGTGTACGACCAGATGTCCGACCCGAAATACGTCATCTCGATGGGCAGCTGCGCCAATGGCGGCGGTTATTATCACTATAGCTACAGCGTCGTTCGTGGATGCGACCGGATCGTTCCGGTGGACATTTATGTCCCCGGTTGCCCGCCAACGGCTGAGGCGTTGCTCTATGGCATCATGCAATTGCAGCGGAAGATCCGCCGTGAAGGCACGGTGACCCGGTGAGCCATTCCGCCCCCCGTTATGCCAGCAACGACGGCGTTGCTGACGCGATTGCCAAGGCCCTTGGCAAGGACGCCGTCAGCATTGACGAAGTGCATGGCGAAATCGCTGTCACGGTCGTCACGTCGCGTCTTGTCGAGGCGATGATCGCGCTGCGCGATGAGTGCGCTTATCAGCAGCTGATGGAAATCGCCGGTGTCGACTGGCCTGATCAGGACCCGCGCTTTGAGGTGGTCTATTGCCTCCTCTCGCTGACCAAGAACCACCGCATCCGCGTGCATGTCCGCACCAATGAGGACGTGCCGGTGCCATCCGTTACAGGCATCTGGCCGGTCGCCGGCTGGCTGGAACGCGAAGTGTTCGACATGTACGGCGTGCTGTTTGAAGGCAATTCGGACCTCCGTCGCATCCTGACCGACTATGGTTTTCAGGGGCATCCGCAGCGCAAGGACTTCCCGCTGACGGGCTTTGTCGAGCTGCGCTATTCGGAAGAGCATAAGCGGGTGATGTATGAGCCCGTCACGCTCGCACAGGATTTCCGCTCGTTTGATTTCATGTCGCCCTGGGAAGGGGCCGACTATGTTCTGCCGGGCGATGAAAAGGGAGACAAGGCATGACCGCTGTTTCCAACACACCGCTCGCCCTGAGCCTGTCGAAGGGCCGTCCTTCTTTCGGACGCTGCGGCGCACAGCAAGGGCAGGACTTCGACAAGCTCAGCCCGAGCGGATTTGGAGAGGCGCGCTAACATGTCACTCCAGCCCGATCTCGCGCCGACCACCAGCGGCGAAGACATTCAGAACTACACGATCAACTTCGGTCCGCAGCATCCGGCGGCGCACGGCGTGTTGCGTCTCGTCATGGAACTGGACGGTGAAATCGTTGAGCGCCTCGACCCGCATGTCGGCCTGCTGCACCGCGGCACCGAGAAGCTGATCGAATATAAAACGTATCTGCAGGCGCTCCCTTACTTTGATCGCCTCGATTATTGCTCGCCGCTGGCGATGGAGCACAGCTACGTGCTGGCCATCGAGAAGATGCTGGACTGCGAAGTCCCGCTGCGCGCGCAATATCTGCGCGTTTTGTTCGCGGAACTGACACGCATCTGCAACCACATGCTCAACCTCGGGTCGCACGTCATGGACGTGGGCGCGATGACGCCGAACCTGTGGCTGTTCGAAATCCGCGAGGATTGCCTCAACTTCTTCGAGCGCGCTTCGGGCGCGCGCATGCACGCAGCGTGGTTCCGCCCTGGTGGCGTCCATCAGGATGTGCCGTTGAAGCTGCTCACCGACATTGGTGACTGGCTCGACAAGCGGATGCCGACCCTGTTCGAAGACGCGATCAGCCTTGTGGCTGACAACCGCATCTTCAAGCAGCGCAACGTCGACATCGCCGTCGTGTCGAAAGACGATGCGATCAAGTGGGGCTTTTCCGGCCCAATGATCCGAGGTGCTGGCATCCCTTGGGATATCCGCAAGTCGCAGCCTTATGACGTGTATGACCGCATGGAATTTGAGATTCCGGTCGGCACCAAGGGCGATTGCTATGATCGCTTCATGGTCCGCGTGGAAGAAGTCCGCCAGTCGGTCCGCATCATGAAGCAGTGTCTGCGCGACATGCCCGAAGGTCCGGTTCTGACCGAAGACCGCAAGGTTGCCCCGCCCAAGCGCGGCGAAATGAAGCAGTCGATGGAAGCGCTGATCCACCACTTCAAGCTCTACACAGAGGGCTTCAAGGTGCCGGAAGGCAGTGTGTACGTTGCCACCGAAAGCCCCAAGGGGGAATTCGGCGTCTATCTGGTGTCGGACGGCACCAACAAGCCTTACCGCTGCAAGATCCGCCCGACGGCCTTCTCGCACCTTCAGGCGATGGACTTTATGAGCCGCGGTCACATGCTCGCCGATACGACCGCCATCCTCGGCGCGCTCGACATCGTGTTCGGGGAGTGTGACCGGTGAGCAACCTCGATACCGCCAAGGCTATGATCGCGGCCTACAACGCGCAAGACGTGGACACTTACGTCTCGTACATGACCGACGCGGCCTGCGAGGCGAACTATCGCGGCGACGTTGTCCGCGAAGGCAAAGAAGGCACGCGGTCTGGCCTTGCAGCCGCCTTCGCACGCTGGCCGGAAAACCATGCCGAGATCGTCCATACACAGGCGGTCGGCGACTTTGTGCTGATGCGGGAACACGTCACCCGTGGCCCTGCTACCGACGGGTCTCCGCTGGTCGATCCCTTTGAGGTGGTCGCCGTCTATTCCTTTGAAGGCGACAAAGTGTCGCGCGTGGAGTTCATCCGCTAATGTTGTTTGCCCGCACAGATCGTCATTGCGAGCGAAGCGAAGCAATCCAGAAGGCGCGTCGTGGTGCACTGGATTGCCGCGTCGCTGCGCTCCTCGCAATGACGGGAGAGAAAAATGGCTGACGCAGTTCAAATTCCGGACGAAGCCGAAGTCCGCGCGCGGTGGGGCGGTTTTGCCTTCACGCCTGCGGTGATGGAAAAGGCGCAGACGATCATCGCGCGCTACCCGGCAGGCCGTCAGGCCTCGGCTGTTATGGGGTTGCTTGATCTGGCGCAGCGTCAGGTGGGTGAAGAGACGACGACGCAAGGCTGGCTGCCTGTTCCGGTGATCGAATATGTCGCAGCCCAACTCGATATGCCCTATATGCGCGTCTATGAAGTTGCGACCTTCTACACCATGTACAACATGGCGCCGGTCGGGAAATTCCATGTGCAGGTCTGCGGCACCACGCCGTGCATGCTGCGCGGGTCAGACGATGTTCTGGCCGCCTGCAAGTCCAAGGGTCTCGTCAAGGGCGGCACGACCGCAGATGGCCTGTTCACGCTGAACGAAGTCGAATGTCTGGGTGCCTGCGCCAACGCGCCGATGGTCCAGATCAACGACGACAATTTCGAAGATTTGACCTTTGACAGCACCGTCGCCCTGCTCGACGCGCTGGCGGCGGGCAAGCCGGTCAAGATTGGCCCGCAAATCGATCGTCAGACGAGCTGCCCTGAAGGCGGCGCGACGTCGTTGAAAGAGATGGCCACAGCAAATCACGATTACCGGGGGGATTGGAAGTGATTGCGCAATCTACTCCGTTTGTCCTGAGCCTGTCGAAGGGCTGTCCTTCGCCTGTTCACCGTGCTGCCAACAAAGGACTGGGCTTCGACAAGCTCAGCCCCAACGGGTTTGGAGGGCAGGCATAATGCTCGCTGACAAAGACCGCATTTTCACCAACCTCTACGGTTTTCAGCCGTGGACGCTGGATGCCGCCAAGAAGCGCGGATGCTGGGACAATACGAAGAAGCTGCTCGCCACCGGTCAGGATGAGATCATTGAGATCATCAAGGCATCGGGCCTGCGCGGGCGCGGCGGGGCCGGCTTCCCGACGGGGATGAAGTGGAGCTTCATGCCCAAGGCGCCGACGCCGGAGCGTCCCAACTTCCTCGTCATCAACGCTGACGAATCCGAACCCGGATCCTGCAAGGACCGTGAGATCATCCGGCATGATCCGCACCGCCTCATCGAAGGCGCGCTGATCGCCGGTTTCGCGATGCGCGCGCGCGCCGCTTACATCTACATCCGCGGTGAGTTCATCTACGAAGCCAAGGTGCTGCAGGCAGCGGTCGACGAAGCCTATGCCGCAGGGCTGGTGGGCAAGAATGCCTGCAAGTCAGGCTATGACTTTGACGTCTTCGTCCACCGCGGCGCAGGCGCCTATATCTGCGGTGAAGAAACCGCGATGATCGAAAGCCTTGAAGGCAAAAAGGGCCAGCCGCGCCTGAAGCCACCATTCCCGGCGGGTGCAGGCCTTTATGGCTGCCCGACGACGGTCAACAATGTGGAATCGATCGCTGTCACGCCAACGATCCTGCGTCGTGGCGCGGACTGGTTCAAAAGCTTCGGTCGCGAAGGCAATGCCGGCACCAAGCTGTTCCAGATTTCGGGCCACGTAAACACGCCGTGCACCGTTGAAGAGTCGATGAGCATTCCCTTCAAGGAACTCATTGAAAAGCATGCTGGCGGCATCCGTGGCGGGTGGGACAATCTGCTCGCAGTTATCCCCGGTGGCTCGTCCGTGCCGCTGGTGCCTGCCGCGCAGATCATGGACGCGCCGATGGACTTTGACGGACTCAAGGCGCTGGGCTCCGGCCTTGGCACCGCCGCCGTCATCGTCATGGACAAGTCCACCGACATCGTCCGCGCAATTTCGCGCTTGAGCTACTTCTACAAGCATGAAAGCTGCGGCCAGTGCACACCGTGCCGCGAAGGCACCGGCTGGATGTGGCGCGTCATGGAACGCCTGCGCGAAGGCAAGGCTGATGTGTCCGAAATCGACACGTTGTTTGAAGTCACCAAGCAGGTCGAAGGCCACACCATCTGCGCACTCGGCGATGCAGCGGCCTGGCCGATCCAGGGCCTGATCCGTCATTTCCGCCCCGAAATGGAGCGCCGTATTGCCGAAGCCAATGGCGGCCAAATACTGGAGGCGGCGGAGTAAACTATGCCTAAAGTCACCGTAGACGGCACCGAAATCGAAGTTCCCGCAGGCGCCACCGTCCTTCAGGCGTGTGAGCTGGCGGGCAAGGAAATCCCACGCTTTTGCTATCATGAGCGGCTGTCCATCGCGGGCAATTGCCGCATGTGTCTGGTTGAAGTGGCACCGGGCCCGCCCAAGCCGCAGGCGTCATGTGCGCTGCCCGCCACCGAAGGTCAGGTCATCAAGACTGACAGCGCGATGGTCAAAAAAGCGCGCGAAGGGGTGATGGAGTTTTTGCTCATCAACCACCCGCTTGATTGCCCGATTTGCGATCAGGGCGGTGAGTGCGACCTGCAGGATCAGTCGGTTGCTTATGGTCGTGGCGGATCGCGCTATGATGAGAACAAGCGCGCCGTGACCGAGAAGTATATGGGCCCGCTCGTCAAGACGGTGATGACGCGCTGCATCCAGTGCACGCGCTGCGTCCGCTTTGCCGAAGAAGTGGCGGGGATTGAGGAAATCGGCGCGATTGGTCGCGGTGAGAATATGCAGATCACCAGCTATCTTGAGCGCGCCGTGACGAGTGAGCTTTCGGGCAATGTTGTTGATCTCTGCCCGGTCGGTGCGCTGACCTCCAAGCCCTACGCCTTCATGGCGCGGCCCTGGGAATTGAAGAATACCGCCGCCATCGACGTGATGGATGCCGTCGGCACCAACATCCGCCTCGACAGCCGGGGCCGTCAGGTGCTGCGCGCTGTGCCGCGCATCAATGAAGACGTGAACGAGGAATGGGCGAGCGACAAGACGCGTCACGCCGTCGATGGCCTTGTCCAGCGCCGCCTCGACAAACCCTTTGTCCGCAAGAATGGTAAGCTCGTCGCGGTCGAATGGGCCGATGCGCTGAAGGCGGTTGCCGCTGCTGCTGAAAAGGCCGGCAAGTCGGTTGCGGCCATCGCAGGCGATCAAGTCGATTGCGAAACGATGTTTGCCGCGCGCCAGATGGTGAAGTCGCTGGGGGGCACGATGTTTGAAGGTCGCCAGACGGGCCTCGCTTATGACACGTCGAGCCTGTCCGCCGTTAACTTCAACACCGGCATCGCCAATATCGAGACGGCCGATGTGATCCTGCTCGTCGGGTCGGACCTCCGTCGTGAGGCGCCGCTGGTCAACACGCGTATCCAAAAGGCCGTCCGCAAGCGCGGCGCGAAAGTGTTCGCGATCGGGCCGGACACGGACCTGACCTATAAGGCGGAATTCCTCGGCACGAACCTTGGCTTGCTGTCCAAGCTGCCCAAGCATGTCGCCGATGCCTTGAAGGCCGCGGAACGCCCCGCGATCATCGTTGGTGGCGGCGCGCTGCGTTATGAAGGCGCACATGGCGCGGCGCTGGCGTTCGCCAAGAAGCACAAGCTGGTTCGCGATGGGTGGAACGGCTTCAACGTCCTTCACTTCGCCGCGGCGCGCATGGGCGGGCTGATGCTCGGCTATGCGTATGACGGCGGGATCAAGGCGCTGGCCGCGAAGAAGCCGAAGCTGGCCTTCTTCTTGGGGGCCGACGAAGTCGATTATGCGCTCTTCGCTGACACGTTCAAAGTCTATGTCGGCCATCACGGCGATGCGGGTGCCCATGCTGCAGACGTCATCCTGCCGGGCGCTGCTTATACCGAAAAATCAGGGACTTACGTGAACCTTGAGGGACGCGTGCAGCGCGGTGATCGCGCGGTCTTCCCGCCGGGGGATGCGCGTGAAGACTGGTCGATCTTCCGGGCTCTGTCTGATCTGACGGGCAAGGTGCTGCCGTTTGACAGCCTCGATGCCCTGCGCGTTGACATGGCGAAGGCCGTGCCTGCGCTGGGCCGAGAGGGTCTCGCCACCTATGGCTGGGATGTCCCGTCGCTGTCGGACAAGGCGAGCGCAGACATCGCCGATTATCCGATCAAGGATTTCTACCTGACCAACGCCATCTGCCGCGCTTCGGAAACGATGCAGCGCTGCTCATCGGAACTGGTCCATGGGGAAGAATGGCTGGAGGCCGCGGAATGATGCTGCAAACTCCGTTTGTCCTGAGCTTGTCGAAGGACCGTTCTTCTTCTTTGCACTTTGGCCTCAAGCCAGGGCAGGGCTTCGACACGCTCAGCCCGAACGGTGTGTTGGGACAGTCGGGAGGGGTTAAATGACCGAGTGGTTCCAATCAACCTGGATGGGGCCAGCGCTCGGCTGGTTCGTCTCCACGACGATCCTCATCCTTATGATCGCGCTGCCGCTGATGCTGGCCGTGGCCATGATCATCTATGCCGACCGCAAGATCTGGGCGGCGATGGCGCTGCGCCGTGGCCCGAACGTTGTCGGTCCGCTTGGCTTGCTCCAATCCTTTGCAGACGGCCTGAAGGTCATGCTGCAGGAAACGATCATCCCGTCGGCAGCGAACCGGGGCCTGTTTCTGCTGGCACCGATCATCACCTTCACGGTCGCGCTGATTGTCTGGGCGGTTATCCCGTTTGGTGACGGCATGGTCTTGGCCGACATCAACGTTGGCCTGCTCTACCTGCTCGCGGCCTCGTCACTCGGCGTTTACGGCGTGATCATTTCGGGTTGGGCCTCCAACTCCAAATATCCCTTCTATTCGGCGCTGCGTGCGGCCGCGCAGATGGTTTCCTATGAAGTGTCTATCGGCTTCGTCCTGATCTCGGTCGTCCTCTGGGCGGACAGCTTCAACCTGTCGACCATCGTGCTGGCGCAAAAGGCGCATGTCTTTGGCTTCCTGAATGGCTTTGGTTTCAACCCGTTGTTGTTCCCGATGGCGGTTGTGTTCCTCATTTCGGCCCTCGCGGAAACGGCCCGCGCGCCGTTCGACTTGACCGAAGCGGAATCGGAACTCGTCGCCGGGTATCAGACCGAATATTCCTCGATGTCCTTCGCGCTCTTCTGGCTCGGCGAATATGCCAACGTTCTGCTGATGTGCGCGCTCAACGCGATCCTGTTCTGGGGCGGTTGGCTGCCCCCGGTGGACTGGGCGCCGCTTTATGCCGTGCCCGGCATCATCTGGTTCTTTGCAAAGATCCTGATCTTCTTCTTCGTCTTCTCGTGGATCAAGGCGACAGTGCCGCGCTATCGCTATGACCAGCTGATGCGGCTCGGCTGGAAGATCTTCCTGCCCATTTCACTGATTTGGGTGTTCCTCGTTTCTGGCTATCTGATGCTGACAAGGTACGGCGCATGAGTTTGATCGCTCACTACATCAAGACGTTCACCCTGTGGGAGTTCGTGAAGGCGCATTGGCTGACCTTGAAGTATTTCTTCAAGCCCAAGGCGACGATCAACTATCCCTATGAGCGCAACCCGCTTTCGCCGCGTTTCCGTGGGGAGCACGCGCTGCGTCGTTACCCCAATGGCGAAGAACGCTGCATCGCGTGCAAGCTTTGCGAAGCCGTGTGCCCGGCGCAGGCGATCACCATTGAGGCCGAACCGCGTGACGACGGCAGCCGCCGCACGACGCGCTATGATATCGACATGACGAAGTGCATCTATTGCGGCTTCTGTCAGGAAGCCTGCCCGGTGGACGCCATCGTGGAAGGCCCGAACCTCGAATTCTCGACCGAAACACGTGAAGAGCTGCTGTACGATAAGGACAAGCTCCTTTCGAACGGCGACCGCTGGGAACGTGCCATCGCTGCGAACCTCGCAGCCGACGCGCCGTACCGGTAAGGGGTGGGTATCGTGATTAAACGCCATACATATCCGTTTGTGTCGAGCGTAGTCGAGACACGTTTCGCCGCATCACTGCGTCTCTCGACTTCGCTCGAGACGAACGGGGGGGAGTGAACGAAATGATCCAGGCTTTTGCCTTCTACCTGTTCGCGGCTGTCGTCATCCTGTCGGGTGCGCTGACGGTGTTGTCGCGCAATCCGGTGCACAGCGTCCTGTGGCTCATCCTCGCCTTCTTCAACGCGGCGGGCCTGATGATCCTTGTCGGCGCTGAATTCATCGCGATGCTGCTCGTCATCGTCTATGTCGGTGCGGTCGCGGTGCTGTTCCTGTTCGTCGTCATGATGCTCGACATCGACTTTGCGGAATTGCGCAGCGGCTTTGTTCGCTACGGCTTCTTCGGTTTGTTGGTCGCTTTGATTTTGGCCGCAGAGATGATCATTGCGGGTGGCGCATGGAGCGCGGGCAGCCTTGAGCTGTCGCAGCGCGCGGCGCCAACGTCCGGCGATCTTCCAAACATCGAAGCGATGGGTGCGCTCATCTATTCCAAATATCTCTATATTTTTGAAGCCGCTGGCCTGGTGCTCCTCGTCGCGATGATCGGTGCAATTGTGCTGACCCATCGCGAACGCAAGGACGTTCGCCCGCAGAATATCTCGGATCAGGTGCGTCGCCGTCCGCAGGATGCGGTGCGCAATGTGGACCAGCCGGTTGGGCAGGGGGTAGAACTATGATCGGGATCCAGCATTATCTGGTCGTCTCGGCGATCCTGTTTACGATGGGGGTGCTCGGCATCTTCATCAACCGGAAGAACATCATCATCATCCTGATGGCGATTGAACTCATCCTGCTTTCGGTGAACATCAACCTTGTCGCGTTCAGCGCCTTTTTGGGTGATCTGGTGGGGCAAGTGTTCGCGATGTTCGTGCTGACCGTGGCGGCGGGCGAAGCGGCCATTGGCCTTGCGATCCTCGTCATTTACTTCCGCGGACGCGGATCGATTGCGGTTGATGATGTCAACCGGATGAAGGGCTGAGGATAGTATCGTGAACCGTCAGTCCCTATCCCATCCGTTCGTCCTGAGCCCGTCGAAGGACCGTTTTTTGTTGGACACCGCCCCGCAAAGGAAGGGCTGGGCTTCGACAAGCTCAGCCCAAATGGCTGAGTGTGAGTTTGGGGTGAGCGCATAATGGAAACCATCAAGCTCATCGTTTTCCTGCCGCTGCTGGCTGCGCTCATCGCGGGTCTTGGCAACCGGATGATCGGCAATGTCGCGGCAAAGGCCGTGACGACCGCTGCTTTGTTCATTTCCTGTGCACTCAGCTGGCCAATCTTCCTGTCCTTCTTGGGCGGTCATGCAGAGGCACAAGTCGTGCCGGTCTTGGACTTCATCCGCTCGGGTGACTTGAACGTCCAATGGTCGCTGCGCGTTGATACGCTGACGGCGGTCATGCTTGTCGTTGTGACGAGCGTGTCGAGCCTCGTCCATCTCTACAGCTGGGGCTATATGTCCGAAGACCCCAGCCAGCCGCGCTTCTTTGCCTATCTGTCGCTCTTCACCTTCGCGATGCTCATGCTTGTGACGGCGGATAGCCTGGTGCAGATGTTCTTCGGTTGGGAAGGCGTAGGCCTCGCGTCCTACCTGCTCATCGGGTTCTGGTATCATAAACCCAGCGCGAATGCGGCGGCCATTAAGGCGTTTGTCGTCAACCGCGTGGGCGATTTCGGTTTCTCGCTTGGTATCTTCGGTGTGTTCCTTGTGTTCGGCACGGTGTCGATCCCTGAAATTCTGGAAGCGGCACCGGGCTATGCCGGATCGACCATCGGCTTCCTTGGCTACCGGATCGACACGATCACCTTGCTCTGCATCCTGCTGTTCATCGGGGCGATGGGTAAATCTGCGCAACTCGGCCTCCACACGTGGTTGCCAGACGCGATGGAAGGCCCGACGCCTGTCTCCGCGCTGATCCACGCGGCCACGATGGTCACCGCCGGTGTCTTCATGGTCTGCCGTCTGTCGCCGCTGTTTGAACTGTCGGAAACGGCGACGACGCTCGTTACCTATGTGGGGGCGGCAACCGCTCTGTTCGCCGCAACCGTCGGCACGACGCAGACCGACATCAAGCGCGTCATCGCCTATTCGACCTGTTCGCAGCTCGGCTATATGTTCTTCGCAGCAGGCACCGGCGCTTATGGCGCGGCGATGTTCCATCTGTTCACACATGCCTTCTTTAAGGCTCTGCTGTTCTTGGGCGCTGGCTCGGTCATTCATGCCATGCACCATGAACAGGACATGCGGTATTATGGCGGCCTGCGGAAGCACATCCCGCTCACCTTCTGGGCGATGATGGCGGGTACGCTGGCCATTACGGGCGTCGGCGTGATTGGTGTGTTCGGGTTTGCCGGCTTCTATTCGAAGGACGCGATCATCGAAGCGGCGTTTGCCAGCGGCACGGAGTCCGGTGGCATCGCCTTTGCGGTGGCGGTGTTCGCCGCGCTGCTGACGAGCTTTTATTCCTGGCGTCTGATGTTCCTGACCTTCTTCGGCAAGCCGCGCTGGTCACAGTCTGAACACATCCAGCATGCGGCGCATGATGCCCATGGTCACGATGACCATGCACACGGCCATGACGATCATCACGCCCACGCGCATGATGATGATGGGACGCTGGGCTATCACCCGCATGAAAGCCCGTTGCCCATGCTCGTGCCGCTGATCACCCTGACGGTCGGTGCGATCTTTGCCGGTTACTTCTTCCACGATGCCTTCATCGGTGCGGAAACCGGTGTGGAGTTCTGGAAGGGGAGCCTCGCCTTTGATGCCCACCTGATGCACGCGATGCATGAAGTGCCGCTGCTGGTGAAGCTGTCGGCAACCATCGTCATGATCCTTGGCCTCGCCATTGCTTGGCTGGCCTATATCAAGGACACGACGATCCCCGCGCGCTTTACGGCGACCTTCCCCGCCATTTACCAGTTCCTGCTGAACAAGTGGTATTGGGATGAGCTGTACGACATTCTGTTCGTGAAGCCGTCGCTGTGGCTGGGCCGCATCCTTTGGAAGAAGGGTGACGAAGGCACGATTGACCGCTTTGGCCCACATGGTGCGGCGGACGTCGTGCTTCAGGGCAGCCGGTTGGCCGTCCGTTTCCAGTCCGGATATCTTTATTCTTACGCCTTCGTGATGCTCCTCGGGCTCGTCGGCTTTGCAACTTGGGCGATGACACGATGAGCTTCCCCATTCTTTCGACCATGATCCTGCTGCCTGTTGCGGCGGCGTTCCTGACGATCTTCCTGTCGGCCAATGCGGCCCGCTGGGCGGCGCTGGCAACGACGACAGCACTGTTCGTTCTCGGCATCGTGCTGTGGCAGGCCTATGATATTGGCGGCCCACAGTGGCAGTTTGTGGAACAGGCGCCGATCTTCGGGCAGCGCTTTTCTTGGGCGCTGGGTATTGATGGCATCGCCCTGATGCTCATCGTGTTGTCGGTGTTCCTGATGCCGATTTGCATTCTCGCCAGCTGGGAATCGATCCAGAAGCGCGTGCCGGAATACATGGCCGCGTTCCTGATGATGGAAGCGTTCATGATCGGCGTGTTTGCAGCGCAGGATATGTTCCTGTTCTACATCTTCTTCGAAGCTGGCCTGATCCCGATGTACCTGATCATCGGCATCTGGGGCGGGGCAGACCGCATCAAGGCAAGCTACAAGTTCTTCCTCTACACGCTCATTGGTTCGCTGGTGATGCTCGTCGCCATGCTGTGGATGGCGCGTGAAGCAGGCACCAGCGACATCCCGACGCTGCTGCAATACAACTTCCCGGTTGAGGCGCAGACATGGCTTTGGTTCGCCTTCTTCGCTTCCTTTGCGGTCAAGATGCCGATGTGGCCCGTTCACACCTGGTTGCCGGATGCGCACGTGCAGGCACCGACGGCAGGGTCGGTCATTCTGGCGGGCGTGCTGTTGAAGATGGGCGGCTATGGCTTCATCCGCTTCTCGCTGCCGATGTTCCCGGAGGCGTCTGCTGCCCTCGTCTGGGTCGTGTTTGGCATGTCGATGGTCGCGGTGGTCTACACCTCGCTTGTCGCACTCGTTCAGTCCGACATGAAGAAGCTGATCGCTTACTCCTCGGTCGCGCACATGGCGTTCGTTACGATCGGCCTGTTCGCGTTCAACCGTCAGGGGATTGAAGGCGCGCTGATCGTCATGCTGGCCCACGGTCTTGTGTCCGGCGCGCTGTTCCTGTGCGTTGGTGTGATCTATGATCGCCTGCACACGCGTGAGATCGCCCGCTATGGCGGGCTTGCGAACAACATGCCTTATTATGCATTGTTCTTCCTGTTCTTCACGATGGCGAGCGTCGGCCTGCCGGGCCTTGCCAACTTTGTCGGAGAGTTCCTCGCGCTCGTCGGCGCTTATGAAGCGAACAGCTGGGTGGCCGCCGTTGCGACCTTGGGCATCATTCTGGGTGCCGCTTATATGCTGTGGCTTTATCGCCGCGTCGCCTTTGGTGCTGCCGCGGGCGAAGACACGGCATCGATGAAGGACATCACGGCGCGGGAATGGCTGACGCTGGCCCCGATTGCGGCTGCCACGATCTGGATGGGCGTTTATCCCGAAAGCTTCATGGCGCCGATGCGCAATGACGTGACGGCGATCCTCGCCCGTATCGAACAGGTTGCGCCACATGGTGATGCCAATCTCAAAATGGGCGATCCCAAGAAACTCGCCAAGGCCCATGAAGCCGCGCACGGGGAGGCGCACTGATGTCCATTGCCGCTTCACTCCTGCTGACGCTGCCCGAAATCATTCTTTCGGTCTCAGCCATAGCCCTCATGCTCGTCGCCGCTTTCGCCGGTGACGGGGCCACCCGCTTCGTTAATGGTGCGGCGGTCGCTGCGCTCGTTGCCGCATTCCTGTCACTCGGCGGGGAAGGCGTTGCTTTTGACGGCCTTTACAGCGCCGATGCCTTCTCGGACTTCGCCAAGCCTTTGATCTATCTGGCGGCGGGCGTTTCTATCCTGCTGTCGACCCGCTTCTTTGCGGCGGAAGACAAGCTGCGCGCGGAATATGCGGTCCTCATCCTGCTGGCGACGGTCGGCATGGGCATGATGGTCTCTGCCACCAACCTGTTGACCCTCTATGTCGGTCTCGAACTGCAGAGCCTTGCGGCCTATGTGCTCGCAAGCTTCATGCGCAAGGACCAGCGCTCGGCGGAAGCGGGTCTCAAATATTTCGTCCTTGGCGCGCTGGCCTCGGGCATTCTGCTTTACGGCATTTCGCTGCTCTACGGCTTCTCGGGCGCGACCGACTATCATGGCGTGGCGACTGCCTTGGCCGATGGCGTGGGCATGGGAGAGTTGTTCGGCATCGTCTTCGTGCTGTCTGGTCTGTCCTTCAAGATTGCCGCCGTGCCGTTCCACATGTGGACGCCTGATGTGTATGAAGGCGCACCAACGCCTGTGACGGCCTATTTCGGCAGTGCGCCAAAGGTTGCCGCTGTGGCGCTTCTGGTGCGTGTCACCATCGAAGCGATGGGCAGTGCGGTCACCAGCTGGCAGCAGATCCTGATCTTCACCGCGCTGGCGTCGATCATTCTCGGCGCGGTGGGTGCCATCGGGCAGACCAATATCAAGCGTCTGCTTGCCTATTCGTCGATCAACAATGTCGGCTTTGTGTTGGTGGGTCTTGCCGCGGGAACCGAAGCCGGCGTTTCGGCGACGATGACCTATATGGTCATTTATGTGCTGATGACGCTCGGCAGCTTTGCCTGTGTGCTCCAGATGCGCAGCGCAGATGGCCACCATGTTGAAGACATTGCCAGCCTCGCGGGTCTATCGCGGCGCCAGCCCGCACTTGCGGCGGCCATTGCGATCTTCATGTTCTCGCTGGCAGGCATTCCGCCGTTGCTCGGCTTCTGGGCGAAGTTCGTGGTGTTTGATGCAGCCGTGGCAGCGGGCCTCATGCCGCTGGCCGTCATCGGTATCGCAGCCTCGACCATTGGCGCGTTCTACTATCTCAAGATCGTCAAGATCATGTATTTTGATGAACCCGCTGAAGCCTATCACCCGGTCGGCAGCTATGTGGAAAGCGGCGTCATCGCGCTGACCGCGCTTGCCGTATCGCCGTTGGGCTATCTCGCCATCCCGATGCTGGGGGCCGCTTCTGCCGTGGCCGCAAAGGCGCTGTTCTGAGCGACCGGTTCCGCGCGGTCGCCCAGACCGGCTCGACCAACGCTGATCTGTTGGCACTGGCCGATGCCGGGTTTCCCGATGGGTTCTGGTTGCGGGCAGACCGGCAGACGGCGGGCAAGGGCCGGATGGGGCGGGACTGGCAGTCTCCCCTTGGTAACTTCTACGGCAGCACGTTGGTGGGCCTGCGCGCAGGAGATCCGCCACCGGCGACGCTCGCTCTGGTCGCAGCGGTCGCCTTGCATGACGCGCTCTCCTTTCTGGCGCCTGATGTTCCTTTCCAGATCAAATGGCCAAACGACATCATGGTCGAAGGCGCAAAGCTTTCCGGCATCCTGCTGGAGCGATCAGGGGACGCAGTTGTCATCGGCATCGGCGTCAACCTTGCCTTTCATCCCGAAGGCCTTGATCGCAAGGTCACAAGCCTCTCGGCGCTTGGGGCTCCGGTGCCTGATCCGGCGGAATTCCAAATTGTTCTCGCCGATCGGTTGGACGGCTGGCTTGCGCGCTGGCGCAGCGAAGGGCTGATTGCGCTGCGTCAGGCTTGGGTCGAACGGGCGCATCCCAAGGGTAGGGCGCTCAGCGTGAACGCGCCAGACGGATCGGCCACCCAAGGCCTGTTCGATGGCCTCGCTGACGACGGGGCATTGATGCTGCGCTTGGCGGATGGCACCATCCGTGCCATTCATGCAGGCGATATATTCCTGATCTAAATGGAAGAGGGTGGGGCGGATGCTGCTCGCGATTGACGTCGGCAATACCAACATCAAGTTTGCGCTGTTTGACGGGCTGGAGATTGCCGCCCGCTGGCGTATCGCGACGGACGCACGACGCACCGGCGATGAATATGCCGTGTGGCTGCTGCAATTGCTGGAGCTTGAAGGGTTTAAGCGCAGCGACGTGACAGATGTCATCATCTCCACGGTCGTGCCACGCGCGCTCCACAATCTGCAGGTGCTGTCGTCCAAATATTTCGGACTGGAAGCGCTGGTGGCCGGACGCGGGCGTGTTCCATGGGGGCTGGAACTGGATGTGGACGAGCCGCAAAATGTCGGCGCAGACCGCGCCTGCAATGCGACGGCGGCCCATGCAGGCCATGAAGGGGAACTGATCGTTATCAGCTTTGGCACGGCAACGACGGTAGATCATATTGGCGCGAGCGGCGCTTATCATGGCGGGATCATCGCCCCGGGCATCAATCTCTCGCTCGATGCGTTGGTGGCGGCCGCCGCAAAGCTGCCCCGCATCGCCATCGAAGCCCCTGCAACGGACAATGTGATCGGCCGCACGACGGATAGCCAGATGCTCATCGGCATCTATTTCGGCTATGTCGCCATGATTGAAGGGCTCATCGCCCGCATGAAGGCACAAATCGGCAAACCGGTAAAAGTCGTTGCAACGGGCGGCCTTGCGCCACTTTTCCAGCAACATGCCCATCTGTTTGATGCGATTGATGGCGATTTGACTCTCAGGGGCCTTGCCATTCTCTACGCGCGCCGCGAAGGCAGGGCATGACTCACCCAAAAAACGAATTACTTTTCCTCGCCCTCGGCGGGTCGGACGAGATTGGCATGAACGTCAATCTTTATGGCTGCCAGGGCAAATGGCTGATGGTTGATCTTGGGATCACCTTTGGCGGCAGCGAATATCCCGGCGTGGATATCATCCTCCCAGATCTGGAATTTATTGAAGAGCGCAAGAAAGACCTGCTCGGCATCGTCCTGACGCACGGCCATGAAGATCATATTGGGGCTGTGCCCTATCTCGCGGCAGAACTTGGCGTGCCGCTTTATGCGACACCCTTCACAGCGGGTCTCATCAAGGGCAAGCTGGAAGAAGAAGGCCTCGCCCAAGAGGTGGAGGTCCGCATTCTGCCGCTCGAAGGCAATTGCGAGATTGGCCCGTTCAAGTGCCAGTTGATGTCGCTCGCCCACTCCATCCCGGAAATGAGCGCGGTTGTGATCGACACGCCTTATGGCCGCATCTTCCACACCGGCGACTGGAAACTGGATGATGAGCCGGTGCTCGGCACAGCGTCGACCGCAGAACAACTAACCGCTGTCGGGGATGCCGGCGTGCTTGCGCTCGTGTGCGATTCCACCAACGTCTTCAATTCCAGCGAAAGCGGCAGCGAAGCCAGCGTCTATGCCGATCTGCTGCGCCATACAAAAGCGTCCAAGGGCCGTGTGGTTGTCACCAGCTTCGCGTCCAACGCCGCGCGCCTGCAAACGCTCGTCAATGTTGCGCGGGAAACGAACCGCAAGCTGTGCGTCGCCGGCCGCTCGCTCAACCGCATTCTGCAGGTCGCGCAGGCCGTCGGTTATCTCAAGAATCTGCCCGAAATCGTCGACATGGGATCGCTGGACAACTATGGGCGCAGTGAAGTGCTTGTCATTGCGACAGGCGGGCAGGGGGAAGCGCGTGCCGCACTCGCCCGCATCGCGGAAGGCAACCACCCGATCAAGGTGGAAGAGGGTGACACGATCATCTTCTCGTCAAAGCAGATCCCCGGCAATGAGATCGCCATTGGCAAGATCATGAACCAGTTCGCCCGGCGCAACATTCTCATGATCACGGAAAAGCAGGGCCATGTGCATGTGTCCGGCCATCCGGGACGCCCTGAACTTGCGAAGGTCTATGGTTGGCTGCGGCCAGAAATCCTGCTTCCCGTCCATGGTGAGCGTCGCCATATGGCAGAACAGGCCCGTTTCGGGCTGGAACAGGGTATCCCGCGCGCCATCGTCCAGTCGAATGGTGATGTGGTGCGTTTGGCGCCCAATGGTCCGGAGATTATCGGGCGGGAACGCACCGGTCGCCTGATTTTGGATGGCGATGTCATCCTTCCAGCCGACGGCCTCACCATGTCAGAACGTCGGCGTATGGCGATCCACGGGATTATCTCGGTGGCCGTGGCCCTTGATCCGGCTGGTCATCTGTTTGGCGAACCCTCAGTCCGCCTGCTTGGCGTGCCGGTAGAAGAAGACCGGGACGATTTCATCGCCGAAGCGTGTGAAGCGGCAGCGAAGGCTGCGACGTCTCGTGAGAAGGATGAAACCAAGCTGCGCGAAGGCATTCGGCTTGCCGTGCGCCGCGTGGCGACCGAATGGACCGGCAAAAAGCCGCTTGTTGAAGTGCTGTTGATCAGGGACAAGTAAGCTATGAAATGGACGTCCATCCTCGCCATTTACCTGTTGTTCTGGGTGCTGAGCGCGTTTCTCGTCATGCCCTTCCATATGCGCACTGCGCATGAGGCCGGGGTCGAGCTTGTTCCCGGGCAGGCGGAAAGCGCGCCGCACGACTTTAAGCCACTGCGTATCGTCCTATGGACGACGTTTGTCGCAACAGTGCTGTTCGGTCTCTATTATGCCAATTACGTCAACGGGTGGATTACGCCTGAGACGCTGGACTTTAGCGGCCAATCCTAACGGCGGAGGCGTTCAATCGCCTGGGCAAGCGCCACGTAAAGCTTGCCTGCATCTGACGACAGCAGGGTGACGCTCAGCGGCATTCCATCGCGGGTGGCCAGAACGTTGCGCAACATCGCTTCAAAGTCATGGATGTAGCGGTTCACATGGTCCCGGAAATCACTGTCATCTTCATAGTGAAGCAGGATCTCACGCGCTTCACCGGCATCCAGCAGGCGGACCGCCCTGCGGGTGAAGACACCCCGGTCGCCGCGCAGGTACGAGGCCCACGCCGTATCGGTGACATCGTTTGACAGGATCTTGGTGACGTCAATCGCGGTCGAATTGAGCGATTCAAGGATGAGCGCCATGCGTCGCGCAAAGAGCGCGCCGTCCCCACGGACAATCTCATCCTTGGCCTCGTCAACGCGTGCTTCCAGACCGGCACTGGTTTCGCTGATGGTCAGCATCTGGCGCATCAGCCGGTCCGTGGCCTTATGCGCCGCAGCAACAGCTTCTTCTGCCTTGCGGGCGATGTCAGCCATCTGTTCTTCAACCTGCGCCGTGAGCGCGGCCGTCATCGCTGCACGGGCCTGAACACCAAGCGAACTGGCGGCTTCGGGAACGACATTAGCCAACGCATTGCGGGCGTGTTCGGTGGCCTGATTGGCGGCATCCTTGATGCGCATCAGGGCATCAATCAGCTGCGGCGCGGTGGTGCCGGTCAGGGCAAGTGCTTGCGTCTGGGCAGATTCAATTTCGCGATTGAGGGCTTCTGCAGTGGCGCGGCTGTCGCTTAGGGTTGCGCCTGTCGTCTCCACAAAGTGGCGGACGTCCTCACGCTGCTTGGCGACAAGCGCTTCAGCTTCCTGCAACCGCGCGAGTGCCGCGCCCGAGGCGGTTTCAATGGCTTCCACTTCGGGCATGACGGCGCGGGCGGCGGCCTTGCTCGCTTCGGCTGTATCCTGAAGCCGCTGGTAGGCGGCGGGCAGGGTCTCGTCGATTTCGCGGGCGGATGCATCCAGCGCAACAAGCAGGGCTTCTGCCTGACGAATGAGGCCAGCGGCTGAGGCACCGCCCGCATCCAGCGTCTGGCCCAGTTGGTCGGCATGGTCCCGCAGCCCGAGAATGGCGGCGCTTGCGCGCTCTGCATCGGCGACAGTGTCATCGCCCAGATTGCTGAAGCGCCCTTCGATCGCCGAAATATCCGCGTTGATGCGGTCGACCAGCGCCTGACTTGAGGCTTCCTGACTTTCAAAGACGCGCGCGACTTCGTCCACACGTGCGCCAATTGCGGCCACACGCGTGGCAACAGCTTCCGTCGATTGCGCGCCCGCAGCGGCAATGGCGGCATGGCCTTGTTCGATCACTGCCATCATCGCTTCGCCATGCGCCTCCAGCCCCTTTTGAGCGGTAGCGAGGGCGTCTGCTGCGCGTTCGAGCGAGACGTCCAGCGTTTGCGTCATGTTTGCCGACGCTTTCTCCATATGGTCTGCGGCAACGATGCTCACATCATGCAGATGCGCAACGCGCTCGGCGAGCTTTTGGGCCGCCCCTGTGGCAATATCATCGGCCTCACGCCCACGGGCCGTGAGAAGCGCGAGCTGCGAATCCAGTTCGTTCGTCTTTTCAAGAGCCGTCTGCCCTGCGGATTCGAGCGCTTCTGTCATGCGACGGGCTTCCACCTGCGCGCGGGGAAGGTCAGACAGCAGCACAGCCATGTCGGCGCGTGCGCCGGAGGCGCTGTTCTTCAGCGTAGCCGAATGGCGCGTGATTGTATCGAGCTGACCGCGCATGGCCTCTGTGGCGTCTGACAAGCGGGTCGCTGTGTCTTCGCCCAATGAAACAAGAATGCTGCCCTGCTCGGCAAGCGCAACGCGGTTTGCATCGATGCGGCGGGCCATATCGGCAAGCGATGTCGCAAGGCGGGCCTCTTCATCCCGCAGACGCTCGATCGTTGCGGCAAAGCGACGCGCTTCCGACCGGCTGGAGCGCAAAGCGAGGATGACGGCGACGCCCAGCAAGGCTAGCGGGGCGCTCAGAGAAGCGATGAAGCTGGTGATCGCCAAGAGGGTTGGCGCAAGGCCGCCCAGATTTTCGATAAAGGCGAAGCTTGCGGCGGCGATCCAACCGAAAGCGGCCAGAATGACGAGGCTGAGCACGACGCGGGGCCAGATAGAGGAGGCGCTTTCCACTTCTTCTTCAGCATCCGCTTCGTACATCGGCACGTCAAGCGGAGCCGCCTCGGCACCCTTTTTGGGCTTGCCATCGACATTATGCTCCGGCCTGATGCCGACGATTTTTGATCCCCCGGTCATATGGCAATCCCAATCATTTTTTTGGCTCCACCCAAGGGGCGGGCCTGCGCCTTTCATGGCACTGTAATCAAACATTTTGCGGTTGCATACACGCATGCGCAACATCTCGTTAACTGGGATGGGGGTAAAACTGCGCATGGCATATGAACCTGGCGCAATCGAAGCGGCCCTTGCGGCTGTGGTGGGGGATGACCCGGAACTCGCAGAAGACCTGCGCCGTTCCCTCATTGAGAGTGCGGAGCGTTATGCCGATTTGCTGGGCCGGGCGCGGTGCGACGCCAATTGGTATGCCGCCGCCTGGCGCCTAAAGGGCGTTGCGGCCAGTTTTGGCGCGACCGTCCTCCTTAAGGCTGCCGACGAAGCCATTGATGCCGCCCCCGGAGATCCTGTCACGTTGCGCAAGGTGAGTCGCGCAATCAACAGCTTGAAGAGCTGAGCCCCCAACAGTTTGCAAATCGCTGCAAAAGCCCTATCCGCCGATACATGCAATCGGGGAATTCCAGCGTGCCGCTTGCGGCCCTTATCCTTGCCCAAGGGGACACGGACGTCGCACCGTCCAGCCAGCCGCTGCTGCTGACGCTTGGCGGGCAGACGTTGCTTGAACGGCTCGCTTATCAGGCCACCCGCATGGGGGCAGCACACATCATCCTGTGCGCAGGCGCCTTGCCTGGCGGGATGGTGTCGGCACTGGACAGGTTGAAGGCCCGGGGCCTTGATATTGCCCTTGCCCGGTCCCCACGTGAGGCGGCAGACAAGCTGCACCCGGACGAAAACGTCCTCGTCTATGCCAATGTCGTCTTCGTTCAGGATGAGGCTTTGTCGCGCATGGTGGGCTCAGGCGTTCCGGAGATGCTAACCCTGCACGAGCCTTGGGGTCGGGACCGCTTCGAGCGCATCGATGCCACCGACAATTGGGCCGGCGTTGCGACGTTGCCCGCCAGCCTGATCCGCGAAACCGTGGCCATGCTGGGCGAATGGGCGTTTGCGCCAACGTTGATCCGACGCGCCGTCCAGCAAGGCGTCACGCGCACACCGCTGGCGTTGCGCGATGAAGCGGAGACGGACGAGATCGCGCCGATCATTCAGGATGATCTTTCCGGCACCGCGCGCGCCATCGCCCGCCATGCGGATGTTGTCGCTGATGGGGTTGTGGAGCGACTGGCGCTGATGCCCGTCTTGCGCCGCTTTGCCGCTTGGGTGTCGCTCAAGCCTGTATCGTCGACCATGATGGCTGCGCTGGCGCTGACGCTTTTGGCAGCAACCGTTGGTCTGGCCTGTCTCAATCAGCCGATTCCGGCCTTTGCTCTGCTGATCGCCGCATCGGTGACGACATTGCTGACCAAGCTGCTGGGCCAGACGGGCGTGCCGGAACCTAAGGCCATGGCGCGCCTGCTCGACGGGCGTAGTCTTGTCCTCCCCATCATCCTCATTTCTGGCGCCGCTTATGGCTTTACCGGTTGGAAGGGGCAGTGGGCGACGGCAATATTCGCGCTTTGGCTGGCTGTGCAGATGCTGATCACCATCCATGCCGCGCGTCGGGGAGCACGCCTGCCGCACTGGCGCGCCGGGGCGACGGGCGAAGCGCTGGTGCTGCTCGTGGCTTATGCAGCCGGTTGGCCGATGATCGGCTTAGTGCTGATCCTTGTCCACGCTGTAATCAGTCAAGTGTGGGTGCAGCAGAAAAGCCTTCAGGCTTAGGCGAGCTTTAACCATGCGGCCCTAGACAGGGCAGCATGACCGCCGCGCGCCTTCATGACCTTGACGCTTGTTCGCGCCATCCGGCGGGGAAGGGTGCGCGCGCATGATGGCGCAGGGACGCATCGACCGGCTGGGTTGCCTCATTTCGGCTGATCCACCACTGGCACGGCTTCAGGCAGGCGCAGGCGGTTTGCCGGGTGGGCAAGTCGCCATTCCGCAAATCGCCTCAATTGCGCGGCTCGCCCGATCTTTGGCGGCACCTGTTTCTCGGCCCATTGTTGTCGCAGATGGCCCCCGCACTATTGAATTGATCGTCGATGCGCGTCCCGATGCAGAAGGCATCGGCCTTGCCATTTCCGGCTGGGACAGCATAGCACCCATCCCTGTGGGTGGATCCTTGGCTGACCGTGAACATGATTTTGCGCGCCTCGAAGCTGACGGCGCCTGGGAAGCTGACGCCAATTTGCGCATCCTCCGGTTGAGTGATGCTGTCGATGGCGATCTTGGCATTTCGCCGACAGCCGTGCGCGGCGTGCCGCTGACAAAGATATTCCGCCTGCTGCCGGATGATCAGGGGGATCTGCCGATCCTTTCCGCCTTGGCCAATCGCCTTCCCTTTGCTGATCAGGCCGCAGAATTGATTGAAAGTGACGCGTTGCCCGTCCGCCTTTCGGGGGAGCCGGTGTTTGACGATAGCGGCCGCTTTGCGGGGCTAAGGGGGCGCATTTCGCTGCCCTTGGACGCACGGGCTGCGCCGGAGCCTGATATTGGCGGGGTCTATCCGCCGGATGACAATTTTGCCCGACGGCTGGATGCCGCCCTGCGTGGGCCTATTGGTCGGATCATTCACAATGCCGATGCTGCCGCCGCGCAAGTCGATGGGCCTGTGCGGCGTGGCTATGCGGGTTATGCGAACGACATCGCCTCTGCCGCGCGTCATTTGCTGGGGCTGGTGGATGATTTGTCCAACCTTCAGGCCGTGGAGCGGGCGGATTTCACCATAGAGACTGACATCGTCGATCTTGCCGACATCGCGCGCAGGGCGGCGGGTCTTCTCGGCGTGCGTGCGGGCGACCGTAAGGTCCGTATCGACCGCCCTTCGGAAGGGGAGGCGTTGCCTGCCGTCGGCGATTTCGGCCGCGTCCTCCAGATTTTGGTGAACCTGATCGGCAATGCCGTGCGTTACTCGCCGGAAGGGAGTGCGGTTTGGGTTCGATCCGAGATTGAAGGCGATACTGCGGTCGTCATCGTGGCGGACCAAGGCAAGGGCATTGCCCCGGACGATCAACAGCGCATCTTTGAGAAATTTGAACGCGTGGACCCGAATGAGCCGGGCGGCAGCGGACTTGGCCTCTATATCTCCCGACGGCTGGCCCGAGCGATGGGCGGAGACATTTCGGTCGACAGTGCGCCGGGGCAGGGCGCGCGCTTCATCCTGACATTACGCCGCCCGCCAGAGGGTGCAAAGTTTTAGGAGGCAAAGAAAAGGGCGGCCTCCCGACCGGGAAACCGCCCCTGAATGTCTTGGCGACGCGCCTTAGCGCTTGTCGACCGGCACGTAATCGCGCTGGACAGGGCCGGTGTAGAGCTGACGCGGACGGCCGATCTTCTGTTCGGGGTCCGAGATCATTTCATTCCACTGCGCGACCCAGCCGACGGTGCGGGCAAGCGCGAAGAGAACGGTGAACATTTCGGTCGGGAAGCCAATCGCCGAGAGGATGACGCCCGAATAGAAGTCGACGTTCGGGAACAGCTTCTTCTCGATGAAGTAAGGATCGTTGAGCGCCATTTCTTCAAGCTGGATGGCCACGTCAAACACGGGATCGTTGATCTTCAGTGCGTCGAACACTTCGCGCAATGTCTGCTGCATCACGGTCGCGCGCGGATCGTAGTTCTTATAGACGCGGTGTCCGAAGCCCATCAGGCGGAACGGATCATTCTTGTCCTTGGCGCGGGCGATATACTCCGGAATACGTTCCGGACGGCCGATTTCGCGCAGCATGTTGAGCGCGGCTTCATTCGCGCCGCCATGCGCCGGGCCCCACAGGCAGGCAATGCCGGCCGCGATGCACGCAAACGGATTGGCGCCCGATGAGCCGGCAAGGCGGACCGTTGAGGTCGATGCGTTCTGTTCATGATCGGCATGGAGGATGAAGATGCGGTCCATTGCGCGCTCAATGGCGGGATCGACATAATATTCTTCTGCCGGAACGCCGAAGGTCATGCGCAGGAAGTTGGCCGTGTAGGACAGGTCGTTGCGTGGATAGAGGAACGGCTGACCGATCGAATATTTGTACGCCATTGCTGCGATCGTGGGCATTTTCGCGATCAGGCGGTGTGAGGCCACCATGCGCTGGTGCGGATCGGCGATGTCGGTCGAGTCATGATAAAAGGCCGAAAGTGCGCCGACGACGCCGCACATGATCGCCATCGGGTGGGCATCCCGACGGAAGCCGCGGTAGAAGGTCGCCAGCTGCTCATGCAGCATCGTGTGGCGCGTGATGGTGCGCGAGAAGGTGGACAGCTGATCCTTGGACGGCAATTCGCCGTTCAAAAGAAGATAGGACACTTCCATGAAGCTGGACTGTTCAGCCAGTTGCCCAATGGGATAGCCGCGGTGCAGAAGAACACCTTCGTCGCCATCAATATAGGTCAGGCCGGATTCGCAAGCTGCCGTCGACATGAAGCCGGGGTCAAAGGTGAAGGCGCCGGTGCTGGCGTAAAGCTTGCGGATGTCGATCACATCCGGTCCGATCGTTCCTGACCGCACCGCGTAGCTCGTATCTGCGCCGCCAAAGTTGAGCTTGGCTGTAATATCAGACATTGTCTTTTGCCCCTTCTTCTTATTTTCAGGCGCCGCGCGCCAGGCAGTCTTCAATCCTTGCCAGCGACTCCTCACGACCGAGGAGAACCAGCACATCAAATATCCCGGGGGATGTTCCCCGGCCCGTCAGCGCCGCGCGAAGCGGCTGTGCAATCTTACCGAGACCGAGGCCGGCCTCTTCAGCAACGGCCTTCACACCCTCTTCCAGCGGAGCCATGTCCCAGACGGGCTGGCTCTTCAATGCCTCGAGCGCCTTGCCCAGCAGGATCAAGGCATCACTGTCTAGCAAAGAAGCCGCTTTCTCGTCCAACGAAATTGGGCGCGTTTCGAACAGGAACTGCGCCCCTTCGGCGACGTCCATCATCGTTTTGGCGCGGACTTTGACAACAGGCATCGCCGTTGCCAGCAGCATCATGTCCGCTTCGGTGAGCGCGCGGCCAAGGGCTGTTTCCAGACGGTGCTGGCAGAGATGCGCCAGCCGCGCGTCATCAGCTTCGCGGATATAATGGCCGTTCAGATTTTCGAGCTTCTTGAAATCGAACCGCGCCGCGCCGCGCCCGACATCCGCCACGTCGAACCATTCAAGGGCCTGATCGCGGCTGATGATCTCATCATCGCCATGTCCCCAGCCCAGCTTCATCAGGTAATTGTTGATGGCTTCCGGCAGATACCCCATTTCGTCGCGATAGGCGTCAACGCCGAGCGCGCCGTGGCGTTTGGACAGTTTTGCGCCGTCTGCGCCGTGGATCAGCGGGACATGCGCGTAAATAGGCTCCGGCCAGCCCATGCCGCGAATGAGGGCAATCTGGCGGAAGGCGTTGTTTAGATGGTCATCGCCGCGGATCACATGGGTGATCCCCATGTCATGATCGTCCACAACCACGCTGAGCATATAGGTCGGCGTGCCGTCTGACCGCAGCAGGATCATATCGTCCAGCTCGGCATTGGCGACGGTGACATCACCCTGCACAAGATCGCTGATCGTGACGCTGCCTTCGGTCGGGGCTTTGAGGCGGACGACGAAGGGCTTGTCGGCAGGCAGATCGGCTTCGGCTGCGTCGCGCCAGGGGCTGCGGATGCGGAAGGGGCGCTTTTCGGCTTCTGCCGCTGCCCGCATCGCCGCAAGCTCATCCTGCGTCAAAAAGCAGCGATAGGCATGGCCGCGCGCGACCAGTTCATGCGCAACTTCGGCATGGCGTGCCGCGCGGGAGAATTGATAGACTTCTTCGCCATCCCAATCGAGATCAAGCCAGCGCAGCCCATCCAAAATCGCTTCAATGGCGCTGTCGGTGGACCGGGCACGATCCGTATCTTCGATGCGCAGCAGGAACTTGCCGCCCATCCGCCTGGCATAGAGCCAGTTGTAGAGCGCCGTGCGCGCGCCGCCAATGTGCAGATACCCCGTCGGGGACGGAGCGAAGCGCGTAACGACGGCCGCATTTTCTTGACTTGCGCCCACGCGCGGTTTCTCCAACAAAAGGACATGGCCAGCACTGCCGGTGAGGCCCGCAGCACGGGGATTGGCGCGCTAAAAGCACGCGGGGACAGCTATGTCCACAGGCTTTTGTGCACTGCCGAAAACTGGCTGGAAATGGAGCGCGAGCAACTCCCCCTTTGGCTGCCGATCATGCTGGGTACGGGGATCGCCTTCTGGTTCATTCTGCCCCTCCAATCCATGTGGGTGGCCGTGATCCTTGCGGGCTTTTCTCTGGTGGCAGCGGGCCTGTGCCTTGGCTGGAAAAGACGTATCGGATTGGCCCTGATATTGGGCGGATTGGCTCTGGCGGGCGGGTGTGGCCTTGTCTGGACGCGCAGCCATATGGTGGCAGCGCCCGTCATCTCGCGCCCTGTTGTTGTTGATGTCACCGGCACGGTTGAGAAGGCAGAACGGCTGGTTTCTCGGGGAAATTGGCGCCTGACCATCGCCACGCAGCCATCCGCCCAAGTGCCACCCCGCGTCCGTATTTCAGTGCCGCTTGACGATCTGGATGTGCCGCCACCTGAAGGGGCCTCAATCCGTTTGCGTGCGCGGCTGATGCCACCGCCGCCGCCCGCCGTGCCCGGCGGCTATGATTTCCGGCGGCAGGCTTGGTTCCTCGGGCTTGGGGCCGTCGGCAAAGCGATTGGGCCGGTGTCGGTAGATGGGGCCGACGACACGCCAACGCTGCGCCAGCGTTTAAGCACCCATATTGCAGCGCAACTTCCCGCGCGCGAAAGTGGCATTGCCGCTGCCCTTGCCACGGGGGATCAGGGCGGCATTGCCGAGGAAGATCAGGAGGCGATGCGCGCCAGCGGTCTTGCGCACCTTTTGTCGGTATCGGGGCTGCATATCTCAGCGGTGGTGGCGGCAGCCTTTCTTCTTTCGATGCGGGTGCTCGCTTTGAGCCCCCGGCTTGCGTTGGCTTGGCCCTTGCTCACCATTTCGGCGGGCATCGCCGCGCTGACCGGCGTTGCCTATACGCTGCTGACCGGTTCAGAAGTGCCGACGATTAGATCCTGCATCGCGGCTATTCTCGTCCTGATAGGGATGGTGATGGGACGGGAGGCGATGACCTTGCGGTTGGTGGCAACCGGCGCGCTGGTTGTGCTTCTGCTCTGGCCCGAGTCGCTCGTCGGGGCGAGTTTTCAGCTGAGCTTTGCAGCCATTACAGCCATTGTCGCTTTGCATGAGAGCCGCTGGGTCCGGCAGTTCCTCGCCCGGCGGGAGGAAGGATGGGGACGGCGCTTCGCCCGCGGGCTTGTCGGGTTGTTGCTGACCGGCATCGTAGTGGAGCTGGCCCTAATCCCCATTGCACTGTTTCACTTCCACAAATCGGGCCTTTATGGCGCAATGGCCAATCTGGTCGCCATTCCGCTGACAACCTTTGTCATCATGCCTGCCGAAGCGTTGGCGCTGCTGGCCGATGCCATTGGGGCAGGTGCACCGTTCTGGTGGGTGGTGGATAAGGCGATTGCAGCCTTGTTGTGGCTCGCCCATCTCGTTGCGGCGCAACCGGGGGCTGTCGCCATGCTCCCGTCGGTGCCGGTCGCGGCTTACGGATTGATGATTGGCGGCGGTTTATGGGTCATGCTTTGGCGCACGCGGCCCAGACTATTGGGGCTGATCCCGCTGGTTGGTGGTGCGATCATGGCCCTTTCAGCCCCCGCGCCAGACCTGATCATCACCGATGATGGCCGCCATTTGGCTGTCCGCGATGATGCAGGGCGTCTGGCTATCTTACGCCCCAAGTCGGGGGATTTTGTGCGCCAAATCCTCGCAGAACGGTCCGCTTATGCAGGGGAACTCGATGATCTGGATGTTGCGCGCCACGCCGATTGTAGCGCGGATGCGTGCGTCATTCCGTTGCAGCGCGGGGGAAGGACATGGACAGTTCTCGCGACGCGAAGCCGCCACATGATCGACTGGCGCGATCTGATGGCACTGTGCCGCAAGGCCGATATCATTGTGAGTGAACGTTTGCTGCCACGCGCCTGTATCGGCCGCTGGCTGACCATTGATCCGCGCATGTTGCGGCAGACCGGCGGGCTGGCGATTGCGCTCAACCCGCCAAAGATTGAGACGGTGAGGTCTGCAACGGACGACCACCCGTGGATGGCCGTCCGTGCTGATCTGCCTCAATACCGGCGGAGCAACCCTGCCAAACGGCCCTGAATGCGGACCTGTTTTGGCGCATAGCGCTGCGGCTCATAAGCGCGGTTGGCCGGGTCCAGCCGGACCATATTGCCTTCGTTGCGGAAATATTTGAGCGTCGCTTCCGCATCGTCGATCAGCGCCACGACAATGTCACCGGGGCGGGCCATGTCAGCCTTGCGGATCAGCGCATAATCGCCATCCAAAATGCCCGCTTCGACCATCGAGTCACCGGAGACTTCCAGCGCATAATGTTCGCCCGGACCAAGCAGGGCGGCAGGCACGGAGAGAGATGTCTGGCCTTCCATCGCTTCAATGGGAAGTCCGGCGGCAATGCGGCCGTGCAGGGGAATTTCCAGCACGTCATTGGCAGGCGACGGGGCAGGGGCCTCCCGCTTGGGCAATTCGACAACGTTGCTTGTCGTGACAGCCTTTGGCGCGTCGCCGCGTTCCGGCATCTTCACGACTTCCAGAGCCCGCGCGCGGTTGGCAAGGCGACGGATGAAGCCCCGTTCCTCCAGCGCTGAGATCAGCCGGTGAACCCCGGACTTGGACTTGAGGTCCAAGGCTTCCTTCATTTCCTCAAATGAGGGCGACACGCCCGTATCGGCAAGTCGATCATAGATGAAACACACCAGTTCATGCTGTTTACGCGTGAGCATCTCACACCTCCGCTAAGGAACGAACGCGGAACGTGTAGGAAACATTTAGGGTCGCGTCAAGCGATCTTGATGATGTCGACCGCGTCACCTGCTTGCGCTGCCGGACTGCCCGATGGACGGACGATTAGGGCATTGGCGCGGGCCAAAGCGCGCAGGGCAGCGGAGTCATTCAAGCCAATAGGCGTGGCCCGTCCCTCTGCGAGGATCGCGCGGATGTGATCGGTGCGTTTGGCGACCGGCGGCAGGTCGCTGCCGAGGATGGCCTTGTGGCGCTTCGGCAGAGGGTCGGGCGCGCCGGACAGGGCGGCGATCAACGGCTGCGCGAACAGGATCGCGGTGACAAAAGCGGAGACGGGGTTGCCCGGCAGGCCGAGCACCAGCGCGTTGCCGAGTTGTCCGGCCATTAAGGGCTTGCCCGGCCGCATGGCGATCTTCCAGAAATCGATCTGCGCGCCTGCGGCCTCCAGCGCGGGCTTCACATGGTCATGATCGCCAACAGACGCACCGCCGGTAGATAGGATGATGTCTGCATCAGCCAGTGTCGCGAAGACGTTGGTCAGCGTCGTAAGATCGTCGCGTACAATGCCATGGTCGATCGTTGTGCAGGCGGGGGCAGACAGCAGCGCGTGCAACATCACCGAATTGGAGGCTGGGATCTGGTCGTCGGACACGGGGTCACCGGGCGGCACCAATTCATCCCCGGTTGAGAGGATCGCAACGCGAATGGCGCGGCGGACAGAGACATCTCCATGGCCACCCATGGCGGCGAGTGCGATGCGAGCCGGGGTAAGCTGTTCTCCTGCCGAAACCAGAAGATCGCCTGCAGCAAAGTCTTCCCCGGCCTTGCGCACATGGCGACCGGTAACAAGATCAAGCGGGGCGGCAAGGTGGATGATGTCACAGTTTGCCTGCATGTCTTCCTGCATGATGACGGTGTCGGCCCCCTGAGGCAGAGCGGCGCCGGTGAAGATGCGGACTGTGTCGCCCGGACCCATTGCTCCGGAAAAGGCAGCACCTGCCGCCGACTGCCCGATCAGCCGCCACGGCCCCGCGCCATCGGCAAAGCGGACGGCATAGCCATCCATGGCGGACAGATTGCGCACGGGCTGCGTCCGTTGGGCGATGATGTTTGCGGCGGCATAGCGGCCAGCGGCGGTGTTCAGGGGGATGGCTTCGACGGGCACTGGCATGGCCAGCGCAAGAAGGCGGCGTTGCGCCTCTTCCAGCGCGATCACGGCTGGGCGCGCCAATCGCCGGAGCGTCCACCCGATTTGGCGAGCAGCCGTATGCCGGACATCACCATGCCTTTGTCCAGCGCCTTGGCCATGTCGTAGAGGGTGAGCAGCGCGACCGACGCGGCGGTGAGCGCTTCCATCTCCACACCAGTCTGTCCAGCGGTGCGGGCGGTGGCCGTGACGCGGATGCCATTATCTTCAAAATCGAAATCGACCGTCACCGATGTCAGTGCGATGGGATGGCAAAGCGGGATGAGGTCACTCGTCTTCTTGGCGGCCATGATGCCCCCCACACGCGCGACAGCCAGAACATCGCCCTTCTTGGCCGTTCCGTCCCGGATCGCAGATAAGGCTTCGGCGGACATGGAAATGCGGCCTTCCGCAATCGCTTCGCGTGATGTGGTCGCCTTAGCCCCGACATCGACCATGTGCGCGGCACCCGCCTCGTCGAGGTGCGTCAGCTTGCTCATGCGCCGGTCAGGAGGGTGCGTGTGGCGGCCTCGACATCGGCCTGCCGCATTAGGCTTTCCCCGACGAGGAAACAGCGCACGCCGTGTTCTGACATGGCCAGCAGGTCCGCATGGCTGCCCAACCCGCTTTCGGCAATGAAGGTGCAGCCTTCGGGCGCGCGATCCACCAGTTCATAGGTGCGCGCGAAATCGACCGTGAAGTCTTTGAGGTTGCGGTTGTTGACCCCGATCAGGCGGGACCGCAGCTTCAACGCGCGATCAAATTCTTCGGCGTCATGTGTTTCGACCAGAACGTCCATGCCGAGCGAGAGCGCTGTCTCCTCAATCTCCGCAGCAAGCACATCGTCGAGCGCGGCCATGATGACGAGGATGGCATCGGCCCCAATGGCGCGCGCTTCCAGCACCTGCCAGGGATCGACCATGAAGTCCTTGCGCAGCACCGGCACAGCACAGGCGGTGCGCGCGGCGATCAGATAGTCCTCATGCCCCTGAAAATAAGGCGCATCTGTGAGCACGGAGAGGCACGCCGCCCCACCGGCCTGATAGGCCTGGGCATGGGCGGGTGGGTCAAAGTCTGCGCGGATCAGGCCTTTAGAGGGGCTGGCCTTTTTGACTTCGGCGATCAGGCCAAAGCCGGTCGCCGCTTTCGCATCGAGCGCGGCGCGAAAGCCACGCGGCGGTGTCTGCGCACCGGCCATGGCTTGAAGATCAGCGAGTGAGACGGCCTTCTTACGTGCCGACACTTCGTCGCGCTTGGTGGCGCAGATTTCATCGAGCTTGTTCATTTATACGCGATCCAGCAGTCCAGCAGCGCCTTGGCAAGGCCTTTGTCGATGGCCTCAGCGGCCTCTTCCATGCCGGATTGCCAGTCCTCCGCATGGCCCGCGACCATCAAAGCGGCTGCGGCATTGATCAGAACGGCATCGCGATAAGCGCCCGTTTCTCCGCCGAGCAGGCGGCGCAGGGCATCAGTGTTATAGGCCGCATCGCCGCCGCGCAGGGCATCGGGCGTGTGGCGGGGAAGGCCAATGTCTTCGGGGGTAATCCGCACAAAGCCCGTTTGTGCTGAGCCTGTCGAAGCCCCGTTTTTCCTGTTCGCCAAAGCCAAGGACGATGCTTCGACAAGCTCAGCATGAGCGGGTGTGGAGTCGCTGACCGTCAGGCAGGTGCTTGGACCGCACACGGAAATTTCGTCGAGAGGTTCATCGCCGGAAACAAGCATGACCTTCTCATAGTCGAGCTGGCCGATGGCCTCGGCATAGACCGGCAGGAAATCTGGCCGGGCAATGCCGATCAGCTGACGGGTCACGCTTGCCGGATTGGCGAGGGGGCCGGTCAGGTTAAACACCGTCCGCCGACCGAGGGACTTGCGGATGGGTGCGAGCGGCGCGAGCGCGGGATGGTGCTTTTGCGCGAACAAGAAGCACAGGCCCAGATCGTTGAGGGTCGCCTCTGCCTGTTCCGACGCGCGGTCGAGGTTGAGGCCAAGTGCCTCCAGCGTGTCGGCAGCCCCCGCCTTGGAGGAGGCCGCGCGGTTGCCATGTTTGGCCACAGGCACCTCACAGGCGGCCACCACAATGGCGACAGCAGTGGAGATGTTGAGCGAATGCGCGCCGTCTCCGCCTGTGCCGCATACGTCGATGGCACCTTCGGGTGCTTTGACCGGGATCATCCGTGCCCGCATCGCCTGCACGGCGGCGGCGATCTCTGTGGCACTTTCATCGCGCACCGACATGTCGGTCAGGAAACGGGCGATATCGTCTGCGGCGCAGCGGCCATCAAGGATGGCATCAAAGGCCGCACGCGCTTCGTCTGCGGCCAGCGGCGCGGTCGTCTCCGGCAGGCGGGTCACGCCCGCGCCTTCACCTTCATCCCCGCGGCCGCCATGAAATTGGCCAGCATGGCGTGACCATGTTCGGTCGCGATGCTTTCAGGGTGGAACTGGACGCTGTGGATCGGCAAGTCGCGGTGACGGAAGCCCATGACATGGCCATCATCGCTGGTCGCGTTCACCACCAGACAATCGGGCACATCCTCCACGATCAGCGAGTGATAGCGCGTGGCGATAAAGGGCGAGGGCAGGCCCGCAAACAGGCCAGTGCCATCATGCGACACAGGCGATGTCTTTCCGTGCATCAGGCCGCCGCGCACGACCTTGCCACCGAAATGCTGGCCGATGGATTGATGGCCCAAGCAAACGCCCAGCAGCGGCTTCTTCGCCTCGGCGCAGGCCGCAACCAGATCAAGCGAGATGCCCGCCTCATTGGGCGTGCAGGGGCCGGGGGAAATCAGGAAGGCCTCAGCTCCGCTGGAGATGGCCTGACCTGCCGACATGGCATCGTTGCGCACAACCTCTACCTCGGCCCCCAATTCCATCAGATAATGGACCAGATTCCAGGTAAAGCTGTCATAATTGTCGATGACGAGGATCATGCCGCCCCCATAAGCAGTCCTGGTGCGTTTTGCCAATCCAGAGTCTTGGTGCGGTTCATCTGGCGGTCAGATGTATTGGCCGAAGTGGAGGATAAGGAGACTCATTTATGCGTGTTGTGCCCATTCTCGTTGCTGCCGCCATTTTGACGCCTCCCTTGGCGGCGGAAACTGTCACACCGCCCGCCCGTTTTACGACAACCACGGTGTTCGGAAATGATACATGCCCGACGCCTAAGGGTGAAGAAATTGTCGTCTGCGCGCGCATGCCGGAATCAGACCGCTACCGTATCCCCAAGGCGTTGCGGAAAAAGAAGCGGCTAGACAGCGGCCCCGGGGCCTCCTGGGCCTCCCGCGTCCGAACGCTGGAGGACGCCCAGCGCTTCACACGGCCGGGAAGCTGCACTGCGATTGGTTCCTTCGGCCAATCCGGCTGTACGCAGGCGATGATCAACCAATGGTTTGAAGACCGGCAGCAAGCACGGGCGGCGAAGGGCCAGTATTGAGGCCCCACCACTCCCGTTTGCCCTGAGCTTGTCGAAGGGCTGTACTTATACTTGGCGCTGAAGTGTCCAGAAAGGACAGGGCTTCGACAAGCTCAGCCCAAACGGAGTTGGGTTACTGCCCCACCGGTTCCGCCAACAGCGTCACCAAATCCTCCTTCCAGAGCTTCGCCCAAGTATGCGTGCCATGGCCCTTGGTCTCAGGCGAAGCTGGGATCAGGATGAAGGTTGCGCGTGGCATTTTCTTCACCGCCTCTTGCGCCATGCCAAGCTCAGGCGGATTGATGAAATCATCGCCTGAGTTGATCCAGAGCGTGGGGACGGTGATCTTTTCCAGCGGCTTGGGATCATAGTTGCGTGAGGATTCGAGCTGATAGATCTGGTCATTGGCGTCGCCATCGCCCGCGCGGCCAGCAAAGCCTTTATCCAGCGCCGCTTCTGCCGCTTCGCGTGTCGGGAACTGCGCTTGCAACGCAACGGGGTTCGCGCCTGCGATCATGGAGAGATAATTGGCCGTGCGCACGCCCTGCAAAGGCTGGCTGGTGTAATTGCCGTCATTCCAAATCGGGTCGGCCTTGATCGCATCGACCGACATCTTGCGCCACCAGCGGTTGCGCCCGGCAATGGGGGCGGCATTGCAGGCAAAAGGCGCCAGCCGCTCGGCCACGCCCGGATAGGTCGTGCCCCACACAAAGGCGTGCATGCAGCCCATGGATGTGCCGAGGATGAGCTTCAGCTTCTTGATCTTCAGCGTCTCGGTCACGAGGCGATATTGCGCACGGACCATGTCGTCATAATCGTACTTCGGGAAGGCCATGCGCAGCCCATCGGACGGCTTGGACGACTGCCCATGACCGATATTGTCCGGCAGGATGACGAACATCTTGGTGATGTCGAGCGGCTGGCCGGGTCCATAAAGCTCATCCGCAAATTGCGGCCGAAAGAACTGCTTGCCCGTGCCGCCGGTGCCGTGGAGGATCATCACGGCATTGTCGATCTCCCCCTTCGCATTGCGGTGCGGCGTGCCGAGCGTGGTGTAATGGATGCGGAGTTCGGGCAGCGTTTCGCCGCTTATGAAGGTGAAGTTCTTGAAGACCGCGTCGGCCTCTTTCGCTGTGTCGGTCGGGCCTGCGAGGGCAGGCGTTGCGAGGAGGGCGAGGGCCGGAAGGAAATTGCGGAACTTCATATGCATGTCATGCCAGCGGACGCTGGCATCTCCCTGAATCGATTGTGGTTATGGGAGACGTTAGCGGGAGCGGCAGAAGATGCCAGCCTGCGCCTTTGGGCAGGGGGCACGCCATGTCGTCATGCTGAACTTGTTTCAGCATCCATGAACACCACGTCGCCCGGATTGTGGGGCAAACTTCGGCTTGGCAGTGCTAATGGATCCTGAAACAAGTTCAGGATGACGAAAAACCAAGCCCTCTTTTACTGCCCAAACCCCACTTCACCGGCCACGCGAACCGCTTCCCTTGCCGCCGCGATCAGCGCGCCGGACTTCGCCTCACACTCACGCTGTTCGTAAATCGGGTCGCTGTCGGCGACGATGCCCGCACCTGCCTGCACGTGCATGACGCCGTCCTTCACAACGGCGGTGCGTAGGACGATGCAGCTGTCGAGGTTGCCGTCGGGGGAGAAATAGCCGACGCCACCGGCATAAGCGCCGCGCGTTTCGGGTTCGAGTTCGGCGATGATCTCGCACGCGCGGACCTTGGGCGCGCCGGAGACGGTGCCTGCGGGGAAGCCTGCAAAGAGCGCATCGATGGCGTCTTTGTCGTCCGCCAATGTGCCGACAACGTTGGAGACGATGTGCATCACATGGCTGTAAAATTCGACCATGTAGCTGTCGGTGACGGTCACCGTCCCTGCGGCGGCCACGCGACCCACATCGTTGCGGCCAAGATCGAGCAGCATCAGGTGCTCGGCGCGTTCCTTGGGATCAGCGAGCAGGCTGGCGCGGTTTTCGGCATCCTCAACCGCCGTCTTGCCGCGCGGGCGGGTGCCTGCAATCGGGCGGATTGTGACTTCGCCGTCACGGACACGCACGAGGATTTCGGGGCTGGAACCGGTGAGCGCAAAGCCCGGAAAATCGAGATGGTAGAGGAAGGGCGACGGGTTGATTCGCCGCAGCGCGCGATACAGGTCAATCGCGGGCAGCGGGAAGGGCATGGTGAAACGCTGGGCGAGGACGACCTGAAAGATGTCGCCCGCCTCAATATAGTCCTTCGCACGCAGGACCATTTCTTCATATTTGCCGGGTTCCAAAACGGGCGTCGGGACCATCGCCTTTAAGTCTGGCAAGGCACCGACACGGTCCGCTTCGGGCAATTGGCGGGCGAGCCGGGCAGCGGTCGCGTCGATACGTTCAACGGCGGCTTCCACCAGCCGGTCGGCATCGCCTTGTCCGGGCCAGACAGGGGCCACGATGAACAGGCGGTCGGCGAGGCGATCAAAGGCCAGGATGATCGTCGGGCGCACGAACAGCATGTCGGGCAGGCCAAGCTCGTTCGGCGCAGGGCGCGGCAGCTTTTCGACGAGGCCCACCGTCTCATAACCGAAATAGCCAACGAGACACGCCAGCGTCTTGGGAAGCTCCGCTGGCACGTCGATATGGCTCGCTGTGGCAAGCGCCCGCAGGGCTGTCAGGCTGTCATCGGCGACGGGGTGGAAATCGTCGCGATCGGTCGCCCAGTTGCGGTTGACTTCGGCCTTATGGCCATCGGCACGGAAGACGAGGTCTGGCGCAAGGCCGATCAGGCTATAGCGCCCGCGCACAGCGCCGCCCTCAACCGACTCGAGCAAAAAGTCGCCCCGTTCGGGTTCATGCAGCTTCAGATAGGCGGAAACCGGCGTTTCGGTGTCCGCGATCAGGCTGCGCCAGACGAGCGCCGGTTTGCCGGAGCGGAGCCGACTGATCGCAAGCGCATCATCCCCCTGAAGCGTCACCGCGCGGCAGCGCCCGTCAGGCTCTTGCGCAGGCCATCAATCGCCGACTCGTTGCGTTCAACCTTCAGCATTTTCTTTGCGGCTGCAGTAAACTGCGAGGCATATTCGCGGCCAATCGCATCAGAGAGTTGGCTCTGCGTCGCCGCGAGCAGGCTGGGTTCAGCCATAAGGTTGCCGGGTTCGATGCGGTCAAGCTGGACGACAACCCAACCCTGCTTATCGGCCATCGGCGCGATGCGGGCACGACCGGTGTTCAGCTCAAACAGCTGGACCAGTTCCACAGGCGGACGTGTGTTACCCTTCACAATGTCCATACGACGGGAAGCCAATGGACGGGCACTGCCTTGCCCTGCGGCGGCAGTTGCAAGCGGCGTGCCCTTATTCGCATTGATCAGAATCGCATCGGCCATGCGACGCGCGGCCTTGCTGGCTCGGTCGGCGATGAAGTCACCAGTGACCTGTGCTTTGATTTGGGCGAGGGGCTTGGGCGCTTCGGCGATGACACGGTCGATATCGTAAAACGCGTCCTTATCTTCGGCCAGGGGGACGAGCGCAGGATCATCATCTGGCTCGGCCTGGAAGGCATCCTTCAGGACGGCCATGAAGTTGTCAGGTGCCACAAAACCGGCCTGATCCGGCGAAATGCCGCTGGCGGTGAGGGGCGGGGTGGTCAACACCGTCAGGCCGCGTTCCTTGGCGACATCGTCGAATGTCTGCCCGTCGGACACGGCCTCCTCAATATTCGCCAGCAGAGTGGCAAAGCCGTCGGCTGTCTTCTGGATGGTCAGCGCGGCCACGATTTCCGGCTTGGCCTCAGCCAGCGACTTGCCGCCGATGGTTTTGGAATTGTCGACCTTCACCACATACCAACCGAGCGCCGATTTGAGCGGCCCAACAATGCCGCCCTTAGGGGCCGCAAAAACAGCATTGGCGATGGCATCTGAACTTTGGCCGATATAGGCGCCTTTTTCGAGCGCGGTCAGCGGAACAGCGTCTCCCCCAGCGGCCTTGGCTGCGTCGGGGAGCGGCATGCCGCTGCGGGCCTTTGTGGCCAATGCCTTTGCGGCGGCTTCTGACTGGACAATGACCTGTGTGACATCGAGCAGTTGGCGCGTCGCATATTTGGCGGCGTCCTGCTTGTAACGGGCGGCCACTTCGGCATCGGTTGGGGCGGATTGCTTCGCGATCATGGAGCGGTCAACAAGGGCATAACGGATCACGCGGCGTTCGGGCTCAATATATCGCGTCCGGTTGGCTGCATAAAAGGCGTTGAGTTCCGCGTCTGTCGGCGCGGGGCCATTGGCAAAGGCTGTGTTGCGCAGTTCAACAAAGCTTCCCAAACGGCGCTCCACCAGCAGGGTTGCATAAGGGGCAGCCAGATCACGCGGCGCGCCTGAGCTGGCAGTGACGGGCACGAGCATGTGGCGGACGGCGATGCCCTGTTCAATATCGCTGCGGAACTGGGCTTCGGTCAGCCCCCGCTGGCCCAGAAGCTGGCGATACCGCGATTCATCGAACTTACCTGTCGCCCCCTGAAAGGCCGGAATGCTGGCAATTTCACCATCGGCCAGCCGGTCGCTGACAACCATGCCGAATTTTTCACCAAAGGCGCGGAGGGAGGTGAGATCCGTCAGCTCAGACAGAAGCTTGTCGAGCGTGCCTTCCTGCAACATTTGCTGCATCGTGATGTCCGGCTGCTGCTGGCGCCGCTGCGACAGCTCAATTTTAAGACGGTCATTCAGATCGCTGATCGCAATGGCGCGGTTGCCAATCTGGACGGCATCGTTGCTGCCAACGCCCCCAAGCGCACCCACGCTCGACGGCGTGCCGACGCCCGTGACGATGAAGGCGACCATAATGAGCCCCAACAGGCCAAGAACGGCCCAGGACCCCATTGCGCGGCGGAAAAAAGTCAGCATCGACCAAACGTCTCCAATAAACCCGGCCACGCCATAGGGGCCTGCGCGCGCGGCTTCAAGCGCGGCGAGGCTGGCATCGCCCAATTCGCTTTGCTAACGCCCCTTCAGATTTGCGATCCAGGAGATAAACATGGCCTTGAAGAAGCTTGTCGCTGGCAATTGGAAGATGAATGGCAGTCTGGCGGCGCTGGACGAGATCAAGGCGATTGCCGCCGCCGCCAAGGCCAATCCCGGCGCGGATGTGGCCATTGGGGTCCCGGCGACCCTCATCACACCCGCCGCCACTGCCGCACCCGGCTTTGCGATTGGCGGGCAGGATTGCCACTGGAAGGATGGCGGAGCGCATACGGGATGTATTTCGGTCGCCATGCTAAAAGAGGCGGGCGCCAGCTTCGTCATCGTCGGGCATAGTGAGCGGCGCACGGACAATCACGAAACGAGCGCCGAAGTCGCCAAGAAAGCCGAAGCGGCGACGGCTGGCGGCCTTATGGCCATCATCTGCGTTGGCGAAACAGAGGCGGAGCGCGACGCAGGCCAAGCCGTGACCATCGTGACCGGACAGATTCGGGATTCGGTCCCCGCCCATTCGCAAGGTGCCAACACCGCTATTGCCTATGAACCTGTGTGGGCCATCGGTACGGGACGCACGCCGTCCACCGATGATGTTGCTGAAATGCACGCCGCCATCCGTGCGCAGCTGATTGATCTGCTTGGGGAAGAGGGGAAGGGCGTCCGCATTCTCTATGGTGGTTCGGTCAAGGCGTCGAACGCGGATGAGCTTTTGCATGTGCCCGATGTTGACGGCGCACTGGTCGGTGGGGCGAGCCTCAAAGCCGCAGATTTCGTGCCGATCATTGAGGCGGGCGCGCGATAGATCAGGCTCCAAGGTTGATCGAAGGCAAGGGCTGGGCTAAGGCGCGGCCCAATTCTCTGCTATTGCCGAAAAGAGCACAATTCCGATGTTTACTTTCTTGCTCGTTGTCCACGTCATCATTGCGGTCGCCCTTGTGGGCGTCATCCTCATGCAGCGTTCTGAAGGCGGCGGCCTGACCGGCGGCAGCCCTGCCGGCCTGATGTCGGCGCGCGGCGCAGGCGATTTCTTGACGCGGGCAACGACGATTTTGGCGACATTGTTCATTCTGCTGTCGGTTGCACTGGCCGCCGTTGCGACCATCAACCGCAAGCCGGACACCATCGATACCACGCTTGCCCGTCCCGAAGCTGCAGCCCCGGTAGACGCCAATTCTGTGGCGCCGGCCGTCCCTGCAGATAACTCCCCGGTTCCGCTGGCCGTTCCTGCGGCCGGGCAGTCCGCTCCGGCCAAAACCAACTAATCCCCAAATTATTTCCGGGGCAGGGGGTTTGGCGGCTTGCCGAATCCCCTGCACCCGGCTTACGGCTCTTCTCCCATGGCGCGGTTCATTTTCATCACCGGCGGCGTGGTCTCCTCGCTTGGCAAAGGCTTGATGGCAGCTTCTCTTGCTGCCCTCCTCCAAGCGCGTGGCTATAAGGTTCGCATTCGTAAGTTCGACCCGTATCTCAACGTAGATCCGGGCACGATGTCCCCCTATCAGCATGGCGAAGTCTATGTGACAGACGACGGGGCGGAAACCGACCTCGATCTGGGGCATTATGAACGCTTTACCGGCGTTTCTGCGCGTCAGTCTGACAATGTGACCTCAGGCCGCATCTATCAGCAGATCATCCAGAAGGAACGCCGCGGAGACTATCTGGGCGCGACCGTGCAGGTCATCCCGCACGTCACAGACGCCATCAAGGCGTTCGCGATGGCCGACACGGATGGTCTCGATTTCGTCCTGTGCGAAATCGGCGGGACGGTGGGCGATATCGAATCGCTGCCGTTCATCGAAGCCATCCGCCAGATGCGCAACGAACTGGGCCGCGACCAGACGGTGTTCACGCACGTCACGCTGGTGCCTTATGTCGCTGCCGCAGGCGAACTGAAGACCAAACCGACGCAGCATTCGGTGCGCGAACTCACAAGCTATGGCATCCAGCCCGACGTGCTGATCTGCCGCTGTGAACATCCGCTGCCCGAAACAGAACGGGCGAAGATCGCGCTGTTCTGCAACGTCCGCAAGGAAGCGGTGATCCCTGCGCTTGATGCGAAATCAATCTACGGTGTGCCGCTGCAATATCATGCCGAAGGGCTGGATTCAGAAGTGCTCCGCGCATTCGGCATTGAACCGGGGCCAAACCCTGATCTCAGCCGTTGGGATGACATCATGGACCGGCTGACCAACCCGGAAGGGGAGGTCAATATTGGCGTTGTCGGCAAATATGTTGGCTTGCAGGATGCCTATAAGTCTTTGAACGAAGCGCTGGTGCATGGCGGCATCGCCAACCGTGTGAAGGTCAACATCCAGTGGATCGACGCGGAACTGTTTGAGGCGGAAGACAGCGATGTCGCCGCCCGACTGGAGCCGTTGCACGCCATCCTCGTCCCCGGTGCCTTTGGCGAACGCGGGGCGGAAGGCAAAATTGCCAGCATCCGCTTCGCCCGTGAACGGCAAGTGCCTTATCTCGGCATTTGCTTCGGCATGCAGATGGCCTGTGTCGAAGCCGCGCGGAACCTTGCGGGCATCTCCAAAGCCTCCTCCACCGAATTCGGCCCGACAGACGAGCCGGTGGTTGGCATCATCTCTGAATGGATGAGCGAAGAAGGCATCCAGAAGCGCGAAGAAGGCGGCGATCTGGGCGGCACGATGCGGCTGGGGGCCTATGAGGCGACGTTGGCCGGAAACAGCCATGTCGCGGCCATTTACGGCGGCACCACTATCTCGGAACGCCACCGCCACCGCTATGAAGTGAACACAGGGTATCGCGAAGCCTTGGAAAGCAACGGTCTCGTCTTTTCCGGCATGTCGCCTGATGGGGAGCTGCCTGAAATCGTGGAGCGGCCGGACCATCCCTGGTTCGTCGGCGTGCAGTTCCATCCGGAATTGAAGTCCAAGCCGTTCGACCCGCACCCGCTGTTCGCGAGCTTCATTGAGGCGGCGCTGAAGCAGAGTCGGTTGGTTTAAACCCACCTCGTCATGCTGAACTTGGTTCAGCATCCATTGGCATCAAGTTGAACAATGCCGCACCCAAAGCGTGCACATAACCTGACGGCTGTGTGTTCATGGATCCTGAAACAAGTTCAGGATGACGAGGGGAGGGGGCCTCGCCTCCCAGTGTCATTCCCGCGAAAGCGGGAATCCACGGCACCTTCAAGCGAGAGTTTGGGTGAAGTAAGGTGTCACCGTAATTCTAGATGAGGAGGCATTTATCTAAACGTTCCTTCTGCTTGCGCCTTCACCGCGGCGGCCTTGAATTCAGCAAACTTGGCGCGAACTGCTTTTTCGATATTCTCGACGTCGTGCAACGCTTCGCTCCGGTCAAAACTAATTTTGAATGATGTGCCAGGGAATTCCTCGTAGGCTGCCCAGAGCTCGCATTGCGGGTTAGTGCCTTTGGGAGCAGGCTCGCCGTTGCAGTGCATATAGGCTTCCTTGCGGCCATCGGGCAGATAGCGGACATAGATGTCGACATGTGTGCCGTTGCTCAGGTCATCCGGACCCGGGTCGGGATCAAATCTCTCACGCGGAGTAAACTGCCGCACATAATGGTCAAAGCCATATGCTTTACCGATATACACCGGGGGCGTGTATCCCTTCATGCTACCGACACTTGGCTTGGCAACCCGCAGCTTGTAAATATGCTCGACCCACTTCAATTGCGCATCATAGGTATTGGGAGGCCCGCCCACCAAAATTCCAATATTACTCTGTGCATAATGTGCATAAGCTTTGCCGTCCTTTGGACGCCCGGTCATCTCCGGCCACGCGGCCATCACAAATGCGCTATCCCCGCCTGTTTTCCGATCCTTGTTCCGCGTAAATGAATCGAGATAATTCATTGGGATTACATATCTATCCCCGCCCATGTTAAACGACATGGGCCGCTCGTCCGTGCGCAACGATAGTAAACTGCCATCACAACCAGACACTGAAGCTATTATTCCAGCCGTCAAAATGCCGGTAAAAACAAATCTGCACTTCACGCCGCAATCTCCCACCCATCAAAGCGAAATGCCCGTCCGCGCCATGCATTAAAATCATCGTCGTTCGCCGCCCCCGTGCGGCAGGCAGGCAGGATAAAGCGAAAATCTGAACAAACCGCTGTGATGCGGGTCACGGGGCTCGCGCGCGCCGCCACATCGTCATGCTGAACTTGGTTCAGCATCCATGAACACGGAGGGTCTAGGGTTCGTGCCACATCTGGCGACCGTGATGCCAATGGATCCTGAACCAAGTTCAGGATGACGGGGGGAGGGGTTGGGCCTCGCCTCCCAGTGTCATTCCCGCGAAAGCGGGAATCCAGTCGATGCTTTGAGGTGCCCATGGATTCCCGCTTTCGCGGGAATGACACTCTGGGGGTGTAGATTCCCGCTTTCGCGGGAATGACACTCCCAGGGGCGTGGATGCCAGCCTCCGCGGGAATGACATTCAGCCGTTAAAAGCTATACTCGTCATACACCTTGGTCAGGTCACCGGCCCAAGGTCCGTTGAACTTCTCCAGCAACTCATCGGCAGAGGTTTTGCCGCTGTCGACCATGCGGCGCAGCGGGTTGAGGAAGCCGCTTTCATTGTCGCCCATGGAGTTGACCTGCGCGCGGGCGTTGAGGCCTGCCGTCGCAATGTCGAGCACTTGCTTGGCGAGATCGTTGAGCGTGCGGCCATCGGGCAGCGGCGCTTTCAGCCCCAGTTTCGGCACAGCATCGCGGAGCTTTTGATGGTCCTCAATGGTCCAGTCTTTGACCAGATCCCACGCGGCATCGAGCGCCGAGCCATCATAGAGCAAGCCAACCCAGAAGGCGGGCAGGGCGCAGATGCGGTTCCAGGGGCCACCGTCTGACCCACGCATTTCAAGGAAGCTCTTCAGGCGGACTTCGGGGAAGGCTGTCGAGAGGTGATCATTCCAGTCGCCAATGGTCGGCTTCTGGCCCGGATACACGTCGAGATTACCATCAAGGAAATCGCGGAAATTCTTGCCGGCGGCGTCGATATATTTGCCGTTCCGATAGACGAAGTACATCGGCACGTTGAGCATGTAATCGGCATAGCGTTCATAGCCGAAGCCGTCTTCAAAGACGAAGGGCAGCATGCCCGTGCGTGCCGGATCCGTATCGGTCCAGATGTGTGAGCGGTAGGAGAGATAGCCGTTCGGCTTGCCTTCGGTGAAGGGCGAATTGGCAAAAAGCGCTGTCCCAAGCGGCTGGAGCGCGAGGCTCACGCGGAACTTCTTCACCATGTCGGCCTCGCTCGAATAATCGAGGTTGGTCTGGATGGTGCACGTCCGCAGCATCATGTCGAGGCCCATCGTGCCGACGCGCGGCATGTGCTGCAGCATGATGCCATAGCGGCCCTTGGGCATGATCGGCAGCACGTCGCGCGTCTTATCCGGCCACATGCCAAGGCCAAGGAACCCAAGGCCGAGTTCCGCGCCGACTTCCTTCACTTGCTTGAGGTGACGGCCGGTTTCGGCGCAGGTCTGGTGAAGGTTTTCCAGCGGCGCGCCCGAAAGCTCAAGCTGCCCGGCGGGTTCAAGGCTGACATTGCCATCCGCACCACCGAGCGCGATGACATTGTCGCCTTCCATGATGGGGTCCCAGCCATAGCGGGTCAATGCCATCAACAGGTCTCGGATACCGCCGGGTTCGTCATAGGAGGGCGCACGATGATCGGCGGTGCGGTACACGAATTTCTCGTGCTCCGTCCCGATCCGCCAGCGGGCCGCCGGCTTCTCTCCCTTGGCAAACACGCTGATTAAATCAGCGCGGTTCTCGATCGGCGGGTCAAATGCGCCGCTCTCCGTCTTCGTGCTCATGCGCGCCCCCTTAGGACGGACCGTTTCGATGTGAAACGAAAATCTACCACGTGCCAAAGTCGCCGGGCGGCTGGCTGGTTGTCAGCGCCGGTCGGCTCGGTCGCCGCCATCCGTAACGCCGGCGTTTGACAAGGCGGAGGCAAGGCCATTCTCCCCCCGTTGACGCGGCGAGGCGGAGGCCTTGCTTTGCATAAGCGCGCTTCACGGCGTCGACCTGCTTGTCGAGCAGCCCGGCAAGGATCAGCGTCCCGCCTTCTTCCAGAATGTCGGCCAGCGCAGGGGCCAGCTCAATCAGCGGCCCGGCGAGGATATTGGCAATCACAAGATCATAAGGCGCGCGCCGCTGGATCATTTCATGGTCAGTGCCAGACGCGGCGCACAAAGCGACCTGACCGGGGAACTGGCCGACCTCTATGGCATTGGCGTCTGCATTTTCGATCGAGATTTCGATGCTGACGGGGTCGATGTCCGACGCGGTCACATAAGCGCGCGGCCACAAATGGCCGGCGGCAAAGGCAAGCAGACCAGTGCCGGTGCCAACGTCCATGATGTTGTCAAAACGGGCGCCGGAGCGCCGGAGCGAGTCGAGCGTCTTGAGGCAATTGCTCGTTGTTTCATGTCCGCCTGTGCCAAAGGCGCGGCTCGCCTCGATCAGAAAAACGACTGATCCGGCAGGCGCTTTGTCTTTGAAGGCAGAGGTGTGGACAAAGAAGCGACCGGCCGAAACAGGCGCGGACGACTGTTGGCTCAGCGTGACCCAATCTTCGTCCTCGATACGTTCAAGGAGGACTTTGGACAAAGGCGTGCTGGGGACGAGGGCGCGGATGAGGTCGATTTGGTCATCATCTGGTTTGCCGACAAAAAATGCGGAGATTTCCCAATATTCTGGTCGGGCGGGGTCAGGCTCGCTCGCAACAAGGGTGGGAGGCATATCGAACGCCGCAAAGGCCTCCATTTCGACGTCAATCTGCTCCGCCTGCAGCCGGGTGCAGGGCAGGGTGATCTTCCAGCTTTCAGATGTGTCGGTCATCCCCGCGTGATTACGCCCCAGAACGGGGCACGCAAGCGTGCTGATGCAACCGAATTGAATTTGATTGTTGCCGACGTGATTGAACTTTATGCCGTGCTCGGTCGTAGAGATTGGCAGAACAGGCGGCGGGCTGGCCCTCTGAGTTGCTGACGACCGATACCGCGTGGGGGGTCGGAGGGAGACATGAAAATGAAACCGGAACTGCAGGAGCTGCTGGCAGCTTCGCGGGCGCAGGCGCATCCTGATGCACGCTTTGCCTTGCTTCATGCATTGAACGATCAATTGGCTGTTGCGGATGAGCTAAAGCTAGATCTTGTTGCGATCCGCATTTCCGAAGCGATTGATCAGCTGCTTGATGACCTTGGCCTCGATGGCCTGAACGGCACAGCGCATTAACGTCGCGGTAGATGTTCACCCTGCCCACAAAAGGCGGCGCCGGCAGAAGGGGCCGACGCCGTCATAGAGGGGAGCGACGTCTTAGCTGATAAAGCAGGACGCCGGTGCCGCAGCGGCGAACCCGATGGTCGCGTTTGCGGACCCTGCGGCACCCTTAGGTTCAATCCCAAAGGCTTGGCAGACCAGAAGATAGCCGGTTTGCGAGAGGGAGACGAACACGCGGCGGCGGTCTGTTGGGTCGATCTTACGATCAATGAAGCCGTCTTTTTCCAAGCGCGTCAGATAGCGGAGCACCGTCGTGAGTGGGATGCGCGATTCAACGCCGATATCGGTGATCGCAAGATTGTGCCCCATGCGTTGAGCGCGTTCCAATTCCAGAAGAATGTCCCACGCGGCATCGCCGAAATAGTTGACGCTAAAGGCGCGTTCACGCCGCCGGCGCAGGCGGAGTTCGGCGTCGACGGGATGGAGCAACGATTCTGCGGTCGGTGATGCGATCCGTTGTGACAACGAATTGAGCGCTGACACGGTCTGGATAATGATGTCCTGCATTTCGTCATGCGAGCCCTGGCTCATGGTCAAGTTCCTTCGTCGCCGGAAGCGGCCTGTGGGCCACCTCCGGATTGCTTGTTCAACGTCTGTTACGCGTTTTGGGGAGGATCCCCGATTGCTCATGACGACAGCGGTGCGGAGGATTGCGATCCGCTTTAATCCCTCAATGGCAAGAGCCCCGCCGTCGACACATAGATAGGCTATCGGAGGTAATTCTCACCATATCGTAGATATACCCATAGGTATTTCTACGCACGGACTTTGCCCTTAGCGGACGTAGCTGGCGCCGTTCACATCCAGAACAGCACCGGTCATCGATGGTGGCGCCTTAAGCGCGCAGAAGGCGACCATTTCAGCGACCTCTTCCGGCATGGCGACACGGCCGAGCGGAATGTCCGCCAGCAATTTGTCGCCGCCACGGCTCGCCAGATAATCTTCGGCCATGCCCGTCATCGTGAAGCCGGGGCAGATGGCATAAGCAAGGATACCTTGCGCTGCATAAGCGCGGGCGATGGACTTGGTCATCGCCACCATGCCGCCCTTGGACGCTGCATAATGCCAGTGCTGCGGCGAATCTCCGCGATAGGCGGCGCGGCTGGCGATGTTGATGATGCGCCCCTCTGCCTTGCGGTCTTGCCAGTGCAGCACGGCGCGTCGGCAAAGCAGGGCGGAGGACGTCAGATTGATCTGCATCGTCCGTTCCCAGCCGGACAGCCAATCGGGCTCTTCGGAGGTGAGGGGGTTCTCTTCAAACACACCGGCATTGTTGACGAGGATGTCGACGCGCCCTTCAAGCGCGGCCAACCCGGCCTCCCACAAATCGCCTGCGCCGTCGGCCGAGGATAGATCAAAATCTTTGCTGGCGACCGCAAAAATACGGGCATCCTCAGATCCGAAACGGGTGCGAATAGCCTCGCCAATCCCTCGTGACGCGCCGGTGATTATGATGTTCTTTGTCATAACTGCCCCTTAGCTGATGTGTCCCTTGGGGCAAAGGCAGTTGCGCCGACGGTTTCACGCGTTAAGGGGAGGGCGACGAACTGACAAAAGACAGGGAATGATCATGGCGCAAAACCGCGCAAGGCCGCTCTCGCCGCACCTGACGATCTGGAAATGGGGCGCCAACATGGCCGCCTCCATCATACACCGTGTGACCGGAACCGGGATGGCGACCGTTGGTGTGCTTGTTTTGACATGGTGGCTTGTGGCCGCCGCAACGGGGCAGGAATCCTATGATTACTTCCTCAGCTGGGCCGCGCATCCGCTAGGTAAGGTCGTCCTGATCGGCCTCAGCTGGGCATTCTTCCAGCATCTCAGCTCTGGTCTGCGGCATTTTGTGCTCGATGTGGGCGCAGGCTATGAACTCAACACCAACCGCTTCTGGGCGCGCGCAACCTTCGTCTTTGGCGTTGTGATGACAGCCGCGCTCTGGGGCTATCTGCTGTTCGTGAAGGGATAAGGCGATGGGAACCGGAACAGGTTTGGGCCGCGTCCGCGGTCTCGGTTCGGCAAAACATGGAGGCGCGCACTGGGTGCTGCACCGCATGACGGCGGTCGGCAATCTGCTGTTGCTGCCTTGGCTGCTCGTCTCGCTCGTGCGTCTGCCAACCTATGATTACACCACAGTCACCACCTGGCTGGCGCAGCCGATGGCCGCTGTGCCGATGATGCTGCTCGTCATCTCTGTCTTCTGGCACTTCCGCATCGGCCTTCAGGTCGTGATTGAGGATTATGTCCATGAAGAAGGCACCAAGTTTGCCAGCCTTACGGCGCTGACCTTTTACACGCTCGGCACAGGCGCCTTCGCGCTGTTCGCCATTGCCAAGATTGCTCTGACGGGGACACCCAACTGATGTCCGAAGCTTATAAGATCATTGATCACACCTATGACGTTGTTGTTGTCGGCGCCGGGGGCTCCGGCCTGCGCGCGACAATGGGCGCGGCAGAAGCCGGCCTGAAAACGGCCTGTATCACCAAAGTCTTCCCGACGCGCAGCCACACAGTTGCAGCGCAGGGCGGGATTGCGGCCAGCCTTGGCAATAATTCGCCCGATCACTGGACCTGGCACATGTACGACACCGTGAAGGGGTCGGACTGGCTGGGAGACCAGGACGCGATCGAATATATGGTGCGTGAAGCGCCTGCCGCTGTGTATGAGCTGGAGCATGCGGGCGTGCCCTTCAGCCGCAATGATGATGGCACGATCTACCAGCGTCCGTTCGGCGGCCACATGCAGAATATGGGCGAAGGCCCGCCGGTGCAGCGCACCTGTGCCGCTGCTGACCGCACCGGCCACGCCATGCTGCACGCGCTCTATCAGCAGAGCCTGAAGTACGATGCGGACTTCTACATCGAATATTTCGCGCTCGACCTCATCATGGAAGACGGCCCCGATGGTCCTGAATGCCGCGGCGTCATCGCCATGTGCATGGAAGATGGGACGATCCATCGCTTCCGCGCCCAGTCGGTCGTTCTGGCCACCGGCGGCTATGGCCGTGCCTATTTCTCGGCAACCTCGGCGCACACCTGCACAGGTGATGGCGGCGGCATGGTGCTGCGCGCAGGTCTTCCGCTGCAAGACCTTGAATTCGTTCAGTTCCACCCGACCGGCATTTACGGTGCAGGCGTGCTCATCACTGAAGGTGCACGCGGCGAAGGCGGCTACCTGACCAATTCCGAAGGTGAGCGTTTCATGGAACGCTATGCCCCTTCGGCCAAAGACCTTGCCTCGCGCGACGTCGTGTCGCGCTCCATGGCGATGGAAATGCGCGAAGGTCGCGGCGTTGGCCCGAATAAGGACCACATCTTCCTGCACCTTGATCACATTGATCCCAAGGTGCTGGCGGAACGCCTTCCCGGCATCACCGAAAGCGGCAAGATCTTTGCAGGCGTGGATCTGACGCGCCAGCCGCTGCCTGTTTGCCCGACCGTCCATTACAACATGGGTGGCATCCCCTGTAATTATCACGGTCAGGTCGTGACGAAGAAGGACGGCAATGACGATCACGTCGTGCCCGGCCTTTACGCCGTGGGTGAAGCCGCGTGCGTCTCGGTCCATGGTGCAAATCGCCTTGGCTCCAACTCGTTGATCGACCTTGTGGTGTTTGGCCGCGCAACGGGCCTGCATCTCAAGGAAACACTGAAGGCAGGGGCGGCTCAGAAGCCGCTTCCGGCGAATGCGACAGACCTTCCGCTCGCCCGTGTTGAAAAGTTCCGCAATGCCAAGGGCGGTTCGCCCACAGCGGACATCCGCCTCGACATGCAGCGCACCATGCAGAAGCACGCCGCCGTGTTTCGTGATAGCGCGCTGCTCTCCGAAGGTGTGGACCTGATGCGCAAGGTCAACAAGCGTCTGGAAGACGTGGCCGTGAGCGATCGCAGCCTCATCTGGAACACAGATCTTATCGAAACGCTGGAACTCGACAATCTGATGGCGCAGGCCGTCTGCACCATGGAAAGCGCGGAAAACCGCAAGGAATCACGCGGCGCCCATGCGCATGAAGATTTCCCGGATCGTGACGACAAGAATTGGATGAACCACACGGTCAGCTGGTTTGAAGGCTGGGGCGGCAATGGTGGTAAGGTCACGCTCGATAGCCGTGGTGTGCACAATTACACGCTCACCGACGAGGTGGAATACATCAAGCCCAAGGCGCGTGTTTACTAAGGTCCGGCTGAAACGAGGGGAGACATGCCATGTGGCTCTTGCTGGCCGGTTTCCTCTTTCTCTTCATCGCGTGGGCCGCGCAGTTCGTGACGCCCGCACAAAAGGCTGAAAGCCGGAAGCGAACCCACCGGCTCGCCTTCGGGCTCTGGCTCTTGAGCGGGCCGATTGCGACACGGATCGTATGGGAAGCAGGCGGGCCCGTCTTGGGCATCTTCATGCTCGGTCTGACCCTGTTTGCGCTGGTGGATAGTCGCCGAAAGGGATGGCCGTAAGCGCGCCTATTTGGTTTTCACTTTCCTACAGGCGGTCAACTGTGCAACAAGGATGGCTCTGAATTCACCGGAGTCCTGCCGTGCAATTCGACCTTCCAATCACTCTGCGACTTTTTGCCCGCCCCGCTGCGACTAGGTTCAGCTGCGCTTCGCCAAGTCTCGCGCCCCTCTGGCAAGCAGGTGGGGAAGGTTTTGTGCTGATCTCCCCTCCCGCCTGCGGGAGGGGCCGGGGGGGCTGATTGTGCCCCCACGTATTTCTGCGGCTTGAGGCCCTCAACTTCCTCCACTTCCGCAACTTTGCCACCTTTCGCGTCCCGCCATTGTCCGCGCCCTTTTGCCTCGCTAAGGCACCTGCGAAATCCGGGCCAACAGGACACGCATCATGACCGTCACCATCCGCGAATCCGACATTATCGACAGCGTCGCCGACGCGTTGCAGTTCATCAGCTACTTCCACCCGATGGATTACATCCGCGCGCTGGGCGAAGCGTATAAGAAGGAACAGGGCCCGGCCGCCAAGGATGCCATTGCGCAGATTTTGACGAACAGCCGCATGTGTGCCGAAGGGCACCGGCCGATCTGTCAGGATACCGGCATCGTCACCGTCATCGTGAAATGGGGCCAGCAATGCGTGCTGGAATCCGGTCGCTCGCTTCAGGAAGTCATCGATGATGGCGTCCGCCGCGCTTATTTGCTGCCGGAGAACAAACTGCGCGCTTCAATCCTTGCCGATCCGGCCTTCACCCGCGTCAACACGCGCGACAACACGCCCTCGGTCGTCCATCTCGAAATGGTGCCCGGTGACAAGGTGACCTTCGATGTCGCAGCCAAGGGTGGCGGGTCTGAAAATAAGACCAAGTTCAAGATGATGAACCCCGGCGACTCCATCGTGGACTGGGTGCTCGACATGGTCCCGCAAATGGGGGCCGGCTGGTGCCCGCCGGGGATGCTCGGCATCGGCATTGGCGGCACGGCTGAAAAGGCCATGGTGCTCGCCAAAGAAAGCCTGATGGGCAGCATCGACATGGCGGAATTGAAGGCCCGTGGGCCGCAGAACGACATTGAACGCCTGCGCATCGAGATTTTCGACAAGGTCAACGCGCTCGGCATCGGCGCGCAGGGGTTGGGTGGTCTTGCCACCATCCTCGACGTGAAGATCATGGATTATCCGACCCATGCGGCGTCCAAGCCAGTCGCGATGATCCCCAATTGCGCGGCCACCCGCCATGCGCACTTCACGCTCGATGGCTCCGGCCCGCAATATCTTGAAGCGCCGAACCTTGAGGAATGGCCCAAGGTCGAATGGGCGCCCGACAGTGCGGCCAAGCGCGTTGATCTCGACACGCTGAGCGCTGCCGATGTGCAGGGCTGGAAGGCAGGCGACCGTCTGCTCCTCAACGGCAAAATGCTCACCGGACGCGATGCGGCGCACAAGCGCATCAAGGATATGCTGGCCAAGGGCGAAGATCTGCCCGTCAGCTTCAAGGGGCGGATGATCTATTATGTCGGCCCGGTTGATCCTGTGGGTGAGGAAATCGTCGGTCCGGCCGGTCCCACGACCGCAACCCGCATGGACAGCTTCATGGACATGATGCTTGAGCAAGGCTTGCTCGGCTGCGTCGGCAAGGCAGAGCGCGGCGCTGCGGCCACACAGGCGATTGCCAAGCACAAATCGGCCTATCTGATGGCCGTCGGTGGGGCGGCCTATCTCGTCGCCCGCGCCATCAAGGGCAGCAAGGTTGTCGGCTTTGAAGACCTTGGCATGGAAGCCATTTACGAGTTTGAGGTGAAGGACTTCCCGGTAACTGTGGCAGTCGACAGCAGCGGCGAGAACGTCCACACCACGGCACCGCTCATCTGGAAAAAGAAGATCGCGGAAGAGGGGCTGTTGCAACCGGCAGAGTAAGCTGCGGCCGACATTGAAAGGGAGAGAGCATGCCAGAGATCGTCTTACATCATTACGAAACGTCGCCGTTCGCGGAGATGGTGCGCGTGGCCCTTGGGCTGAAAGGCCAAAGCTGGCGGTCTGTCATCATCCCCAACATGATGCCCAAGCCTGATCTGGTCGAACTGACCGGTGGCTATGCCCGTACGCCTGTCCTTCAGATTGACGCTGAAATCTATTGCGACACGGCCGCCATTCTCGATGCGCTGGAACGGCATCAGCCGCAACCAAGCTTTTATCCTGCACCGCTTGGAGACCTTCACCGGATGGTCGCAGGCTGGACGGGCGCGGCGCAATTTGGCGCCCATGTCGGCGCTGCCATGCGCAACATTCCCGCCGATGTGCTTGGGCCGGGCTTTGCGGAGGACCGCAAACGCCGGTTCGTCGGGTTTGATTTTACCCGGATGCCGGTCGTTGCACCGCATCTGGAATCACAGGTGACTGTTGCGGCAGATTGGCTGGAGTCCGCGCTGAAAGATGGCCGCACGTTCATCGGCGGTGATGCGCCGGGACATGGGGATCTGGGCCTTTACATGAACCTTTGGTTCTTGGTCGTCATGCCTTTTGCCAAACCTTTCGCGGATGGTATTTTTGCCCGTCCCGGCTTGATGGCCTGGTTTGAGCGGATTCGCGCCATCGGCCATGGTGAGGCTGTTCCAACCAGCGCGCAGGACGCAATTGATATCGCCAATGCCAGCGCGCCAGCCGACATCTCGGGGCCTGTCGAATCCGGGCAGTCCGTCGGTCAGGCCGTGCGCATCCAGACAGAGCAGTCCGGCGATGATCCGGTGGAAGGCACGCTGCTGAGCTGCAACTCGCAGGGGATCGTCATCCGTCGCGAAAGCGCAAAGGCTGGTTTGCTGAATGTCCATTTCCCAAGAATGGGTCAGATCGTCATTGCAGCCTAGCTTGCTTGCCTGAGTGATCTGGCTCCCCGCCACATTTCTTGCAGCACTTTTCCAGTCCTGGCGGACGGCAGTGCAGCAGCGGGTGCGGGCGACCTTGTCGCTCAATGCGGCAGGGTTGGTGCGTTACCTCTATGGCCTGCCGGTCGGGATGGCGCTGCTCGGCGGCTATCTGCTGGCAACGGGTGAGGGCCTGCCGGACATCGGGTCCACTTTCTGGCCTTACGCGCTGGCCGCCGGTTTTGCGCAGATCATCGGCACAAATCTTTTGCTGATGGCGTTCGGCTATCGCAACTATGTGGCGGGCACAGCCTTTGCGAAAACCGAAGCCATTCAGGGCGCAGTGCTGGCGATGGTGCTTTTGGGGGAACATCTCAGCCTGCTGACATGGATCGGTATCGGCATTGGTGTCGCTGGGGTGATGGTGGTGTCTGCGGCGGGCGCGCGGTTCCGTCTGGCTGATCTCTTGCAGCCCGCGGCCTTATGTGGTCTCGGCGCGGGGCTCGGCTTCACCATGACATCGATTTTCGTGAAGTCGGCAACGTTCGACATTTCGACATCAGACAAGGTTCTGTCGTCTTTGCTGACGCTGGTTGCGGTGCAGGCGGGGCAAACCGCGATGCAGGGCAGCTATGTCGTCTGGAAAGAACCTGCAGAACTGAAAAAGGTAGCGGTCACTTGGCGCACATCGGGGCAGGTGGGGCTGCTCGCAGCCTTGGGGTCTGCCTGCTGGTTTACAGGCTTTGCAACGGCACCCGTGGCGCTTGTTAGGGCGGTTGGGCAGGTGGAGGTGATCTTCACGCTTGGGTTCAGCAGGCTCTATCTGCGGGAACCGATGCACCGTCATGACGTCATCGGGCTGGTGCTGATTGGCGGAGGCGTGGCCACCGCGCTGGCGGGAGGGTTGTAAAGGCCTCTGAAACCATGCGTCGCAATCCCCGCGAAACATCAATTGTATAAACACGACATGATAATGTTAGGGGACGCAAGGTCATGGAACGGGAGCTGCCGTCAAAGCGCGTGCTGAACAAGGCGCGTATCCTGCACTATGAAAAGGAACTGAAGACACTTCTGCGCCGCCAGTTGGATAAGGTTGAGCCCGGGCTGGTCGCAGCAGACGACGGGCGGGAGCGGGAAGTGGCCAGCGGGCGGATCGACATCACCGCAAGGGATGCAGACGGAAACTTCGTCGTGATCGAACTGAAAGCCGGGCCATGTCCCGCAGGCGCGTTGGAGCAGGTGCTGGGCTATTCAAGCGATCTGGAGGAGGAAACGGGGACACGGTGCCGCGCGGTGCTCGTCGCGTCGGAGTTTTCGCTGCGCCAGCGCTCAGCGGCGAAGCGCGCGCGCGAACTGCATCTGGTTACCTATCAGGTCGAACATATGGACTTTGGAGGATAGCTTCCTCAACCCGGTAAAAGCCCGAGGTGCCTTTGAGTTCTTCGTCCGGCACAGCGGTCACGAAAAAGGCGACGCCCTGTTGTCGCTTGCGGTCAATCCATAGGCCGGCGCGCAGGCCATAAGCTTCCCCGGCATGGCCAATGCGGGTGCGGCCGTCCCCAAAGGCATCATTGGAGCAGCCCGCTTTACCTTTGCTAACGGTCTGTACCGACAGACCAAAGGCGCAGAAAAAGCCACCTTCGGTGTCCCCATTGCGGCCATCATAGCGCCAGATGATCTTCTCCAGCGCGGCGTAAGATGCGGGTTTCAAGAAGCCAGCGTCGCGGCGCATCAGCACTTGGCCGAGCCTCGCCAAGTCCGTCATGCTGATGCGCAGACCACCTTGGGGCGAGAAGATCGCGCCATTGTCTCCGGGCCGGTAGGTGGAAAGATCGCACTGGCCGTCGGCCTTAGTGAAGACAGGGCAGGGCGGCATGACCCCTTTCAGGTCATCCCGACGGATACGGCCATCCTCTCCATAGAGGACCACGGCGCGGGCAATTTTCTGGGGGCTGCACATCGTCCAGTTGAAACAGGCATCAATGAACAGGGGCGCGAAAACGAGGCGGTGAATGGCGCGGTCGAACCGTTCACCGGTGACGCGTTCGATGATCGTTGCGATGACGGGGAAGTTAATGTTCGCGTATCTGAAATAGCGGCCCGGCGCGTGTGCCCCGTCCCAGACGCGGCTGTCGGAGAGGTTATTCTGCAAGCGCTCCCCAAAAGGCACGAGGTAGAGTTCGCCCCCGTCCATCAGGCTCGATCTGTGCGACATTAGCAGCCGCAGCGTGATCCTTTGGTCGGGAAAATTCGGATTGCGGAGTGTCCAGCCGAGATAGTCCGACACATCGGCATCCAGATTGAGCTTTCGTTGCTCGATCAACCGCATCACGCCCAGCGCGACGGACACCTTGGAGATAGAAGCCACTCGGACAGGATCATCGGCGGTTGCAGCTCGCCCCGTTGTCTCATCGGCCAAGCCGCGCTCGAGGCGGGTCTGGATAGTATCCGGCCCGAAAGTGACGATCACGCTTGCCCTGTGGGGGGCATCTGTAAACTGCTGGGCATATCCGGTGGTAGGTAGCGGCAGGGCTATGAACAGCAGAAGGAGGCGGCGAAGCATAAGGAACAGCATGAGAGAAAGCATAAAGGGGATGCACTTTGGTGCAAGTCGGCCTGAACCAATCAGTTTCTGTTGAAACTCATGCCGAATCGGTCTAGATCATTCGAGCGGGCCGGGCCCCTCTGGCGATCAAATGGTCGCGATGTCGGACCGCATCGGGTTTCCGGTGCGTTTCTGGCGGGTCTTAAGTCCCTCCCCAATAAGTGCCCAGACTCCCGATTGAGCAATGTGTTCAATGGAGTGGCAGTATGAATCCCAAGATTTTTAAACTTTTGCTGGCCTATCAGCGGCTTGATGATGCTCTGCGCCTGAAAATGGCAGCTGGCAGCTCGAACGCGCTGGAAGTTTTGCGTCTCAAAGCGCGCAAACAGACTCTGAAATTGCGCCTGCGATCCCTTTTCTCGAGCCGCCATCCCCTCCCGGCGGTCTGAGTGATCGGCTGGCGGTGTTGCTTCACCCCTTCCGCCGGCTGTGTTTACTTCCCCCTGCCCGTGCTGCGGGCAGGGGGAATTTTTCTTAAGGTTTGAGCAGTTCAATAACCGCGGCCGTCATCGCCTCGGTACCAAGCCGGACAGAGGGTTCGGGATCAATCTTGAACAATCCGCTATGATGGCCTGAAACAGCAGGGCCTCCCTTCTTTGCGGCTTCAATCCATGCGGGGTTGGTGCCGCCCACGGCGAAATAATAGCCGGGGATGTTGTAAGATGGGTCCACGAAATAGCTGAAGTCCTCCGCACCCATGTTGGTCTGGCGGAAGGGGACAACGACGCCATCCCCCAGTTCCTTGGCCAATGCGCTGTTGAGCCTGCGGGCAAGAGCGGCATCGTTGATGGTCACGGGCGTTGATTCCGAAACCTTCACTTCGGGCAATTTATCCTCGGGAACGCCGTTGGCGCGGGCAACGTTCAGGCTGACCCGCTTGATTGAGTCGATCAGCATGTCACGCGTTTCCCGGCTGTTCGCGCGGACAGTGACTTGAAGGTTCGCCTGATCAGAGATGATGTTGTGCTTGGTCCCTGAGTGGAAGGCCCCGACAGTGATGATGCCGGGTTCCAGCGGGCCCTTTTCCCGGCTGATAATCCCTTGCAGCGCAACGACAATCTGCGAGGCGATGTAGATGGGGTCCTTGCCGAGTTGTGGGGCTGCACCATGCGTTCCGATGCCGTTGACCTTGATGTCGACGCTATCTGCTGACGAATATTGGATGCCCTCTGCCGCTGCGATATGGCCCGTCGGGAGTTCGGCCGCGACATGGAAGGCAACGGCGTAATTTGGCTTGGGGAAGCGCGTGTAGAGCCCATCCTTCAGCATGGCGGCCGCACCACCGACGCGTTCTTCGGCGGGCTGGACGATGAACAAGACGGTGCCCTTCCACCGGTCCTTCATGGACGCCAGCTGCCGTGCTGTGCCGACCATTGATGTGATGTGCACGTCATGTCCGCACGCATGCATGACGGGGTTTTCGACACCGTCGACGCCGATCTGTCGGGCTTTTGAGGCATTGGCGAGGCCGGATTTTTCCTCAACCGGAAGTCCATCCATATCCGCGCGGACAAGGACGACCGGGCCATCGCCATTTTTGAGGACGCCGACGACGCCAGTTTCGCCGACCTTTTCGGTCACGACCATGCCGGGGACGGCGCGGAGTTCCTTCGCCATGCGCGCTGCGGTGTTGAATTCGCGGAACGACAGTTCGGGGTTGCGGTGAAAGTGATCCCACAAGGCGCCGAGCGACTTTTCATAGTCGGTTTTGATTGCTCCGGCATAATCCGGGGCGGCAGCGGCCGGTGTGGTCGCCATCAGGCCAGCCGCGGCTGACAGCAAAATTCCCTTGCGCAACATTCACTTCCTCCTGTCTGTGTCTTTCACACACTTTGGCAATTTGTTGTCGCTCTTGCCAGCCCCCAATCGCGCCGCTGGACACGGGCGTGCGATCAGCTAGTTTGCGGCTGGTGAGCTTGGTGAAAGAGGCAGGGAACCCGTTATGTCAAACGATCTGATTTTGATTTTTCTGGCGATCGCCGTCGTCGCGGTTGCCCTTTATTTTGTGATGAAGCCGGGCAAGGCACCGGCCGCCAAGATCGACGCGCCTACGGCGACACCGCCAAAGGTTGAGGCGAAGGCAACAGAAGCACCGGCGACGCTTGTTGACACTCCTGCTGCAGCGCCAATTGCGGCCGAAGCGGCTCCAGCCCCGAAAGCAAAAACTCCGGCCAAGCCAAAAGCGCCAGCCAAACCAACGGCAGCTGCAAAACCTGCGGCCACGCCAAAGGCGGCAGCTCCGGCCAAGGCTGCACCTAAACCAAAGACGGCGCCAAAGGCGGCAGCCCCGGCTGCATCGGTCACTAAGGCGACGACGCCTGCTGTGAAGGCAAATACGGCTGCAAAGCCCAAGGCGGATAAGGCTGCACCTGCGGCGAAGCCTGTGGCGAAACCCGCAGCAAAGCCCGTGGCGAAGGCAGCAGCCAAGCCCAAGGGCCCCGACAATCTTTTGTGGATCAAAGGCCTTGGCCCAAAGCTCAACACGCTGTTCATTGAAAATGGCGTGACCCGTTTTGATCAGATCGCCGGATGGGGTGCCACGGAGATTGCCGCCATGGATGAGAAGCTTGGCACATTCTCTGGCCGTATCGCCCGGGACAATTTTGTTGAGCAGGCAGCATTGTTAGCCAAGGGCGATGTCGCTGCCTTTGAAGCGAAATATGGGAAGCTGGATTCTGAGAACTGATAAGTCCCTTTCCGGCGCTTCTCGAAGACTGGCCATAGGGGCGGCGCTGGCATTGACTGGCGCCGTTCTGGCAAGTGCGGCGTCCGGTCAATCAGTTCTGGATCGCCAGCGGGAACTTGCAGCCGCCAAAACGCAGGCTGCACGTGCGCAGCGTCAGGCGGTGTTGCTGGAGGAACGGGCTGGGACGGAATCCGATGCGGCCGTGCAAATTCAAGCGCAGGCAGCAGCGGTTGCCGGGCGCATACAGGCCATTGAGGCGGAGATCGTGGAGGCCCAAGCCCGCGTTGCGCTGATTGAGAAGATGCGGGAGCGGTTGCGCGCACGGCTTGCCGAAAAGCAGCAGCCCGCCATTCGGCTGGCAGCGGCACTCCAAACCATGTCGAGCCGTCCGCCCGCACTTGCCCTCGTCCAGCCGGGGACGACCTCTGATCTTGTCCATGTGCGGATGCTGCTGGCGAGCCTCGCGCCGGAGATCCGCTCAAGAACTGACGGCCTTCGCGCGGACCTTGAAGAAAGCCGACGCCTGAAACAGGATGCCGCCAAGGCTGTGGACCTTCTCGCAGCCAGCCGAAAACGCCTTGATAACAGCCGCGCCGCGCTCGTGCGGCTCGAAGTGCAACATCGCCAAGCCTCGTCGCGTTTTGCTTCTGGAGCCATTGCCGAACAGGATCGCGCTTTGGCTTTGGGGGAAAAGGCGCGTGATATTGTCGATTTGATCGATGAACTCGGCATCCAATCGGTGACACGCGGCGCGCTGGCGACATTACCCGGTCCGCTGCTGCGCCCGGCGCGTCCGGGTGCTGCCAATGAAGTGCCCCTTGAGCTAGATTCGGCTTCACCAGCCCGGCTCGACTATCGCCTCCCGGTCACCGGGCAGGTGGTCACAGGGCTGGGGGAAGTTTCCAAAACGGGCGTACGTGCCAAGGGACTGACACTGCGCACACAGGCGCAGGCGCAGGTTTCCGCACCTCATGCGGGGCGCATCGCCTTCGCAGGGCCCTTTAAGGGCTATGGAAAGATCGTCATCATCGACCATGGCGATGGCTGGACGAGTTTGATTACTGACATGTCGACCTTGTCCGTCCGTATCGGGGAAACGGTCATTCAGGGCAGCCCAATTGGCCGCACAGGGGGCGGGGCGCCCAAGGTTACGATCGAACTTCGCAGGGGTGGCCAGCCCGTGGATATCACCCCAATGATCAGTTGATCGGGGTTAATCCCCAAGAGACAGTTTTAATCGCGCCTTTTTCGGAGTAGACACCGCTTCGAACCAGTTCAGGACCCAATATGGCCAAGTCACTTCTGCGTGCCGCGTTCATGGTATCGGCCGTGTCGCTTATCCCCGCTGCAACGGCCGGCATTGCCGCTGCCGACATGACGATCAACCGCGATATTGAGCGCTTTGTGAGCGTTTATGAACGCGTTAAGGGCGATTATGTCGACAAGGTTACCGATGAGCAGCTGATCAAGGGGGCCATTGATGGCATGCTTGCCAGCCTCGATCCGCATAGCTCCTATCTTGACGCGCGCGATTTCAAGCAAATGCAGATCACGACCGACGGCAACTATGGTGGCCTTGGTCTCGTCGTCTCAATGGAAGATGGTGCCGTAAAGGTGGTCGCGCCGCAGGAAGACAGTCCTGCTGCGAAAATGGGCATCAAATCGGGTGACTTCATCACGCATATCGATGGCAAGCTGCTTTACGGTGGCACGCTCGATCAAGCGGTGGACCAGATGCGCGGAAAGCCGGGCACGGACATCCGTCTCACCGTGGTACGGCCGGGCCGTGACAAGCCGTTTGACGTGACGGTGACTCGCCAGATTATTGAGATCAAACCCGTCAAATGGGAAATCAAGGACGGCGTCGGCATCATCAACATCAACGGTTTTTCAAAGCAGACCGGGCAGATGACGCGTGCGGCGGTTGTTTCCATTGAAAAGGCCTTGGGCCGCAAGCCGACAGGCTATGTCATCGATTTACGGTCCAATCCCGGTGGTCTGCTTGATCAGGCTGTGGAAGTCTCCGACGTGTTCCTCAACCGCGTTGAAGTCGTGTCCCAGCGTGGCCGCGATAAGCGCGATATCGAACGCTTCTTTGCGCAGCCGGGTGATTTTGCGGAAGGCCTGCCGATTGTGGTGCTGGTCGATTCCGGATCAGCCTCAGCCGCTGAAATCGTGGCAGGCGCCTTGCAGGACCATCATCGCGGTCTCGTGATGGGCGAACGCACATTCGGCAAGGGATCGGTGCAGACGCTGATCCAGCTTGATGAAGCCAGCGCGCTTCGCCTGACGACAGCCCGCTACTACACGCCATCGGGCCGCTCGGTGCAGGAAGGCGGCATTGAGCCGGACATCCTCGTGCCGCAGCTGTCGGACCCGGACTACAAATCGCGCCCGCGCTTCCGTGAGGTTGATCTTGGCCGTCACCTGATCAACGAAGCGAAGGTGGATAACAGCGTTCTTGAAGCGGATGAAAAGTCAGACCCACGCTTTTCAGCCACAGCGGAAGAGCTGAAGGCGAAGGGCATTAGCGACTTCCAGCTCGATTATGCGGTGAAGACGGTGTCCCGCCTGTCGAAGACGCAGGTTGCTGCCACGGGCAGCGGCCGCAAGGGCAGCCGCTGAGCATCCTGATGACGGATTTTGCAAAGGCCCGCTTTTTGGCGCTTGTCATTCCTGCGGCACTCATGCTGGGTGCGCTTGGCAGCCAGTACATCGGCGGTCTTCATCCGTGCGAGATGTGCTATTGGCAGCGCTGGCCGCATGATGCAGCGATTGTCCTTGCGCTCTTTGCTTTTGGCACGCGGGTCGACAAAGCGTCCCACATATTGGTGGCCTTGGCAGCACTTGCGATCATGGTCAGCGGCGGCATCGGCCTGTTCCACGCAGGGGTTGAATATGGCTGGTGGGAAGGCATCACAACCTGCTCCACCACAGCCGCAGGCGTGTCCCTAGAAGACATTATGCGCGCACCGGTTGTGCGCTGTGATGTGCCGCAATGGACGCTGCTCGGCATTTCTCTGGCGGGCTACAATGCCATCATCTCGCTGGGAGCAGGGGCGGGCATTCTGGCCCTTCTGCGTCGCGGAGGCCGCACCGCATGACGGACGCGCGCACCAAATCCATCATGCTGCGGGTTGATCAGGCCGGAGAATTCGGCGCCACGCGCATCTATGCGGGGCAGCTTGCTGTGCTGGGGAACCGTCATCCCGCTGCGCGCGAAATCCGCCATATGGCAGCGCAGGAAGATGAACACCTTGCGCGCTTCAACCGGCTTATCGCGGAACGCGGTGTTCGCCCCACGATCCTGCAGCCTTTCTGGCATGTCGCGGGCTTTGCCCTGGGCGCCGCCACGGCACTCATCGGCCCGGAAGCGGCGATGGCCTGCACCGCTGCCATCGAGACCGAGATTGAAAAGCACTACTCAGATCAGCTCGATGAACTGGGCGATGATGACCTCGAACTGCGCGAAACCATTGCCGAATTTCGCGACGATGAACGCGAACATCATGACACAGCGATCCGCGAAGGGGCGGAGCGGGCGCCCGCTTATCCTCTAATGTCAGCGGCGATCCGGCTGGGCTGCCGTGCGGCGATCCGTCTTTCAGAACGGTTCTGACGCTGCGTCGCGGCTTGCCAACGGCTCAAAAAAGGCAGAAACTCAGGTTATGCGAGTCCTTCTCCTCTTTGCCGCCGTCGCCACCTTTTCGACCCTGACCGCCGTGCCGACGTCGGCTGCGGCCCAACGTGCTGAACGGGTGCTGGTGATCTTCGGCAATGATCCATGCCCCACCAATGCGAGCGGCGATGAAATCATCGTCTGTGCGCGCCGCCCGGAAACCGAGCGCTACCGCATTCCAAAGGAAGTCCGCTCACGCTCCCAAGCGCCGCAGAACCAAAGCTGGGCGGTGCGGTCCCAATCCGCCATGTCCGCCGGCCGCACAGGGACGGACAGCTGTTCGACTGTAGGCGGCGGCGGCTGGACGGGATGCTTTGCCGAACAAATGCGCGCGGCCAAGGCTGAGGCCAAGCAGAAAGCCGCTGAGGACCGCGACGTACCCTGACGGGCTTGGCTTCTACTTCAATGTAAGAAGGAAACTGGTCGGGACGACAGGATTCGAACCTGCGACCCCCACACCCCCAGTGTGATGCGCTACCAGGCTGCGCTACGTCCCGACCGCCAAAACCTGCGCTGCAGGAAATGGAAGCGCGCCTTTACGCCGCGCATTCTGGCATTGCAAGGGCGGTCTTGGGGCATCTATCGACGCGGCGCGATCGACTTCGCGGTCGCGCCAGGCGGCAGCCATTCGCAATCTAAGTCCAAAAGCAGTGCTTCCTGTCATGAAGACATTGCGGACGTTGCACTTTGCGGAGCATCGCCTTCACATCATCGTCGCCCCTTGCTTGACGCGGGGCTTGGCTCACTTCGTCCAGTTTCAGCCCCGCGCTCGCCGGATGCCGCTTGTTCCAGATGCCCGGAATTTCGGGCGTCATGCCGAGCGGGAATATGCAAGAACAGCCAAACCCCGTGTCAAGCACGGGGCGACGCGGGTGGGAGGGATTGCCCGCCATAGATGGTCAAAGATGCAAAATTGAGGTTCAGGCCTGTTTGAGAAAGGACAACCATCCCCAAAAGGCTCTCCGTCCCCCCGTGCTTGACACGGGGCTTGGCTTTTCCTCCACTTTGCGGTTGGGCATGATGTTCGAATTGCCGCCCCTGAGGGAGCAGGGGTCCCGGCAAGCAAAAGGCGGAAACCCGACGGAGGTTAGCCAAGCCCCCTATCAAGCACGGGGCAACGGTGCGTTTATGGGGGTCAATCCCCGATGAGCGTGCGAACGCCGGACACGTCATAGGCTTTGACGCTGACGCTTTCGATCTTTGCGGTGCCAATGGCCCGGTTGAAGACGGCCATATGGGGCGACTTGCTATGGGCGGCCAGAGCGTCGCCATCGCGCCACCGTTCGGAAATGAGCAGACAGTCCGGATTGGTCACATCGCGTGAAAAAACATAGAGTTCACAGCCATCTTCGGCATGTGTTGCTGCCATTTGTTCGGCCAGCGCGTCATAGAGCCGGTCAATCTCTGCAGCGGCGGCCTTGATGGTTCCCATTACGATGATCATGTTATTTCCTCTCCCGCAGATGTGCATAGTCAAGCTTCGGTTGCGCGCCCGTTGCGGATTTGGTAGTCGCGCCGCCACTGTGCGGCCTTTTGGCTGCTGCCTTATCAGACAAGAGTATCTGCATGTTCGCAACCCCCGCATTCGCTCAAGCCGCTGCCGGAACACCCGCAGGCGGCGTTGGCTCGACCGTTTTCTTCATCGGCCAGTTCGTTCTGATCGGCCTGATCTTCTGGTTCCTCATCATCCGGCCCCAGCAAAAGCGGGCGAAAGAGCACCGGGAATTGATCGATGCGGTCAAGCGCGGCGATCAGGTGGTGACGTCTGGCGGCATTGTCGGCAAAGTCACCAAGGTTGAAGACCGTATGGTCGAAGTCGAGATTGCGACAGGCGTGAAGGTGCGCGTCATTAAGTCAACGCTGACGGACGTCGATAACGGCACCGCCAAGCCAGCAAACGACTGAGCGCCACATGCTTGATTTTCCGCGCTGGAAGTTCTGGCTCGTTATCGTGGCGACCGTCATGGGTGTCATCGCTGCGGTCCCGAGCATGTTGCCAGAGGCGACACGCAACCAGCTTCCCGGTTGGTGGAAGAATACGCACATCAACCTCGGGCTTGATCTTTCAGGTGGCAGTCACTTGCTTCTGGAAGCGGACACCGCGGACGTGCGCAAGCAGCAGATTGAACGGATGGAAGAAACCATCCGCACTGAAATGCGCCGCGCCAGTCCAAAGGTTGAAATTAGCGACATCTCGACCGCCAACGGCGCACTGTCCTTCATGCCGCGCAATCCGGCCCAGTTGGATCAGGCGGTCGATGTCGCCCGTCAACAGACCAACGGCATCGGCATTGGTGGCCAGCGGGACTGGACTGTGGCGGTGCGCGATTCCACGCGGATCGTAATGACGCCGACCGAAGCAGGCGTGAATTATGAAATCGACAGCGCGCTGGAAACGGCGCGCAACGTCGTTGCCAAGCGTATCGACCCTGAGGGCACGAAGGAAATCACCGTCGTCCGCCAGGGGTCTGACCGCATCCTCGTGCAGGTGCCGGGTCTTCAGGACCCTGAAGGATTGAAGCGCCTGCTTGGCAAGACCGCCAAGCTGGAATTCAAACTGGTCGATCTGAATGCGGATCCGGCGGAAGTCGCCGCTGGCCGCGCACCTGCAGGCAGCCAGATCCTCCCGCTTCAGGCAGGTGGCAAGATCGCGGTCAAGCGCCGGTTGATGGTGTCCGGCGATGAGTTGAATGACGCACGGCAGGATTTCGGTCAAAATGGCGAAGCCGTCGTATCGATCCGGTTCAACAATTCAGGCGGACGGAAATTCGGACGGGTCACGGCTGAAAATGTCAGCAAGCCTTTTGCCATCATTCTCGACAATGTCGTGATCTCGGCGCCGAATATTAACGAACCGATTCTCGGCGGAAGCGCGCAGATTTCAGGCACCTTCACAGTCGAATCTGCCAATGAACTGGCGATTTCGCTGCGGTCCGGCAAATTGCCGGTTGCACTGAAGGTGATCGAGGAATCAAGCGTCAGCGCGGAACTGGGTCAGGATTCGATCCAGAAGGGCGTGCTCGCCGGTATCCTCGCCACACTGGCGCTCGTGTTCTACATGATCATCACCTATTTCCGGTTCGGGGTTTACACGACGATCGCCTTGTTCGTGAACGCGCTTCTCGTGCTTGGCCTGATGGCAATTTTCAATGCAACGCTGACCTTGCCGGGTATTGCCGGTTTCGTTTTGACCATTGGTGCTGCCGTGGACGCCAACGTTTTGATCAACGAACGTATTCGTGAAGAGCTTCGCCGCGGCCGCCAAACCATGCAGGCGGTTGAGTTTGGCTATAAAGAAGCCTCCACGGCGATTTTCGACGCTAATATCACAAACGTTATCTCGGCGATCATCCTGTTCTGGTTTGGCTCTGGCCCGATCAAGGGCTTCGCGGTCGTTCTCGCCCTCGGCATCGCAACCTCGGTCTTCACCGGTGTCACTTTCACGCGTCTTCTGGTTTCGCAATATCTGCAGCGCAACCGGCCCAAGACGCTCACTCTCTGACGAAAAGCTGGCGACATGCGTCCTCTTAAATTTGTTCCTGACAACACGAACATCGCCTTTCTCAGCTATCGCTGGTGGGCCCTATGCCTGTCGGTTCTGCTGCTCACCGGCTCGATTGTGCTGGTCGCGGTCAACGGCTTGAACTGGGGCATCGACTTTGTCGGTGGCCAGTCGATCCGCGTGACATTCCAGAAGCCTGTGAACATGGGTGAGTTACGGACACGTTTGGAAGGCATGGAGGTCGGCGATGTCGTCATCCAGCAGATGACCGACCCCAAAGTGGTCAGCATCCGCATTCCGCTGGACGGCGAAGCGACCAACCCTATCGGCAAATGCATGGGCCAGGGCGTGGGCAAGGATGGCAAATCCGATGACTCAAACAGCATTGCGTCCAAAGTGCGCGGGGAACTGGTCCGCGCTTATCCGGGTGTCGACATTGGTGCCGTCAACTCAGTCTCTGGCAAGGTCGGCTGCGAATTGTTCAGCACGGGCTCGATTGCCTTGGCGCTCGCCATGCTTGGTATCTCGCTGTTCATATGGTTCCGGTTTGAATGGCAGTTTGGCGTTGGCGCGCTGGTCACTCTGTTCCACGACGTGGTGCTGACCTTTGGCTTCTTTGCCCTGACGCGGTTGACCTTCGATTTGAACGTGATCGCCGCGATCCTGACGATCATCGGCTATTCGTTGAACGATACGATCGTCATTTATGACCGTATCCGCGAAAATCTGCGCAAATACCGCAAGATGGAAATTGAGCCGATCTTGAACCTGTCGGTGAATGAAACGCTCTCGCGGACGGTGACAACGTCCATGTCGCTGGCCATCACGCTCGCGATTCTGCTGTTCGTTGGGCCGGATACGATCTTCGGTTTCACGGCCTCTATGCTTCTGGGCATCGTGATCGGGACATTCTCATCCTTCTACATCTCGGCACCGGTGCTCATCTGGCTAAATGTGAAGCCGGACAGCTTCCTTCAGTCGGACACAAACAAATCGGGCGCAGAACGCATTGGCGAGTCATTTCCCCACAAGAAGTGACAGATGGCGGAACAGCGCTTCGGTGTTCCGTCCCCATGTAAAACGTTCCGCAATCTGACGGCAGGCCGCGCGTGACGGTGGCCTGGTGAGCACGTTTTGCAATCCAGCAAGCACGCTGTCCGCTGTTCGTTCGACAATGTGTCCCGCGCTATCGTCTGATAGCACCTCCCGCGCGCCGCCGGCATTGGTGATAACAAGGGGTGTGCCGCAGGCCAGTGCTTCCACCCAAGCATTGGCAAGCCCTTCAGAAGCTGATGGCAAGGCCATTACATCGGCGGCAGACAGCCATGCCGCAATCTCTTCATGCGGCAAATTGCCGGTGAACGTGACGCGGTCTGCAACGCCGATTGCTTCGGCCTGTTGGCTGAGCCGGGTCCGATCCTCGCCTTCGCCGATCAGCACCAGTTGGGCGTCCGGTAAATGGGGCAGGGCGTCGATGACAAGCGACTGGCCCTTACGGGGTATCAACGCGCCGACCGACACGATGAGAGGACCCGAAACGCCGCGTTTGGCTTTCGCTATGGCGCGGTCCTGCACGGTGAATTTGTCGAGATCGACCCCGGTATAGTGAACGGTAATGCGGTCCAAAGGCATGCCGATGCGGGCCATGTCTCCCTTCAGTGCTTCTGACACGGCCAGTAGCCCATCTGCGGATCGTCCGGCGGCGCGCACCTGATGGGCGGTTGGGGCATTCTGTCCCCAGAAATGAATGTCCGCACCGCGCGCCTTGATGGATGCAGGCACACCGAAATGTGCGCCCAGTGCGATCGCTGCGGGGCCATCGGGGAAGAAGAACTCCGCATCAATGATGTCAAAGGGAAAGGTCTGCCGAATATCCGTGAGCAGCGGCGTTAGCCGACGGACCAACGCACCGGCATCAAAGCGTCCTTTGGTGCCGGGTAGGTGCATAAAACGCGGACGATGCACACGCAGGCCCTTCCAGTCTTCTGTTTCAGGAACGCAGGAAAAGCCTCGATAATGGCGGTGCCGGCTGAGCGGGAAGGGCGGCAGGCCAATGGGAGCGATCACCTGAAGCTCGACATCGGGATGCGAGGCAAGACCAAGGGTCTGCCGCTCGACAAAGGGCCCGAGGCGCGGGCGGGTGATGTCTGGAAAGAGACTGGCCAGAGTGAGGACGCGCAACATCATGCTGCGCCCCGAATGGCACGCAGTTCCGCCGCGGCAGCGCCGGATAACGATAACGCCGTCTCACCCATCCCTGCCCGATTAGCGCCAAACCGTTAAACAACTGCATCTCCGCGCTTGGCGTTCCGGAAAGCACGGGCTAAGAACGCCGCCATGTCGAGTTCAAGTTTCAAAACCGCCGCTCTCCTCGCCGTTGTCGCGCTGGCCGTTCCTCTTGCTGGTTGCGCCGGAAATCGCGGCCGCACCAAGGCCGACACGTCCTACGTCGCGCGCGACGTGAACACGCTCTACAACGCGGCCAAGGACCGTTTGGACCGGGGCCAGTTCAAGTTGGCGGCGGCACTCTTTGATGAGGTGGAGCGTCAGCATCCCTATTCGGTCTGGGCCCGCCGCGCGCAGTTGATGAGCGCGTTCAGCTATTATGCGGCACGGGATTACACCGAATCGACCAATTCAGCGCAGCGCTTCCTGTCGATTCACCCGGGTAATCGCGACGCGCCCTATGCTTATTATCTGATCGCGCTCAATTATTATGAGCAGATCTCTGACGTAACGCGCGACCAGAAGATCACGCAGCAGGCGCAGGATTCCCTCGGCGAACTGATCCGTCGCTATCCCGACAGCCGTTATGCCGCTGACGGTCGTCTCAAGCTCGATCTTATCCGCGATCACCTTGCGGGCAAGGAAATGGAAATCGGGCGCTATTATCAGCGGCGTGGCCTTTGGTTGGCGAGCATCATCCGCTTCCGCAAGGTGACGGAAGATTATCAGACGACAGGCCATGCGGCAGAAGCGCTGATGCGCATGACGGAAAGCTATCTCGCCATGGGCGTTCCGGAAGAAGCGAAAAAGACTGCGGCCGTTCTGGGGGCGAACTATCCCGCCTCGGACTGGTATAAGCGCGCCTTTGAGCTCATGCAGAAGCACGCGCCGCAGGCGTGACCCGCGGTCGATGCTGACGTCCCTCTCGATCCGTGACGTTGTCCTGATCGAGGCGCTCGACCTTGATTTTGCCAACGGACTTGGTGTGCTCACCGGGGAAACGGGGGCCGGTAAATCCATTCTGCTTGATGCCTTGGGCTTGGCTTTGGGAGACCGCGCCGACAGCGGCCTTGTTCGCCAAGGTTGTGTGCAGGCCAGTGTCACGGCGAGCTTTTCCGCGCCGCAGTCCGCTCTTCATCTTCTTACCTCCAATGATCTTGATTTTGGCGCGGGCGAAGACCTCATTGTCCGTCGCACGGTCAAGGCCGATGGCGGTAGCCGGGCGTGGATCAATGACCAGCCGGTATCAGCAGCCCTCTTGCGGGAACTCGGCGGATCGCTGGTGGAAATTCATGGCCAGCATGATGATCGCGGGCTGATCAATCCCAAGGGCCATCGTGATCTGCTCGACAGCTTTGCGCGGGCAGATACTGCCACAGTTCGGCTCTCGCACGCCGCCTGGCGCAATGCAGAGGCGACGCTGGCAACGGCGCGGCAGGCGCTGGAAGATGCGGAGCGGGACCGGGAATGGCTGGCCCATGCTGTGGCGGAACTGAAGGCGTTTGATCCGCAACCCGGCGAGGAGGAAGATCTGGCGGGCCGCCGCGCCTTGATGCAGCGTGGGGAAAAGATCGCGGCTGAACTGGCGGCCATCACCGAATTGGTGGAGGGGAGCGACGGCGCTCTCTCCCAATTGCGGCAGGCCGCGCGCATCTTGGACCGTATTTCAGAAGACCATGCGACGCTTGCTGAAGCGCTGGCCGCGGTTGACCGCGCCATCATCGAGAGCGGGATGGCGGAAGACAAGTTGCGCGAAGCGGGTCACGCCTTGTCTTTCGATCCAGCATCGCTGGAGGCAGATGAAACACGGCTGTTTGATCTGCGCGCGCTGGCCCGCAAGCACCGTGTTCAGCCCGAGACGCTGGCCGAACTGACTGTCGAGTTATCAACCAAGCTCGATGCCATTGAAGCGGGCGGGGAAGGTCTGGCAAAGCTGGAGGCGGCTCTTGCTGCAGCCCGCACCACCTATGAGGCGGCAGCGCGTGATCTAGCGGCCAAGCGTCGTGAGGCAGCAGGGCGGCTCGATGTGGCGGTCGCCAGGGAACTCGTGCCGCTCAAGCTTGATTCCGCGCGCTTCCAGACGCTGGTGGAAGAACTGCCCGAGGCGCAATGGGGTCCATCGGGCATGGACCGGGTGGAATTCATGGTGTCGACCAACCCCGGCGCGCCCTTTGCGCCGCTCATCAAGATTGCCTCAGGTGGCGAATTGTCGCGCTTCATCCTCGCATTGAAAGTCGCGCTGGCCGAAGTCGGCGCGGCGGGCACGATGATCTTTGATGAGATTGATCGTGGCGTTGGCGGGGCAGTGGCTTCGGCCATTGGCGAGCGGCTGGCGCGGCTTGCGCAGAAAACGCAGTTGCTGGTCGTTACGCACAGCCCGCAGGTCGCCGCACGTGGGGCCGCGCACCTCATGATCGCCAAAGCCTCAGAAGGCACCGTCACGCGCACCAGCGTCCGCCAGCTTGATGATTCTGAACGCCGTGAGGAGATCGCCCGCATGCTCTCCGGCGCGCAGGTGACGGATGAGGCCCGCGCGCAGGCAGAACGGCTGCTGGAGGCGGCGTGAGCGACATGTTTGATATGTCGGAAGCCGACGCTGCCAACCGTCTGATGCGCCTTGCGAAGGAAATCGCGAAGCACAACCGGCTCTATCACACGCAAGATGCGCCGGAGATTTCGGATGCGGACTATGACGCGCTGGTGCGGGAGAATAACGCGCTGGAGGCGCAGTTTCCGAATCTCATCCGCGCCGACAGCCCCAATAAGCTCGTCGGCGCAGCGCCCGCTGGGCATCTGACAAAGATTACGCATGCCAAGCCGATGCTGAGCCTCGACAATGCTTTTGCGGATGAAGATGTCGCGGACTTTGTCGGGCGCGTGCGGCGCTTCCTTAATCTGGCGGACGATGCCGAGGTTGCCCTGACGGCGGAGCCCAAGATTGACGGCCTGTCCTGTTCGCTGCGCTATGAAGGCGGCACGCTGGTGATGGCGGCCACGCGCGGCGACGGGCAGGTGGGTGAGGATGTGACCGCAAATGTGCGGACCATCGCGGACATTCCGCAGCAGATTACCGGTAACATCCCCGACGTGTTTGAGGTCCGCGGTGAAGTCTACATGTCGAAGGCCGACTTTGAGGCGATCAACGTGCGCGCTGAGGCGGAGGGGACAAAGCTCTTCGCCAATCCGCGCAATGCAGCGGCGGGTTCGCTGCGGCAAAAGGACGCAAAGATAACCGCCGCACGTCCCTTGCGCTTCTTGGCGCATGGCTGGGGTGAGGCGACTTCTTTGCCGGGCGAGACGCAGTTCGAGGTGATCAAGACCATCGAGCGGTGGGGTCTGCCCGTGGACCCGCGCTTTGTGCGCCTGAACTCCACCGCGCAGGTGCTAGCCCATTACCGGTTTATTGAGGCGCTGCGTGCCGACCTGCCGTTCGACATTGATGGCGTGGTTTACAAGGTGGACCGGCTCGATTGGCAGGCGCGGCTGGGCTTTGTGGCCAAGGCACCCCGCTGGGCCATCGCCCATAAGTTCCCGGCAGAGCGGGCGGAAACGACGCTGGAGTCCATCGACATTCAGGTGGGCCGCACGGGCAAGCTGACACCGGTCGGGCGGTTGAGGCCAGTGACTGTGGGTGGCGTTGTTGTTTCGAACGTCACACTTCACAACCGCGATGAGATTGCGCGGCTGGGTGTCCGTCCGGGGGATCGGGTCGTCGTCCAGCGGGCAGGGGATGTTATCCCGCAGATCGTCGAGACCCTGACACGCGATGCGGAGCGGGCGGCCTGGGCATTCCCGGATCATTGCCCGGAATGTGGATCAGAAGCCGTGGCCGAGGAAGGCGAGGTAGACGTCCGGTGCACCGGTGGCCTCATCTGTCCGGCGCAACGCGTGGAGCGGCTCAAGCACTTTGTCAGCCGGGCGGCGCTGGACATTGAAGGTTTGGGTGAAAAGACCATCGTTGAATTTTTCGGCCTTGGCTGGCTGCACAGTCCGGCAGATATCTTCCGCCTGCGTCAGCGCCGTGCCGAGATTGTCGGCCGCGAAGGCTGGCAGGATAAGTCTGTGGATAACCTGTTGGCCGCTATTGAGACCAAGCGCTCCCCGGACCCCGCGCGGCTCGTCTTTGCGCTCGGCATCCGGCATGTCGGTGCAGTAACAGCGAAAGACCTTTTGAAGGCGTTCGGCACGGTCGAACGGGTGCGGGAAGTGGCGACGGGGGAAGGCGCCATGGAAGAGCTGACGCAAGTCGACGGCGTTGGTCCAGTCGTGGCCGAAGCACTCGTCGAATTCTTCCATGAGGCGCATAATCGAGAGGTCTGGACTGACCTGTTGAGCGAAGTCACGCCGCCTGCTTTCGTCTCGAACGTCCGCGAGTCTGTCGTCTCTGGCAAGACGGTCGTCTTTACCGGTAGCCTTGAGACGATGAGCCGTGATGAAGCCAAAGCGCAGGCGGAATCGCTGGGCGCTAAGACTGCCGGTTCGGTGTCGGCGAAGACCGATCTCCTTGTGGCTGGCCCGGGCGCGGGTTCAAAACTCAAAAAGGCGCAGGAGCTTGGGATTGAGGTGATTGACGAGGCCGCTTGGGCGCAAATTGTGGCGACCGTTGGCTGACCGACGAATGGCCGACGCAGCATCCGGCTTGACCCGTGAACCGGCCCCCGTCAAAGCAGGTAAATGACCGAACAGACGGACCTTTCTCTGCTCACTTTCGAGCAGGCCCTCAAAAAGCTTGAGGAAATTGTGGCGCGGCTTGAATCCGGAGAGGCGGCGCTCGATGAATCGATCACGCTTTACACGCAGGGTGAAGCGCTTCGCGCGCAATGCGAGGCGCGGCTAAAGGACGCACAGGCGCGGATCGAAAAGATCACGCTCGGTGCCAATGGCCAACCGAGCGGCACGACCGCGTTTGACGCCGGCTGATCCGTCCAAGATGTCGAGCGATCTTCTGACAGCAGCGCTTGCGGACATTGCCGCAGACGTTGATCGCGGCTTTGATCTGCTTCTGCCAGTGCCGGATGATGGCCGGGCGCGCCTGTATGAAGCGATGCGCCATGCGGCCATTGGCGGTGGGAAGCGCTTGCGGCCGCTGCTGGTGGTGGCGGCATCCCGGCTGTTCAACGTTGGCCGGGACTCAGCGCTGAATGTCGGCATCGCGATTGAGTGCATTCACGTATATTCTCTCGTCCATGACGACCTGCCGTGCATGGACGATGATGACATGCGGCGTGGCAAGCCGACGGTGCACAAGGCCTTTGATGAGGCGACGGCGGTGCTTGCCGGGGATTCGCTCCATGCGCTCGCCTTTGAAATTTTGGCGGATGAAGAAACGCATCCGGACCCGTTCGTCCGCGCAGAACTGATTGCGGAACTCGCGCGCGCGTCCGGCCCGTCGGGCATGGCGGGCGGGCAGATGATGGATCTGGCGGCCAGCGATGCGGACTTTGATCTCCATTCGGTCACGCGCCTGCAGCAGTTGAAAACGGGTGCGCTCATTGCCTTTTGCCTTGAGGCGGGCGCCATCCTTGGCCGTGTGCCGCCGGAAGGGCGTCAGGGCCTGCGTGGCTATGCCCGTGACATTGGGCTTGCCTTCCAGATTGCGGACGACGTGATTGACGCCGAAGGGGATGCCGCTGTTGCGGGCAAAGCCGTCAACAAGGATGCGGATGCGGGTAAGGCGACGTTCCTCTCCTTGCTCGGTATTGATCGGGCCAAGGCGCAGATGCACATGCTCGTGGAGCAAGCCATCGCGCATCTCCATGCTTTTGGGGAAGAGGCGGACCTGCTGCGCGCCATTGCACGCTATACGGTAGAAAGGGACCGATAATGGGGGAACGCATCGGGGTTTATCCCGGCACATTTGATCCGATCACTTTGGGGCACATGGACATCATCCGGCGCGGCGCAAAGCTGGTCGACCGCCTGATCGTCGGCGTGACGACCAACGCCAGCAAATCCCCTATGTTCAGCGATGATGAACGCATCGAGATGGTCAAACGCGAAGTGGCGACCATCGGCGGCGCCATCGACGTTGTCGGCTTTGATTCGCTCCTCATGGACTTTGCTGAGAAGCAGAACGCGTCGATCATCGTGCGCGGTCTGCGCGCTGTCGCGGACTTTGAATATGAATATCAGATGGCGGGCATGAACCAGCAGCTGAACGACCGCGTCGAAACAGTCTTCCTGATGGCGGACGTCTCCTTGCAGCCCATCGCATCGCGGCTGGTAAAGGAAATCGCGATCTATGGTGGCGACATCGCGAAGTTCGTGACGCCGACGATCAAGTCCGAAGTTGTTGCCCGAGTTGAAAAAATAGGAAAGCGCGGAAGCTGATCCGTTCATCGGCAGCTAAGCCAGCCGCAGGTAAAGTGCCGCGGCAATTAAGAGGTGTAATGTGAAGAAACTGTTCGTCGCGATCATGATGCTGCTCGGCCTTGCCGGGACGGCCAGCGCCAAAGACAAGGGGGTGGTCCCGCCACCGGCGCCGGTTTCGACCATTCCCGCGCCTGAGCCAGACAATATTCTGGTGCTTGATCTGTCGACCGGTGGGCAGGTCCGCATCCAGCTCCGCCCCGATAAGGCACCCGGCCATATCGAACGCATCAAGCTGCTGACCCGCGCCGGTTTTTATGATGGCGTTGTCTTCCACCGCGTCATCGAAGGCTTCATGGCGCAGACCGGTGATCCGCAAGGCACAGGCGAGGGCGGTTCACCACTCCCTGACTTGAAGGCGGAGTTTAACGATCTGCCGCATCTGCGCGGTGCCCTTTCGATGGCACGCACCAGTGCGCCGGACAGTGCCAACAGCCAGTTCTTCATCGTCTTTTCGCCCACGCTTCGGCTGGACGGGAAATACACGGTCCTCGGCCGCGTGATGAGCGGCATGCAATATGTCGATGCCATCGAACGGGGCGAGCCGCCGCTCAATCCGTCCAAGGTTGTCCGCGCCTGGATTGGCGCCGATGGTCCCGATGCGCCGCGAGTGCCGTTGCCGCAGGTGTCGGCCAAGGTTGAAGCTGCACCGGCCACAACACCGCAGCCCTAATGCGCGTCGATCTCTTCGACTTTGACCTGCCCCATGACCTGATCGCCCTGCGCCCCGCCCAACCGCGGGACGCAGCGCGCCTCCTGTTGCTGGACGGGGACATGACGGACGACCGGTCGGTCCGCGATCTGCCAGACATTCTGAGGCCCGGCGATTGTCTGGTGTTCAACGACACGCGTGTGATCCCTGCCCAGTTGGAGGGCACGCGCTGCGCAGCGCGCATCGGCGCGACGCTGCACAAGCGTGAGGGCCTGCGCGACTGGCGGGCCTTTGTCCGCAATGCAAAACGATTAAAGGACGGAGACCGGATCGACTTCGGGCAGGCTGTGACGGCGCTTGCCGTTAGCCGTGGGGCCGATGGCAGTGTGCTTCTCCACTTTGAGGGGGATGAGCCGGTCGAGGTTCTTCTGGAGCGCGCGGGGACTATGCCCTTGCCGCCTTATATCGCGGCGAAACGTGACATCGATGAGCGTGATGCTGAAGACTATCAGACGATGTTCGCGGCAGAAAAGGGCGCTGTCGCCGCCCCAACAGCCGCGCTGCACTTTACGCCCGATCTGATGGCGCGTCTGGACGCGGCCGGCATTTTACATGAAACGCTGACGCTCCATGTGGGGGCGGGCACCTTCCTGCCGATGAAAGTCGATGACACCGACGACCACCAGATGCATGCCGAATGGGGCCGCATCGACTCAGATTGCGCGGAACGGCTGAATGCTGTCCGCGCAAAGGGCGGGCGTGTCATCGCGGTCGGCACGACCTCGCTGCGCCTCCTTGAAAGTGCGACCGGTGACGACGGCATCATTCGTCCGTTTGAGAATGACACCTCCATCTTCATTACGCCGGGATACCGGTTTAAGGCGATTGATGGGCTGATGACCAATTTCCATTTGCCCAAGTCCACCCTGTTCATGCTCGTCAGTGCGATCATGGGGCGGGAACGGATGCAGGCGGCCTATGTCCATGCCATTGCGGCGCGATACCGGTTCTACAGCTATGGTGATTCCAGCCTGCTCCTGCCGGGGTCCTAAGGCGAGACGGATGATCGCGGATTGCCCGTCGGTTTAAGGTAGCCCCCTCTGCCGGCGGAGGGCCGAATTCCTCCTATTCTGCTAAATTTCAGCAATATATCAATAATTTAACTCTATCCATTGGCCTAAAACCAATCGCGTGGTTTTGGGTGTAGCGGCAATAAACACCCATGTTTGGCACCGGTTGCCGCCGCAACGGTCAGGCAGGTCGAGGCGCGTCTGTCTGTGGAGAGGGTTACAGTCAATATGGTTTGAAAAACAACCGTTTTACAATGGGTTAAACTTGACTCAGTCGTGGATACTGCGATGATTAATAAACGTCATTTAATTGTCGCAATTCACCATAAGTAAAACTGGAGTTTAAGAAGACTATGTCAAATAATTTGAAAAACCGTCTGATTATTGCGACGGCCATCGGTATGGCTTTGTCGCCCGTTCAGGCTTGGGCAGGATGCTGCTCGATTCCGAAAATCAAAATCCCGAGCCCCAAGTCTATTGTAAACACCGTAACAAGCGGCGTCACCAATACTGCGAATACCGTGGCAAATACTGTCGTCAATACTGCGAACAACGTTGCCAACGATACGACCAATGCCGCAGCCCAAGGCGTTGGCTATGCGAACTTTGCCGCAGCTCAGGCGAAGGGCTATGCAGATACGGTCGCTTTGCAGTCGGCGAATACGTTGGCTTCTGCCAACAAGTGGGCGAACCTGGCCGCCGCTGATACGGCTTCGCAAGCAATGGGTTTCAAAAACTATGCTGATCGTATGGCCGCTGACAGTGTCGCTGTTGGTCGGAACGAGTATGATGGGCTCCGGAATGACGCTCTGCGGGCCTATACGAACGGCGCAAATCAGGCAAAAAGCGCCTATGAAGACGCACGTTCGGCTGTGTCCCCGGTGATCAATGCTGCCAACAGTGTGGCAAAGTATGTCGCAGGCATCTGCGTTTCGCAGGCAACGAGCAGCTGGGGCAAGATCACCCCTTACGTCAGCAAGGCCCAGTCACTTGACGACAATGGCAAGAAGGCGCTTTATCGCGTTCTTCGCACGCTTGGTCGTGGTAGCACGCCAGACCAGCAGACCATGGCAGATATGAAGGCTGTGGGCGTGGCACTTGGTATGGTGACCGGCAATGGCCTTGCGCTGGTTGGCAATGGCTACCAGTCGAACTTCGGCGTTTCTCTTGGCGCTTCGGGCGGCTGGATTGGCGGCGTGAACAGCTCGGTGAGCTTCTCAATGGACACCTTCCCCACCAACGGGAAGTACAAGATGGCAATCGCCGTCAACTCCGGGGTTCAGGTCGCGGCCGGGACAGGCACGCTCGCGCCTGGTGCCTCTATCGGCTTCGGCCTTGGCTGGGGTCCTGGTAGCTCTGTGGATGCATCCGGCGTGACGATGACCGCTGGCGGCGCCGTAGGCGGGATCGACGTCGCCGCTCAGTGGACCATTCCTCCCGTGCTGGCGGAAGCGATGGTGAACGATGCAAAGAGGGGCAGCTTCAGCGTAGACAGTTTGAAGTCTGCCCTGACGGGTCAGCTCATCGCTAACGTCCAGGCTGTTTGCCAGGCACCGGGCATTTCGGCAGGCGTGAGCCTCCCGACCCCAGGGAACCTCGGCGATGTGACGTTCAGCCCCGGCTACACCAAAGTGGTTTGGACGGGTTCTGTCGACTAATTTGATCCCATCATGCATTGCATGACGGGCTGATAATAAGAGGGTGGGAGTGGTTGTGGGCACGGCGCTAGCGGCGTGCACCATCGACCACTCCCATTATCTTTCATGGGCGGGTCGCCCCGGCCGCTATTTGCGCGCCATTGCCGGGGTTCTCACGCGAGACGGATGATCGCGGATGGTCCTTCGGTTTAAGCTGTCCCTATCTGCGTGCCAGAGGTTCGCGCTCTTCCTCCGCCGCCGCATTTCTCCAATATACCAGTAAGTTAACCCTGCCCCTGAACCCAAAACCACTCATCTGGTTTGGGGGCAATGGGACTGAACACCCATGTCTGGCACCGGGTTCCGCCGCGACGGACGGGCAGGGCGAACTGCGTCTGCCTGCGAAGCCGGATAAAGCCATTCTGGCGCAAAAAATTACTATATTACAGTGGGTTAAACTTGACTCTGTCAAATATGATGCGAATATTATTAAAAAAATGTAACTTAATTGTAATAATTCATCATAAGTAAAGCTGGAGTTAAAAAAGACATGTCAAACAATTTGAAAAACGGTCTGCTTCTTGCGACGGCCATTGGTATCGCTTTAGCGCCGAACCAAGCCGCCGCAAAATCTGCTGCCGACTGGCTCAAGGGAGCGGTGAAAACAGTAGAAAACGCTGGAAACAGCGCTGTGAATACGGTTTCTGGCACCGCGAACAACGTTGCCAACGATACGACCAATGCCGCCGCCCAAGGCGTTGGCTATGCGAACTTTGCTGCGGCACAGGCGAAGGGCTATGCAGATACGTCCATATTGCAGGCGGCGTCGGAGGTGGCATCGGCGAGCCGTTGGTCTAGTCTCGCTGCGGCAGATACTGCTTCGCAGGCGATGGGATTCAAAAATTATGCCGAGCGCATGGCCTCGGATAGTGCGGCTGTCGGCGCGGCGGAATATTCGCAAATTAAGGCGGGAACGGTATCGGCCTACAGGACGTCGTTTTCGCAGGCCAGTAATACCTTCGAGGCGGGTCGGGTTGCTCTTTCTCCTGGCGTTGGAAGGAGCTATAGCTTGGCAAAGTACTTTGCGGACAGGTGCCAGTCCGGAGCGACGAGCAGCTGGGGTCGTATCACGCCCTATGTCAGTAAGGCCCAGTCGCTAAATGCAAACGCAAAGGAGGCGTTGTACCGTTTGCTGCGGACGTTGGCACGCGGCAGCACGCCGGACCAGCAGACCGGCGCAGACATGCGCGCTGTGGGTGAAGCGCTTGGCTTGGTTACTGCCAACGGCTTTGCACTCGTTGGTAATGCTTACCAGTCGAACTTCAGCGTTTCGGTTGGCGGCAGTGGCGGCTGGATTGCCGGGGTAAACACCGCGGTGAGCCTTGCAATGGATACATTCCCGACCAACGGGAAATATAACATGACGGTTGCCGTTAGCTCCGGCGTTCAGGTTGCCGCCGGTACTGGCGATCTTGCGCCCGGGGCGACGATCGGTTTTGGCCTTGGGTGGGCCCCGGGAAGTGCCAATCAGTCCGGCGTAACGATGACCGCAGGCGGAACAGCGGGAGGAGTCGACGTGGCCGCGCAATGGTCCGTGCCGCCCTCGCTTGCGCAGGCATTGATAACGGATGTGGCTAATGCTCCCACTGAGCAAAAGTCGATGTCAATGCCAAAGCTTCCAACTGGTAGGTCCGTCAAGGGTCCCACCTTCAATGTTCCCGTGTTCAGTGAAGCGTCTTTGGCGGCTTCCCTGACATCGGCGGTTGCTGCGCAGGTTGATTCGGTCTGCCAGGCGCCGGGTATTTCTGTGGGTGTAAGCCTCCCGGTTCCGCAGAACCTTGGCAATGTAACCTTCAGCCCGGGCTACACTCAGGTTGTATGGTCTGGCGCATTTTGAGTGCTGCGTAGCATGCATTGCATGACGGGCTGATGATAAGAGGGTGGGAGTGGTTGTGGGTACGGCGCTAGCGGCGTGCACCATCGACCACTCCCATTATCTTTCATGGGCGGTGCCGCCCCGGCCGCCATTTGCGCGCCATTGCCGGGGTTCTCACGCGAGACGGATGATCGCGGATGGTCCTTCGGTTTAAGCTATCCCTATCTGCGTGCCAGAGGTTCGCGCTCTTCCTCCGCCGCCGCATTTCTCCAATATACCAGTAAGTTAACCCTGCCCCTGAGCCCTAAACCAATCGCATGGTTGTGGGTTTATGGGCAATGAACACCCATGGTCGGCGCCGGTTTCCGCCGCGACGGTCGGGCAGGTCGAGCTGCGTCTGCCTGCGAAGCGGAATAAAGCCATTCTGGCTCAAAAAACCATTTTGTTACAATATGTTATTATTGACTCGCTCGGAGAACTGTGAAATTTTAACAAAACGTCAAAACTGTTTATTCCAATTTTCATAAACAAACTCTGGAGTTTAGCATGTTCAAGAATGTGAGAACCGGGCTACTTGTTGCGACCGCCGTCGTTGTCGCCTTGGCCCCTGCTCAGGCTTCGGCTGGGAGTTGCAAATTCCCCAAAATTTGTATCAAAAACCCAATCCCGCCAATCCCGCCCATCCCGCCCATCCCGCCCATCCCGCCCATCCCGAGCCCCACCGATCTTTTTAATACCGCTGCCCAAGGTGTTGGCTATGCGAACGCT
>Ga0209400_1000010_pt1 | contig 202258 bp, 189 predicted proteins | sample M_130807_EF_Meta_FD_187313 | JGI IMG/M metagenome (GOLD analysis project Ga0209400, IMG submission 187313) | Freshwater microbial communities from Lake Montjoie, Canada to study carbon cycling - M_130807_EF_MetaG (SPAdes) (version 2) | ecosystem: Environmental > Aquatic > Freshwater > Lake...
TTTATCAAAGTATTACTTGAAGTGAGGACGTAGTTAATTAGGTTATTGCTTGTAGTCAGAACGTAATTACTCATATTGGTATCATTGAAGTTTGCTTTGTTTATCAAAGTATTACTTGAAGCCAGAACATAGTTGATTAAGTTATTGCTTGTAGTCAGAACGTAATTACTCATATTGGTATCATTGAAGTTTGCTTTGTTTATCAAAGTATTACTTGAAGTGAGGACGTAGTTTATTAGGTTATTACTTGTAGCGAAGACGTAATTACTCATATTGGTATCATTAAAGTTTGCTTTGTTTATCAGAGTATTACTCGAAGTGAGGACGTAGTTAATTAGGTTATTGCTTGTAGTCAGAACGTAATTACTCATATTGGTATCATTAAAATATCCAATTGTTAATATAGTATTCGATAGTAAAGTAATCTTTTTGGATGTATTCGCATCTATTTCGTTAGTATGTTCTATCAAGTTATTACTTGTAGTTTGGATATAGTTGCTTGTATCAAGAAAAACATCTCTATCGTTAATCTTATAAATACCAGTTCCTATAATTTGCACATCTCCGCTTACCTGTATAGAGTTTATATTCATATTTTTAAAAGTGCCTGATGTATCCTTGATACTTAAATCAGCACCATCATCACTCGATAATACCGTATTATTTAAAAAGATACTATTACCTGATAAATACAAATCCTTCCATTTCCTTGAAGGCGACCCTAAATTATAAAAGGTATTGCTACTTGGGATTACATCCCCGCTTATTGTCATATTACCTATGACATCTAATTTTGAACGTGGTTGCGTTGTGCCTATTCCTACATCGCCTTTAATAAAAACATCACCATTATTCGCAATTTTAAAAACCGCTGTATTCACATTTGAAGCAACAAATATGTCTCTGTCAGTTGTATTTTGTTGTACCATCAAAGCCGTTGAAGTATTATTGGCATTTACTATCTCTAACCTCTCAGTAGTATAAACGATTGTATCGAGACGAGTGCTATCTCCAAGAACTATCAAGTTAGAATTGATTGTTAAAGTGCCGTTAAGAGTTAAATCATTGTTATATTTATTATTTACTATAAACTTATTTGAAGCATCAAGTTTCTCTGTAATCATATCCGTAGTTAAATCAGAAATTCTTTTAGAGATTATATTGCTTGTAATAAAGACATAATTACTCATATTTCTATCATTGAAGTTCGCTTTGTTTATCAAAGTATTACTTGAAGCCATAACATAGTTGATTAGGTTATTGCTTGTAGTGAAAACGTAATTACTCATATTGGTATCATTAAAGTTCGCTTTGTTAATCAGGGTATTACTCGAAGTCATAACATAGTTGATTAGGTTGTTGCTTGTAGTGAAGACGTAATTACTCATATTGGTATCATTAAAGTTCGCTTTGTTAATCAGGGTATTACTCGAAGTCATAACATAGTTGATTAGGTTGTTGCTTGTAGAGAAGACGTAATTACTCATATTAGTATCATTAAAGTTTGCTTTGTTTATCAAAGTATTACTTGAAGCCAGAACATAGTTGATTAGGTTGTTGCTTGTAGTGAAGACATAATTACTCATATTGGTATCATTGAAGTTTGCTTTGTTAATCAGGGTATTACTTGATGCCAAGACGTAGTTGATTAGGTTATTGCTTGTAGTGAAGACATAATTACTCATATTGGTATCATTGAAGTTTGCTTTGTTAATCAGGGTATTACTCGAAGTCATAACATAGTTGATTAGGTTGTTGCTTGTAGAGAATACGTAATTACTCATATTAGTATCATTGAAGTTTGCCTTGTTTATCAAAGTATTACTTGAAGCCATAACATAGTTGATTAGGTTGTTGCTCGTAGTGAAGACGTAATTACTCATATTAGTATCATTGAAGTTTGCCTTGTTTATCAAAGTATTACTTGAAGCCATAACATAGTTGATTAGGTTGTTGCTCGTAGTCAGAACGTAATTGCTCGTATCAAGAATAACATCTCTATTATTTCTTTTATAAACGCCATCTCCATTGATAAGAACATCTCCATTGTTAGCAATCTTAAAGACTGCTGTATTCATATTTGAAGCAACAAAGATGTCTCTGTCTGCTGTATTTTGTTGTACCATCAAAGCCGTCGAAGTATTATTAGCATTCACTATTTCTAACCTCTCAGTAGTATAAACGATTGTATCGAGACGAGTGCTATCTCCAAGAACTATCAAGTTAGAGTTGATAGTTAAAGTGCCATTAAGGGTTAAATCATTGTTATATTTATTATTTACTATAAACTTATTTGAAGCATCAAGTTTCTCTGTAATCATATCCGTAGTTAAATCAGAAATTCTTTTAGAGATTATATTGCTTGTAATAAAGACGTAATTACTCATATTAGTATCATTGAAGTTTGCCTTGTTTATCAAAGTATTACTCGAAGCCATAACATAGTTGATTAGGTTGTTGCTTGTAGTGAAAACGTAATTACTCATATTGGTATCATTAAAGTTTGCTTTGTTTATCAAAGTATTACTTGAAGCCATAACATAGTTGATTAGGTTATTACTTGTAGTGAAAACGTAATTACTCATATTGGTATCATTAAAGTTTGCTTTGTTTATCAAAGTATTACTTGAAGCCATAACATAGTTGATTAGGTTGTTGCTTGTAGTGAAAACGTAATTACTCATATTGGCATCATTGAAGTTTGCCTTGTTTATCAAAGTATTACTTGAAGTCATAACATAGTTGATTAAGTTATTGCTTGTAGTGAAAACGTAATTACTCATATTGGTATCATTAAAGTTTGCTTTGTTTATCAAAGTATTACTTGAAGTCATAACATAGTTGATTAAGTTATTGCTTGTAGTGAAAACGTAATTACTCATATTGGTATCATTAAAGTTTGCTTTGTTTATCAAAGTATTACTTGAAGCCATAATGTAATTACTCATATTGGCATCATTGAAGTTTGCTTTGTTTATCAAAGTATTACTTGAAGCCAGAACATAGTTGATTAGGTTATTGCTTGTAGTGAAGACATAATTACTCATATTTGTATCATTAAAGTTCGCTTTGTCTATCAAAGTATTACTTGAAGCCATAACGTAATTACTCATATTTGCGTCATTGAAGTTTGCCTTGTCTATCAACGTATTACTCGAAGCCAGAACATAATTTATTAAGTTATTGCTTGTAGTGAAGACATAATTACTCATATTGGTATCATTGAAGTTTGCATTGTCTATCAACGTATTACTCGAAGCCAGAACATAATTTATTAAGTTATTGCTCGTAGTCAGAACGTAATTACTCATATTGGCGTCATTGAAGTTTGCCTTGTTTATCAGAGTATTACTCGAAGCGAGGACGTAGTTGATTAAGTTGTTGCTTGTAGTGAAGACATAATTACTCATATTGGTATCATTAAAGTTCGCTTTGTTAATCAAAGTATTACTTGAAGCGAGAACGTAGTTGATTAGGTTGTTGCTCGTAGTGAAGACGTAATTACTCATATTGGTATCATTGAAGTTTGCTTTGTTTATCAAAGTATTACTCGAAGTGAGGACATAGTTGATTAGGTTATTGCTTGTAGTCAAGACGTAGTTGCTTGTATCAAGAATAACATCTCTATTATTTCTTTTATAAACACCATCTCCATTGATAAGAACGTCTCCATTGTTGGCAATCTTAAAAACCGCCGTATTCATATTGGAAGCAACAAAGATGTCTCTGTCATTTGTATTCTGCTGAACCATCAAAGCCGTCGAAGTGTTATTCGCATTCACTATTTCTAACCTCTCAGTAGTATATACGATTGTGTCGAGTTGCGTAGTATCTCCGAGGACGATTAAGTTCGAATTGATAGTTAAAGAGCCGTTAAGGGTTAAATCATCGTTATAAAGATTATTAACGATAAACTTATTTGAAGCATCGATGTTCTCGGTTATCATATCCGTCCTTAAATCGGTTATTCTTTTCGATATGAGGTTGCTCGTCGATAATATGTAATTACTTGCGTTCGTTGCGTTTGTATCTAAGGTGATTTGTAAATCCGTGATACCTGATATCGGGATGTCGATTAAATTACTGCCTGTGCCAGAGAATAGCGTAGCACGAACTGTTCCATCTACATTTAAACGATTTGTTAAGTTTGTCAAAGTGCCAATGCCTACGTTTCCATTGGATGTTATCATCATTCGTGATGCGGATGACGAGGTTGATGATGACGTATAAAATTGTAAATCACTTGCGTCTCCCGAATATGTCGTCGATGTTATTTTACTTCGTGTATCCGACGAATATGAGGGGATACCAAACTCTATGCCTGAAACTTGCGATGCGTTGTTTGTGTCAGTTTCAATTCTTACTAAGTTATTACTTGGATGGACGATATGTAATCTCTGTGAAGGGGTTGCTGTTCCGATACCCAACCTGCCATTTGCGTTGTCCCATTTTAGGTTCGCATTCTGATAAACATTAGAAGTTCCATTGCCTATCAATAGTTGCCCCGTTGCGAAAGTGCCAACCCCTGTGCCTCCTTTATCCACTGCCAAGATAGAAGAGTCAAGATTTGCCGAAGCGACGCTCGTGGTTGTTATCGCATACGAGGTTATATTCGAGGCATTCGTATAGGTTAGCCTACCGCTCTCGTCTAACCCTAATACAATCTGCTTTCCAGAATTATTCAATTGTAAAGTATTGATATTGATATTTTTGTAAGTGCCAGATGTATCCTTGATATTGAGATTTGTGTCGGTATCGCTCGAAATCACTGTGTTATTTAGAAAGATACTGTTGCCAGATAAATACAAGTCCTTCCATTTATTTGCGAGAGACCCTAAGTTATAATTGCTATTGATAGCAGGGATTATATCCCCGTCGATTGTCATATTGCCGACGACGTCGAGCCGTGAGCGTGGTTGCGTTGTGCCTATGCCTACATATCCTGCCTTCGTAAAGTTCATAACATTATTGGTAATATTGCTTGTGCCACTTTGAATACAAAACAGGGCATTCGAGTTTATGATACGCCAATCGGTTTCAAAGTTGTTGGAAGAGAAAATCTCGGTGTTTCCAGTCATAAACTCTACACCTGCTGTTCTATCGCCTGAGGATGTTCGAATATCTTGAACTCTTAATGCGACGTTATTCTGTACTAAATGAATTAACTTCTTTGGGTTAGTAGTTCCATATCCAACATTTAATATAGATGACATCAATATTATTCCTTACTACTACTTTTTAAAAATATATTTTATATATAAATTACATACTGGGGTTATATAAGATTTACATAAATATTTATAATATATATTATAAATGTCCTTGAAATTATCTAATTTATTTTCGAAATCAATCGATGTCGGCGAAGATACGATTGCGGAGACTAAGAAAGCCGTAGTGGCGACTGCTTCGACTGCTTCGACTGCTTCGACTGCTTATGCTACCGTCGCTTCGACGGCTTCCGCAGATTGGTGGTATCCTTCACGAAATGGTAAAAAGCGGATTATGTTATGTGGAACGTATCCCGTCGGGGCGAGTAATGGATATTCGAAGGTTGTCTATTATATTTCAAAATATCTCGGTATATACGAGGATATCGAATTGACAGTCTATGGATTTCAGAATATCAAATGTGCGGATAGTTATGCGATACGCAATGATATACCTGTCTGTGTCAAGATACACGATGCGATGGCAACAGAGAACCCACGTCGCAATGGCTTCGGCGAATTAGAGATAAGCAAGTATTTGAAAGAAAATCCTCAGGACACGATTATCATATTTAATGACAACGTCGTAACCTCGGCGTTAGTGAGTAATATTATGAGTGATTGCGGGACACACAAAGATAAGTTTAAATTAATCTCGTATATGGACCAAGTCTATCCTTATCAGAAGAAGGATTACATTAATTTACTAAATAATTATATGGATGGTATCATTGCCTTCACGCCATACTGGATGGAGATTGCGAAGAAGTTAGGTATCCGTGCGGATATGCCAATGTATAGTTTTCCGCACGGGTTCGATACGAACGTGTATTACCCGATACCGACGACGATTGCTCGAACCTTTTTTAATTACGATGACGACGCCTTTATGGTTTTAAATCTTAATCGAAATCAACCTCGCAAATGCTGGGACCACACAATCATTGCGTGGGTGGAGTTTGTAGAAAGACACTACGCCGTAAATGTATTGAATAAAAAAACGAATATTGCTACGAATAAACATACGAAGCGACCTGTGAAATTGATTATCGGAACGAGCGTGGATGCCTATTGGGATTTAATGGATGTGTTGGAGAACGAAGTGAAGTTTCGCAACGTGCCTTTTGATTATGTAAAGAATACGATAATCGAAGTCGCAAACCCGCAACAGTTATCGGATAAAGAAATCAACATTCTCTATAACTGCTGTGATGTCGGGTGTAATAACTGTAATGGCGGGGGCTATGAATTGACTGTGTTTGAATGCTTGGCGCTTGGGAAACCCCAAGTATCCTCGTTTGTCGGAGGTATTCGAGAGTATTTGACGGACAATAATTCGACGCCGATACGCTCGACTATCTATCAATACTTAGATAACAAGGGAACTGGTATAGGTGGCAAAGCGGAAATCACAGACCCTCACGATTTCGCAGAGGGTTTCTGGAAATATTTTAGCAACCCTGAACTGGCGAATAAACACGGCACGAAAGGACGTGATAACATCTTGAAGCATTATCGCTGGGAAACACTTGTTGAATACTTTTATAAGAATATTCTTATAAAGTTATAATAAAAATTAAAAATAATATTCGTTCTCTCAATTCTTTCGTCCATTCCTCATTTTTATTTACATAGAAACGACAAGGCTATCTTGTTGTGTCTCTGGCGGTTGCGAAGAAGATACAGGAGAAGAATGCGAACTACGAGAACTGTTTGACTTTGATACAATGAGCGGGGCTACATATTGGATTTCGCAATAACAACCGTCGGGATAGTATTGCGATTGAGGGAACTGTGAATACTGATATTGCGGATACTGAGGGTACTGAGGGTAGTAGATAGGATATTGAGGGAACTGTTGATATTGAACGAACTGAGGATACTCAGTAGCATATTGAGGCGGCTGCTGCGTCGGTTGAATAAACTGTGGCTCGTAATACTGTGGTGTTGGTTGCTGGACGAACTGCGTGTATTGTGGGAACTGAGGCTGTTGGACGAACTGAGGCTGTTGTTGCTGAACGAACTGCGTGTATTGTGGGAACTGAGGCTGTTGTTGCTGCGGGAACTGATATACGGGGTATTGAGGGTAGCCACGTGGTGTTTCAGGAGCAGGAACGGTGTATGTAGTCGATTGAGTGGGTTCGGGTTTAGTCATTATATAGATATATATCGTATCATCTATTTATATAAGTTTCAATTTTCAATTTCAAATTATATTTATAATTACAATAGGCATCTATCTTTCTTCACTAATTCTTCTGCTCTCGGTGTAAAATTGTTGTTGCTTATATCAACATCTTCGGGGATATTTTCTTCTAATAGTTTTTTATACATTATCTTTTCGATTTCGCTATTCATATACGCATCGCTAACATTAAAGGTATTCTCACTGCTATTCTTTGTATCGCTTTCGACCGTTCCGTATCTCGAAGGAATGAATTGTTGATAGTCGGTGTCATTTAGTTTATCAAAGGGGTTGTAAGGGTAGAGGACAATGTTATCTTCGGATACAACGCCAACAATCTGCGTGAGAATGATGTTAATCGTCGTGCCGTTTGTGATTGCCACGAGTTTAATGTGTTTTCCTTGGAACTTACCGGCACGATAGAGTATCATATCGATATCAAACATATAATAGGAAGGGTATCTGCGATGCGTCCTGTATCGCAACATAATATCATGCACCACTTGCATCTTCTGTTTCTTGTCTTCGCTTGGCAAATCCATTATGCTACTTTGTAGTTTTTTCACAACAAACTCGAATATCGCATCGTAATACGACTTCAACCTGTTTTTCTCGACAGTATCTCGCAATATTTTAGGATTTCGCCAAGCATTCCATTCGCTCCCTTCAACCGCTATAATGAGTTCTTCGCAATTGCTTTTAAAAACCTGCTTTAATTTATCATTAAACGTCTTGTTATCAAACTCATAGTAATATACATTAACCGCCTCACGTTTAACATTAACATCATAAGGAATGCTCGAATTGATGGAGTGTCTATTCCAAGGATATTCGCCCGTATTCTCATACATAAGCCTTGCGTTGTAAGGCTTGTATTTCGAACGGTTATTGTAATCTATCGCCCCCGTGTCTTGATTGAACTTCTCGACAACCGTCGCCGTCGCTCCCGCTCCCACATTAACATCCTTATCTTTCTCCTTATCCATTGTCAAGTATTGATAGATGATAAAATTAAATACTGTTAATATCAATAGAATAGATAAAACCTTACTTATTGTAATAAGTATATCTATATTACTATTATTACTCATATCCTCTATAATCTAATAAGGAAATTATTGTATTTAATTTATATTTTGTTCGCTCGTTAAAATCATTTTCGAATACGTAATCTGGCTTCTTTTTGTCTTCGCAATTGTAGCACAATGGGGTATTTAGGTTCGTGTCGCTATATTTCGTATAGCCCAGTCTTTTCACGCCAACAGGGAACTCGCAAAACCCGCCATTGATACACCCGCCACGATTATTCGGGTAATTCGTATTCGATTTGTAATACGGACATTCCGCATCGGCTACGCATCGCTTGTCCCATAGACTGTAATAGGCTTTTGGCGTTCCATCAATGTTATAATAAGAATCACACTCGAACTTACCCGTAATCTCGCTATTCCCGTAGCATCCGTAATACCCGCCCTTACTACCGCTGCTACCGCTCGGCTTTTTATCGCTCGTATAGTAGGCTTCTTTCACGGCTTCTAAGTAATCGTCGGGCATCTCTAAGCGGGTGATAAAGTTCTCGACAGAACTAACAATCGTATAACTCATAATCGGCAGTAGGCTACGAACGGAACTAACATATATATCGTTTTTATTATTGATTTCGTTGCTGCCGTCGTTGCCGTTTTTGCTTTCCTTGCTCTTGCCATAGTAATACTTCACTGTATTATAGTTTTCTTTAATAAAAGGGTAATATGCTTTGATACGATGGATATCTACATCCTTTATGCCGTTTATGTAATATCGCTGTTCGCAAATAAAGTTCATATATTCGCTATCCATCACCATATAGGTAAATAGATAATCGAAGATTTTCTCGGTATTCTGTAAATCGGTGTAGGTTATTTTCCTTATATACACATCGTTTATATCGAGGTTGTATCCCTTGATGAGGGCTTGTATGAATAAATAATCGCTCATAAATAAATATGCGACGACCTTGTTTTTCAAGTCCCATATACAGTCGCTGTCGCTTAATACTTTGTGGCTAAGACATACGAAGATGCCTTCTTTGTAATTGCCGACAGATGCGGTGTTCTTTAAAACATAATAATTGATATAAGGGTCTATCAACAATTGAAGGTTTGTGTCGCTCCGTATCGTCGCTAATATGCTTGACTCTTTTATGCCGACGCTCACGGTATCCTTGTTGAACCGATTGGTTCGCTTCATATTATCCACGATGTCCGCTATATTTTTGCCACTGGCGATTATGTGGTCTCCTGATTTTGCGTCGATATTTAAGACGTTCTCTGAAATGGTGATGGGGTTGTTTATAAAATGCTCCGCCGCTAACGCTGCTTCCGCTACCGCAGGTTTTGCGATATTATATTGGATGATTATCGATATCGAAATAATAAACAAAAGTAGCACAGAGATATACGTCTTATACATTTTTTTCTTTCCTTATTAAAATAATAGATAAAGAATGCTTTCGAGAAAAATCATAACGCTTTTAATATATATAGTATTTCTCGGCGTTTTGTTTGCCATTCAACCTAATCTATTCTTCGACAAGGATGGAAATATAAGATGCTTCGGGATTGAGAATAGCGACACAAACTCTATTTTACCGCTGATTTTGTTTGTTCCGTTTATCGCAATACTATCCTATATATTAATATTAATTATTGAAATGATATATACATAATTTCATTTATAAAAACAAATGGCTGCGAAGAAAAAGATACTTGACGGGGATGCGGTGAAACCTGTGAAGACAGTGAGAGTAGCGAAAGCCGCGAAACCCGAGAAGACAACGAAGAAAGCGACGAAGGCAGCCAAAGCGGCTTTCGCTACCGTTGCCGAACCCACAGATACAGGCACATGCATCGAAGTTGTTGCGACAACAACGGTGGCGACCGTGTTATCAGAGGATGACACACAGTTTATAAAGGGGTTGTGTGGTAATCATCGGATATATAGTGATATACTGATGTGGTTGCGTAATTTTAATTATGACACGAAGATATCCGCTCAAAGTTGTATCATTGTAGCGGGTCCCACGAGTATCGGTAAATCCTATTCGATACATAGCATAAGCAAGTATTTAAATTGCGAGATTATTTTAATCGATAATAACAACTGCTATAACTCGCAGTTTTTAAAGGATATTATTTATAAATCCACATCATCCTCGTTTATCCAAATACTCACTAATAATTTTCAAAAGAAGGTAATCATCGTGGATAACTTTGACGCCCTATTTATGTCGGACAAAACAATCAATATAACGCTGTTGAAAATATTATTAGAAAATAAATTAAAGAACATCCCTATCATTTGTATCTCGAATAACGATATTATAAAGAAAATCGGGGACATCAAGAAACTATGCGTGATGCATCTATTATCCACCCCGAGCAACGATGAAATCACGGAGATTACGGGAACATCGGAGATATCAAAGATATGCTGTATAAACTCAAACGGCAACTTGAATAAACTCTTTCGTGATATGAATATGGCTAACGCCGTCCCGAGCAGCCCGAGCAACACGAGCAGCGTGAGCGACCTTTTATATAGCGACAGTATCGAGAATACAAGTGATATCAATATATTATATAGCACCGAGTTTAACCGCCATCAAACGAAGGCGATACTCATTAAAGACCCGTGGATGATACCTCTGAAATTTCACGAGAACCTAATAATGAGTTTGAATAATCGCCTTTTATCGCTAAATAAATACAATGAATATTATAAAAGTTTTATGTATATTATGTGTTTATACGATTACTATATGTTTAAGAATAACATCGAGTTTTGCGTCGAGTTGTTCGCATCCAAAGTATATTACCTGTCTCTATTCAAATACAAAAAGAACGCCTCCGTCGCATCGAATATCGGCAACTTTACAAAGATGCTAAGTTATCTATCCTTACAGAAAAAGAACATAAAGAATAACTATAATGTAAAGAGGTTTCCCTTATATCAAATATCAAATTATCATATTAGTTTATGTAATAGAAAATTTATTTCCTTTAATTAGATAATTAAATAAAATAATATGGAAGCACCTAAGATACCTCTAAATAATGACACAGGGCTACTATCATCGACGAATACCGCTGATGCGACAGCAATCGGAACGCAGCAACTCGTGAATACCCCTCAGGGGGCATTAGGAGCAGCGGGAGCGGTGGGGACGGGAGCATCAAACGCACTTGCCGATACTACCGCAGCGGCTACTGCGGCTACCGCTTCTGTAAAGGAGGCATTCGCCAACATCACAAGCACAAACGAGAGCATCTTTTATTTAATCGTTATCGTATTTTTAGTGATGGCAATCGTCGCATATTTCCTGTATTATATCATTACTGACAATATTCTGTTTCAGCAGAAGATAGAGGTTGAGGGAACGGAAGTGCCTATCATTTGTAATGAACTTTCCGAGTTTAAAATAACAAAGTCTCTACCCAACTCGAACGGTATTAAGCGTTCTTATGGGTTCTGGATTTATATCAATGATATTGATAAATACTCTGGTGATTACAGGCATATCGCTCATTTGGGACAAGGTGCAGGACAGATTAATGGTGCTTGTCCGTATATATTCTTAGATAAACGCACGAATAGCATACACGTCCGCTTTTCGCCCAAGAAGGATACTACTATACCATTAGACGACCTATTAACCCATTACCGCAACGGAGAGCCGTCGACACTTTTATCATACTCTGGTGGCAATTGCGGTATAACGATTAAATATGTGCCGATACAACGATGGGTTCATATTGTTATCGTCGTATCGGATGTGAATGGCGGTATCATCTATACGTATATCGACGGTGAATTATCGGAACAAGAAAAGCAAACATTAAAACTTCACGAACTCGGTTTTGAGAACAAGGTGGATACTTTGTTTGTCGGAGGCAATATATCGAACTCGACGATTGGCGCTGCTGGATTTTCGGGATTACTTTCGAAGTTCTCGTTTTACAACTATGACTTAAATAAAAACGATATTTACAAAGAATACACGAGAGGACCGCTCAACGGCTTACTAACAAGTATGGGCGTCGTTAGTTACGGACTACGAAACCCCGTATATAAAATAAACAGTGTGCAATAAAGGGCGAAGCAGCGAAGCAGCGAAGCAGCGAAGCGGCAAGACGAGGCGATGCCATACATAAACATAAACAACGATTACTTATTTTTTTAATTTCCATATTTAAAATAGATAAGATAGATAATAAGATAAAAGAATGTTAGAAAATTACCCGTTAGTTCAAGTTATTATATCCCTAATCATATTGTTATTGATGGGATATATTGGATACAATATCTATTTAATTGAATTACAAAATATGTTTCAAGGAGAGAATGATATACGCAAGGAGGTTAATATTTTAAACGGGACGTATGATTTTAGCAATAGCGAGATAAAGTATAGCACAGCAGACCCGTCCGAGTTAAATTATAAAAACATTAAGCCGTCTATCAATCAAGAAGGCGGAGCAGAATATACGTATAACTTCTGGCTGAATATCGACCAAGATAAACTCTCGAATATGGTAGCGGGAAGCGACGCAAATGGAAAAAAGGACATCATATTATTCTTAAAGGGAGAGAAGAACCTGTATTATAATAGCAAGACGAACTTCAATTGTGCGAATACCCTAACCACGTCGAACCCCATTATATTAACGAAGAACCCGCTTATACGATTGAGCGGAGACGGAAAGAAACTCGCCGTCGATTACAATAATATACATAGCAGTGACTCATATCAGCACGGCTCGAAGTATAACAACTGTGCGTATATGAGCGGTGGTGCGGATTGGAACACGCGAAATAAGAATATCCTCGGTATTTACGATATCGACTTTAATAACAAATGGTTTATGGTTACGATAGTGATGCGTGAAGTTGCCGACAGCAACAATATATTGTCGCTAAATCGGGCGTCCTGTAAAATGTATATTAATGGCGTTAAGTTGTTGGATAAGAAGGTGGAGACGAAATACGGCACACAGCGATATTCCGCTACATTTAAAAACAACAGTTCGCCGTTCTATATTAATCCACTAATCGACGAGCAGATTGTAAAGAACACAATGAACCCCTATCAAAAGGTTAATAAGGGAACAGTCCTGCGAACCGCCGATGTCAAATATTATAACTACGCAATTAACGAGGAGATGATAACGTCCTTATATAATAAGGGGTTTAACTCGGAAGTCGCAGTGACGGCGACGATAGATAACAAGTTATCGAAATACAACTTGGTAAGCGTAGAAGATATGGAAGACAATAGGATTAAGGTGTTATAGGCAAACCGCATTATGCTAAGTTATAATCCTAATAAAAATTATATTAAATATGTAATAAATAACGATGCCTCCAAGAATATTACTAAGCGAATTATATACACTAAAAGACAAGAAGGAACACGCAAAATATCAAACGTTTGATAATATCATCGAAGTATGCCATAAGAAAATCAAGAAAACCGCTACAATCGGTGGTATGAATATATTCTATGAAGTCCCCTATTATATCTACGGAAAGCCCTTATATAAAATCGCCGACTGTATAGAATACATCGTGAATGCGTTGCGAAAGAACGGGCTATACGTCCAGATATTACCTGAGCCAAATCAGAACTTGCTTTATATCTCTTGGAACCCAAGTGAAGTTTCTTCGAACGTCAAGAGTTTAGGCTATACAGGCAAGTTATAAGAATATAAAAAATGATATATAAATAAACATAACTTGATATAAATAGAATAACAATGGATTTGTTAAAAAAGTCGAAGAAGGAACTAATAAAAATATGCGAAGACAACAAAATCCCAGAAGATACAGGATATATGTCGAAGACGAAAACGAAAAGCGATATCATACATATCATAAATAGGACTGTTCCGATTTCAAAAAGTTTGAAACCTCTTGTAAAATGGAGCGGAGGGAAAACAGACGAGATTAAGATATTTTCAAAATACTTTCCAGAAGATTATGATATATATATCGAACCCTTTGTAGGCGGAGGCTCTGTTTATTTTTATCTAAATCCAGACAACGCAGTAATTAGCGACGTTCATTCCGAGTTGATAGCCCTCTATAAATGTATAGGAAACGGCGACGGACAAGCAATCTATGATTTTATGGGTAATACACCAAATGACGAAGCGACCTATTACAATGTTAGGGATGTAATGGAAATACACAGCGAATTAGACATCGCAAAAAGATTTTACTATCAGCGAAAAACTTGCTTTCGGGGAATGCTAAGATATAATAAGGATAATAAGTTTAACATCCCTTATGGCAGGTATAAGACGATTAACTATACCGAACTATTAAATAAAGAGTATGAAACGTTATTACATAGAACGGAGATTTATAATAGTAAGTTTGAAGTGATATTTGAGAAATATAATGATGAAAAGAACTTTATGTTCTTAGACCCGCCTTACGATAGCGAATTTACAGACTATGGATATTGTAAGTTTGACAAGGAAGAACATATCAAGTTAGCGAACCTCTTCAAAAGCACGAAAATAAAATGCTTGATGATAATCGGGAAAACAAGGTTCATCGAAGAATTATACGACGGGTATATCGTAGAAGAATATGACAAAAAATATAAGTTCAAACTATATAATAATCGCATAGGTGATGAAATCAATACGAAGCATCTTGTCATCAAGAATTATTAATATAATTACAACGCTTTAATACTGTCTCCAATGTCTCTAAAATACGAATAGAAGTCTTCTTCACTCCATACAAAGCCTAATATATTACAAAAGTCGCCAAAATGTTCTACATTTATACCTTCTTTTTCGAAACATTTAATGTTTTTTATCCCTGATATCCCAGATGTTAAATTATTTCTATCATATATACTCCAATTTAGAATAGCATAATCGATGGTATAATCTTCATATTTAGATTTAAGGAACGCAACAATATCATTACATTTTATAATAGTAGCAGGTAATTTTTCAGTATCAAGATTGATATTCGCTTTTAACTCACGATAATATAGAACGTTTTTAGTTTTATCTATAAATATTAAATCGACATCTCTTAGCCTTTTATTTATCAACGTATTACCACAGGGAAGCAGTTCTAAGTTTTGATTACATTGTATCATCTCTTTTGATAGAAATTCTCCAAAGTGTCCAAACTTTATATTTATCGATTGTTCGCTTGGTTTTTCTCCATACAGCAGATATGATATAGAACCTGCTTGTGTATGTATTTTATTTTGCTTCATTTTAGTATTAACCCATAATAAGCCTTTATTCTTAACATCTTTAAGTCGTTCAGTATCATTTACATTTGTCATTCGTTCTATGATTTTTATAAAAGACTTTCAATCACTTTTTATTATTTTTATACTATTATAAGGCATATAGTATCTCGGAAACGTCAAGTAAGAGTTCATAATATAAAAATAAATATATAAAAAATATATATGAATATAAGAAGTAGAAACGATAATAACTATATAGGATGCAGATATTCGTAAAAACCCTGACAGGCAAAACAATCACGCTCGAAGTCGAAGCGTCGGATAGCATTGATATGATTAAATCAAAAATCCAAGATAAAGAAGGGATACCGCCAGAACAACAACGCTTGATTTTCGCAGGGAAACAATTGGAAGACGGGCGAACGCTATCCGATTACAATATACAAAAAGAAAGCACCTTGCATCTTGTTTTGCGTCTTCGTGGTGGTTGTGGTGGCTGCGAATAAAAATTGATTATTGATAATGTTTTTATATTGATACATTTCTTTATATAGTATAGAAATGGAAGACGGATTTGATACCTTTTATTTCGGTCAAGGACGCTTGGCAATGTATAATAAGTTCCCTGACGAACACGAAGGTAATATAAAAAAGAAGGGTGAGAAGGGTATGCTATACAGGGTATTCTCTGGCATACTAAACTTTCAGGTATATAACAAGAGCATCTTACGATATAAGGAAAATGAGGCAACGGCGTCTTCGAATGGTTCATTGTAAATACAATACGTATAATAAGTCGAGTATATCGGCGATGTCGTCGGACTTCGTGGTTAGCAATCCATTGTCATAAAGAATATCGTAGGCACGGTTTTCGTCATCTTCGTGTTCTTCGTTAAAATACACGCCGACATCGTCGTCCGCATAGATGGCGTATAAATAACTGAGCGTGATGATATCCTTCGCAGACTTCTTTATTTTTGTATTGAAATATTTAATAATATTATAGCAGGTTTTATGAAATAACTTTGAATGGTCGATACGCAAAGGGACACGCCCAATCCCTCCAATCATAGTATAGTATTGCTGTATGACATTCTCTATCGCCGAGTTATAGCAATAGATATAGACGATTTTAAAGATATTTATTTTTATAAATCCACGATTAAACAAGTTCCATATCGTCGCAAACTCCTCTTTGTCATAATCATATATAGATGCGTAAGAAGCGGGAGCGGCGTTAGCGGCTTCTAAATGTATCTCAAAGTTTGCGATGGTATCCGTAGCGTCATCATCTCGAACTCCTGTGTCGTGGTCGCAATCGACAATATCTTTAAAGATATCATTGTCGTGCTTGGCATAGTTGTTAAATATCCACATCGTCTCGTTTAATGTCAATTTCGTGGAATATATATTCACGTCGAACTTATAAAAATCTACTTCTTCTAAGAGAACGTCAGTCGCATCATTTGGTATATTTAGCATATAAGGAACAGTTAAATCATCACGGATACCTCTGTAATCTTCGAGCGATTGCTCGGTTTCGTAATCGCCCCATTCTAAACTCGCAAGAGGTTCGCCATAAATCCCATAGTTTGGCGTAGTGCTATAATTAAAGTAATACGTTTGATACCCGAGGTAATATAGAAAGTTGGAGAGTTGCTTGTCGTTTAGGAATATCTTTATAACATTTCGTATTAGGTTTGTTTCAAGACGCGCATAGATTTTGCGTATATATTCGTCGCAAATGATATTATTTATCTTTATCACAATATCCTCTGGAAATCGACTATCTACCGCATCTAATAGCAATGGCTTAGGATAAGATATAGGAGAATGCTTCTGCTGCTTGTGCTGCTTAGGCGACTTCGACATACCTGTTAGGCTTGTGCTGCTTACGCCGCTTACGCTCATATACTTTAATATCAATTTTTCTTATCATCATAAAATCCTTCCGCTTCGAGAAAGTCGAGTTTCTTGAACTCGCAGTTTAGGTTCTGTTGTTCGCTGATTTTCATACAGCAACGATTGATATTTCGTAGCAAATCCTTCATCGTGTCGTCAAGTTCCTTTACAGGCGGGTTGTGTTTCATCATTGTTTCCTCTTTCTTTTTAATTATATATAAGAAAATGATAATCAGTTTTTATGAATAAAAATTATAAAAATTGATAGTCCTTATATACCTTTTATAATTAACAAAAACAAGCAAGATGAACGGCAACGCAACCGCATACAACAACAAGATTAGTTATCGTGTTTTCAACTCTTACACAAGTCGCACAGAGGACTTTGAAGATGTTCGGAAAATCCCTCGCTACTTAAAGAGAATGGATAATAAGGCTAACAAGACGGCTTCGAAGAATGTTTTGCGATACAAGGATGCACGTCTATCCTACAAGAACCGTCGTAGCATCAACAAGGACTGGAAGGATTTCAACAATCAGTAAATGAAGAATGAAGCGTAGCGTAGCGGTAGCCCACGGTAGCCCACCCATAACCTATGTATATGTATTGTATTATATAATATGTATTATGTAATTTATATTTTTATATTTTTCATACATATATATGAACTTATTTAACATAGATAGTAGTAGCAGTAGTAGCAGTAGCAGCTGCAATGTATAAAGAAAGGAACTATTTAGAAATCATCCCATCGGATATATACACACAGATATACAAGTATATATACGACGATTGTATGAAAGATATCGTTTTTTCTTATAACGACAAGAGAAACCGCAATTATAAAAACAAGGTGATACGAAGAATTATCAATGATGATATTTGGATACACTACACGTCGCTCGAAATCTTCAACCTTGTTTCGCTTGAAATTATTAGCAATGGCGATGGCGATACCGATTACTTGGACGAAGAAATGTATTACTTGACAAAGATAACCGAGGCTAATTTCAATCGACTTCATTACAATATTCTTATCGCCGAACTGCCAGAGAGTTTCAAAGAAGCATCGTGTATTCGAATGGCATTATCCTATCATAATACCCAGCCATTATATTACTTATTAAAGGACTATATAACAACTTGGATTGAACTGATTTATTACACGAATAAACTTGTGAAAGAGTATTTGATAGTTAGCAACTTGGATATGGATATGCTCCCGTTGTATCGTTTCGACACTGTAATAGAGAACGGCTATACGGTTATTGTGCCATCATTCGAATAATTCTTTTTTATTATTTTTTGTTTTATTTATTATTTTTTATTATTATATAAATATATAATATATACATCATCGTAAGAGCGAACTACGCAAAGAATGTATAATAGCCTCTACTATATCTTTACGAAAGACTACGCAGAGGATTACAGTAATAGCACGTTATATATGAAGGATAAACTTAATAAGCAAAAAATCCTGAGCGATAGCAAAGAGCGGGAATTGCGATATGTAAAGAAAAAATACGAGGACTTGTGTCGTCGCTATAACAATCTGGAATGGAAATACAACGAACTTTTACTAAATACGCATCATAACCGAGACTACTACAATAGGCTCTCGGTGAAGTATAATTTACTAAAAAAGAAGCATAACGAAGGTTGCGTTATCTTGGATACACAAGGGGATATCCTTAGCATTAACGACGATTACGAGCATTTATAATGTCGAAACATATATAAAACCTTGGCATATAACAATAATATAATAGATATTACACATATGAAATTAGATTGCGTATTGACGGCTGTGAATGAAAATCCCTTGTATTTGGAGTTCATCCCCATATTTATTAAAACATGGAACAAACTATACCCTAAACTGGACGTTAAAATCGTTCTAATCGCAAAAGCAATCCCCGCAGAATATAAGCAATATGAGCGTCATATTATTTTGTTCGAGCCAGTAGAGAATGTGCTAACCAGTTTCACTTCACAATTCATCCGCCTACTGTATCCGTGTATCTTGAATTATAAAAACGCCGTATTGATTACCGATATGGATATCTTGCCGACGAATAAAACGTATTACACGGAGCATATAAAGGAATATGACAATAGCAAGTTCATCTATTATCGGGGCGACCATTGTTTCATTTATAAGTCCATCGCAATGTGCTATAATGCGGCTACGCCTGAAATATGGAGGGATATATTCGATATCCATAGCGTCGAGGATATTCGATATATGATTGCAGATATTTCGAGAAACAATGTGATTGAGGAGGGCATCGGGAAAGAAGGTTGGTTTATAGACCAACTGTATCTTTATAAAAAGGTGATGGAGTGGCAGAAGAGGACGAACAACCTCGTATGCCTCGACGAAGAAAAAACGGGGTTCAATCGGTTGTCGAGGGATACGTTTCGAATGACTGCGGAATTACGAGACGCCATCGCTGCGGGACATTTCGTAGATTACCATTGCTATCGCCCAATGAGTACCTACGCCGACCTAAACAATTTCATATATGAGTTGTTACCGAATGCGTAGCGGTAGCGTCGTAGCCGCTACGACGGATATAAAAAGAAATATACATACATAGATATCATCATCAATCATAACATTTATTTCATAACTTTTATTTCATTTTATTTTCTAAGACTGTCAAGATACTCTTGGCGTTCATAGCGTATATAGTTTTCGTGTTCTTTGCGAGGTATAATTCGATACGGATTGGTATAAGCATTGTCGTCGTCGCTATCGTCATATCCCTGCCTACAACAACACGACATTAGCCACAAGATAGCGTGTGTCGTGAAGAGAATGAGAAAGATAACGGGAATAAACATCGCATCAACATTCGTTGCGTTCGTTGCTGCATTTGCCGTCATTGTTTTTGTTTTGCTTTGTGTTGCTATTCCATTATAGACATCTATCAATATTTATTATAATTGATGAGATAATCAAGCATATTTATACAATATATAAGATTATTTAACAACCTATATACACAACACAACAATAAGGAATGTCTTTGGCAAACTATAAAAACATATGTATTGAAAAATATAAGATTGCGAACCCTGACAAGGATATACCTAAAAATATGGGAAGTAAATGGACGGATATTGAAGAGATGGAGTTATTAGAAAATATACGAAACCATTTAGATTTTGACGAAATCGCCAAAAAACACAGTAGGACACGAGGAGCGATTACTGCGAGACTTGAAGTAATCGCTATACGAATGTATGAAGAGAATAGATATGATACAGAACATATCGAGGAAGCAACGAGATTGAATGAACGAAGTATTCGGGAAGCAATAGAACGAAAGAATAAAAACAAAAGCAAATATGAAACCAAGTTTTCGGACACCACGAATACAAATATAGAAATCTCTAATTTGAAAAAAGAAGTTATGGAGTTAAAGGCAATTGTGGGACAAATAAAACGTGATGATATTGATGACCTCAAAAAACAGATACAGATTATGCTTGATATACACAAGATAAAAAGCGATATTATCGAGTTAAAAGCACTTATGATGAAATAATTTATTTTTATAATACCTGTTCTGTATTCTCCCTATTCGCTGTCGCGGCTGTCGTCGCAGCCACTGTCGTAGCAACCGTCGCCGTAGTTATCACGGGGAGCATCGCTCTATTCCTTATATACCAACGGGTTACAAAGTAAACCGCAATCGTATCCGTTATTAGTTCGAGTAAAAACATATCCACCTGAGCGAGAAGCATATGGATATAGATGAGCCAATCGAACCACGAATAAATCGTGTTGATGATGGATATTTCATATTGTTTCCTTATTTTTATTTGTTCTGCCACGTTTATATTTTGGACGTTCAAAGTTATCCAAGGTGCAATCACGTTATGGTCGAGATTACGGATAATCGTATTGAGAACTGCGTATAACACAATTAACCCGTATTTATCTGGCGTATCGATTGTTATGCCAAGAATTACCAAATCAGGGTTCGGACCGAACTTATAGAACGAAGTATCGTCTGTAAATTGCTCTGTATTCGCAAAGATATAACTTAGCAATATCGTTAATATCAATATCATCCACGCAGTTATAATGCGGGAGACGACTAATGTATCCATAGCAGCGATAGCAGTGATAACGGCGTCGGCAATTGATGAAGAAACCTAATCTTTATATATCAGTTTTTACATAAGATTATTTTGATACTAAATAAATAACAAAACAACAAAATAACAAAAACGAAAATGTTTAAAAGGAATTATTTCTACGAATTACCCGATGACATACAGTCTGTGATTTATAGAAACATCTTTTCAAACTGTATTCGTTATTTCGCAAACGACCGAAGTATCAAATATCTAAACAGGTTGTATCGTGCCGTAAATAACCCAAGTAATACCTGCGTATATTCTATCCAACCGATGGAAATGTTTGATACATACAAACACCTCGCTACGTTAGAAGGTTTTCGGACGACGAGAGAAGCGAAAGAAGCGAATGCTGCGACATCAGCCGCAAATGCTGCGAATGCCGCAAATGTGTTAATTTATTTAGACCGCAAACATTTACTGGCGGACATCTCGCAGTCGAATAGCGATACCATCAGTTTCTACTTGTTCCCGCTCTTCACCGCAAATAAAACATTTCGAAATTACTTGGCATACCGCTTAACGACGCTCGGCTATTATGATAAGCAAATGATATCGAATATAAAAGTCTTGGAAGACCGTGTGGAATTGGTATTTACGCACAATTTCACATGCAACGCCGACATCTATTATCATATTATGGTAGGATACAATGTGTTATACAATTCTTTAAGTAATGTGATATATGGCGAAGAAAACGTCCTGATGGTTAGCAAATTGATAGAACTTTTCAAATGGATTGAGAACAACAATCGGTTCGAAGGATACTACATTTATAATCATAAGATTATCCCCGTGTTAGAAGGAAAACTAAAAAATTGATTTGTTATAAAATATATAATACATAATATAAATCAAGTTATGTCAGGATACATCTATTGCGTCTCCAATGTCTCAATGCCTTCTATGCTGAATATCGGTATCACGACGACCGCACCCGAGGTTAGGCTTGACGACATTAACGGGTTGTCTGGAAAATGGAGACCGCCTACGCCGTATAAATGCGAGTTTGCGAAACGTGTATGTAATATAGACAAAAAGATAACGGCTATTCATAGGCTTCTTGCGAAATACCGTATTCACCCAGAACGTGAGTTCTTTCAGGTGTCTCTCGAAGAAGCAAGAGCCATCTTTGATTTACTGGACGACGTAGTCGATGACGTAGGAGATGACACTGACACCGATATTGAGAATAAAAAGACGGAAATGAAGGCGTTTAAAGAAAGAATGCTCGAATGCCTTTTTCAAAGAGCCGATGATTTAGAAGCAGACTTTGTAAAAAGAAAAGAAGAACTCAGGGAACTCAATGAAACGATTGAGCGACGTAAAAATGAACTTGCGAACCTTAATGATGTTTCACGGACTTTGAGGGCATCCTATCCAAACTCTTATATCACAGAATACTGATACAGAATACTAAATGTGCATATTACAAGTTCCATACCATCGCCAACACAACGAACGTATAAGCATATAGAAAAACTAACATATAGCGATAGTGCCGTTCGATGACAACATTGACAACATTAACATCATTGACATCAATATATATATTGTTGTTGAGTAGATAGCCCATCTTATTACATAACCTTTTATGTTCGGTTTCACGCCGTCGCAAATCCATAAATAACTGGTTCGTTCTGTTTTCATAGCGATTAACAATATTGTTTATTTTTTTATCAATCTTATAGCAATGGTTCGAGTTGCGAAGAATGTCGTCTTCCATCGTCGCAATATACTTTTGAAAATCCCGATTGCTGTATAGTTTTGTTCGTGAGTTTATCGAAGAATGTGAAGCAAGGGACGTCGCAAGGGACGTGAGCGAATTAAATGAGTCATAAGAGCGTTTCATTGCGACGTCCTTATATTTTTCTACACCTCCTCTCTATCCTTCGTTATCAATTTTTTATATGACTGTAAAATCCGTTCGGTAATTCTCGTGATTACCTTTTTCTCTGGATAGTAATAGTAATAATGATTGCTATTATTAAATATCATTCGCCATAAGTTATGGACGTAATTACATTTACATATAAACTTCAACCCTGATAACGAAGGACACAACTCTTTATTTAGATTACGCAGTTCTTCTTTCATATTGATACTGTATGAATACTTGGTTTTTTCATATAGATTATAAATGCCCTTTGAGTTTTTAATGTTATTTAAGAACGGTTTGTATAACTCTGGAATTGCCAAGTATTTCATCGTGTCGCAATAGAACGTCATAAGCGTATTCGTTCCGTCATTCGAAAAATGCTGAGCGTAATATTTAATGATAAAAGATAAATCCACAAATGTTTCAAAGTCTATGCTATATATATCTCTTATGACGGCATCTCTATAACTTGCGAGGTCGTCGTCATAGTTGTCGCTACTGTCGCCATTGTCGCTATCGCCTTTGCTGCCGATACCCGCACATATACTGGAATAATTTAGAAATATATCGTCGTATTCACGAGGCGTGATACACATATACGTATCGAGAACCGACGTATAATCGATTATCATATCCCGTAATAAATAATTATAAATCGTCGATTTATAGATATACGGATGCTTTATGCCATTGCGATAATAGTTGTAGAATACGAAGTTGTCCTTTATGCGTTTGTAAATCACGTCCGCAAATATAGCGAGTGTCTCTTTCGTTTTGTAGTTATTCGTAAAAATCTCTTGGAGTTTGCTATCACGTAGTGTTGCTACAAGATTACGAGCATCGCCAATTTCGCCTGTCGCATCCGTATAATAAGGGTCGCTTTTGATATTATTGTAAAACCGTAAATAGATGTATCGTTTATAATTGAAGGATAATAGAAACTCTTGTAAATGAAAAAGTATCAGTTCATAGTAATTCCCTCGTGCCTTCGTGTATGCTTCGATTTCCTCGCAAACGCTTTCGACATTTAGAGATTTGTGGTATTCATAACTCGTGATATAATCATTATAATCCTCTACAATCTTTCTTTGTTCGCTCAGGGTTGCGAGGTTATCATTGTATTCCTTGATAACACCTTCCCTTATATCATCAGGGATGCGAAGTGGCGGGAGCGGATGCTGCGATAGCGGCGAATGCGACGGAAGCGTCATAGATATACTGAATACACATATATACTATATTTCCAAATATTTATATGATTAAAAAAATGATATAAGGCACTATGTAAGCAAAGGAACACACAATGAAATCTCTTATTATCGTCGAAAGTTTCACGAAAACCAAGACTATCAAGAAATATTTAGGAGACCGTGATGTTGTCGTTACATTTTCTGCGGGACATATTTATAATCTGCCAAAAGATACATTGGGGTTCGATACGGATACGTGGGACATCCATTATGTGCCTACAAATCCGAATATAATCAAGAATATTAAAGTGTTGGCGAGAAGTGCCGACATCATCTATCTCGCAGCCGACCCCGACTTAGAAGGCGAAGCAATCGCCCACAGTCTTTTTAAATGCCTTCAAGGTATCATAAATGACGGAAGTAGCGGGAGTGGCGGAAGCGGAAACGGTGGCAAAGTGTGTCATCGCATAACCTTTAATGAGATTACAAAGAATGCCGTGCTGAATGCCATTGACAACCCGAGAACGATTTCGATGGATAAAGTGAATGCGCAGGAAACACGACGGATTGTCGATAGGCTAATCGGCTACAAGGTATCCCCTGTATTATGGAATAAGTTTAATAAGAATTATCTTAGTGCTGGAAGAGTTCAAATCGCAGGGCTTATTTTATGTATCAATCAGAGAAACCGCATCATAAACAAGGAAATCATACCCTACTGGACGATAGACTGTGTGTTTGGCATCGGCATCGGCAATGCCATAACTATCACAGGGACGCTCGACCATAAAATAAGGGATGTGAAGACCGTGAAGGAAGTTTTAAATAATGCGACGATTTCTACAAAATACAAAATCAGTTATGAAACACGTATTCGGAATGTTAGTCCGCAACCGCCATATACCACCACGACGCTACAACAGGACGCTTATAATAAATGTCGGTTTAATGCGAAGACGACGATGAAACTGGCACAGGACTTATACGAACACGGGTATATTACATATATGCGAACTGATTCAACGAGTATCGCAGAAGACGCAAAGAAGATGATTTTATCTTATATTAAAGAAACCTTTGATACGCCAAAGTCCGCCTACACATACTCTAAATATAGAAGTTATAAAACGAAAGTCGCAAACGCCCAAGAGGCACACGAGGCGGTTCGAATAACAAACCCAAAGCACAAAAGCCTCACGTTTGAAGGAACGACAAAAAATCACGAAAAGTTATATGCGTTGATATGGAAACGCACACTTGCGTCTTTAATGTCCGATGCGGTATATCACGATATATGCTTGAAATTCGAGGGAACATCTGGGAATAATATGAACTCTGGGAATACGACCTCTGGGAATATGGATACATATTATGCCACCAAGCCATTCTTAAAAGAACTGGGATTTCAAATCGTATATAAGGAAGTTGAAGAAGCGGATGCTGCGGACGTTGAGGGGGTTGAAGGCTTTGTGGATATCTTGAAAAAGAGCAATATGACTGCGGTATCCAAAGAATATTCTTCGCAAGGAACAATCGACGACATCCCTTCTCTTTATAACGAAGTTCAGTTGATTAAAGAGTTGGAGAAGGAGGGCATTGGGAGACCTTCGACATATGCGTCTATTATTGATAAACTTTTAGAGAAAAAATATGTGGAAATCGGGACAAACCCGCAACAAGAATACGAAATCGAATGCTTTAAGAAAAAGAAGTCTGGTATCGTTCAATCGACGAAGAAGATTAATCTGGGAGGGAAACAAAAAGACCTTCTCGTTCCCACGGAGTTGGGTATAGAGGTTATCAAATATATCTTTGAATTATTTCCTTACTTGTGTGATTTACAATTCACGTCCAAGATGGAGGACGAGTTGGATAAAATCATAAATGCCAGTATCACCAAAGAGGATATCTTGAATGACCTCTATGCGAAAATCAAAACCTCTATCGCCTCTATCGCTTCTATCCCTGATACGCAGGGTGGTAGCGGTAGTCGCAATGGCAGCAATGGAAACAAAGAGAAGAAAACAGGTATCTTAACAACTCGTTATGGCGTCTGCTATTACAACAAGGATACCGACAAATACACGAATATAGAACCTTATCTCAAATGGAAGCAGATAACAAAGGAGCAACTAACAGAGCGAGATATTAAGTTTATAAGTTCTCTCCCTAAACCCATTGAATATGTAGGGAAAAAGTATAATTTACATTTAGGTAAATATGGCATTTACCTAAAAGATAATAAAAATAATAATCACAAACTCGATAAAAAACTATGGAACGATTATTACTAATCGGGATTATTACTAACTAATCGTATGCCGACATCCCCTTCTTGCCATTCATATACCAAGATAACACATATTTATTTGTAAAGTCTGGATGTATCGTATCATAATGATAATCCATATCTATACAATTATCGAGCCATCGATTACATTTTTTACATAGCCACTTTAAATTGTCTCCCTCCATTATAGATTTAATGTAGCAACCTCTATCTTATATGATTTATAAGTTATTTTATGTTTATTTTTTATTTTTACTTCTCCTTCTTTGATTTAAGGTTCTTATTTAGTTTATTCAGTTCGAATGCGATGTTCGACAGAGAGGTCGCAATGGATACACCGTATTCATCAGTAAAGAAGTTATTGAAAATATTATATAAATCCTCACTATTCATACCACCCGCAACTTCGCATTCATCATCCTCGTCGTCTTCTTCATCCTCTTCATCATCTTCGTCGTCTTCTTCATCCTCTTCATCATCTTCGTCGTCGTCTTCATCGTCCTCATCATCATCCTCATCGACTTCGTTGTCATCCTCATCAACTTCGTTGTCATCATCGATGTTTTCGACATTTTTAATTACATCATCCTTCTTTGACTTCGACTTCTTTTTTTCTTTTTTTCCATCCTCGTGTTCCTCTGTCTCGTCTTCGGCAGCGTCTTCGTGTTCTTCGCATTCCTTGATATATACGTTATCCTCTTCCTTGATAGTGCAACGAGCAGACTTCTTAGTCTTCTTGGGCTTTGATGGCATACTTGGCATTCCGTGCTTCCCTTGCATACTCTGTAAAAATGACATAATATCAATACCGTTTAAATCATTCAACATATCCTTATTCATATTCGCTTCACTGTCCTTCTATCTTATATATAAATAATATTTCTTATATATTTTTTATAAATTATTATATTAAGAGATTGATAATGATTAACTATTTTTTATTTATTATCGGGTTTTTGATTGGCATATTTATAGTGCTTGTAATTATATCAGATAAAGGCGACTATAAGCAACTATTTAAGTTTAATTTTAATATAGAACCCTTTAACGACGCTACGACAACGAAAGCAGTAAATGGCGTCGTTGCGAAGATATATGAAGAAAGCGACCTCGTCAAAGTTCCCTTCGTTCCACCACCCATTTTAAAAGAGGTTGTCATCGCACCTACGAATGACGACCCCGTTCCTTATATAGCAACGAATACCGAAATCATCGACAATTATAATTTTAATAAATTACTACGAAAACGTGAGATGCGTATTTTGATAACCTCGTATAACAATGAGAATATCGAAAACTTAAACTTAAAATGGATTACAGACAACAAGAATTATAATGAAAATCTTCACTTGAACCTAAGTAGCAATGATATCGTCAAGGAGTTTAATAATATGAACCCCTTTGTAAATGGATACAATATACATAATGTTAGCATACAAGCACCAGCGAACGCACAAACGTTTGGGAAGGAGAAAGAACTCAGCCAATTCTCTGTGCTGTTTATGTTTATGCACAAGCAGTTTCATCGAACGAAGAACAACCTGTTTATTCTCTATGGCGTAGATAACAAAAACATCGTGATTAACATCAAGGACAACGAGTTTAACAATAACAACTACTATAATGTCAATAACGACATCAATGATAATAGCGATATGAACGGGCAGTATGATAAGTATGATATCAACAAAAGTATAAACCTATTGAATAATTATCATTATTACGAGAATTACGACATATTGTCTAACAAGGCGAAGGAGCAGAAGTCGTATAAACTCTCGTATTTTGAGAAACTATACACCGTCGAGATAATAATCGACGACAGCGTCTATAATATCAATGATATCAATATGGAGACGTTGAAGCGAGACATCACGTTTTTCGGGTTAATAATGAATAAAGAGGACGTCGTATTTCATTTGAATAATACGAAGTATGAGTTTAAAAGAAATACCGACAGGAACATTAAGATAGGTAAAGAACCCTTTGTAATCAATAAACATAAAAGTTGCGAAATCGTCTTGTATAGTTTTGCGTTCTTTAACGAAGCGATACGTGATGCGGATTTGAAAACCTTCAAACTCTATAATAAATATCGATTATATGGCATCCATAGCAGCGAAAGCAACGAAAGCAGCGAAGTGCCTGTGGCGAATAACAAGAAGACTATAAACGCCATCGGTAATATCGAAATCAACCTCCCTCCCGTGTTAAATGTGAAGGACGTCAAAGATACCGAAGTTAATACGCTAATCGCCGCAAAGGAAATTGCGGATATTAAGAAGATTTAGATTTAGATTTCGATATCTAAATATATATCTATATAAACCTAAACTATATCTAATAATTACAGACGAATAGCAAGGAACAAACAAACGATGCCAACGATTAATGCGGGGATTTTTATATTAACACAGAATACCATCGAGAGGAAGGTTTATTTGAAAACAAGCCTTTATTTTCTTTTTAAAAACTTTAATGCGAAATACAAATACCCTGTTATTATACTTCACGAGGGCGATTATAATGATGACGTAGCGAAGAGCGAGATACTCACAGGAATACGAAGCGAATGCCGAGGTTTAGTATCGTTTAAGCAAATCGACGATACGGACTTTTGTATTCCGTCGCATATAGACGTTGCCAAGATGAACCAGATAATCGACCTTCGCATCGTTCCTTACTGGCGTAATCAAAAGTATCGTTCGATGTGTAATTTTTGGTTGAAGAACTTTTATAAATATACGAATGGATACGAGTATGTGATGCGTATCGACGATGATAGCATCATTGAAGAACCGATTAAATATGATTTATTTGAACTAATGAGAGACAAGGATTACATTTATATGTCAAACATAATACACCTTGATTGTAGCCTTTGTAATTACGGAATGAAAGAGTTCTTTCTAACGCATTATGAGGACAAGAAAGAGAAAATCGACGAGTTGTTTGTGGAACATTCGCTATCGAGCGACAGCGGATACTTTGCCAATTTTAAGAAACTCTACAATGGCATTCATAACGAAGAATACGTTGGCGATACTGTGAAACTGAATATGCCTCTTATGTATTACAATAATTTCAATATTATTAGCGTGGATACTTGGAATACACCAGAGATACAAGATGTCGTAAATAAAATCGACGAACACGGGTATATATATTATTGTAGATGGGGCGACGCCCCCTTACAAACCATCATCCTCTCATTGTATGATAGTAGTCGCATTACCAAAGTTAATTTCAAATATAGCAAACGGTTGCAACGTGAAGCATTTAAAGACGATAACGGCGTATTACATTCTTTTATGCCAAGCGATTATGAAAATAGCAGTTGCGTAAGCAGTGGCAGTAGCGGCAGTAGCGGCAGTAGCGGCAGTGGCAACGGCGTTGATAAAGATAAGAAATAAGTATTTAAGTATTACACGGTAATACTATTATATTCTAACACACACAAATGCTTTACTTTGATATTGGGGCGAATATTGGGAGATGGGCGATTGATAATCTACATCACAACCATAGTCATAATAACCATAACAACAAAATAATCGCATTAGAGCCTATTCCGAAAACATTTGAAATGCTACGTTCGAACACCGCAATCTATCCTGAGGTTGTCTGTTTGAATTATGCGGTATGTAATAATAACGGCGAAGAGATAACCTTCTATGATGCCTTGGATATACATACTTTATCGACGCTAAACTTGGAATGGATAACGGATAGTAAAAGCAGGTTTCATAATACGCCTTATAAGAAAATCACCTGCCCTACGATAACTATCGATACGCTCATACAATCATATGGCGTCCCTGACCTTATCAAGATTGACGTCGAAGGAGGTGAATACGAATGTATAACATCCTTGACAAAAAAGGCGAACACGCTATGTTTCGAATGGGCGTCTGAACTGGATGATGTTAGTTTCAAATGTCTGGATTATCTGTTTAGTCTGGGATATTCTAAGTTTTATTTACAATTCGAAGATAACTATGTATTTCGCCCAAATGAATGCGATTATTACGATTTAGAAAAGATAAAGGCTCAGTTGCTACAAACAACTCCTAAAAAAGAATGGGGTATGATTTGGTGTATGTAAAAATAAATAAATAAAATATACTTAGTCATATCTAAGATAACTAACGTATCTAATCTAACATATTAGTCTATCTCCGCATAAGTCGCATAACTAAGGCTCGTGTCCCTGACGGTGTCGGTATCATCATCGACGTCATTTCTTTTTATATTTGCTACTTTGGCTACTTCCGCCACTTCGGTTTCATAGAAGTAATAGAATTGTTTCAGTTGTGTAAGCATTGATTGTATATCCTACTTTTATATCTATGCGTTATTTTTATATATAGAATATGAGATATTTATTATTTCATATTTAATATTTTTGAAAAATGATATATAATATTAATATATAATAGAAAATAATAGAAATGAAGTTTGATATTGACTCAATCAACAGCGACCCTATGGGATTTATCAAGAAGAACAAGAAGACCGATGTTATCGAACTGCTTATGAAAGCAGATGACGCCTTTTTCAACAACGATGAAGACGGGGTTGTGCTTAAAGACGACACCTATGACTTGATTAAAGACTTCGTGCGAACAAAAGACCCCAAGAATAAATACTTTAAACGCATTGGGGCGGACGTCAAGAACAAGGTGGTGCTTCCGTATTATATGGGTTCGCTCAATAAGATTAAGGATAGCGAAGAAGAAATCGCAAAATATCAGGTGAAGTTCCCAGGAAATCAATATAGGATTAGTGATAAATTAGACGGCGTCAGTTGTATGCTTGTATATACCCCTGGAAAAATCAAGATGTATACACGAGGGAACGGCACAGAAGGACAGGATATATCGCACCTTCTGAGTTATGTGAATGATATCATACCGCCATTTTATGGCGATGACATCAAAATATTCGGACTTGACAATACCGAAATTGCGGTTCGTGGTGAATTAATCATTTCAAAGGTGAATTGGGATGAACTGGGAACGATGGGGAAGCAAGGGGCGAACCCTCGCAATACCGTGTCGGGTGCTATCAATAGCGACATTCTCAACAAGGATATATTGTCAAGGATAGATTTCGTGGCGTATTCGCTCGTTCATCCGAAACTCATCGACGGGATTGACAAAGTCAAAAACTTGGGGTTTAATACGGTTCATAGCGTTGGCGCACGTTTTATGACATTAGCAAACCTCTCGAAAGTATTAGAGAAACGCCGTGAGGATAGCGATTACGTGATTGACGGCATCGTCATAGAGGATATAAGTAGGTATCACGAGAGTGAAAAAGGCAAGAACCCCGACCACGCATTCGCCTTTAAATCCATTCACACGCTCGAACAGGTTGAAGTCATCGTATCCAAAGTCGAATGGAACGTATCAAAGGATATGTATATGAAGCCGACTGTGATGTTTAACGAAATCGACTTGGACGGCGTCAAGATTAAACAGGCGACTGGGTTTAACGCACAGTATATCACGAAGAATGTCGTGGGACCCGGCTCTCGAATTGTCATCATCCGCTCGGGAAATGTTATCCCGCATATACATAGCGTCCTTTCGCCGTCCGCAAATGGTTCTCCAAGTATGCCTGGGGTGGAAGGCGTGAATTACAAGTGGAATGATACGCGCGTGGATATCATTATGATTAACAAGGATGGCGACAAAAACCGAGACTTTGACATTAAAAACATCCTCTATTTTATGAAAACCGCAAACATCGAGAATATGGGACCCGGAAATATAGCCAAGATATACGATGCGGGGTTTGACGATATAAAGAAGATTGCGAACATCACGAAGGCGGACTTATTAACCGTAGATGGATTTAAAGAGAAGACGGCGACGAATATCATCAACGCCTTGGCAGAAATAAAGAATATCGATTGCTTACTCTTAATGGATGCTTCGAATATTATGGGACGTGGTTTCAGTTATAAAAAGATTAAATTAATTACCGACACTTACCCGTCGATACTGCTTCACGACAAAAAGAATAGAAAGATAACTGCCGAACTGACCGCAAGTGATTTAATGAATGTGGATGGTATCGCCGAAATATCTGCGAACCTGTTTATAGCGAACTTGCCAAAGTTTTATGAGTTTTATGATAATTTAGGTATCAAATGTAAAGGGACGCAAAGTGTAGCGTCGCCCAATGGCGTGGATACGACAAATAAGCCTTCAACAATCCAAAATACAAATATATTAGACAAGTCCTTTGTTTTCACTGGGTTTCGAGACAAGGACTTAGAAGCGTATATAACTCGGATGGGCGGGTTCGTAAAGACGTCTGTGAGTAAAAACACGGATTACCTTGTTGTCGCCGATTTAAATGACAATAGTGGCAAGGTAGATAAGGCGAGAAGTTTAGGCGTCCCTATCATCCTTCGTGATAACAGAGTATTCGATGAACCGAAGCCGTCGCCTCGTCGTATGACGCCTCCGTCTTTGCCATCGCCTGAGCCTAAGAAGAAGGATGCAGCGAAAGCCGTGAAAGTGGCAAAGGAATGCCCTGACGGTAAGATATTAAACCCTATCACAAATCGTTGTATTAATATCCCAAAAGAACCTAAGACGAAAGATGCTAACACAGCGAAAGCGGCAAAGGATGTTAAAGAACCCAAGAAGAATGAAGCGAAAGCAGCGAAGGAATGTCCTGACGGTAAGATATTAAACCCTATCACAAATCGTTGTATTAATATCCCAAAGCAACCTAAGAAGAAAGACGCAACCCCTATACCATCACCTCGACACTCACCGATACCATCCCCTCGACACTCACCGATACCATCCCCTCGTAAATCTTCGCAACAGCATTCACAGCATTCGCAGCATTCGCAGCATCATTCTTCGAGTTCTTCAATTTATCTACCGTCTATGTCGTCCAATGAAACGCCACCCTCCATATTTAAGGATGTGCCAAATGGCGAAGACCGATTTACGCTTATAACATTTCAAAATCAATTTCGTCCCGTCGTGCCTACTGTCGGAAGCAAAGGCGTCAAGGTTTTATTTGCCGACCTCGACCATACGCTCATAACGCCAAAGGGTAAGCACGTATTCCCAAAGTCGCTTGACGATTGGAAGTGGAAAAACGACGCTGTCGTTCCGAAACTGAAAGATATGTATGACAAGGGATATGAGATTGTGATTGTTAGCAATCAAAAGAAGATGACAAAACACGAAGTGAATACAAAGGCAACGATGATATACAAGGATTTGAAACTACCCTTTGTGTTTATATCAGGGCATAGCGATATGTATTATAGGAAACCGCAACTCGGGTTATGGGAAATGTTAATAGAATATATATTTAAAGACGCTAAGAATATTGATATGACGTCAAGCGTATTTATAGGCGATAGCGAAGCGGACTTATATTTCGCCAGAAATACGAACGTCAAGTTTATACACACGGATGCTTTCTTCTTAGGTATTCAAGATGCGAAGTTTGCGAAGATTGAAAACGCCGAACATCCGCTAACAAAATGGGTTTCAAATACATCGCATAACCTCCCGCCACTACGTTCTTCTACAAAGCACCTCGTCGTGATGGTTGGCTCACCCGCAAGTGGAAAGTCTTACTATTCGCAAGAACTCGAAACAAAGGGCTTTGTTCGTATCAACAAAGATACTATGAAAACCGACAAGGCGATTGATACTGCTTTTAACAAAGGGATAAAAGAAGGGCAAAACATCGTGATAGACAACACGAACCCGACGAAAGAGGCGAGGGCGAAATGGATAACCGCAGCAAAGAAGGCATCCTATCACGTAACGATTGTATGGATGAACTTCCCTATATCGGTTGTTGAATATCTGGATAATTATAGGATTGCCAAGTATAAAAATCAGGATTATCACGTTCCGATTGTGGCGATGCGAGTATATTACAAGAAACTCGAAGAACCTACGCAACAAGAATGCGACACGTTATTGGAAATAAAGACGATTAACGCCGACGATATGCTTAGCGTCTGGGTGTGATTACGATAAAAATAATATAAAATATAAAATCAATATGTAGAAGAAATAAAAACATAAGATAATGCCTACGCTTCCGCCGCCACAGCCTAAGAAAAAGGTTGTTTTTTTACAGAACTTCAACAAGATGTATGATGCGACTGTTGCTTTACACGAATGTATTACCATAAAATGTAAGAAAGAAGAAGAGCAATCGAAGAAAAGTAAATATATCGTTGAAAAAGAAAAGTTGATGCTTGACTTTACAAAAAGGATGAAGGACAACAATGAACGATACAAAAAGGACAGAGTAAGAGGGGACATCGAGTTTGGAAAATATTATATGAAATCTATCAAAGCGAACGCAGATGTAGACATCAAAATAATCGAGGAGAAATACCACAACGAACTCATAAATTGCCAATTAAAAGGTTGCTATAACCAGAGTTTGCATATGTTAAACTTAACAATTGAAAATATTTTAACAAGCAATGACGAAAATACGGAACTGTATAAACTCGCTTCTAAGTATAAAACAATATTTGAAACAAACAAATTGACGGCGAATGATATCAACACCTTTGAGATTGACAAGAGGAAGATAGAATTGAAAAGTTATCTTGTCAAACTTCAAATCGATATGATGAAATTAAAAAAGAAGTTGCGAAGTTAATGAAGACGGGGACGAAGCAGCGAAGATACGAAGCGGCGAAGCGGATATAAGGCTACGCTTCTACTTTTTATTATAGTATTGTAATGACATCACAATATGAATATCTACTTAATGAATTGAAAACCGAGTTAAGAGTTCGTAGGATTGGGTATAAACGAATTATTCGATTGATAAATCGACAAGAATACGATGAAATAAGGGCGATTGTCGATGATTACGTAATAAATACTTTAATCGATGGGATTATTGCGGAACGAGATGCGATTGGGATTACTGTTGCGAATACATTTAACACGCTCGTATTACTCAATGACCTGCTACTTGTATTTAAGGAAGACCCGCAACCATCGCTAACAAAAGCACGGAAATTATTTAGAAGAAAGGTGTTTATAAATATTTATGATTTAGTAGCGGGGAGATATGAGATGCGGACAACGAAGCGAGTTTTGCGAGACGATATACGTCGCAACCCTGATAGGGTTTTCCCACTGAGAAACGCTAAGAGACACCAAGTATTGAAATGCTTCTTATTGTCTATATATTGATATTTGATATTTGATATTTGATTTTTAAAAAATGATTATATGAACCTTATTATTTTCTTATAACTATATAAAATGGAGTTCTGTGAAATATGCGACAATATGCTTTATGTTAAGTCGAACGCTGAAAATATGCTTGTGAAGTATTGTAAGCATTGCGAGTTCGAGAAGGTTGAGACGAACGCAAAGTGTGCGGTGAAGATATCAAAGACGATTTATAGCGAAGATGACCTGCTCTATAACCAACACGTGAATAAATATCTACGCTTCGACCCTACGTTGCGTCGCATCAACGACCCGCAGATTTATTGCGTGAATGAAAAGTGTATCCAAGAGAACGCAAATAAGCAAATCATCTATATAAAGTATGATTCAAAGAATATGAAGTATCTCTATGTATGCGAAAATTGCGGGAAAACTTGGAAGCAGGTTAATCAAGGGCAACCCTAATCCTATATAAAAATAAAAAATGATACTAATAGAATAGACAATTGGGCTACAAATGACACTCATATATAAAACCGCAAATATCGAAGATGTTAGCAAAATCAATGAACTATTGAATAAGACGGATAGAATATCGAAGCCTATAATGACAATCTATGAGTTTAATAAGATTATGGGGATGCGAACGCAACAATTGGCATCGGGTGCTACGCCTTTTATAGATGTCGGCACAGGTAAATTGGCGATTGATAGTAATATGGAACTACGCAATATAGCCTTACAGGAACTCAAAGAGGGGAGATTACCCTACATTATAGAGAGGATACTGTCGAACAAAAAGAAAGAGTATTTCCGTGTATGCGAATTGAACCTCGTGGCTATCCGAGATAGGATGCGTGAATAAGTCCCCGAAGGGGCTACGTGGGCTTTGCGGACTTCGCCAACTACATATTATTTATTTTTATTATTTTTTATTATTAGAGTGATGAAGAAAGTCTTTACTCTTTATGGGAAAGAAAAGGTGCTTGGTAAAACAAGAAATGTTTATATGAAAGCAAACACGAAAGCGAAATATATCAAATACAAGGGTGAGTTTATGAAATTAAAAGAGTATGTGAAGACGGCGAAGCCTGTGAAGAAAATAAAGAAGAGACCTGCGAAGCCGACAGAAGGGGTATTGTATTTTATTTATGGGAAGGGCGGAGGGCTTTTCGACGATGTAAAGTTTGAAAACGATATTCGTGTTCCTAAACAAGACATTGAAGCGTTACTGAAAACCTTAGATAACAAGGATAATGCCAAGAAATACGACGAAATATGTAATTTCGAATATTCTTTTATTATCAATGGCAAACAGTATTATATTCGACCGTTTATAAAAATTAAGGAAGGACACAATATAATTTTCAAGTTCTTTTTCGCATACGACGGATGGCGACATCCTAAACATAAAACATTATTATGGATTGAAATACCCATTCATATCACGCAATTTTTCACAGATATTGCCGACAGTCGCACCGGAAATATCACAGGCAGTATCAACACCGGCAACACCGGCATCAACACAGGCAGTCGCAATGTTAGCACACATATTCATATAACGGCAGAGCCTGAGAAACTACGTGATTATAATATATACGCCCCTATAATTACGAAACAAGGCTTATATATTGATTTGCGACACATCTATTTAATGGCGAACACAATCGGCAATGTTATTCTGTTGCTTCGTAAATACGCAAATAAAGATATATTTAGCAATTGGCAAAAATACCACGTAGGCGACGCCCAACATAAACCCGTTCAGTTGTTATCCTATTGGATGATAAATAATAGATGGTATAATGTTGCAACGCCGTCTATCATACAAGCGTTAAACGCCGATAATACTCTAACAGAAAAGATTTCGTATGATTTACTCATTTGTATAAACACATTATTATCTCGAATTATGATTGATATCTTCAAATATATAAACGCTGACGCTACCGCTACTGACGCAGCGAATATTAGCATACCGCAAAAAATCCCTACCGCATACAAACACGAAGTTGCGATTGAAATAATACGTACGTATGTCAATGTCGGTATTATACACGAACGCACGTCTTTTAAACCACGTAGATACTCGAATGGAAAAGAGAATATGCCACCACAGCAACCGCTCTCGATATCTCCGCCATCGACGCCACTTTCGATATCTCCACCACTATCGCCACTTTCAATATCTCCGCCATCGACGCCACCGCAACAGCCACAACCTATATCTCCACGACAGAAACTATCGCAAAACCCCATACCGCCACGTCAGCGGCGTCAGAAACAACCGTCTCAAAAAACCTTACATAATATGCCAAGATAGTTTTTTATATCTAAGTTATATAATGATATTACGGAAATTAGCAATCGTTATTTTATCCTATTATATATCAATGTTTCTTATCATTGACAAGAGGCATTATGACATCAATCATTACGCAATCGAAAACTTCAAGCAAGAGCGATACAGATGTATAAGATATATTAGCAACAACTATATCAATAAAAAAGAAGATACGGGAAGTGCCGCAAACATCGCAAAATATATATCAAGGTATCCATACGTTAAATGTAGAAAATATAAAAATGAATACATTTTATATTTGATTTATAAAAATAAAGTAATCATATACAATACGCTAATACACATAATATTCTATGTAAATATAATCTTTTTATGATTTGGAAGATTGCTGGAATGTATCCTATACAGAATACTAACATCGAGAAGACTGTTATCGAATATCTTTGGAGATTGCTGGATGTATCCTATACAGAATACTAACATCGTCAAGACTGTTATCGTGTTAATAACGTGTTATATACATATATTATTATTAGTTATTGTTTATATGATTTGTAAATGTATAACAGACACTATCAATTTTTATTATTTATATTATATCATAATACCAACCTTTTAATATTCTCGACCGCCTTATTGTAAATCGTATCGACGCTCATATCTTTGTTGAAAATCGGCTCATTCACCATTTCAAAATATTCTTCGTCGCTCATCGACGCCATCCTATCAATGACACGATTTATCGTTTCCTCCTTTGTATCTTCGAGGATTATGAAGCGTTTGCTATTGAAATGCTCGGCGACGTGTTGCGAACCCCAATAAATCGGCACGACACCCGCCTTAAACCCGTTAATGATTTTCTCGGTGATATAATGCCCTATCTTCGTGTTCTCCATCGTTATCGCAAACTTGCTATTTTTATAAAAAGCCGTCAAGTTATCCGTCGCATAACAACCCGTCAATTTACCCCCAATATTGTTTTTATACGAACCGCCATATAGAACAGGCAACCGCTTTTCTAATCTGTCTAAAAATACGACACGTTCATTCGCCGACCCATTGGATATCACGGCAGTCGTATAATTATTCGGTATCGTTTTCGCAGGACTTAAATCCATATCAGGGATGGATTTGAGATAGAGCAGGTATAGCGGGAGTTCTACAAAGTTTCTTTCGGTATAATTGAAACCCAAGATACAAGAATAGGATGGTAGCGTGTTATACATACATCTTGCGTAATATGACTCGCCCGTATATAAAAACGACGCCCTCCACGGCTTGTGATTAACATACGTGATATCCGTAAATACTGACTCCATCAATATTTCCGCCTCATCGATGTTATACGTAAGCACGGGTTTTTCCTTATATACATCCTCTAACAAATTAAAGAAAAACGTGATATTAATCGGGTCAATCTTCTCGAAGAAACCCGTCCAAAACCCATTACAAAACACCTTCGTTTCCTTCGTTTCTTCCATTACCTTCGTTCCCTTCGTTTTTATAATTATAAATGACTATGTATATATTCCTTATATGATATGTCTAAGAATACATTTTCGTCAATAAATGGATTACTCTCGTCCGCTTCTTCTCACTAATCTTTTTCCATTTTTTCAAAGTTATATTATGAAATACGACTTTGATATGTAAGTTTCCGCCACACAATCCCTTGTCTCGTATCACAATATCAGCCGTGCTAAATGGCTCAATCGGGACATCAATAATACTATCATCGACATACCGTATCTTTCGAACACCTCCCGACAAATACTCTACGATGTTAATATCGATTGCGGTATGTAAGTCGATTATAGGCGTATCATCGCTACTCGTGCTACTCGTATTACTCGTGGTAAGTATGCTATGTGTATATCGAACCTTTTCGCCTTCGGCTTTTCCGTTGCCTTCGCCATCGGCTTCGTCTTCTTCTTCGTCAGAGTTATCAAGTATCATCTGGATGATGATTTCGTGTTCTATGCTGTCGTCGTCGATATATTGCCTCGTTAAGCACGGGTAATCATTCTTACAACAAATCGTTATAAATACGGGTTCTTTCACGTTTTTAAGCAATATGCGAAGTTTCCGTTTCGTTTGCGAACATAAATCATAATAGGTTATGGGTAGATTTATGGAATGCTTCACAATCTTCGTGGATGGCTCGTAATGATTTTTAGTTTTAAAGCCTTTGTTGAAGAAATAACTGGCGACATCGATAAAGGTGTTTTTGATTTTGTCCTTGTCTTTGAAAATCCCGTCATAGGTATTCTTCCAAAAGTTCAAATCAAAACTATTATATATCTCATAGTCGTCCGCAAGATTGTCAAAGTTATACTCCGTTCCACGATAATTTAACTTACCGTAATTCTCAAAATCCTCCATCGCCTTTTTATACCCAATCGTCGCCATCTTAAACCGCTCAATCTTGGCATTCCTTTCGCCCTCGTCGCTAACGTGCGTTAATTTATCGGGGTGGCATTCTAAGGCTATCTTTTTATAGATGCCCTTAATCTCATCCCGTGTATATTTATCAATATTCTCAATATTCAAATGGAGTGCTTCTACATACATTCATATAAATTGCTTATGCTTATAATATATTGATTGTGTAATCTTTATATTACATATACGAAGAAATAAGAAATAAGGGTTATACACAATAGATAAATATATAAATAGATAAATATCTATTCTTTCTTATCTTCTTCGAATGGCGATTAAAACGATATGGGACAAGTTAGAGGATGTTTTTCCAGAGATTATAAGAGACCACGAGCGGTATGAAATGATATTGAAAAAGATACAACTGTCGCCGAACAACAAACTGCTCTTCGCACCGACAGGCTTTCCAATCGACCTTTATTTAAACCTCGTATTACTACGGATACTCAATATCGACGCACCTTTTAATAATACAGAGCATATATGGGAGAAATCGATAATCTACGTTGAAAACCAGCATTACATCGAGATTGATTTGATGAACCCCGAGAATATTAAAAATATCGAAAAGATAACCCCGTTCCTGCTCCACATCATCAGTTCGAAAAACGTCAAAATGAAAAAGCACGTTATCGTCATCAAGCATATCGACCTGATTTCTACGCTATTCTGTGAGTTCCGTATCATTTTAGAGAAGTTCTCGCACAACGTGGTATTCATAAGCACGACGCATTATATCACAAGGATTGACGCACCGATAAAGAGCCGTTTCAGCCAGTTTCGAATACCCCTCTTCACATTTGAAGAAATACAAACGATATACCGCAATAACTTAGGTATATCGATGAACGACTATTTAGTCGAAACGAAACCTCGAAACATCATCAAAGCACTCTTTCTTTCAGAAATCGAGCGACACCCCGCATCCGCCGAACTATTGACAAAAGAGTTTGTCGAACTTAACTTCCCGCCATTCGTCGAGTTTATCAAGGCATTTAATAAAAACAAAAATAACTTAGAAGATATTCGAGGACTGTCCTATAAATGCTGTCAATTTAATATATCCATCTTACAAATCGTCCAAGACTTCGTGAGGCTTGTTGATTTCGAAAACTATTATATAAATATACGGGGTTGCCACGATAAAGATAAAAATAAATTGAAATGCGACATCATCAAAATAGGAACAGATATCGATTACCTGCTATCGCAAACGAACAAATGTAAAGAACCGCTATATATCGAGAACCTGCTTTGCCAACTGCTTCTCTAAGCCCCGACGTCATCCGTCATTAATCGGGCGGTTCGTCAATCACCGTGTTTAAATTGTTTTTATTCACTCCATACATAGAAACGTATCTGTCATTGATGATGATGTCCTCTTTCAAGAAACTGAAATGATTATAAATGATATTCGAGGCTATGAAGCGGTCGCATACATAATTCTTGTCATATACGATAGTCCAGTAGATGGAATTAATCCGCCTTATATACTTTTCGAGGAATGCGTTGTATATCTTCGCACCGCCAATCACAAAAGCGGTTTCGATGCCGTCGCTGCCGTCGCTGCTGTCGCTGCTGTCGATATAACACAAGGCGTCTTCGATAGTTCTAAATACACGACAATGTTCGTGTTTATCGCCTTCGGCAATCTCCTTCGTTATCTTGTCATAATCGTTTGCGGATATGATGATGTTTATTCTGTCTTTCAACGGGGACGCCGAACTCGGCAAAGAATACCACGTGTTTTTACCCATTATAACACAGTTCTTCTTGTTCTTGTCGTGGCGACGCATCGTGATATCCCTAAACTGCTTTAATTCATTCGGGATATTCCAGCACAACTTGTTCTCGTATCCTATCCCGTATTCTAAACTGGAAGCAACGATGATACTAAGCGGTTTCATAATGATATAGATACTGATACGTGTTTTTATTTTATATGTATTTTATCTATTACATCGCCTTGTATGTCTCGTTCATAATCTCATATACACGGTTCTTGTATTCTTCGATTGTCTCGCCTTCTTTGTATTCTACCATATCGCATACCTTGATGTTGATTGTGTAGTCTTTGACAAGGAACAACTTTAAGCACGAGTGTAGCATTGATTCGCCGTTGTCGTGATTGTAATTTAGTGACTCGTCTTCGTATTTCACGACAATCGGCAATATCGGGTATTTATGGACGAACGCACCGTTGCTCGTGAATTCCGTTATGCTTCCAGGTATTGCAGAGGTATTCCCTGACCCTGGGGCAATAAATAGGATTTTGTCGCCCGACTTACGGCTATCCACACGTTCCTTTATCTTCTTGCTCGTCGTCCCCTTTTCTACAAATATATTCCCGAGTTGATTGTGAATCTTTTCGGTGTATCCTATCGTCGAATAGATGATGACTTTGAGTATCAAATAGGACGAGCGTGGAAACGTGCTAATCAACACGAACCCGTCGATGAGCGTCGTGTGATTGAACGTGCAAATGAACTTCGTATCACTATATAGATACTCCATATATTTCACCAAGTCCTCTTTGGATATATTAATGTTGAATGAAAGGATATACATAAATATTTTGGCGAACCACAAGATACCGCATATAATGTTGCTTTCGTTTGTGAGCGGTTGTAAAACGTGTATCGATATAATCATCATCAGCATAAATAAGATAAACCGAAAAGGCATCGTAATATAGGTTAAGCACGATAATAATAGCGAGAGCATATTAAATCATCTAATATTTATATTTAATATATCGTAATAATATTTAGACAGTGATATAATCGCAGACACGTTTTATACTTCATATAAAGACACGCTTTTATACTTCATATAAAGACACGCTTTTATATTCCATATAAAGACTTCTTTTATACCTTTATGTATTATGAATATCCCGATTGTCATCATCTGTTATAATAATTACCGATATGTCGCAAATACCTTGGCGCAAATTGCGAAAATCAACAAGGACTATTATGCGAATATTATTATTTTGAATAATGCCAGTACGTGTCCTGATACGATTGCGTATCTAAAAAGCGTCAACGGAGTTAGCATTATAAACAACGTAGGCAACTTGGGTCCGTGGATTACCCATATGAATAATCGACATATCTACGACCTTCTGCCCGATAAATACATTATCACCGACCCCGACTTAAAGTTGAACGAAAAGATACCTTGTAATTTTATTGAAATACTTGCGAACCTTTCGGATACGTATAAAACCTCTAAAATCGGGTTCGCGTTGGATATATCAGACCACGAGCAATTTCATACGACCAAGGAGTATATGGCGAACCAAACAATACGTGAATGGGAAACGCAATTTTGGAAAAAGAAGATTGATGCGTCAGGCGACGCTGCTACCGCCGCTTACGAACTGTATGATGCAGACATCGATACCACGTTTTGTTTGATGAATAAGACAAACATAATGATGGGGTATGATAATAAGATACGGGTTGCAGGAGACTTTACGGCGAAGCACATCCCGTGGTATATAGAGAACGAGGTGTATAACTTGTATGATAGTTATATATTGAATACGAATACCACGCATATCTCGACGATTTCGAGGATTGTCAAGCCTTATGTCGAAAATAATTATTTGCGAGTTCATAAAAACGACGAATACTTTTGGATATCCAAGAGGACTAATAATCCGTTCTGGAAGGATATCTATGGCGATTGGAAAAAAGAGATGTTTGAAGTGTTTGATAAATATCTATCGAAAGGCAAGGTATTTATTGACATCGGCACGTGGATTACGCCAACCGCAATGTATGGCTCACGGAAATCGAAGCATATCTACGCAATCACGACGGATGCCGAAATCGCCGAGTTTGCGACAAAAGATATGAAAGAGAATTGCGAGAAGAACTATACGTTTCTCGATTATGCGACGACAAACTTGGAGACGATACTCGCTGATGCTTCGCTACTCGCTGATGCTTCGCTACTCGCTGATGCTTCGCTACTCGCTGACGGCACGGACGTTTCGCTCATCAACGTAGATATTGGAGGAGAGGAAGAAAATCGATTAGACGAACTCTATGATATATGTGTTCGACACGACATACCGCTATACATCTGCTTTCATTATCACGTATGGAAAGATAAGAACTTAGACCGTTTTCATTATTTAACAGAAGATGATAAAAATAAAATTATCGCTGCGTCGGCTACCGCTTCGACTGCTACCACTTCGATACTTCTAAATAGCAAAGGCGTCGCTTAGCAACACAATCCATTATTTATTTATTTTTATTTATTAGAAGAATGACGAAGCAATGAACTGGGTATATCTATCTGTGATACATAGTATTCTTGTAGTTCTCTTGATACTCTATATTCGATATGACAATACACCGCATCTATTGTTTCCTATCATCGTGAATATCATTGTCGGAGCGATGAGCCTCGTATATTTTCTCTTTTATTACAGAGAACATTTTACGACCGAGTTTGCGAAACCAAAGTATTACCTATATGCCGTCGTGTTTCTCTTCATCACCATACTTGCCTATTATATCATAAAGATATGCCCTAACCCCGCATATTTCAGGGTATTCGCAACACTCGAAATCATCTTGCTATTCCTAATAACGCTCTATATACATCGAAGAAATTTCAAAGTATCCGACTTATCTACGCAATCGATGGCGGGTTTGGTATTCGGTTGCCTCGCAATTATATTAATAAGCCTCGATGAAGCCAATCATACCGACGCTAATGTTGCTATCTAATTTCTTTAAGTAGCAAAGTAAAACAAAGAATAAAAAACATTGATATAATCTAATCGAAATTATCTTTTTTTAACAAGATGATATACAGCGTCTTTCTCCTTCTTCTTTGTAATGATGTTATAGTCCTGTTTAGAATAAAAGACTATATATTGTCCGTGGTATTTTATATATTTTACAGGCACTTTTGATTTGTCATTCTTCTTCACGTATATATTTCTTACTCGTCCATCTATCCTTTGTTTATCAATCGCCATAAAAATATTATTCATTATCTACTAATAGATAGACTACTGTTCTATTAGTAGATAATAAAAATTGTAATAATGTATTCGTTTCATTACAAATCATATTGTTAATTCTTTTTATATTTATTATTTAAGAGACTTCATAAACTCTTCCATATTTTTAGTTCCCATACTGGAATTACAGTTTTGACAGATGGGTTTTAGGTTCGATACGATTGTATCGCCGCCGTTTGCCTCCGCTACAATATGTCCGCAATTGAAAGACATCTGAGTAATATCCGTTGAATTACAACACATACATTTCGATTTACCAATCATTTCGCCAATATTCGTATTCCACACGAGCCTTTTGATAGTTGCTGGGATAGCCTTCTTCTTCCTTTTCTTTGTTTCGGCTGTGTCGTTCCTTGCAGCGTCACAGACGTCTGAAACATTTGCTTTTTTCTTATTATTCTTCGCAAACTCTTCATTGTGAATGATGTCTTGTAGTTCAGTCATAAATGCCTTATAACTACGTCCCTGTTCTTCCGCAAACAGAGAACCCTGTTTATTAAAGTTATAAATGTCTTTTACGCAAGGGGTTATGTATATATCAAAGTATTCCTCATTCGTCAAATAATCATTATCTAATAGAGGGTTTCGAAATGGCGGATATTGCTTGAAATAATTTAATACAAATGCTATTTTTTCACTATGATAACGGTTAGGCGATAAATGTTTTCTAAATACCTCTATCATATCAACGCCAACACCGTCGCCAACGGCACTGTTCCTATTCATCAAACGCTCTTCAAACTTCCTAAATAGATACCCATTGATTTTTGTAAAGTCTGCAACCATCCCTTTGTGTCCTTCTTTCCTTATATACTTTTGGAGATAAGTCAATTTTTATTTATGTTATACGTTTAACGGTTAAACGTGGTTCTTATACATCAGCGTCGAATACTTTGGGATGTCAAAGTTATAGTATTCTTTTCTTGCGTATTTCTTGTCTTTTATCCATATCCGAACAATATAATAAAACTTCTTAGGGCTTATCGAGATACCGTTGATATTATAGATGATGTTCTCGTCGTTATTGTTGGCAAAGTTCTCGCCAATAATGTTCGCACACAACGCAAAGAACTTGCTATCCAGTTCCTCTGCCATCACTTTAAACGAAAAGCATCCGCCCTTGATATTCAACTCATCCTCGTATCGTGGCATTATATCCAATCGCATAATAAAAAACATACCCTTCTTAAACAATTCCTTATATGCCTTGAAATACTGGATATATTCATCTACATTTGAGATTACCCCTATCATCTTATAACTCTTGTCGTCCCAGTTATTATCGTATGGGTCGTGAAAATACATATTCCACGAATCATTTAAGAACAAATCCGTTGCTGCTGCGTTAGCGACGTTGCCAACGTTAGCGTTTCCATTGTTATCATTCGTATCATTCATTTATATTAAAATATGAGAATATTCTTTATATATCAGATATCTTAGATATAGAAATCAGATATCTAAGATTAAGATATAAATTGGCTTTGTTGGTTTATCATAAATATGTCAGTCGATACCTTGATAACTTTGAAACCCTTTTTAATTAAATATTGTATGATTGGTATGCTAACTTCTTCGTAATTATTTTCGAACCCTATGACATCGACGAATACCTTGTCGAAATCGATGGACTTTATCACTTCAAACTCCGCACCTTCAACGTCGATTGACAAATAATGTATATGCGATACCTCGTGTTCGTCGAATATCGTCTGTAATCGCTTCGTATTCACTTTGACAACCTGCGTCGTCGCCAACATCTCCGTATTCTCATTCTTCAAGCGTTCTAAATGTCTCGCATCGTAATTCTCTATAATCCCTGAGAGCATCTCGGTATATCCTTCGTTCAGGTAGAAGTCCGCTTCGCCGTCATAATTACAAATCGCACAATTTATGTTCGTATTCCTGTCCGCCGAGCGGTTCGCTACCAACTTATCAAAGACGCCTTTGATGGGTTCTATATTTATCCCACGCCAGTTATTATTTCTTTCAAAATATAGCGTGTTATTTAAGGAAACGCCATCGTGCGACCCTACATCTACGTAGAAACCTTCCTTGTATCCCTTGAAAATCGTCGTCTCTAAATATTCGTCCTGCTTATATTGCGAATAAAACATCGGTTCAGTCATAAAAGGTTATGTATCTATATCCTTTATATATTATATAAAAAGATAAGAGATAAAAGATAGTAATATCATAATATAAATCATAATATCATAACAAGATGGCTATACTCGTAACGGGAGGATGTGGATTTATCGGTTCAAACTATATTAACGCATTGCTACGCACCAAACTATTTAACGGCAAGGAGTTCGACTATGTGATAAATATCGACAAGTTAGATTATTGCTCCGCCGAAGATAATGTCGACGTAGGCGACGTAGGCGAAGCAGAAGCGAAATACATTTTTGTAAAAGGAAGCGTATGCGATAAGGAACTCGTTCAATCTATTTTTGAGAAATACAATATCGAATATGTCGTCCATTTCGCCGCACAGACTCACGTCGATAACTCGTTTGACAACTCCATCCATTATACAATCGATAACATCTTAGGGACGCATCAACTCCTCGAATGCTGTCGTTTGTATGGACGTGGGAATATCAAGCGATTTATCCATATGTCGACCGACGAGGTATATGGCGAACTCTCAACCATCCATTGTAAGGATAGCGACGAAACCGCATTGCTAAATCCAACGAACCCTTACGCAGCCACAAAGGCGGGAGCGGAGTTCATCGTTCGCTCCTATTACTATTCGTATAACATTCCTATCGTGATTATACGATGCAACAATGTATATGGCGAAAGGCAATACCCTGAAAAGATAATACCCAAGTTTATCACGTTGCTACAAGAAAACAAGAAATTAACCATCCACGGCACAGGATTAACACGGCGAAACTTTATCTATATCGACGATGTCGTGAGAGCGATTGATATAATTGTCGCAGAAGGCGTGGATAACAACGTATATAATATCGGTTCGACGGACGAATACAACGTGCTTGAAATCGCCACCATCTTACTACATCAAATGAAAGGGGATGCCGAGAAAATCGAGGATTGGGTAGAATATACAAAGGATAGGAACTTCAATGACTTCCGCTATGCGATTGATACAACGAAGTTGAACGCAATAGGTTGGAAGAAGTCCGTCCATTTCCACGACGGAATACAAAAAACCGTTGAATGGTATTGTAAAAAGAAGTTATGATATAAATATCCATTTTATAACTTGGATTTAGCATCTTTGCGAACATAGATTAATATCCTATTGCCTTCGCTAAAATTGAAGCAAAGACGTGGTTCATCTGGTTTTCTTTGCTTAAATATATCGAGGCTACACTCCTTTGTATTTAGACAGAAGCCATCTCCTTCTTTTACATTCCAATCGTGTTGTTGAAGTTCGCAAGGTATATTTCGTGTAATTTCTTGACTTGCCATAGCAGGGTCCATACTCGTCCTCGCCCAGCCATTATATACATATTTTATTCCTTTACAAGTTATTCCAGCGATTACGTGATTGTTATTGCCTACATTATAATTTGTCAATAGAACTGAATCTAAAATATACTTATTGCCATTATATATTATCTCGTCACGCATAGATGTTAATTCATCATACATTTTAGACTTGTAGGATGATATTATATTACCTGAAATAAACCGGTCTCTACCGACACGCCTTATAATTAATATAGTAGGGTTGGATTTTTTTCTTGTATAATAAGTATCTGTTATAGAATTAAAGGAGACTATTGTTGAAATATCATACACTTTTTTGTCTTCATTATACGTATAACCCATAATATCATTATATCCCACATTATGATATGAATATGCTAATATTGATATTGATTCCCCAATATAATCAAACATTTCGCAATCGACACCTAATAAGTTATATAGTTTGCATATATAAACTTCACTTCTAAATCCAGTATTAAGTTCCGGATTATATGGAAAGGACTTAGCATCTTTCTGATATAATAATCTTAATATATTGCCAAAGGTATCGTCGCTAAACTTCTCGTAATCCTCTTGTTCGTTCTCAGACATCAAGTATTTATCGTCTAATACGTGCTTTAATAAAGTAAAAAGTGCGTCTTGTTTATTCCAACCTTTTGATGCTTCAAGTAATACTTTACGATTACGCTGACTGTAAAACATTGCCACAAAGGTTGCCATAAACCAGCAAATCGGTCCCACTTGCTTAGGTGTTAGTATTCTCGAACATACTTGCTTTTTCAACCCTTTTATGAGATGTTCTTGAAAATTAATATGTAAATTTATATTATATATTGCTACTTTTAAATATTTTAAATATTTAACATCTAATAGATTGGCAAGTATAGTATCTATTTCTTCAAGTTTTGCTCTTGTGTTTTGACTATTCTTTTCCATAATTGTTGCGTTGTAAATTGGATTTTTAGAATGTGATTTTTCCAGTTTTTTATCTAATCTTTTAAGTTTTGTTTTTAATTCTTTAAGTTCTTCTATATATCTTGCTATTTCTTCTTGTCTTTCTTCTTCTATCATTTGTTTTTTTATTTCTGAAAGCCTTTTTGTGAGTAGTTCATATACTACTATTCCTTTCTCTTTTTTAGCGAGTAGCAAATCATCTCTCATCGATGTACGTATTTTATTGATATAAGATATACTTTTAAGTTTCTCTATTATAGGTACTGGATTATCTGCTTCTAATAACTTATTTACCTTTTTAATTACTTTTTCGTTAGCATTTTCGCTCTTACTATTATAACTACTGCTGTTGCTGCTATTTTGTGATAACGCTGTTATATATTGTAGGATACTCCTCCGACTCATATATATTACTATAATATAATAATATAAATTATAGACCTTTTGAGGGTAGAAATGGTATAGTTTATAAGATACAAAAAATGATATAACTACTACTAACTATTCTATTAAGTAAGTAAAGAAAGTAAAGTAAGTAATGCAAGGTATCATCAGTTTCTCAGACAGAGTTGCCTTTAATATTAAAAGCAACGAACATAAGGATGCTATTTTAGAGCAAATGAAAACGCTTTATAATATCAAAATCCTACAAAGGCATCATCATAATCTCGATGCGAACAACGTTAATTTTATATTGTCTAATCACCTGATGAACTTGCGTTCAAACGGCAATAGATACTACCTCTATTTCACGCACTATAATAACATCGAAACGATGTATTTTATCGATAAGAAAATCCATCCAGGGTATCAACGCCCACGAATAATATTCGGAAGAGGCTTATTTGACAAGAAACTCTTTAAGAATACCTTGCTGGACGGCGAGATGGTGAAGTGTAAAGATAATCGCTGGACGTTTCTCATCAACGACATCGTCTGCTACGAGGGCGTCTATTTCAATAAGAAGATGCTCCCTGACAGGTTGAAGATTATCTATCATCTTTTAGAACATCAATATACGCCCGATGAAACCATAGACGTATGCGACTATAAAGTGAAGAACTACTTTCATATGTATAAAGAGTCAATCGAGAATATTATGGAATTGTCAAATAATCTTAATTATACGTGTAGGGGCATCTACATCTGTCCGTTTGATTTGAAGTATAAACCGAAACTATACAACTTTGACGAGAGTTCCGTCATCAATGTCGTAAGAAAAACAAAGGATATAACAGAGTTTAAAAGTATGGACGCCGCAACGGGCGGGGCGACAGGGACAGTGGCAACTGTGGCAACCGTCGTTGCTACCATAGAACCCGTAGCAACCGATAAGCCAAACGTATTAAATAACGAAGAAAAGATGCTCTATATTGTGAAAACGAATGAGCCTGATATTTATAACGTCTATGACAACGAAGATGTCCTCAATAAGCCAAGTATCGGCATCGCATTAGTTCAAACACTGAGCGATAGCAAATTGCTACGTGATTCATTCCGTGATAAAAATGCGATAACCAACATTAAGTTCGTGTGCGTATTCGTCGAAAAGTTTAAGAAATGGAGAGCGGTTCGTCAAATATCATAATGATTATTATTGTAAATCGTTGGCAATTCATTTGTATAACATTTTTTAACTTTGTGATGTAATATTTAAAGGTTTAATATATATATTACTTAACAAGTGTGATGAAAAAATGCAACATAAATTATCAATCTCAATATGCTGTTATTGATAATTTGGATATTCACATTAATGAATATATTAAGATAAAAAAGGAGGTATCAAAACAAAATATAAAATGTAAAAACGGACATCAATTAATATGTGCGAACGGTTTGAAAAATAAACCATATTTTAGACATAAAAATACGAGTGATTTATATACATACCCTATGACAAAATGGCATTGTGAATGGCAAGGTAATTTCCCAAATACAGAGGTTGAGTATAAGAAAAAAGATAAACAAATTAAAGATAGGAGAGCAGATGTATCATTAGATAACAGTATATACAATTTAGAGTTCCAGCATTCTGAGATTGAACTTCAAGAAGTAAAAAATAGAAAAAACGATTATGGATTACATAATAGAGAAATAATATGGATTATAGATGGCAATGATACAATAAAGGTAAAATACTTAGAATATTCAGATAGATATTATTTAGATTTTATATCAGACAAATGGAAATATGAAAGTTTTATTGATTATGAATATATATTTATTGACATCTACGATATCTTGTATAAAATATATCCGAAACAAGTCAAGAATTGTATGATTGACGTCGAACCTCCTCTTGATAAAGAAACATTTATAAAATATATTAATGAAAATAATCAAAACATTCATAACGTTAATTTACCTTTGCAATGTTCCTTATATATTAAACAACAAGGAGCAGGTAATGGTAAAACGTTTGGACTGATTCAAAATATTGAAAGTAAGGATTTCGAACATTATAAATGTTTTATAATTGTAACTAAACAACACTCAGCAAAGACAGTAATATATAATGAACTAAAAAACCAAATTGATAATAATCATCTAAAACATATTAGCGATTTAATATATGTAAATGAAAATAATAAATACCAAATATCTTATAAAAATACTAATACTAATACCACTTGTCATATATTAATAGCGACAATTGATTCATTGATGTATTCATTAGGGGATATAAAAACTAAGGAAATTAATAAGTTTGAAGGTATTATATCATCAATTATTGATGGTTATATAGAAAAACAAAAAATAAGGTCTATAAGTTGTAACGGTAAAAGTTATAAGTTAAATAAAGAGATGTGTCTATTTGTTGATGAAACGCAAGATTTAAGCGATGATTATGCAAAGGCAATCATAACAATAATGAGAAATAAATATATCGACACGTATATTGTTGGTGATAGATTACAAAGTATTACGTTGGAAGATAATGCTTTTCAATATTTTAGTAATCACGAATTCTCATATATTCAAAAAAAACAGTATAAACCAACAAACTTATGTAGAAGGTTCTATCATAACGATTTAGTAAAATTTATTAATTATATTATACCGTTTTCTAAATATTCTTTACCAGAAATAGAGCAGTATAGAGAAGATGACGAACCTTTTAAATCGCATTTAAAACTGTTTGAAGGTAAATGTGTTTATGCAACAGAAACAAATGAAAATATAATAAATAGGGAAGTAGAAAAAATCTTAAAATATTACGATAATGAGGTTATACTAAATAACTATAAACCCAATGACTTTTTAATAGTTACACCTTTTACTAAAAAAAACGCATTAGTAAATGCGTTAGAAACCGCAATTCAAACATATTGGATAAATAAAAACAAGAGTGATGTATATGTGAGATATGCTGTTTTTCATAAATCGGAAGAGGGAAGTTCGATAAATTTAGCGGATTCAGATAATTCTACAAGAATTGTATCGATACATACATCCAAAGGTGATGGAAGAAACGTTGTATTTGTTATTGGTTTAGAAGAAGCAACATTGAATAAGTTTAGTAAAAGCAATAATATAAAGTATGATTCGTTAATACACGTCGCATTAACAAGAATGAAAAAGAGTTTATATATTAGATTTATAAAAAACGGAGATGATATATCATCGAGGATTTTGAAATATATGGATGATAATGATAATGATATTTTTAGTATTGAACCACCAAGTATTAATATATATAAACATATCAAATATAATGATATAATTGATGAAGACTTTAAGAAAACAAATTATCAAACATTACTAAATGAAATATTAAATAAAACAGGCTATACAGCAGACTTTGATAATTCAAATGAAAAAATTATAATAGATATGAGCCATCATAACATAAGGTATCCCTCTATGCTTATACAATTGTATATAAAAATTATTAATAATGAAAATAATATTGACGATAGTGATGTAAAAAAACAGTTTAAAGCAATAATATATAATATTATTGGCAAAGATATATTTAAGGCTTTAAACTGGCAAGATTATTACACATACTTAAAAAAAAAAGAGATTTGTATATTACAATTTACAAATAATGGCAAGGATTATGTAAGATATTATGATATTATTGTATCATTTATGGATGCTGTTAAGTTAAAATTACACGCTATATTATCTAATAAAATAACTACCCTATGTCCTATGGAAAGCATTATCCTATATTACATGATTAATATTACACATGTAGGTATAATGACAGATATAACTATTGATGAATTATATAATATTATAGAAATTTATAGTAAATCGTTTAATAACTCTTATGAAGGTCATAATAATTGCTTATGTAAAACACATTTTAATACACAGTGTTTCGAACCAAATAAAAATATTGAAAAGATGAGTAAATACTTAATAAAGCATTATGAAGATATGAAAAATGTAGGGAAAGTATATGATACATTTTTAAAACAGTATCCTAAGGTAAGTTGGTTAAGAAAATATAAAATTATATACAATGGAACTAATGAAGATTTTAAATTATCTAAGGATTTTCATCTTATAGGGTATGATACAGATACAGTATTCATTATATATGTTAAACCACAGTTTAACGAATTAAACCTATATAACATTTTAATCGAAAGTATATATGATACATTCTTAATTAAAAATTTTAAACAACCATTAGACCAAAATGATAAGAAGGGGGTGGGCGATTTTGCTAAATTCAACAATAAAAAAATATTAACGGTCGTATTTTCATTAGATAATAAAGATTATAAAATATACAATTGGTATAAAGAGACGTCGGACTTAATTAATAATAAGGTTTTTATAGAGCAAATAAGACCAAAACTGATAAAGAAATATATTAGCGAAAGCAAACATACGTTTAGATATTATAATTATTATAGAAAACAAAATATAGATGCGCAACCAAAAAAGTTTATAAGGGACTTTCTAATTGATTATAAAAAATATAAAAAAAAATATGATTATTTACCACCTTTTATGTTAAGATTTTTTCAAAAAATAGAGGATGATATATCATCTTCCAAAAACAAAAAGGAGATTTTAGAATTGTATGATGATAAGGACTTTTTCTTAACTAAACTACACGAAATCATAATAAATTCTATCGACGAGTATTTAGATTTCGATGAAGATGAATAACTTGTATTTTATAGTTCTTCAATTTTGTCATTTTTAGGTCTTGTTAAATTACAAGTTTTACAAAGTGGTCTTAATTTAGCATTATTTAAATGGTACTCATACCATTCGTTCGCAAACATTTTGTCATCATCTTTAAACATAGCACCGTTAAAATAACTGCTATCAAACTCTGTCGGTATATGTTTTTTATTTTTAAGGAAATTAGTAGTCAAAACTTTAAACATAATAATATGGTCTACTTGTATCTCTTCTGCCCTACTTGTTTTATTACAAAACTTACATTTCATAATATTAGTATCACGAAAGTGGTCTATTTGAGGTTGTACGCAATATCGCAATGCTTCGTTTAAACTTTTATTTGACGGTGATATACATTCTATATATGATATATCTTCACGTGTCCCATCAGTTCTTATCAAATTAAACTCATAATATTTAGGGGTTCTTTTATTACGTACTATACATATATCTTTAAGTTCTCTTAATTTATTTGGATATTCTGGATGATTTTTAAATAATTCAACAAGTTCAACATAATCATTATTTCGTTCATTATACAAAGACGGAGATAGTCCCTTATTTAAAATAGTTTTGAAATGATTTCTTTTTGCTGTTTTATTCATAACTATGATACAATATTAATACATGAATTATACTTATATACACGACAACGATTTAATAAATAAAGGGACATTAATCGCAATTATAATATTCATATAATATTAAAAAAGAACTATGCCATCTCCGATATCTCCACAAACTCCGCTATCTCCTGAGACACTACGAGACTATTTACGTAGCACAAAGGATGACTGGAATTACATCACACCCATCGATTTTTATAATAAATATTATCTAAAACGCAACAACGTCCGCAACGCATATTATCTTATCGATTTGCGTAGCAACGCCGAGTATAAAAAAGGACACGTTAAAGGCTCGAAGAATATATATTGGCTACATATATTAGACGAAGAAAATTTGAAGAAATTACCAAAGAACAAAACAATATTTTTAATCTGTTATGTGGGACATACGAGTAGCCAAGTTTTAACCTTGTTAAAATTACTGGGATACAATGTCATAAGCATAAAGTATGGTTATGGGCTATCTCCCGTCAAACACGTTCCAGTAGCGGGATGGTTGGATTACGGGCTACCTCTCGTCGCCAGTTCAAGTTCCAAGTAATCCTTAATGTCATCGTCAGATAGTTTCGTTTTCCCTTCGTATTTATAGGCTAATTTTTCTTCCAATAAGATTTCAGAAACGCTCTTGACGTCATCCTTGTTCTTATATATATTCGCTAAAACTCTGCCATACTTATCCTTCGCACAACATTCGACCCACACTAAATAGACTTCCGTATCCAATATGTTCTTTATATCATTCTTGGCAATAACCTTTTTATCGGTTATAATCTCAAACAACCTGTCCCTCGCCTTTATACCGTTCTCTTGTAGCACCTTGTCTTTGCTTTTAATTTCGCACGTATCGATGCCATTTAATCGTATCGTGAATTTATAATAAGAACCAAATGCATTCAAGACAACCTTTACCGTGTCGCCGTCATATATATCGACTAATCTCCCATAGGTTTTTACTCCATTAACCGATAGTTCAGGCGTCGAACCTCCGTATTGTCTGAAATCTTCCTTTGACATTATTTGTTGTTATCTGTTATGATGTAGTATATGTTTAAGTCATTTTTTATTTGGTTAATCAACCATTATTTTCAAATGTCTGGTTCTTCTTTATTATTTAGAACCGAAACATACCGTGTTTCAATAATCTCTTCTGGCTTTGTAATTTATCTTTAAGACTTTCCGTATATACCTTCTTCAATGATTTCCTTTGTATTTTTAAATCAGTATTTATCATTTTTTGTCTCTCTTCTTTAATTTTATCTTCACCTGGAAAAATCATAGCCATTTTTCGTTTTTTATCTTCTGCTTCAATTTTTCGTATATATTCATCCCTCTTCTCTTTTCGTAATTCCCCTCGTCTCTTTGACAATAACCATAATAATGAAGGGGTATTAATATTTTGAGGCATTGAAAGTAATTTATTCATTATACTATCAATATATTCTATATCTGTAATCTTTGATGTTTTTGTTCCTTGTTCTTTCTTATTTTTTAGTAAGTTTTTAATTTTATCTTCTATTTCTTCTCGAACATATGTGAGAACTCTATTTCCTTTGTTAAAATTAAAACATAAAGCACGTCGAGGGGGATAAAGTCCAAATACTTCTGGAATACACTGACTTCTATTTAAACAAAAATTAGCATCTTTTTGAATATTCCAATCATATTTCATAAGTTCGCAAGGGATATTTAACGTAATCTCTTTTTTCGTATCAGGATTAATGCTCGTCTTCTCCCACCCGTTATAGACGTATTTGTCTTTCTCACACGTTATCCCCGCTATACCGTGTCCGCCATCATCTATATTCCAATTTGCCAATACCACGGAATCTAAGTTATACGCATATCCATTATAATATATTGTATCACGCATAGATTTTAGATTATCGGGATTTCCCTCGATATATCTTTCAGTATTTTTTTCGAACATATCAATAACATAACTTCCTTCACTTATTATACTACTCGGGAAATAATCTTTAACGTCAATAATTTTATCATAAATCATAATTAATAATATTCGTGGGGCAACCTTATTTTCTTTATATTTATATGTTTTTAGTTTTATTTTTCTTTCTAAACTTTTTATTCCAAAGATGATAGTATCATCTTTAATACTATAAGGGTCAATATCAAATTCGTTATTTAAATCTGAATATGCCAACATATAAGTATAGTAAGAATTCTCGTAAGTATGAGAATAATCAAAGATTTTATAATCTATATTTAATAAGTTATATAGTCGTCCTATATATAATTGAGGAGGAATTGCAGCGACATCCCCTTTTCTTGGGTCATATGGAAATGAATTAGGGTCTTTATCATATAAGAGAGACAACACCTTGTTAAAAGTATCGTCACTATAATCTATGTAATCATCACCATCTTTATTCATATATTTATGATGTAATATGTGCTTTAATAATTTAAATAATTCATCTCTTTTATCCCAATTATATTTAGCTGCATCCAATAGTATTTTACGACTACGTTGACTGTAAAACATCGAGACAATTATTGCCATAAACCAGCAAATCGGACCCACTTGTTTTGGTGTTAGAACCTGAGAACATATACGTCTCCTCGATGACGAACTCTTCGATGACGAACTTATCGATGCTAACATAAGATATCTATTATATTTTTATATTTTTATTTAAGTTTAGTTTTCCAAAATACATAAAAATACGACACGAAATGCGTGTACGTATAATACTTAAATAATTTTGTTTCTTTTTAACTTTGCGACCAATCCCTTCTTGTTAAGAGGAACAGTTTTCCCATTCAGTTTCTTAGTCGTCTTGATGTTATTACGGGATGCGATTGTCTTCAATTCCTTTACAGTATATGTATCCTTCTTTTTATTTCCGCCAGACGATGTTGAGGCTTCTGCGTTCATTTCCGCAATTTTTTTCTCAGTTTCCGCAATTCTTTTTTGGCTTTCATAAATACCTTTATCAACTTCTTTAATTCTTTCATCGGATAATCTAATATTTGCGTTATAAAAGGCTATTCGTTCGTCTATATCTGTAATTGGTTGCGAAACAGGTTCGTTATTTTGTTTGCTTACTTCAACTTTTATTCCTAAACCTTCTAATGCTCCACTTGGTATTGGTTTAATTTCTCTTCGTCGGCTCATTATATCAATACTTATATTATATATTTATTTATTGTTATAAGTAAGTTTAATAAAAATTAAAAAAATAATTCAATAACACCTATTTCATAACCGCAGGTAGAGACACGCCCGACGTATAGTTTGATAGTTCAAAGTCTTCAAACGCCAGTTCTTCAATCCACTTTATTTTTTCATCTATTGACGAAGCAATGTCTGGGGCTTCCTTCTTTATTAGAACCTTTGGCAAATCATACATCTCGCTATCGATTTGCTTTGCGACTTGTGGCGTATGCTCTTCGTATATATGGGCGTCGCAAATCGACAGCGAGATTTCGTTTGCGGGTATATGTAGGACGTGAGCGAATATATGAGTTAGCAATGCGGTACTTGCGATATTAAAGGGCAATCCTAAGAATAAATCAGAACTACGTAATGTAAGATGACACGAAAGCCCCTTCGAACTCCTATTAAAAATATACAAGATATGACACGGAGGCAACGCCATCTTTGTAAGGTCAGATGGGTTCCACGCCGATAACACAGCACGTCTGCTATTTGTGTCTTTTGACAACTCTTCTAACACATATTTAATCTGGTCGATACCCTTTGCGTCTTCACAGTAGGTATCCGCATCAGTATCTGTATCAGCCCCATTTATATCATTATAAATATCAGTGTCTGCGTCCGCAGTAGCAGCGTCCGAAACGGTAGCGTCATATTCTTTTCCAAACTTTCGCCACTGCCATCCATAAATCGGTCCCAGTTCGCCCTCGGGATAATCAAGTCCTATGCTATCCAAGTATTCACGTGTCGAGTTTCCGTCCCATATATGAACCTTCTTTTGCTTCAACTCATTTGCGTTTGTCGAACCTCTCAAAAACCATAGCAATTCCTCTACAATCCCACGAAAGAACATCTTTTTCGAGGTTATCAATGGAAACGATGTAGCGATATCCTTGAAATTAATCATACAGCCAAACATCGAAATGACTACCCCATTACGTGTCGTTTTGCTCTCGCCGTTCCCGAGCGTCTCCTTTAATAACTTAACATACCCTTCCTCTCCTTGAAAATACATTGTATTCATTGTATTACATAGTATATAAGGGTATCTATTTATATGTTTTTTTAACACACGAACCATCACAATCGTCGCATATCTTGACAGATACGTTATCACGCATTTTGTTTAGATTTAGATTGATAAATAGCGAATTGCCGAGGCTGCTATGTGCTGCCGTTATAATAGCCCGACGGATGATAGCGAGTTTCATTATTATTTCTTAGTAACGTATCTTAGTAAATATAGATATTTTATATTTATATAAAAATAAAAAATTGACATTCGGCTATCTTCATCATCCCACGCAACGAAATGTATTACAAGATTATCTTGAATAACAAGGCAAACAATATTGCGAGGTGCATTTATGACAAAATCAAGAATATTCGCAGTGAGAATAAGGAATGGCTTGTGAATAGCACGAACGGGTATATCTTCGCACACCTCGAACTACCATTATACGAAAACGAAAAAGATTACTTTGAGAAGATTATCTATGAATATGGGATACAAAAGGCGATTGAAAAGTTTGTTTTAAATAAAAAATGCTACGAGGTCATTATGAACCTCGTGGATAATGACGAAAAGAAGGTTTATTTAGGAATTGTCTATTATATCATAAGCGAATACTTTGAATATATGTCGTTCGAATATGTATCAGTATAATATCCCAGAAGCCACACAAGCGTCCTTATTGCTTCCATTTCTTGCCACAGATTAAGCAGTTCATAAATAGCGTAGATGCCTCATCACCCGAACGGGTTTGTAGTTCGTAATAACTGACTTTTTTACTTTTACAACGGGAGCATTTAATCATATCAGACATCGGCACAAGTTTAATCTCATACGCCGCTTTCATACGCAATTGATTACGTTCGTCGATTTCCTTCCATCTCTCGGGGAATATATCTTTACACTGCATATACGGAAGCATATGCGGATGAAACTCCTTTTTATGTATCATCCTATCGTATAGTTTTTCATTCCCGATATAACTGTCGTTCTTAATATTCGAATAAATGCTCCTCGCAATATTCGAGTATATCTCTAAGAACATCGGGCATTTCCAAGATAACTGAACCTTCGCATTATTCGCATAGTCGAGCGTCGCATTGAAAATCCCAATCTCTAAATCGCCCACTTCCAACTCTGACATTTGCGACTTCTCCATAAGCAACTCTTTGAAATCCTCACGTATCTTGTTTTTATTATATCGGTTCGCAGTATCCGATGCGTTCGTATTCTCCTCACTTAATCTATTAAACTTTTCAATCTCAGCATTTAAATCATAATAGGTGTAAGCAGTAGCAGTAGCAGCGTTAGCAGCGTTAGCAGCAGTTGCGATAGCCGTTTCATTCGTCATTTCAAATTATTATACTTGTCAAGGTAAATAATGTTTTTATATCATTTTTTACATAAAAAATTGACATATTCTATGTATAGATATAGAACGATAGTGCGATAGTCTGCGTGTGCGTATGTCAATGTCTAATAACATCATCAACCTAAGCGACTTTCTAACAGACGACGTTAATATTATTGAAATATTCTTTTATAAGTCGGGGTGCGGCAACGGAACAGAGATTGACGTTCGTATAACAAGCGATATTGAAAGTATCGTCGAGAAGAAATACAAGAAATACAAGGAAGAGAAATATAAATCATATCATCACAAGGATAAGGTATATACATACGAGTTGTCGAACGATAACCAATATGTATCTTCGAAAATTACAACAAGTTCCATCTACGCAAAACCAAACATCTTCATCTTATCTTCCAAGATTGACAAGTTCCCGCAGTATATCTTTCCATGCACCAATGATATCGACAACATATCGACCTATACAATCAAGGAGTTTAAAATCAATAACAGGATTTCTTTGATGATACGCTATGATTATTCTGCTGCGAATGCGAAATCATTCTATATTGAGTATAGGCATTCGCCAAACGTCGAGATTGATAAAATCAACGAATATGTCAATAATATCATAAACACCTACGCACATACATTGTAATGACGTCCTTATATAGTATATCCCGATATCTCCCGATATCCGATATCAGAGATATCTTCTTTTTTATATATAAAAAATGATTATGATATTTTATATAGTAAGGACATAAATAATAATAAACGATGATGGCAGAAGCGACAGCAGCGACAGCAATTAACTACGCAGACTTTGCGGTATTCGCAGACTTGTATAATGATACTGGGGAAAAATGGGAAGCCGACGGCGACGCCGATGACGCATTGAAGGATTACTATGATGCGTATTGCTCCTACCTTGTATCTCGTAAATACAATACAGAAACCATCAAAACATATCGCAAGAACGCCATCATCGACTTTTATATTACCGAAAAGAAGTTGGATAACTCGTTTCGAAACGAATTGGACGCTTATTATACTCAGAACATCAAGGATACCTTTAATAAGAAATTAAACCCTCCTGTGTGCTTCTTTCACGAAGTAAGAATGGAGGAAGCCCGTGAAAAGAGAGAGATTGAAACCGATGATGTCGCTCAGCATTATATTAATCTCAAAAAAATGTATGAGGCGGTATATGAAGAGATGACAAAGATGTCTGTAAATAATCATCACGCCGCTAACGCTGCTAACGCTGCTAACGCTGCTAACGCTGCTAACACCGCTCACTCTGCGAACGAGAATGCCCTAAGCGATTGCGACGATGTTGAAAGTAATTTCAATAATAATAATAATAATTATAATAATCATTACAATCACAATCTCGATTATTACGACGAATATTACAATATGTATGATAGCGATTGTTATACGGAGTGCGACTGTTATAGCGACGGCTACTCGGATGAATACGAATATGAATAATTTTTCGAAATTGCCTAATCTAACTAATGTATATTATTTTTATAATCAATAAAATTATATAAACAAATGATAATATATGTAATCATAAAGTAATAAATAATGCCATCACCTCCTTCGAAAAAGCAGCCAGTATCAGTCTCTCCCGTACAAGTTGTAGCGACCTCTTCACCTGCGGATACTCTAACAAAGAAGAAGAAGCCTGTTGCTACTCCGACTGTTCTTTCGACCGTTCCCGCACCTGCTACCGTAGCAACTCCCGTTGTCCCTGTTGCGGCTACTGCCGTTACTGCTGCTTCCGAAACTGTCCCCGCTTCGGCTGCTACGGCGGCTTCTTCGACCGCACCTGCTACGGCTGCTTCCGATGCGGTTGCCCCTGATAACGTCCTTTCATCCATCATTGACAAGGTGAATACTTTGTCTGCTGCGATTAAGGATATTCAAGCCAATCTCAAAGTCCTTTCCAAGGAATACGATAAGCAACAGAAGATTATCGAGAAGGCACAGAAGAAGCGTCTGAACGCAAAGAACTCGCCTTCTGGGTTCGCAAAGCCGAACAAAATCTCTGACGAACTGTGTGATTTCATTGGCGTCCCTCACGGAACTGAGAAGTCGAGAACTGATATTACACGACTAATCAATGCCTATGTTAAAGAGCATAACCTGAATAAGCCCGAGAACAAGCGTTTTATTCTCCCTGATGACAAACTCAAAAAAATCCTTAATGTTGGCGATAGCGAGGAGATTAATTATTTCATCCTACAAAGGCTGATTTCTCACCATTTCCCCGCAAGTGCGAGTAAGACTACCGCAAAGCCTGTCGCCGCTACTGCGACTGCTAAGTAGTCGTAAGCAATTACCGTAATCATCATAATCATTTGTGATAGATAGACAAACCCTTTATTTTTTTATGACTATTAAATACACAAAATAAAAATAATCAATATTAAGCAGGGAGACGTATGAATATACAAGATAATGCTCAAAAAAATACAGACTATTACAAGGAACTCAAAACTGTAAGAAAAGAGATTGAAAAGATATATAAACAACTTTCGAAGGATGAGACGTTTTCTGAGATGATAGCAACTTTCCAAGAAATCCTTAATAAGAATATAACGTTCATTTCATCCAATTTAACAAAACCCATTTACAAAGAGTTTAATCCAAAAATAACAAAGATATTAGTGTTGTTAATCGAATTATTAAAAACATGCACAGCATATGAAGAATATGAAGCATCCGATAACGAACCAAAATTAGAAACTCTTATAAGTAAATTAAATGAAAGTGAAACATATGAACATAATTTGAAAATAATAGATGATAATATAAAAGAAATAGAAGAGACTTACAAAGGGATTATAAGACATATCCTTATTTTTACATATTGTAAAACTCTTTTTGAAAAAAATTCAGAGACCAGTGTTGATAAAGCCAAAATAAAAAGTATAACAGACCAATTAAATACTACATCATCACCAGAAGAAAAAAAAGCGATAGAAGCAAAACTCGCAGAGACAAAAATCGAAATAGACAAAGATAAATATAAAAGAACCCTCAATCATATTCAATTATCATCCTTTGAAATCTTTGATTATGTGGATAAGAGATATACCGAATTAACAGAACTTGAAACCGAAGATGATTCGAAAGCGAAACCCAAAAAGAAAGATGAAGGAAAAAAAGAAAAAGAACAAGCAGTAAGTGATTTTATAGAACAGTTTAAACAAGACATCTATTATAGATTTATTAATATCACCAACGCACGGAGCGATGACCCAGAAATGCGACAAAACGATATTCGAAATGAAAAGATTGACTTGGATTTGAGGCGTAAATTATTAGATAACTTGAAAGAAGATTTAGATAAGCAATTAAACACTTTAAATAACATCGTTAAGTTTTTAGTTGATTCAAATAAGCAAGAATATACCAAGGAAATAACAAACATCCAAAAGTCATTCAAAGATTATAGTAAAGAAAAGGAATACAAAGACAACATCCTAAGTATCGTCGTGAATGAAGAAGGTGATGTTAAAAATTCAATTAAAAAAACTGAAAGCGAACTTGAAGTATTAGAAAAGAAGATTAAATTACAAGAAATGGAGTTAGAAAGGGACAGGGCGGAGAGGAAACGAAACGATGGCGGCTACGGCAGACCAAAGAAGATGTTCGGAGGCGAACGGAAACCGAAGAAGTATTACGAGGACAAGTATAAGCCAATAAACGTCCTAATAGAGGCGATTGACGACCTGATAAAACAAATCGCAAAGACCGAAGGGAAGGAGGATGGCGACAAAGACCCATTTAGTAAAAAATATGGTATGTTTGGCGACGCAGAAGATGACGTGCCTTCGATTTATAATACCATATGGCACGATTACAAAAAAGAGATGAATAAAATAAAATCCAAGGGCGTAACGCTCGACAGTTTAAAGCAGGACAATCGGCTATACGAGCGGTTTAAGATGAACGAATTAGACCCGCAAGACGTTTTAAAGATAACCTTTCAGGACAAGGTGATTTTCATTTGTATCGTGTTAATTATACGCACGTTTGCGATGGTATTAATCGAACTCTTAATCGAATATAATTTCGTAAGCACGTTGAGCCGAGGTATCATTGTGTATTCGGTTCTCTACGTCTTGCTACTACTAACAAGCGTTCTAATTATAAATTATGACTCTTATAAATTGCGAATACTCGTGAATTACCTCAACGTTCATATTAATTCGTCCAACATCTTTTTTCACGTCCTGTTATTTGCCCTGTTTATCGGGCTAATTCTCATCATCATCAATGATAGGGAAGGCGACAACAACCTTAAAGGCGTTGATAACATCTTTAACTACACTTACGTATATAAGTATATCTATGAAATCGCTGAGAAATCGAAGCCCACATCAGACCTCCTATTAACGCAAAAAGAAAAAGTGAAATTACAATACCGTATGGATATTATCACGATGATTATCTTCATCTTCTCGTCGCTCTTGATATTGATAATGTAATGTATTAGTTTCGTATCGGGTAATATGTCAATATTAGAGAATATTGAGAACCGTAATTTAAAAGCGAGGCATTCACAAAGTCTTCTTTTGTTAAATTATTCTCATTTAGCATTATTATTTTTCCAATGTCATTATCAACTTCTAATACCTTCATATTTACAAAGGTATTGCGGTAGGTTTTTAATTGCACGTAATCATATTTCGATATATTATTTAATTTGTATTCATCATATTCGAATTGGTCTGAAAAATCGATAGCCACTTCATATAAGTTGGGCGAATGCTGCTCTTGCGGACGCTTACGTGTCTCAGGCATTAGTATCGTATCGATATTTGTATCCATACTCTGATTATCGTATTTATGCGTCGTATAGTCTGATACTTGGCTTATTTTAATATCATCACGCCCGAGGTTGAGTTCGTGGTTCAAGTAATCAAAGAAATTGATTTTCCATTTCTTATTTGCCAGATTGATATTGTTGTTGATATTATTCCCTTTGTTTATCAACTTCCATATATCCCACTTTCCAGACGTCTTGCTATATAAGAAGTTATACTTGAACGTCCTGTGATTGTCCGTAATCACCATTGTTATATAAGGAGACATATCCTTCACATAGACAGGAAATAGTATCTTCAAAGGCTCGATAATATTACTTTGTAAATCAATATTGACGGTGAAAGAAAGTTGGTTGCGACTGGGGTTGTTTATCCAATCTCTGCTATAACTATTTATAATCAGTGTTTTCTTATTTACGTAGGTATTCGTAGATGTATTCATAGAACTTATAACTTTTTCCATAATATCCGCTACGGCAATTGTAGGAACGGCGGGGGATGCGTTGGATTGTGTTGCGTTCGCCATCGTCCCTTCCGTAGCAGCAGTAGCAGCCGACGCCGTCGTAGCATCGATATTCGATAAGATTGTAGTTGCCATCACACGACTATGTTCGTATTCTTTCACACGAAGTAATAACTCTTCGTTTGTTAATATATCGCCTTTATTATACCCTGAATACTGTGTCGCCGCATTCGCAGCATTCGTAGCCGTTGTATCATCGACGCCTTGTTGAGGCGACGCATCAGGTATCGATGTGGGAGCTGTGGGAACGGGAACAGCAGGAGCATTCATCGCCTCTATGTTTTTTGTAATGTAATCTTTCATTTTCGCCAAGGTTATCGTGTTCAGTTCCATCAGTTTCACGGTGTTATTCATTAGCACCGCATCTTTACTCATCGCCGTTATGATTGCTTGAATGATATTTTGTAATACGTCAGCATTCAAAGATAGGTTGTATTTTTCAAACAACATCTTCGTGGATGCCTGAATTATCAAACTCCTATTCTTTTCCGATTTAAACTCATCTATAATCGCCATTCTCTTATGTATTATATTATGTATTATTATTTACACGTAGTTTTTTGTTTAAGTAATTGAGGTTCGGGCGATATAAATACTTGCGACTGGCGTTCATATTATCATCCGTGATTTTCTTATCGTTTGTAATACATTGTAAGAAGTTCTCGTCTCTGTAAGGGTCGGGCAGATTTAATTTCTTGTATTTTAAAAGACTGTTTAGCCATCGTATTTGGTGTGTCATCGAGAACATACCGCACTCCGTGTTCTTTCGCTGGTGTCTCGTCGTATTAAAGGTGATTTTAAAATTACGATTGGGATAGATGACAAGCAGACGCTTTTTAAGGTTCAAGATGAACTTCTTCACATATGCGGGGATGCCTATCGCATTACTGTCGTAATAATGTGCGCCGTAGCATTTATTCCTCGGGTCGATGATGATGAACGTAGAAGTCCAGTGCGAACCGTTCTGATTATGCTTGTCGAGGTTCGTGATTAATCCCAGATATTTAATTTTCTTATTGATATATCTCTTGACGTCGAGCGAACATATCTGGCTATATAGGCATCGCCCGAACTTATCCTCCTCTGAGAAATCAATCGGATACACGCCTAAGAATGCGTATTTATATTGGCGTCCCTTGTCATACTGCATCATCACGTCTTCGATGTCATAATTACTTAGCCATTCCTTGCCATTCGCATACCACTCGACGGGCATCTCGGGACGCAATTCTTCCTTCTCAATCATCTTGATAATCTCCTTTGCCTTCGTGTCATTGGCGAAACGCGCGATTGCTCCCGTCCAACACCAGTATTGCTTGTCGTCGCACACGGGCTTAATCTTCTCATTTAGCAATAGCGATAATTTCGCAATCGCATCCGTCTTTTTATAGGTTATCTTGTCGGGCTTATATTTGTTCCACGTATCAATGAGAAAAAGCAACGATTTTTTAGAAAATATATAGGGATTGTTCGCATTCTTAGGGCTATTATATTTTATATCTTCATTCGCCGCCATATGCGATGGCTATGCTATTTCTCTACATAATAAGCAGAAAGTATTTCTCGGTTTCATAAAAATAAATATGTATAAAAATAAAAATTGATATATATATAAGTATATTAAAACAATAAAGAGATGGGCATAAATGAAGATTTTCGCTCATTTATTAACAAATACAAGGTCGAGAAAGGTAAGCCTTTTACAAATACAAGTATAGGGTATCCGCGCATATCCATTTGTGTCCCTGAGGATAAATATGCTGATTTCATCAATATTTACGGGTTGGCTCTTACGAATGCCATCCCATTACATTTTACAGAAAAACCCACGGAACCCAGTTCGCTCCGTGTTGATATCGATTTCCGTTTCACTATGCCCGATGACAAGTCTGGCATTTATAATTCACAAGACTCAAACTCGTCCTTAAATAGCAAGAGGAAATATGACCGTGTATATACCGCTGACAATATCTACAAGATTGTCAAAGCCTATTTCAGTGTCATCAATCAGTATTTGGATGTCCCTGAGGAAGCGAACGTCGCCTACGTGATGGAAAAGCCGAAGCCCGTCGAGTATCGTAATAAACTGAAAGACGGGTTGCATATTGTCTTCCCGCATATCGTCGTGAATAATAACGTGCATCACTTTATTCGGCGAAAGATATTAGACATCGCCTCGGATATTTTCAAGGATTTGCCAATCTGTAATGACTATGATTCGATTGTCGATAAGGCGATTATCGACGTGAATTGTTGGCAGATGTATGGTTCGCGAAAGCCCGATTGCGATACCTATCGTGTTTCGAGTATTTATCGATATGCGAATGAAGAAACCGTGAGAACCGATTATACATTGAACGCTGCGGACGAAATTAACTTTATCAAACTGTTTTCTATGCGTAATTTTTCTAATAATATTCAAAACTTTGTGAAGCCAGAATTTGATGTTGAAATAAGCCAATACAGTAAGCACATCTTACCTGCGATTGACCAGAAGTTGAAGAGCAAAGTCCAGAACAATATTTTCGGCAAATCCTTAAATATGAACCGCTGTTATATTTCAGAGGATGAATTGGATTTTGCGAAGAAACTCGTGGATTGCCTATCATTGTCTCGTGCCGATAATTACACGGACTGGATTAATTTGGGATGGGTATTGCGTAATATCGATTATCGGCTTCTTGAAACGTGGGTAGATTTTTCAAAAATTAGCAGTGCGTATATCGAGGGCGAGTGTCAGCAGTTGTGGGACAAAATGCGAAAGGACAATATGGGTATCGGAACGCTCAGGTGGTGGGCGAAGCAGGATAACCTCGTCAAATACGTTAGTATCCTCGACCAAAGCATAATTCCCAAGATAGACCAGAGCGTAAATAGCGATGGAGCGCATTTTGACATTGCGTGTGTCGTGTATGCTATCTACAAGGACGATTTCAAGGCGATTTCGAAGGACATTTGGTATAAATATGACAAGCAGAAGCATCGCTGGGTTCGTGCGAGGGAAGGCTTGGATTTGCGTCGCATCCTCAGCACGGACGTGTGTTCGAAATATATGGCTCGTTCGAATTATTATAACGAATACACGGAAGACCCTACGCTAAAAGCCATCAACGACGAGCGTAGCAAGAAATGCCTGAAAATTGCGACGCAATTGAAGAACTCCAACTTCAAAGACTCAATAATGAAAGAATGCCGAACGCTCTTTATCGACGAGAAGTTTGAGGAGTTGCTCGATAGCCGTTCGCATTTGATTGGGTTCGACAACGGCGTCTATGATTTAAAGATGCATATGTTTCGGGACGGGATGCCCGACGATTACATACTGCTTAGCACGAAACTCAACTACGTTCAGTATAACAGCGAAATGCCCGAAGTATTGGAAATCAACGAGTTTTTCTCTAAAATATTTACCAATAAAAATCTGCGGAATTACGTGATGGATGTGTTGGCGTGTATCATCGATGGTAGCATTGCACAAGAACGCTTCTATATATTTACAGGACAGGGTAGCAACGGGAAATCGAGGCTCTTGGATTTGATTCAAAAGTCGATTGGCGAATATTATTGTATCTTGCCGATTGCCTTGCTAACGCAGAAACGGGCAGCAAGTAATGCCGCTCAAAGTGAATTGGAGCGAACGAAGGGGCGTCGATTTGCGGTGATGCAAGAGCCGAGTGAAAACGATAGGCTCAATATCGGTTTGATGAAAGAATTGTCGGGACAGGATAGGATTTTAGTGCGAACGCTCTTTAAAGAGCCGTATGAGTTCAAGCCTCAATTCAAGATGATTTTGACGTGTAATGAATTGCCCGAAATACCAAGTGATGATGGCGGTACGTGGCGTCGTATCAAAGTATGCAACTTTTCGAGCAAATTCACAGAGACCCCTGATATCAATAAGCCGAATGAGTTTTATATGGATTTAGAGTTGTCTGACAAGTTTGACCGATGGAAAGAGGTATTTATCAGCCTACTGATTGACCGCCATAAGCACATTAATCCGATGGCAATCCCAGAGCCAAGCGAAGTTCGTGTCGCTACGGAGAGTTATAAGCAGAATAACGATATTATCGGGCAATTCGTGAATGACCGCATTGTGATTGACCCGCAAATCAAAGAACCACGTATCACCATCACGAAACTCTATACGGATTTCAGGCTATGGAGTATATCGAATGTTGTTAAAGGTAAGAAATGCCCTGACCGCAATCAACTCAAAGCATACTTGGAAAAACTACTCAACAAGCCCTACGAGACGAAGGGCTGGAACGGCATAGGATATAAGGAAGATGACGAAGAAGAAGAGGATGAATAGGATTGATAATGTTACTATTGTTATATAAGGAAAGGTAATGCGTAGATAGACGTAGGTAGTAATTTGTATTATTTTTATATTTTTTTATTAAAAACTGACAAATAGAATAATATAGTAATCTATAAATTATAATCATATCGTCAATGTCAATGTGTCAAAAGTCTGCTTTAATATTACAGAATTGGTGGAGACGAACCTCGAATATAAGGGAACTCCGAAAAATACATAGGTATTTAAGCACTTCTTTAAGTAATGAAGATTTACAAGATTTGTCTAATAAATGTCATTCTATAACGAAGCACTGTAAAGGCGATGGTGCAGGTTTATCTGGCGGAACACTAATTGATATGCTTTTATGTTGTTTCTTGAAAGAAAAATTACCATTATACTGTGATTATCACGACGGAGAAAGTGATATGAAAATATGCGATATTCCGTTGTCGCAAAAAAAGATAAATGGCAAATCTACAATTGCGTTGGATTGGTCTAAGAATGAAACAACAACATCGAGAGAGCATTTTACAAGTGATATTCTAATTATAAATCTAAAAACCGAAAAATGGTGGAAAAAGAACCCTATTCAAACGAAAACGAACTCCAATGTTAAAACTACATATAACGATACCGTCCCATCAGGTATATATATCATCGACAAACAATTCTGTAAATATTTTGTCAAATTATCTTCTAACAATAAAACAAATACACTTATCGAAAGCCAATATGTATATCGAATGATAAAACGTAGTATTTCTCAAAACCTATGTATTGATTTACCCGCACCAAATAAATCGCTCGTATTTAATATACTGAATGCGTTTTCATAATATGATAATATAATTATGTAAATAAAGGCTCGTCATCGATTAAAAATCTCGCACAACGCTCAATCATTCTTACATTTACAGAGTTTCCTACTTGTTTATATATGTTTTTTTCGTTATATTGAAATGTATCAGGGAATGACTGTAATCTTAATAATTCACGTGGCGTTAATTTACGACGCTCGGGACCATACACAGGTATCATCGCCATAGCAACTAATGTCGGAATATAATCACAGCGTTTCACTCGAATACCTGAACCTCTCGCACTCCATAAAACGCTATTCATACTATCGTCGCATAATAAATCCCCTCCTTGCCATTCAAACTTTCTTACTGAACCAGTCCAACTTTTGTTTTCTCTTGAACTTGTTAGCCATCCTTCTAATACGTTCTTATTCTTATCATAGAAATCCCGATTTTTATCTATCCACGACCTATATTTATTATAAAATATGTCGTCCTTTTCATATACATTATCCCACCAATCAGTCCATAGAGGATACTTAGGAATATCTATATTATTATCAATCAATAATCGAATAAACGCATCCCATACAGACGCAACTTCTTTTAATTTACCATCTATTTGATATTTCTTCGTATCTTCCTCATCGCATAATAAGAAGTCTTTCAGATGTTTTGTTAAAGTAAGTTTAGGATGTTTTGGAATACTTGGCAACGCTTTCAATTCTCCTAAATCCTTTCTTTTACACATTATAATCACACGTTCTCGATTTTGTGGAATGTTGAAATGTAGCGTATTCAAGATTACTGGCATTTCATAGGTATAATATCCTAATGTATCAATCGCTTCGTATATAACCTTCCACGTATTACCTCCGTCGTGCGATGCTAAGTTTCTAACATTTTCTAATAATATGTATTTAGGCTTATGTTTTTTTATTATATCGCAAATGTTAAAGAATAGATTGCCTCGGTTATCATCGAACCCTTTTTGATATCCCGCTTTGCTAAACGGTTGGCACGGAAACCCACCGCATAATACATCAAAATAAGGGATTTCATCTATATTTATCTTTGTAATATCACCGTGCGGTTTTATTCCATAGTTTTTCTCATAAATTGTTCTACATTTCTCATCAATATCACAAGCGAATACGCATTCGCCATTCATATTTGCGAATGCTTGATGAAACCCGCCTATACCACAAAACAAATCTATAAACTTATGAGTTTTTGTAGAGCAATCCATTTATATTTTATATACATATTTATTGTATCTATCAGTTTTTAAGGATATAAGGAAAAACTGATATAAGGAGTATTATTTATTTTTTATTATGCCTGAAATCATTTGGAAGACCGACGATAGCGATAATCAATTTAGGTTGTTCGAGATTTGCGTAAATGAAGCCGCCGCAACATCAGATACCGAATATGACGATGATTATTTTATATTCTATGTATCGGTAATTATAAAAATGATGAACTACGAAGCATCCCTTGTATTCACCGACTTTTGTTTTTGTGATAATTATTGGGAAATATTAGACGAAGATAAGATTGACTTTGTATATCGCAAAGTTATTATAGAAAATATCAATAAACTCAGTTATACAGAATGCTACAAACTGCTTTATGAACTCAACCGCTATTGCGTATGGACGGACGAGACAGACGATGTATTTACAAACGATAAACTGAATAGCATCAATGACCTAACCGAAATCAAAAAGAAACTCTATTATGCGATTAGCGACCACATCGTATATCGCAACCATATTGAAATCATCCCACACGACCCTTGCTATATAAGGAAAAGGGATATCGAGACTTCGTCGTTTGCGGGGTTCTTTATGATGTCTAAGTTATAAAAGGAAAAAAGAAAAATGTAATAAATAGCCGTAACGGCTATCTCTTTGAAACAAGATACATAATTTCAACGACCTTGTCGCTTCTTTCTTTGAGATTTCGGCTACCCTTGTAGGTGTCATATTTTATTTCGTATTTTTTGACATTATATGGTTCGAATAATGTATTCCAATCGCTATCCGTGATAATCCCTTCGTTATTATAAGAAATCAGGATATATGTCGATTTAGCAAGTCCATCCGCAAGTAGTTTCCCCATCGATAGCACTGCGGTTCGATGTTTATTATAATTCGACTTCGTCCAATCTGTCGGAATACCCGAAATAGTAGATATTTCGGCGGGTTCTTCGTTCTTTGCTATAATATTTAACATAAAATAATTACTACCATAAGGGTGTTGATTATATGGCGGGTCTAAATACATAATATCGATATCATTCGGGAGTTCATTTACCAACACGTTGATATCCTTATTCGACGGATACGCCGTATAGTTTGAATAATTCCATATAGGAATATCTAATCGTATCGCTTTTGTAATTCGAGATAATGCGTTTTCACCTTTGCCTCCAAAACAGCCAATATTGCCCTTTTTATAAAAACCCTTAAATACCCCAGCAGTATTCGTATTTATACTTGCCTTATTTAGAAGCGGGACTAAACAATAATTCGCCAACTCTGTCTCTATATGTTCGGATATGTATTTTCGTAGCGTATCTATAATAAGGGCGTTCTCTCGTGTATAAAAACATCGCTCACCTTCCTTGATATCCTTGCTATCTTTTGGAGCATAGAGTTTGCTTATAATTCCTTCGTGATATGGTCCGTTATCGGCAATCTCATTCATCCGATGTATATGATATGATATACGCTCCTTTTGATGTTCGGATGGATTTACAAGATAACAATATGCCATCAAATAAGAATACAGTTCCATATCATTCGTATAAAGATTATTGGATAGATAAGACAGTTCTCTCGATACAACAGAAGAACCCGCAAATCCATCCACGATATTCAATTTATCCTTCGATAAAATAACTCGCACTTCATCGACAATATTGCGAATATATGAAACTAACTTTCTTTTATTACCGATACACGTTAGCATCGTTTGATATACAAACTTATTATGGGTATCGGTATCATTGTCATTGTCAGAGGATGATGACATAAGTAATAAAATTAAATCTGCTATGCTTTTTCCTGAATAACCTTTGATATTATTTGTTTTACAGATGGATACTAATTCTGCTCTTGATTTAGCGGTAATAGTTTCTCTATTCATTATAATAGATGTTGCTTGATATTATTTATATCAATTTTTATATAGCATAAGATGATTGGGATATCATCGTTATAATATGAATATGCTTTATTTTGTTTCTAAAAAGTCGGTGGATATTTTGCGTCGAAGCGGCGATTATTTAGAGAACTTCAAGAGACAACTTTGCGGTTATAGAAGGTTCTTGGCAATCTTTTATTTTTCTAAAAACTTTTAGACTTCTATAACTTTCTAAAAACTTTTAGACTTTCTAAATATAAAAAAGAAATCTAAATATCCCAAAGTATATGCTTAGTAATACTCGGGATGCTCGACGCATCTGCCGACTTTTAAGATACAATTAATGTATATTCTTCTTACCATTCTGATAACAAAAGATTACTATAAATAACTGAAAGTCGGCAGATGCGTCGAGCATCCCGAGAGTTATTTAGAGAACTTCGAGAGACAACTTTGCGGTTATAGAAGGTTCTTAACAATCTTTTTATTTTCTCTAAAATCTTTTTAGACTTCTAATTTTCTAAAATCTTTTTAGACTTCTATAACTTTCTAAAAACTTTTAAACTTTATAAAAAAAGAAAATCTAAATATCCCAAAGTATATGCTTAGTAATACTCGGGATGCTCGACGCATCTGCCGACTTTTAAGATACAATTAATGTATATTCTTCTTACCATTCTGATAACAAAAGATTACTATAAATTACCTAAAAGTCGGCAGATGCGTCGAGCATCCCGAGAGTTATTTAGAGAACTTCGAGAGACAACTTTGCGGTTATAGAAGGTTCTTAACAATCTTTTTATTTTCTCTAAAACTTTTAGACTTTCTAAAAAGAAAATCTAATTGTTTAGGTTATTAATAAAAATATAAAAATATATACAATACCGAATATATCCTCTCGATTTTCATCCCATATACCTTAGACATCTGTCGGGTTCGTGAGGTATTTAATCCATACCTCCTTGGGATATTTAGACTTTTTTAGATTGAGATAGAAGCCCATCTCGACCGCTTGGTCATAAACGCCTCTATTTTGTGCCAACAGACTTTCGCTATACAAATCTACAATGCCTTTTAGCGATAGGCGATGGTTAATCATATTGATATTCTCGATGAATTGCGAGAGTATTTCTTCGGTGATAATCTTGTTATTACTATTCGAATACGTAGATACAAAGTGTTCGAGAACATCCTTGTTCGCATTTAGAAGATTAAAGATTTCTTTTTTATTCACACGAGGTTGCCTACTTGTTTCGCACTGGTTCGCCAAGATAAGCCCCTTGAAACGCCTCTGCTTACACAGTCTATTCATAAACTCCATCACATTTATATCCACGATTACAGGCTCTTTGAAAGGCAGATGATTATTTATTTTCGTATATAATTCGATGCTCCGCTTCATATTGGTAGTCTCACACTCATCCACCTCATATACCCACACATATACCTTGTATTCGCAACTAAAATTATGGTCGTGTTCGGTGATATACTTACATATCGCCCCGTGTCTGTGGTTTCCGTTGATAATCTTGATGCTCTTCTCTTCAATCTTAGCCTTCTTGTCATAAATTGCGTCAATCGTAAAGGGGATTTCGTAGCCTTCGACAATCGAGGCATACAACTCATCTATCTTTGATGTTTCCAAGTCTCTGTTAAATACGATAGGGGTAGCGTAAGCCATCAACTCACGAAAACTAATTTTTACTAAATACTTGTCCTCGCTTATCTTGTCGATTGTTCTGTCTGCGATATTAAAGTATGGCTGCGACGATTGCTGTTGCTGCGATGGTGGAGACTGCGAATGCTGCGAATGCTGCGAATGCTGCGAATGCTTAGCATTGTTGTCTGTCTTCTCAAACGCCTTCTTGATATCTTCGTCATTGAAACTCATTGTCTGTGTCGTCGTCTGCGTAGTTGGGTGTATCTGCCTTCGTCTGCCTTCGTCTGCCTTCGTCTGCCTTCGTCTGCCTTCGTCTGCTTATCCTTGTGCTATATCCTTAGCACATCCTCAATCAATTTTTATCCTTTTCCTTCTCCAACAATAGAAATATATAGGCGAAGAGCGACGATATCACGAGACCGCATATCTCGATTGCGGTATGGTAAGGGAACGGGTAAGCATTCATCATCGCCTCGCAGTTATACTTTTCGTTAAAGAACAATCCTATGATGACTAAGAATAACAATAGCAAGATTGGTAGTAGTCGCTTAACGACCGTTGGCAATTTCACATTCCATAATCCTGTAATCAATACGATGACCCAAATGTTTATTCCAGAAATCGCATTATATACTGTGCCGATATAATTCAGAAATATATAAAAGTCAAGTAGAATAGCCGCAAATATGAGAGGGATATAAGGAGGTTTGCCACTAATGAACGATATTGCGGTGATTAGGGCGATAACGATGAGATACGAAGATGCGTGAATGAAATACACGTGTTCTAAACTATGCTCACCGTCGCCGTCGTCGTCGCTCCAAAACATATGCGAATATGCGTGGTATGCTTGAAATATAAATAAGGATAATATAAAGAACTGGATTTCGAGATGCTTTGCCAAGGATAATAAATATAGCAAGATGATACACGATACGATGTTGATACTCGCAGAATAGGGCTGGTCTATGAGTTCTCCTCGAACCTCGCACGTATTAAACGGAAATGGCTTCGGATTTGACTGTTCCATTATATTATAGAGATACAAAAAATAAACTATATGAAGAACTATACGAAGCAGTCGAAGACTTTAACGATTATCCATTCCTGTATACTCGGTTGCTTTTTTTAAATTATTATAGATGTAGTCTTCTATATCTTGTGGTGAATTGATACTATCGGGATACCCGAACATATCTAATTGATTGAAACACGTTTGTGATTTCGGAAGATACGTAGTATCATACGCCTTACCTGTTTCATCCTTTCCATATTTATAAAAGATTGTATAGTTGGCATTTTTATTATAACTGGGTATCGCAGTCCAGAAGCGTAGTAGTCGGCGAATAAAAAGATGATGTGCTTCGTCGGTATCCCGCTTTTCTCCATTCATTTTTCGATTTGTAATAATATTTCGAATATATCGTCGCATCCCTTTCAGTTTCTCTTCTTTTTCTTTTGGCTTTAAGGTATGCGTTCCTTCGATTGTTATCTTTATTTTATCTGCGAACTCTTTCAAATACTTGTCGTCAAACTTCACGTTTGTAATCAGTTGATTTAATTGGTCGATAGTTATCTTTATATCTGCGAGGAATACTCTTGTCTTATTACCAAAACCTGCGAACAAACTGTCGTATCTCAATTTCATATTTTTATGCGAGTTCGGTTCGCTCTTGTGTAAAAAGTTCTTTGTGATTATGTGCTTTGCCAACTGTAAAACGAACTTGACACAATTCTCTTTTGATATTTCGTAATCCGTTTTGCTAATCACATAGTTATCATTAAAAGTAAGTCCTGTGTCTTCAATGAAATTAAACTGTGATTTATTAATCATACTGAGATACATCGTAGCACCGTCAAACTCGCTTACATAAAAATACAATAGGTCGCTTTCTGTGATGTTTTTCGGTTGCTTCATTAATCCTGCGAGGATATATCTGGATAGTTGTTGCGGTAGCCCGATATCTTCATTCACAACCGCCGATGTTAGAACCCTCCCGATTATCTCATAGATATAAAGATAGTCCTTCTCCGTATTGAACTTTCTTTTCAACCTACCACCGTCAATACTATTGTATGCTTCGATGACCGTTTTAAAATTATCATCGGGTTCGAAGTTTGGATTTATATAGTATCTGTCTTCGATATTATCGTGCGGTTTTATAAAAGGACGCTTGGGATGCTCGTCGTCGCAAAAGAGTTCTTCGAAAAACGTTGTTAAGAACTCCCGTGTGGGACCACCTCCGTCGGCTGCTGGGGAACGTTCGACTATATATTTTTTTTCTCCATCTTTTTCTATGACATAAATATTTAATATAGACATATAGAAGGTTGTATAATTAATTGAAAATATAGATTGGTTCTTATTCAATAATTGGTTTTCGATGTTAAAAAAATAGATGACGACAGATGCGATTGCTGATGGTTGATAGAAGTCGAACAACTCTGCGATGTATTCGTCGTCAAACACAGGATATCGAGTTTTAATAGACGCATCAATCAAACTCATAGATACCTCAGGGGGTGTGTTATATTCCTGACATCGCCCAATCATCCTATCTTTGAGTTTTATATAATTACCTCCGTCTTTGAGTTTTTTGTGTTTGGCTTCGTCTGCTTCGTCTGCTTCGTTAGCGTCGCTTCCGTCTTTCTTGCCATCATATATATTCTTAACCAAATCACATACAACGCTATTAATTTCATTTATATCTTTACATACGCCTTTACGTTTCGAGCGTCTTGATACTTTTTCATACCCGAAAATCTCCTCTTTTCTCTTTAATACAAACCGTTTAAACATCTTTCCAGCACGGCTAATATCGTTAGGTTCTATATTTGAATCATATTGCAACGCCCTCTCGAATATCTCATTATATTTTGGGCTGTCTCTTGTGATTTCTTCGCCTGTCTTAGGGTTTTCCTTGGGTTGTCGTATCCATTTCAAGCAATCCCCTATATCATAGTATGTCGGTATCGTTTTTAATACACTTCGTCTAAACTTAATTCCCTTAGGGCTAATATTGTAAGGTCTTGCGTTCGTATTGAAATGTAATGCTTGTATAAATATATCATTATATTCGGGGCTATCTTGTATGATACGCATCTTAGTTCTCGGGTTTATCTTGGGAACTTGCGTCCAATACGCACATTCTTCAAACGTATATTGAATTTCATAATAATTATAATCAAGCCTCGCTGGTAGCGCAATCGGCTTATTTATAACTTCCTTCTTCTTTTTACGTTCGGCATCGGACGCAACTATATAGTAATATTCTTCAATTTTAATATAAGACCTCTCTGCAAGTTCCGTGGGTATACCGAACTCTTTCAAATCATCCTTTGTAAGATAAACATAAAAAGGCAATCTTCCATTTTGCGGCGACGACAATTCTATGAACGCCATTTTCATTTTTTTATTGATTATTTCTGTGCCATCCTTTGGTTGCTTCGTGCCAATTATCTTAAACTTCACATCAAACTTCGAAGTCTCTCGAATATAGTCTTCCAATTCTTTCATCGTTTGCGGGGGTTTCCCTGAACTATTTAATATCTTCTGTATAGTTTTATTTAAAGCAATCAAAAATTCTGTTCCTTTTGTGGTTATCATACGTGGTATTAAATATGTATTATACTGATAACTAATACATAACAGGCGATAGTATATAGGCGAATCAATCTTTATCGGTGCGAAGGTTCGTGGATTAAATATAGGCATCCTTACCCACATCTTACATTCTTTGTATGTAAAGTTATTCTGCGGGTTATCATCGACTGAAAAGCCTACCGCATATACCTTCATATTTGTTATAAACCCCATACCTTTTGGCAGTCGCATTCCTTCTTTTTTGACTAATTTATCGTAGTGATAATATAACAAGGTATAATAATCGTTGATATAGGTTTTTTCGTCTTTTCCTTTGCCTTCGCTTATTTCCTCTCTCGTATCTAATTCTAATGGTAATTTTGCGATATCACGCGCTGATATAGTATCCTTTATAAGGTTCTTTAAATATTCTTTAATCCTCTTATCCAATGCTGGATTATACTCATCGATGAATTTCAATAAAAATTGTGATATTCTTAATCGCAACCCTGTTCTATTTAAATGACTTTTAAAACTCCAATAGGATAGATACTCAATATAGGTCTTTGGGATTATAAAAGGACTTTTAATTTGCGAGTATATATTTCGAATATAATCTCTAATTATTTTCTTCAAAATAATATTTTGGTCTTTGGATTTAATCATAATCCCATCAAACACTTTTCCTTTTTCTTCGGGAGACACGGTATAATCTTCAAAATATTGCTGAATTGCATTAATAACAGCTGCTTTATCTTCTTTTTTTTCAAATGATTCAAAAATGTATGTAATTAATCTGTCTCCTGTCACTTCTCCTGTCACTTCTTTGGATAGAGAAACGAGAAATTCACTAAGACTTTGAAAGAGGTTCGCATTATGAGTTTGCTCTGTAATTTGTCGTTGCGAATGCTTAGAATGATGATGTTCTACAACCAACCTATGTTTCTCCGCTTCCTCTAACATTCTATCTGTCAGTATCCTTTTTTTGGTTGGACTAAGGCTTTTATTCGAGGACGTAGAAACACTAAACGAATGCTTCTTGCGAACATTATTAGACAAATCAAAAGTCTCTTTCGGTATCGGTTCATTTAAAAAATAATTATCAATCTCTTCAATTAACGCCAAGCGTTTTTTCACATTATCGATAACAATATCTCCTAATATCTCTTTTGGTGGTTCTAAACGATATTGTAGCGTTGTATATAATAACTCCATATAGATATTGTTATCCGTTTTAATAGGACGTCCCGTTCTGGGATTTTTTAAATGATTTTTAGCCCACGTTGTGCATTCTTGCACTGTAAATGGAGATTTTGAATAAGTAAATACCTCAACAGGGTATAAACGAAGTGTGCCTTTACGATGATATTCTTTAATCTTATCTACAATTTGTTGCCTTAACGCAGAATTATAAAAACATCTGCGTTTTATATTATTCAAGATGCTCTTCGGATTTGTTTGATTTTCTTCATTATATATCTCGCTTTTGATTACAGGTCTTCCATAAGTTTCTCTTTTGTTTATAAACGGAGAGACGGATGGGTCTTTAATCCATTCTAAACATTCTTCGTCTTTCACGTCGAAAAAAACATTCGACGACGCCATAACTCTATTAAATGTATATAAAAATAAAACGCATATAGTAAAACACACAAAAATGTTCCACACGATTATGAAGTTATTTGAAAAGGATAAAGGTAGATATATCTATTTTGGTGCATCTATCATTTACTGTGATGAAACGAACGTATGCTCTGTATATTACCCTGATACGAGCGTTCTTCCCTTAGCAGACGCCAAGCCTGTTGTGGCGTCGGCGTAAATATGCCCGACATAAATATGTCCGACATAAATATGTCCGTCATTAAAATGTCCTGTTTTTGCTTTTATAAGTTATAAAATTGATTATTATTTTTATAATATTGTAGTAGAGATTACCCAATCCACAAGCGAACGCAAACGAACAAACAACTTTCGAACAGCAAAAGAAGCGAAGCCGCGAACCCAAGCGTAAAAGAAACAAAACAATGAACGGTGTCGTATATGTTGATGGTTGCTATCATTATCACAAGGTGTCAAATGCCGAGTTCAGTGGCGTATTTGGAGGAGATTGTCATCATATCTTCATCAAATACGGCGACAAGGTCTATATGGAGGCGAATGGCATCGGCGATGTCGTGATTTCGTTCTCGGAACTTCAAAGTTCCAAGTATTGGAAACAGTTTTACGACTTGTCGCTTCTTCTCACAAACGACAAGCATAATATGGCACACGATATCGTATTTAGTAGCAAGAATACAAATTACGCTAACATTTACAACGAGGCGAGGCACTGGTCGATTAATACTGCGTATTTGGAGACGGTGGAAGCAGCGGAAGCAGCGGAAGCGGATACCAAGTTTATCAAATGCGGATATGTCTGCTACTACAAGATTAACCCATATGACTTGGCGGATATGGAATATACCTCTCAGGAAGACTTGGATATCTTTCAGCAGAAGTATGCGAATAGGATGCCTGATGACATAGACGTTGTGTTGGCAAACTACAATGCCCTCGCAATCGAGCATATCGCAAATAAAGAAGCAGAGGAAACAGAGGAAACGGAGGAAGCAGAGGAAGCAGCGGAATGTTAGAAAACATAAATATTCTATATATGTGTTATGTGTGTTCTATATTTTTATATTTTTTAGTTAGTATAAATTGAGGATGCCATATATCTTTTTATTTTAACTATACAAACAATCACATTATCTATAAAAATCTTGTAGAGAATGACAAAGCCGATAGTCCCGAAGTGACAGCGAATATAGAGAGAGCATAGAACCTCATCTCGCATATCATTGCTACTTAAAGGAATGATTAGCGTAGAATATATATATATGTATGTATTTTTATTTTTCTTAATATGTTCCGACATAAAATGTCCGACATAAAATGTCCGACATAAAATGTCCGACATAAAATGTCTTATTTTTATGTATTATTATCGTAAAATTGATTGCGTATGTTAAAATAGTATAACAGGAGATATACCGATTTGCCAAAGTCAAACAAAGTCAAATCGAGAGTATATATTGCGACACATCGCAAAGCAGCAAAGCCGACAATCAGCAAAGCGAACCACGAGCCAACGACAATGAACGATACCGCTCCCACGATGAACGACGCCGCTACCACTGCTACCACCGCTCCAACAACTCACGTCCTCGCAAATGCCAAATGCTCTGGTGTGTTTTGGCAGCAACATTACGAAGCCTATTCTTATCGCTATAACGTTGCTAATTCTACGGTATTACGCAATGGGATAATGGGCGACTATCATCTCTTTCTACGTAGCGGAGACAAGGTATATGTCGATGTTAAGAATGTAGGCGATGCGGTAATGTCATTTGCCGAACTTCAAAAAAACAAGTATTTGAAATACTACTATGGCATCTCGCTTCTCCTCGCAAATAACAGAGACATCGTCATACAGAACACGGCGTTTAACAAGGCGTATGACGAGATATACGAAGAAACGAAAAAAAGGACGTGGTCTTTCGAAACTGCCTATATCAATTATAATATGGGACAAACCTACAAGGAAACATACGAGGTAATCCCAAGCGGAAACGTATGCTATTTCAAAATCAACCCCGCAGACGTGGAGAAGATGGAATACACATCACCGCAAGGACTGGAACTATTTCATCGTATCTATATGTGCCGAAAAGACGTTAGGTTTGGATATTTTCTAAATAGGGCGGGGATTTACAAGAAGATAGCGACAGACTATCAAATGGCGAAGAAACATATGCTTATCGACAATATGGCAACTCTGAAAGGTAAATATCATATGAATGACGATATTCTAACGATGCTCTATAATAATGTTATCAAGGGGGATACATATGAGTATATTACAAGCAAGGAAGAAAGCGATGCCCTGCTATTGGAAGAATATCCCGATATGGATGACGATGACGATAACGATATTTTCAAGACGATATATAACGAACGGTTAAGCGGCGTCGATGCTTACACTGCTTATACTGCGGCTTCTGCTGCTGACACTACTTAAAGGAATATATGCGAGGGATATAGATAGGGTATATGTTATGTATTTTTTATATTTTTTATTAGAAAATTGATTGTATAGGTTGCTAAGAGATAACCTTCATAAAGATGAACGCTTCTATTGCGTCAAGCAAGAAAAACGCTTATCACATCTTCACGAACGTCGAGTTCTCTGGTGTGGTTGATATAACGCATTTGGGGTTCGACTACATTTACGATTATCACCTCTTCATCCGATATGGAGACAAAGTATATATGGAGGTGAAGGGCATTGGTGATGTCGTGATTTCGTTATCGGAACTTCAAAAAAACGAGGATTGGAAATATTGGAAATATTACTATGACCTGTCGATTATGCTTACAGACGATAAGCATCTTGTGGTGAATGAACTGCGATTTAGCAGTGAATACTGTGATTATATATTATATGATACTGCGAGGTATTGGTGGATTGATACCTCATATATCGTGGGTGATATGAAATCAAAGAAACTCCGCCGATACGGTGATAAGGGTGTTCGTGATACATATGACAAGACCGCTTATTACAAAATCAATCCCTACGACTTGGAGAATATGGACTACACATCGCTCGAAGATTTAGAAGTATTTCGAGCGAATTATATGTCATCCTCAATCGTCGAAGAGTTTGAAATGAAGTGCGTCGCTTATGATAACCTCGTAAGCGATAGACAAATAAAAGAAGCCGAATAAGAAGCAACTGTTTGAATGTTATTATGTGTGTATATGTTATGTATGTTATGTATTTTTTATATTTTCTTTAAATATCGTAAGCATTTTGTTTGGACTTTGTAGTTCTGTTCCTAACAATAAAAACTGATGTGATATTTTTAACATCATAAGAAAGACCTGTATCGAACCGCTTCGCTACTCTCGCATACTCTCACAAACTTCAAAAAACCAATAGATGTCTGTCGAGTATCATCGTTATCCCGATATGGCAGTTCATCATATACCCGAGATGGAGTTCTCCGCTCTTTTCGACAAGACCACGAACGTCCAAGGAGACCGAGACATATATCTCAAATATTTCCTTTTCATAAAGTGTAAAAATAACATCTATATCGATGTTAAAAACGTGGGTAGTATTGTGATGCCCTTTGAAGATATGTTGAAAAACCAGAAATTAAAGATGTATTACGACCTATCGCTTCTGTTTGTGAAGGATAAAAATAAGATTGTTGAAAAAATTAGCGAAGACGGAAGTTGCATTTGGGACGCAGAAATCACAGGCATATACAAGGGGCGACGCAATTGGTATGTGGATTGTGCGTATATCTTGAATGACGAAGTTAGAACGGACAAACAGTATTGCTATTACGAGATAAACCCCTATGTATTGACAGACCCTAATTATTTGTGGTTAGACGATACTGGTAATCGTAAGTGGGTTCATACAGCATCGGAGATTGAGTTTTTCAACTATAATTTACAAAACAGCATTGGATACGTATTATCAGTCGTTTATAAAAAACGAGTGATTAACTATACAAATCTCGCAATCGCCTATAACGCTACGCTAATGGAAAAAGAACTCGACGACATCACGGTTATCGAAGAGGACAAACGAAACCTCGTTAAACTCATATCGTTTTATGAGAAGAAGGATATGAATTGCGACCTATTCCAAATCATATATGGCAATCTCATACACGCCCCCAAGACGTTTGCTCGATACTTGACGAACTTGGAGGCAAAATTGGAGGATAGCGAGAAAACCATCAGGACGGTAATTGTATCGACGTAGATGTAGGTAAGGAATGTAATGAATATGTAATGAATGTAATGAATGTAATGAATATATGTAATTAGTTGTTATTTATTTTTTATTTCAATTGAAATATTTCTTTCTTACTTGAATGGTAGCATAGTAAGATGTTGGCGAACCGTAGTGTCCTTCTTGATGACATAGAAAGCATACGATTTTATTGTTAGGTTTCTTTTTGGGTATTGATTGCGATTGCTTCGCTTGATGTTTGTTATCCATTTGTTATAAAAGATACTATATATGCGGATGTCATTTTTTAGAATGAAATTGCTCTAATATCTTCTATCAATTATAAAAAATGATTTGATGTCTTTATTTTATATAGCAGAGACAAACCAACAACCAAAGCAACTTTCGCAGACAACAAAGCAACCAACAAAGCAATCAAACCAGCCAACCAACCAACCTTCGCAGACAGCAACAAGCAAACCAAGATGCTCCAATACATCTATCACTACAAGAAGGATATGGAGTTTTCGGGGTTTTACCAAGCGTTCTCCAAGAACACGGATTACTTTACTCACAAGTATTTCTTGTTTATCAAGGTTCGCAACCTCATATATATCGACGTCTTTGGCATCGGGGAAATCATCATCCCCTTTGAGAGACTTTTGAAACACAAGTATTTAAGGATGTATTACGAACTATCCACCAACCTCATCGAGAACACGCACCAAGTCATCGAAGAAAAAAGAAGCGGCTTTTACGCCGACGAAAGAAAATGGTTTATCAACACTGCCTATTTTGTGAAACACGATGCGAGGAGGACGATTGAGTCTGGCAAATACTGTTGCTACTACAATATCGACCCGAATAGTTTGAAGGACGCCTGTGTATCGAGCGACGAGGACATTGCGACGTTTTTCACCAAATTGAAGAAACGCAACCGATACGAGCAAGTTAGGCATTTCGTGGATTATACGAACCTGATGCTCGAATACAATATCGCTCTGATAGAACGAGAGACGGATAAGTTGTCCGCAGGTGATGAAGACAATAAAAACATTGATAACCTCCTTGCGTTGAATACCAAGACGGGGATGAATGACGATATCTTTTGCCTACTATATTCTCGTGTTATCAGCACGAGCGGACAGAGTAAATACGACCCGTTTGTAAAATGCTAAGCAGCGATTAGCAGCGTTGCTAACCGTCTTGTATATATATGTATATGTTTTTATATTTTTATATTTTTTATTTTGTCAGCATACCCGCTATGCTGCTATGCTGCTATACTGCTATGCTTTAAAAAATGATATATGATACTACCTACTGTAATACCATAGGTATTATCTGTGATATCAGTAGCAAGGATTACAACAATACTGAGTGATACAGAGTGATGATGGCGACCGCTACGACTGCTTCTGTTGCCTCGATATTTCGTGTGAATTATTTTTACGAATTGCCAGACGAACTACAATCCCTTATATACCGAAAACTATTTAAGGATAGTCTTAGTGTGATTGACGAAATGCGAGAGCCTCTCGATAATTACGAAAGGTTAATCGCTTATGTCAAGGTGAATAATAAGAAGAATAATATGAATAATGAATATAAAAATCGAGCGATATGGAATATATTTCTATGCGAACGCCGTGATATTGGCGACCCTTATTATAAATACTTTCAATATTTCGCAGACGACGGAGGAGATTACGTAGATGATACGGGAGATGCGACGAATGTGTTGCGATTGAATAAGACAAAGATGATACGAAATGACAATCGATATTCTACGATACGATACATCGATTACTCCATCTACCCGTTGAATATCCGTGTGTCTGACGAGAGTTATACGTCTATGAAAAAAGTAATCGACGACTATGCCGTGATTTTCCTTCGTTATGATGCGGATAATGAAAATGAATATCCGTATATTCGGCGGCTGTATTTATTGAACGACAAAATACGCATCGAATACAAGGACGAGTATGTATTTAGAAACACGATAGATATTTATAATAATATCTTGGATGCTTATAATTTTATCACAAAAATATTCGATATCCTGTTTATGTATAATCATCTATACCCTGCGTATGACTTGGAATATATGAATGATATCATCGACTTACGCAACTGGTTCGAATACAACACGTATTTTCACGGGTATTCGATTGCCGATACGGGCGACATTTTGCGACCTCGCTTCTACTCGTAAATCCCTCGTAAAAAATGATATAGAAAGTAATATGTAATGTGTAGTATATGACAATGGATATGAACGATTTAACGATTTTTACAAAATGCGATATTTTTACGCCAGACAATATAGCACTCCTGATGTCATCTAAATTATTACATAAAGGTAATTTATTAGAACCTTGCGTTGGCACTGGAAACTTATTGAAGTTCATTAACACAGATGCTTATGACGAGATTGATGTGTATGAAATCAAAGAAGAATATTTGAAGAAAATCGGATATTCGGAGAAAATCGGATATTCGGAGCGATATAATATGTTTCATTGCGATTTTATCAAAACGGCGATTAACAAACGCTATGATAATATCATATTAAACCCTCCATATATAAAGATACAAGACCTGCCTCTCGAATACCGAGATTATATAAATAGCAACTTTGAGTTGCTTAAAGGCGGGGCGATTGATATATACTATGCGTTTATCATTAAATGCTTAGATTTACTAAGCGATACTGGTGTGATGGTTAGTATCACACCGAACTCTTATTTATATAATAAAACCTCTTATAAATTAAGAAAATACCTATTTGATAATCGATTGATAAGAGAAATCATCGATTTTAAGGACAAAAAGGTGTTTAGCAACGCATCTGTTTATTGTTGTATAACAATTTATAGCAAGGAGCAAAAGTCCCACCTGATATATAATGATACGCCCATCACATATAATGATATTGTTAAAAATTATTCATTATTCAATTTCGCTTCCACTGAAAATACACTAAAAACGCTTTGTATAATTAGGAATGGTATCGCAACGCTAAGAAACAATATATATATTCATTCTACGAAATTATACGACGAACCTTGTTGGAAACAAATTACAAATGGTTCATCTACGAAGTATATTATCTATCCTTATAAAGATGGGAAAATAATAGACGAAGATACATTTAAGAGGGATAACGTCTTAACGTTTGAATACTTGGTAAAAAATAAAGACGAATTAGAAAAACGGGATAATGGGAAAAAAACATATCCTATGTGGTATGCCTACGGGCGAAGCCAGTCTATAAAATATGTGAAAAAGAAATGTATATATATCCCTTGCTTCATAGACCCGAACGCTATATGCGACAATCTATTTACACACGAAAACATTCTACATTATAGTTGTCTATGCTTAGAACCGAATGATGAGAACGATATTGATGTTATAAAGGATGTTATAACGAACAATATCGAGTTTATCAAAAACAATAGTTCGAAACGTTCGGCGGGATGGATTAATCTAAATAACAGTTTATTATATAACTTGCCCTTATACTAAGTCCTTATACTAAGTCCTTATACTAAGTCCTTATACTAAGCCCTTTACTATATCAAATAATGTGCGATATGGGGTATCACTATCGATATCTAAAATCCGTGGTGTCTTGTCAAACGGTTCATTTATGGTATTTACGTGTTCCACAATAAGTATATAATTTATCATATCAAATGTGATATGCTTAGCCGTTAGCATTTTATATATTTCAATATCTTCTATCGTTATATTTTCGAACTTTGATATCTTCCCGCTCTTATCTAAGTAAGGTGTTTTATTCATCAAAATGTTGATTGGTATAATTATGATATTTTCATTCGCCCAATGTAAATGATGTAATTCGCCTGTTAGGTTTTCCCAAGCATTATTTTTATTTTGTTTATAATTTGTCTTAATTATTTTCACTGGGAATATAATATATGGCGTATTCATCTTTAATACGACGATATCGCATCTTTTTTTCTTTGAAGAGTTTGTGGAAACAACATCATATTCTAAGACAACCGAGTAATCTGGTAGCGTAAAGATTTTTTCAAGTTCGCTCTTTATATAATTGTGAAAATAATTTACATTCTTGTTGCTTCTTGCTCCGTGTTCAATGTATATATCATATACATTCTTCATAACTTCCATAAACTGCTTCTTATCTTTCATACCTGTTTGTTCTTCCATCTATGAAAATTGTATTAAGTAATATAAATCATATAAATCATTTTTATATCAAAATATTATGTATTAGTACTTATTTATTTTTATCGATATACTGGATACATTTGTTCTAATCTTTAACTATTCTTATATAAAAAATGATTAAATATCCTGAAACCTATATAGCAGAGACAAACCAACAAGCAACAACCAATCAACAACAACCTTCAACAACAAGATGCAATCCTCCGTTTTCACTTATTTGGCGAAGAATTACTATCTCAATACTTCGACGAGTGTCAAGGTGCTTCTATTCGTCAAACTGGATGACGACAAGGTAATTGTCAATGCTTCACGCCCTGGGAAGGGAATGGGGATAGATGTAATGATGTCTTACGACCAACTTATGAAGCACAAGTATTTGAAGGCGTATTACGAGTTGTCTCTCAAAGCAATCGGGAAGCCCAATCTTGACCCTGAATATGGAGTTTTGGGTGCGAAAGAAGCAGATGCGATAGATGCGATTTATATTGTTGAAGATGTTTTGACAAAGGAAAGGGTAGCAAAGAAAGGCGAGAGTTATCACACAGTTTCGAACTATTCGAATGCTAAGGAAGAAGACGAAGATGACGAAGAGGATAACGACTGTGAGGATGAGTATGATGCGACTGTTGCGACGGATGTCGAACTCGCCGAGTTTAACGCTGCTTACGATGCGAAGTTTGATGAAACCAACTTTGATGAGAGAATAGCAACCTACAAGGCTCTCGTGGATAAGTTGTAAATGCGATGTAGCACATCGTAGCCGTAGTTAGCAGGTTAGATTTAGTCTGTGTATATATTTTTATTTTGTTCTTAAAAAATGATTATATCGATTGAAGTTGAAAACAGAAACAATCAAACCAACTATGGAACTCTCCGTCTTTGCGTATTACAATACCGCAACTACCGTAATGCCTTCCTATCCCTCTCGTTTTAAGGAGATTGTATTTGTAAAACTTGACGACGAAAAGGTATATATTGAGGCAACAATCTTAGGAACAGGGGAAACCACTAATATTTATATGTCTTATGAACTGCTTATGAGACACAAATATCTAAAACCCTATTATGATTTATCTCGCAAAGCAATCGGGATGCCAAATCTGGATGCCAAGTATTACGGATACGAAGACCCTGAAAAGTGTAAAAACGACGTTAAAGACGCCTCTTACGTTTTCGTCGATACGATGTATATTGTTGAAGATGTAGCAACCAACACTATCGAGGCAAAGAAGGGCAACAGTTATCGCTCATTTGATTTGGAAAAGATGAAAAAAGAAATTGTATCGCAAGGTGTTGATATAATGGGGTTTGACAGAATATTTAAAAATAAAATATTATATGACCGTGATGAAGGCGAAGACTTTGATGAGAGAATAACAGCCTACACGGCTCTCGTGGATAAGTTGTAAATGTTGTAAATGCGATGTATATCTGTATGTATTTTTTATTTTTATGAAAAAATGATTTATCTTGCTATCTTTTGATTTTTAACAAATGGAACTCTCAGTCTTCACTTATATCGCCAAGGATGTCAAGAATGACGAACCCTTGTATTGTAAGGAGATTATATTTGTCAAGTGTGGCAAAAAGATATATATAGAAATTACGTGCGGTGTAGATATAGAAGATATCGCAGACGGTTTAGATATGGGTATTATGGATATCGTTATGCCCTTCGATATGCTTATGAAACACAAGCACTTAAAGCACTTAAAGGCGTATTACGAGTTATCGCTCAGGGCAAATAAGTGTAGCGACTATGCGAATACGATATATATTATAGAAGACAGTTTGACAAATGCGAAGGAAGCGAAGGTAGCAAAGATTGGCAAATGTTCGCATCTGTTTAACATTAAAAAAATGAAAGAGATTAGGGTAGCACACGAAACAGATATCGAAGATATCGAGGAGTTTCTCGCAAATTACGATGCGAAATATGGGTGTATCGAAACAGACTTTGAAGATAGAATAGCGGGATACACTGCTCTTGTGGATAACTTGTAAAATAGGATAAATATGTTCTAAAACGCTCCTTATATAATAAAAACTGACATAACATCCTTCATAAATACAATTACGCGCCAACTGCTGTTGCGTGTCTTGCCTTGTCTTTACATCAAAGAGACTTTTCAAAGACCTTCAAAGACCTTTCAAAGAAAGTTTGAGACTTTCGACCGCTTTCAACCTACGGTTTCAACCGCTTTCGCTGTTTTCAACCGACCGTTTCAATGTCTTTCAACATCGTTTCAGTGTCTGATAACGGTATCAAGACAATCGCCGACGATAACGGGTATGAGTTCGAAGAGTATCCCGTCGGTTCGTTGGAGTTTTCGGCATATCATTATCATAGCAACAGAAACCCGTTCTATATCTTGTTTATAAAGAATGGCACAAAAATATATATCGAGATGATGAATGAATACACCCGTAGGCAGAAGATTATTGATAATATCGTGATGCCCTTTGATGTCTTGGAGAAGAACGAAAACCTCAAAAAGATGTATGACTTGTCCCTGATGATGGTGAATACATACCAGACAATCTACTATGATAAAACTGGTATGTCGATAAAGCGACTGGTACAAACATACGACACGGATAGCGAAGACCTCGAAGACTGCGATAGCATCATAGAGGAGGACGAAGATGATGAAGAAGCAAAAACGAAAAAAGAAGCGAAAGCGGCAGCAAAATCACAGAAACCCGAGCGACCATTGGGCTTACCGTTGAAGCACTGGTGTATCAGTTGCGATACAGTCTGGAAAAGTCTAAGAGTTTCGAAGTCGTATGCTTATTTCAACTGTTATTACAGTATCGACCCATTCACATTCTCGTATGATGTGGATAGGCAAAAAAACATAGGTGGTTTCATCAAGTGTTTCAACAGTTTCATCAGGTATAACAAACCTTCTCCTGCGATTGAGGCGGAGATTGTAGCAAACTACGAGAATTACCTTCGGGTAGTAGTAGGTAATTAATATAATTACAGGTAAGTAATAGATTTACATAGAGTGTCGCTCAGATAATCGAAGCGGTGCGTTGTTTAAAAGTAATTGTAATGGAGGATTTACAATCGGCAAGTCTGATTTATTAGGTTTTATACAGTAATTAAACATTTCATCTGGCTCGTTGTTGCTATCGTTGGTATTGCCTCGTAAAGTTGTTCCGAATACTTCGTCTAACTCTGGTTCATATTTGCTGTTTGCGGCATTCGCACCACCAAGTTTATTCTCGTTGTTATTACTAAGATTATCCTTGTGAATATCTATATTTTCTATATTATATGTATAATCCATATTATTTGTTTTTTTAGTCATTTGCTGATGTTCCTGAGTATGATACTGATGTATCGATTGCTTTGGTAGTTGTGAAACCTGCGTAGCCTGTTGTGAAGTCTGCAAAACCTGAGCCGAATACGGAGAATACGCAGATTGTTGCTGTTGATTATAATACACTAAGAATATCAATAGTCCTACGAATATAAAAAATAGAAGATAATAGCCTTCATTTGCCCCTTCTTTCTTCATATTTCTTTTACTATAATACAATATATTAAACAAGTTAAACAAGTTAAACAAGTTAAACGACAGTTAAACGTAGTTAAACAAGTTAAACAATGGCTTAATCGTCGGTATCTTCAATAAACAGCATCTTTTTTTTAGTTCCGCCTTTATTATCATTCGTGTTATCTGCGTCATTGTCGTCATTATCTTCGTTGCCTTCTTCGCATTCCTCGCTTTCTATTTTAACATTATCCATATAAAAGGATACTTTATACTTGTTGTTCTTATAAAACTTCAATCTTGCCGCACCTTTTCGCTTAAATATCGAAAAATCATCGAGAATATCAATACATAGCGGGGTATATTTTCGCTTCTCAGGGATTTCTCGAAGAATACGCCCAATGGATTGTTGGATGTCTGAGATTGGACTTGCGAATATAATCGTATTTAAGGAAGGGACATTAAACCCCTCGGATGCAAGTTGATATGTTGCGAGGATGATTTGTTTTTCCGAGGATATTGCGAGGTCGGCTTGTTTCATTCCGCCCACATAAAACCCATAACTGACGTCGCTGCCATCCTTGGGAATGGCGATTTTATGCTCTATAATGTAATTTTCAATGTCTTTGAGTTGGTTTCGGCGTTCGCTCAGTATAAGCACACGTCTATCGGGTTCTTTACTCAAAATATCCTTTAATAGCGAGATTATAAACTCCGTCCGTGGCTTGAACGTGCAAACGTTGTTAATCATCCCCGCACCGTTCTCTTTGCCATTCCACATTAGTTTCACCGTCGAATAATCAACGTGTGTCTCAAAGTATTTATGAACTTGGACGATAACATCGCAAAACTCCTTGTTTTTCAAGGTATATACAGATTTCCCGATATAATTCTCAAACACCTTTCGCATACCATCCTTGCGGTTCAGTGTCGCCGATAACCCGAGAATGATAGGGTTGCTAAGTTTCCTGAATGCCTTACAAAAGACTTGTGCGCCTGTATGATGAACCTCGTCTATAATTACAAACCCAATGTCGTCGAATATGGCGTCGTCATAATCTCGCATTGCCAGTGATTGTAGCGAAGCGATGATAAAGTCCTTGCCGACGACATCGACTTTCTTCTGTTTAATTATCCCGACTTTTGCGTCGGGGGCAAACTGTGCGATGGTATCTAAAAATTGCTGATTTAAGAAATCCTTATGACTTATGAATATCGTCTTCTTTTTCAAGCAACACGCAATATACAGGCTCATAATCGTTTTGCCAAAACCGCAAGGAACGGATATGATACCGCCCCTTTTAAGAGGGTCGTTGGCGGCTTTTAAAAAGTTGCTTATTGGTTCTTGCTGTGCGTCTCTTAGAGAACCGATGAAAATAATATTAATATCCGCGCCGCTCGTCAATTTACATAGCGTAGGTGCGCCAAACTTTTGCAACCCGTAATATCTGGGAATATATATCCTTTTTTCATTCTCGCTATACAACATAAACGTCAAATCTTCGGGTGACGCATTGCCTCCTCCTCCCGCATCAAAATTGACTTTTGGCGTCATCGTCAAATCCTTCCTTATATGCTCGATTTCCTTCTCGGACAAAGCGGATTTCAAAATGCCATAACCGTTTTTGGATAATATCGAAAACATCGTGTCGTATTGCGTTTTCAAGAAGATAGAATATAAGTAGAATATAAGTATCATTTTTTTATATGGATTATTATAATAGAGAGCGCAGCGAATGATACTCAATTCATTTAGAGGGTTGGCAGTAATATTATTGGTATCGATATTAATCATCAAAGAAATCCCTTTTAAAAAACTATTTAAAGACGCTATGATACAATTTTACTTGGCGGTTGCCTGTATGGCAATACTATTACTCGTGGATAATATCATCGGGTTCATACTATCCATCTGTGTATTAACGCTTTATTTTAGAATATATACAAGCGAACTCAAAAATAAAAACGTGGCAACGAACAAACAGGACGCTCAGGTAGCATCAGTAGTCCCCTCACAAGCGCATATACACACGCACGACACCCACGAAGGCAAAGGTTGTGGCGACGGGAAATGCGAGATGAATATGGCACGTCTCGAAGATAAATCAAGGACGGTTGTGGTTGCAACATCGGTTGCCACAGCGTCGGCGGATGGCAAAGTTCCTTATATAACCGAAGAGAACCTGTTGGCAGCACAATCGAATATTGTAAATCCCAATGAGTATAACAAGGAATTACATAGCGACAATCTGTATGGTTCGCAAGGGTTAGATACGAAACACCTACATATCCGAGGGTATGATACGACGAACGCACTTTTAGGTTCTCTTTCATACGAGATAATTTAGATTATAAGAGTAAATAGAGTAAAAGAATAGCAAATTAAAAATATAGATTATTATTAAGAAAGATTATTTAAAGAATAATGAAGTATGAAGGTTTTGTTTCGAACTCTGAGAATGACCAAATCGTAGAAAAAATATTTATGATATTTGGGTTTTCGATGCTTACGCTTGTGGTATATGGGGCTTTGCTATGGGCGTATTATACTACCGATAGAAATCAGTATATGTTTATATCGATGTTCTCGCTATTCGTGATATTTTATGCTATCATCATCATATCTATCGTAGTCATCAATAAAAATAATTATGATGCCTTATCTTACACGCTTCTATTTGGTATCACGATATTTGCGATATTCACTGCGTTTTTCATAGGCGTCTTTTTCATTCTCAAAAGTTTCAATCTAATATCGTCCGCTGCGTATGCTACGTCCGCTACATCGTATTCTACGGCTTCGCCATCTGCTATGGCAAGTGTAAGGATGAACCCTTACGGACAAGGCATCAGTAATAATCAGAGCCTTTTCCGTCGTGAAGTATAAACGGCGAAGCATAGCGAAGCATAGCGAAGCTGCGGCGACTTATAAATACTCAAAAAACGACAATACGTAAATGATGGAGAATAGTGATATGGATTTAATATAAATATCGAAACTGTTTAGATTGTCTTGTAAATTGTCTGGCAACTTCTCATATACCGTGTTGATAATCCCAGAGTGATATATGATAACCGCTAATATAACAAATATCAAACTTCTTTTTGCGACTTCTATATCGAGATAGGCAGACATACCAGACATACTATCATACTTGCTTTGCGACGGATATGGCGGGTATGAATGATGCGGTTGCGAATGCGGCGAATGCGGCGGATATGGATGCTGCGAATGCTGCGAATGCGGTGGGGGCATCGGGGGCATCGGTGGATATGAATGCTGTGGATGCTGTGATAGCGGCGGATGTGGCAGTTGGGGTGATTTCGATTGCTTCGACATCATTAATTCGTCTTGGAATTCATTTAGGACATCTTGAACTACTGGGTCATTAATGTCATTCACTTCTGCGGTGCTTGAAGATTGCGTTTTTAGCGGTAATGTGCTAATAGGCGTCGACATTATAATTCTTATCTATTGATATATAATATTTTCAATCTAATTTATATTACGCAATAGCAAACATCCTTTCGAAAAACCCAGGAACGCTTATTAGATTATCGGGCGTTTTATTAATATCATACGGTTCTAACGGTTTCTCGATAGTCGAATTACATTTCACGGGATACGACTTGTATTTATAGCAGGTATCTTCGAGTTTGAAAACATTCCCTTCAATATCCTTAATGTCAGGGGCAGAATACACGACGCAATTGTCTTTACATATGCGTCGAAATAACAGGGCTAACGAAAGACCGAACAAAGCACTCACGATGATTTGCCCCGTTTCGTCATAGAACATTCGGTCGATTGAAACTCTTAGCCCCGAAGGCTCTTTTTTATTTATTATTCTATTCATCCTATCTATATCTATCTAATTTATATCTATAAAAATTAAAAAAATAAGTATCAGTAGCCTCGGCAGCCCCACCTTCCCCGCCCCTCCTTTTCCTTATATAATAGGTTGTGTTAAAGACGTATCGGTGCATTTCACTTCCTCTGCGTTATATTTATAGCATTGATTGTCGAGGTTCTTATAGACTATTTTGTTTGCGTTATAAGGCGTTGGGTATTTAATGATATTTCGAATAGGTGGCGAAGATATATACACGTATATAAGTCCTAATATAAAAGCGAATATGAAACTGAACCAATTGATACGAAATGTTCGCTCGACAGTTTTAACCATTCTTCAAATTACTTACTATCTCCTTCTATTTACTTATTTTTTTTATAATTTACATCCTTGATACATCGGTTCGTTATCGGATTTCTCACTTTACCCTCAGGACAGTCTTTCAGTTCCTTTGTTGCTTTCGCTGCTTTCGGTTCTTTCACAACCTTCACAATCACTTCCTTAACTTCATCCGCATTCGCTTTCGCCGCTTTTTTCTCATTGACACATCGCTTCGTTATCGGATTTCTCACTTTGCCCTCGGGACAGTCTTTCAGTTCCTTTGTTGCTTTCGCTGCTTTCGCTTTCGGGACTGCGGGTGCTTTTGGCGCTTTCGGGACTTTCGGGACTTTCGTTTCTTTGTCATCCTTCTTCGGCTCTTTCGCTTTCGACGCTTTGGGAACGACGATACGGTCATTTAAATCGAAATATTCGTATGTATAGATGTCGGGGATGCTTTGGTGGTCGTTCGTATATTTATAATTTAAATAATCATATAGCGACGATAAGGTTTTCGTTTCTTTAAATATAGAACGCAACTCGTCCTTCTTTTCTAAAAATAAATCGTATTCATATTCATTACGCTCTCTAACCTTCTTAAACTGCTCGTCGTATTTCGCAATCTTCTGTGAAACGACATTGCTCTCATCCCCTTTGTGTTTAAAGTAATCGCCAACCAGTTTTTTAATCTTGCTTAACTTTGCGGGTTCGGCACTTTTGTCATACATATTAATAGCCAGAAGGCTTTTTTCAATATCTTTTAATATATCCATTTACTAATATTAAGGATAAAAATAAAACCAATTAGCGTAATAATATGTCTTCGAACATACTCTTATAAAATGTTTGGAGACTTTCTTCGGGCTTTAATTGCTCCTCGTAAATACTTCGTGGTATGTATTTGACAATCACCTTATCTTTTTTACATACAGATTTATTATTATAGTAGCCTTGTATAATCATTATCGACCCTAAAAATAATAAAAATATCGCTATTGCTTTCATTTCTTAATATTAAGAAATAAGAAAAAAATACATATTATCCATTTCCCTCGTATCAACTCGTTTCTTCGTTCCGTCGTTCCGTCGTTTCTCACTCGTTATTTACATTTACTGAATGCCGAGTTTCTGAGAACTCCACGCATCCACTTGCTCGATACTGCTCTTAACCTCGGACATTTCGATACCTTCCGCTGCGTCAGTCGCATCCGCTGAGACTACTTCATTTGTCGCTTCATCCGTTGCTTCCGTTGCTTCCGTTGCTTCCGTTGCTTCGGTAATCTCAGTCGCTCCTGTCTCAGTCGTTTCCTCCGCATCCTCAACGACCGTCTGGGGAGGGAATAGAGATGCCTTGCGATTTTCAAAGAGAACATCCTTGTCGGTCATATTCTTCTTGTATTCCTTCATTAGGGTATTCAGTTGCGTCTCGGCATATTCTTGATTTTCCAAGCAATCAGGGTTCGGCGACCAAGGACACCAGCAACCCATCTGTGCGATATAGATGTTGAACTTATTGTCAATCTTCTTGATAAACTCACTGCGGTTCTTGGCTTCCTCGATAGTATCGAACACTCCACGAACCTTGATGCCACGGATAGAGGTTACAAAGTTATTATCACGGTGATATTCTGACTCCAACTTCTCATTATTAATCGACTTGTAAAACCCATATTGTTCGCTCATATCTTTCGGGTTAAAGATATAGGCATTGTTCTCCTTGATGGAACTAACGAAATCCTTTGAGTCACTATATTTCTCCGAAATACCGTCCAGTAGTGCGGACATATCATTGCTAAACTTCGTAATGAATTGGCTAAACATATACGCCTCCTTATTCACAAGGACATCCTCGGGGCTTAAAAAGGAGAGCAGCACGTAGTTCTGCCCCCTGATAGGCTTATCCTCATCCAAATAATCTACCTCCTTAACACTTGTAATATTTGCGGACATTTAATATCTTTTTCTAATCTAATACTATTATAGAATATAAATCTTATATATATTTTTAATTTTTATGTTATAATAGTATAGTATAATAGGTATAGCATAAAAATAAAATGGAATACACTGTTGATTTCTGGGATGTCGTTATAAGACTTCTTAAATACGCTTTCGAAGGTCTTATCGTCGCCTTCGTAGCCCTTATATTACCGAATAATAAATTGGATTGGAGCGAAATCTTTATGTTAGCATTAACCGCCGCTTGTACCTTCTCCGTCCTTGACTTGTTATCCCCTGCGGTATCGGCGGGAGCGAGACAAGGCGTCGGGTTAGGTGCTGGTTTCCGTATGGTGGGCTTCCCGAACGGCTTTTAGATTAGATTAGATTAGATTAGATATCATAACGAAGGTATGATTTCGTAATTCAGTTCTATACATATCTTTTTCCATATTTGGTCTTGGACGTATAGTTTCTCTCTGCTTTTTAATAGTGGGAAATATTTGAGATATTCATTTAGCCCTAATATTTGAAAAAACTTATACAAAACATAACTATATGACAAGAAATTCTTCCTATCCTTCGGACAATGTTTTAAAAACGGTGCTTGGATGTTTCGAAACATATTACACAACTTATCTTCGAGTTCTTGGCTAAACTGCGGAGTAGGTATTCCATTAATTCGATTGATGATATAGTTGATATGTTCGTAATATTTGTTAATCCGCAGACGTTTAAGAATATCCCGCATCTTATTATAGGTTATCGTTTTCGTATCCACAATCTTTTCTTTTTTTATTTCTGTTAAAATCTTTTCAAATATTTCGTCAGGAATATCTGTGCTTTCTTTCCCCTGAACCTGATTACACCACTCTCGAAAATGATTGATACGCTTATAACTAAAATGAGACGTATCCTTTGTATTCTGCTTTAATATAGGACGGTTTTGCTCCACAAGAAGCAACTCTTGGTATCCGCAAAGATTACAGATGATGATTGCGTCGTGCTGTAAGCAGGTCATCTGGTTCTTACAATTCTTACAAATCTCAATGTCCTCCTCTTCGACATTGCGAACATACTTTTTATTTATAATAGACATATATTTATCTACGAGGGAACTTTTATCGATTACATTATCATTCGTGTTCGTATTCCCCGTCCCTACCCCAGTCCCTGTCCCGCATCCGTCATTCATATCCGAGGGTTTGCTTATATCGCTCGTTAAATTATTTTCTGTGTTTAGATTATTAAGAGCATCTAAAACATTTATTGTTGTCGCTGAAACAGACGAACGCTTCTTTTTCGAATCATTCTTGTAAATCTTCGGTTGTCTGCTTAGCAATTCACTCGAAGAAATACAGACGCCGTTTGAGATAGACGTATGCGGATTACTTATATTCGACTGCTTCTCCACGGTATCGTAGTATTGAAATAATATATAACTCGTGTTTTTATAATACTCAACTTCGTTATACGTATCCAACTCTTTAATATTGTTTCTCAGTTCAATAATTTTCTCTCTTATAATAATATTGCTCGTCCATAAAGCATTTACGTATTCCTTGTCGTTCATATGAATGCTCTTGTGGGTTTCTATATTTTCCATAATGAGGTTCGACTGGGCTTCTAAATCGTGTAGTAGTATCTTGTAGCCCTCCTTGTCTTTGTTGGTCAGTTCAAACTTCTTTATAATGTTGTTATGCATCGCATCTAACGTAAAAACCTCATTATTGTCGGAAATATATTTTTTTTTTGATGATTTTTCTTTGAACATCGTTATAATAGAATAATTAATATTAATTTTTATATAATAAAATGACACATACATTTAATTCATATTTTTTTCTCCTCTAATAGTATAAAGAATATAGCGTAAATGGGTGGTGGTCTTCTTCAATTAGTAGCATACGGAGCACAGGATGTTTATTTAACTGGTAATCCTCAAATTACCTTCTTCAAGGTTGTTTATCGTCGCCACACGAACTTTGCGATTGAGGCTATCCAACAAACCTTCAATGGAACTGTTGGATACGGACAGACCGTAACCTGCCAAATATCTCGCAACGGTGATTTAATCAACCGTGTATATCTCCAAGTCGAACTGCCTAAGATTACCAATATCCCGACTTTGACTACCGGTGCGAGATATGTCAATTACATAGGGCTTCGCCTTATTAAATCCGTTCTCATCGAGATTGGCGGACAACAAATCGATAAGCACTATTCGGACTGGCTGTATATCTGGAATGAACTCTCCCTCCCCCGTGGTAAGCGCTACGGTTATGATACTATGGTCGGTGCGGACAAGGATATCACCTCGTTCAACAACACCACCCTTTATATCCCCCTCGAGTTCTGGTTCTGTCGCAACGTCGGTCTCGCCCTTCCTTTAATCGCTCTCCAATATCACGAAGTGAAAATCAAGATTGATTTCGAGTCGAAGGCTAACTGCCTTATCGATTTAAAGGCTGCTACCGGAACTGTATCGGCATCTGAGGCATATACTACCTCAACTGTCGGAGATGTCGCTAATATAACCGATATGTCTCTGTGGGTTGATTACATATTCCTCGATACCGACGAACGCCGCCGTTTCGCCCAACTGTCGCACGAGTATTTAATAGAGCAACTTCAATTCACTGGAACTGAAACGCTAAATGGCGGTTCTACCAACCGTGTTAAACTCAACTTCAATCACCCCTGTAAGGAACTTGTCTGGGTCGCTAAGCCTAACAACTATTCTCGTAAGGCTTGTTGGTATAACTACACCGACACTGATATTGTCGATTTAACTTCCGCATTAGTTGCCGAAGTTGTTCCGGCTGCTTCAAAAACTCAATATATCACCGAATATGCTTCTTCGAATTATATGGCTGGTTTCGACTTTGTCAGTGGCAACGCCTCAGCGACTACTATTGGAGCGGCTTCGCCTTTCGCCGATGCTATACTTCAATTAAATGGCAACGACCGTTTCAGTGTTCGTGATGGTGCTTACTTCTCGTTCGTCCAACCCTATCAACATCACACCAACATACCGAATAACCCTGGTATCAACGTGTATTCTTTCGCCCTCAAACCCGAAGACCATCAACCCAGCGGAACTCTCAATATGTCCCGTATTGATACCGCTACGCTTATGGTTACCACCAAGACGATAACTACTTCATTAACTGGAACACCTGCCCTCGCTTACGATGGTATCAACATATACGCAGTGAATTACAACGTTCTCCGCATCCTCTCAGGTATGGGTGGTCTTGCCTATTCCAATTAAATTATGCGCCCATATTATAATGAATATAAGAATTGAATGAATATATGAATATGAATGGAATGAATGTAATATCGAATATCTATGCGATGAATGAATTAATTGCCTTTTTTTTTTCTCCTCTAATAGTATAAAGAATATAGCGTAAATGGGTGGTGGTCTTCTTCAATTAGTAGCATACGGAGCACAGGATGTTTATTTAACTGGTAATCCTCAAATTACCTTCTTCAAGGTTGTTTATCGTCGCCACACGAACTTTGCGATTGAGGCTATCGAGCAAACTCCTACTGGCAGTAATTCTCTCGGTTCTCGCGTGAGTTTCCAAATCACCCGCAACGGTGATTTAATCCATCGTGTATATTTCTACGGTGTAATTACTGCTCCTTCAAGCACTACCGCCACCGATGCGGTTGCTCTTGTTCCTAACTTCGGGCATAAACTGTTAAAGACGATTGAACTCGAAATTGGCGGACAACGCATCGATAAGCATTACTCCGAATGGCTATACATATGGAACGAACTTTCCCTCCCTATCGGAAAACGCAATGGCTACAACGTGATGGTCGGTGCGAACGGACGCAATATCGCAACCAAACTCGTCCAAGGCGAAAGTTATGAACTCTATGTTCCTCTCGAGTTCTGGTTCTGTCGCAACGTCGGTCTCGCTCTTCCTTTAATCGCTCTCCAATACCACGAAGTTAAAATCAACATCGAGTATGAGAACGAGACATTAATGAAGGACACTGGTGCAACTAACTTCACTATGGAAGAAGAATTAAAAACCGCTGGAACTACTACCGCTAACGGCTCTCTTTCTAATAATTTAACTCTTAAATTAGAAAAGGCTACGCTATGGGTCGATTATATATTCCTTGATACTGACGAGCGCCGTCGTTTCGCTCAACTGTCGCACGAGTATTTAATCGAGCAACTTCAATTTACCGGCGCCGACTCAATCACGTCTTCTGGTGAGTCAATGAAGAGCATCCGTATGAACTTCAATCACCCTTGTAAGGAACTTGTCTGGACTGTCAAGGATACCACTACTGGTGTGTATTGGAACAACTACTCGTCTGCTGGAAACGGGCTACACAACAACGACCATCTTGACTCAACGAACCCTGTCACGAGTGCCAAGATAATGCTTAACGGCAATGACCGCTTCGCTACTCGCAAGGGTGATTATTTCTCGCTCGTCCAACCCTATCAGCACCACGAGAATACCCCTGACAAGTTCCATCAAGGTATCAACGTGTATTCTTTCGCCCTTAAACCCGAGGAGCATCAACCCAGTGGAACTCTCAATATGTCCCGTATCGATACTGCGGTTCTTTCGCTGTCATCGAGCATCACTGGTGTCATCAGCATATACGCTGTCAATTACAACGTCCTCCGCATCCTCTCAGGTATGGGCGGTCTTGCCTATTCCAACTAAATGTTTGCGACCCGCTTCGACTGCTTCGTATTTTCTTTTTTTTACTATGTATTATAAGGTATTTATTAGAATATAAAAATGAATTATAAATTATAAAAATAATGGTATCAAAGGTATCAGGGGATATCGAGAGGATATCAGGTATTCAAGATGTGTTCGTAAAAATAACTCTTCCCATCCGTTATGATGTCATCAGGGTTATTGATGCCGTATAAATCAAACAACCTTTCTAATGCGTTTGTCAAAGCCCTTTCTAATTTCGTCTGGTCTTTGCTTTCCAAGTTCTTTTTTAATGTTTCTAATTTATTCAAAAATGTAGCATAGGATTTAATCATAAAGGCATCATCTATATTACTGATGTCATTCTTATTAAATAGTTCTTCGTATTTGCCAATATTCCTCTTACATATTTTGATATAATTATTAAATAACGTCATAATGGCACTTTGACTATCCTCGTATAATAAAACAACCTTTAATGCCTTTAAGAACATTACAAGATGCTCTTTTGTTCCCTCTGTCTCTTTCAAAACTATATTAATATACTCTATTATCTTTTCTTTTAATCTATTTATATCACTATAATCAGCATCATTAACAAGGAATGTTGCGAACTCTTGTATTTTTGCGGTATATGTTTCGAGTGTATATGTATTTTGATTTATTGTCATTACACCCCATTTTGAAAGAGACAACCCGTATTCATCAGCAGACTTTACAAAGGTATCATATATTTGTATTGCGTTAGTTTTATAATTCTTAACAAACGCCCTTGTTTTATTATATGCTTTCCCAACATTTTCAGAACGCCCCGTATAATTCGTTTGCACTGCTTCAACAGGTTTCGTTTTATTTATCCCTTCGCCAATATTCTTTTCGCTGAGTTTTCCAACGGCGTTTATTAGTGCATCTAAGTTCTTTAATAGTATCTTTCTTTTTACTCCATCCTTGCTATCATACCCAGCATATTCGATGTGTTTTTTGACATCTTCGATTTTATCTTTAATATCTTTGAAATTGTAATAATTTACCAAGTCATTTAAAAAACTTTCTCCAACAAGGCACTTGTCTTCTTCCATAACGCCTTCTAATTTATCAAGCGTGGGTCTCGAATAATTGCCGTTATCTTTAATCTCTTTCAATAATTCTAACGTCTCTTCATACTTGAAGCATTGTATTTTTTCATAATTATCACCCTTGATATATTGTAAAGATATGTAGCGTAAGTTATCCATTCATCTATCTAAAATAATTAGAGATATATATATTCTAAAACTTTGTTGCGATTATACTTGTGAATAGCCAGATAAACATAGTGAATAGCGTTAGCGTCTTTGAAAGTTGCTTTCGCTCGTCATAGGTTAGTATCTTCACGTTTGCGACAGGCTCGTCGTTCGCCTCGTCCCTGAACTCGGGCTTCTTCTTGATATTTAATATGATAGGTATGACGATTAACAAGATGATAAGTGATGTGTGGATTAGTAGCCGTGAAATCCCATTCGTCCCCATATAAAAATAGTAAAACAACGAACGGATGCTATTTATAATCCCGTTGAAGTTCATATATTTCACATCATAACTATTATCGATATTAATGAATAACACAACGAACCAAAATAAGATGATGTATATGATAGCATAGTATATGAACCCTTCGTAGAAGGATGTTATAATATTGATGTCTATACACCACTGCACCATAAGCAAAGTGATATATCGGATAAAAAATGTGGCAATGATGAATACTATTCGGTCGTCTAATGTTATCTCCAACTCATCCAAGGGATTTTGTGGGTCATTCTCAAAATCCTTTATTTTCTTAATGATACTCGCAGTATTGTCCTCACGGTCTTCGACGGATAACGCATTGTATATATCGATATCGTTAGACAATTGGTCTATCTTGTTATCGGTCTTGATGCGAACTACATTGCCTTTATTTGCGTCCAACACATCCCTGAACTCTCCCTTTATTCGAGGCGATATAGAACGATACCGCTGTTTTTCTAAATACTGAGCCTTCAATGTATCGTCGTTATATTTATCCTCTGGACTTGCGCCGCCTCTGAGCCAATTTACTGTTAAAGGAGAATTAAAATCAGTATCTGTACCTATTTCAAATGGTTTCCTATTTGATGCCCCCCTCCTACCTGTTGGCGATACAAGTGAGATTGACTGTTGTATTATTGTATGTTCTTTATTTACCTCTTCTTCTACCTTTAAAGCACAATCAAGAGCAACCTGTTTTTGTGTTTCTGCCTTTGTAGCACAATCAAGAGCAAACTCTTTTTGTGTTTCTGATTGTTGTAGTAATCGTTTTGCGTCTTCAATTAACTTTTTGGCATCTTTATTCATTTTTTCTGTTAATTCTAATCCTGCTGGGTTATTCTTTGGTGGTGCTTTATTTAATCCTTTGATACTATTTGTGATATCCTTTAATTTATTTACAAACGTCGAGACATTTTCTTTCGCATTTTTTGCTTTTACTACTTCTTCTTCGGCATTGTCGAATGCCCTCTTTATTTCTTTTATACTTACACTATTGAGGTTGATATTATTGAATGAATTTTCTCGTGTATTTTCTTCTTTTTCGGCTTCTTCTTTTACTTGGTCTGCTAATATAATTTCTGGTAAATTTTTTAGATTTCGTATTGTAATCAAAGTGTTGGTTATATTATCTTCTTCTATTTGTTCTGCTACTTGCGTTACTGCTGTTCGTGTATCTTTAAATGCTTCATATAATTTTTCTGCTTCTTTATGTGTATTAATTATTTCTATTGTATATTCATTTATTTTCGCACCGGACACCTTTTTTATTACCGTTTCATCATATTTTTCTTTCTTACCTTTTCTAACATTTAATGCTATTATCCTTGCTTTTGTTAATTCTGCTTTTGTTAATTCTGCTTGATATTTGGCAAACGCAACATATTCTTTTGCATATGCTTCTAATACCGATGCTTTCGCTGATATTATATCTGCTTCACTTGCGATTTCTGTTGTGTTATTTGATAACTCGGCTATCTTCGTTTTAATAGGTTCTACTGTCAGTTTATCTAATCCATTGATACTAAATAGGGTTGTTTGTAAATTACCAATTGCGCTGTCATCTTTCTTTCCATTTAAATTTTCAAAAACTACTCTTGCTAATTTAACTTTTTTCCTCGCATCTGCTATAATATCTTGTGCTAAACCCAATATTTTCTTTGCTATTCTTGGTGTTATTTCTTTATTTTTATTTTCAATAAATTTTTCTAAAATTTCCTTAGAAACTCCTCCTGACTGAGAGTTTATAATCGTTTCAAAAGTTTTGATGCTTTCTTCAAAATCGTTTATATCATCTTCTAATGAATGCTTTGTTTTAAATCTTTCAATAGCCGCTTTAAAAGAAGCAATCGCTTTTAAAAACTTTTCATTTGGCTCTTGTGCTGGTGATTGTGTCCTTGGTCTTATAGAACTCACATTTGGTGTCATAGATGTTGTTGATATAGAGGTTGCTGTTGGAGACGATTGTTGTGAAGTTAGAGATGCTATATATTCCCTTTCTAATTCTTCTATTTTATTAATCAGACTACTATCATCGCCATAACCACCTTCTATATAGCCATTCTCGCTACCGCTACCACTGCCACCTACGCTGCTTCCGCTACCGCTACTGCTACGTGTCTTGTTGATTTTATTTACATAGTCGTTGATTATTCGTATCAGTTTTCGTTCTTTCAATTTGAGGCTCTTCACGCTGTAATATTTATTTAGCACATTTGTCAAGGTATCAGGGTCATTATCAAACATTTTTAATAACGTCGTATAATACTCGAAACGTTTCGGATTGAAGTTCTGTAAATCAAAATCGCTTATCAAATGTGTATTCATTTTAACATCACTATCCGCACTAATATTACCGCTCGAATTGTTAAAAAGCATATTATATGCGTAAATGGATTTTAATGCTTCCTTATTCATTATATGTAGGCTTCCTTAATCGTAATATAGATAATAAAATTGTCTAAGCCATTCGCCCCCATCCCTTAGTATCCTTAGTATCCTTAGTCTCCCTTAGTCTATATTAAGTATATATATCATCTTCCAAACAATCGCTATAAACACGAGGACAATCGTGATACCCAGTAATATATAAGAGTATATATCTCTGTAATAGTAATACATCACAGAAAGCATCGTTATTATAATAAAAAACCACAATACCATCACGTGTCCCGTCATCCGCTGTATATTATAAGCATTGAAAGTCGCTTTCGGGTCGCTCAATTTGTCTTTCAGGCAATAGGTTAAGTATTCCTTTAAATCGATTTCGTTTATATAGTGGTTGGGTATCGTGTCCTTCGTAGTCTCTTTCTTGACACTGTCGTAATCTACAAATATTTTCTTATAGTCTTCTTCGTAGAAGGTGTCGCCTTTCGACAATCTATCCAAGTTCATTTCAAAGTTTTTGTAGTTGAAAGGTATATAAGAGGCGGGTATCAATTCCAATGGTATTATTCCAAACGTATTAAAATAATATTGGTTGTGCGTTCTGTCTATAACTTGGTTTTTATTCACGTTATATGGCTGAAAGAACTTGCTATAAAGCACCTTCATTCTATCGTCATTATCCTTCTTCTTAATATTGTTCGTGTATTCGAGAATATACGTGTCTTTGTGTAAGAACTCTCGCATCTTGTTTGCGAGGTCATAATTACACTTATCGTCATTGCCTTTCGCTTCGCATTCCTTTATTCTTTTCTTTTCGACTTCTTCTTTCTTGTCCTTTGCTGATTTTATTTCTTCTGGCGTCATTTTATGTGTCTATTTAATCTTTAAACAGATTTTATTGTCGTGAAGAATATATAGCATCCCAGAATGAGTATATTCATATAATACGTGGTTTCAAAGGATGTCGTCGATATATGAATAGCCTTATTTAAGATTTCGTCTTCATCCTCGTATTTAAGTGGCGTTTTCAGTTCCTTTATATAGTCGGCAAATATATATTTAGACGTCTTATTCTCCGTTGCGGGTATGATGGTCTTGTCATCGTTGTTGAGTGTGTTATTCACACTTTGTATGACATTTAACAAGTAATTTTTATTATTATTCGAAGACAACGAGACATATTTTGTTTCCAAGTAGTTATATATATAGGTGAGCGTTTTGTATTTTGGTTCAGTAATCTTCCCTGTTTCGCTACCAGCAGCGATGTCGGTTATTGTAATAAACGTATCATCTAACCCGTCATAGGTATCGTTATAAGACACGTTCGAAATTAATTTATATAGGTTGAGTGTTTTTAGTTCATATATTTTTTTTCGATTAGCATCTACGGTTTCCTGAGTTTTTGTTCCCGATACTACTACTTCTCTTTTATATTCAACCCCATTATAATTCAAATGTCCGAGAATTAATAAATACTTGGCGATTATTTTGATTACATTTTTATCTCGTATGTCCTCTTTCGGATTTATTGAATCTTCATCGGTTATATCATTATTTAATATAGGTGTCATATCAGGTGTATCAGTTGTTTCGTTTTTGATACCTAATTTATCTTTTAGAACGGTTTCAAACGTCGTCTTAGTAGCAGTTGTATCTCCTACAAAAGCGTCATAATCGGCTTTCTTCGTTAATACTAAGATAAACTTATGAGGTATAAGTTTGTCGCCGTCTTTGTAGAACTTGAAGGGTTTAAAACTATCGATTGTTATCTTCGTTTTATCGTTGCTATCACCCCGTCCCTTGTCACGATTATTATAATATACTAAATTGTTATTGAAACGCTCTACATTAAACAACTCAAAGCATCTTTTAATAATACTGAAAATCTTTAAAATCGTATCCTTTTTAAGAACGGTTGTCTTAAAGTATTTTTCAATATCTGAGTCAGACACGGGCGTTCTTTTATATTCCCCGAATATATTCAAAAATACTGTATATAGTTTATCGATTTCGGCGGTAGTCGTGGTATTATAGAGGTCGCCATATCTCGACTTGTAATATTCTCTAAACTGATTGTCATTATTGAGAAGACTATCGTTCATCTCAGTTAATTTTAATCGGTTCGTTTTGATTTCATCGATACCTTTGTAATTTTTGCCATCATACGCTGTATTGATAGCCCTCGTGGTATCCACATCGACTAAGTTTATATTACCACTCAATAGCGAGTAAAATACGTTGCTGATAATATAGTGATGTAGGTAATTTTTATTACCCGTCGTTATCTTGGTATCATACATTCGTATATAAGGATTGACGATATTATTCAATTTATTCAAAGCCCTTTTATAACTACAATCGAGGCATTTATAAACTACATTCTTATTAAAGTTCGTGTTGAAGCGAATAAATACGATTATAAATGTTAGGAATATAACGAGGGCGAATAAAGGAAACAGGATATCCCATATTCTTTTGATGACGTTCTCGTTATCATCGTCTCTATCGTTAAATAGGCTGTATGTTCCATAGATAGCAGATAATACTACCGAAATAATTATTATGAAATATGCTATGTCCGTCAAAATCCGATATAGATTTGCTCCTTTATATAGGTTTAGGTTCGTCGGCACGAAGTAATGATAGGTGTCTAAGAACTCCCCTTCGGTATCATTCACATCCCAGTATTTCTCATAAAATACATTTGGATTGCCATAGGATATGTCGGCAGTATATTCGTAGTCTTCATTATTGTCGTTCTTGTTGATGTAATGGTCGTATTGAGTTCCTCGTGTATCTGTTCCGTAATCATTTGGTATGCTAACCTTTTTGTCGAATATCAAGGACAACTCCGATGTATTTTTATTCGCGTCATTTTTATCTTTATTTTTTTTTAATGTTGTAAAGTTCTTATCAATCATCTCTTTGAGGATTGATACATAACCTGTATTTGCTTCTGTCGTGTGTCCGTATAGCACTACGTTTGTCAATTCTTCGAATGCGATTAGAATGTCGAGAGCCGACGATATGTTTGCTCCGCTATTTAAAATATTCTTATCCTTTTCAGTTTCTGTCAATTTCGTAATGTTATCATATTCTTGTGATATAAGGTATTCTTTTTTATTAGTCTCGGTAATTTTATAACCTTCGTGTGTCTTCAATGAGTTTTGAAGAGACCACGTCAAAGCCTTTGTCTTCAACATAGGTGTCGTGTTATTACGAAAACTCATCACGATATTCATTAGATTAAATACGAGCGTGATGGATATAAAGAAACACGTTAGTTTAAGTATTTCGAGTATCGTGTCTTTGTTATTATATAGATTGCCGAAAGCCTCTGTAAACTTTGGGAAGTTCCCAGTATTCCAGTATTCCGTAAAGGTCGTTAGTTCGCCCTTTGTAATCAACAACTGATATACTAATATCAAAACGACGCAAACGATAAAGAAAACCACGAACCCGATAGAAATGGTATGTGGGTTTGGATTACCGTCGCTATATAGATTTTTATAATAATTCAAGTATCCTTGTTCGTCGTAAGGGGTATATCTTGCGAAGATTATGGTTACTAAGATACAGATGAATAGAATGGTGATTGTTATACTATTGGAAGGGTGTTTTTCGAAATCGACGAGCATCGAATAATAATATATAAATATCATTATAGAAATTATGAAGGTAAAGATGATATACGTCTTCGCATTGAAGACGTCGTTCGGCATCAGCAGGTTATAACTGTTCTTGGCGATTTGGTATCTGTCTGTCTCCGCCTCGCAATAGATGCTATTACATTTCTCGTTCATAATGATTTTCGCCAAATCCTTTATATAGTTGAAATTGAAGATAAACATACTGATATTTCGCATCTCGTTTAGATAGATGATAATCATCATAACAATGATTGTAAGGTTTATCGTCGAAGCAAATCTCATTTTTTACTTTTAACTTTAACTTTCACTTTAAACCTTAGAAAGAAAAAAAGATATATTAAGAGACACGTGTCTCTCATTCTCATTCTCATTCTCATTCTCATTCTCATTCTCATTCTCATTCTCATTCTCATTATTGCAAAGTATTGTAAATGTTATACACAGAGATACTAAATACAATCATAATGATTAATGTGAATAATAAATAAATATAGTTCCCTTTTAGCGATACGGACAGCAAATATATCGGGACGATTAAGAAAAAAATATAAGCATACATAAATCGAAAGATGTCGGCTACCTTGCCCTTCACCTTGTTCTTCGCCTCGTCGCTATTATAATATTCGAGCCTGTCGATATTATTAAGGCGTATCAATTTGCATTCGGCGTTTTCATAATTATTCTTTATATCTTTTTCGGTAATCGTAGTCGTCGTATCGTCTCTCGGTTTTCCCTTCTTTTTCACAGCAACAGCGAGGTCATACATTGCGTCCTTATTGTGTATCGCAACATACCGTATGTCGTTTATCTTGTTTTTAGAATGTCTTTTCAATATTTCTATAATTTCCTTATTATCCAGATTTGTTATCTTGTTTTCCTTTAAAATAGTGTCAAGCCCTTTCATCAAGATTATATACTCATAGGTTTCCGTATCGGTCGTCTTGTATATCTCGGTGATTTTCTTTAATATGATAGAGAAAAAGGTTATGAATAATAGAATGTAGATAGCCAAGGCATATAGATAATATCGAAAGAAGTCATTGGCATCGGCGTCAGTGTCGCCATACATACAGATTTTGTGTTCTTCAAGATGATACTTAAAGATATAGAAGAACGAATAACAAAAGAACGCAATAATAGTTAAAAAAAATGCCATTGACATATTTAGATAATACAAGTATATTTTAGAGTTCATCTCAGGCAACCACTTATAATCTGAGACATCTGGGGCAAGAACCGCTGTCGCCGACGCTCCTGTTCCACCTCCTCCTGCGATTACGACATTCGGCACACTCTTATACCCTGAGCCACCATTATCTACCGTAATACTCGATACATCACCAGATTTAATAACCGCTTTTGCTGTCGCGCCGTTGCCTTTACCGTCATTGCTTACGATTGAAACAGTAGGCTCACTATTATACCCTGAGCCACCATTATCTACCGTAATACTTTGTAATTTATAGGTATTCTGACTTTCATCATTTAAATACGTATCCACCGTATCAAAATCATATAGATAGTTTGTCATATTCCACATATATGTGTCTTTCACATCCAATTCATTTAATAATTCGATATCGTTATTTAAACAATACTTATTGAAGGTTTCTGTCGTCTCGTATAAATCGTTATGATATTTCAATTCGATTACTGGCATCATCGAGAGAACAATGAATAATATTAAAAGTATCAATAATACTTCGAACTCTGTATTTCGAAACATTTAAATCTAATTATATGAGGGATATTTAATATCAGGGATATCTGATATCCGTATTATAATACAAGTATTTCGAGGGAGATGAAAAATCATCTTCGTCTTCAATGCTACTACCAGACCCCCCCGCATCTCTACCCATACCAAGCGTCTTAGCCTGTTTTACAGCATAGTCATTACCCATTAAGAAACCCGTCGATAGGTTAGCGACTTTGCTAAGCATACTAAAATCGAACTTATTCGCACAAAATAATCCATTACACGACTTCACAGGGAACACATCCTTAGACACCTGCGTTAATTGAGGAAAATCATAGGTTTCAATCGTCATATAGTATTAATCCTTAATAATATGTGATATTATATATAAGGCAACGCTAACGCTGCTTACGACGCTTACGCAGCCTCGCATCGGCTATTGCTTCATCCGTTTTAGATGCGACTGCATTTCTAAATCATAAGAATCACAAACATCTCTTATGTTCGCCCATTTGTCGTCAGTCGCCGTCTTCGGTTCGGTCGTCGATTTCGGCACATCCAACTTCCACAAATCGATTAAGGTATCCGTTATGTTCTCATCATTCTTTTTAAAGATGATTTCAATCTCCTCTCTCGAAATATTATCAGGTGCTTGTTTCATAACCTCGTCCATCTTTTTTATTTCTGTTTCCTTCTTTGTAAAGATACTATATATTTATATATTTATATATTTATTTTTGTTATTCTTATAAAAGTTTTCGGCAATCTCATAGGCTATCTTTTCATATGGGTGTTCCGCCGTATAGTTCTTTTGTATCACATCGTTGATACTATTCGGCGTATCATTGCGATACAGGCAAACCATCACCTTGTCAATGTCATAGTTGGGAACAGCATCGTCAGCGTCGTCATTGTCAGAGCCAGTTATGATATCGAGAATGCTACCGCCGCTACCGCTATTCTTCGCTGTCGGGTAGTAATAGAGTTTGTTATTGGTGTCGGGGTTCGAGCGGATATACTTTGCTTGTGTGAAGTGTTTTCTATCCAACTCTTTTAATCCCATTTCTTTTATGATAGTGTCAAATATCTTCGGGTTATATCGTTGATAGATGTGGATTTTCTCGTGTAGCAAAGTGTTCGTCAAGTTTAACGCATCGTTCTTTAAAACATTTTTAGATAATAAGATGACGTTTTCCCGTGTATGCGGTAATCCCTGTTCGTATTCTTTAATCGTATCAAGATGATAGTTTGTATAGGTGTTTGCAAAAATCCACTTAATATCCGCTATATCATTACCGTTCAAATGCTTCCCGTAATCCACGTCCTTAAATCGCTCGTTCCTTAAATACTTGTCCGCATCCTTCGCACACCGTTCCAAGAGTTCCTTTTCATCGTCAGTAAAAGATATAGCGGTATCCTCGATATTATTCATATATTCGACGTGCGTCTTGACGCCCCGTGCGTGTAAATCTAAGTCGGACAAATTGCGAACATATCTATCCCTATCCTTCGCAAAAAAATTAGCAGTTTCCTTATATGTCATAAAATAGATATGAGCCGCTTCGGCGTCCGAAGCAGCCGTATCAGCCGTATCAGCCGTATCAGCCGAAGCGGCGTCTTCGTATTTCTCGACAGTCTTCGATGTAGCGACAGCAGCATCCGCAGTTGCTACATTTGCGAAATATATGAAATAGAACGCAAGAATTGATACGAATATGCCGACGACTGCGAGGAATATCGCAAGAACCGTATATGTATCATACATCATCATCTATATTACTTTAACTTTACTTTTATTAGTTGTTAATGTTTTATTTTTATCTTTCTTTTCTTTTTTATAACACATAATCGTAGGTTTTAGAGTTGTTATATATTTGGGAGTTCTTTGGCATATATTCGTTTTCGAATACTTGTCTATTTTCAAATTATAGATATGCTGAGTTTCTTTTTCAAACGCACAATCGCCGCTTGAAATCTTATACGTATATTCCTTGACGCTCTGATTACCCGACATACCCACAACGCCTTCCTTTATAATCTGCTTATAACATACCATATAATTATAGCCAGTTGCCTTGCGTATCGATACATATCCATAGGGATTTAAAGCGAATGCTCGTATATGAAACTTATGCTTCGCTGTATTAACATAGCATTCTTTTGCGGTATTCGTGTATTCGCTATTTAATACATCTGGGTCTGCTCCGCCAGTTCCTGCGGTTATCTGTATGACTACTTTGTTCCCCAATTGTATTTTCATAATACTAAAATTATGCGTATCCGCACATATATATATGATACGGTTCTTCGCAAATAGATTAAACAAACCCACTATTATTTCATCGTCGATTTTCTGCGGTTTGATAGCGTCGCTCTTAAAACTAAATAGCGGAATGTGTCCCATTACGAATATCTGCTCGTTGCCTTGATATGACTCGACGTTTAGTAGGACACGCCTAATAACCGCTTGTATGCTTCGAACATATTTAAGCCCCTCTGTGTATAACCGATTGGTATTGATTATGATAACAATATTACCTTTGTTATAGCGAACGCCTATATTATCGGTATATATATAGACGCCGTTCTCGCACATATAATTATCGGTCAATTCGTTCTTCATCGCAAGTAAATATAACAACTCTAATGTTGGAGGCTCTGTGTTTTCTCGCAACGCCCTGTCTTTAATGAGTTTCAAATAATACTTTTGCGTATTCAAATTACAATCCTTCTTTAATAGACGGGCAATAAGGGTATTCTTTGTGTCGACGCTCTTGGCATCGCCGCTCTTTACATCGTCTCTGTCTTCATCTTCGTCGTGATTACCAACCGCAATATACACTTCTTTATTCATCGCATATATTTTGTCATATCCAGTAGTCAATATATCCGTCAAATAAACTTTGAAGTTTGCGTCTTTAATTTTCACCACATTTTGATACCAGTTATCACCCGCAATATACAATTGCATGATGTCAATCTCGTTATCCCGAATGTAATCCAATACGATATCACGATAGATATACTCCTTCTCATTTTCACAATTTATATTATTCCAACAACCGAAAAATATGAAATCAGAATATACATTACCTATACCGATGCGATTACTACACGCATCCTTTGCGACTTTGAACCCCTCGCTTTTCGCTTTTGCGGACATTGTAGGCATCCTCGGCATCCTCTCCTTTATTAACATAAAAAGAAAATTAATTATATAAGGAATGTAAGACGTCTTTTCGCATATTATGAGAACCGCAATTTGTAGCACAGTATTTATCATAAAACTTGATATCAATATCGTAAGGTAGCGAGATGGTTAGGTCGTCGATGCTAACATAACGCATCATATTAATCCACGAGATAGTATTGTTAATCGCCCGTTTTAGATTACGGACGCCTTCCTCCGCCTCAATCGTCTCAATGATATGCGTTAAGACTTCGTCGCTAAACCTGACATCGCCTTTTGTTAGATTGTATTGTAGCAGTATCTCGGGTATGATGTAGTCTTTCGCCAATACGAGTTTTTCCTGATTGTTGTATCCTTTCACGTTGATAACAATCATCCTATCTTTTAAAATCGGGTTGATTAAACTCTCGTCATTGAACGTGAATACAATCATCGAACGTGATATATCCAAGTCGATTTCTTCAAAGTATCTATCGTTAAAACGGTCGTTCTGAACGGGGTCTGTGATGTGGATTAAAGTATTGATAATTTCCTGCCCCTTGTATGTATTCGATACCTTGTCTAATTCGTCGAATAACAAAAGTGGGTTCATAATACCCGTCTTGATGAGTGACTCACATATCTTCCCGTAGGTCGCACCTTCGTAGGTATAAGAATGCCCTCTTAGAAAGGACGCATCGTCCGTCCCGCTCAATGATATAAACGCATTCGGATAATTGAGAGCATTACAGATACCCTCCTTAATCAACTTCGTCTTGCCTATTCCCGCAGCCCCTTGTATCCCGATGATGTATCCATTTGCCTTTGGGAATGATATCAACTGCGCCAAGACACGGACGATTTGCTCCTTTGCGTCCTTGTGTCCGTATATCTCCTTATTCATTCGCTCTCGAATATTACTTAGAAATACGCATATCTTGTCGTTCCCGTCAGTGTTTTTTACAGGGATGTTATAGTATCGATTAAACGGTATCTCGTTCAATATACAGAGCCAGTTATTTATTTTGTGATACTCGCCAGACGTCGATGACATTCGGTTTATGCTTTCCAGTTTGAAAATGATGCTTCGCTTGGTTCGTTCATTCATCTCCAAGTCTAATACTTTGAACCGCATAGGAACAGTAAGGGTAGTGCGACTTGTCTCTAATTTATCTTCCAACATACTGATAGTATTCTTCTCGTCGGTTGTTAATGAGTCAAAATACCCCTTTTCATCGTCATTATATTTCTTATAAAAGTTGTATTTTGTCTTCTTAATCAACCTCTTCTCTGGTATCCTCTTTAATATTAAAAAGACGCCTTGCTTCTGCTGCGAATGCTGCTTCTTATTATCTTTCTTATCTTTTCTTTGCTTCTGTGATTGCTTCTGTTTATTATCTTTATGCTCTCTACGTTTTTTATCGCTGCTACCACGGCTACCGCTACCATCTCTGCTATTCTCTTCGTCGTGTTTATTGAAAAATCCTCCTGATGGCTCATCGCAGTCATCCTCATCACAGTCTTCATCATCGTCATCTCCGATTTCATCATCACAGACTTCGTCTTCGTCATCGTCATCCTCACAGTCATCACAATCATTCGTATAGACTTCGCCGCTACTCGTATCACTGTATTCTTCGTTATCGCTGCTACCGCCGCTTTCGCAATCGCCCTTTTTTGTAGCCATTTAAGATATATAAGTTATAACTTTTTATATAATTTATGAAAAAACAAATCAACGTTTAGAAACGCTTCGAATGCTCGGGTCCCCAATATATATTTTTGAATACCGTCTTAACACGTCGGTTCGCCGTGATGTAGTAATACGATAGGATGATGACGAATATGATGAAACTAATGAATATCAACAACGACTGATACTTTTCACTCATATAGTTAATATACAGATTATACAACCCAACGAATATGACAGCAGATATCAATAGGGTATTGATATAGAGTTTGTTATTCTCCAACTCGTATTTAATCGAGTTGATGTTGTTATCATTCTGGTTTTTACTGTAATCCAAGTTATTCCTGATAAACTCTTTGTTTTCCTTGTCATTTGTAATAATCTCGCTAATTTCCTTATAGAACTCGTAATTATCCGAGGCAGGAAGCGTAATAATTAATTTTTCGAAATAACCGAGAAACCGAGTATTTAATTTCGTAATCTCTCCGTTTAATGCCTTTATTTTCTTTGGAGTATAAAGGCTTTCGGTGCTACTACTATCCGCAGTAAATGATGCGAATGTTAATTCATATAAAGGGTCTCCTACCGAAGCGAAAGTTTCTATGTATGTCATATTCGATATGAAGTATATCACGAATAATAATATTATAGCACCAAAGCAAGACAGAGATACCGTTTTGACAACCCCCTTATCGACTTTAACGACATTAACGGCTACAAGTATTATTACGATAATCGCAAGTATGATATTGTATGCCAACACCTGACGTTCTAAAAATATCTTTTTATTATTCTGGCTTTCATATAGGTTGTTTTGATGCGTTACCTTACTCGACTTATACCCTATGTCAGCCTCTAATCTATTCAATTCATCTTTTGTTGTAATATATTTGGTCTTATACGTATTAGTTTCCTTTAATTTAATTACAAGATACTCACTTGCGTTTGTTATATTCGTTGCGGACGCTTTACTCATTGGTTTTGGTGTTATTGCTACGTTCGTAGCATTTTTAAATATTAAACTATTAGGGGTTCTGGCTTTATCATTATCGTCGAAAACCGCATTAATTTTTATTTCAAACTCATTCGACCCTACATCAGTTATATCTATTATCTCATACGTATATTTATTAATAACATCATATATAACAAATTCATTTACTAAATCGAACTTATCTTTATATGTAATTAAAGAAGTATATATACTCGGTTTCGTAATATTAATAACAACGTATTTATCTGATGTCGCATATACCTTCGTTTTGGCGGTTTCAGACGAAGGAGTTGTAATCGTGAAGGAAGATGTTTCGCTATACTGCGATAACTCGTCAAGTAATACAGTAATCGTAGCATTTATCTCTCTAATAACATCCTCTAATCTTATTATATTATTGTCATTGGTTGTAGTAGTATCCGCATAAACTACTGGAACAATTGTAGCACGTGCGCTTTGTTTTGTTCCAGGTGATGCGGTTATAACAGGGTTTTGTTTATAGCCTTTTCCACGATTAATATTAAAAGTCCCTGCAGCAAGACTTGCGGCGTCTTCACTCGTTATAGTAGCAGGTGTTGTTGGAGTATCCCCAGTTGCTGGTGCGACACTATATGTAGATACTTCTGCTGTTGTTCCAGTTATAAAGAACTTCTCGAACCCAGAGATAACGTGGGTGTTTTTATTTGTTGTCATATTATATGTTTCAATCCTAAATCTACTCGTTTCTGTCCCAGACGTTCGTTTAACATCATTATACATCACGTTAGACACGTGTATTATAAGCGTCGTATATAATTGGACGAACTTATAATAATAATAGAGAGCATTCACGCTTTGTATGCGAAACGTTGTATCAAGCCCGAATAATGTTCGTATTAATAAAACAACGAGGCTCTTGTTTCTGACATCCAATGATGTTAAATCAGTTCTGCTGATAGGCGTAGCATTATCAGTAACACTATAACGTTGATATTTATAATCGTTCATATACGCCGAAGCGTGTGATGTTTTATATATCGCATCAGTATGTAATATATTTGTTTTCGCCGCTAATATAGCAGCCCCGCTCTTTGAAAAAAGGTCTTCATAATTATATCTGGGGTCTCCCATACCTGTATCAAAACTTTGTATAGATAGATATAAAACCTTTGTATCAACTCCTGATACTGTAACAGTTCGTATATATCCGACATTCCTATCATTTGCGGAAGGTGTCATCGTAGCATTACTTGCCCCTGAATAAAACCTTGTTTTGTCCGATACTAACTCAATCCTATCGATGACGATATCAGACGTAAATCCAGTATCAAACGTACCGGCATTCGCATTATCTATACAATATTTATATGCCTCTAATATATCGACAAAAACGCTAACAACCTTTAATGTTTTAATAAGATGGTCTCTATTATTATTATTTGATGTAAAAATTCCTGAACCGTCTTTATTTACAAAGCATAAATCAGTGTCGGTAAGTGTTTCGGTATAGTTTTTAATATTAAAATTAAGAACCTTTTTAATAAACTTAGAAAATTGCTCGATACTATATGAGTTTGCACTCGTTGTCGGGATACCTAATGAAACGGTATCTTTTATTGTCGTCGTCTCACCAAGCAATCCATCGGCAATGTTTATGACACTAAAAAAATTACGATTATATATCATTAATTTTTCGTGAAACGCATTTATATCTGTATTTGTTAGTACCGCTGTCATTCAATATGTCCTCTATTACTATATATATTTTATTTTAGAAGCAAGACCTATAATAAAACGATTCACCGCTATTTTCATTATAGCGAATGATTTTAACGATGTCTCCGTATTTTAACCCAAGCCATTTGGCTACGGGGTCTGTCGGGTATATCCTCGACATATCCAGTTTGCTACGTATCATATACTTTTTCATAAACTCCGCAATTTCATTCTCGGTTAGTTTAATATGTGGCGGGACTATCTCGTGTTTTGTAGGGTTAAACATAAGTTGTTTCACTTGAAAATATTGAAGCATTCCTCCGTTCTTTTGAAATAATTTATCATACTTGTTGAGTTGCGATATAGTCGGTAGTGATACCGTATCGTTGTTAAATATCAGGATTATATTCTGCTTTCCCTTGTGCTTTTTGATAAACCCAGCGACATTCGTGTCGTCGTCCTTCAATTCGTCAATAATATTCTTGCGTGTCTTTTTCGTTAGAGCGAAAATCAGCGTTGTATGCGAGGTTTCAAACTCTATACAACAAGCGTCGCTATCATATTTGTCCTTGTCAATCGACGCTTCGTGTTCTTCAAACAACGTGATGTCGTCTCCACGACTTTTTAGCATTTCCTTTAAGTTATGAAGGACAACATTGATATCTATCATTGTATTCTCTTATTCTAATTCTATTCTATATTCTATATTATATTATCATCAATTTTTAAGTAATAGTTCGTCTATTATTTTAGGGTCGATATAACTTTTTTTACAAATGCTATAACTATTATGTAATTTCTCGGCAACCATCTCAATCGCCTTCTTGATATCCTTTTCAACCTCTTTTGCGGTTTTCGCTACCGCCACCGCTGCTTCCGCTCCCGATGCTTCCCGACGTTTAGAGGTTCGCTTTCTTAATTTTTGTAATTTTCTATAATAGGTTAAAAAAAGCATATTCGCATTCCACGTCCGCAAGTCTTTCGTGGTTATAATTATAGAATAGGGGTCGCTAATTACCCGCAGATACTCATTCACGTCCGACGACGAGATAACCTTGTTCGCTTCGCTGCCTTCACTTCGTTCACTTCGTTCGCTACGTTCGTTTCCTTCACCTCCTTCACCCCCTTCATAGTTAAAAATATAAGTCTCGTTGATATCTTTGATATCCGAAGCATTAGACATCGCAGTAGCGTGTTTATGATATAAATAGTCATATATTCGCTTATTGTCGCATTCGGCAACGTTGCGAACGCCCTTCTTTCCTATAAAATCGATGATAACCTTGTTATCTTTAAAGGTGAGATGCTTGTATTTCAAAGTCGTTAGTCCAACCGAATTATTGTCCTTCTCGTATTTTTTGTTGCCTATCCTGAAACCGCAAGATAATATGAGCGTGATGATTACAGCGATAGCCATCGTTTTTTGGTTGCCGTTGCTGCCATTGCCATTTCCATTCAAATCATCTGATACCTTCTTTTTTAATTTGGAAAAAAACTTAATAGACGCCGAAATCTTATTGTATTTTTTAATATTCTGTGTAGCGACAAACGAGGGATGATAAAGCACCTGCTTTCGATTTTTTGTGTCATACCCATATGCGATAATCTTCTTGTTATTCAAAATCGTTACATTTTCATACGCTGGTGGTATTTTTAATTCTTTTATCTTTTCGATTTCTCGGCTGTCCGTTATCTCAACCTTTGCTTCGCATTTGCCTTTACCCGTTCCTTTGCTTTTCACTTTGTAATACGTGAAACCAGTTTTATACGTTCCTAACCGAATGATTTTCATACATACATCTTACTACTTTGTAATATTATATATTCGGTATTACATATTACATACTAAGTATTACATATTACATACTATTATAAAATGCTTTCACATTTGGGTTCATTTTAAATGAGTTCTTCGATACATCGATGATACGAATGCTCCTTAAACTTTTCGCCCGTGATAAAGCTGTATATGCCTGTCCGCACGTAAATATATTGTCGCCTAAATCAATCTCTAAGGCGTCTATCGTCATCCCTTGCGACTTATGAATAGACAGGGCATACGATACCTTCAAGGGCATATGTAGAATAGACGTCTTGGACTTCTCAAACACATCCTTGTAATACACTATGTTATGAAACTCGCCATAGCAGTCTTTGACGAGAACAAAGTCCTTAAATAATGATTTGATGACACATCGCATACCATTTACGAGACCATTTGAGATATCGATGTTTCTCGTAATGATTACCTGAGCGTTCTCTACCAATTCAACATCGTATTTTGAGAGGGCAATGCTCGTGCTGCTCGTGCTGCTCGTGCTGCTCGTGCTGTTCGCTCCGTTCGTGCTACCGTTGCCACCCGCTTCCGCTTTATAAAAGCATCTTTTATTACCACACTCCTTCAACTTCGTTATTTCAATATCATTAATCTTATCTACATTCACATTCTTTGGATATAACTTCGTAGGGATGATTTCATCGTCAAACTGTGTATCACGTAGAGCATTTAAAACTTTTAAAATATTGTCTGTGCATTTGCCTTTCCGAATAATTTGTAGTATCTGCTGAAATAAGGTATCGTCATTCTGGCGAACCAGTTCTTCCAATACCACTACTTTGATATTCGCCTTCTTCCATAATGTAGATAAGAAACAGTATGTGCCATTCACTGGCGCAAGTTGGCAAAAGTCCCCGATAAAAATAATTTGTATTCCGCCAAACGGTTTGTGGAGTAGTTCATCGTCTTTTAAACTATGCGATTTAACATAGCAAAGTATATCTGATATTTTCTCAAATAGCATATTGTCGAGCATCGATACCTCGTCGATGATTAGAACATCCAACGTGCTGAGCGTCTTGTAGATATTTGAGCGGTTCTTAATCTTTATAAAAATCTCTTGGAGCGTCTCTTCACCGATACCCATCCCCATAAAAGAATGTATCGTCTGTCCGCCGATAATAAACGCTGCCGTCCCCGTGGTTGCCGTAAGCCCCACATTCTTCTTCTCGGCTCTTAGCAACTCGATAATATATTTGATAGTAAAAGATTTCCCTGTTCCTGCGGGTCCGGTTATCAATATATTCTCACCATTCATCGTTTGCTCTACGGCAACCTTCTGCTTTGCGTTTAACATCGTTGTCGCTCGATTACATTGTATCATAGTCATCGTATCATTTTTTATAGAAGATATAAAACTTAAAAAAAGGATGAAATGGATGATATTTTATTTATATATATTTATAACCTTATAAAAAGAAAATCTAAATATTCCAAAGTATTATTTAGAGAACTTTAAGAAATTACTTTGCGGTTATAGAAAACCTCTACATCTACTCTTTTTAATCTTCTATAACTTTTTGATAAACTTCAAGATGACGTTGCTTCTTTTGAAATAGTTTGTGATAAATATATTATGCTTTCTTTGTATCCTGTGGATAATCTCGTTATGATAGCGTTCTTCTTTTAATGGCGGATATTGAAAATACCATTTAATCAGCAAGTCCGTATCAATCACCTTGCGGTGATTATAATCATACTCCCAGCACATATAGAGTATCGCTCGTGATATAAAGCCACGTGAGTAATCGTTCGGGGAGAAGACCTTACACTTGTGATTTACGTAATTCCCAAAGTCTAACGCAACCCAGTTCTTGTCTTTTGGGTTGATATCATTGTCATCGACAAACATATAGTTTGAGCGATTGACGTTGAGGGTATTCGTGGTTTTTATGATGTTGTGCATGTCGTTCTTGTGTTTGTTATTGAGTTGGCATTGTGGGAATATATGCTCTGCCGAAAAAAACTTATTCTTAAACCTTGCGTCGTTATCGCTAAGGAAACTATTTTCCAGATAAATCGAAGGCATCTTCGTATCGTGTAGTATCGTTTTTTTTATGATGCTGTTGAAAGCAAGTCCGCCGCTAACGCCGCTTACGCTACATAGGCTTCTTACGCCGCTCAGGCTACCCACGTTCATAAACATCACAGTCGCAAACAAGAAAGGTTGCTTGTATTGTTTATACATTCGATGTCTCAGCGTCGTCATTTCGATATACCTATCTATATTATATCAATTTTTTTTAGAATATTTTGATTTTGATATGGATATAAAGTCGAGAAAAAGGCATACATATTTTCGTGTATCGTCTTGTTCTTATCAGGGACAAAGGACGTTAAAAGAGCCTTCGACTCAAAGTCTCCGTGTATCCAATAATGGACCATTATCGTATCCTTGCCATATTCGCCTTTCATCACTTTCGTCCAATCGCCTACGGAAAAGGGTTGATTGTCAAACTTCAAATCGTTTATCGGATAAAACAGTTCCCTGTCGTCGATAATATAGACGTCGTCCTTGAATATCGCATAGAGCGGGTCTTCAATAATCGCCTTAAAATACGCACCGCCGAAGATGTCGAACCTCTGGAATATGTTCTCCGTATAATTCTTCACATATTCGGGGATGTTGTTTAGTATCGCTTTAAGCATATTGTTATGTTTGTTGGCGGCGAAGAAGGCATTACAAAGATATTTATCGCTATTATATAAAGCCTTCGTCTGTCCCGAGGGTTCGTAGGTGATATACAGTTTGTTAGAGTTCATATCGATGATTTCGGCGAAGTCTTTTAAGATAAGGACGTCCAAGTCGATATATATACCGCCATAATGATACACGAGGAGAATACGAGCGATATCGCCCTTCTGCACCCCTGTTCGTGCCATCTTATAAATATTGTAAAAGTTAGGGTATTCCTCGCTGATTAGTTTTAATATCATTTCATCCGTCCAAAACATCAACTCGTAGCCTTGCGATTTAAGAAAGAGGATATTCTCGCTTACCAATTTATAGATGATGGGAGGGAGATTTTTGTCCTTCCACGTTTGATGAATAATCTTCGGTATCATAGTATGCTTCGGGTATATTTGGGTATTATATTATTAAATACTTATTGTTTTATATAAATATATGAATGATTTATAAAAAATAATTGAGGAGTTTGTAAGTTAGAAAGTCGATTATGACTACGAGGTTTATGAGTTTCACGTTGCACCCGCTAAACGTCGGCACATAAATCGAGGTTATGTTGAAGTCGCCAAATATATTGAGAACCCACATAAACTTAAACATAATGATATAATGAAACATATCGATTGTCATCGCCGTCGTCGTAGCCGCCGTAACTTCATCGCTACTTCGCAGAGTTAAATAGTCCTTGTAAAAATACACGGGCAAAATATGGACGACGATATTTGCCACAAAGTATTCTGAGCGAACCAAGATATGATTGGAAATCCTGCTAAATAGCGGGTGTTTCAATAAAAACGGCTTCGCATCCATCACGCAAAACAACACATTACTATCGTATATCATAAACATATGAAATAACGTCATAATCTGGAAGGAATTGATGGCGATAAAATGCGATATGATATGATTGTTAATATTGAATACATTATACAGCGTGGCATTGGCAAGTATCATCAAGATATTCCAGTTTGTATATTGATTTATTTTGCGTCGCACCACATCATTCTGAATACACGGCGAATATCTCTTACTAATCGGCATCAGTGCGATGATTATTCCATAGAATATCTCGAATTGATTGTAGTCATAAAGCGACCCACTCGTGATACTCGTGGAACTCGTTATACTCGAATTATCGCCCGTGCATGTTGTTATATCCATATTTATATTATTTTAATAATTGTCAATATCTTATATCTATTTACCTCATTATTACAAAGGCGACGATGTTATCTTGATACCGCAATAATCCACGTTCTTATTTTTAAAGTCCTGTCGTGTATAGATGCCTATATTTATTGCATCTTCTAATATCCATTTAAAGTTGTCCCAGAACTCATCTGTGTGTCCGATGCTTTCCGTCGCTAAATGTGCGTATTCGTGTAAAACCACAAACATCATCGTATTGATATCCATCAATTTATCGTGATTTCTAAGACACAGCACAATCTTCTCTCCCTTGTTAATCGAATAACTCGTATAACCTGGGGTATCGACGCCTTCGCTTAGCCTATCGGGCTTATAGTTGTCTTTTAGTCTCGCTACACGATGGTCGCTATTTCCGTAGGTTTTCTCTAAATGTTCTGTCAATGTATTCAGTTTGCCTTTGATTTTCGCAATTAAATCCGCAGCCTCGACAGCGTCATCCTTGATTTGAACTGTGTATTCTTCATTGTCTATCTTACTCTTGACTTTTATGAGACCCTCGTTTAAATAGTATTGATATACATAATAAATACCCGCAATCGTGATTATTAAAAGCACGAGACTTTCGGAACTTATATTCATCTATTCGATTATCTATTATTCTCTATTATTCTACAATATACTATTTTATATTATTACAAAGATTACAAAGATTACAAAAATTGATTTGTTTTCTATTTAAATATTTAAAGCATATATCCAATTATCAACTTAGATATGGAGTTTCCAAGAAAAATACACGAGCCTATCAATCCCCACGAGGATACGATTGAGTTTCAGATTACCGATATATATGACCCTGAATCCGATAAGGCTAACGTTCAAAAAGACGCAACTGACTTGTATTCTCTTCTCATTTACGGAACATCCGCAGTGGGTGCTACGTATTGCGTGAAAGTCAATAACTTCATCCCTTATTTCTACATCAAGCCTCCTGAGAAATGGGAAGCGTTAAACAAGTCGGCATTTAAGGCGAAGGTAGATGAACTGAACGACGTTATGCTAAACGACAGTTATAAGTGCTTCTTTAACAACAACGGCAAGATGTCTGAGTATAACAAGAAAATCATTCCACGACCGCTCGAAACGCACTTTGCGAGTATGAAAGTTGTGCGTAAGAAGGACTTTTGGGGATTTACGAATGACAAGATATTTCGCTTTCTAAAAGTAAGCGTAAAGTCCCTCAAACTCTACAACAACTTGAAGTATTATTTTAAGAGCCTCGAAAAGGATGATTTCAAGATGTATGAGACGAACATCGACCCATTCTTAAAATACATTCATACGCAGAACATCCGCCCTTGCGATTGGGTAAGGATTGAGAAAGGGAACTACGAGATGGGCGAAGACATCAGCAGATGCGATTATAACGTTGAGACAGAGTATAAAAACATAAGTCCCATTCAGGTGAATAAAATCGCCCCGTTGCTAATCACGTCTTTTGATATTGAATGTTCGAGTAGCCACGGAGATTTCCCTGTTGCGAAGAAGAATTATAGCAAAGTCGCACAAGACCTCGCAGTTATCGCTAAACTTGGATATACATATACGCCTGAGAATATCGTGGGATGGCTACAAACCATCTATTTCGAAGACGTCATTCTGGATACCGCAAAGGATGTCAAGATTAACCGTGTATATACGAAGCAAAAAATCGCAAAGGATTATATCGCTTCGATACCCAAGAAAATCGAACCGCATATTCAGAAAATCATAGACATCCTGAATATTATCGCATCTTCGATATCGAAGTCTAAATCCAAGAAGCCTTCTGGCAACGACGCCGCAGCGGACTTAGGTATTGGATGTGAAGACGGAGCGGACGATGACGGGGACGATGACGACGACGATGCGGACGGGGACACGAAGGGTTCTAAGATGACTGTGAGGGAACTCAACGCCCACGAGTTGAAACTGACTGACATTCTCACGAATACGCTCGTTGCCCTTGAAGGCGACAAGATTATCCAGATTGGCACAACCGTCCATATCTACGGCTCAGACAATATCGTATATAAAAACATTATTTCATTAAATAGTTGCGACAAGATTGATGGATGCGACGTAGAGTATTATGATACGGAAAAGGAGGTTCTATTGAAATGGAAGGAACTTATGAATAACCTGAACTCGGACATTATCACGGGCTATAATATATTTGGTTTTGATATGGAATACATTTGGCAGAGAGCGACAGAATTGAATATTTTGGATAACTTTACAGTCGGCTTCGGGCGATTGATAACACGCAAGGCGTCGCTCGTAGAATTGAAGTTGTCCTCGTCGGCACTTGGAGATAACATTCTGCGATATATTGATTTTGACGGGACGGTGCTTATCGATTTGCTGAAAGTCATGCAACGAGACCAGAAACTCGACAGTTATAAACTCGACAATGTAGCCTCGATATTCTTGGGGGATAATAAGAATGATTTGAAACCGCAAGAGATATTCGACAAGTTCAAGGGGAATAGCGAAGACCGATGTGTCATCGCAAAATACTGTATTCAGGATTGCTGTCTCGTAAATCGGCTCATCCATAAATTGAAAATCCTTGAAAATAATATTGGTATGGGAAACGTATGCCTCGTCCCTCTCAACTTTCTATTTCGCAGAGGGCAAGGCATCAAGATATTCTCTTTAATCGCCAAAGAATGTATGGAGCGTGAATACCTTATCCCGACCATTAAATCGTATCGTGAGAATGTCGAAGAGATGGACGATAGCGGATACGAGGGTGCGGTTGTGTTAGAGCCGAAAGAGGGCATCTATCTGAACGAGCCGATTGTAGTGTTCGACTACGGTTCTCTCTATCCGTCTTCGATGATTTCTTGTAATCTGTCGCACGATTGCTACTTGATGGACGAAAAGTATCGTGTCGAAGACCCTAACATCGAATACAAAACCATCTCTTATGATTTGTATGAAGGCGTGGGCGATAAGAAGAAGAAGACTGGTGAAAAGGATTGTGTATTCGTCCAATACAAGGACGGACGCAAAGGGATTATTGCGGACGTATTGGATATGTTGCTCAAACAACGTAAGAATACGAGGAAAAAGATAGAATACCAGACGATAACCGCTATCAGCGAAATGGGAAAACAATCTACATATTCGGGCATCTGCTCTGACCGTGGCGACCACTATGAAGTTTATAACATTGACGGGAATACCAAGAGCATCGTGGCAAAGGAGAATGTCCTCGCAATGAAAGAGACCTATAACATCTTCGAACAGGACGTGTTGGATGCCCTACAATTAGCCTACAAGGTTACGGCGAACTCGCTCTACGGGCAGATTGGTGCGAGAACATCCTCTATCTACTTAAAGGAGATTGCCGCCTGTACTACGGCGACAGGGAGGAATATGATTATGTTGGCAAAGGACTTTGTGGAAAGGAACTATGATGCGGAGGTGATATATGGCGATACTGACTCGATATTTTGCAAGTTCCCTTTGACGGACAGAGAAGGGAATGCGGTATATGGCAAGGATGCTTTACAGTTTGCGATTGATATTGGCAAGGATGTCGAGAAACACATCAACGTCCCTGACATTATGCCTCATCCGCAGAAACTGAATTATGAGAAATGCCTGTATCCGTTTATCTTGTTTAGCAAGAAGCGATATGTAGGCAATCTGTATGAAACGGATACCACGAAGTATAAGCAGAAGTCGATGGGTATTGTATTGAAACGCCGAGACAACGCTCAGATTGTCAAGAAGATATATGGCGGTGTTATCAATATCATCTTGGAAAAGCAGGATTTGGAGGGTTCGATTGAGTTTCTACAAGATGAACTGAAAAACTTGGTGGAAGGCAAGACGCCCATCAAAGACCTCGTAATCACAAAGAGCCTGAGGGCGAACTACAAAGACCCCTCGAAAATCGCCCATAAAGTGTTGGCGGACAGAATAGGAGCGAGAGACCCAGGAAATCGCCCAGGTTCAAATGAACGCATTCCCTTTGTATATATTAAGACGGGTGGGGCAACCGCCCCGACATTACAAGGCGACCGCATCGAGCATCCCGATTATATCGAGCAGAATAACTTAGTCCCTGACTATTTACATTATATTACCAATCAAATTATGAAGCCGATATTGCAACTCTACGCTTTGTGTCTGAGCGAATTGCCTGGGTATGACAAGGATGACGCATATTGGAATGAAGTCGAGAATATGTTGCTTGGAAAACCGATGTATCAAAATGATATACGTCGGAAAAACAGGATTGCCAATCTGAAACTGGCGATGGCGAAAGAGTTGCTGTTCGACCAATTCATCAATATACTACGAGAACCGAAAGCCCCGAGTGTTCGCAAAACTACTAAAATAGCGACCATAAAGGATGCGAATGCGACCACTAAGCCTACTAAATCCGCCAAGGACGCCAAAGATATCTCAGACGCCCTGAATGAACTCGATGAGAACGTTCCACGGTTGAATGCGACCATTAAAATCACAAAGAAAATCAAGACGAAGACGATTGAAGCCGTAGCGTTTATTAAGAATGACAAGAACAAGAAGATATGGGAAGCGACGAAACTCAATTGTAGAAACAAGGATTTCGAGTCATTCTCATTTGTCAAACAGATTATCGCATTTGACAGCAATACGACATTTCTCATCACTCTAAATAACAAGGGCTTCGTCGATGAATATAATCGGGCATTCTATACGTATAAAGATTTACTTGCCACAAACCAAATTAATAGCGAGGATACTATCGAGAATATTATGCGTAAGGTTATGAATACACAGGATACGGGAAGACTGAGAGACATCAATAATATCCAGAAATACTATGAACTCATAGAAGTAGGAAACCGATTTCGGTTTGTGTAAGTTGAGTAATCTGAGTAATCTGAGTTATCAATATGATAACGGAATGTATTATATTTTTATATTAGTATGATAACGAATGGATTTGTTCTATTCCTTTATACTATCACAAAAATTGATATTGTATTTTCAACATTATTTTTTCAAAATGTCTTCTTACATTGAAGGTGTTGCTGCGTTAGCAGAAAAAGGATTTTGCGTCATCGAAAACGTGCTTACAGAAGAAGAAGTTGCAACTGCTGTTTCATATTTCAGGGAATGGTTTGCTTCGCATCCGCAAATTGAAGGGGTGCATAGTAAAATAAGTCCTCACGGAATTATCAAGTATCACGAAGTGGGGCATCAAAAACACGCGTGGTATATTAGAACACGTCAAAACGTTCAAAATGTTTTCAAAAATATCTGGAAGACGGAAGAGGTAGTTGTTAGTTATGATGGATGTTGTTATATACCTGCGGATTGTAAAAAGAAGGATAAAACTTGGACGCATACAGACCAAGCACCTGTAAAAAAGGGTTTGAAATGTATTCAGGGTTTCGTGGCTTTAACAAGCAATACAGAGCGAACGCTTGTAGTATATGAGGGTAGTCATAAATTACACGAAGAATATGCGAAGCAATATAATTTGACTTCTACAAAAGACTGGTTGCTAATCGAGCAAGAATATTTGGATAAAATTGTTGATAGTAGGCGAGTTTTAAATATTAAAGCAGGTTCTTTGGTATTATGGGACTCGAGAACATTTCATCAAAATCAATATGGAAATGCCTTATCTAACGAAGAGCGAATAGTTCAATATGTTAGTTATTTGCCTCGTTGTAATTTAACAAAGAAGATGCTTGAAAAAAGACAAAAGTATTTCATCGATAAGAGAACAACTTCGCATTGGGCTTATCCTGTTAAAGTGAATGGATTGCAACCACAAAATTACGGAGATAAAACATTGGAGATAAATTATAGCGAATTAGTAAAACCAGATTTGGAAGAATTACTTGAAGAGATTACGAAACTGATTTAGGATAAAGCGGAGCGTATCGATGTGATGTAAGGTAGTGTATATGTGTATATGTGTATATATTTTATATTTTTATTTATGATATATATGCTCTAAAATGTTCTAATATGCTCTAAAATGCTATAAAATTGATTATCTATTTTTATTTTCAAAGCAGAGGCAAACGTAAAAGCAATCGAGCAAACGAAAACAAACGACCGCAAACAAACCAACGCAAAGCAAACGCAAAGCAAACCAACGCAAATCTCGCAACCCAAACCAGCAAACCAACGCAGAAATGATGGCGATTTACAAGACATTTGACAATCTCTACGAGGCTTATGAGGCGACCATCGATGAGGGCGAAGAACTGATGGGCGAAAAGTATTTTCAAATGAAACTCGACGAATTGGTCGCCGAGAAAATCATCGTCTTGGGTCCGATTACCACGGAGTATCACAATGACGAGAACCTCTATATGATACACAAGGACATTACATACAAGCACTGCGAAAAGATAAGAGACCCTGTCAAGCGTTTTATATCCTTTGAACTCGTTCATAACCTTTCGACGTTTTTCATATATCAGCCGACGCAGATGGGAAAGAACGCAATCACCTCGAACGAACTCGTAAAATGGGCGAAGGATACGTCAAAGAAGGCGGTAGCGTTTCTGATGTTTGCCAACGACCAGCCATTGTCAGTTCAATCCTGTATTGGGATTGAGAAGGTGTTTGCGGAACACAATATAAAGATTAAGATATTTAGGTTGGCGTGTGATAACAAAATCACAATGGAGTCAATCAAGGACAATATCAACGGATATGCTGCGGACAGAACCGAGGAAGGCGAAGAACCCGAGTATGGAATGCCTATCATCTGTTCGCTCGACAATCCCACGCAACGCAAAAAAACGCTCAGTCTAATAAAGTATATCCACAAGAAGGTGGAGACGAAGAAGTCTCTGCTTCGCTATGGGATGATTTGGGACGAAGCAGACAAGACGTATGCGTCTGCGAGGGATGTCGAATACACGATTGAGGGCGAAGCCGTTAGTTTCAAAAAATACATTGTGGATAAAAACGATGCCCTGTATCGTCTCGGGTTTGCTTCGGCAACCGAAGGGGATTTGATTATCGACGACAATTACCCCGAATGTGCGAACGCTTATATATACCCTGTTATTATAACGCCCGATATTCAGGCAAACTATCGCTCTCTTCATCATCCCGAAGCAGTCTCACATTCTATACCCTATTTGAAGAAGCACAACCCCAACAGTTATGCGATGGGTATATTAAAGACGCATAGCGAACACTTTCAGACGCCCATCGTTTTGCCAAACGGTAACCCGTATTTTAGGAAGGTTATCATAAATAGCAGGGTTCAAACAAAGGAGATGGAGAGTATCGCTATATGGTGCAACGAGAACAACTTTCACGCCCTTGTAATCAATGGGGCGGGAGGAGGACGTGCGAGTATCAAGGTATATAAGAAGGGAAAGTTGTCGAGAACCTACAAGTTGAAGTTTGAAAATGTGTCAAAGTCTTTGAACGAACGCATCTATTACATCTATAAAACGCAGAAGATGAATGACAAGCCTCTCGTGATTATCGGTATGCGTAAAATCGACAGGGGCTTATCGTTTCATTATTGCCCTCGTGCCGATGGCGAAGTTATCATTCGAGGCGAAGAAGGAGAAATCGTATCGCAAGACAAGGATGGTATCGTATTTACGGATATGATACTCGGACATATCCCCTGTAAGGACACGGCAGTTCAAAAAGCGGGACGGTTGGCAGGTGTGATTGGAAGTTCGCCACAATACCCAGGTTCAATCCACTATTGGATTGACGAGCGAACCGACATTGTGATACGGCAACAGTTGAAGACTGTTATCACGACGAATGAAATTGCGATGCAGAATAGCAGTCTTACATTCGAACAGTCGCTCAAACGTGCCAAGAACGCTAACGCTAACGCTCACGCCACCACCCCATCTGCTCGTGTAAATCACGAAACCGACCAATCGCTATACAGAGCATATCCCAACGAGCAAGTGATGCGTAATGTATATAAGGAACTTTATAATAAAGAATATCCTCAAAAGTTTAAGAAAAATCCCGAAGGGTTTGTGGAGTGTTCGATATTTGCTGCCAGTAAGGTTCAAGAGTTGTGTGATGTTATTAAGCATATCCCGACTGCGATTAAAAGCGGAGGAGGTGCGGGTGGAGGCGAAACAGTTGCCCGTAAGTTGTTCCCTTGCTACAAGGATATCTCTGACCCAACTTCGCTACACTTTGTGATGCTTCTTGACCCTGCGAAAATCACAAAGGAACAAGTCGAGGTGATTGACGCCAACTACGACTACATTACAGTCCCACAAAAAGGCGACTTTTAAGATGCTAAGAATATGTAAAGAAATGTAAATAGATGCGTATGATATATTATGATGTGTATATGTATTATCTATTTTTATATTTTAGATTTAGATTTATACATATAGATACAAAAAGAAGTCTGTTGGGATAGTCAGGACGATGAGAATGACGACTTGCTATCGTTCATTTCATTTCTTATATACTTTTTATTGGATACTGAGAACCCGTTGAAAGACGAACTTGGAGACAGTGTATAAGAGCCAAAGTTGCGAACATATAGCCATTCGCCCACGTAGAGTTCGTGAAACGGAATATTTTTATAAATACAATCGAGGCTGTCGCACGTCGGACCGAAGAACGTGCTATTATATACCTTGTCATCGGCGTCCCGATGCAATAAGGGAATTAATTCGGGTGTCTGGTGGTCGTATCCGATACAATTGAAAGAACCATAGATACCGTCATTCAGATAGTATTTAATCACGGACGGAGCGTTCGCTACGCCTTCTTCTTTTTTCTTTGCGATTACATTTAGCACGAGGGTATGTGTCGCTTCCGTAAAATATCGCCCAGGTTCTGCGATAAACTGTATCATACCGTTGCTACCGTTGCTAATCTCATATAAGAAGAAGTCCGTAATCGCCCGATTGATATTGTCGCAAATATCTGCGAAACTCGTGGAACTCGTGGAACTAATCGTCTTATCGATACCTGGAAAGCCACCTCCAATATCGATGATACGTATGTCAAACCCAAACTCCCGTGATGCGTTGTAGGCAATCGAGCAATCTTCAATCGCCTTATAATAACTACTTGCGTCGCTACAACCGCTCCCTACGTGAAAACTGAAACCCACTAAGTTCATACGTAGTTGCCTTGCTTTTTCAAATATTTTTATAATATTATGCGGAGGGCATCCAAACTTCGAATTGAACTTACATTTACTATTTGTGTCATCTACGCAAATGCGAAGTATCACTTGTGCTTCTGGGTATATGTTGTATATCTTTTCCAACTCTTCGATACTGTCAAACGTCATCTTTGCGATTTTATGCTCTCTGGCATACTTTAAATGCGACGATACTTTACAAGGGTTCGCAAATAGTATTCTATCAGGATTATTCACAATCTCTAAAACAGTTGCCAATTCATTCTTCGACGCACAATCAAAATTACATCCAAGCGTCGCCAATAGGCTCATTATATTCGCATCAGGGTTCGACTTCACCGCAAAATAAGGTTGTATGTTCGGCAAATATTCAACCCATCGATGGTATTGCTCGGCTACTTTGTCTAAATCCACAATATAGAACGGGTCGTCATTGTCGCAGCCGCTGCTACCACAGCCGCTTCCGCTTCCATAACACTCATTTCGAAATCGAATATAGTCTTTTATACTGTCTCTTATGTCGCAAACATTTTTCATTTATTTTTTAATACTATTTATTATTTAATCTTATATATAAAAAGAAATTAATTTATATCGGCGTCATCGGTATCCTTATCATCGGTATCCTTATCATCGGTATCCTCAATATCCGCAAAAAGATACTTCACAATCTGCTTCGCCTTTTCTTTGCCAACCCCATCCACTTTACACAGTTCCTTTATTTTTTGCTCTGGCGTTTGAAACGCATCCGTGTCAAGCGAACGCATTAATACACGCATCGAACTATATTTCGCACAAATATTCTTCGCAATCACATTGGATATCATCGGTATTTGCGAGAGTTGCATTATAAAGCAAGACTTGGTATCGATATTATCCATCTTCTTTTTCTTTAATTTCACAAAATCCGTATAGCACTTATCTGCCGTATATTCTTCATACATAAACTTCTCAGGGCGGTCAAGTATTTTCGTAGATAGCAGTAAGATTAGCGTCGCCGTCTCCATTATATTTTTAGTATATAAGATGCGGATGTTATCACGAAACAGCGTATGTAGATAAGCACCTTGTATCATCGGCTTATTCTTCGCATACGTAGAGGATGCTAATATACTATCGCCTTCAATAATATACGTGATGAACTTCTGCGACGTATTCGATAGTAGCCTTGCCTTCTGCTCTTTATATCTGCCGTCTGTGATGGACGACTGTAAATCTTGGAGCGTCTTGCGTTCGAAGATATGTGTCAAATCCTTGTAGGTTATATGAATATCACCGAGCATCAAGTTTTCGCTCTTTATCTCTACCCTATCCTTGTAATTATCCAAGTCCCGCTCCATAATATCATTGTATAGACTGGTTTCTCGCACATCTATCGTAATCACGATGCTATCCCCCATAATGTATTATATTATTTACACTCGGTTTTTACTTATATGAGTATTTCGTTCTTCGTCGTCGTAAATAAACAGCCGTATAGAATGATACAGAATATATGATTATGAACGCCGTTATGACGGCTTGTATATGCCAAAACTCCTTCATATAATCAATCGCAACATCATCTGTCGCAGTAGCATCTTGATAATTGCTAAACGTATCGTATATGTTGGCTTTCGAAGGGTCGATGACGACTGCTGCTTTACTTGACTTTGCTCCCATAATCTCTATATATAAGGAGGCTAATAAAAAAAATAAATGAAATGAAGAATGACGAAGAATAAATGAAAAATCAATCTCATTATCTACGTATAAATATCCGAGTTATGTTTTGAATATTTCTTTTCAACAAGTTTGTAAAAGTCATCGAACTTCAATGAGATATCTTCTTCGCTACGGTTATTAAATAGAAACTGTATCAGGGTCGCTGGTTCTACGGAATACTTTTGGATATTACTCCACATCATCTCAAACTGCTCTTCGTTATTGAAGAACGACAGGAACATATTCCGTGCTTGGTATTTGTCAAGGTGCGATAATTCGATATCCAAATCAATCCGTCCCGAACGCATTAGTGCCTCGTCCAATTTATCAGGGAAGTTTGTCGTCATAATCACAATCAACCCTTCGGGATTATTAAAACCGTCGAGGCAATTTAAAATACCGTTCATCGTGATATGGTTCTTCATACTGTCGTTCGCCTTCCTATCAACGAAGATACAATCGATATCTTCGAGAACAAGTATCGACTTCTTGTCGTCCTCATTCACCTGCGAGATGGCGTCAATCATTGACTCTTCTTTTAGTTCTGCGTTAATATTGAGAACGCAAATGTTCGCCCCGCATTCCGAAGCGATACTGTGAATAAGCGAAGTTTTACCTGCCCCAGGTGGTCCGTGTAGCATAATATTCATCTTATAGGGTATCCCGTGCTTAGAATAATCCTTGTAGGTTTTCTTATCGATAAATCGATGAATAGGGTCTTTGATTTTATTCAAATGCTTCTCCTTTAAAAAGATGCTGTCGAAACTCCTCTTTGGGATTGAAGACTCATACGCCCAACAATACCCCGTCCATTTCTTTTTAATAATCTTTTCTCCCGAGACTTCCGCAAATCTGTCTTTCTTCTCCTTGAACTTTTTATTGATTGCCTCCTCAACAAAGGTCGTTATCTTTTCTTTGGACGAACTTTTCAAGACTACCTTTTTAATATGATAAAACTCTTCTTTGAACGCAAATACCTGTATCTTGTCGTTTAGAACAAAATCGCTGATTTCAATCTCAATATCGTCGATGGTATAAGTGCCGTTCTTGGGAATAAATTGATGTAAAAAAATATAATCCGAATTGTCCTTCTTATAATCTCTATAATGCCTCCTTTCAATTTCCAAATATTCGCAATCAATCTCTTTGCCATCCTTTGTTAAAATATCATACATATGCGATAAGATAATCTGCGTATCCGCCTTTTGAGAATAGAGTGTAATAGACATATCTTGTATATTTGAATATTAGTATATGTATATTATATGTATAATTGTGATAAACCTTATATATTCGTCTTACCTCTTACCGTTTATGTGGTGCTGTATAGGGTAATTCGAGATACTTGAAAATGTCTTCTTCGCTATGGATAGTGTCTGTTGTATCTATCAGGTTTCCTTTGCTATCCTTGAAGCCGTATTCGGACAATGAAAGCCCCTTGCTTAATGCGATTTTCCGCATATAGATGTTGAAGTTGTAAGAGCCTGTGAAATACAAGAGAGCGAAATAGTAATACGATGGGTCGGCAAGTAGAATATCGATACGTCGTGCGGGTAAATCAGGTTTCAACCTACATAACCCCATAAACTTATTATTGCCTAATGCCAGTTTCTCAATCACATACTTTTTATCGACAAACCGCTTGATGATATCTTTGAGGACGATACCGTTGCCGCTTTTATTTTTAATCAATATATCGATATCTCCCATATCCTTATTCTTTCGCCTGAAACTGCCAACAAACTCAAACTCAATGCCTGTATCCAACATATTCTTTACAATTGTGTAGTGTTGCTTTCCTTCCGCCATAGGTATTCTTAGGTTCATATCATCATAATATTTCAAGCCGACTTTCTGCTTTTCATTCAATAGTTCGGGGTGTTCTCTCAACTCCTCGAAACTCTTTATTTTCGTCATCAGTTCTGTTATCTTCGCCGGTCCCACGCCGTAAATACTTTTCAATTTATTTCCAAGAATATACTTGGGGTCTTTCAATACATCTTCAACCTCTGCGATATTCCCTGTTGCGATAAACTCCACTATCTTATCCTCAATCTTTTTTCCAACTCCTTTAAGTAGTTTGATATCTTCGAGGGTTTCTATATTTTTATCATATAACTCGATTGAGTCAATAACTTTTTCATACGCCCTAACCTTGAAAGGCTCTTTGTTAATTCTTTCGTAATCTGCCAAAATCCTTAGGTTGTTGATGATTTGTGTATTCATTTTCTATATACTATATAACAATACTATCTATATTCAATTTTTATATAAAAACTGATGCGGATATCTTGAAAATAAAAAGAAATCGAGAGTATCGAGATAGTATCGAGAGAGTATCGAGAGAGTATCGATGACATTGCCTGTATTGATAGCATTGGTTGTTATAGGTAGCCTCGATTGCCATTGGTTTATATCGTTTATTTTGAATGTGTTGATTGTATTGAGTGCGATGATTGCGATATATGCTATGATTACGATGTTTGTATGTCTTGATTACTTAACTTGATACAGGGGATACCCTTGAAAATAAACAGGTTATAAGAGCGAGTAATATGAAGTGGATTGTGATTGTTTTTTATTTTTATTTTCTCTAAAACTTTTAAACTTTATAAAAAAAGAAAATCTAAATATCCCAAAGTATATGCTTAGTAATACTTGGGATGCTCGACGCATCTGCCGACTTTTAGGTTATTTATAGCAAACATTTGTTATCATAGTGGTAAGAAGAATATGATATGTTTGGCTCTAAAAAGTCAGCAGATACGAAGTAGCGAAGCGGCGTCGAGCATCCCGAGAGTTATTTAGAGAACTTCAAGAGATAACTTTGCGGTTATAGAAGGTTCTTAACAATCTTTTTATTTTCTCTAAAACTTTTTAGACTTCTATAACTTTCTAAAACTTTTAAACTTTATAAAAAAAGAAAATCTAAATATCCCAAGTATATGCTTAGTAATACTTGGGATGCTCGACGCATCTGCCGACTTTTAGGTAATTTATAGTAATCTTTTGTTATCGTAATGGTAAGAAGAATATGCTTTGTTTGGCTCTAAAAAGTCGGCAGATGCGTCGAGCATCCCGAGAGTTATTTAGAGAACTTCAAGAGATAACTTTGCGGTTATAGAAGGTTCTTAACAATCTTTTTATTTTCTCTAAAACTTTTTAGACTTCTATAACTTTCTAAAAAATAAAAATAAAGTAATGGATACATTTGTTCTAATATCTTGGCTTCTATATAAAAACTGATGGGATGACTTGAAAAATAACATTATAACAGGTAGTATATCACCCCTCTTGTATTGCCTTGATTTGCCTTGATTTGCCTTGATTTGCCTTGATTTGAATTGCTCTTGATTTGTCATTGTATTGCTCTTGATTTGCCTTGATTTGCCTTGATTTGAATTGCTCTTGATTTGCCATTGTATTGCTCTTGCCTTGATTTGCTTTGCCCTTGCTTTGAATTGCTCTTTGCTTTGATTTGCTCTTTGCTTTGATTTGCTCTTTGCCTTGTTTTGCTCTTTGCCTTGTATTGCTCTTGATTTGTCATTGTATTGCTCTTGATTTGCCTTGATTTGCTCTTGTATTGCTCTTGATTTGCCATTGTTCTTGTTTTTTGCTTTGCCATAAAAAATTGACACCGTATATTATAAAGATTGCCAAGACAAATGTCTCGAAAACAGAAAGCGTATAACAAGGTTTGTCATTTTTGGACTACTTACGGTGAGAGGCTTCAATCTGAAAACAGACAAGGGACGTTCAAGTATGACATTGTCGAGAAAATGAGACATTTACATCAGGAATTATCCCTATCGAGCGATGCTTCAAGCGATGTTTTAATAATTATACACGGGAAAATACTTGACGTATTGAGAGAACAGAAGATGTATATAATACAGTTTTATTTTTGTATAGATGAGTTTAATGATTACTTGTGTGCTTTGAGATTGTTAGATGTGATAATCCGACATAATATGATGGATTAATTTGTTCTAATATTCTATAATATATATAAAAACGGATGTGATATTTTAAATTAAACTATAAAGCCAACTACACAAAACAGAGACTTTCTTCAAACAACCTTCGATACTCGACAACTCTCGATACTCGACAACCTTCTTCAAAACAATCTTCGATACTCACGACTTTCGACATCACAATGAGACTGGTTTCATTGGTTGGGATTGGTATCCAATCTATTCTCTCAATGCTTTGCCTGAGGTTAGTTGTTATGAACTGTATAGATTGCGACAATTGCGATGTATGCTACGCTTACGCTATAATTGCGTTGCTTTGATGGCGAAACCTACAAGTCGCATCGTTGCTTCGCAACTTCCTTATATGCTTTATGTCCTTGTGTATATGTGTATATATATGTGTATTTGTTTTTTATTTTTCGAAAAACTGATTGGCTATCCTCATAATTGTTTGGCGATATGTTGCGATACGAGGCAAACTTGTATGATTTGTTGGTATATCAAATGGAGGTTATTGGCATTACTGAGATAGAAGCACAAGCAGTGTGCGATGCCTTGTGTATGGATGATACAAGCAGTTTGTATTACCTAACGAAAAAAGAAGTCCTGTCCCTGTCGTGTATATCCACAGAGAAGAGAAAGCGATTATGGGAATTGATAAAAGAAGTTATAAAAGACCCTCGATTTGCACCGGTAATCGTGATGCCATCATTCGATGTATAAGAAATGCGACAATATAATATAATTATCTTCTATATTCTATATCTGTATCAGCGGACGAATAAGATAACAGCCTTCGATGTATGGGTTGTCATCTTCATATTTCTTAAATCGCCATATATATATCACGTAGCAGACATTATTGTAATCTCTATATCTCGGGTAATACATATCATTGAACTTGATACTATTTTTTACCATTGTTTTATATTCGGCACTGACTTTCATATCGACATCGTAATAGGCATTGTTCTTCGTATATCCAATAATATCGTATTGGACGAACTTGCCAAGTAGCAAGGCATATTTACTATTCTGTAAATAAAATGTGAGCGCCTTCGTGTTTTTATTTTTTATGATATTCGCATCCGAGCAATACTTTTGTAAATTACGTATCGCTATCTCCGCCTTATTATTCTTACAACTTTTCATAATCCCATTAAGCACCTCGTCAATCCTTGCCTTCGTCTTCGTGCTAACGTTATTTTTCATATCCGTATAATTGGCATCATCCGTTCCGTCGGTATCTGGTGCTACGGCGTGTCCGAAGTTCCTTAGATATTTGCTTTCTTTTTGTAAGTCGTCCATCGTCTTGTCAGGGATTATGCCTATCCGCTTACAAACGTCTCGTTCTCCAAGGTATAAACTTGTCAAACTTCTCTTATTACACAAACTGATATTCGCAATCCTGTTTGCATTGCTCGGTGTCGTTGTAAAGGCAGACACGGTATTTGCGAATAACAGAAGGGATGCGAAATAAAAAGACATAGTTCATACATATATATGATTAATGGCGGATAGGTTTATATCATATCTGCGGTTCTCATAAAAAATGATGAAGATATATAAATAATTACAACGATATTAAACTACTTCACGGTAATTTTCAAGAACCTTTTAAGCGATAATGGTAGATGTAAGGAATGCACAGCGTGGCGCTGACGTTGCGAATATAATGAGAAACAAATCAGGATATTATACATCCAATTATTTCGAATGTATCGACAGTAATCGTGTCCGAACATCGAATGAAAAACAAAGATATTATTTAAATATCGCCGCCAAGATTGCCATCAAATCGCCGATGTTTAATCACAAACACGGGGCAATCGTCGTATATCGAGACAAAATCATTGGCACGGGCTTTAATTATTATATGTCGGATTTTAGCATTCACGCAGAAGTTGCTGCCATCGCAAGTATCCACAAGAGAAAGCGACACATCCTGAATGAATGCGATATATATATTGTTCGAATTGCCCCAGACCGCTTTAAGAATACCTTGAAATATTCGAGACCCTGTGCCAATTGTAGCAATATAATCATTAAAAATAATATTCGAAACGCATTCTATTCCACAAACTACGAATACGATATGATAAGAGGGTGTGCTGCTGATGCGGATACTGTGGATGCTACGTGCGAATGCTAAGCCCCTCCCCTGCGGGTTCAGTCCTCCCCACATCCATTCCTTATATGCTAAGGGATACCTTGGGGATTATCCTCTTGATATTCTTCTTCATTACCGTCTGCCTGTCCTCTTCGAAAATCCGCTTTAACAACTCTTCGCCTGACAGTTCCTTATATTGTATTATTTTTGTCTTGATGTCGTTCATTTTAATCGGAACGACGCACTCCTTCATATTCGTCTTAATGCGTCCGTGCTGCGTATTCAAGTCATTATATTTAAAATTAAACATAAACTCCTCGATTTTCGTATTCAAAACTCGCTGGTAGTTCTTTCGTTCCTTCATTGCGATATTTAGTTTCCTAATTTGGTCGTCGTATTTAAACCAGTCATTCACGAGGTTCTTAAATGCGTCCAACTCTTCCTCCGTAGGCTCTACCTTGTCGTTATTGATGATGTTATCTACTATGTTGTCGTCCGTAGGCTTCGCAGCGGTCATCTCTTCGTATTCGTATAGTTATATAATAGAATGTAATATTTATATCTATTTTATTCATTCCATTCATTCCTTCATTTCATTTATTTTACAAATCTATCAAGTTTATGAAAAACCCTTTCGTCGTTAAACTCGCCTACTTTTATCCCTCGCTTATACTTTATAATTGTCGGAAATCCCGAAACGCCCTTTTTGTATTTCAAGGGAAGGTGAGGGAGATGCGATACTTCCACATTTACTATGTCGCAGTCGCCTTTGTTTTTATACTTTTGGCATACTTTGTTCCACGTAGGCATCAACGCCGTACAATGTCCGCACATATTCCAATAATAGAATATAGTGATGTTCGGAGATGCCTTTATAACATCGCTAACGCCCCTTTTGTTCTCGGGAGTTAATATATAAAACATAATTCCGATTATTTACTCAACTTTACTTTACTATATCTAAACATTTATTTATTATTTATTATTTATTCTTTTTATTTATTATAAGTGATATAAGTAATATGAACGATTACCACGAATTAGAGTATGATGCGAGTTATAACCCGAAAGCCCTGAGTGCCTCTATCTCTTGTAAGAGTATGTCGTCGCTGTCGAGCGATTACACGATGCGTCAGAACACGTTGTTCGCTGACAGGATAAATATGGATATTTTCAATTATCATAATAACTTTCATCGAGACATCTACGCACTGAAAGGGAGCGAAAGCGAGTTATTGAGCGGGTTCTCAATCAATAAGAAGAGTTGTATCTATAAACGCCCTGAATACAATGACGGTGCTTGGAAGACACAATATCAATCGAGCGATACCTTTACGAATACGATACATAGCGACAAGGATAGTTATAAGTTATTTGACTATCAGACGAAAAATAAAGCGAAGCAGACGAAGTAGGCGGCGGTAATCCGTAGGTAATGCCGACCGACGGCTTATAGCACTTGTGTATCTCGTTTAAACTTTATGTCAGGATACGGACTAACCTTATTGATTATGAAAGGGATTTTATTCAATACCTTGGCGGGTTTCTTGGTTATAAATATTCCCGTGTCGGTTCTAAATACCTTAAACACATTGTCTATGATTTCTTGAAATACATCGTGTCTTTTTCCTTCGTCTGAAAGAAGGCGTTTCGTTATTCCCTTTACTTTTGACAGAAGGGAAGCCATCTCCGCACTAATATCCAAATCCATCGTTTCGGCAATCCATCCGTAATCTTCTCTGCTTATAAATGTGTTTAGCACTCTTAGATAGTCCGTACATATATTTTTGTCAAACGCAGTATTTATAGGCACACTCAGTCCAAAGTCGAATATACATATATTAAACGAGCAACGCTTGATATAGAAGTTGAACCCATTATATACATAGTGATAGTAGCCATAATCTACGTTGCCGCCACGGCTGCTGCCGCTTCCCGCACCGTATTTTGCGTTATAGACTTCGTAATCGATTTGATATAAGAAGTTTCCGCTATGACAATCACGATGACAGAACCCTATTCTTTTTTGGTATGTTGCGATTGCGATGAGTGATTGAAACGCTATATTTATCATATCCATTACGTCGTTCCGCACATTTGTCTTCATTAAGAAAATCAAATCGCCATTACATAGTTCGTTATAATTCACTAATCGCTCCGCAGGGACGAGTTGATTGGCTTTACCTCCCGCAACCGAACATTTCGTGCTTTTATACATCATTACAAAATGCCTTGATTGCTTTGGTATAATGATATTTTTAGTTATCCACTCGTTCAACTGGGTTTCGCATTCGTGATTGTGCGTGGTTTTCATTATTTTTGAGGCGATGGGGTATGAACCTAATAAATTAGGGATACTCGATAGATAAACCGACCCAAACAGACTACTGCTACCCATTTTCTTTTCTAAATTCACAACGCCATTTAGCGTATAACCCTTATTCTTTCCAAACGTCTTCTTCGTTAGGCATTCTGTCTCTGGGATACTATCTAACCGCTTCTTAATCAAATGATAGCGTTGGACACGAGTATCTAAATTATGTTTAGTAAGAACTAACTTTCTCTTTAAGAAGCGTTGAATTATTTTCGCATTATTAAATAACAAAGATTTAGTTGATGGTTTCTTCGATGATGCGGATATGATTGACGCTATCTGTTTAGCGGATGCTGCGGATGCTGCGGATGCTGACGAAGAAGATGCGGAAGCAGCGGATGCGACGGATGCGGACGAAGAAGATGCGGAAGCAGCGGATGCGACGGATGCGGACGAAGAAGATGCGGAAGCAGCGGATGCTCTTTTTTCTTTCATCATTTTCAATATTTTCTTGTGGTCTTCTGTGCCTTTGCGAGGCGTACACCATTTATCTTTTCCTTCATTATACTTTTTCAACGCTTCAATATATTTCATTTATCTATTATTACCTGACAAAAAAGTGATAGAAAGGTAGGTTGTCAAACGTAAATAAATAACATATTAACATATTAACATAATAACATATTAACATATTAACATATTAACATATTAACATATTAACATATTAACAATCAATGTGGAATATTCGTTTGTTATACGACGAACACCCTTCGTCTTACTATGACTATATGGGGTATCAAATATACGAAAAACACGTAGATATACTCCACAGTAGCCTTGTGTATCGTTCTTGCGAAGATTACAAGGAGTTAAATCGCATTCTCGAAGAACATATCGTCAAATATATAAACGAGATGCCACATAACACAGTCGAACTCTATGTATATACCTATGGGATTGATAACGCTATCGCATTACTAAACAGGTTTAATACAAATAAAAAATATCTAAATACATCTTCGAAAAGCCTACTGTTCGCCATCTTTTACAAGCGCTTCTCGATATTCTATATGAAGGATAAGAAACATCACGAAGCAGTCGGAACAGTAGGGACGGACGAGGATGACGGAGCGGACGGAGCAGTCGAAGCGTCCGTTTCGACTGCTAAACGATATTATCAATCTATACTAATAATACAACGATTTTGGCGTAGAATGTTGAGAAATAAGAAATATATGGTCGATAACGAGATTACGTATCTGATAGGAAAAATCAATAAAGAGATTGTAGGTGAAAGCGTCAGGAAGGTTCTTATCTATATGGTGAATAAGTTTAGAAGACGGCTGAGTAGGACACTGCGGCTATGATAGAAGGATGCTAAGAACCCATCTATCAACATATTCACAAACGTATTTCAATACGATAATCCCAAAAATAATATTAAACATTATTTTATTTATTATAAGATATTTATAATTTTTAAAATATTATTTATAATTTTTTATATAAATATAAATCGATATACGTAAGACAGTTATAGATATAGATATTATTATGAATTATACAGGGATTGTAGTGAATGACGGTATCGGTAATCAACTGTTTAAGATATTCGCAACCTTATCATATTACATCGACAACACTCGGGATTACGTTTTATATACGTTGCCTATCAACGGGTATCGCAAATATTACTGGGATACCTTATTTAGCAATATAAGTCATAAGGTATCCGACAGGATAGAGATTACAAACAAGTATGTAGCCTCTTACTTTCATTACAAGGAAATCCCTGTGAGCGACGCTAACGGCGACGGCGGCGACGGCATTCTACTCGAAGGATATTTTCAAAGCCATAAGTATTTCGAGCATAATATCAACAAGATAAGAAGGATATTGGGGATTGACGAAAAAATCAATAGCGTTTTGACAAAGTATCCCGAATATACGAAGGATAAAACGATTGCCGTCCATTATCGTATGGGTGATTACTTTAATTTACAGGCGTTTCATCCCGTCCAGAAGCCAGAGTATTATATCGAGGCATTTAAAGCGTTGGTTCTCAAAGGCGTCGATATATATGATTACGATATCCTGTATTTCTGCGAAGCAAATGATAATGCTACTGTCAATACATATAACTTAGAAATAAATAATGCTCTCAAAGAATACTATGGAACAGGGAAGGATTTAAAATATAAAAAAGTAGCCGATGATATTCCCGATTGGTGTCAGTTATTACTAATGACGTCTTCGAAGCATTATATCATCGGCAATAGCACGTTCTCGTGGTTCGGTGCTTACCTGTCATCCTCGCAAACCCCCGTCGTCTGCTACCCATCCAAGTGGTTCGGACAGAATTACGAAGGGACGATTACAGACGATTTATTTCCCGACAGTTGGCTTAAAATAGTCTAATTCGTCCGCATAATTCGCTGAGGGCGTCTCTAAAATTACTAATAGCCGCTGCGAGTGCTTCTGCGATTTATGCTGCTTCTTTTCTTTTTCTTTCCATAATTCCACAAACTGCCTTATATCGTCTTGTGGGATTGTTCCCGTGCTATCAAAAAGTGTAGCGTGTCTATCTACACGTCCGCCTTTCGCTACTTTGCTATTGTTAAGATGTATCGCAACGACATCGTTTGCGTTTTTAACGGCAATCATCTTATATGCGTCGCTCAGTTCATAACCCGACGCCCAAACGTGAGCGGTATCAACGCATATCCCGAGGTATCTTCTTTGTTCCGCTGAAAACTGATTATTATAGAAATTAAGAAAATCGCCCAAGTCCGTCAATAGTTCTGTGCCTTGTCCTGCTGGTGTTTCGAGAACTATCTTTGCATTTAACTCTTTTTGACGTAAGACATCGATAATGTATTCGAGGGCTATTCTCATATTTTCAAGACCTTGTTCGCTGGATTGCGTGGTATGTTTTCCGACGTGAAGAACGACACCGACAGAACCCAGAAGATGCGATATATAGAGTTCGTGTAATAGCAATTGTATCCAAGGGCATTCGTGTATCGGAACAGTCCGTTTGCCATTCTTGAAATCCCGAGCAAGATTGATTGTATAGGATGCGTGTATGATTGTGGCGAACCCATAGTCTGTCGAATATTTCCTTATATCATCGGCGATATTCAAGTAATTATCGATGGATACGAGCGACAAACTCCTCGGGTTCGAGACGAATAATTGTAGGCAATTTCCTCCGTGTTTAGAGACGGTTTCCATTGTTTTTAAGATTGTTTTTTCACGATTGATATGAACACCGTAATACATTGTTTCTGTTACTGTTGTTGTTGCTGATTTCTTATGATTACCTATTGTCATTTTTTTATATCTAAAAATTGATTGAGTGTTCTCTAAGTATAGAACAACAACAAAAGATGATGACCCGTAGTAAGACTGCAGCGAATGCGAATGCTGCGAAGAATGAGAAGGCTATTGTGAATGAACCGAAAGAAGCAGAAGCGGTAGCAGTCGAAGCAGCGGTAGCAAGTAATATGGATGATAAGACAGTTGTATATCCTTCTATGTTTGACAGATGGAAAGAACCTTTGTAAATATTGGATAAATATGCTCTGATTTACAAAGATTATTTTGAAAATTGATTGAGTGTATTGAAAATTATATCAGGGACAAACACAAACCAAACCGAACGCAAACGCAAACCTAACGAACGCAAACCCGAACGAACGCAAAGCAAATCCGAACCATCAAAAAACCGAACAAAGCAAGATGTCATCAACTTCCGCTGCTGTCGCTGCTGTCGCTGCTGTCGCTGCTGTCGCTACTATGGCTCTTCGTTTCAAGGAGTATATTGCGAATATGCCAGACGCATTTGATACCAAAAAAGAGATTGATGAGTATATCAAGGTTGGCTTGAACGACATTGTGAAGGAGATGAAGGCAGTCGAGAAGATGGATGTTGTCAAGAAGCGTCCTATGAAGAAGGCGAAGAAGAACGACGACACCAAGATGGATGATGCTGATACCGTGAATGCGGCTAAGGCTGCTAAGGCTACTGAAAAGGCTGAAAAGGAAGCAGAGAAGGCAAAGAAGGCTGCTGAAAAGGAAGCAGAGAAGGCAAAGAAGGCTGCTGAAAAGGAAGCAGAGAAGGCAAAGAAGGCTGCTGAGAAGGAAGCAGATAAGGCGAAGAAAGCGAAGGAGGTTGCTGAGAAGGAAGCAGAGAAAGCGAAGAAAGCGAAGGAGGTTGCTGAAAAAGAAGCAGAGAAGTCAAATACCGATGACGAAAATGACGAGGATTACGTGCCACCTAAGAGGCGTCCTGCGAAGAAGGAAAAAAAGGAAAAGGTAGAGAAGTCAGATAGTGATACTGACGATGTTAAGTCCGACGCTAAGACCGACGTTAAGTCCGACGTCGAGAAGCCAAAGAAGCCTCCCACTGAACGCAAAATCTTCTTTGATGAAATGCGTATTAAGATTAAGGAACTGTTTCCCGACTTGAACTCTCAACAAACCACAAAAAAGATTACTGACCTCTGGAAGACTAAGCAGGATAGGGAGCAGGGGATTGACACTTATTATTAAATGAGCGTAGATTATCGTAGATAGGTTAGTATATGTTGTGTGTTATATGTATATCTATTTTTTATTTTTGAAACCTTTTTATTTTCTATATTATGGGATACATTTGTTCTGATTTTTGAAATCTGATATAAAAAATGATTTAGCAAATTAGAAAATAGAACAAGGACAAACACAAGAAACCAGAAGCAACCAGAAGCAACCAGAAGCAAAACTCGAAACCGCTATCGCCAACTTCGCAACTTCGCAACCTCGCAACTTCGAAAATGTTTTCGAACACCAATCAGAACCTCAATGTCATCAATGCGAACCTCAACGTCGCCAATCAGAACCTGAATGTCGCAAAAACTCTCAAACCTTTGAAAAAAATGAAAAAGCCTCCTGTGTATCAAGGGTATATAAATCCTCAACCAGTTGCCAAGGAAAAATTGGCAACGATTGCTGAACTCTTTGAAAATGACAAGGAAAAGTTCTGCGAATATATCGATGACGTTCTCTCAAACGACTTTGCCTCCGCATTGAAGATTTCGTAAGAATATCGTAAGAACGGTATATGAATATGTATTATATGATGTGTATATATTTTTATATTTTATGATTTTTTACCATTAAAATTATAAAAATTGATGATTACTATTATAATAGTTGAGTTTTAACAACCAAATAAGATGTCATCAACCTCTTCCGCCTCTACCGCTGTTGCTTCCGCTGCTTCCGCTACTATGGCACTTCGTTTCAAGGAGTATATTGCGAATATGCCAGACACCTTTGATACCAAAAAAGAGATTGATGCGTATTTAAAGGATGCTATGAAAAACATTAATGGGAATGACGATAAGCCAAAGAAGGAACTGAATGCTTATCAACAGTATGTAAAAGATAATTGCGAACCTGTAAAGAAACAAAATCCTTCGCTTTCAGGAAAGGAAGTATTATCATTGATTGCTACTATGTGGCAGAAAACGCAAAACGCAGATGGAACAAAGTCTGCTAAATCGAAAGTTTCTAAATCGAAAAAAGAGAAGCCTGATGAAGTAGAAAAGGCTATTCCCGTTGAAGAAGAAGATAAAGAAGAAAAGGTGATTGATGAAATCAAAGAAGAAAAGGAAGAATTAACAATTGTCCCTGATGTAGTAGTAAAGCCAAAGAAGAAGAAATAAATGAAGCGAACGAATGTGTATATGATATATACCTTATATATAATTTCTATATTTTTATATTTTGTTTTGTATATTATAGAATACAATAGATGTATGCTCTTGTGAATAAGAAGAACAAAGGCAAAAGCAGAAAGAGCAAACGGACACGAGGTGGTGTAGGAAATGGCACAGGAATATATAATTTAACAGAAGATAATGAACTCTATTTTTTTTCAGACCTCGAAGGTAATATGCCAGGCGGTATAAAAAAATTAATGTTTGACGAGAAGAATGACACCCCTTTATCTCTTGACAATAAGGTTATCGTTTTCACAGGCGACTTAATTGACAGAGGAGAATATAGTATTCGAAACCTTCAAAGGATGTTGGCGTTAAAATACGCAAATCCTGACAATGTTATACTTATCTGCGGTAATAGAGATGTTAATAAAATCCGTATGTATCACGAGTGTCATATTCAGGAAATAGAAGATAAGATTTTGAATGGTGATAAAGACAAGGGTATCAATGCTATTTTAGATATATTACAAGGTATAAAAGAGACATCTTCGATATTTACAAACAAACTCGATGCCATAAAAGATATTATAGATATCAAAGGTATAAATGGCACAGGAGATGACCGCCCAATTTTTACAGAAAAATATAGCGACGAAATATTAAGAATTACTAAGATGTATTCGAATACATTAGGGTCGCTAATGCAAATTGAGTTATTCAAAGCAGAGTTTAAAGTTTTATTTGGAATTAATGAAGATTATTGGGATGATAAAGGCAATACATTATTGAAATTCATTGCGATGATGAATATGGTTATGGGTAAAGTATGGGAAAAAGGGGCACTACCTGCTATATTAGTCACATATAATGGATTGTATATAAAATATCTACAAGAATGTCATATTATGGCATCTATCACGATAGGCACGAAGTTATGTATAGTATCTCACGCAGGGATACCGTATGACGAAAGGCAAGGATTTTATATACCTACTGAAATCGGCATTGTCCCTATGCCAACTACAATAGAAAAGACAACCAAACAGTATGGAGAATTAATAACAACACAGACACAGAGACGCAATAATCCGCAAAATTATAATATTTATAATATTATAAGTTTAAATACAAGTTTTTCTGCCTTTATAGAAAGTATTAAGGGAGGCTTCATTAGAGATAACGAAGAATATAAAAGATATGTTGCGATGTCCGCAAATTGTGATGACAAAGTCGCACCATATACGGCGTATGCGTCCCCTATTGTTTCGCAAAAAGACTTGGATGAAGTGAAATCGAAGATGAGTTTAGATTTAGACAAATTTAAAACAGAAGAAATAATAAGGGTTTATAATATTTTCGGACATCAACCTTCGGGGCTACTACCGTATATTAGTAGAGGAGGAAGTAAGTATTCTTATCATATCGATTTGGATATTTCAAGAGCAGAAGACCCAAATATTTCGAATAAAGTATCTTATACGTATTTGAAGATTACAGATACAGAAGATATGTTATTCGGGAGAACGGATACAAATAACACATATCATAGTATTAGAGATAAAAATGAAGAAGATAAAGGGGTTAAAGATTTAAGCAAACAAGATATAACAATTGTCAAAGGAAACATCGTAATCGATTATAGCACAAATATTTCATTAGATGAGTATTGTAAGAAGGTGCTTCAAGCGACATACATTACAAATTATCAGATTACAAATACTAAACTGGTTTTTACAAGCAATCTTTTTACAGTTGATAATAAAAAATACTATGGTATGTTTTCTTGGACGTTAGTCGAATATGTGAAGAAGGCAATCGGTGGTGGTGGTAAAATAAAGATTTACACAAAGTCTATAAAGCGCTTTATATATGGAAAGCGAAAGATGGTTATCTACGTAGGAAAGCGAGGAGGCGAATATGTTAAAGTTAAAGGCGAGTATGTGAGCCTCGCTAAGTTTAGGCTTAAAAAAGTATAATGATGTTTTTATTATTTCTCTAAATCTTTTAGACTTTCTAAAAAGAAAATCTAAATATCTCAAAGTATATGCTTAGTAATACTTGCGATGCTCGACGCATCTGCCGACTTTTTATACGTGATATTTACAAAATATGCTTACCATAATGATAAGAGAAATGTGTAATAAATGCGTAAAAGTCGGCAGATGCGTCGAGCATCGCAAGGTTTATTTAGAGAACTTCGAGAGATTACATTGCTGTTATAGAAGGTTCTTAACAATCTTTTTATTTTCTCTAAAACTTTTAAACTTCTATAACTTTCTAAAAATCTTTAAACTTTAAAAAAGAAAATCTAAATATATCAAAGAATATGCTTAGAAATACTCGGGATGCTCGTCGCATCTGCCGACTTTATAGAGAAAATAAAGTATATTCTTCTTATCATTCTGATAACAAAAAGATTGCTATAAATTACCTTAAAAAGTCGGCAGATGCGAAGCGGCGTCGAGCATCCCAAGGTTTATTTAGAGAACTTCGAGAGAACTTCAAGCGATTACCTTGTGATTACCTCGTGATTACCTTGTGATTACCTTGCTATTAGATTATAAATACCCGCCCAACATCCAATAAACACATATAAACACATATTATTTCACATATATATATTTTTATGAAATGATAACAATCGATATAATGGGTGGGTTAGGTAATCAATTGTTTCAAATTATGACAGTCATTGCGTATTCGAAGAAATATAGTAATCCCTTTGTCATCGAACGGAAGGCATATAGTCCAAGTTGCACGTTCAGAAATGTGTATTGGAATAATTTTTTGACTAAGTTAGAGAAATACTTAGTCAATTACCCAATCTATTACCCTGTATATCAAGAACCTACCTATGAATACAGGGAACTGCCTTGTATTTCAAACGCAGATAATATTAAACTATCTGGATATTTTCAATCCTATAAATATTTTGACGCCTACAAAGAAGAAATCTTAAAAGAGATTGGCTATGAGAACATAGCGAGTGATTTTAAAAAGAAACTGAATAATCATTTTAATCCCAGCGAGATGGTTTCATTACATTTTAGAATTGGCGATATCATCAAAGTCCATAAAGATAATAACATTATCATTCCCGTCGATTATTATATAAATGCGATGAAACATATCGAAACCGTTTCTAATAATACGAATATTAAACTGCTCTATTTTTGCGAAGCAGAAGATAACGAGTTCGTATTGACGAATTACATCAATCCCCTCAAAGAACTGTTCCCGAATACATCGTATCATAAAGCGAGTGATACGTTAGAAGATTGGGAACAATTGGTGTTGATGAGTTTATGCGAACATCATATTCTCGCAAACAGCACGTTCAGTTGGTGGGGTGCTTATCTTGCTACTGATACTGATAACAAAAATAAAATAATATGCTATCCTGACAAATGGCAACATTCTAAAATAATAACACATAGCACGATTGATTTATTCCCTGACAACTGGACGATGTGTAAGACGGCAGCGACGTAGGAGTTAGAATTGTTTTTTATTTTTACAATAACTTGTTGTAAAAAATGACTGTTAAAGAATATCTTAGTATTAAGATAATAGTGCCACAGTCAAGCAGAATGGGCTACTCGAAAAAATCACGTAAGGAATTGATTGCGATTTGTAAAGAGAAGAGTATCAAAGAATACAGAGGAAAGAAGGATGATATTGACAATCTTATTCAAGATAAAGATTTGGTAGAGAGCAAAAAAGATACATCGAACGATTCAAATCTTAGTTTGCTGGAAGAATGTTTAAACAAGGTATCTATAAAGGAAGTTGCAGATAAACTAAATATATGTGTAGGAACAATTAGAAGGTGGCTTGAATTAAAGGATGTCCCAATACAATACACGTTTGACCTTTGTAAAATACTTTCAAAGGATATAGATTATAGCAAATACACTTCTTCTTTAAAAGACCAATTCTTTACACCAAATGACTTAGCAAAAAAATGCTGGGATACATTCAATCGTGAAGTAAAAATAAATATGGATGAATATACCTTTATCGAACCATCTGCGGGGAATGGTAGTTTCTTACATATATTACCAGAGGGTTCGATTGGACTTGATATCGAACCTCGTTCAACTGGAATTCAAACACAGGACTATCTAACTTGGAAACCAACTGACATCGCAACGAAATATATTGTATTTGGAAATCCACCGTTCGGATTAAGGGGGCATCTTGCGTTAAACTTTATAAATCATTCTTATAGTTTTGCGGATTATGTTTGCTTTATTTTACCACAACTATTTGTGAGCGATGGCAAAGGTTCTCCTCGTAAGAGGGTGAAGGGATATAATCTTATTTATAGCGAAGGGTTATCTGCTATGTTTTATAGCCCAGAAAACCAAGAGGTAAAAGTAAATGGGGTATTCCAAATATGGTCTAAAAATACATCAAATCCAACATATACCATAAAGGCAAACTCAGAAGAAAATATGAAGGTGTATTCGTTATCAGACGGAGGGACTATTGCATCTACACGAAACAAATATATGATTGACAAATGCGACATCTATCTTCCATCAACCTGCTTTGGAAAAGAGAATATGAAGATTTATAATAAGTTTGAAGACCTTCCAGGGAAAAAAGGTTATGGCGTTGTATTCTTTAATGAAAAGGCAGAAATGATAAATAAAGCAGAAACTATCGACTGGTCTTCAATCAGTTTCCTATCAACAAACTCGGCGTATAATTTGAGAACATCTATCATCTTCGCCCAGTTTGTCTAAATCTAAACACCTAAACAATAATCTTCCTGATGAATGTATCGATAATGTCGTTAGAAGTGGTTGGTGTAATCTTTATTGCGTGTCCGTTTTCAACACTCTCTTCGTTTATCTTCACACTTGTATCCAACTTGAATGCTCCCTTTTCTTTTCTCCAAGTGATTGCCTTTGTTGGAAAGCAGGGTAGTTTTTCCTTACTTTTATAAGTATTTTCATCAAAGTTTTTGAATATAGTCAGGTAAATACACTCAGTAGAAATATCAACAAATATCATATACTTTGCTCCATTCCAAGGCACTTCTCCCAATTCGTGTTGAAAACTGGGAGAAGAAGAAGCTTGATGTGCTGTCTTGATTTCAACAGGAATATCCATAATTGTTCCATCTCCTTTTCCTCCACCTATCTGCTTTGTTTTAGAACCATTACAATCTGCGTTAATACCATTTATCTTGCATATATTGTTGATAAGTTCTTCTCCTACATTCCCTACATTATTGCTTTGGAGTTTCACTAAATCCTTATATGGACTATTTTTCCAGATATCTTTTTTATCCTCCTTTTCCTTCTGCTGTTTAATAATGCGAATAAGCATATTATGAACGGTTTCACTACTCTGTTCTTGTTCTACATTTACTGGCGTAGTCATCGCAGTCATCGTATTTATTGAATTGTTTGTTGGTCTAAGCAAGTGATGTAAATCAGTTTTTATATAGTTATAAAAATAATAGAACACGAGTTTCAAGTATATCGACTGTAATCTATCTATAAACTCCTTATAGCCTTCCTGCCTTCCTTATATCCCCTTGATAATCTCCAAGTAGGTAGCGAAACCGTCAGCGATATTCACGGGGTTATTATAGCCTGATAAGCGGACGTCAAAATGTATCCAGTTCTTTCTATATTTCTCTGGAATAAAGTTCATTAAAAACAAAGACGCCATCAAGCCACCGCTATTACATTTATACCCCGAGTTTTTAACATCTGCGATGCTCGATTGAATATAATAGATGTATTCGACCCACGGAGGCATTCTTATACTCTTTTCAGCATATTCTTTGTTATATCCTTCAATGTCTTTTTCGAACTTGTCATTTAATGTAAAATATGTAAAACTCGTATGGCAATGTAATCTCTCAGACAACCCCGTTAAAGTCGCATAATCAAAGAGATAGTCGGGATTATAGTTTTTACAAGCAAACGCAAGAGCATCCGCAAGTATCAAGCGACCCTCTGCGTCGGTATTCACAATCTCCACTGTCGTCCCATTGTATGCCTTGATAACGTCATTCGGCTTCATTGAGTTGTCCGATACTATATTTTCAACCAAGGGACATAAGCAGACGATACGATGATTACATTTGCTATCGACCATACATTTTAACAAACCGAACGATAGCGACGCACCCTCTTTATCCATATACATTTGCTCCATCCCTTTTCCGCTTTTCATAGAATACCCACCCGTATCTATGGTGACGCCTTTGCCTACGAGGCAGATTGTTTTCTTATATTTAGGAGGCTTGTAATCGATTACCACGAAATGCGGTTTATTTCTCGACGACCCGCCTACCGCATCAATGAGCCTTAACCCCATCCGCTTAATATCCTTGTGATTATAGTTATTTATCTTGATATACTGGTTTGACTTCGTATTCGAAAACAACTTACATACATAATCTGCCATCCGCTCAGGTGTAAAAATATTCGACGGTTCATTGATGATATTACGAGATATATTCGCATAATAGAGAACGCTATACAGTCCGTCAATATCCGCCTTGCTTAATTGCGGGGTATAAAATAGAATGTTAGGTTCTTTATTTTTCATTCGCTGATACTTTGTAAATACATAGAGACCTTGTAGCATTCGATAAATGAAGCCCTTCACGAATACCTTGTTTAACTTTTGTAAATTGAATAGCACCTTATTTTTATTATGTAGAAACTCCTTGATACTCATCGATTTACGCAATATGTCAAGAGAATTATGTATATATATCGCTTCCGCTGCTTCTGTTGCCGCGGCTGCCCTTGTTGCCCTTGCTACTCTTGCGGTTCTCGCTGCTTTCGCTGCTCTCGCTCTCGCTGCTTCCTTATTCGATGATACGACGATTGTGTAATCGCTCTGTTCGGGAATAGTATTTATAATCCTAATATGCATCTATTATATAGAGATTTATTATATATATTATTACTCAATTACTCGACTAATACAAGGCGAGACCCTTTTAACTCGTAGATTTTGTCGGCGATTTCTAATGCCGACCTACGATGTGCGATGATTATCATTGTGCTATTTTGGTTAGCGTAGCATTCCTTTATCGTCTGCTGAACGAGTTCTTCGCAATATGGGTCGAGTGCCGAAGTCGCCTCGTCGAATATTATGATTTGCGGTTTTCGTATCAAGGCTCTTGCGATTGAGATGCGCTGTCTTTGCCCTCCTGAAAGCGAACTCAACTCTGTTCCTTCAAGCATCGTTTGGTATTGTTTGGGTAGTTTCGAGATAAACTCGTGTGCGTTTGCGTTTTTCGCTGCCTCTATGACGCTTCCTTCGCCGTTTCCAACATCTAAGCCATATGCGATGTTATTGGCGATTGTATCCGTGAATAAAACGCTATCTTGGGCTACATATCCGATGTGTTGTTTGAGCCATTCGCTATCATAGTCGCATAGATTGACGCCGTCGATTGTGATAGAGCCTCCTGTCGGTGCTAAGATATTCATAAGCAATTTCGAAAGTGTGCTTTTACCGCATCCAGACGCACCAATAATCGCTATCTTCTCTCCACGCTGAACCTGAAAATTAAAGTCCGTTAATATCGCCTCGTCCGCCTTTTCATACTTAAAGGATAGCGAATGAAACCCGATGTCGCCAATGAGCCGATTGTCGGCGGGTATATAATAACCCTTCGCATATTCTGGCGTATTCAAGAGTTTCGAAATACGTGCGTAGGGTTCTTTACACTTTAAGAACTCGTTTTTCATATCAAAAAGAGATTTAATTGTAGAATACAATCCCTGATTATGAAGAATAAAAATCGTTAGCCCTTCGACGGTTTGTAAGTAGTTTGCGAATAATATAATAATAATTGTAGTTATCGTCGGTATATTACAAACCACCAAGAGGTTGCTCCCATACAAAAGGCATTCCTTGTGGTTGTAATCGGCGACCTTGTTTGAAAGCAAGTTGTATTTGTCTTCCGACCGCCTCTCATTTGCGTAGGTTTTCATAACGGAAATGTGAGAGATGGTTTCGTGCGTATATGTGTTCAGTTCCTTATTTCGTTCCTCATAGTCTGCCATTATCCTCTTCTGTATCATCTCGTAGCACTCTGAAATCAAGTAATGGACTGGAACTAAAAAAATGGCGACCGCCGTGAGTTTCCAAGATATGTTTGTTAATAGCCACGTTGTTATGATAACCTCTACAAGAGACCGTGAGAACACATTGATATTGAGCGATATGATATCCGACACAATCCTCGCATCGTTATTCACCCGTTCCAGTAGCGAATTGACAGGCTCGGTTTCATAAAACTTCAATGGCTGATGTAAAAGTTTTCGGTAGATGATACTTCGCAATTTGTGGTTCATCGACTTCTGCGAATACACAAAAAGCCCACCTCGTAATGATATAGCAATCATCGAGATAAGGTTTGTCGTAAATAACAAATATAATCGGGCGTTCGTAAAGTCGCCAAGCATCATTCGGCTCATCTGCTCGTTCGCAATAACATTATAATAAGAACCGAAGCAACCGCAAATTAACCCCGCAATACTATATTTAATGTCCTTAAAGTCGCCGCCACATAATTCGATATACTGCTTAATCATCCGCATATGATTTATGGATAAAGGGATGAATTGGAATGATTATATATGATTGTTATTTTTTATATAATGGTTTTCCTCGTCGCCGTCGTTGTCGTTTTCCTTGTAGGCGGTTGGTTTGGCATCCTAAGCATTATTTTCCTTTCTGGAATTGGCATTTGCGTATCATCATATGCTGTTTTCCTCGTCGCCGTTGTTGGTTTATCAATTTGCCCTTCGTCATACTTAGCAAATCGTATATTGTATAAGTCTTCGTTTAATTTTTTATAGTCTTCCTTCGCCTTAAGCAACTGTCTTTGATACTGTGTATTATATACATCATCTGTGTTCTGTGGTGGGTTTATCTTGTTTTGCTTCAATCTCGATAATGTCGTTGTCGTTCTCAGTGTTTGCGTAAGTGGTATTCTTATTCTCCCACCGCCTTCCTTTTTCATAGGTTTCGGTTTCTTAACTACCTGTTTAGAGGTAGGTTTAGGTTTCTTAACTACCTGTTTAGAGGTAGGTTTCTTCGCCTTACGTGTAGGGTTCATTATATACTCTTATACTATATGACATTTTATTTTTATAATGGTGTATGAAACCATATTTCATCATTGTTTTTACACAATCATAGGCACTTTACTAATAAAAAATGATGCTTAACTAAGATATCTATTATGTAATATAATTATAGAAACGAACGATGACGACTGAGATACGCGTCTTTCTATTTCGCAGAGACTTTCGCATCCACGATAACTTGGCGTTTAATCGCTTGGTGGCGGAAAGCGGAAGCGGCGTGAGTGGCGTGAGCGGCGGTATCTACCCGATGTTTATATTTAATCCCGCACAAATATACGCAAAGAACAATCCGTATTTTAGTAATAATTGCGTCCAGTTTATGATTGAAAGTCTCGACGACTTGGATACGCATATCCACGTTAATTATCACGAAAGCGGTGCTGGTAGCGGCGACATTGGCGTTTTAACTGCGTTATCAAAGAAATACAAAATCAAGACGATAGCATATAACAAGGATTACTCGCCATTTGCCATAAAACGTGATGGCATCATCGATGAATGGGCGTCGGGACACGGTATACGCATAATCACCGAAGAAGACTACACGCTGTATCCGATGGGAACGATACAAAATAACAAGAACGAGCCATACAAGGTATTCACGCCATTTTATAAAAAATCGTTGTCTATCAAAGTGAAGCCTTGTGTCGCTGGGGCGGACGCAAAAAGCATAAATGTCGTTAAGCATATCAAGGGGTTCGACAAGCATCGCTATTACGAACCGAACGACGACATTGCGGTTCGTGGCGGACGAGAGAAGGCACTCGCACGATTTAAAAAGATTATGACGGATTACTCGAAAACCCGTGATTATCCTGCGTTGGATAAGACGACCCGATTGAGCGCCTATATTAAGTTTGGCTGCGTTAGCATAAGGGAGGTATATTATAATTATAAAAATGTCAAGGAACTACAAAGAGAACTTCTATGGCGTGAGTTTTACGCGAATATCCTCTATTATTTCCCGCACGTATTAGGAAACGCATTTAAGGTGCAGTATGACAATGTGAAATGGACGAATAACAAGGAGTGGTTTAAAAGATGGTGTCAGGGCAAGACTGGATATGTGCTGGTAGATGCTGGGATGGCACAGTTGAATAAGACGGGCTGGATGCACAACAGGCTACGAATGATAACTGCGATGTTTTTGACAAAAGACCTTCTTATCGATTGGCGGTGGGGCGAGAAATACTTTGCGACAAAGTTGGTCGATTATGACCCCGCAAGTAATAATGGCGGGTGGCAGTGGTCTGCGAGTACAGGCACTGATTCACAACCATACTTTCGTATCTTTAACCCCGAATTACAATTGAAACGCTATGACAAGGATTACGAGTATATACGCACGTGGATACCTGCTTTCGAAACCGATACCTACGCAACAGAAAAAATAGTGGAACACAAGGAACGTTCGGCGATTGCCATAAAAGAGTTTAAGAGAGCGGCGTCCGTCTGATGCTGCTATGCGGCTGCGTCGCTACGCTCTGCTGCTCTGCTAATGCGAAAATAGCGAGAGCCGATTATTTACATTCCAGATGTGTCGTATGATATTATTACAATTTTCGTGATTTGGCAGATGCTCTGGGTGTAGTGTGCTACCGAATGCGATATCTGTGATAGCGATAGGATACGTGATAACGTATGATTTTACGGGGGCATAGATTATATTGTCCGCAGCAGTCCAAGAAGAATACGACAAATCGTATGTATGCGTTTGCTTTGATACTACATAGGCGTCTAATATTTTACGTGCCGCTTTTCTTGAAACTAAATAATAGACTGCACCTGGGTAAGATTCAGTTCGCTTGATGATTATGTCGCCATTTAAGAAATGCTCGTTGTATAGCCGAATGACGACGGGATGACTGCTTGTATAGAGTTGTAGGATTTCTACATCGCCGCAATTACCGCCACAATCGCCGTCTTTATTTTTTGCTGCTTTCGCTGCTTTCGCTTCTGCGATATACTTTGCTATTTTATTAAAATCAATATTGATAAACGATACGTCGTCTTCTAATACGCAAAAATATCCATCCGTTCCGCTTCCGCCTCCTTCGTCACCGCCATCTGTTCCTTCGTCGTATCCTTGTTGTATCGCTTTTAAATGCGACAATATACAAGCAATCTCTTCGGGTGTCGTGGTTGCGATTGATTCTTCATTGCGAATAATGGTATAGCCATTGGACTTGATGGTTTCGGGCGTTTCCGCAGAAATACGATAGTTATCTATGCTGTGTTCGAAGAATTGTCTTTCCATATGTCGCCGTCTATCTACGCATTTATCCATATTAATCCAATAGTGTTTCATCGTTTCGCTATTATACATATTTACGATTATTCTTCTTTATATAAAAATATGACCTGTTATAATAGTAATACGATGGCTTTATTTATTGACACAGAGACATCGGGGTTGCCTGATACGCATAATCTGAGATGGGGCGAGTATCCCAATTATAAGGATACCGCCAAGTATGCGAATGCGAGAATAGTCCAGTTCTCTATGTTAATCACGGATACTAAGTTTAATTTACTGGATGTCAAAGATTACGTTATCAAACGTGAAGGGTTCGAAATCACAAATGGTGAGTTTCACGGTATCACGAATGATATTTCGGATACGAAGGGTGTCGATTTCAATACCGTCGCAATCGAGATATTCTATGAACTGTTAAAGAACGTCTCGCATATTGTCGCACACAACGTGGGGTTTGATGTGGGCGTAATTAAATCCGAGTTGCATCGAAGGAACTTACAATATATCATTGACGAATTGGATAAGAAGACATTGCTATGTACGATGAAACATTTGAAGCCGATACTCAAAATCATCAATCCATATGGCAATTATAAAAATCCGTCGCTAAACGAGATATACCGATATAATTTCCATACGGACGTAGAGAACGCTCACAATTCGCTCTACGATGTTTATAATCTTCACAAGGTCGTAGAGCATATGTATAAAAATAATACGTTGTGTTATGACATTGATTAGCCGCGTTAGTATCTCAATGTAGTCTTCCAGAAGGGATAGCGTAGAGACGCTTCGCTTCCAAAGCCTTCCGCAAAGTATGTCTCGTCTTCGAGAACGATTGTTTTGTATAACTTACATACGACACTGAGGACGCTTTGGTCGTGTCGGTTCTCTATAAACTTATTTTTATTAAAATTATTAAAAGCATTCGCATCATTATAATAATCCGTGAATAATAGTGGGTTTTGGTATAATGCGTTTCGCCACGCAGATACGATATTCATACTGTTCGCATTCTTTTTAAACATCCTTACAGTCGCTATAAATTGTCCGCTTTCTATGATATCACGGCTATCCTCGTGTATATTAAAATGTTCGAAGATTTCCTTGGTCGTCCATTTGTCTTCGGTATGATGGCTCATTTGAAATGATATACAACCTCTTTCATCAGCGTCCGCATTTAACATCTCGATATATTCCTTAAATCGCTTGTATCCGTTCGGGTTTATATAGCATCCCGCATCCAAATAGATTAGGATATCGCCATCCTTTATTTTCTCTAAATGTTTATGGATGATGTATGGTTTCCATATCCAATACCCGCCACCTCTTGGCATTGTCAAGATAGTCTTAAATCGTTCCTTAAAATCATCATCCAAATCTTCTGTGCCGTAAGCGGTAGCAGTGTCGAACCAACCTAAACTTTCTGCTTGACTAAGCAATCTCTTTTTCGTTTCCGCAAACCCGCTATCGCCAAATGTAATAAAATGTATCATTATATTATATTTTATTTATTTATTATACAATATCGCTTTATTATTTATATATAATAAGTAGTTTAAGTAAGTAAGAAAGTAAGACAATGGCTACTATGGAGGAACTGCGTCGGCATAGAGTATTGAACTTGACTCTGATAGACTTAATACCTACTATGCTTATCGGGCTAATCATACATTCGTATCTCTGGCTATATCCTCTCGAATTAAGTAGCGAAGAGCAGTCAAACCGAACGTTCATTCAATATACGGCGTCATTAGCAATCATACTGATAACATTACTCGGATTAGGGATAATCATGCACAGGTTGTTTGGTATAATGTCGGGATTGTCGGCACACTTAGGATTAAACGGTAAGCCAAATAAAAAAATAATATAATATATAATGAGTAGAAAGGTAGAAAGAGATGAAAGAATTGGAAGAGAAAGAAGAAAAGAAAGAACGAGTAATCACTGTCGATAGGTTTCTGTCAATATGGATATTCCTTTATACAATCGCATATTTTATTGGGATAGTTCCCTACAATCCTGTAATACTGATTAGCATCGCTGCGTCGTTCTTCATATTCAGTCTGTTTTACATCGTCCCACGATTGAATGAGCGTTCTCTTTTCACATACTATATAACGATTAATACGCTTGGTAAGATAATCCCCTTGCTATTCCTAATCAACCGCAAAATAACTACGGGCGATATCATATTTACAGTATTCTTTATTCTATTCTATATCGCATATATGTTTGTCGCAACCGAAGACGACATCGTATGTATCTACACGGATTATGTGGAGTTCATCATTAACCGTGATAAGGCAAGTGAAGGAGCGATATTCCACGAAATTAACAAGGCATTCCCTAACTTATTCTAACAGTCGGCTGTGCGGCTGTGCGGCTGCGCGGCGCCGTTCTAATAAGGGACGATATCGCTATTCTTATGGACGCATACGATATTACAATATTGACAATGGTCGTCGAAGTTTGTGATAGGCACTGTTCCGGTGCTTGTCAAATACGAAAACTTATGAAAGCCCTTTGTCTCTAAATAGGTTATCAGTTCGAGCAACGTTATCCGATTGTCTAAGAATGTTCCACCGTATTCGAATTGGATTATTTTTACTTTTTCTAAGAAATCTTCGAAACCTTGAAAGACGAATAGTTCGAAACCCTCTGTGTCGATTTTCATAAAGTCAATGCCCTTGATGTCATTCTCCTTTATATACGTGATGCCCTTTATGATTTTTAGCAAAATCTTGTTTCTGTCATCGTCGATATGGCACGATGTTATGCGATTATAAAACGATTGATAGCGAGGATAATAATAGAGTTCCTTCTGTTCGTCGCCTAACCCGACGTTATTACAATAGGCTACTCGGTTTAGTTTGGTTTGTTTCTTCAAGTTCTCGATAAACTCGGGGACAGGGTCGAAGTAATGAACCTCGCCTGTGAAATTCACAAACTCGCTGTCGGTTCTACATCCGATATCAAATATAACGTCGATTTTATCCTTGATGTTCTTGTAAAAAAGTTCCTCTCCATTCGTCTTGGGGTCGTCATTGTTAAACGGATAAGATATGTCGGACATTCTTTGTGGGGTATTCTAATATTCTGATTTTATAGATATATGTATAATATTGCCTTTATATAAAAAAGGGATTTACTACCAGCAGGATTTGAACCTGCGAGTGCTTAGCACGTGACAGCTTAAGTGTCATTCCTTGGACCAGACTCGGACATGGTAGCAAATGCTCGTAAATCAGAGCAATATTATTTAAAAAAATAAGGTTTATAATAATATAATCGTCGGGGTATTATTATATATTCTATATATCCTAATTCTTATATAGTTTTATTGATATATGGAATAAGGAATATAGAATATATACAAAATACGTAAAATATATCAGGAAAATGGTGATGGCTTCACAGTCGCATTCACAGTCGCATTCGCAATTCTCCTTTTATCAATTACCAGAAGTTCTACAAGAGAAGATTATGAGCGAGATTATTACATTCCCTACAAAACCAGTGTCGTTTAGAAGATTTTTTTCATTAAATCAATTACATAACGACAGATATAGGGGTTGCACATTTATACTAACAGGAACACGAGGTAATACAAAGATATTACATATCGTCCCGCCTGATGGTAATTACGATTTCAGTATATATGATATTCGATACAAAAGAGATATAGCGGACAACGTATTACAATACGCCGCTGCGGCTTCGACTGCTTCGGCTGCTTCGAAATTATCAGAAGGACATTCGTATTATAGAGATGATGTCATCACAAGGTTGGAAATAAAATACGATGAAAAACTCATATTGGCTGCCTGTTATAGATAAGTTAGCGTGAAACTTATATTTATATAAAGTATAAATTGTTAAAAAATAATAATATAAATAATGTCAGGACAAATCGCCTTGTTGTCCGAAAGCCCCACCGCATATATAATACGTCGCAAGATAACACAAAGTGCCACGTTGATACGCTATCACGCTTATCTACTCAAATATTGGCTATGCGGACGTTTGCCTTTTCTCGAATATTATATATGATGTGTATATGATGTTTATATGATATCTCAGATTATTTAGTCATCCTAAATCGCCACCGCTTGGTTAATCTCTTCTAATTCGTGTTCGAAGCATAGGTTATGGACGATTAGGTTGTTTGTTCGCCCAACACGTTGCGCTCTTCCAATCGCCTGTTGTTTATCTACCGCCATTGAGTGAAAGATGATAACATCCGTCGCATAATTAATGTCAATGCCGTATCCTGCGTATTGCGTCGTCAATAAGATGACATTGATAATACCATTTTTAAAGTCCTTCAATACATTCATCATATGCGACGTATTCCCTTTTAATTCGGCAAAGGTTATGCCATTCGACACTAATACCTTGATAATGTTTGTAAATACATCCACCCTGCTAAACACGATGAACTTGCCATCGGGCTTATTCTTTAAAATCTCTAACAACGTATCTTCTTTATTCAAGATGCCCTTACCAATCTTGCTCCTGTTCTTGTTGGCGGCAATCTCGTTTGTAAGGGCATTAGCGTCCGCATTCTTAATACCGTCAGGGTTCTCGCTTCCGCCGCTAACGCTGCTTATAATCGCCGTTAGGTTCTCGGTGCTTTTGATTTCAGCACGGCAATCAGGGCATCTCTTCGCAATCGCAGCACTATTAAAGGTATTAAAGGTATTAAACGTTGATGTTGTAGTCGCATTAAGGAACTTGAAGAGGCATCCGCCGCAGAATATGTGGGTGCATTCGAGAATAATCGGTTGCGACACATTATCCAAGCAAATCGAGCATATTTTGCTATCGATTTCTGTGATACGCTCAGTCAAATCCTTTATTTTTCCTTCAATCGATGCGATTTCGGCGTCAATGGTTTTCAGGCGATTTGCCTTATTCTCTTCGAGTATATCGAGACTTGCGATATACTCACGCTCCCTGTGCTTATTCGACAGGTTCTTATTCATATCCGCACAAATCAACGCAGCCATCCCTTCTTCGGTCTCGTTCTTCCCTCCCAAGTCTTTAATCGCCCCCGAAATATCGTTGGCGTTGATTTTGTCTAATATAGAACTGTTAATATATTTCTTAATGATTTTCAAGTATTTCGACATTTTACAGAGATGATAATGCTCGACGATGGGCGGTATCTTGAAACTCTCCTTGACAAAGTCCTTATTACATTTGACTAAGATGTAATTAATATAATCCTCCCGAAGTATATCCTTGATATTATAGTATTGCGAATAAGACGACGAAGAAATCTTGTTGCACATATTAAAATAAGTTCCACTAATGAGCCAAATAAACATATAGGTGAATACTTCGATTTTGTTGATAATATCGTGGCATTCGTCAATCATAATACGTTTCCAGTTATATATGAAATAATTGTTCGTGTTGGTTATCGGAACATTATAGTAATCGAGCAATCTGTCGAGCGTCGTGTTCTTAATGAGGACGACGTCGAATTGATTAAAATAGTCTATGATTTCCTGCTGATTGTCGTGGGTGATTGGCGGCATATTCTTCTTGATATAATTCAAGTCGTCGATAGCGATATATTTGAGGTCGGTTGCTTCTCGCAACGTTTTCTCCCATTGGACGTAGACGGGACCACGTGGAACGATAATGAGCGTGGCGTTAATCATCGTATCGGGATTTGGCAAGTTCAGATTTACGGTTTCGGCTGTGAAGTAATTGTATGCCCTCGCACTGTGAAAACTATGGACTTTCGCCGAATTAACGTGTATATTCTCCAACGGATTATGAGCGATAATCGACAAGGCGGTTAGCGTCTTGCCATACCCGACGATATCGCCGATGATACCGATATTCGTAGAAATCTTTATCTTCGTCTCTCGGTTTTTGTATGTGATTGAACCTACATTCTCCATATAAATAGCCTTGTATAAACAAGCCAACTGATGCGGTTTGAGTATTTTCTTAATCCGATTGGGTTGTCCGCATCGCATCGAATTACTATCCAATTCAATATCATACGTCAATACGGCATCGGTATAAGACATTATTACGCTATTATTATTTATAATATATATATTTTATATCAATTTTTATATTCTCCTCCCCCTCCCATAAAATATATAAGAATAATCCCATATAACCTATTATAATAATGACAACAACCACCGACGACAACGCGATTATAGACGCCTCCACTGCTTCCACCGCCTCTGAGACTGCTACCGTAAATGTTCCCGTAGTGGATGCCGCTGCTACTACCGCAGCCGCCCCAGCACCACCCGTAAATATCAAGAAGATTGTGTTTGCTCTTCCAGGCGATAATTTCAGTTCCAAGTTTTTGATTTCTTGGACGGCGACTTTGGGAAAACTGTGGGAAACCCGTAAATACGATATTATGCTTTCACCTGCTACGGGTTCATTCGTCCCTTTCGTAAGGATGGCGACGCTTGGACTGGATGTGCTTCGAGGACAAGAGCAGAAGCCGTTTGACGGACAACCGTTCGATGTCTGGATTACGATTGACAGTGATATTGTATTTACGTTCGAACAAGTAGAAAAATTAATTGAATCAACGGACGAACACCCCGTAGTCGCTGGAATGTATCGTATGTCTGACTTGGTAAATTATGCGTTCGTCAAAGACTGGGATGAGACGTATTTCAAGGCGAACGGCACTTTTCAGTTTATTAAGCCCGAAGAGGTCGAAACGTGGAAGAAGGAGACAGAGTTCAAATACTATCCCGTCGTGTATAGTGGTATGGGATTTATGGCAGTTCGCAAGGAGGTTTTCGACAAAATCAAGTATCCCTATTTTGACTCAGAGATTGCTACGATAACTACGGAAGACGGCAAGGTTATTCGTGATATTTGTAGCGAAGATGTTAGTTTCTGTAAAAAAATCACACAAGCGGGGTATCAAATTATGGTGAATACGGATATCCGTGTAGGACACATTAAACCGCTTATAATTTAAATATTTAAAAATTAATTTAAAATAGTAAATAATATAGAAGGCTATGTTCGAAATACGGGATTTATACTGGCTCATCGAATATATCGGGTATTCTAACTTTCTAATCGGTATTCTTATTCTATATATCGCTTACTATCTACTATCGAATACCTTTATGTTTATTCTGTTCTTGGGAATTGGCATAGCGATTGGTATGTATTTAAGTTATGCGATGCGTAATACGCTATATATGGTATAGGAAACGAAGATAAACGAATATAATCTAAAATATATTCGATTATCTTTTTGTTTTATTTTTTAACTTCTGGCATTACTGGAACGACACTAACGGGACTAACAGGTTTATTGATACCTTCGATATCATAGATACTTTCTTTTATTACTGGGATAGGCTCGGGAACAGGTTCAGTGATAACAGGCGTAGAAACAGGCTCTTGTATTACAACAGGTTGTTCTGGCATAGGTTCAGATACGCTTCTGCTACTACTGCTAAATGGCGACATTGCCGATAACGATGAAAACATAGAGGTGTTATTATCTACGTCCGCTACTGCAGCTACGTCTGCGGGTTCGTTCAAAGAGGGTTCTTGGTAAGGTTCAGGAGGTGGATTATAATTATTCATTTCGTCATTTACTCCGTTCATCCCATTTAGTTCATTTTCTCTATTCATTCCATTAACATCGTCTTCGCGGATTGTATTTTCATTGCTTGAAGAGTTCGAAGAACTGCTTCCGCTACCAAACATAAGCCAATATACAACTCCTAATATAATTAATATAAATACAAAAATAGCGATAGCAATAAATACCCATTTTAATGAATCCATCATATTGTTTTCGAACTCCGCAGCCTTCTTAACTTCCTCTTCGGGTTTTGTCGGAACTGGAACAGGCGGTGCGGGAGGCGCTGGTGTTAGTGATGGTGACGTAGGCGTAGCAGTAGCAGTGGTAGCAGCGGCAGGAGGCGTAGCAGTAGCAGTGGTAGCAGCGGCAGGAGGCGTAGCAGTAGCAGTGGTAGCAGCGGCAGGAGGCGTAGCAGTAGCAGTGGTAGCAGCGACTTGTTCCGTGTATTTTTCTAAAACATTTATTAAATGGTAATGTTTGATGAGTTCGAGTTTATCGATAACATTCAATATATTCATATTATATTTAGTCTTCTATATTAAGATTTCAATAAAAAAATATGTATTTTATTAGAATGAATATAAAACCTATATATGTGTATAAATGGGTGAATAGCAAAGAATACATCACATATGTATTCGACGCCGGAGCAGCCGGAGCGGTTCGAAACGACCGCTATGACCCGTCCGTCATCGTCATTCAAGAACCCATCTATCAAGACAGTAGCAAAGAGGATGCGACGAACAAAATCGCCTATTATATAAACAATCAAAAGACCGATAAACCAGATTTATTGGATAAGTCAGTTGCTTATTATGCGTGGGTAAATAGCGAACCCTTCTTATATACTATTGGCACAATGCGATGGAAGGGGTATGACGTTAATCCGTTCAAATCGACAGATAGAAAGTCGGACGACATAATCGAGGACAACCATAAGAATTATAGTAAGGCGAAGGAATTGTTTGAATGGACGGACGTCATCAACATTGTTTTAAAAACCGATTTTAATTATGAAAACAAATACTATTACGACGACATACGATTTAAAAGTAATAATTACAAGGTAGCGAGTGATAGCAAGATTAGAGAGTTATACAGTATAAATGTCGTAAATAACAAGATAATCTCGGAGGAACATTACAACGTCGTATATGTCGCCAAGATGGACGATGTCCCGTCGCTCATCATACTATTCGACAAATTAACGACGTCGAATAAAACTCAACTCATCCAATATATCACAAGTTTAAACAAAGCATATTATAAATTATTCAAGAACCATACCTTTAAAAATCGTAGAGAATTGAGCCGATTATTTAAAATGCGCAGCAGCGAAAGCAGCGGTAGCGGCAGTAGCGAATGTATCAATATATATTATACAAGGCATATTGTGATAACGATATTTGCGAACGGCGTCCTACATTTGACGTTTAAATACCCAATGGATAACGGAGTGAAGCGGGACGTTATTCGTGGGTCGGTAGATGAACTCAATAAATATATTAACAAGGTTTTAAATATCAACGTCGTATTTAAGGAGAAATATATCAACGCCCGTATCAAATACAATGCGTATAAAACGAAGTTCGATGACTTGAAACGGGAACTTGTGCTATCGTCGATATTTACGGGATTTAAAGAGGAAGGTTTTTATTACAAGCGGACGTCAAACTACAAGGACAGGAGCGTAATGGATAAGGCAATGAAGAACGATATGAATAATAATAATATTCCAAAAAATGCCAAGGATAACGCCGACGACCAAGATACTCGAATTATCGTGAAGAAGGAACATCGGGGCTATATGATTGATGTGAAAAATGCCAAATCGTTCTTTGAGTTTGAATGCTTGGAATATTGGGTATCAAAAATAATAGAAAAGGCTACCAGTGCCGACAAGCAATCTTCGAGCGACGCCAAGGGAATTACTGATGTAGCCTCGAATGCGGTTAAGTCAAAAAGTGGCAAAAGCGGCAAAAGCGACGACAGCGGCAGTGATGGCATTCCCGACTATCTGCGATATAAATATATGTCATCAAAGAGTTCTTCGAGTTCTGGCGGACGCATAGCGAACGGCGGCGGCAACGGCAATGACAACAAGAATTATTTAATAAATAAACTTAGAAATGCCGACAAGGCTCTGTGGAATGACAATAATAAATCTCGTAAATGCCAGAAAGTGAAGCAACCTATCCCATTGACGAAAGACGAATACAACGATTTTAAAAGCAAGGGTTTAAATAAACTGTTTGACAACTCTATCATTCACAATGATAATTATTATGTTTGCCCTCGTTTGTGGTGTCCGAAAAGTAATGTGCCACTCGACGAAGGAGACCCTAACGCTAAATGTCCTGGGACGGACGAGAAACCGATGCGACTAAACGATGAAATGAAAAATAAAAACCATCCTCGTTATGTCTATTTAAAGAAGAAAGACAATATCCCTTGTTGCGGCAAAAAGAATAATGGAGATGCCGAAGAAGCGGGTGCGGACGACGATGAAGGTGGCGAAGCGGGAGCAGCGACAGCCGCGGTATCGACTGTCGTCCCCATAGTAAAGAAGCCAGTTGTTCCAGCGAAGGACAATGATAAGAATTATATTATGAAAAATTACCCAATTTATTATGATAAAAGGTATGGGGACATCCCTGAGGAACTATATAAATTATTGTATCCGAGCAATTACAAGGAATATATTGAGAGTTGCCGTTCGCCCAATAATATCAACAAGAAGCGATGTATATTGAGGAAGGGTTTAATCGACATCGACGAAATCCCCGAAAAATACGCAAATCGCTATGATAACATCATCTATACACTCGCATATCTATTAGACGAAACCAAGGCATCCTTTGTCGAAAATATTAAAAGCAAGGTGGATATCGTCTCCTATATGTCGCTCGACAACGGAAACATCTGTAAAGATTTCGGCGACCGTGAGCCAGTATTATACGAGTATCACAAAGAACTCTATGGCGATTTAAAGAAACATCTGCGTAGTCGGAAGTTGAAAATCGAATTGCCAAAGTTCGATGCCAAGGACGAGAAGGCGGTTTTCAAAATATCACGGCTTTTATATATCTACAAGTCCTATCGTAAGTTCATAGACTATCTCTCCGCCGACGATTACCCCGACGACAAGGGTATCCAATATTTATATAGTTTAGTCGCCTTCGTATATAAGAGGCTACTTGTAGTTTGGGAGAATACCATCAACACGAATAGCAATGAACCGACCATCAATTTGCTCGTCCCAGAGTATATAAACGATATCATAACCTACTACGGATTACATAAGAAAACCGAAATCATAATGATATTAAAAGAAAAGTGGAAGACCGAAGGGAACAAGCAGGAACTGAATATGCACCGTGATAACAAACTCTATGAATTGATGAAGAACCGTGATAATATCCAGTTCTACGAGCCGTTAATCATTAAAACAATCAGTCTCGAAAAGAAGCATATGCCATTGAGCGATTTCCCGAATATCGTGAAAATCATCGATTTTCACCTCGACAACACCGTCTTCAATAATCTAAAATATATCAGCAATTTAATCAAAGATGAAAGTTTAAAATATACGATTGATACCATCGTCATCAACGACAATTACACGATTGACAAGATAATGTTGCGGAACAACATACTCATCCGCTTTAACCCGCAAGGCATCATTCTGCTACCTTATTTAATGAAAGAACTGCGTATCAAAAACGTCGTATTCTTAGACGACATTGCGGATACCACGTTTAACATCACAATCGTAAATCACATCTACGCCAAGTTCATCGGCAAGATAGAGAAGTTGCGTGATTTCGGGATTGCGGTAGATTGCGGCACAAATAACTATCAGGACAACGAGATTACAAAGAGCCGTCTTATAATTCGCAAAGACGCCAGTGATAACAAAGGACGTGTGATACTTTTCGGGAAGAAGAACGAGTTCGAAGAATACAACGACAGGGACGCAAATGGCATCCAGAAATGGCTTGATATGAGATTACGGGTTCTTAACAAGTTAGTCGCCGTGATGCCAGAGATTGCCACATATCCCCGTCCACGCGCGGAGTTCATCGAACGCTTAGTCGGCTTGTTTGACAGAGACAAAACAAAGATACAGATAATCCTTGAAGAGATACCTTTATTCACAAAGGAGGGACTGAACGATTGGTATGCCAGTTCGCTATTACATACGAAATATGACTATATTGACGGACTGTCAGATAACTTTGTAGATAACGGCGCTGAACTATTATTCACACAATACTTGGTAAAGAAAAGGATACCGAACCATATCCTTTATTATCACGAAGCGAACCCAAATATAATACAAGATATCCACGAAGACCACGAAGAGACCGATACAATAAACTATGAAAACATCTATGATAATAATGATATCAATAGAAATAAGAATGCTAATGCTAATAATACTAATACGAATATTAACAATAACAAGGCTACCAAGGAGAAACCCGTGAAACCGTCATCGAAATCCCAGTCGCCCCCGAAGCATCGCAAGAGTAATAGCGTTATGAAGATACCTCGAATGTTTGAAGGAGAAATGAAGGACTTGAACTCGAAATGGACGAAATATAAGAAGAAGATATGGTGGCAATTAAAATATTTGAAGAATGATTACGAACCGGACTTTATCGTCGAACTCTTTAACTACTTTAAATCCATCGATAACGATATTGTCAATGACTATGATGATATCATTAAGAAGACGTTTCGCTATTATAAACACGAGTTCAATAAAACGGAGGCTACCAAGAAAATAAAGGATATATTTCGAGACCCGTATTTTTACGCTTCTTACGTGAATGCTATGAACCAATTAAAAGGCACGAAGAAGACGTTTAAGACATTAGAGATATTCTTAACATCGTATTTTAATGATAGCCCGATAGCCGAGCGAAACAAGATATTGACGCAGATGAGTAGTTCCCCCGCATTCGTCTATCACCCGAACGAGATAACATTCTTTACGATTTCGAAGGTTCTCAACATCTCTATATTCATTATACACAACAGGGCGGAATATGGAAAGGCGGTTGATGTTAGTAAGAGGGCGGATGAAAAGGACTTGTCTATCACGACATCCATTTACAAGGCGGATACGAGCGAACTTGACAGACCACTTATAATGCTATACAAAAAGAACGAAAAGACGCATCTCGCTTATTATGTCGTTCGCAATGCGAACCACGAAATCCCCATATATACGGAACTGAAAGACGCACCCGAGGAGATTAAGATGATGATATTGACTACTAAGAAAACCAGCACCTACTCGTCGTCGAGTAGCACACGAACGAGCGATATTTAATGTTTATATATTAGTAGTAAGAAAGAGATGAGTAGGGTGTGATTAACAATGAATTCGTATTGCTAAGCAAATTGAAAAATAAGATTATATAAAAAATGATTTCTATAAATAAACTCTTCACATACTTAATATGAACCAAAAGAAACATAAATTGGGGCAGTATTTTACAACGCACAATGTTCTTAAAGAGAAGGTGTTTGCGTTTATCTTGAATGCTCCCGATGTCATTTTAGAACCATCAATCGGACGTGGAGATTTAGTTGCGTATATTACCGAGAAACAGCCGAGCATCACATTTGATATGTTCGAGATTGATGAGAGTATTCCATTATTAGACGAGATACAAAAGGGCAATGTCGTCTATGGCGATTTTATGAAACAAGAAATCACTAAAAAATACAAAACAATAGTAGGCAACCCACCATTCGTTCGAACGAAAAAAGGCAATCTATACATTGATTTTACGGAAAAATGTTATCATTTACTCGACGATGACGGCGAACTAATATTTATCGTTCCCTCCGACTTTCTGAAATTGACATCCGCTTCAAAACTGCTTAATGTTATGATGACAAACGGGACATTCACGCATATATTTCATCCTCATAATGAAAAAATGTTTGAGAACGCATCCATTGATATCATAGTGTTCCGATATTGTAAAAATATAAATATAAATATAAATTGTTCCAATAAAAAGGTTCTCTATAACGATAAGCAATTGTATATTACAAACAGCAACGGATTAATCACATTTAGAGAAAATGAAACGTATAATGACGTGATGTTTGGGGATTATTTTGACATTTACGTCGGTCTTGTTAGTGGCAAAGAGGACATCTATAAAAACGAGGAACTTGGCAATATTACGGTGTTAAATGGCGAAGGCAAGGCAGATAAATATATATATATCGAACACTATCCGTGTGAAAATGGCAATATCAACACGTATTTGTCGCATCACAAAGAAGCACTCATTGAAAGACGCATACGCAAGTTCAATGAAACGAATTGGTTTGAATGGGGATGTCCGAGGAATATCCGCACCATAGAAAGTAATATCGACAAGGACTGTATATACATATATAATTTGACACGAAAACAAAATGTAGCATTCGTCGGAAAGGTCAATTACTTCGGCGGGGGATTGCTAATGCTAAAACCTAAAAAACAGTGCAACTTAAAGGCAATAGCCTCTTATATCAATAGCACGACATTTAAAGAAAACTTTATGTTTTCGGGACGGTTCAAGATAGGACATCGGCAAATATGTAATTCGCATATTCCGAGCGATTTTCTAATTACATAATTAAATAAGATAAAAATACTAAATACCAACCCATCATATTTCTAATGTCCTTATATCGGACATAAACCGCTCTTTCCAACTTGGACGTGGTCGCTGTAAGCATACGACAAATAATTTAACACGACTATGTATATTATCATACTTGAACGTTCTGTTTTTATTCCAACAAACTTGAAAGGGTAGATTGTTTATATTCTGCGTTAATACAGACAAGCCTTTTAGACTATTGACGATTACATCGGTCGCATTCGTTTTATTTAGCACAATGAAATAGTAGTCTTTTTTATTATTTCTGTTATATTCTTTATTTTTAAGTTTCGTAAAAAGGATTTCACTCATTTTGCCATTTTCATAAGTGAATTCTTTGTGAATATCCAACATCGCATCTGTGTAAGCATATACGCACATCGCTAAATTACCAGTGTTATCGCTTGTTATCGTAGTCGTCGTTTTTATATTGATAGGTATCCACCCATACATTGTATCAAATGCTAAAATATCATACCACATTCGCATCCTCGGCTTTTTTATTTTTACTCCAAACTTCTCAATAAGAACTTTGATAATTTCGTCTTCATCTACGCAACTATTTATTCGTCCGTCGTCATTTTGCGTTGAAAACTGAAAAATGCGTGATTGTAAATAGCCCCTTATTATATACATAATAAGCGGTAATTGTTTAACTCTCAAAAGACAACCTCTAAACCATTTTTGTATTCTAATTATTTTATCTTCGTCATACATCGTATCCTTTTCTGTTATTCGAATAATATCCATAAATCAGTTTTCATTATTATCATTAAAAAATAGAACTAATCGTATCTCCGTCGAGTATTCGTTCGAGTTTCTTTTTATCCATCCCTTCAACCTTGTTCCATTTATCCCAGTTCATCTGAATTGCGACTGGTTTCGAAAAGTGGTATTCTCTATCTTTGCCATCCATTATGCGTTCCCCATATTGAACGTGTGCTTGGTTTTCTATTTCGGCTTCGCTCAGTCCCTCCGTTGTCGTCCTTATATGCTTTTTTATTTTATTAAAATTATAGGGTTCTGGTGGGAGACTTTGGTATAAATAAACGGATGGCGTAATATGCTTTTTCGCAAGAAAGAAAAAGATACGATTAAGCCGTTTTCGTAAAAGATGTATATCTATAATCATCGTTGGGTTTAAGAGTTCTTTTACGACATAATCAATCGCATAGGCATCATAACTCTCATCATCACTTGCTGCGTTCGTATCAAACAGTTTAACAAGAGCCGTGTGTAAGGCAAAGAAAGAAGCATAACCTAAATGAGGCTTCTGTAATCGGTTAATAATATCATAACGGACATCGCTCTCGCTGCTCTCGCGGCTCTCGCTGCTCTCGCTTCTCGATACGGCTGACACGGTTGTGTCTCGTAGTAATAAAAATAGCAGAACGCTGCCTGTTCTACCCATCCCTGCGTAGCAATGGACGAGCGTCTCGTGTATTGATGTATCGGGTATTTTGCTAATTCTAATCCACGCCGTCGAACTACCCGCCGTCATATCAACAAAATCTCTTATGTTTATATACTTTCGGTCTGTGTGTGAATGGTGATGGTTGATAACTTTAACTGCCAATTCGAACATTTCACGCTCTCCTCCGAAATCGTAAGGGTTGCAACCGTGGATATTTGTCATACCCTCGCAATCGTGTAAATCTACGTAATACTTTATGTTGTGTTTTTCTAATACATATAGTATATTTCGAAATATCCATCCTCTATCAAATTGGTATGGTAGCGGCATCCCATATAGTTTTTTGTTTTTTGAAGCGAACGGCTGATAGAAGTCAAACATTCCGTTATACGTGCTTAAACTCTTAGGTGGCTTAAAGGCATTGTAGAGTTTTGCCAAATCGCCTTTCATCGTTTCGATTTTATCTCGCTCTTTAAGCGAATGAATGACTTTGCCTGTCGCAACAGATAAGAACTCTTTTTCTATTTTCATTAATTTCTTCGCATCAATTCTTGGCGGCTCTTTTAATGTTTTCAATAGCCCTTTATGTATCTCTTGCATTCTTTCCGTGTAGTTCGGCACTGACACAGCCGTGAGGGATAACCATCGGTTTTGTTTTAGTAAATGAATACAAAACACGAACACACGTGAAGCAATTGTAAATAAGTTCAACGATAATTTCCATTTTTCGAAAATTGTTTTATCCGACTTCGCCGACTTCGCAGCCTTATCCACATTCGCAGCATTCGCAGCATTCGCAGCATTCGCAGCATTCGCAGCATTCGCAGCATTCGCAGCATTCGCAGCATTCGCAGCATTCGCAGTATTCGCAGTATTAGCGTCCGTCGTGTCATCAACGCCATACCACGCATCATAAGCATCCCGATTGCTATTGGTATCGCTTCCAATACCACCTATGCGTCCTGACTTGCGTCCTGTCTTGCGTCCTATACGTCCTGCTTTGCCACCTGCTATGCGTCCTTCGCTATTCCCGAACATCGTTGTATTATAAACGTATAATAACCGCTCTCTGGCTCTTTCTTTACATTCACTTATCTTCCGCTCAATTGTTTCATCAACCTTTTTTTTAAGTTCTTCGATGATGATGTCTGTGTCGTGGATATCTCTGATACCTCTGATAACTTCCATCGCAATTTCTTCTGCGTTCTTTGTGAGGATTTCAATCTCGGCATTTAGTAATTCATGCGAATAAAGTTCTCCTAACATTTCATAGGTAAGCAACTTATCTATATTTACGATTTGAGAGGGCGAAAGACGTCTTAAAGGACGATGCTGATATATCGGATACGTCGGTAATATAGATGGCATTGCGGACTTGGCAACAGGTTGCGTGAATGTTCTGTTCGCCATAACAGGCTGTTTTATTGTCATCCCTCGAAATCCTTTATTTAACATTGCGGCGGACGCAACGGTAGCATTTCTTATAACGTTGCCTATTCTACGAACCCCTCTCGATGATAATGTTCCGCCTTTTACAGGCTCGACGGGTTTCTTAGGCGTCGTCTTTTTTTGTAATTTCATTTTATTATATAGGATTTTTTATTATAATGGTTATAGATAGGTATGGATATTAAAAAAGAAGTTTTAAAAGAACTTTCACTCGGACTCGAGAAAGAACAGTATATATTAGAAAAGTTTAAAAATAATAAGAAGTTATATATCAATAAACCCGAAGTAAGGATGTCTAATAACGAAACTGTTTATTATGAAATAGCAAAAGAGGATACATTACAAGATGAAGATTTAAACAATATCATATATTATTTATTATATACGGAAAGTGATGGTTCGAAATTATATTTCTCAAAAAATGAAAGCACACCTTCTAAATTATTCAGCACTGGATTTACTTATATACAATCTCAATTACTTGATGCTATATATAGAAAAATGGAAGGAGGAAAACGCACCGCTGCTCCCGCTTATAAATTAAACGGAGAGAAGGTTCATTTGTTAATCAACAAAAAGAAACTCCACAGAAGCGTCTATGTAAAGGGTAATGGCAAAGCCAAGTATTGTAAGATAAACTATGAGTTTGTATTACTAAGCAAATTAAAAAATAAAATAATATAGAAATCTAAATCTTAACCTACGCTTTACGCTACACACACGCTACGTAATAATAACCTTCTGTTTCGGTAATTTATAGCATTTGCTCTTTTTCACTTCTTTTTGATGGATTACGATTTGCAAGTCATCGTTTGTGAATGTTTCGTTGTCTTCTTCTTTATCGTCTTCTGGTATCACATTAAGCATCTTTTTATCCGCCACTCCCTTAGCATCACCCTTAGCATCCGTCATATTCTTCAATAGTTCCATCATATGTTCCTCGTCGATTAGAACACGGCTATCGCCAGTTCCACAAGGCGGTTGCTGCCCGAGCATCACATTCGCCGATACCCCATTCACCTTGTCGTATTCCGCAAATATACTTGCGTTGATAAGCATATCCGTTGATTCTTCAAACGACGACTTTGCGAGTGGTCCGATATCCCCACGATTAATCCCGTGCCTATCGATAGACATCAACTGTCCCTTGTAGGTCATCGTGTCGATGAGAAGCGACATATGCCTGTAATTCATCGAACCCTCCGATACAACCGCCAGTAATTCCTTGTATAATGCGTTTCGTGCAGCCTCAATCCCGAGCGTATCATAGATTTCCCGAATGTCGTTTGAAATCGTTCGTGTCGTATCGATGTTGGGATTTGCGAGAATATCAATGAGGTTCGTGCCATCCGTGTCAAGAACCCATTCTAATACCGTGTCGAACTTGTTCGTCTCATCGTTATATTTCGTATAATTCTTTTTATTCAAAGATACCTTGCGAATACCCTTGTATCCTTTCAGTAGCACCTGATATACGATGTTATGCTCTATCGCCTTAATCGTCGCAATCTCGTCCTTGTCGTCAATCCCGTTCAACGCCTGTTCCGTCATCTTGATACGGAATACGCATTCCTCCGCATTGTCATCGCTATATACGCAATCGATATATTTATCATACGAGGTCTTCAACTTGGTATAAACGTCAATCATTTTAAGCCCAAACGTATTCATCTTCTCCTTGTCAAAGACGAGGCGTAATACCCACGGCGAGGTTGTTCGTGCCTTACAGATATTTTCGTCAATCTTTTCAAACTCCTTGTAGATACTCATAATACCCGCATCCTTCTCGATATTTGTCGCATACATCTCGTCGCTATCCCAGTAAATCTCGCTATGTTTTAGAATATCGCTGAGTTTCGTGATTTCAATCGAGTTCTTAATATTCATCGCATTATTCTTTGTAATGTCAATGCGAGGGTCGATGAAATCGCCATTCTCGTCCTTCTGCGGATTAATCACACAGGATACATCAGGCTTCATATAGATAATTAGCGTCGGCGTCTTCGTCTTCTTCGTCGCCGAAAGGATTTCCTTTAATCGAGGAACACCCGACGTAGCCTTTACTGCTGCTGCCGTCCCCGATACGTGGAATGAGTCGAGGGTCATCTGTGTTCCCAATTCGCCTATCGTCTGAGCGGCGATTATCCCTACCATATCGCCTGGTTGTGCGAGTGCCTGATTGAAATACTCGTAGATTTGCGATACAATCCAGTCGAAGGTTTCCTTGGAGAAATGGTAATGGACGATTAGTTTCTTGGGGTTCAAGTGAAGACGTAGCAATATGTTGAAATACAACATCCCCTGAACTCGGTCTTTCACATACAAATCCGCCTTAATCTTCTCAATCGCATCCAAGACATAATCGGGGTATAAATCCGTCTTGATATTCTTGATATTGAGAGCCACCAAGCGTTGATGGGCGATATTGATAATCCTGTCAAACGGTATCGGGTAATTGATAATATACTTTTTCTCGCTATTAAACACCTTCTTAATCAGAAACTCCTTATCCCGTAGCATCCCCTCGTAATGCTCGGCACATCGTGTGTATGTCGTTGCATTTATCGTCTTGAACGCCTCCTCCGTCATATGAACGTCGAGATGCTCCGGTCCTTTCAGGTGATACTCATTATCGAGTTCAATACTGTTTTTATTGATTGTATTGATATACTGCGTCTCTATCTTGCACCCGTCCATCCCGTCCTCTCCGTATATATACTGGATGATAGAGCCTGTCGCCGTTCGCACCGTATTATCATAATTGATTTTTGAGTCTTCCATCGCCTTCACAAGCCTACGCTGAATATAGCCAGTTTCCGAAGTTTTCACGGCGGTATCAATAAGCCCTTGGCGTCCGCCCATAGCGTGAAAGAATACCTCTTGGGGCGTTAATCCGCTAATAAAACTGTTCTTCACGAAACCACGTGCCTCGGGTCCGTCGTCATATTTCGTGTAATGCGGTAGCGTCCTGTCGGTAAATCCGTAAGTGATGCGTTTGCCATCGACGTTCTGCTGTCCGACACAAGCAATCATCTGGGCTACGTTGATTTCCTTGCCTTTCGAACCCGCCTTCACCATATTAATCATACGGTTGTTCGTGTCGTCAATCTGATTTAAACTGATTTTACCGACATTGTTCGTCGTCTTGTCGAGGATTGCGATAATCTCACGCTCGATATATTCCTCGTTGCTAAATATACTATTGTTATCAATGATACCACGGCGTATGTCGTCCAACTTGTCATACGCCAAGTTCTTCATTTCCTTAATCTTGTTTTTGAGCGTCTCCTCTGTTTTTTTGTCAGGCACTAAGTCGCTGATACCGACGCTGAACCCCGAGGTTAATAGCCATCGGCATATCAATCGCTGGGTATTATCGAGAAACTTGCGAACCTCGAATGGTCCGTAATCGTGATAGATAACAGGGATTAAGCCCGTCGAAATATCGTGAAACGTCTTCTTATCTAACGAACCCGAATTGGCGGCGATAACGCTATTATTCACGATAAAATGCTCTTCCTTCTTGTTCTTCAAGTTGACAAAGAGACCCGGGGGTAATATTTGCGAATATGCGTCCTTCCCCGAATACATATACTTATCATCGGGTTTATCGAGTTTTCCCTTGAAATAACTATTCACCATCTGGATGTTTGCGAGTGTCTTGTCTTGTATCCTCGTGTAATCCTTCGTTAGCCTGTAAGAGCCGACAAGCGTATCCTGAACGACTTCGATAATCGGTTTGCCATCACGAGGGGCTAAAATCATATACGGCACTGCTGCGATATCCATTAATTCGCTCATCGTCTGGATATTTTGCGGACAATGTAAGTTCATCTCATCACCGTCAAAATCCGCATTGTAAGGCGGCGTATCCAAGACATTCAAGCGAAACGTCTGGTAGGGCATAATCACCACCTTATGACACATCATCGACATCTTGTGTAGCGACGGCTGTCGGTTGAAGAGGATGAAATCGCCGTTTGTAAGATGCCGATGAACGATGTCGCCATACACGAGTTCCTCGGCATTCTTCTCACGTTCGACAGAATGCTTCAAGTTGATGGTTCGAGAACTCTTTTTAATGTATTTCGCCCCAGGCCAGATTTCAGAGCCACGCTTCACCAACTCTCGCATCTTGTCGATATTATAGGCATTCACAACCTCGGGGAACGTGATATTTACGGCGACTTTCATAGGGACGCCGAGTTCGTCGATGCTGATATAGGGGTCTGGCGTAATCACCGAACGTGCCGATTGGTCGACCCGTTTGCCGTTGAGATTGCCACGAATACGCCCTTCCTTCTTCTTCATACGGTCAGAGACGGATTTGAGTTTTCGCCCGTTTCTTTGCTGTGCGGGGGCAAGTCCAGGCATCTGGTTGTTGATAAACGTGAATACGTGGTATTGTAAAAGCATCTCGACGTATTTGATGGTAACCTCCGAAGCCCCCTTACATATCTTCTCGGACAATTGCTTATTCGTCTTGATAATGTCGCTCAGTTTATGCGTCAAATCGTCTTCACGGCGTTGCCCGTTCTCTTCAATAATACTCGGACGCACGGCTGGAGGAGGAACGGGCAAGACGGTGCATATCATCCATTCTGGTCTGTTCCATTTTGGATTAAATCCCATCATCTCCATTTCTTTTTCAGTTATGCGTGAAAATATTTTGAGGATATCTTCGGCAGTGAATTCTTGAACGATTTTCTCGGCTTGTTTTTTATCCTTCCATTCGGCGATAATCTTCATCGAGTTCTCCTTCGTATATTTCGTCGGCTGAACTGCTCCGCACCCAATCGTTCCGTCGTCGCCACACACACGTATCTTCGTGGTTGTATTACATAGTTTGAAATATGCCTCCCATCGCTTCTGGTTGTTCTTAATCGATAGGATGCGTTGCATGTCATGCTTAAACTCTTTGTCGGTATCTGCGGAGATTAAACACTTGGAACATTTGAAACAGACGCAATTCAGTAATTTCTTGACGATATCAAAGAACATTGCGTGAAACACTGGCTTTGCGAGTTCGATGTGTCCGAAATGCCCGGGGCAAAATATGTTCTTCTGTTCGCACGTGCAACATATTCGGTTATGCTCCAAGACACCCATTCGAGAATCAAATAAACCGCCTACAATCGGCTCACTACCCGCATAGGTATCGGTTTTCGTAATCTCAACCACCGAGCGATTGCGGATTTCTTGCGGTCCGAGAACGCTGAATTGTATTCCTCGAACATCTTGAATTTCTACCTTTTGGTCATTATAGGACAGTTCAGGATAAATTGACATATCTCTTATTAATAGTAGTTAAAATAAGTCGCCTTATGCTTAAACTATTTTAACAAAAAAAGTAATCAGTTTTTATTTTATTATTCTTCTTATTACATCAAGTCGGCACTGTTGCCGTTGCCGCTATTGCTGTTTTTTATTTCCATCCTTTGTAATTCAAACTCCTTTGCCGATTTAACATCCTTTATGTGTTTCAGTTTATTATAGGCTTCCTTAAATAGTGTTCCAGCATCCTTCGTATGCGATGACTGCGAAGCAGGTGATGCTTGTGATGTATGTGAAACGTGCGACGCATCTGCTTCGTATGCTTCGAAGCCTACGCCGCCACCTACGTCGCTTCCGTCGCCGATGTATTGGCTGTTGAAACGGTTTCTTGTAATGTCATCTTTGTATTCACGAGTTATCGTAGATGTCGATGACGTCATAGAGATTACAGGATGATTGTATTTATCGATTAAATCCGATATAAATACATATCGGGTTGTTTGATTAAATTGCTTGGCGACTGTTAAATGCGATTGGATTAATCGAAACAGGTTGTCGGTTAGTTGTAAATAATAGCCTTTGTTCGTATATTTGATACACGACGACAATATGTCGTTTCGACGTGTCTCCATATATGTTTTTAGTAATTCAATAATTCCGATGATAACCTTGCTGTCGTCTGCGTATCTTTCACGTATGGATAGACTAACCAAGCATTTGACAAAATGGTCGTTTATATTTTCAAGGATGATTTCAACTACCTTCTTCGTTATAAAATACTCGTCCATATTCCCTTGTTTATTTTAGTATATTTATTATTTATATGGTATTCTAATCCAAAAGGTAATATGGGTTTTCGTTAAGTAATTTCTCTTGCAACTCCTTTTCTTCACACTCCTTATTATATTTCTCTATCCGTGATAAACAATATGAAAAAAAACCGGCAAACAACTTGCAAATGTAAGAATTACACATACAACGTTATTGAAATCTCCTTAATCCTTAAAGTATATTTATTTTTGGGCGTCGCTCATTATTCGTATCCCACTCATTATTCGCCACTCATTATTCGCCACTCATTATTCGCCACTCATTATTCGCCTCGCTCATAATACCGCACAACAACCCTATTATAACGGTTAGCAGTCTCTACGTTATCAAAGGCACGTTCTTGTGGATAGCAATTGTTGCTTCGGTATCCCTTTATGCTATCCTTTGTAAAAGGCAATGCGTCTTCGATAACGATTTTATATAAAAGTTTGGTGGTTCGCTCGTCATTCTTGGCTCGACGCAACAGCACAGTATCCTTTCGCATAATTGCGTAGAGTTTATCGATAGATATTTTGTGTTGCTTCGAATACCAAACGTTGTTTTGATATATTCGACGTATGCGATTGATATCCTCCCATACCGAATGGATACCGCACAGTTGGCACAGTTGGCACAGTTGGCACAGTTGGCACAGTTGGATACGTGAAGAACGGGTTTGTATCAACGTCTTCTTTCCGATATTCTGTAATGTCGGTAATATAAAGATGTTCGGGGCATTCTCTAATATATAATCTAAATAATAATGAAACTGTCCTTGTAGAGCATTAGTGGTATTAGCAGCGTTGGCGTTAGCAAGTAAATCAATGACATTTAGCGACTGCACCATAACACGGATACAATAGGCATATGGGTATTTGATTCCTTTATATGGTGTTTCATATACATTCGCATCACAATATTGTGTTCCGTGTCGATATATGACGTTCTCATTCTTTATATTAAAAAATGCCTTGTGTCTCGCATCCGTTATTGTCGATATCGTGTTTTTTGGCGGACATTTATCAATCTTGATGTCGGAGCATAGGGTCTCCTGCGAAGCATTCTTGATACTATCTATCGTTTGTAAGATGAGCCTCCGCATCTTCGTATTGGTTGTATAGCGGTTATCTTTGTAATAAGAAAGTATGTCTGCGATACAATCGAGGGCGTTTTTGATTTCTGGAAAAGAGAAGTTCGCATTGCCCGTCGCACGGTATCTTCTTTGTAAATCCTTTTCGGACACGGGCGCCAACATTCGTTCCTTCCATTCCTTCCGTTCCTTTCTCCGATATTTGCGAATGATTTTGGCAATCGCTAAATGATACATACTATTCTAAACTCTAAACATAGAATATAAAAATCTAAAAAATGATATATAAGGCTAAATAAGATACCGCATATATTCATCGATGACTACTGAGTATATTCATTCCGATACTACGCTGTTTGTTGCGGGGGTTGATGAAGTAGCGAGAGGCACGTTTATCGGTCCCGTGGTTGCCGCGTGTGTTGTGCTACCTCGTGTAATCACGGATGACAAGTTTAAACAAATTAAAGATTCAAAGAAGTTGAGTGAAAAGAAGCGAACTGAACTGGCGTTATTTATTAAGGAGAATGCGATTACCTATGGTATAGGCACTGCGTCGGTTGAAGAAATCGACAGTATCAATATATTACACGCTACGATGAAAGCGATGCATCGGGCGATTGACGAGGCATATAAAAAGCATAGTTTTGATAAACTATTAATCGACGGACAGTATTTCAAAGGATACACGCCCCTGGAATGGATGAACTACTCGATTACGAATGTATCCCGAAAGGCGACATGCATTATTTATCGATTGCTGCTGCCTCGATTATTGCGAAAGATTACCATACGACGCTTATAAATGCGATGGTGGAAGAACATCAAGAACTTGCGATATATGATATTAAGAAAAATAAGGGATATGGGACGCTGAAACACCTGTCTGCTATTCGAACGCACGGGATTACGAGGTTTCATAGAAGAAGTTTCGGTATCTGTAAATATATATAAGACGAACTCAGATATAATATAGGGACTACGAAATAGGACGTGGGCGTCTATTTACATTTTAGGGAACTCCACGATACACCGCATTGCTTGGCATATTCACAACTAATTTCATTTTTTTCCTTTGTATCCTTGTCTAATACGCCTAATACTTGCGGATATACGACATTACATATTAAAGGTGTGTCCGCCACATACTTCGTTCTTGCGGCTGATGCGTTGGCGGGTCCTGTTCCTCCAACTAAATACTCTGCTTTTGCTATCTTTGGGGTATAGAGGTCAGTGCCGCTATCTATTTTATTGTTTGAATCGATATCCGTCCCGTAAGCACCAGAGAATTGAGCGTATTTTTTGAGTTCTTCTGTTCCGGCTCTGATATTCTCGGGTTTTTTCACAATATAGTCGGGCTTCAATGTGCTTTTTGTATCTCGTTGTTGATGAATTGTAGCGTCGGCTTTCTTTAAAAATCCTGCCATATATGGAGAGGCGTTGGGTGGGTTTAATGCATTTTTCATTTCCATAACTTCTTTCGTAGTCCCATACACCTTTTCATCATATACACAGCGATACTGTAAGTTCGCATTTGTTTCTTTAACAATCGAAGGAATGAAAGTGCCTTTGCCATCCGCCTTTAAATTATTGTTTATCATCGCTGTTCTATTCGCATCCGTAACTGTTTCTAATCTCCAAAAGTCCGGACATATCAGACTGCTATCACTGTCGAAATCCGTCCCTACCTTTCGTGGCTTAATAGAGAATATGGCATTTAATAGATAGATGATGATGACGAGCGAACCCAAGATATATGTGATGACTGCGGGAGCGAACTTATCGTATATGAACTCCTTGCCCCACTCGGTGAATAATATGACAACCAGTAATATAAAAGCGGATAACCCATATACAATACATACTACAAACGTGCCTTTGTATAAATCCATCTTTTCTTGCTCGAACAATCGAAGTTCCCTATCATTCGGCTTCCACTCCTTCGTTTCGATATCTGACATTTATATTCTATTATTCTATAATATAATATAATATAAATATAAATAATGAAGTTATAGGGTTTCGTATCTTCTTTACGACTTCATTATCTCCAAAGTCCGCAGTCCCTTTTGCGTGGTGATGTTCGGTCTATCCAAGGGAACAGGGAGGGTGCTAATATCCATAATGTATTTGTCGGACTGCTTGATATTCGATAGTATTTCTGGGACGCACCAATCAATCACACGGGTATTCAAATCAAGCACCTGCGCCTTGATGTTATTCGACGTGTTTTTGCCGTGTTGAAAGTAGATAGAACGCATTATAATTTTCAAGTCAATGTCGCTTTGCTTTCCGATATTATATTTGCCGTTGGATAGATTGAGTATCTTGTTGCGAATACCGACTTGTAATAATTCGACGTTGGTGTCCGAAAAAAAGATTGCCGATACATCCGTGCAATTCATATTCCTCGATATGAGGTTCGTATTGTTTTCCGTCGAACTCTGTGGCGACGCTACAAACTTGTAGTTCGCAACCTCCGAAACCGCATTCACACGTCCATTTAAAAAGTCCATTATTCTTTTTCTGTTTATGTTTATCTTCTTAATATATATAATTATTTTCATTTTATATAGTAGTAAGAACAAATGGATAAATGTAAGGAAATTACATTCTGTGCGAAAGAACTATTGCGAACACATCGGCTACGTGTTAGCGACGCCAACAAGAAAGAGGTTGTCGCCTTATTATCGAATTATATAGATTTGCTAATCTTTAATATTGTAGCGGTCGTCTCGATTATTTGTGCGAATATCGGGGTCAAAAAGGTGATATTACAACACGTCCATTATTTATCAAAGTATATCGATAAACGTTGCTGTAAGAAGGGAAAGGCGGGAGCAGCGAAGCCCGTGCGAATGAGCGGTGGTGCGTTCAATACCGCCGCATTTTATGGAGTTAGCGAACCTCGCTATTCCGTCGAAAACGCTGGTAGAGATTTGCTGACGCTTGACTTTACAAGCGGAATGGCACGAAACGCCATACCGATGATGGGAGGCGGCGGCAACGGTAGCGGCAACAACGCCCATCCTCACTTGAAGACGCCTTCGTGTATTAAACTCGACAAGATAATCATACGTAAAATCAAGAATGTCTTTAAGTTCTTCGGGTTGGCGGTGAATAAAGATGCGGTCGCACATCTCAAAACGAAATACGACGCTATCGTCGAAGAACTCTTTGAAAGTATGAAGAAGGCGAAGGGAGAATTAACTCCCGCCAAAGTTTCGCAATTCATAAATAAATCAAAGATTATGAAAAAATGATTATATAAACCGTTAAACAATAATACAATATAAGAAAAACGGATACAATTCAATACGATACAAGATGCCAATTATCACAATTGACGGAAATATTGGTTGCTACAAAACGAGCATTCTGAACTACTTTCACAAGAACTACAAACTTGCGATTGACTTAGAGCCTGTCGATAATTGGACGGAGTATTTGGCGAACCTTTATAATACGCAGAATAGCAGTTATGATTTTCAAATCAAGGTATGGGTGGATAGGTGTTGGATACAAGAGAAGACAAGCACGTCGGTATTAATGGAGCGCAGCCCTTATTTTATCAAGAATGTCTTTGTGCGTAAGGCGTTTGACGACGGTACGATAAACGAGACGGAATACAATAATATTATGCGTCTCCATAAGACGACAGACGATTTATGGAAACCGAATGGATACATTTATCTACGCTCTGAACCCGAGAAATGCTTTCAGCGTATTAATAAGCGAGGACGGTTTGCGGAGAAGAACATACGGCTCGAATATTTACAGGAATTACACGAACTACACGAAAAAAATTATAAGATGGCGACAGAAGCACGAATGAATATTATAGTAATCGATGTGGAGAATAAGAGCATCTCGGACATTTGTAATGAAATATTATTATCAAACCTTTACAGAGATATTGTATCGTAGATGTTGTTAGATGTTGTTAAAGCATCTTAAATCGCATTACAGCGGATAATGGGAGCGTCCGTTCCTAAGAATACGCTATAATAGAGACGCTCATAGTTTTCATATACTGCCGAAGGGGACGAACTATGTATCAGTCTCCGATTATTAAATATAAGCAGGTCATTCATATCCCATTCGATTTTAACAATGTTATCCTTGTGTAGAATGTATTTACTCATAATCTCTCTGTATAGGTCGAAACTATCCTCGCACGACAATTTATCAAACTTGGCAAACCTGAAAGGCGACAGCATCAATGCCTTTTTATTTTTACATTCGTCCGTATAGATTACGAGCGGTTCTCGATGTATCGTCGTTGTTCCTTTGTGAAACGACGGGGGCGACGGCGTTTGCTGCGTTAGCGTATCAATCACGGTATTCATATTGACACGGTTATACCCTGTATAATCGTAATATGTATTCATTACATTTTCTTCGGAGTTGGAATAGACGACATTATAATATTTCAATTCTTTTTTTAAACCGCAATCAATCATATCAAACGCATTTTCCATACTCGCAAACAACGTCTCGCCGCCGATGGGAGGCGTTTTAAGCATATAGATACTCGAAACGACGGGCGGGTTATGGTCGCTAACGCCAACGATGTCTTGATGCCATACTGCGGTATTTTTAAATGGACCGCTATATTTAAGCGTAGCGTCTTTTATGCCATAGAGGTCTTTGATATAGCAATTGCCACGAATGGCAACCTGAGGGACATAATCGACTTGCGAATGACGAAACGGATGAACTACCTTGTCGTTGCTCTTGGGGTCAAAGACTTTACAAAACTCATAGACGTCTTTCGGGGTAAGATTTTGATTTTTAAACAGTAGCATCGGGACGGACTTAAACAACTTTGCCAACTCGCCCTTGTCAAACTCATTCGCCCGTTTCACGTCGATATTATTGATTACCGCCAAGTTTTTCTGAAACGTCGGAAATGATACTTTCAAAGAATGCGTAGGATGCGTATAATGTATCAGTATCGCAAACAGTATCATCCCATACACAGTCGATGATACGTAATCCACAAAATGTAGAATGCGTATCCCTCGTTTGTATCGAGCATCCCGAAGGTCGCAAGAAGTCGGCGGATGAATAGTCATTTTCATTCTTATAAAAAAGAGAAAGGTAGTTCAACTTATCAATTTTTATTTTATTATTTTTCTTTTAATATTCTTACGTCATCATATACAGCCCCTTTTGTAATTCTTGTAAATACCTTGCGTCGGCTTCGCAGTCGTCGCCAAGCAGACTGTGTAAGTATGGGTAGATGGCGTTTGATAATTTGATAGACGCCTCCGTAGGTTCTGTGCTTGGTATATTGGGGACGCAATAAATACTCGTGTTATTATATCGTATCATCGGGTTCTGTAAAGTCATCGGCACAGATTGCTCCGTCGTCCCTCCTTGGTCTATCGCAACATCCATAATGATAGAGCCAGTGTTCGACATCAAATCCAACAACTTATTTGTGATGATACTCGACGCCTTCATTCCGTTATTATAGACAGACGAAATTACTATATTCGAAAATATCAATGTCTTTTTCAAGTTTTGCTCGTTCATTTCATACGCCTTGTAGATGCTCGGATTGCTCTCTTCCAGTCGCTTTATTTTCGCATAATCGTTGTCGATTAAATTGATATATTTATAGCCCATCAATATCGCTTGTTCCGCAGCCGCCTTCCCGACATTCCCTACGCCAATGATTGTGACGATGTTATACTTGTTCTTTTTTCCACAATCCTTTAAGTAGCCGTCGGCTTTTAGCATCGCCTGTTTTCCCGCAATAATAGACATCGGGGACAAGATAGGATACACACCGTTGTCATCTTGGATTGTTTCATAAGCGTAGCATTTCGCCCTACTCGCAACCATTGCGTGTATCAAATCGATATTTCCTGCGAAGTGAAAGAACGCCAGTATCGTATGCCTCGAAGTTATATAAGGATATTCGGAAGGTTGTGGTTCTTTCACCTTCACGATGATGTCGGCGTTCTCATACAGGTCTTGTATGGTCTCTACGATAACCGCACCTGATGCCATATAGTCCGCATTGCTATACCCTGCTTCTCGCCCTGCGTTTGATTGGACGTAGATGACGACGGACGCTGCGGTAGCATCGCTAATAAGTCGCTTTACATCGTTGGGGACGATGGAAACACGACGTTCGTATGCCTTCTGTTCTTTTGGGATACCAATGCGATACATTGTGATTGTTTTCTTTTTATTTTATTTTATTTTATAGATTTACACGGATTTTATATTTATATGTAAATTCATATTTCTGCCAAAGTGAAAGAATGCCATTATCGTATGTCTCGGGGTTATATAATGGCTCTCTGACATATGCGGTTCTTTCACCTTCACGATGATGTCGGCTTTTTCATACACCTCGCTTATTGTATTCACGATGGTCGCTCCCGATACCATATAGTCGATGTCGCTATACCCTGCTTCTTGCCCTGCGTCCGTTTGGACGTATATAGCGATGTTGTTGCCATTATCACGGAGGAGACGTTTGACATCGTCGGGAATTATCGAAACTCGTTTTTCTCCCAGTTCTTTCGTAATACCGATGCGATACATTTATAGATACTAACGGGTTTTATATTTATATAAAAATTGATGTATAATAATACAGAGAGCAGATAGAACACAAAATGACTGAGTGTAAAATCATTAATTACATTGATTTATGTAGCGGGATAGGAGGATTTAGAGTAGCATTAGAACGGTTTCAGGAAGCACAGAACAGCAATAACAACAAGAGCATCAAGTTTCAATGTGTGTTGTCAGCAGACATCAAAGATGATGCGATACGAACCTATAATCTTAACTTTAACGAAAGCAATAAAAAACATAATATATTCGATATTACTGAGATAGATGACGATTTTGATTTATTATGTGCGGGATTTCCGTGTCAGCCATTCAGTTCTGCGGGACAGAAAAAAGGGTTTGACGATGATAGAGGAGGTATAATATTCAAAATTATAGATATCTGTAAAAAACACAAGCCGAAGTTTGTCATTCTTGAAAACGTTTCCAATTTAATTATTCTTGAAAACGGCAACCCTCTAAGAAAGATATGTGAAGAGTTTAAGAAGATAGGTTATTTTGTTTCTTACAAAAAATTAAATGCCATCGATTTTGGTGTGCCTCAACATCGGGAACGAGTGTTTATTGTGTGTTCCTTGGATAAACAGATTGATTTGGAGAAAATAGAATATTGTAATCAAGAGAATACGCTACATACATTACATTCGATTATAGATTATGATGCCAAATATACTGATATTGAAACGGGGTTTGCGAACAAAATAATTGATTTGCATTCACAAACTCCTCTGTTTGGTTATAAGATGCAAGATAAACGTGGTGGTAAAAACAACATCCATTCTTGGGACATTGGGGTGAATGGAGTTTTAACAATCGACGAACGCAGTTTAATGAATAAGATTATGACGGAAAGAAGAAAGAAGCATTGGGCTAAAAATAAGAATATTGTGTGGATGGACGGTATGCCTCTAACATTAAAAGAGATTTCTACATTTGTCGATGAACCGAACTTACAGCAAATGTTAGATAACTTGGTTATGAAGAAATATTTGAAATTAGAAAAACCGAAAAATCTAATTTCTGGGAAAAGGGTTTATGATGAAAAGGGCGAACTCGGATATAATATATGCAAGGGTAAATTGAGTTATCCGATAACAAACATATTAGACCCACTTGCGACATCCCCTACATTAACGGCAACGGATAGTAATAAATTGGCAGTCATCATAGACAACCGATTTATCAGAAAATTAAATGATAATGAATTAAAATTACTATGCGGGTTTCCGTTATCATATAGATTACCGAGCGATGTAAATAAATATGATTTATTTGGCAATATGGTAGTCCCTAATGTAGTCGAAGGTGTATTAAAATGTATATTTTAGTTTTTTATTACTTATATACGGACATATTCTCTAATGCCTCCTGAATAATCTTTTTGTCTGTCCCGCAATACGAGGCGATTTCGACTTCATTTCTATAAAACTTAAAATAAGGAATGGAAGATATATTGTGATAGTCGCTCACTTCACTCGCTTCTTCAATGTCTATTTTTAAAAATCGGATGGTAGGGTATGATACCGACAAATCTTCGATGAAGGGCGAAATCTCTTTACAAGGCTTACAGAAGGACGCCGAGAAGTTTGCGACGACATAATTATTATTCTTTATATACTGAGAATACTCATCGTTCGTTCTAATAACATTCATATACCTATCTTTTATTGTTATATAGAATTAAAAATATTTCATAATTTTCGCACTTCGTAACTTCGTAACTTCGTAACTTCGTAACTTCGTAACTTCGTAACTTCGTAACTTCGTAACTTCGTAACTTCGTAACTTCGTAACTTCGTAACTTCGTAACTTCATAACTTTTGCGACTTCGTCGCTTCTTATATAAAAAATTGATACTTTTAATAAATATATAGCATAACCCACCCTTACCGATGCCTGTGAAAAAGAAAGTTCAAGCCGTTTCTGACGTCTCTGGCGTCGCCACTGTCCCCGACGTCCCCGATGTCGCTGTTGTTGTTCCTGCTACGGGAGCGAAAACCAAAACAGTAGAGGACAAGTATAAGAAGTATGAACTCTTGGAACATATATTGGCTCTTCCCGATACATATATCGGTTCTATTGAACCCCAGAAGATTACGAGTTTTATCTATGATGAAGCGACAAAAAGGATGGTATCGGATGAACTATCCTATATTCCTGGGTTGTTGAAGATATTCGATGAGGTGATTGTGAATGCGATAGACCACTCGATGCGTCTTCGTGCGGATGAAGCGAACGGAGCGAAAACGGACATCAAGCACGTCAAGAATATCAAAGTATCGATTGACAAGGATACGGGACGTATTACGATTATGAATGACGGGAACGGCGTTGATATCAAGAAGCATAGTAGTTATGGCGACTTATGGATACCTGAACTTATTTTCGGCGAACTCTTGACATCTACGAATTACGACAAGGGTGAGGAGAAGATTTGGGGCGGTAAAAATGGCTATGGTAGCAAACTCACAAACATCTTTTCAAAGGAGTTTGTAATCGAGACGGTCGACCACGTTAGCAAGAAGATTTATACGCAAACGTTTAGCGATAATATGACAAAGCGAACACCTGCGGACGTGAAAGCCTCTTCGAAAGCCCCCTACACGCAAATCAGTTTTATCCCCGATTACGAAAGGTTCGGTATGAAAAATATGACAGACGACATCTACAAGTTGTTTCATCGTCGGGTGATTGACGCCTGTGCGACAACCCCGAAGGACGTTAGCGTATATTTCAATGGCGAAAAGTTGATGATTAAGGACTTTGAAAAATACTGCGAGTTATTCTTGGATAAGAAAGAGCAACCCTTCGTATATGAGGCGTGTGGCGAACGCTGGGAAGTCGTCGCATCCATTTCGAGTTCAGGGTCTTTCGAGTTCCTGTCGTTTGTCAATGGGATTAACACTATCAAGGGTGGCAAACACATTGAATATATTACCAATATGATTACAAAAAACCTTGTGGATATGACACTTGCGAAGAAGAAGAAAACCGTCAAGACGCAGCATATCAAAGACAACCTCTTTGTATTTGTGAAAGCCTTGATTGTAAATCCGAGTTTTGACTCGCAAAGCAAGGAAACGCTCACGACGCCTGTTGCGAAGTTTGGGTCAAAGTGCGAATTGAGCGAGAAGTTTTATGATAAACTGTTTAAGATTGGGATTGTCGATAAGGCTCTCAGCATAACCGAGTTTTACGACAAGAAAAAGTTGGTAAAGACGGACGGCAAGAAAATATCACGGATTATCGTCCCGAAATTGGACGACGCAAACTTGGCGGGAACAAAGCAGAGTGCCGAATGTACTATCATTTTCACAGAAGGCGACTCAGCAAAGACGATGGCTATTTCTGGGCTTAGCGTGATAGGACGTGATAAATACGGCGTATTTCCTTTGCGTGGCAAAATATTAAATGTGAAGGATGCCACGCCTCAAAAGATATCAGACAATCACGAGATAACCGCCATCAAGAAAATCCTCGGACTGGAACAGAATAAGAAATATACCGATTTGAGCCAGTTGAGATATGGCTCGATTATGATTATGACAGACCAAGACCACGACGGTAGCCACATCAAGGGACTAATCTTTAACATCTTTCAGAGTATGTGGCACGAACTCTATGAGATACCTGGGTTTCTTACGTCGATGCTAACGCCAATCATCAAGGCGACGAACAACCGAGGCACAGAGGCAGCAGCAGTGATTGAGTTTTACAATATGTCGGATTACGAGCGTTGGAGTGAAACCGACGTTGCGAAGAGTGGTTCGTGGAAAATCAAGTATTACAAAGGGCTTGGCACATCGAACGACCAAGAGGCGAAGGAATATTTTAAGAATATGAAGAAGATAACCTACACATACGACAAGAACGCCGACGAAGTGATTGACTTGGCGTTTAATAAGAAGAGGGCGGACGACAGAAAGGATTGGTTGGCGAACTACGACAAGGACAATGTGCTTGATTACACGAAACTCGAAGTCGATTTCAAGACGTTTGTGGATAAGGATTTGATACATTTCAGTAATCGAGATTTACAGCGTTCGATTAATCATATCTGCGACGGTCTCAAAGAAAGCACGAGGAAAATCTTGTTTGCCTGTTTCAAGCGTCGGCTATATACGAATGAAATCAAGGTCGCACAGTTATCGGGGTATGTGAGCGAGGTATCTGCGTATCATCACGGTGAAGCGTCGCTACAACAGGCAATCGTTGGGATGGCACAGATATACGTGGGAACAAACAATATCAACTTGCTATCGCCAAACGGTCAGTTTGGAAGCAGATGCCAAGGAGGACAGGATGCGTCATCGGCAAGATATATTTTCACATTATTGTCAAAACTCACGAAATTGATTTTCAAGGAGGAGGATAATAATATTCTAAATTATCAGGACGATGACGGGCAACAGATAGAACCCGAGTTTTATATTCCTGTAATCCCTATGGTTCTTGTAAATGGCGGGATTGGCATCGGGACGGGGTATTCTACGAACATCCCGCAATTCAACCCGACGGAAATCATCGGGGCGTGTAAGTTTATATGTAATGCCATTAAACTGGCGGATTTAAATGGGGATACAGAAGAAGGGATGAGCGACATCTATGATACGATTGATATCATCGATATCGAGCAGATGACGCCGTATTACTTGGGATTTAATGGGACGATACAAAAGAGTGATAAGAGCGATAGTAATTCTTATGTTAGCAAAGGTGTATATCGTTGGATTGACAATGAGACGGTGGAGATTACCGAGTTGCCGATTGGAACTTGGACGGAAGACTACAAGGACTTTTTAGAGACGATGATTACGAATGGGCTACATAATTTGAAATACATTGAAAATCATTATACGTCGAAGAATGTTAAGTTTGTATTACATTTCAACGGGAATGTTCGTGAGACGCTGGAAGACAAGTTCGAGCAGTTGTTTAAGATGTCTTCGAGTAAAAATATGAGTATCAATAACATCCATCTGTTTAATAAGAGCGGGGCGATACAAAAATACGATACGACATCGGAGATTATCAAGGAATGGGCGAAAACCCGTATCCTGAAATATTTGGAGAGGAAGGCATATCAAATCAAGATATTAGAAAAGGACTTTCTCGTGTTGTCTGCGAAAATCCGCTTCATTCTCGATGTGATTGCTGGTAATATTCAGATTATGAATAAGAAACTGGTCGATATCGCCAAGCGACTTGTGGAACTGAAATATCCTCGCATCAGTGATACGGGTGATGTTGCGGGGGATGTAGGCGATGATGGGGACGCTGACGCCGCTGACGCAACAGATACAACGGATAAGAATGTGAAGGACTTTAATTATCTATTAAAGATGCCTATTTCACAACTAACCTTTGATAGAAAAATAATCTTGGAAAAGGAAGTGGATGAACTGAGTAAAAACCTCACACAGTTGCGTAATAAGCGCATTGAAGACTTGTGGATGACTGATTTGACGGAACTTGAAACTGCGTGGAACGAACATCGTATCGCAATACTAAAAGACTACGACAACGACCGCAAAGGTATCGTCGAACCGAAGACGGGTAAAAAGAAGGCTAAGAAGTAGAATGGTGGTGGGATGATGGTGATTGGTATAGTATTGGTATAGTTAGATTATTTATTTTTATATTTTATGAAGGTTAGATTATATTAGAAGTTTTAGACTTTATAAAAACTTTTAGACTTCTATAACTTTCTAAAAATCTTTAAACTTTATAAAAAGAAAATCTAAATATTCCAAAGTATATGCTTAGTAATACTCGGGATGCTCGACGCATCTGCCGACTTTTAGGTTATTTATAGTAATCTTTTGTTATCATAATGGTAAGAAGAATATGCTTTAATTGGCTCTAAAAAGTCGGCAGATACGAAGTAGCGAAGCGGCGTCGAGCATCCCAAGGTTTATTTAGAGAACTTCGAGAAATTACTTTGCGATTATAGAAGATGCTTAACTATCTTTTTATTTTCTCTAAAAACTTTTAGACTTCTATAACTTTCTAAAAATCTTTAAACTTTCTAAAAAAGAAAATCTAAATATATCAAAGTATATGCTTAGTAATACTCGGGATGCTCGACGCATCTGCCGATTTTAAGGTATTTTATTGTAATACTTTGTTATCATAATGGTAAGAAGAATATGCTTTGTTTGGCTCTAAAAAGTCGGCAGATGCGAAGCGGCGTCGAGCATCGCTTGGATTATTTAGAGAACTTCGAGAAATTACTTTGCGATTATAGAAGATGCTTAACTATCTTTTTATTTTCTCTAAAAACTTTTAGACTTCTATAACTTTCTAAAAATCTTTAAACTTTCTAAAAAAGAAAATCTAAATATATCAAAGTATATGCTTAGTAATACTCGGGATGCTCGACGCATCTGCCGATTTTAAGGTATTTTATTGTAATACTTTGTTATCATAATGGTAAGAAGAATATGCTTTGTTTGGCTCTAAAAAGTTGGCAGATGCGAAGCGGCGTCGAGCATCGCTTGGATTATTTAGAGAACTTTAAGAGATTACTTTGCGATTATAGAAGATGCTTAACTATCTTTTTATTTTCTCTAAAAACTTTTAGACTTCTATAACTTTCTAAAAATCTTTAAACTTTATAAAAAAGAAAATCTAAATATATCAAAGTATATGCTTAGTAATACTCGGGATGCTCGACGCATCTGCCGATTTTAAGGTATTTTATAGTAATACTTTGTTATCATAATGGTAAGAAGAATATGCTTTAATTGGCTCTAAAAAGTCGGCAGATGCGAAGCGGCGTCGAGCATCGCTTGGATTATTTAGAGAACTTTAAGAGATTACTTTGCGATTATAGAAGATGCTTAACTATCTTTTTATTTTCTCTAAAAACTTTTAGACTTCTATAACTTTCTAAAAATCTTTAAACTTTCTAAAAAAGAAAATCTAAATATCCCAAGGTTTATTTAGAGAACTTCGAGAAATTACTTTGCGATTATAGAGGGTTCTTAACCTTTTTTATTTTATCTAAAAGTTTCGGACTGCTGTTGCTACCGCTTCTGTTTGTTCTATTCCTTTTTTCATTTCTTTTTGGTAGGTGGTTTTCCTTTTCATTATCATCTAACTTTAACTTTGACATTATTTCTATTAAATCTGCTATACGTTGTTTATGTGTGGATTTATGTAATTTTCGCTTATCAGATACACGTCGCTCCTCCAATAGACGCTTACGCTCTTCATCCTCTTTCTTAATCAATGCCATCTGTTCTTTATAATGCTCTACCTCTTCTTTTTCATCCCACATTTCTTCTTTTTTCTTTTTTTTTTGTTCTTCTTCTTCCTTCATTGCTTTCATATGTTCTTCATAACGCAACCTCGCTTTTTTTATTTCTTCTTCTAATTTTACTTTTTCTAATAACATAGCCTCTCTTTGTTCTTGGCGA